>Ga0209008_1000001_pt1 | contig 397135 bp, 329 predicted proteins | sample JacPin_JW_Ref_O3_FD_187963 | JGI IMG/M metagenome (GOLD analysis project Ga0209008, IMG submission 187963) | Forest soil microbial communities from Algoma, Ontario, Canada - Jack Pine, Ontario site 1_JW_Ref_O3 (SPAdes) (version 2) | ecosystem: Environmental > Terrestrial > Soil > Boreal... | reverse complement strand
TTGATTGGGCATCCCGCTCCCTAAGAAAGGGAGTTTGAACTAGTAATCATGGTCAAAGTACGGATCGAAGAGATGTATGGGTCGGACTGAAACCGACCGCTAGATTACGAACGAGCCGTGGTCGTCGATGCAGGAAGACAAGAAACCGAAAAAAGCGAAAGAGAACAACTCTTTTAGGTGAAAAGAAAGAAGTGTGTGCAAAAACAGTTTGACAGGGCCGACATTGTTAGAGATGTCCGGTTGACTGTTAATCACCCGCCGCCGTTGCGGCTGTGGGGAAGTGGGAATCCCGCGCTTTGGGCGGGATTTCCAAGCGCGGTGGGAAAGTCTGCTTTGCGACTTTTCCACGGCGCGGCTTGTCCACAGCCTCTTGCCGATCGCTACCGATCCACGGCAGACCCTCGGCGTTGTAGCGCCCCACGCCATGCGGCCCATAGCGCAGGCTCAGCGTTCCATCCCGGTGCTGATGCACGATCACCGTACAGCCCGCCAGCGTGGCTCGCCAGCGTACCGGCTGGATCTGCAAAGACAGATTTTGAAAGCTCACCGTGTTGTCGCAGTTCACCGTGCGTTCAAAGTGCAGCGAAAAGATCCCTTCTAAATCTCGCTGCCGACACACCGCAAAGGCACTCCCCGCCTGCGTCGCTGCCACCCGGAATCGCACGTTGAACGCGGCGATGTACTCTTCCTGCAGAAAAGCGTTGGCCGCCTCCACCGTCGTGATCGCCCGCAAGTGCAACTCTTGCGGCAGCCGCCCCTGCCAAGTCCCGAAATTACGCTCGCTGCGTCCCCGTGCCTGGGGCGAGTAGGCCGGAATCATCCGCACTCCCAACTCGCGTAGCGCCCGTCCCACCTGTGTCACCCGCGCGTGGTCTACCTTCTGGCCCGCCTTGGGCGTCAGCCAAAAATGGCTGCCCCGGTCGCTATACAAGGCGCAGAACAATCCCTTCCGTTCGATCACCTCTCGCAAAGCGGCCATCACCGTCTGCGTCGATTCCTCCTGCACCAGTTGCGCGTAGTAAATCTCACTGGTGGCATCATCCAGAATCACGATCAAATCGTGCCAGCGCTCGTCGCCCAACCAACGGTGCCGGCTGCCGTCGATGTGCAACAGCATCCCCGGCAAGGGTCGTCGCGGTCGTCGTTTGCGGTGCGTGCCGCGCTTGCGCCCACGGGCCACCATCCCCGCTCCTTGCAGAATCCCTTTCACCCAGCTGTAGCTGAGCCCAATCTGATGCTCGGCCCCCAGCTTCTCGTGAAAGTGCTGCACATTCAGATCGAAATAACGCTCTCGGTACAGCTGCAGCACCCGCTCCACGGTCGCTACCGCCACGCGCTTGGGCCAAGGCTTTCCTCGCCTGCGGTCAAACAACCCGCGGAATCCGAACTCCTCATACCGCTCCCGCCAGCGCCGCATATGCCGGTCGCTGATGCCCAGGATTTCGGCCGCTTGCCACCAGCTGATCTTCTTCGCCATCGCCTGCAACATCACTTCCTGTACTTTCATCGCCCGCTCCATGGCGGCTTGTGTGTAGGAGTTCATGCCTTGCATGGTCCCCTACCACCGCCCGAAAAGCGGACATATCACTTGCTATCTCAACCGGACATATCATGTGTTACTGACATCCGTATTTTCCCCGTCTTGCCCGCCGACTGGCTTTTCGGTATCCTGCGCTACAGGTTCGGAGTAACGATGATTTGTCCTCAGTGTCGCAGCGACAATTGTTTCCGCTCGCACCGCGATGGAATTTTGGACTTCGTGCTCACGGCGGCCGGCCTGCGCCCTTGGCGCTGTCACAGTTGCGAGCATCGATTTCACGCCTGGCGTGTCGCTGCCATCCTCGAACGATTCGCGCACTGTCCCCGCTGCGGCAATTTCGATCTGGAGCATATCTCCCGCGAACGGGTCGAAGACGGCACGCTGATCTTTGTGAAGCGCTGGCTGCGTTTTCCCGCCTACCGCTGCGATCCCTGCCGCCACCGCTTCTTCAGCGTCCTTCAGTTCCGGCGCATCGTTCCTTCATTCGCCGAAAGTGAAACCCGCCGCGCTGCCAACTAGCGAAAAATAAACGGGTTACCGCCGGCCATCCCGGCGGTAGTGGGCTGCAATATTCCCGTTTTGGTAGTCACGCACAATTAACATTCCCGTCACGGTAGGTTCAAGAGGCCCGCTTAACGTGCCTGCGTCGCTCTGCGTGTAGCGACTCTGAAAGTATCCGACTCCAAAGCTGCGGGTGTGAACATGTGCCGGTTGAAAGCGAATTGCTTCCGGTGGCACGTAAGTTTTCTTCTAACACCCAACGGGACGGTTTCCTCGGCCGGCAACAGTGGGGGGAAGTGACGGAGTTTTCCAAACCGCGCTTTCAGTTCTCGATTTCCAGCGTTCGGAAAATGTGGCAGTCAAATTTCAAGGAGGAAGGAATGCGAGCATTGGTTGCATATCTGTTAGCCCTCGGCCTCGTCGTCATGCCAGCAATGGCAGCGCCGGGCTCGGCGGGTGATAAGGATAAAGACAACACCGCTGCAAAATCCAGCAGCACAGCCGCCGCGGACAACAGCACGGCTTCGGACAAAGACAAAGACGCTTCCGCATCGGCGTCCAAATCCGATCCCGCAACGCCGGGAAAGACGGCTGCTGCGTCCGGTCTGGAAAGCGAGCTGCAACAGCTTCGCGAACTTCTCGAAGCCCAGTCCCGCCAAATCCAGATCCAGAACGAACAAATGCGCGAACAGCAGGAGCGCATGGAAGCCATGGAAGCGGAGCTGAAAGTAGCCACCACTCCTCGCGATACTTCCTATGTTCCTGCTCCTGACAGTCGCGTTCCGAAAGCTGCCAATGGTTCCGCTCCGGCTACTGGTCCAAGGCTGAGCGATATCTATATCGGAACCGCTGACGGGCAAGCGGCGGACGCCGAAAATAATCCCATCGCCATTCACTTCAAGGGAATCACGCTCACTCCCGGTGGATACCTGGCGGCGGAAACAGTTTTCCGCAACAAGGCGGATGATTCCGATATCAATACGGGGTTCAACCAAATTCCTCTCCCAGGCAATTCCGGAAGCCAGACCACCGAATTCAATGGCACCGCTCGCCAATCTCAACTGACCCTAAAAGCCGAGGGAAAGCTGGCCACCGTGAAGTTCACCGGCTACGTCGAGACGGACTTCCTGGGCACCGGCATCAGCTCTAACAACAACGAGAGCAACAGCTATGTGCTCCGTTTGCGCCAGGGCTGGGGCCAAGCGAAGTTCGACAACGGTTTCACCATCACCGGCGGTCAGATGTGGAGCTTGGCGACGGAAGACAAAACGGGCGTGGATAACCTCAGCGAAGTTCGTCCCTTGACGATTGACCCGCAGTACACGGTCGGCTTCAGCTGGGCGCGGCAGTACGGCCTTCGCATCTCCAAGAACATCGGTATTTTGACGTTGGCCGCTTCGGTAGAAAACGCAGCGACCACGCTCACCGTTCACGGTAACCCAACATCAACAATTCCCGCGTCCTCGACCGTGACCGTGAATGGAGTGGAGATACCGACTTTGAGCACGACGGTCTTCAACAACTTCCTGGTCGGCGCCCCCGGTCTCACCCAGGGCCTGCTGAACCAAACCGGGACTTATGCATACACCAAGACCCCGGACTTTTTGGTCAAGGCGACTCTTGATCCGAAGTGGGGGCACTTCGAAGCCTTCGGTATCGTCAGCACGTTCCGCGATCGTGTCTTCCCGTGCTTCGCAGCAAACGGAGCCATTACCATCACGCTCGCGGGCGACGGCACCACTCCATTCCCAACCGTCGCAATTCCCGCCAATCCTTGTGCGCTCACCGGATCCACCAACTCTGCTTCCGGTGCGTTTAATAGTTCCAGCACCGGCGGCGGCATTGGCGCAAACGGTCGCGTCTATCTTGGCAAGCACCTCGACGTCGGCGTCCACTTCCTTGGTGGCGACGGCATCGGGCGCTACGGTACCGCTGGCCTTCCGGATTCCACTGCCCGGCCCGATGGCACCATGGCGTTGCTTCGCAACTATCAGGCGCTCGGCAGTTTGGTATTCCACGCCACGCCGGCGCTTGATATTTACGCCTACGTCGGCGGCGAATACGCCAGCCGCTGGATGGACGGCAAGGAAGGTTACGGCAGCAATCTTCGCCGGGATGACGGTTGCGCGGTTGAAACCTTGCCGCTCGCCGCTCCTGCCGCTACGATCAACACCACTGCGGTGCTGGGCTCCAATGGATTCATTCCTGGCGCGCTATCGAATTGCGATGGCGATACCCGGAACATCCTTGAAGGCACCCTCGGCTTCTGGTACCGCTTCTACAACGGACCGAAGGGTCGCTTCCAATTCGGCGGTCAATACTCCTACGTCCAGCGCAACACCTGGTCCGGCGTGAACGCAACCGGCGAAGGCGTTGGTCCGCACGGGCTCGACAATATGGTGTTTACGTCGGTCCGCTACTACTTGCCGTAGAACACGCATGCGGGCTGAGAGAGGCGGGCGACCGCCTCTCTCTCCTTGCATCTCTCGCCGCCTTCTTCAACCGATTGACATCCTAGCCTCGCCGAGCTTAGCATCGTCACGCGCTCGTTTCCTCTCCGCGGGCCCAGAGCCAACTGGAGTCGCCGTGCCCACTGCGAAACTCTTCACGCCGCGCGATGCCGCACAAGTCCTCGGAGTCAGCTATCCCACCCTGAAACAATGGATCTACAAAAAGAAAATTCGCACGGTGAAAACCGCCGGCGGCCACCACCGCATTCCCGAAAAGGAAGTGGACCGCTTCCTGTATCGTGCCACCGAGCACGGAGACGTTTCCGAACGCCGCACCAATTTCCGTCGCATCAGCGGCCGCAACCAGCTCGTCGGACGGATCACCGACATAAAAGTTGACGGCCTGATAGCCCAGGTGGCCCTCTCCATCGGCGGCCAGCGCATTACATCCATCATTACCAGCGATGCCGTTCGCGAACTTCGCTTGAAAAAAGGCGAGACTGTCGCCGCCCTCGTGAAATCCACTGAAGTCATGATTGTCCGGTCGTAGTCGCTCGCGTAGCGTTGCGCTCGCTTCTCCGGCACAGCCGCTATGTTCGCTACCGTACCGCGCAACAGGACCCGCTAATCGCAGCAAATCGGTTTGACATCTCTATGCGAATCGTATAGATTCGCGCGTCGTCGCCGTCTTTCGTGCGCGAATTAAATCTACCCAGCCGCAAATGCAAGGAGAACCTGTGAGGCCCCTCTTAATCGCTTTTGTAGCTATATCTTTGTTTCTCGTCGTGCCGCCGGCAGCGCGCGCCCAATCGAGCGCGAGCCTTTCCGTCGTCGCGACGAACCCAAGCGGCGCGAGCCTTTCCGGCGTGGTGACGAACCCAAGCGGCGCGCCCCTTTCCGATGTCGCGGTCACCATCAAGAACCTCGACACACGCGAAACGCGCACGATCCCAACCGACCGGGGAGGCCGCTATCAGGCGTCCGGCCTGCCTTCGGGGCGCTTCGAGATCCGAGCCGCAAAACGCGGGTTCGCCGATGAAACGCGCGCGCGAATCAGCTTGGCGGCTGACCAGACCGCCACGGTAGACATAAAGATGGAGCAGAAGGGGCCCGATCCCTGCACGAGCGGCAAGGAGTTCGCCACCACCGATTGCGCGCTGACTTGGCATGGCGTCACGCTGTACGGTGCGTATGACGTCGGCGTCGGCTGGGTCAGCCACGGCTTACCGGTAAACGGCTATAACTATGAAGGTGAATCTCTGGTGAACCGCAACGGCTCTCAATCTCGATTCCTGGTCGCACCGAACAACCTGCAACAGACCGGTTTTGGCATCAGGGGCAAGGAAGAGTTTGCGCCTGGCTGGGCCATTGTGTTCAACGCCTCAACCGGAATCAATCCGCAGTCCGGCCTGCTCGCCGACGCGTCAAAGACTAATATTGTAAACAACGGCCTCCCCAGGAGCAGCTATTCGGAAGCCATTGACGGTGCGCGCGCGGGCCAACCCTTTAACGACGAATTCTACGGCGGTATATCGTCCACGCAGTTCGGCACGCTGACCTTCGGTCGTCAGCGCTCTCTCGGCACCGATGCGATGCTCCTTTACGATCCGGTCGGCGGCGGCTATGGCTTTTCGTACATCGGCTATAACGGCACGATGGCCGGCGGAGGCGACACCGAGGACAGCCGATGGGACGATGCTCTGAAGTATCGCCTCGCCGTTGGCCCGGTCCATTTCGGCGCGATGTATAAATTCGCCAATGGCTCTGGCGGCTGCTTCTTGCCCTCCACGACCTCCACGTCCTGGACTGCCGCCAACTGTACGCCGGAAAGGCCGCATAACAACGCCTATGGCTTCGACATCGGTGGAGAACACGGCAAGTTGTCCGCTGACGTCGTCTTCCAACATTTCAACCAGGCAATCAGCGTATTGAACCCCCTGCTGGGGCCTCAAAGTCTGTCGGCGCCAACTCAGTCGACCACGGACAGCATCAATACAATCCAGATCAGCGGGACCAATCTGATCGACCCGAACGGCACCGTATATGGCATCGTGACCGACAACAACGCCGTCATGGTCGCTGCCAAGTATAGGTGGGACCCGTTCAAGTTTTTTGCCGGCTACGAATACATCTGGCAGAACAACCCTGCGCAACCGCTGGGCGTTGGCGCCACGGACATGGCCGGTTACATCATGAGCGGGGTCGAAGACAACAATCTTGATTCTGAGAAGCTGGTGCAGATCTGGTGGACGGGCGTGAAATACACTTACCGCAGCAAAACCGACATTACCGGGTCCTGGTATCAACAGCGGCAGAACGACTTCCGTCTTCCGCCGACCTGCTCGGCCGCAGCCGGTTTCCGCAGTTCCTGCGCGGGCAACCTCAACGAGACGTCGCTCTACGCGGATCATCACTTCACCAAGCGTCTCGACGGTTACGTCGGAGTCGCCTATTCCTTCGTGAGCGGCGGTCTGGCCATCGCTATTCCACATGGCCCGGGCGTCCCCTATATCGCTCCAAGCAACGTTGCTCCGACAATCGGTGTTCGCTTCGCCTTCTGATCGTTTCCGCGGCGGGCGCAGACGAACAGACGCTGCCAGCGCGAGCCCGCGTGCCACTTCCCCGCGTGCGGATGCCGATGCTACAATCCAACGGTGCAGCAAGGCGTTGCGTGATCTGCCAGCGTTCGCGGTAAACTTCTTCGCTCATAAACGGCGGTATGGTGCAGGGGTCAGCACGTCAGGTTCTCAACCTGAAAACCCGGGTTCGATTCCCGGTACCGCTACCAAACTCTCTCGCTTAATTTCCTGCGCATCTCCCGCCACAAAAACCACGTGCATCTCGCTAAATCGCGAAGCGCCAACTGCTGCTCGATAATCCCGAATCCTGTTTCACGCTCGCGCCATCTGTTATCGTTACTCCATGCCACCAATCAAAAACTTGGAATGTTCCCGCTGCCAGGCGACGCTATCTGCCGCGACGGCGCAGACGCTCTGCCCAAAATGCGAAGGTTCTCTCTACGTCCGTTACGATCTGCAACCGCTGCGCGGAATCGCCGCACGCGAGGCCATCGCCAGCGATGCCGCTAAGTCTCCGTGGCCCGGCATGTGGCGCTATCGTTCCGTTCTCCCAGACGCTCGCCCTGTCACTCTCGGCGAAGGCTGGACTCCCATGCTTCCCAGCCGCCGCCATCCCAACGCATTCCTGAAAGAAGAAGGCGCAAATCCCACCGGCTCGTTCAAAGCCCGCGGCCTTGCGCTCGCCGTCACCATGGCGCGGCATTACGGCCTGCGCGCGCTCGCCGTTCCCTCAGCGGGCAACGCCGCCGGGGCGTTAGCTGCCTACGCCGCTGCCGCCGGCATCTCCGCCTACATTTTCATGCCGCGCGATGTTCCCTTCGCGAACTACGTCGAAGCTATCACCTATGGCGCAAACGTCACGCTGGTTGACGGCCTCATCTCCGACTGCGGCCGCATCGTCGCCGAGCGCAGCAAGTCCGAAGGCTGGTTCGACATTTCCACGCTCAAAGAACCGTTCCGCGTGGAAGGAAAAAAGACCATGGGCTACGAACTGGTCGAGCAGCTCGGTTGGGAATATCCCGACGCGGTTTTTTATCCCACCGGCGGCGGCGTAGGCCTCATCGGCATGTGGAAAGCATTCGCCGAACTCGAAGAACTCGGCTGGGTGAAACCAGGGAAGCGTCCGCGTATGATCGCCGTGCAATCCTCCGGATGCGCGCCTGTCGCCAAAGCATTTGACCAGGGCGCGACCGCGAGCGAAATGTGGGCCAACGCTGCCACCTTCGCCTCCGGCCTGCGCGTTCCCAAACCGTACGGCGACTCCATCATGCTGGAAATCTTGCGCGAATCCGGCGGTGTCGCCCTGGCAATTCCAGACGCGGAGATTCTCGCGTCGCTGCAAGATTGGGCGAAAAATGAAGGCCTCTTCCTCTCCCCCGAAGGCGCCGCAGCTACAGCCGCCTACGATCGCCTGCTCGCCTCCGGTGACCTCAAGCCCAGCGATCGCGTTGTCCTCTTCAACACCGGCGCCGGGCTGAAATACAGCGACGTAACCGCCGAAGCCATGCATCTGCAACGTCCTACGAGTGGTGCATAAGCAGACATCGTCCTGCGCCGCGCCAGTTGCGCCGCCCATCCCCCGCGAGTATGCTGGATTCGTCCATTGAAGAAAGAGCCCACCAGCCCAATGCAAAAAACCCATCTCTGGTTTCCGTTTCTAGCCGCCCTCGCGCTTGCCGCCTTCCCACTCGGCGCTTTTACATCCAGCCCAGCTGCGAACGTAGTCCTCACCACCATGCAACAGGAATTGCAGCGCGCCACAAAGTCCCTGGCCAAAACCGATCCTGCACCTTATTACCTGAGCTACGCAGTCACCGACACGGACGAAACCGCCGTAGCAGCCTCCAACGGCAGCGTGATCTATTCCGCCAGCGTCGATCGCCGCCAGGCAGACGTGATGATGCGCGTCGGCACCGTCGCGCTGGACAACACGCACAGCCAAAGTCGCGGCTCCGGCATCACGTCCGGCTTGTTGCCGCTGAATGACGATTCCAGCGCCATCGCCCGCGTCCTCTGGCAATTAACCGACCGTGAATACGAGCAAGCCTCCGCCGCGTTCCTGAAAGTGAAAACCAGCAATGCAGTGCGCTCCGAAGAAGAAGACAAATCTCCCGATTTCTCCAGCGAAGCGCCGCAGGATCATCTGAATCTTGCTCCCTTGCGTGCTCCGTCAGATCAGAAAGAATGGGAAGCGCGCACCCGGACAATTTCGGCCGGCTTCCTGAAATATCCCGAGGTCTATTCTTCCTACGTTTCCTTCAATGTTTCCGCCGATCGCTCTTATTTGGCCACCAGCGAAGGCACCGCGCTAATTCGTCCGGGCGCCATCGCGCGCCTGGTGATTCAAGCCGAAACGCGCGCCGACGATGGCATGGAACTAATGCGTGTCGAGTCGTTTCAAGCAGCGACCGCCAGCCAACTGCCCTCCGATGCGGAACTCACCGTAAAAGTTGACAAGATTGCCACGGACTTGAAAGCATTGCGCGCGGCGCCCTCCGCCGATCCTTACGCGGGTCCCGCGATGCTTTCCGGTCGCGCCGCCGCCGTCTTCTTCCACGAAGTTCTCGGCCACCGCCTGGAAGGCCATCGCCAGCGCGACGAAAACGAAGGCCAGACCTTCACCAAAAAAGTGAATCAACTTGTCCTGCCGGCTTTCCTCAGCGTCGCCGACGATCCCACCATGAAAGAACTCAACGGCGTGCTGCTCGCGGGACACTACGATTTTGACGACGAAGGTGTGCCCGCCGCGCGTGTCGTCGCCGTCGACAATGGCGTGCTGAAAAATTTTCTGATGTCCCGTATGCCCATCAAAAATTTCAGCCAATCCAACGGGCACGGCCGCCGCCAGCCCGGCCTGATGCCCACCGGACGCCAGGGCAATCTGATCGTCACTTCCACCAACACCGTGAAAGATGCCGAACTGCGCCAGAAATTCATCGCCGAAATCAAAAAGCAAGGAAAACCCTACGGCTTGTACTTCGACGATATTCAGGGCGGATTCACCCTCACCGGGCGCGCATCGCCGCAAGCATTTCAAGTAATTCCCGTGATGGTCTATCGCGTGTACGCCGACGGCCGCCCCGACGAACTGGTCCGCGGTGTGGACATCGTTGGCACGCCGCTGCTTTCGCTGAACAATATCGTGCTCACCGGCGACACACCGCAAGTCTTCAACGGAATCTGCGGCGCCGAATCCGGACAAGTTCCGGTGGCCGCCGCCGCTCCCGCAATGCTCTTCACTGAAATTGAAGTGCAGAAACGTCGCCGCGGCTCAGAACGCCCGCCGGTCTTGCCGCCGCCCGGATTTGAATCTACTGCATCCGCCGCAGCGCCCGCGAACGCTGGCAAAGTCGCCGCGCCCGAAGCGAAACCATGAGCGCTCTGATACCAGCTCAGGTTCGCGCGGTGGTCTCTGCATCCCCGCTGCGCCGCTCCGCGCTCACACCCGCAATGCTGCTCGCGCTTTTCTTTGCCGGTGCCGTTCCCGCCACCGAAGCGCAACAAAAATCTTCCGCGCCTGCAGTCGCCGCGGTTCGACCTGATCCGTTACTCAAAGCCATGCGCGAAGAGCTGGACCGCTCCAAATCCCAGCTCAAGATGGACAATGTCCCCGCGCCGTACTACATCGAATACCGTCTTTCCGACGTGGAAGAGTTTAGTGCCGAAGCTGCCTTCGGCGCCCTGCGCCAGGATCAACGCGTCCACGCGCGCAGCTTGCGCGTCGTGGTCCGTGTCGGTGATTACAAGCAGGACAGCTACTACGGGCCCGGCACCGGCATCGCGAATATCGCCCCGCGCGACGACGACCCCGTGGCCCTCCGCCGCGAGTTGTGGCTCGCCACCGATCGCGCCTACAAAATGGCCAGCGAAGCCCTCGCCTCCAAGAAAGCGGTTCTCAGCCAGTACACCGCCGATCAACCTTTTGACGATTTCGCCCGCGCTCCCGCCCTGGAATCCCTCGGCCCCATCGCCCAGCTCGATTTCTCGCCCGCACCCTGGAAGGAAACGCTCGAAAAAGTCACCAATCTCTATCGCACCGATGCGAAAATTCAGTCCCTTTCCGCCTACCTCAGGTTTCGCGCCGTAAACGATTATTTCGTCAACACCGAAGGCACCAGCCTCCGCCAGGGCTACACCATTTATTCCCTCAATCTTTCCGCCGAAACCCAGGCAGACGACGGCATGGAGCTCGGCCGCTCACCCTTTTATGTCGGCTCGACCGCCGCCGAATTGCCTTCGCAGGAAAAGCTCCTCGCCGACACCACGAAGATGCTCACGACTCTGAAAGCTCTCCGCGAAGCTCCCATGGTCGAAGAAGATTATCGCGGCCCGGTTCTTTTTTCGAACGACGCCGCCAGCGATATTCTCGACGGCATGATCGGTGCCAACATTCTGGGCATCCGGCCCAAACCCGGCGATTCCGCGCGTACTACCGGAGAATTTTCCTCGAACTACAAAGGCCGCGTGCTGCCCACTTTCTTGACGGTGGTTGATGACCCGACCATGAAATCTTTCGGCGGTAAATCTTTGGTTGGAAGTTACCAGATTGACGAAGAAGGCGTTCGCGTGGCCCCGCTTCCGGTCATCAAGGACGGAATCCTCGTCGAATATCTTCTCGGACGCATGCCCATTCGCGATTTTGCCGATTCCAATGGCCACGGCCGCGCCGCTCCCGGCCAGGCGCCTTCGCCGAACATCGGCACGCTGATCCTTCAGCCTAAGGAATCCAGCTCGCCCGAGGAGCTAAAAAAGAAATTGATTGCGATGTGTAAAGACGAAGGCAAACCCTACGGCTACTACGCGGAAACTCTGGTTGGATACAACCCGCGCCTGCTCTATCGCGTGTACGTCAGCGACGGCCACGAAGAACTGGTCCGCGGCGCCGTCTTCAACGAACTCGATACCCGCACGCTGCGCAGCAATCTCGTCGCCGCCGGCAACGACCCGCTAGTAAGCAACCGCGAAGGCGGCATCCCCACGACCGTAATCAGCCCCTCAATCCTCTTCGACGAGCTGGAAGTAAAACGCACCGACAAGAAAAACGCCAAACTCCCCGAATATCCCCCGCCCGATCTCGCCGGGCGCTAATCGCAAGTTGCATTTGCTTCATCCGCGCTAGCGCTTCGGAAAGTCCACCCGAACCCCTACCCGCGCCGCAATCGGCAACCCTAGCTGCAACACAGGCGTCGCCGCCGTGTAATACGTGGCGTTCAACAAATTCTCCGCAGCCGCGTAAACCTCCACGCCGGCCCCAACCCGTCGCGAAACCATCGCGTCCAAAACAAAAAAGCTCCCCAACGGAAACTGGTTCTGATCGTCGTCAAACGCATTTCCAATCGCCCGGCCGGTGACCTCCACTGTCACAATCCTCGGATTCGAATACCGCGCCTGAAACGTAAACGAATTGTGCGGCACCTGCGCCACCCACAATCCCACCAACGCCGTATTCGCCGGAAACGAACTCACCTTGGAATCCACAAACTGATACCCGGCCGAAATTGTGAAGTCGCGCACGATGCCAGCCGTAACTCCCAGTTCCACTCCGGGCGCATTAATCCGCCCCAGATTTTGCCGTTGCCGCGTGATCAAAGTCGGCGTCGTACTCAAAGTCACATTCGCCACCGGATCCACAATCTGGTTGTAGAAAACCGTCCCGTGCGCCTGCAGCTTCCCGTTGAACCCCGTCACCGCCACGCCCGCATCCCCGCCCGACAAGTGCTCCGCAACCAGAAACGGATTGTCCTCCGTGAAAGTGTTCCCCTGCCGGAACGACCGGTACAATTCATTCAACGAAGGCGCGCGAAATGCCCGGTACACCGACGCATTCCACGACACGTGCGAATTAATCTGGTTGCGCAGTGTCAATCGCGGACTGAACGCATTCTGCGAACGGTCCGGGAAAATCGTGTCGGTGGGAGTTCCCGGCGGCGCCACTGGCACTCGCAAAGTCGCCGCATCGAAATTGCTCCAAATGTCCACGCGCCCGCTCGCGGAAAGAAACCACCGCGGCGCTATTTGAATCAAATCCTCGCCGAATATCCCCGCCGTCCGCTGCCGCCCTCCGGAAGAAGAATCCGTGGTCCCGCCGGATAGCAGCACTTCATGGCTCGCCCCAATCTCTTCGTGGTAGTCAACTCCCGCCACCAAGGTCTGCCGCGTTCCCGCTTGCCGCGACCACACCGCGGACCAGCCCACACCCTGCGACGGCACCGTCTGCAAGTCCGTCAGCGTCTCGCTGTCGCGGTTCGGGCCTATCGCGGAAAATGTCTGGTGATACGTCTGCGCGTCCGCATAAAACCGCAGCGTCAACGCCCCGAACGTGCCCAGCTGCAAATTCGCGCCCAAAGCTCCCTGACCCAGCTTCGTATCGTTCCGTTGCAGCGGCGTGCCGTTGCCGCGCGTTTCGTCCAAATACCATCCGCGCGCGAAAATTTCGCTCTGCTCGCCGATTTTTCGTCCCACCATCAAATCGGCAGTTCCGTCCCGCACTCCCGCTCGCACATCCACCGTCCCGCGCTCCGCTTCCGGCGTCAAAACGTACCCGTCCGTATTAAACACTCCGCCCGCAAAACTCGATTCCCATTTTCCCATTTGTCCGCCGGCCCACAGCGAAAGGTCCGGCGTATTTTGATTCCCGTAGGAAGTATCCAGCGAAATTCCGCCCGGCCGCGTCGGCCGCGAAACAAATTGCACTACGCCGCCCAGCGCATCGCTGCCATACAGGCTCGAGCCGCCCTCCTGCGAAATCTCCACGTCCGAAATGGATTCCACTGGCACGCGATCCCAGTACACCCACGCGCCAAAAGGATCGTTCAGCGGAATTCCGTCTTCCAGCACCAGCGCGCGGCTCGCCCCGTTCGCGCCCAGCCCCCGCAACGAAACGCCCTGCGTCGTCGGATTCGCCGTGCGGCTGCTCGATCGGCGAAACAAACTGAACCCCGGAACCTGCCGCAGATCATCATCCAGCTCCAGCGCAGGAGTATCCTGCAAATCCTCCCGCGTCAACTGCACGTCGCTCACCGGCACGTCGCTCACCAGTGTCGAAGCGCGATAGGCTGTCACTTGCACTTGCTGGCTCACCGCCGCTGGCGTCAGCACGATCTCCACGTGCGCCACCGCTTGCCCCTCCGCCCGCCGCCACGCCTGCTCAATTTTCTGAAATCCCTTTGCGCTTACCGATAAAGTTCCGGCCGTGCCCGCCACGTTCTCAAATGCGAAAGCTCCGCCAGCGTCAGTAACCACAGAAGCCGAAAACGACCCCGCATGCAGTTCAACTTGCGCGCCGGCGACCACAGCGCCGCTCGAATCTCGCACCACGCCCTCGACGCGCCCCGCAACTCCAGTGTTCTGCGCACCGCTGGCCGAAGCCGCCAGCAAAAACAGCGTAATCACACCACCAGCAAACACGCGGAGCGCGCGCACAGTCACTTTCCGGGAAATTCTCGCGAAAAAAGTCAAAGCCACCCTACCCCACGCAGATCCACGCCGCCTACCCAGCCCCGCCCACCCTACGCGCATCATATCCCAGCCGCGAAACGGTAAATCATCGAAGACCGCGACGCGTGCCGAAGACCAACCTGCGCCGCCGTTATGCTATCGTGTTCTACAGTCTGCTCGGCTTCATTTCAGGAGGAATGGCATGGGGACGGCGTCCCAGCGTCGCAGTGATCGTGTCGCGCTGACTTTATTGCTGGAAGCTTCCGGCAAGGACGGCAACGACCAGGAATTCGCGCAGCCCGCACGCACCATGCAAATCAATCGCACCGGTGCGGTGATCCTGCTTGATCGCGACCTGCATGCCGATCAGCACATCCTTATCCGGCGGCTGGCCCCGTCCGAAATGCACCGCCAGAGCCAGGTCCGAATTGTCGGCCAATTCGGCCGCCAAAAAGAAGGCTACGTGTACGGCGTCGAAATTCTCCAGCCCGAAAACGACGTCTGGGCCATCGAATTCCCGCACATCGCCGAATCGCAAGAAGCCGTCGCGCGCATGCTGCTCGAATGCACCTACTGCCGCTCCCGCGAAGTTGTTTACTTGAATGAGCTCGAACTGCGCGGCTTCGAAGGCACTCGTGGCATCGCGCGCCATTGCAAGCCCTGCAGCGTCCCCAGCATCTGGTCGCAAGCGCCGCACGAAAGCGAAAAGAAACTCGCCTCGCGCGCCACGCGCAGCCGCGTCAGTCCCAGCGATCCGCCGGCGCTTCCCGCCGGCGGGGAGCAGCGCGAACGAGGGCGCCTGCGCATGAGAACCCGCCTGACAGCCTGCGTTCGCCAGCCCAACGCCGACGATGAACTAGCCGTCTGCGAAGATATTTCTCCGGTGGGAATGTGCTTCCGGAGCAAACGCCGCTACGAAGCGCAGGAAGCAATTGACGTGGCCGTTCCCTACACGCCCGAGGTAGCCAACATCTTCATCCCCGCGCGCGTGGTCTATTGTGAAGAATTACCCAAGGCAGGTCTGTTCCGTCACGGCGTGGAATATCGCAGGCCCGAACCGCCAAAAGAATAATTTCCGCGTCGATCCAGGCGGGGCTATAGCCTAATGCACCGCCACCGGCGTCCGCTCCCCAGTCCTTCGCTGCAAATACTGCATCGCAATATTCAAATGCACATTCCCCCCCGGCGTCTCAAAACAAAGTATCGTCGCTTCCGAATCCTGCCCTGCCTTCTCGCACTGCTCCTGCGTCAAAACCTCCGGCGGCAGCACTTTAAAATGAAATCCCGCATCGTTCAGCTGCGTCACCGCGTTCCCAATAACCATGTTCGCCAATTCACAAACTGTCTCGGTAACAATCGCCGCCGAAGGATCTACGTCGGCGCCCGCTAGAAAACTGGCCACCTGCGCCGCCGCTCCCGGCTCCATATCCAGAATCACGCGCCCTTCGATCTGTCCTTTGAAACTCACAGCCGCGGCCGTTCCGCGACGCCGGTAGCCTTCCTCTTCCATCGTCAAGTCCACAATTTTTGCCGGCACTTTCATCATTTCGGCTAGCACGGCATCGAGCGAGCCGATAAACGGCTGGATCAAGTCCATCCTCATCGCGAGCTCTCCTCGGCCGCGCCCACCGGGGCCGTTACGCCATCATCATTCAGCACGTAGCGAATAATCTCGTACAGCGCGTCGGGCTTCACCGGTTTCTGCACGAAATGCCGCGCGCCCTTCTGCAACGCTGCCAGAATATTGTCCTGATAGCCCACCGAAGAGACCATGATGATCCGCGCTTCACCATGCTCCTGCACGATGCGCTCCACCGCCTCGATGCCTTCCATCTGCGGCATGGTGATATCCATCAGCACGATATCCGGACGCGTTCGCGCATACTCCGTGATCGCCGTGCAGCCATCGCCGGCTTCTCCCACCACGTGTCCGCCGAACGATTCCACCATTTTCGCCAGACTCTTGCGCGCGAAGACGGAATCGTCCACGATCAAGTACTTCACCGCTTGATGGTCATTCTTCCGCGTCAATGCTTCGAACTGTTTCATCACGATCTCCTTCGCAATCCTGATTCAGTGGTGAGAATGGTCGTGGCCGAATCCTGATTCGCTTGCTCGTTCAGCGGCCGCTCTGCTATGCATTTCGCCTGCAAGTAACTGGAAAGGCTGGAAAGAGACACCACGCGCCCCGCAAATCCCCGCTCGATCGCCGAACGCGGCATGCTGTCCACGATGCATGTGTCCGGACTCTGCGCAATCGTCATTCCGCCCGCGGCCTGGATCGCACCCATGCCTTCCGCGCCGTCGTCGCCCATGCCGGTCATCAGGACGCCGATCGCGCTGCTGCCGAATTCCTGCGCCACGGCATGGAACAGCACGTTCGCCGACGGCCTGTGCCCGTTCACTCTCGGCTGGTCCACTAAAATCGCCACGTTCCCATGCTCCATCCGCCGCACTTTAAGGTGCCGGTTGCCGGGACAAATCAGCGCCCGTCCCGCCAGCAGCAAATCTCCCGACTGCGCTTCCTTCACCTCGATCGCCGAACATTCATCCAGCCGCCGCGCAAACATTTCCGTAAATCCCTCCGGCATGTGCTGCACTACCAGAATGCATCCCGGAAAATCCGGCGGCAGCTGCGAAAATAAATATTGAAGCGCGTTCGGACCGCCCGTGGAAATCCCGATGGCCACGATCTTCGAAGGCCAATTCGGCATCGAAGTCCGCCGCTGCTCCTTCTGCTTCAGCGGCGGCACGGTAATAATCATTTTCGGAGCGCCAGACCCGGCGGCCACTTTGATCTTCAGCGCCAGCTCCGCCGCAATCTGGTCCAGCCGTCCGGAAGCCGCTTCCGGCGGTTTCGTCACGAAATCAAAAGCGCCCAGCGCCAAAGCTTTCAACGTCACCGAAGCGCCGCGCTCCGTCTGCGCGCTCACCAGGATCACCGGCACGCGATGTTTCCGCGTAATCTGCCGCAGCATCTCTAATCCATCCATCCGTGGCATGTCCAGATCCAACGTCACCACGTGCGGGCGCAGATCATCGAGCTTCCGCAATCCCACTTCGCCGTCCATCGCCGTGCCCACCACTTCAATCGAGGGATCGCGCTGCAGCACCTGCGGAATCAACTTGCGCATCAGCGCCGAATCATCCACGACCAGGACGCGTATCTTTTCACTCATGCTGTGGCTCCCACTGCCGGAATTCGCGCGAGATGTGACACCACCGCAGGAATGTTCAGTATGAGCACGATCGTCCCGTCGCCTAGAATCGAAGCGCCACTCACCAACGGCGAAGTGACCAATTGGTCCTCCAACGCCTTGATGACCAGTTCCTCTTCACCCATTAGCTTGTCCACTGCCAGTCCAAATCGCCGGCTCCCCGCTCCGATCACCACCACGAAAACTCTCTTCGACCGTTCCGCCGCCTGCAAATTTTCCAAGCGCTCCAGCCGCACCAGCGTCAGCACCTGCTGCCGCAGTTGGAACACTTCATGATCGTCCACGCGATGAATTTCCTCTTCGCTGATCCGCGTAATCTCCACCACCGACGCGATCGGCACGGCGTACAACCGCCCAGCTACATGAAACAGCAGCGCCTGAATACTCGCGAGGGTCAGCGGCACGATCAGCCGAAAAGTAGTCCCCTTGCCAGCCTCGGTTTCAATCTCGATCGAGCCTTTCAGGTTGTCCAGCGCGGACTTGACCACGTCCAACCCCACCCCGCGCCCTGAGATTTCCGTCACGTTTTCCGCCGTGCTGAATCCCGGCGTGAATATCAGATGATTGATTTCCGCTTCGTTCATCCGCGAAGTTTCCGTCGCGCTCATCAGCCCCCGCTCAATCGCCCGCCGGATCACTTTCTCGCGATCAATCCCGCGGCCGTTGTCGGAGACCTCAATCACCACCTGGTCGCCTTCGTGATAGGCGTCCAGCCGCACCGTGCCATTCACCGGTTTGCCCGCAGCGGCGCGTTCACTCGCGGATTCAATGCCGTGATCCGCCGCGTTGCGAATCAAGTGCGCCAAGGGCTCGGCCAGCGCGTCCAGAATGCTTTTATCCAGATCCGTGTTCTGTCCCGCAATTTCCAGTGCGATCTCTTTATTCCGCTGCTTGGCCACGTCGCGCACAATCCGCGGAAATCTGCGGAACAGCTGCTCCACCGGCACCATGCGAATCTTCATCACCGATTTCTGCAACTCGTTCAGAATCCGTGATTGAAACGCCAGCGCGTCCGAAAATTTCCCGCGCAACGCATCTTTGGCAAATCGCCGCTCGAATTCCGCGATCGTCCGCTGCAGCATGGACTTCCCGATAATCAGCTCGCCCACCAGGTTCATCACCGTATCAATCCGCCCCGCGTCCACGCGCAAGGTGTTCTCGGCCACTGCATGCGCCAATCCCGTCGGCGCGCCGGACGATTGCGCGTCTTCCTCATCGTCCATCTCGTGGTCGTCCGAGTCCGCAGTCCCTCCCGCAACGCTCGCCGAAACCGCCGCCGCTTCCGATTCCACCAGAATATCCAGCACGTCGCGCGGCCCCGTCTCCATCAGCGGGACGCGATTCACGGAAATCTGCGCCACCACCGAAGGCACCTGGCAGCGTTTGCGGATCCAATCCGCGGGCTTGCTGCTGGCCAGCGCCGCTTCCAACAGCCCGCCGCTCACCACCTCAGCGCTATCCTCCGGACGCAGCGCCAAAATCTTTCCGGCGCGCTCCAGCGCTTTTTTCGCCAATTCGTACGCCGCCGCGGGCAAAATCGCCTCGCCGGCCAGGTGCATCGCCACCTGATAAACCGTCTCGCCGCGACGGAAAGATTCCGCAATCAGCAATCGTTCGTATTCCGTCCAATTAAATGTTGCCGCCGTTTCCTCCAGCGGTTTGTCGCGCCGCGCCGTCGCCGGCTTATGCAGCAGCCTCTGCACGTATTCGCGCAACGCTCCGCCGTCCGGCGGCTGCAGATTGCTGCGATACGCGGCCAGCATGTCGCGGAAAGTGTCCGCAGCCGTCAGCACCACCTCGGCAATCAGCCCGGCATGCTCTTTCACCAGGTCGGGCGTCAAGACATCTTCCAGCTCGTGCGCCAACTCGCTCAATTCACGATAGCCGCACGCTGCGGAATCTCCCTTCAGCGTGTGCACGGCTCTCCGCACGCTGCGCAGGCTTTCCTTGTCGCTGGGACGTTCCTCGAGCGCCAGCCCCGCATCGTTCATCGCCTGCAGAATTTCCTCCGCGCTCTCGAAAAAGAGATCGCGAAGTTCCGAGGCTCGATCGTCCGGAGAAAACGTCACTGTGGCCCCTCGATTCGCTGATACACCGTCGCGTTGTTCTGATGAATCATGTGGAACCTCTTCGTCAGACCAAACAAGCTCTCCGCATGCCCCACAAACAGATATCCTTCCGGATTCAAGCAGCGATGGAATTTGTCAATCAAACGCTTTTGCTCCGCCTCGTCGAAATAAATCATCACGTTGCGGCAGAAAATCGCATCGTTTCGTTGCGGCAGATATTCCGTCTTCAAATTGTGAAAGTCGAATTGCACCAAGCTCTTCAGCGCCGGTTTCACCGAATATTTGTCGCCCACCTTGTCGAAGTAGCGCAGCCGGCACGTGTAATCCACCGTCTCCATCTGCGCTTCCGTGTAGATTCCCTGCTGCGCCGTCAGCAACGCCGAATAACTGATGTCCGAAGCGACGATCTCCACTTTCCACGGCGGAGGAATCAGCGGTTTCGGCGTGGGCATCTCAAAGGGCAGAGGATTCCGCAGGTAGTAATAGGCCAGTGCATCGCAAATCAGAATTGCCAGGGTGTAAGGTTCCTGCCCGGTCGAACAGCCGGCGCTCCAGATCCGCAAAGACCAATCTCGCCGCTCCTGCTTGCGCCGCAAAAGCTCTTCCAGCACGTGTTTCTGAAATAGCTCCAGTTGCGGACGAATCCGAAAAAAGCTCGTCTCATTCACCGTCAGATTTTCCAGCAGCGCCACCAATTCCTGTTTGCCTTCGCGGCTGGTCAGCAGCCGGTAATAAGAATAGAACGAATCAATCTGGCAGGCTTTCAGGCGGCGTTGCAGCCGGTCGCGCAGAAAATGCGTGCGACGTTCATCGAAATACATGCCGCATTCCTGATACACCAGCGTCTGCAGGAGCTTCAATTCGGGTTCAGTGAGCGGAACCTGTGCTGTGAGAGTGGACATTCGCTCCTCGTCGTTTTCGTTCGCGCTAGGTCTTGCTGGCGCCAGCGGCGGCCAACGCTAGACGCGTGCCAGATTGTCTGTGGACAGCGCTGCGGCGGATTCGGCCGCGTCTTCCAGCCGGCGCAACTCCCCGCGTTGCAGTATTTTGCTCAGGTCGAGCATCATCACCAGCCGTCCGCGGAATTTCCCCACGCCGGTGATGTAATTCAATTCGCCCTCCTGAAATACGGAGTGCGGCGCTTCAATGTCCGAGGGCGGAATTTTTATTACTTCGGACGCCGAGTTCACGATTAGTCCGATCGCCCGGCTGTCTAGTTCCACCACAACAATTCTGTTCCGCTTGCTCGCTTCGATCACTTTCTCGCCAAACCGTTTGCGCAAATCCACCACCGGAATAATCCGCCCGCGCAAATTAATCACGCCCTCGATGTAATCCGGTGCGTTCGGCACCGAAGTAATCTCCGGCACGCGCACGATTTCCCGCACCATCGCAATCGGCAATCCAAAAGTCTCCCTCCCGATCCGGAATCCTACGATTTGGATATCTTTGTCCATGTCGTTTTTGAACGCGCTCTAGGAACGCGAAACTTCCGCATATTCCACCGAGGAATTGCGCTCATGCTCACTTGAACCGCCGCCACCGCCGAACGCTCCGCCCGGTCCCTGCCTCCGACCGAAATGGCGCCGCCCCTCCTGGGATCCTTCATCCAGCACAAAGCGGTCCATCGACTCCAGCAGCACACGCGAAAGCTTGGACATTTGCTCGGCCGCCGCAGCCAGCTCCGTCGAACTCGAAGTGGACTGCTGCACCAGCTCCCGCATTTTCTCCATCGCCCGCACCACCGCCTGCGAACCCGAAGCCTGCTCCTCGACCGATGAATTGATTTCCTGCGTGATTTCCGTCAGCCGGTTGGTCGCCTTCGCAATCTGTGATGAGCCACTGGATTGTTCCGTGGTGGCCGCACCAATCTCCTGCGAGAACTTGTAAACCTCAGACACCACGTCCGAAATCTTCTCCAACGCGAAGCTCAGATCCTTGTTCAGCAGCAGGCCTTCCTGCACCATGGTGGTGCTCTTTTCCATGTTGTCCACGGCTTCCCGCGCTTCCTTCTGAATACCCTGAATCAGTTCCGAAATTTCCTTGGTGGACTGCGTCGACTTTTCCGCCAGCTTGCGCACTTCCTCGGCCACTACCGCGAAACCCAACCCATGCTCGCCCGCGCGCGCCGCTTCAATCGCCGCGTTCAAAGCCAGCAGGTTGGTCTGCTCCGCCAGATCATCAATCACCTCGATGATCTTGCCGATGTCGTCCGCGCGCCGCCCCAGCACGTCAATAATTTCCGCCGAAGACTGAATCGCGTGGCTCGTGCGGTTCAATCCCTCGGTCGCCTTGTTCATCGTCACCATGCCGGTTTGCACTTCCTCGCGCGACCGGTGTGATATATCCACCAGCAACTTGGCTGTATCCGCTACGCGTTCGATCGAAGTCACCATCTGATCGATCGAAGCGGAAGTTTCCGCCACGCTCGATGCCTGCACTTGCGTGTTCTTCACCACGTTCTGCACGTTGATGCTCATCTCGTGCATCGTGCTGGTCACTTCGTCAATTGCAGATGCCGCCTGCACGCTCACTTTCGCGGATTCGTCCGAAGCGCTGGCCATCTGCCCCGAACCGCTCGCTACCTGTGCCGCGCTGTCTCTTACTTGCCGCACCAGGTCCCGCAAGCCGCGCGTCATGGAAGCAAACGCCTTGGCCATCGTGTCCTGCTGCGACCGCGGTTGCACCGTAACCGAGAGCTGCCCTTCTGCAATCGCCGCCGAAACCGCCGCCATTTCCTTCAAATGCACAATCATCTTGTTGAAGTTTTGCGCTAGCACGCCCACTTCATCGTCGCGACGCGTATCAATGGTCTGCTCTAGATCGCCCGTCTCCCCAATCCGCCGCGCCACTTCGATTAAATGGTAGATCGGCTCCTTGATGGTCTTCGCAGTTTGAAACGCGATAAAGCATCCAATGAAAACAGCGAAAAGGGTGCCGACCGTTGTGATCCACGTGCTCCATGTCGTAGCTGCTGTCGCCGAATTGTTCGAATCTTCCAACAATTTCTGTGCTGTGTTGTCCGCCTGCTCGAGCATCGCCGCGGACTTACTCAGCCATGAAGCGGGATCGTGCTGCAGGTAATAAATCTGCAAATCGGAAACCGTCGCGTCTCCCGCATCCACCTGGTGCCGCTTCGCGATCATCGGCTTCGCGAAATTCTCCGACCAGCTCGTTTCCGCGTCTCCCACTTGCGCCAGAGTGCTACGCACGCCGGTGTCAGAGGACTCAGCTTCCGCGTCTTTCAGCAGCGCCAGCAGATCTCCCACGCCCTTATTGGTCTTGTCTTCATCCCTGAGATCGCCGCTGAGCAAGTAATTGCTCAGATACAGGCGGTCCTGCATCATCTGCGAGCGCGCGTTGCTGATCGCCGTCTTCGTCGTTTGCGTGGCTTTGGCGGCGGCCTGCGCGGCGTACTCCCTGCGCACCGTGATCACGTTAATGAAGAACAAAACCAGCATGATCGCCAATATCGTGCCAAACCCGAACCAGAGTTTCTTCCCGATTGTCATGAGAAATGCCTCCGCTCCCCGCCCGCGACCGCAGCCGCAGGCCCCCGTTCATGCGCCCTCAGTTGTGACCCGAGAAATCAAACTCGATCACTTCCACCGATTCCTTCGTCGCCGGCTCAAACTTCCATTTCTTCAGCGCGTCCGTCGCCGCACCCACCAGTAGCGGGCTGCCGCCAATCACTTTGGTGTTCGTCACGCGCCCATCCGCGGAAATTGTCGCTTCGATTTTCACTTTGCCGGTCGCGTTGATCTGCCGCGCCAATTCCGGATATTCCGGCACCGTCTTCGTTTTCACTTTTCGTTTGGCGTTGTCCTGCGAATTTTCCTGAGCGCTTACTCGCGGAGTGACTGCCAGCGATCCCCCCAGGATCACCGCCAACCCAAAGCCGAGCAGTCGTTTCTTGCCATTCATGCGTACGCCTCCTCAATCGAGGGAAAGGTCCCGCATCGGAAATTGCAATGAGGATGCCATCGGGAACTTGTTATTTGTTCACGACCGAAATTCGCCAACGTGCCTCGTACAGCGATGATTATGCGGCGGTTAAACCAATCATCGCCACCAGCCTGCAGCACTCTCCGCCGGCCTAATCGTCTCAAATCCCCGCCCGCACCCGCCAACGCGTCTCACGTTGCGACGAGTCGAGATTGCCGGATACGGCACTTTCCGTGGCCCGTTCGCTTGACTCAAATTGAGAACACACCGTAACGTCATTTCTCGTATAGGCGTAGCGCGCGCAGTGCCCCCTTGACCTCCATGCGTGCACTAAAAAGAAGTCGCGATGTCTCATCTCGTCTCAATGGCTCTTTCGAGAGCCTGCTCGCGCAGTTCTCTGCCACCACGCTGGAGCTGAATCCTTCTCTGGGCGCCGCTGAATTCTCACGGCGTCTCACCGCTCGCGCCGCCGAAATGTTGGGCGCGCGCGCTGCGGTGCTGGCACTCGCGCACGATGCGGAATGGGAAATCGCCGCGCTCCGTGGACCCGCGCATCGCTGGGATCCCATGACGCAGCATCACCTCGCAGGCATCCTCGCCGAGCAAGCCCGCGTTCCCGGAGAAAAATTGCGCCAAGGCTCAGCAGCAATGCTTCTCGGTCGCGGCCTTGCGGAAGCGCTGGTGTGGGAAGAATTGGTGCTCGCCCGCCTCTCCGGCAGCGAAGGCGAACTGCTAGGCGTGTTGTGCCTCGTGGATCTCTCGCGGGAACTCAGCGCCACCGAACGCCAGCTCGTCGAAGCACTCGCGGGCCACGCCGCAATGGCTCTTGAAAATGTCCGCCTCTTTTCGCGTGTGGAGCAATCCAGAAAACAGTGGGTCGAAGATTTCGACGCCATCTCCGACTTCATCGTCGTCCACGACGCTGGAAATCGCGTCCTGCGCCTGAATCGCGCCCTTGCTGAGGCGCTCGGACTGCGCCCTACTGAAGCCATCGGCTACGAAATTGACCGCTTGGAAATTCTCGACGCGCCGCCCAAGGAAGGGAATTGCCCCTTCTGCCGCAATCCGCGCCTCGCGCACGAGGAATTCATCCACGAAGCCGCTGAGCGCACATTTTTAATTTCCGCTTCGCGCATTCACAACGCACAAGGCAACGACTGGCGCACGATTCACGTAATGAAAGACATCACCGATCGCCGCGTCGCTGAACGCCGCTATCGCCGCGAGCGCGATTTCAACAAAAACATTCTCAACAACACGCAAAGCATGATCCTCGTGCTCGATACCGCCGGCCTGGTCAGTTACGCCAACCGCCGCTGCTTCGAAGCCGGCTACCGCGAACAGGATTTACTGGGGCGACCGCTGGTTGAGCTGATTCCGCCCGCGCGCCGTCCTCTGCTCGCCGAAGCGCTCGAGCGCACTCTGCAAGGCGCCGCGCTCGACAATTTGGAAATCCCGCTCTTCCGCGGCAGCGGCACGCCGGGACAATTTTCTATCAGCCTCAGTCCCATGCGCGACGAGCAGGGCGAAATCAATAGCGTCGTCGTGGTCATGACGGACATTACCGACGCCGCCAGCCTGCAAGCAAAACTGATGCACACCGAAAAAATGGCCGCGCTCGGTCAACTCGTTTCCGGCGTCGCCCACGAAGTCAATAATCCGCTCGCCGCCATCGTCGGCTTCACCGATCTACTGCTCGAGAATCCCGCGGTCCCCGATGACGCTAAAGAAGAGCTGCAAGTGATCCTGCAGGAAGCCCAGCGCACGCGCGTCATTGTGCAGAATCTGCTCAGCTTTGCGCGCCAGATGCCCCCGCAGCGCGAGCCCGCGCAAATCAATTCCATCCTGCGCCAAACCATGAAGCTGCGCGCCTACGATCTGGAAAACCACGGCGTGGAGCTAACCGAAAAATATGCCGTCGAACTTCCCATGGTCATCGGCGATCCGCACCAGCTTCAACAAGTCTTCTTGAATATTTTGAACAACGCCTACGACGCCGTGCAGGAAATCCGCCGCACCGGCAGGATAGAAGTTCAGACGCTGTATCGCGGCGATAAAATCGAAATCATGTTTCGCGACAACGGCCCCGGCATCTCGCAAATAGACCGCATCTTCGATCCTTTTTTCACCACCAAGGAAGTCGGCAAAGGCACTGGCCTCGGTCTCAGCATCTGCTACGGCATCATCCAGGCCCATCGCGGCGAAATCATCGCGAAGAATAATCCCGATGGAGACGGTTCCACCTTCATCGTGCGCCTGCCCGTCGCAGAAAAAGCCGCGGAAATGCACGCTGCGAAGGCTGCCGAATGACGGCCACTCCCGCGCCCGTCCCGGCGACCCGCTCGCGCATCCTCGTCATCGAGGACGAGCCGTCAGTCGCTGCCTTCGTGCGTGCCGCTCTTGAGCGCCACGGCTATGAAGTGACGTCATCTTCTTCCGCTGTCGAGGGCCTCCGCCTGCTCGCGCTCCATGATTTCCGCGGCGTCATTTCCGATTTCCGCACGCCCGGAGGAATCACCGGCTCCGACGTGCACGATTGGCTTCAGCGGCACCGGCCCGAAATGGCTTCGCGAATTATTTTCATTACCGGCGATACCGCCAGCGACGAGACCATCACGCTGCTGGCCCTCGCCGGAACTCCCTGCGTCGAAAAACCCTTCCGCGTTCAGCAACTAATAGACGCGGTCGAAAAAACCATTGGAAAACCATGACCGACGAACTGAAACTCCGCTTCTTGATTGTGGATGACGAACAAAGCATTCGCCGCCTGTGCATCACCGTCGGCCAGGGGCTCGGTTACAGCTGCGCTGAAGCCGAAACCGCCGAAGCCGCGCTCGAATCTCTGGAAACCTGCGCGCCCGATTTAGTGGTCACGGACCTAAAGCTGCCCAGCCTCTCCGGCGTCGAGCTGCTGCGAAAAATAAAAGAATTATTGCCGCGCGCTGAAGTTGCCATCATGACCGGCCATGGTTCCGTCGAGACCGCCGTGGATGCCATGCGTCAGGGCGCCTACGATTACATTGAGAAACCCTTTCGCGTCGAGCGTCTGCGCCAGCTCCTCCAACGCATGGCCGAAAAAGTCCGTCTGGTAACCGAAAATCAATTTCTGCGCGAGCGTGTGAACACCGTCACCGATATGGACGGCATCGTTGGCACCTCCGCGAAAATTCAAGACGTCCTGCGCATGATCTCGCGCCTGAAAGAAACTCGCACCCCCGTGCTGATCACCGGAGAAAGCGGCACCGGCAAAGAACTGGTCGCCCGCGCCATTCATTTCCGTGGCCCGCTCGCGGAAATGCCATTCGTCGCTGTGGATTGCGGTTCGCTCGTTCCTACCCTTATGGAAAGCGAACTCTTCGGCCACGAGAAAGGTTCCTTCACCGGCGCGCTGAAAACCAAAGCCGGACTTTTCCAGGCAGCCAACGGCGGCACAATTTTTCTCGATGAAATCGGCGAGCTTCCCCTGGAACTTCAAGCCAAGCTCCTGCGCGTCCTCCAGGAAAAAGAAGTCCGACCGGTAGGCAGCAACGAAAAAGTTCCTGTGGACGTCCGCGTAATCGCCGCCACCAATCGCGATCTGGAAGCCGCTTACCGCGCCGGAACTTTTCGCAAAGATCTCTATTTCCGTCTCAACGTAGTTACCGTCCACGTTCCTGGCCTGCGCGAACGCCGTTCCGACATCCCACAGCTTGCGCATTACTTCCTAGATCGCTACGCCGCCGGAGAAAATATTCAGGTCACCCCTTCGGCGATGAAAAGTTTTCTGCAATATGAATGGCCCGGAAATGTCCGCGAGCTGGAGAATTGCATCGCGCGCGCCGTGGCCCTCGGCGATCATCACACGGTTGATGTCGAAGATCTCCCGCCCGCCATCCGCGCTCCACAAGATTACAACGTAGCGTCTGGAGATTCCGCGTCGCTTTCTACCACAGCGCTAGCCGATCTCGAACGCATGACCATCCTCCGCGTCTTCGAAAAAGCCGGCGGCGATAAAGCCCTCGCCGGCAGAATGCTAGGCATCAGCCGCGCCACCCTCTATCGCAAGCTCAAGCTCTACAACATCCCCCTTCGCGCCATGCACAAACACGACGTGCAAATGGCCTCCTGAAAAAATTCGGGCCAGCGAATCCATTCCGCATCCGGGGTTCGCGCCGCATCGCTGAGACGCATCTGTATCACCCTGAGACACCTGCAAGACCCGGCGGCCGACCTCCAATCCCCAACTTACACATAAAAAGCCACTTACTGACCTAATCCGCCGCCAACCTTTGGCCGTCTTCGTGCAAACATCTCCCCGGAAGTCTTTCTGCGTTCGTACCACTGCGCCATTTTTCGCAGACTGACCATCACTCTGGGGGCTCCGTGATCAGTGAAGCCGTAGCAGACGCACTCGATACATCTCAAACGTGCGTCGAAAAACTTTCGCAACTCTTTCCCAGCGCCTCGCCCATGCGAATCCCCGTGCGCGTCGTCACCCTCGCCTCCGCGCGCCGCCCCTTGCAGGAACAGACCGTAATCGAATTCGGTACCGCGGAGGAAGTTCTGTTCGCCTCCACGCTCCCGCTGGAATTTGAAGATGGCGTGCGCGTCCTGAACTCCGATGGTTCGCTGGACGCTCGCGCGACAGTCGTCGCCGTGCGCTATCACGACGGACGAAAGGCCGTCGCTGCCCGGTTCGTGGGAGAAGTGGGCAACTGGATCATAAAACGATGACCCCTAAATCAGACGTCACCACTTTGCAGCCGCCGTCCCCCGCGCAATCGGGCTCCGCTGATTTTGTCGCGCAGTGGTCCGAAGCTCGCAACGCGTATCCTCTGTATGCGGCTCTCGCCACCCAATTTAATTTTGGCGCATTGCCATATCCCGCTGGCGAGCTGCCTCCGCAACGGCCCACGCGCGAAGTGTTCGACAGCGTCATAAAGTGGCTCGACGGGATTGACGCCTGCGTCCGCGCCTTTCAGATCCGCCAGCTTCCGCCGGAAACTCTGAACGCCAGCGAACAGAACCTGCGCGCGTTTCTGCAGCGCCAATTGCGCAAACACGAAAAGAATACGGCCGATCGCGACAAGATTGACCTGCTCCTGGTCCAATATTTTGCCTTGTGCGCGCCGGAAGAACTGTACCGCAAGGAAATTCACCTCGAAGATGTCGCCGAGGTTTTGCAGCCGGTGCTCACCGCCGCGGACGCCACCCGCCTCGATTGGTGCGCGCCGCTCGACCAAATTCTCGACAAGGTCGGTCACTGCGAAAGCTTGCGCGACATGATGGAACTCGGCCTACTCGAACAAGGCCGCCTGGTAAAAGAATCTGCCGGCGCCATGTTCTACGATCCCGCCGCGCTGGTGGCTTTCTGCCGGTTTAACTTTCTTCTCCGTCGCGCTTTCATCCGCATGCTGCACGCGGATTTGAGCGCCGTGCGCCAGGCCGCCGAAACTCTCGACGCCAATGGCGTAAAAACCGTGGACTGCCGTCGCGCCGGTTTCTCCGCAGCCGAAACCACCACGCAGCTGCGCTATTACTGCGAAAATTGGAAGCAGCCCTTTCACAAGGACTACACCGAAACGTCCGTCACGCACGCTTTCGAACAACTCCTGGCCTTGCGCGCCGACCTCGAGGAAGCTCTCGCGCGTGGCAAATCCGGCGCGTCTTCTCCGTCTACCGCCGCCGAAACGCGCCAGCCCGACAAACGTTCCACCGTAGATCAAACTTCCAAGCCAGCGAAGCCTGTCACGCCGCCCGCCGCCACGGTCCAAGTATCGCCAGCGATTCCGCCGGCGCCGAAACAGTCCAGCACGCCCGCCGCGGAAAAATCCGAGTCGCCAAAACCGGCAAGCTCATCCGCAACCGCCGATCAAGCAGCGCAAACTTCCGCGGATGCAGCCACACCGCCCGCCGGCGCTCTTGATAAAGAAAAATGCCTCGAATCAATCTGGGAGCAGCTCATCGCCGAGCCACCTTCGCGCGGCCGCTCCATGTCCACCATCGTCCTGCAAAATACCAAGGTTCTGCTTTCCTCCTGGGAAGTTGCCGCCTTCGTCGCCGAAGGCGATCAGGAAGCCGAAGATCTGCGCCGCGCCGTCGTCGCTCGCGCTCTTCTTGCCGTGGCCATGGAAGAACGTAAACGCTCCGGCGATCTAAATCAGCTAGCCACAGCTCTCACGCTGGCGAAAGCCGAAGTTTCCTATTTCCAGGGCCGCGTCGAACAAGCCAAGCGCGCCAAGAACACCGAAGCCGCGGTCAATCTCGGTATCAGCACCAAGCGCCTCCTCTCCTTCATAGAGGAAGCCGAAAAACTGCAACCGTAAGCGCTCTGCGCGTAGAATTCGGCAATCTTTGGAGGTCGTGGCTTTAGCCACGACATCGCGTGCACAAAACGAAAGCGGCTTTAGCCGCTGAAGATCCAGCTTCACGGTTTTCGCTCAGGCCCAGCAGCGAAAATCGTCTTGGGAGAATGGACTTGTCTCACTCCAGCGTCCTGATCGTCTCAGACGACACTGAATTCGCGCGCACCGTTGCCGCTCGCTGGCAAGCCGAACGCCGTGTCCCGGAGATCACCCTCACCACGAGCGACGTGTGGCAATCGTCCGCAGCCGAAGGCTACAACCTCGTAATCGTCGGCCCTGTTCGCGATAACAAAATTTCCGCAATCCTCTCCGCGCTGAACGCGACCCCAACTGCTGCGACCATTTACGTCTCCACAGAGACGAAAAATGTCCTGCGATTGGCCGCCGAACATCCGCACGTATTGATAATCGCGCGCGAAGACGGTTGGATCGGCACCCTGATCCTGGTCGCAGGCGAAGCCCTGCGCCGCGCCGCCGCCACCATACGCGCCCAACGTGCCGAACGCGTCTCCGCCGAAGCGCAACGCAACGCGGCCCTCGGTCGCTACATGCTCGATATGCGCCCCAGCGTAAACAACGCGTTAACCTCAGTCCTAGGCAATGCCGACCTGCTGCTTCTCGAACCCGGCCAGATCCATCCCGACGCGCGCGAACAAATCCGCACCATTCACACCATGGCGCTGCGTCTGCACGAAATCATGCAGCGTTTCTCATCGGTCGCCGCCGAAATGCGCGCTGGTGAGAAAGAATCTCAAGCTGAGACAAGCAACGCGTCGCAGATTTCCCCAGCTGGCCTCGCGCGGTAGCGCCCACACCCGTAACCAGCTGAATTAAAAAGCCGTTGCTCTCTAGTCGCAGAACGCGAAAAACGCTCTGCACATGGTCCTGCAGTTGCACTTCTATCTGCGGGTATTTCTGTGGAGGTCTGCCGATGCCGAAAAAAGTTCTGATCGTGGATGATTCCCAGGCGGAACTCCACCTCATGCAATCCATGCTGCAGCAGGGCGGTTTTCATTCCGTGGGAATTTCCGATCCCACCAGAATTGAAGAGGCCATCGAAGAAGAGCGCCCCAGCGTAATTCTGCTCGACGTCGTTATGCCGCTGCGCAATGGTTTTCAGGCCTGCCGCGATCTGAAAAGCCAGCTGCCCTATTCCAGCATTCCGGTGATTCTGGTTACGTCCAAATCCGCCCCCAGCGATCGCTACTGGGGCGAACAACAGGGCGCGAACGGCTACGTCTCCAAGCCCTTCACGCCGGACGAGCTGCTCAACGCGGTGAAAAGGTTTGCCTGATGTCCGTCGAGCGCGAAAACACGGCGCTTTCCGCTGAACTCGATGGCGGCGCATTCCTCGAAAGTGAAGTTTTCGCCGAGGAGCGCCTCCCCGAGCGCCAGTATTGCGTCTTCCGCGCCGGCCGCGAACGTTTTTGTTTTTCAGTTCTCGAAGTGGAAGAAGTGGTGGATTGGCCCATCGTGACGCGCATTCCGCTCACTCCCGCTTTCCTCATGGGAGTGTTCAATCTTCGCGGCACCATCGTTCCATTGATTGATATCGCCTTCACCGAAGGCCGCCGCCCCGGGCTGCTGCCCAAGCACGTGGTGGTCGCGCTCTTGAAAGGCGACGCGCATCGCGAAGACATGCGGCTGGGAATCGCCGCCGATGAAGTCATCGGCACATTTTCCGCCACCGAAGAGGCGCTGCTCGATCAAGCGCCCGCCGACGTGCCGCACTGCCGCGGCATGCTGCGCCACGACGATCGCTTGGCGCTGGTGGTTGACTTGCGGCGGCTGGTTGACGTTTTTCCTGTGCCGGTAATTTAAAGCCGGCGGTTAGCGAAGCACTCGAAATGGGCGAAAGTTTTTGGGGTCGTAGAATTTCTAGGCCGCGCGCACGAACCGTTCCGCATCACGGGCCGGCGGGGCAAACGTAAATGGGCGCACAAGTTCTTGGGAGGAAGTCATGAAAGCTCGTCTGAGTTCCACAGTCTGGCTCCTGGTTTTCTGGGTCACACTGTTGCTGATCGCCGCCGTAGGCTTTTCCTACTACGCCGGCTCCCACTCCGCCGCTGACGCTGCCGCGATTCCCGGCGGCCCTAATGGCGCGCTAGTAGGCGCGATAATTCTCGCGCTCGTCGCGGTCATCTCCATCATCTACGTGCTCAGCAAGCGTGTCCTCACTCCCGTGGATGAACTCGCGAAATTCTCCGAGCGGGTTGTCTCTGGAGACGTCCGCGCGCGCGTCGAAATCAGCTCCGACGACGAGTTCGGCTTCATCGCCGAAAATTTCAATCGCAGCGCCGTGAAAGTCGCTCACGCCGTCACCAATCAACAAGCCCAAGACTCCCTGCAGCGCAGCATCACCGATCTTCTTAACACCATCAATCAAGTAGCCCGCGGCGACTTGACCATTCGCGGCAAAGTCACCAACGACGCTCTAGGCAACGTAGTTGACTCCGTCAACTTCATGCTCGACAACTTCACCAAAGTTCTCGAGCGCGTCCGCAAAGCCGCCGTGGACGTCAGCGGCAGCGCTAACCAAATTCTCGATGCGGCCGACGATATGACCGCCGGAGCCACGCAGCAAGACCAGGAAATCACCAACACCTCGTCCGCCGTCGAAGAGCTAACGGTTTCCATGAAACAGGTGTCCAACAACGCCGAAGCCAGCGCCGAAGCTGCGCGCCGCGCTCTCGACGCTGCCGAACAAGGCAACCGCGCCGTGCGCGATACGCTCGAAGGCATGCAACGCATCCGCGCTTCCGTGCAAGCCACCGCCAAGAAAATTAAATCGCTCGGCGATCGCTCTCTGGAAATTTCCGAAATCATCAACGTGATTAACGACATCACCGAACAGACCAACTTGCTCGCGTTGAACGCCGCCATCGAAGCCGCTCGCGCCGGAGACGCCGGCCGCGGTTTCGCCGTCGTCGCGGACGAAGTCCGCAAGCTCGCGGAACACTCCCGCAGCGCCACCAAAGATATCGCCGCGCTCATTAAAGCGATTCAGGCCGAAACAAACGAAGCCGTCGTCGTCATGGAAGACGGCACGCGCGAAGTGGAAGTCGGCGCAGGCCTCGCGGATCAGGCCGGTAAAGCGCTCGAAGCGATTTCCAGCGTCGTGCGCCAATCAGCCGAACTGGTCCAGGAAATTTCCCTGGCGTCGAAGCAGCAGGTGCGCGGCACCGAAGGTGTGGCCAACGCGATGCAAATTATTTCCGGCATCACGCGCCAGACCACTCAGGGCGCGCGCCAAACCGCTTCCACCGTCGGCAACATGGTCAAGCTCTCGGAACAATTAAATGAAGCGCTCGCGCAATTCCGTTCCGGTCGCGCGGGCGAAGCGGCTGAAGAACCGCGTCCGGCCGCGCCCGTGGGTGCGCATCGTTAGGTCGCAGTGATTCCTGGCGCCGGTGCAGCCCGCCGGCCCCGAACGTGCGCCGAACATGAAACCACATCCAGTTACGACGACGAAGCTCAGCGAGTCCGAACTCGATGATATCCGCACGCTGATCGAGCAGCGCTCGGCCATTCTTTTCGATGCGTCGCGCGAGCGGTTTTTCTCCACTCGCATCCGCGAATACATCGAAGAAAAGGAACTCGCCGGCGGCACGGAGCTTTTCGAACTGGTAAAGGGTTCCAGCACGGAATATGAAGCCCTGCTCGAGCGGCTGCTGACGCAGGAAACATCTTTCTTTCGTTATCCAGCCGTTTACGACGCGCTGGAAAAACGCATTTTGCCGGAGGTGCAGGAACGCAAATTCTGGCAGAACCCGCGCGCGCTGCGCATCTGGAGTGCGGGCTGTTCCACGGGTGAAGAGGCCTACTCCATCGCCATCACTCTGTGCGACGCGTTGAAATTTGTGGAAGCCTGGGAGATCGAAATTCTCGCGACGGACATTAGCCGCCGCGCGCTGCGCCATGCCGAACGCGGCCTGTATAGCAAGCGCAGCCTGCAGGATGTCTCATTGGGCCAGGTGGACACGCATTTTACGAACACTAAGCACGGCTTTCAGATTAAGCCGCGCATTAGAAAAATGATTTCGTTCGCGCAAATGAATCTGGTCGAGCCGGTGTACGTCGGCAAGCTGGACTGCATCTTCTGCATGAACGTGCTCATGTATTTTTCCGAATCGCGCCGCCTCCAGATTCTGCGGCGCTTTTACGATGCACTCGAACCGGGCGGCTATTTTCTTTTGGGGCACTCGGAGACGCTCTCCAACGTGCCCATGAAATTTGAATCTCTGGTGATTGGCGATTGCCGCATTTATCGCAAGCCGGTCGCCGCCGAATCACGCGCCGCAACCGTGTTGGTGGAGGAAAGCCTGTGAACGGGCCCAATCAGGAATCCGTCGAGCTCTTCCTCCAGGAGGCGTCCGAAAACCTCCAGTATCTGCGGGAATACTCCGGCATGTTGCAGGAACCGCAGACCAGGCCCGAAGATCTTGAAAAGCTTTACATAGCCGCGCACACTCTCGCGGGCACTTCCGCCAGCTACGGTTTCCCGCAGTTTTCCGAAGTCGCCGCGAAAATGGCGCACATCTTTCATTACGCCATGAACGCCACGCTCACCGCGGACATGCACGGCCCGCTCACCGAATTTATTGCCGACGCCATCTCGGTTCTCGAATTCGATCTGCTGCAAATCAGTTCCAGCGGCACCGAAACCGAAGGCGACATCCTCGCGTTCAAACAGCGCTACGCCTTTGCGTTTCCCGCGCCGCCTGCCTCGCGCGCTGCCCGCGAAGCCGCCGAACAAGTCGCGGCCGAAGAACCCGTTGCCGACGCGCCGCCCGCGTATTCATTCGTTGACAATCTGCCGCAGGATAGCGATGTCCCAGCGGAAGTTCTGGAATTTTTCGTTCCCGAAGCCGAAGAGCATCTGCAAGCCGTCACTGAATGCCTGCTCGCGCTCGAAGCCAATCCGAATGCGGAAGATATCAATCGCCTCTTCCGCTCCATGCACACCGTGAAAGGCTCCGCCGCGCAAGTCGGTTTGCATCGCCTCTCCGCCGTCGCCCATCGCGTCGAAGATCTCATCGGCCGCCTGCGCGATGGCGTCCTGAAACCCAGCGCGAATATCGTGGACATCTGCCTGGAGTCCGTGGACGTCCTGAAGAAATTCCTGCATCGCCAATGGTCCAGCGACGAAGAAATGCGCGCCGCCGTAGATCCGCTCCTCGCGCAAATCGCCGAATTCGCCCCCGAAGAATATGAAGACGCGGCTCCCGCCCAATCCGCGACGGCCAGCGGCGCAGAAACCGCAACTGCTGAAACTGGAATCACCGCGCCAGAAAAACGCCGCGCCGCTCCGGAAGCGCTGCCGCAAGCCAAATCCGTGCGTATTTCGCTCGAACGCCTCGACCGCATGATGAACGCCGTCGGCGAACTCGTCATCAACCGCACCCGCATGGTCGGTCGGCTCGCAGAATTAGCAAAATTAGTCGAGGTGCTGAATTTCTCGAAGAGCCGCCTCTCTGGAAAAGTTTCCGAATTCCAGGAAAAACACGAATTCAGCAAAATTCAGCCGTCACTTGTTCCCGGAAGCCACGCTCCGCAAATGGACACCTTCCGCCCGAATTTTCTGGGCATGCCGTCCGTCACTTCCAACGATCTGCTCGAATTCAGCGAGCTGGAAATGGACCGCTACGACGACGTCAACATTCTTTCCCGCTCGCTCACCGAAATTTCCGCCGACGTCAACGTCGTCCTAACTCAGCTAGAAGGTTTCATGGGTCGCGTGGATTCAGACATCGATGAATTCACCAAGCTCGCGCACCACCTGCAGGACGAAATCACCGCCGCGCGCATGGTCCCCATCGGCAACCTTTACACCCGCCTTTCCCGCACCGTGCGCGATGCCGCCAACGCCACCGGCAAGCTCGTTGACCTTTCCCTCGAAGGCGCGGACACCGAACTCGACAACAATATTATTCAGCACGTTTCCGATCCGCTGATTCACCTCGTGCGCAATGCGGTCGCGCACGGCGTGGAAGATCGCCGCACGCGCCAACGCTCCGGCAAATCCGAAAAAGGCCTCGTCAGCGTCCGCGCTTATCACCGCGGCAATCACATTTTCATCGAAGTCGAAGACGATGGCCGCGGCATTGATTACGATGGCGCCCGCCGCCGCGTTGTCGAAATGGGCGCCATGTCTTCCGTCGCAGCCGCCGAACTCACCGAGCGCGAACTGCGCGAATTTCTTTTCCGCCCCGGCTTCACCACCGCCTCCGCCATGACGGAACTTGCCGGCCGCGGCGTCGGCCTCGACGTCGTCCGCGCCAACGTGCACGCCCTCAACGGCGAAATTGAAGTCCGCTCCGAACCCGGCCACGGCGCGACCTTCACCGTAAAAGTGCCGCTCACCCTGATCATCTCGCAAGCGCTCTTCGTGCGCTGCGGCACATCCGTCTTCGCTCTGCCTCTGGCCGTCGTCGAAGAAATTCGCCGCCTCAAGCCCGGCGAAATCGAAGACGTCGGCGGAAAACTTCTCACTCGCGTGCGCGACGTCGTCACCGAAGTCGTCCGTCTCGACGTCCAACTAGCCCTCCCGCCGCTCGAACCATTCAACGGCTATTTCCACATGGTCATCGTGAAAGTCGCCGGCAAACAAGTCGGCGTGGTCGTTGAAGAAGTCCTCGGCAAAGACGAAATCGTCATCAAGAACCTCGGCGATTATCTCCGCGGCGTGAAACTGTTCCCCGGCACGACCATCGCGCCCGACGGCAGCCTGATTCTCTTGATCGATTTGAATCGCCTCGCCTCAGCGGACACCGCCGAACGCAACGCGCTGCCCGCATCTTCGCCCGCTGCCCGCGTTTTCGCTCCGGGCGCGGAAGCAGTCGCCGCCGGCAGCATCCCGGCAGGCGCCGTGGACTCTATCGAGAACGATCGCGTCGTAGTAGTAGCCGACGATTCCATCAGCGTCCGCAAATTCGTCGGCCGCATGCTCGAAAAAGCCGGCTACCGCGTGAAACTCGCCTCTGACGGCCTCGAAGCTTCCGAACTCGTCGCCCAGATAGGCTGCCACTTGGTGATCACCGACCTCGAAATGCCGCGCATGAACGGCTACGAGCTTATGGCCCATCTGCGCCAGAATCCCGTCACGCGAAAAATTCCAGTGATGGTCGTCACCTCGCGCGCCGGCGCCAAACATCGCGATCGCGCCATAAAAGAAGGCGCTGCCGCATTTCTAACCAAGCCGGTGCAGGAAGATCAGCTGGTGGCAACTGTGGACGAATTGATTGGCGCGGAAAAACCGGACAAACGGCGCACCGCAAACGTCCCGGTGCGGCAGGATTCAAATGCTTAAGGCGCCCGAAAAGAAAATTCGCGTCCTCGTCGCCGATGATTCCGCCTTCATGTGCAAGGTGCTGAAGGAAATCATCAATTCCGACGCGCAACTGGAGGTCGCCGGCACCGCCCGCGACGGCCGCGAAGCCGTGGCCCTAGCCGAATCCCTGCGCCCAGACGTAATCACCATGGACATCAACATGCCGCATCTCGATGGTTTGCAAGCCACCGAGTTGATCATGTCGCAGCATCCGCGTCCGGTAGTAATCGTCAGCTCCGAATCCCGCGAAGGCGCCGCCAGCACGCTGCGCGCCCTCGAACTCGGCGCCATTGACTTCGTGCCCAAGCCCACCAACGGCATTGACCTGGACATGCGCAATATCCGCGAAGAACTGACGCGCAAATTAAAAATGGCCGCGAAAGTTCGCGTCGTGCGCACCGCGACCATGTCGAAGCTTACGGCTCACGCGCCAGTCACCGTCGCGTCGGCACTGGCGAATAACGCACAACACGCCGCCAGCAACGGCACAAAATTTCCGCTAGTCGTAATCGCCGCGTCCACCGGCGGACCAGCCGCCGTCATGCGCGTGGTCGCGGGCCTCCCGAAAGATTTGCAAGCCGCGGTACTTCTCGTGCTGCACATGCCTGCGGCGTTCACCAGTCAATTCACCATCCAGCTCGCGGAAATCTCTCGCATGCCCGTGAAAGAAGCCGAGTCGCACGAAGCACCACAGCCCGGCGTAATCTATCTCTGCCCCGGCGCAAATCATCTGCGAATTTCATCCACCGGCAAAATCACATTGGACGGTGGACCGCGCATCGAAGGCTATCGCCCCTGCGCAGACGTCGCTCTCGAATCCGCCGCGGCCTTCGCACGCCCGCTCACTCTCGCCGTCGTTCTCACCGGCATGGGCAACGACGCCTCCAAAGGCGTGCAAGCCGTGAAAGCCGCTGGCGGCCACGTGATCGTCCAGGACGAAGCCACGTCGGTAATTTTCGGCATGCCCGCCGAAGCAATCAAAACGGGTTCAGTGGACGAAATTCTTCCTCTCGATCAAATCGGCGCCGCGATCGAAAAGCGCATAGCAAAAATCACGCGCCTCGCGCCGGCTCCCACAGGTGCGCGATGAAAATCGCCACGCAGGACGCAGCGAAATCGCGCCGCGCGCGCTCCACCGAAGCCGTGATCTTGTTTTGCATCGGCACGCAAACTTTTGCAATCGCGGCCGACGCAGTTCAGGAAATTCGCAGCACAGACAGCCTCGCCACCGCCGCCATCGAAATGGAACTCGCGGAAGTTCCCAAAGTCCGTCACCTTGTCGAACGCAGCCATCGCACCTACTACGTCGTCAGCGGCTGCGACCATTTCGGCCTGCGCGTCACGCGCCCCACTCTCGTACTGATCTTGCGCCAAATTCGCACCGCGGTTCTCGTGGATTCCATCGAGCGAATGGCAGACGTCGCCAGCGTTCACGCGCTGCCTCAGGCTTTTCAAGGCGAAGAGCGCCACTGGTATCGCGGCCTCATCTATCTCGAAGACCGCGTGATCCCGGTGATCAAGCCCGACGGTTTTCTCAAGCCCGAAGAATTTGCGCGCCTCGATCGCGCCGCAAAAGCCATCGAGTCTCGCCACGAACTCGAAGGAGCGGTCCAAGCATGAGCGGCCCCGCACATCACACGCGCAAATCCTGGGTGCTCCTGCACGTCGGCAACCGCCGCTTCGCGCTGCCCGCCGAATCCGTAATCGAACTTGCGCCGCCAGTGCGCCTGCACAATTTTCCGCACACTTCAAAGCTAATCGCCGGTGTGATCGTCCGCCGCGGCCGTATCGTTCCGGTGTACGACGTCTCTCCAGTCCTCTGCGGCCGCGAATCATCTGTGCACCGTTTCTATCTCATCGCCGAACGCACTTTTGGCCCCAGCAACGAGACCAGCGAAGCCAGCGCCATTCCCGTGAACGGCGAATGTGAACTAGCCACCAGCGAGATGCAGCCGCCGCAGGAAAACGCTCCACCCTATTTCGCCGGCACACTCGCAATCGAAAACGAAAATATAGATGTTCTCAATTTGCAAACGTTAGTCAGCGCCGCGATCAATAATCCCGTCACAGCAAATCACGCGGAGCCGCGCCCATGAACGCTTTCACAAATCTTCCGCGCATCCTGCTTATTGACAGCAACGTCTACTTCGCGAAACGTGTTGGCGAAGCTTTGCAGCAAGTCGGCTTCGAAGTTGTCCCCTGCACCCAAGCCGCCTACGCGCTCACCATGCTCGAATGGAACGCGCCCGCCGCCATTTTGTGCGCGACGAATCTCCGCGAAATGGGCGCTCTGGAAATGGCTTCCATCCTGCGTGCCGACGCCAACTCCGCGCACATTCCGCTCATCGCCATCGGCGGAGGCGGCGCCGGAGCAGGCGATCAAGCTCTCCTGGAAGCCTATCGCGCCGGCTGCGACGATTTCATTGATCGCCGCCGCGCGCCGTCAGACATCGCCGCCCACGTCCGCAGTTTTCTCGTCAGCCGCCAGGATGGTTTTCAGCCCACGCAAATGCTCACCAGCGCGGAAACCGATTTGAGCGGCAATCTCCAGCATCTAGATCTCCCCGGCGTAATCCAAATGCTGGGCCAGGCTCGCCAGACCGGCGCGCTGCACATCAACGCCGAAGTCGCCGACGGAATTATTTTCTTCGAGGGCGGGGAAATCAGTCATGCGGAATGCGGCATGCTGTTCGGCGATGAAGCCGTCACCCAAATCGTCGCCACCTGCCAGGGCGCGGTCAAAGGCGTTTACAAATTCGTCTATGGCGCCACCGCCGCGCAACGCACTGTCCTGCGCTCCGCCACCGATCTGCTCCTCGACGCCATGCGCGAATTCGATGAATCGCAACGCGACGCCGAGCAAGCCCCCGGAAACAACTCTGATCAACTCGCCGAACAAAACTCCGAACTCGACCGCGATCTCGACAATGTGGAGAAAAAATCGCTATGAGCGATACACAGACTCTTACCGCCGCCCGTACTCCGACGGTTTATTTCATTGACGATAGCGCTACCATGCGCGAAGTCATCAAGATCGCTTTTCGCAAGGAAAATATTCACGTCATCACCTGCGCCGACGCAGCCTCGGCCCTCGCCCAATTCGGCGATTCCGCTCCCGACGCTGTAATCACAGACGTGATCATGCCCGACAAAGACGGCTACGAAGTCTGCCAGTTCATCAAGGAACACGAACGCTTCGGAAAAACTCCCGTAATTCTCATGTCCGGCGTGGTAAATCGCACTGTTGCAGAAAAAGCCATGCAGGTAAAAGCCGATGAACTGGTGCGCAAACCTTTTCAGCCGCAGGATCTGATAGCTCGCGTGAAAAGTCTTCTGAATCCAGCCAGTCCCGCGCAGCGCGGTTCGTTGCGCGACGAAGAAGCAAATTCCTCCCAAGCCGCCAGCCGCGTTCTCGGCGGCCTGTTCGCGCCGCCCTCCGGTCTACAAAATGGCGCGCCGCCAAACGCCGCCACCGCAAATTTCGCGCCTCACAGTCCTGCCGCCACGTCCGCATGGCCCGCGGAACCCGCGCAAACTTTCGCGCCGCAACGCACCGCGCCAGCACCCTCGCGCCCCGCATCACTGCCTCAACGCACCGCCGCGGCCCCACCATCACCCGACGCCCAAAAACTGCGCCACGAAATCCGCCGCCTCGAGCTCCTGGTAAAAAAACTCCAGGCCGAACTAGAAGCCCAAAAACAATACTGCGCCGCCCTGGAAGCCGACTTCAAGTCCATGCAGGAAACCGAATAGCGTCCGCTCGCTTCCGGATTTGCCTTCGGTGTACACTCCTGCTCCATGAAATTTCAACGGCACTTCATTCTGATTCTTATCGCCGGCATCTCCGTACTCAGCCTGTTCTGGAAGTTTCGTTCCGCGCCGTGGGATCCCATGCGCTGGACGGGCGCAATCCTCATGGTCCCCTCATTCATCCTGTTTTCCATTGCCCACGTGCAATTGGGCTCCTCGTTTTCCGTAAGCGCGCAGGCCCGAAACCTCGTGACCACAGGCCTTTACTCCCGCATTCGCAATCCCATCTACCTTTTCGGCGGGCTGCTGATCGTCGGAGTGGTTTTATTTCTCGAGCACCCGCGGTATTTGCTGATTTTTCTCGTCCTTGTACCGCTGCAGCTCGTGCGCATCCGCCGGGAAGAAAGAGTCCTGGAAGAAAAATTCGGCGATGCCTATCGCCAATACAAGAAGGGCACCTGGTTCTAGCCGCCGCTGAGCAGCCGTCACGATCCAGCGCAGCTCGTATCCGTCAGCACAAAAGAGACTCCGCCCTCACTCCAACCCCTTCGCCCGCAGAAATTCCCGCGCCACATCCGCAATATCCCGATGCTCCCCATCCACTTCATAATTCATCCGCCGCATTTCCTCATCGTTGATCTTCCCCGCCAATTCCAGCAGCGCCGCCCGCATCTCCGGAAATCGCGCCCAAGCATCCGGCCGCACCACCGGCACCGCCTCATAAGGCGGAAAATAATGCCTATCATCGGCCAACATCGTCAAATCCCGCGCCGCCAGCAACCCGTCCGTCGAATTTCCCGCCACAATATCCACCTGCTTCTCCAAAAGCGCGCGGTAAAGCAATCCCAAATCTAAAATCCGCGGTGTCTCCGCAAACGAAAGCCTGTATGTTTGCGCCAGACCCTTAAACCCATCCGGCCGCTCCATGAATTCATACCCGAACCCCGCGCGCCAGTCGTGCGCAAAAGGCGCCGCATCCGAAATTGTTTTCAAATGCAGCCGCCGCGCATCCTCGCCGCGGACCACAATCGCAAACGTGTTGTTGAATCCCAGCGAAGGCAGCACATCCAATCCGAACCGCCGCTGGTATTCACTCCGCACCCGTTCATACACCGCCGCAGGGTCAGCCTGCAAAGGATCATGCAAAATAGCGGTCAAAGCGGTCCCGGTGTATTCCACGTACAAATCCATCCGTCCCGCCAGCAGCGCCTGCTGACAAATATAAGATCCCGCCAGATAAAATCGCCGCGTAACTTCGCGGTGCGTCCGCGCCTCCAGCTGCTGCGCCACAATCTCTCCGAGCAATGCCTGTTCGGAAAAATTCTTCGAGCCGACAACAATTTCATCGTGCCGCACGGCACCGCACGAACCAAGCGCGATCACCCACGCCGATACCACGCACGCCAGAACCGCCGGACGCAATCCCGCAACGCGCATCATGATCGCGCGGGCTGCCATCGGCGCTCGCACACGCCCAGCAGAAAATCAGCGATCAGCGCCAGCAACGCCGCCGGAATCGCCCCAGCCAATATCAATTGGTTATTCACCATCGCCAGACCGCGAAAAATAAATTCGCCCAATCCTCCGGCGCCAATCGCCGCCGCAATCGTCGCAATCCCCACCGTCAGCACCGTCGCCACGCGAATACCCGCCAGCATCGTCGAAAACGAAAGCGGCAATTCCACCTGCAGCAGAATCTGCCGCTCGGTCATCCCCATGCCGCGCGCCGCATTGCGAATCGCCGGATCGACTCCGGTGATTCCCGCCGCGGTGTTGCGAATGATCGGCAGCAGCGCGTAAAGCGCCAGTGCGGCGATCGCCAGCCGGTCCGCGCGATCTCCCAGCCACGGCACCGGCAGCAAAAATCCAAATAGCGCCAGGCTCGGAATCGTTTCCGCGATATTCGCACCGCCCAAAATCGGTTTCGAAAGCCACGGACGCCGCGCCACCAGCACGCCCAGCGGCACGCCCACCGCCACAGCCAGCAGCATCGCAATCCCCACCAGCCAGACATGCTCCAGGGTCGCCTGCAAAATCTCCCGATGATGTCGCGCAAAATATTCCAGCAGATTCATTCCCGTCCCTCCAGGTTTTCCAGCATCCGCAAATTGGCAATGTACGCAGCCGCCACCGGCTCTGTCGCTTCCATAAAATCCTTCGGCGTGTGCAGTCCCACCAGCGTCCCCGCATCAATCACGCCGATGCGATTCCCCAGCAGCAGCGCCTCGGCCACGTGATGCGTCACGATCACAATCGTCTTGTTCAGCCGCCGCTGCAAATCCTGAAATTCCGCTTGCACCTCCGCGCGCGTCAACGGATCCAGCGCCCCAAATGGCTCGTCCATCAGCAGCATCGGCGGATCCGCCGCCAGCGCCCGCGCCACGCCCACGCGCTGCCGCTGCCCTCCGGAAAGTTGATGCGGGTAACGATGCAGAAATTCCGCGTGCTCCAGCCCCACGAGTTGCAAAAGTTCCGCGACCCGCGCGCGAATACGTTCCTCAGGCCAATGCTCCAGTCGCGGCACCAAAGAAATATTCTGTTCTACGGTGAAATGTGGAAATAATCCAACTTCTTGAATGACATAGCCGATCCGCCGCCGCAACTCAATCGGATCGCCCTCCAGCGTCGAACGCCCTTCCACCAGCACCGAGCCTTCCGTAGGCTCCAGCATCCGGTTGATCAATTTCAAAGCGGTGGATTTTCCCGCCCCGCTTCGCCCCAGCAAAACCAAAGTCTCGCCGCGCTGCACCACAAGGTTCAGATCGTGCAGCAGCACGCGTCCATTCGGCAGCTTGTAACCCGCATGACGAAATTCAATAACAGGTCGCGAATCAGGAAGGGAACTGCGCTCGGAAGTACGTTCGGTGTCAGTGCTCATGCAATTGACAGCTGCCTACAGCGCCACACTGCGTCACCGAGAGCCAGCCGCGTCCCGCGCAGGCTAACAAGCGCCATATGCCCTGTCAAACGCCAACGCGGAACTAAAGAATCCCACGCGCATCCACCCTCATCTCATAGAGCAGCAATACGCAGATACAAACAACATCCAAGGGAGTTTCGCGTGAGCAAGCTACAAGGTAAAGTCGCAGTCGTAACCGGCGCCTCCAAAGGCATCGGCGCAGCCATCGCCAAAGCGCTCGCAGCAGAAGGCGCATCCGTAGTCGTGAACTACGCGTCCAGCAAAGCCGGCGCGGATAAAGTCGTCTCCGCTATCACCGCTGCGGGCGGCAAAGCCGTCGCCGTCGGTGGCGACGTATCCAAAGCCGCCGAAGCCCAAGGCATCATCGCCGCAGCCATCAAGAATTACGGCCGCCTGGACGTTCTCGTCAACAATTCCGGCGTGTACGAGTTCGCGCCCCTCGAAGCCGTCACCGAAGACTCATTCCACCGCCAGTTCAATGTCAACGTCCTCGGCCTTCTGCTCACCACTCAAGCAGCCGCCAAGCACCTCGGCGAAGGCGGCAGCATCATTAATATCGGCTCCGCTGTCAGCCGTATCACTCCGCCGAACAGCTCGGTGTACACCGCCACCAAAGGCGCCGTGGACGCCATTACCGGTGTTCTGGCTCGCGAGCTCGGACCCAAGAAGATCCGCGTCAACAGCATCAATCCAGGCATCGTCGAGACCGAAGGCACGCACTCCGCCGGTTTCATCGGCTCTGACTTCGAGAAGGGAGCCATCGCACAGACTCCGCTCGGTCGCATCGGCCAGGTCGGCGACATAGCGTCCCTGGCCGTCTTCTTGGCCTCCGCTGACTCGGGCTGGCTAACCGGCGACCAACTCCTGGCCTCCGGCGGTCTGAGCTAACCTGATTCGAGCTCGCGACCGTCGCGCATCATCAGGCTTCGTAGAGGCGGGTCCCGCAAAGCGGGACCCGCCCTTCGTAGCGCTGGCGACCCATCGGCTCTGTGGAGTTGAATTTGTAGGAGCACCGCATGCCGTGCCCGCGTTGCCCAAGGCTCGGCTGCTGATCTCGTGCGAGCTGCCTCGCCCGACTCCAACCCCATCTACAAGTTACCTCTCTCAGTAGTTCTACGAATAGTTATCAATCTGCAACTGTGTTAACGTGAGTCGGGGCACTATTGAAGCCCCCAAAGGACGCAACATGCTCGACCCAGCCCAAAATGGGAAACCCACGCTCCCTAAACCTCGCGCTGGCCTCTTCCGAGACTATTCTGGCGTGCCCGAGCCACTACCTCCGTCACAATCCCCGCGCCAACTGCCCGATTGCTCACCGGCTCTTCACTCATCACTCGCCACTACTCACTCCTCACTGCCTTTTCTAATCGCTAGCGGCCAAAATATTAAAATTCAATGTAAACCACTGAAAACAAAAAACGGCGACCCATGTAAATCGCTCGTTTTTCTGCCATTTTCGTCACCGAGATACCTGTTGCGCCCAAGCCCCCGCAAAGGTATAAGCGGCGCAATTCTTCAGGGGTGCGAAATGACAAGAGCAGCCAACCGATGAGCGAACGCACAAACCCGAACTCGGATGTCGCCTCGCGCCCAGCCTCTGCGTCCAGCTCGCTCTGGAATAAGGACCTCGCGCCCATACCACGCAATCAACGCACCTGGGGAACCTACAACTACGCCGCGCTCTGGGTCGCCATGAGCGTCAACATCCCCACCTACATGCTCGCCAGCGCCATGATCGCCGGCGGCATGAATTGGAAGCAGGCCATCTTCACAGTGTTCCTCGGCAACATCATCGTGCTGATTCCCATGCTGCTCAATGCGCACGCCGGCGCCGAGTACGGCATTCCATTTCCAGTTTTCGCCCGCGCTTCCTTCGGCGTCCTCGGCGCAAACGTGCCCGCAGTCCTCCGCGCTCTCGTGGCCTGCGGCTGGTTCGGAATTCAAACTTGGATCGGCGGCGAAGCGATCAACACTCTTCTAGCGGCGATGATTCCTGGATGGGACCACGCTTGGCTGTGTTTCTTTCTGTTCTGGCTGCTGAATCTCGCCGTAATTTTGCGCGGCATCGAAGCAATCCGTTACCTGCAAGGCGTCACGGCTCCTGCGCTCCTAATTCTCGGCCTCGCGATGCTGGGATGGGCCTACACCAAAGCGGGCGGACTCGGCCCCATGCTCTCGACGCCCTCGCAATTTCACACCTTCGGCGAATTTTTCGCGTTCTTCATTCCGTCGCTCACCGGTGTAGTAGCTTTCTGGGCCACTGTCGCGCTGAATATTCCGGACTTCACGCGTTACGCCAAAGGCCAGCGCGAACAAATGCTCGGCCAGGCGCTCGGCCTGCCCACCACAATGACGTTTTATTCTTTCATCGGCATCGCGGTCACGTCGGCAACAGTGATTTTGTTCGGCCGCGCCATCTGGGATCCAGTAGAAGTGCTCAGCCGCCTGGGAAATCCCGTCGCTGTGGTAGTCGCGATGCTAGCGCTGCTGCTCGCCACTCTCAACGTCAACGTCGCCGCCAACGTCGTCTCGCCGTCCAACGATTTCTCGAATCTCTATCCGCGCAAAATCAGTTTCAAGCTCGGCGGCGTCATTACCTGTTTCATCGGCCTGCTGATGCAACCCTGGCGCTGGCTCGCAAGTCACGGCAGCTACGTGATGGGCTGGCTCGTGGGATATTCCAGCTTTCTGGGACCAATTGCCGGCGTCATGATCGCGGATTATTACGTCCTGCATAAACGCGTGATTCTCGCGGACGATCTGTACCAACGCGACGGCGCCTACGAATTCACGCGCGGTTTCAATTGGCGCGCTATCGGCGCGCTGGTCGCCGGCGTAGCAGTAGCGCTAAGCGGCCTGGAAATTCCCGCGCTCCACGGCCTCTACCCCTACGCCTGGTTCGTAGGTTTCGCTGTCTCGTTTTTCATTTATTTGCTGCTGATGCGCAGCGCGCCCGAGCCAATCGAAATGATCCGCGGAAAACAGCAGGAGGGCCAGCTATCGTAGCACAGGCAATCTTGCCTGTGCGCTTCGGTTTCCGCAGCGCCGGTCGTGCTCGTCAGGACAAATTTCCCAGTGAAGGCTATCGTCACTCGCTGTTGCAAATCACCGCGCCAGAAATTTTTGCACGTCGCGCAAAACTTTCAACATCATCGCGTCCGTCAACTTGCCCGTAAAAGTATTCTGCTGGCTCGGATGATAAGAAGCAAAAAGCCGCGGCAAGTCCCCAAGCAGCTCATAACTTGCGCCATGCCGAAACGGAAACGCAGCCAGCGTCGCAATTTGCCCGCGCTCTTTCAGCAGTCCCAAATAAGCCCGCATCGCAATGCTCCCCAGTACCAGCACCGCGCGTGGCTGCAGAACCTCCAGCTCGCGCTCCAAAAAGTGCCGGCAATTCGCCAGCTCCGTGGGCAACGGCTTATTGCCAGGAGGAGCGCAGCGCAAAGTCGCGGCCATGTAAGCATTCTTGAGCGCAAGCCCGTCGTCGCGATTCGTAGAAGTAGGCTGATTGGCAAAGCCCGCGCGAAACAGCGCCTTGTACAGAAAATCTCCAGAACGATCGCCGGTAAATATTCGCCCCGTGCGATTGGCGCCATGCGCCGCCGGCGCAAGTCCCAGAATCAAAAGCTGCGCCCGCGGGTCGCCAAATCCCGGAACCGGCTTTCCCCAGTAATCCCATGCCAGAAACGATCGCCGCTTGTCGTGCGCAACCTGTTCGCGATAACGTACGAGTCGCGGGCACGCACGGCACTGAATGATTTCCTGGTTTAGCTTTTCCAGTTCTCTCAAGTGGGTTCCCTATTGAAAGTTATCATGCACCCGCCCAAGCCTCGCAAGCGTCTAAGGGGCATGAGCCAGCAGCGCGCTGAAGTGCTCGTGCGAGAAATGGCTCACCTCGTGCCGCGAGAAAGCATAGCTCAGCACAACTTTCGTGCTGGCGTGAACAGCACTACTTTGTAGTTTGCGCAGCCGCCTCCGCACAGGCACTGCGCACAACACTTGGGAGTCAACAGATCTCCATGGCTAACACGCCCGAAAGAATCATCATCCTCGATCCCGATCCGCATAGCGGTGAAGACCTGCGTGTCGCCCTACAGTCAGCCGGGTACGACGTCGCCGTGTACGCGACGACTCGAGAAGGGCTCGACGCCATCCATCAGACTGGCGCCGATGTGCTGCTGCTCGACGCGAGCATGCAAGAGCCCAGCGCCGGCGAAGTCCTGGCCACCATTCGCGGTTCCGCGAAAACCGCGGTGATGCGCGTCCTGCTGCTCGTCGCAGGCGGAAGCGAGCAGCGCGCCTCTGCCCTGGACCTAGGCGCGAACGATGCCATCTCACGCCCCTACGATCTGCGCGAAGTGTTGGCGCGCGTCCGCGCACGCCTGCGCGTGCAACGCGCCGAAATTGAGCTGCGCGAAAAGATGCGCATCGCCGAAGAGGGCCAGCAGATTGCGCACACCGCATTCGAGGCGCTCGCAGTAACGGAAAAGATGACCAGCGATGCGTTCTCCCTCGATCGCAAGCTCAAGACCGGTTTCGCTGCCGTGCTCACCATAGCCATCGTGATGGCTGGAATTTATCTCCTGTTCGCGCGCAGCGCGCAGAAAGTTACGCAGCGTTCGAATTCGTTTCTCGCAAAACTGGAAGGCGGAATTGTCCGCCAGCAGGATCTGATCGCCGAAGCCCGCAAGCTGCGCGCGGAGCAAGGCAATCTGGCCGGAGCCGTCAGCGCGAATCCTGCCGCCAAGGACGACCTGAAGAAACAGGCCGAAGATCTGAAAGCGAAAATGGCCACCGCCAATTCCGACGACGCGGCCAACCTGCAAAAACAATTGCAAGAAACCAATTTGCGGCTGAAACGACTCGAAACAGAGGGCCAAGCGGCGCAAAGCATTATTCCGTTGGACGTGCAATCCGTCTGCCTGTTGCATGTGGCTGTGGCGTTCAACGACCAGCAATCGGGCCGGCGCTTGCGCTATGGCGGACTCAATGAGGACGGCGAGCCGATACAAGACAGTGAGGGCAATCCGGTATTGACGATGGAAGGTACAGGCCCAGAGGTGAAGCTGGATGTTTTCGGCACCGGTTTCGTCGCCGGACCGAACGGGCGTGTGATCACTAATCGCCACGTCGCTGAGCCTTGGTGGAAGAACGATGAGATCGCCCAAATCACCGGCCAGGGTTTGCAGCCGCAAATTTCCGCGATCCGTGCTTATTTTCCCGGCGACCCGCGCGCGTTCCACGCCGAAATACAGGATATTTCAGACGTGACCGATCTCGCATCCGTGCGCGTGGACCTGCAGGACCTGAAGCGCCCGGTCCTCGCTCTTGACGCCGGCAAAGATTCGGCCTTGAGCGGCCAACCCGTCATCTTGATGGGTTATGCTACGGGCCTCGCCGCCATTCTCGCGCGCACCGATGAAGAATCCGCGCAGGAAATAATCAAGAAAAGCGGCAGCGACGTTTCACAAGTTCTGAACGAACTGGCCAAGCGCAATCTCATTCATCCTTTGATCACGCAAGGGCACATTGGCGACATCCTGCCCGACAAAATTGTGTTCGACGCGCAAACTACTTCGGGCGGCTCCGGCGGACCGCTCTTCAATCGCGATGGAAAAGTCATCGGCGTTACGGTAGCGATCCTGAAGGGTTTCGGCGGCTCGAATTTCGGCATCCCGATCCGCTTCTCGCAGCCGCTGCTATCGAAGTAACAACTTGCACGAGCAGCCCCTGTCGCAGTAAGCACTCTGGCACTCTGCGCAGACGGTCCAACATAACTCGCCCAGCATAGCTCGAAGACCGTGTAAATCCTGTCAGGCAAAAATCCTATTCCGCCAAGCCCACATGCCGCAAAAGTTCCTGAAAGCGCGGGTCATCCCGCAGCGGATCATAAACGGGTTCCACCTTCAACGCCGTCAGCAGATTCGAGCGCTGCTCGTACGCTTTTTCCAGCGAGCTCAGCGCCGCTCCGTTATTCCCGACGCCAATATACGCCATTGCCATGGCCACGGGATCTTGCGGTGACGTCAGGTTCATCGCTTCCAACTTTCTCAGCTCGGCTTGCGCCTTATCCATCTGCCCCATCCGTCCGTACACATAAACCAACCGCGATCTGATGTTGGTTCCATCGCCCGCTTGGCGGCGCCATGCGTCCAGCTTCGCCAGGGCTTCGGTGAAGCGGCCTTGTTGCATATAGGCATCAATCCCCAGGTGGGCTCGCCCGAAGCCAGGATCCATTTCCAACACGCTTTGGAACTGCTCGATCGCGCGGTCATATTGCCGCGCGAAGTAAAGTATGGCGCCGCGATCCGCACCAATTATCAAGGACAGCGGATCAAGCCTGCGCGCGAATTCGCTCTCGCGCAATGCTTCATCGAAGCGCCCCCGCCAAGTCAGGAATTCCGCGTACCAATGGTGGGCTGTCGCGTAGTTCGGGTTCAATTCAATCGCGCGCCGGTATTCTTTTTCCGCGGTGCTCCAGTCCCAATCGTAGTTCTCCAGAATCAGAGCCAGCGCCACGTGGGCTTCCGGGAGCTCATCGTCGATCTCCAAAGCTCGTACCGCGGCCTCGCGGGCTTTGGGCAGGTACTGCGCCGCGGGCGCCAGCGTGTAACCCGGCAACAGCGCGTAACTATTCGCCAGACCCGCGTACGCAGGAGCGTAGTTTGGATCCTTGGCGATGGCCTGTTGGAAATATACGATCGCCTGCTGAAAACCTGGCGTGGTACGCTTGTTCCAGAAGTACAGTCCCTTCAGACACATGTCATGTGCTTGATAAGCCTGCGGCGTCAGAGTGGGCTGACGAACGGTTTCGCTGTGTTCCGGGCTCCCCAGCGTTTGTTGGATGGAATCGGAGATTTCCCGCGCGATCTCTGCCTGCAGCACCAATAAATTAGTCAGTTCGCGATCGTACTGCTGCGCCCAGAGTTGCCGCTGCCCACCCACTTCGATCAGCTCGGCGTTGATTCGCACCTTCTGGGAATCGCGCCGGACGCTCCCTTCCAGCACGTACTGCACGCCCAGCTCGCTTCCGATCTGATCCACTTTCTCGGAACTGTGCTGGTAGTGCATCACCGAAGTGCGCGCAATCACTCCAAATTCCTTTGGATCCAGGCGCCCCAGCTGCGCGATCATCTCCTCTGTCAAGCCGTCGCTGAAGTAATCCTGCGATTCGTCGCCCGTCAGGTTCTCGAAGGGCAGCACCGCCACCATTATTCTCGCTGCTGGCGCCGCAGGTTGCGGGGCCAGGTGCGCTCGCGGCCACTTCAGGAGCGCAATTAGGCACGCAATCCCAAGTACGCTGACCGCTGCAGCTGTGAACCACAGCGGCTTTCTTGAGCCGATCGCTCGCACCGCCGATGGCGAAGCGGTCACTGCGCCGAGGGCCATCGCACCGCCGGACGGCTCCTTGGCCTCCGTGGCGCGCTCGCCCGCCGAGCCCGCTTCGAACTCCACAACCACGATCATCCGATAGCCCAGCTTCGGCAATGTTTCGATATACCGCGGCTCCGCGGCGGAATCGCTCAAGCTCGCCCGTAGCTGTTTTATCGCGGTGTTCACTCCGTTCTCAAAATCCACAAAGGTGTCCGAGGGCCAGACGCGCTTCTGCAGCTCTTGCCGCGTCACGCACTCCCCGGCATGCTCCAGCAGCAGCGCCAGAACCTGATAGGCCTGTGGCCGAAGCTTAAGCTTGACGCCGTGCTTGTAGAGCTCGCGCGTCCGGGTTCTTAGCTCAAACGGACCGAAGCGGTATTTAGAGCCTTGATGCATCGTTAATATCGCGCGCTGTTCTGGGATTCTGCGCTCTGAGGAGCCTGTCGTGCAAGATATAAGTCGTTAAATGAGCTACTTGGGCGTACAGCTGCATAACACCGAATGTTCAGCCCCTTTTCATTGACGGATCGCCGCGCATCTGCGATCAACGCTGCCAACGAAGCAATCCGGACGCTCACAGAGGCATCGGAAGGCGGTTCGAAATGCATCCCCGCTCGGGGCTAGGAGGCCAAATGCGGCCAAACTGTGGTTTCTTGACTCGTGTACCGCGAGGGCGAAAATGGTTGCTGGTTGGCGGGCTCCTGGCGCTTACTACGGTCGCTTCGGCGGCCATTATCCCCAATCTCTTTCCGTTCCTCGATCCTACCGGCATGGTCTCCACCTACAACGCCAATGGTCCGATCGATGAAAGCAGCAAGAATGTGTTCTTCCAGAGCCTCGGCACCAATGGACGCTCTTGCGGCACCTGCCATCTCGCCAGCGACGGATTCGGCCTGGGCGTCAACAGCATTCAGGCGAAGTACGCCGCGACGCATGGGAGCGATCCGCTGTTTGCGTCGATTGATGGCGCGAATTGCCCGACCAGTACGTCTCATGACCCGGCCTCGCACAGCCTGCTGCTGAAGAGTGGATTAATCCGCATCTTCTTGCCGGTGCCTGCGAACGCGCAATACCAAATCCAGGTCGAACGCGACCCTTACGGTTGTGCGATCGTGACCGACGAATCCACCGGCGTGCAGACGGTTTCGATGTACCGGCGGCCGCTGCCCACCACGAACTTGGGGTTTCTCAGCGCAATCATGTTCGACGGTCGCGAAACGACTGCACCGCTCACTGCGGAGGCCAGCTTTCCGGCCAACCTGAAGACGGATCTACTGCAGCAGTCCATCGACGCCACGCTGACACACGCGCAAGCCTCCGAAGCGCCGACGCTCGATCAGCAAAACGCGATCGTCAATTTCGAGTTGGGTCTGAATTCGGCGCAAGCGCTGGATTTTCGCGCCGGCTGGTTGAACTTTGCGGGAGCGCTTGGCGGGCCGGCGAACCTTACCAGGCAGTTGGAGTTGTACTATCCCGGCACGAACGATTCGCTGGGCGCGGATCCTCAAGGCAAAGCATTCAACTCCACAGCCTTCACGTTGTATGCGGCTTGGGAAACGTCACCGGACCCCGCGCGGAGAATGATCGCAGCCGGAGAAAAACTCTTCAACGCGCGCGCGCTCACGATTTCCAACGTCCGCGGCTTGAATGATAACGCCGCACTGGCCAAAGCTCTGGGTACGACGGTGCCGATCCCACCATTCGCCGGTACATGCACCACCTGCCACGATGCGCCGAATGTGGGAAATCACTCTCTGCCTTTGGCGCTGGACATCGGCACCGGCCACGATCCTGCCGCCGAAACCGATCCGCTGATTGCCAACGGGCTTTCGCAGCTGAGTGTTCCGGATCTGCCCGTATATCGCATCACCGGATGCCCGAATCCGTTCCAGGTTCCCGGGCAACCTGCTGCTCCGTACGTCTTTTTCACGACCGATCCCGGCAAGGGATTAATCAGCGGCTTGTGCAGCGACATGGTCCGGACGAAAGGCCCGGTCCTTCGCGGCCTCGCGTCACGCGCTCCCTATTTCCACAATGGAGCGGGGCGTGATTTGAACGAAGTGTTGGAGTTCTACAACCTGCGCTTTCAGATGAATTTGACCCAGGAAGAAAAGCAGCAGTTCATCGCATTTCTGAATTCTCTGTAGCGTTTCGTTTTTGCAGCGCGCGGCCCTGTCCCGGCAATGGCGCAGGGTCGCACTACCAATTCATTTACGAACTCCACAACGGCAACGCGTAGATAAGCGGCCGGATTTTGCTGGTTCGCCAGAAGTAAGCGAGGATGATCACGCTGGCGATCGCCGCATATGCGCACCACAGCGAAGTGAACGCGTAGCGCTTGAACGCCATCACCGCCAGCAGAATCACCAGGTTGGCCCAACCGAAAAGCACCATGGCGCGAACCTTCGAAAAAAACAGTGAGCCGCAGGTCGCGATCACGTACAGAATCGCCACTGCGGTATTGTTAGTCGCTTGATTGATGTACACAATGCTGTTTCCGCGCTCGTACACCTGCGTCGGAAACGCCGTCAGCGCCCACAAGATATAAAGTGTCGTCCCCACGCCGAGCGCGAGAAACGGCAGCATGCGCCGGCGGCCTTTCCCGTCTGGCTCAAACAGCAGCACGCTCAGCGGCAGCAGAAATGGCAGCAGCCCCTGCGCGTACAGCATGAACGCCGCGCCCATGTTGTGCGTGATGGTCGGCGAAAGAATACCGTCCAATCCCAGCCACACAAATCCTTCGATGAATTGATGAATCGCGAATAACAAAGGCAGCGAAGCGAAAAGCAACTCGCGCCGGTGCTTCACCTTCGTCAACGTCACGACGCCCACGGCGCCCAATGCTGTGCTGCCCACAAAGTTCGCGGTTGCGGAAAAACACATAGATGGCTTTTCTCCCCGCGCGAGAATCACACCTATCACCGCGAAACGCAAAATATTTCTTACTCTGCGGCGCTGCGAGCCACCGTCAACGCGGCCTCCGCGGCTTGGCAAAACGGGCTATGGATTTCGGTACTCAGGCAAATTTTGTGCCCTGCTGTATGAAGTATCTCCGCTGAGCGCGTTCACCGGGCGCTGGGTTAGAATGTTTTAGAGGAGAACAATACACCGCGTGAAACTAAAATTGCCGGCCGGCCCATTCGCCGCCTATTTATTTGACTGCGACGGCACCATCGCCGATTCGATGCCGCTTCACTACATCGCTTGGAAGAAAGTCCTCGCCGAATGGAATTGCACATTTGACGAGCGCCTTTTCTACTCCTGGGGCGGCACTCCTGTAGCGCAGATCGTTTCGATGCTCAATGAACGCCAAGGACTGAATATGCCGGTCGAGGGCGTCTCTTCTCGCAAGGAGAAACTCTATAGGGAGCAGCTTCCACAGCTCAAAGCGATTCCCGAGGTGGTGGAGCATATCGCGGCGCAGCATGGTCGCATTCCGTTCGCGGTAGTTTCCGGCAGTACCCGCGACTCGGTGACTGCTTCGCTCGGTTCGCTGCAGCTCCTGGATAAATTCGATGCGCTGGTCTGCGCCGGCGACTACCAGAAGAGCAAGCCCGACCCTGAAGCATTTCTGCTCGGCGCTATCAAACTCGGAGTTGCGCCGGAAGCCTGCCTGGTCTTCGAAGACACAGACATGGGCATCCAAGCCGCGACAGCCGCCGGAATGGCGTCAGTGAAAGTTCCTCCACCGTGGGAACGGGGTGCGCGCTAATAGGGAGTTTCCTTCGTTAAATTGACAGGGCGTGCTCCGCGCAGCTAGCATAGTTGCAGCGATTGTCCCTGCGGAGGCGACTGCGAAGGTGTGCCTGCCGAAGCCTGCAACGCCGGATCTTGCGCCATGGAAAGCAGCTCGCGTTCGAAAAATATTCTGGACCGGATTGTCGAAGCGCGCCGCGCATCGGTGGCGCATCGCAAACGCGTGCTTCCAGATGTCGCGCTAAAAATGGCGGTGGAAAAGAAAGTGACGCCGCCGCGCGATTTCCTAGGGGCGCTCGCGCGGCCCGGCAAAATCAATATTATTTCGGAATTGAAAAAAGCTTCGCCTTCCCGCGGAGTAATTCGCGAGGAATACGCTCCAGCGGTACTCGCGGGGAGTCTTGAAGAAGCGGGCGCGGCCGCTTTGTCCGTGCTCACAGAGGAAGATTTCTTTTCCGGCTCGCTGGGCGATCTGAAAGAAGCGAGCCGAGTGACGAGAATTCCGATTTTACGCAAGGATTTCATCGTGGACCCCTGGCAAGTATGGGAAACGCGCGCGGCCGGTGCCGATTCGTTTTTACTGATTGCTGCGGTGCTGAACGACGCGGAGCTGCGGGATCTGTTGGAGCTGAGCCGCACGCTGAAAATGGAGGCGCTGGTGGAGGTCCACTCGCGCGACGAATTGGAGCGCGTGTTGGATGCCGGCGCGCGGATCATTGGTGTGAATAATCGCGACCTGCGCGATTTTCAGGTGCATCTGGAAACGTCGCTGTCGTTGGTGGAGGCGATTCCGGAACAATGTATCGCCGTGAGCGAATCCGGCCTGCGCACCTATGACGATCTGGCGCGGCTGCAGGGCGCTGGATTCGATGCATTTCTGATCGGCGAACAGGTGATGCAGAGTGCCGATCCTGCGGCGGCGCTGCGGGCCCTGCTCACACCGGCGGGCGCGGGGCGCACAGTTGCTTAGGAAACGAAGCGGCATGGTGAAAGTGAAAATTTGCGGGATCACGAATTGGACCGACGCGCGGCGCGCCGTCGAAGCTGGCGCGGATTTTCTGGGATTTAACTTTTATCCCAAGAGCTCGCGCTACGTCGCGCCCGCGGCTGCCCGGCGCATCGTGCAACGCTTGCCCGAAGGAGTGGCATCCGTAGGTGTATTCGTGAATGAGCCGGAACCCGAGATGCTGGCGATCGCGCGGCGAGTCGGCCTCGATTACGTGCAATTGCATGGAGACGAGACGGCGGAAATGGTCTCCCGCATTCGGCGCAGCTTTCGCGTGATCAAAGCGATCCGCGTGCGCGATTCCTTCCGCGTTTCGCAGCTCGGGAATTTCAAACAAGCCTCGTCCATTCTGCTCGATGGTTTCGACGCGCATTCGCGCGGCGGCACGGGAAAAAGTTTTAACTGGAAGCTGGCGAAAAGCGCGGGGCGCAAGCGCCAAATATTTCTCGCAGGCGGATTAACGCCGGAAAACGCAGCAGAGGCGGTTTCGGCGGCGCGGCCTTTCGCGATTGATGTGTGTAGTGGAGTGGAATCGCGGCCCGGAAAGAAGGATGCGGCGCGGATGCGCGCGTTGATCGCAGCAGTGCGTCCTGCAGTTGCGATGCGCCCGGCGAATTCGGCGCGTCCAGCGAATCCTGCGCGGAGGAAGCGATTATCATGAGCGCGCTTGCCCCCATGGTGCCGGATGCACGCGGCAGGTACGGCCGTTACGGCGGGCGCTACGTCCCCGAAACGCTGGTAGCTCCGCTGGAAGAACTCGAGCGTGCCTACGCAGCCGCCTGCGCGGATAAGAGTTTCCAGGCGGAACTCGATTCACTGCTGCGCAATTTCGCCGGTCGTCCCACGCCGCTGCAATTCGCGGATCGGCTGACCGCGCATCTGGGCGGCCCGCGCATTTACATCAAACGCGAAGATTTGCTGCACACCGGGGCGCACAAAATAAACAACGCGCTGGGCCAGGGACTGCTCGTCAAGCGCATGGGGAAAAAACGCGTCATTGCGGAAACCGGCGCGGGCCAGCACGGCGTGGCCACAGCCACGGTCGCGGCGAAGCTCGGCCTTACGTGTACCGTGTACATGGGCACGGAAGACATGGAGCGCCAGCGCCTGAACGTATTTCGCATGCGGTTGCTCGGCGCCGAAGTAGTAGGCGTGAATGCCGGCAGCCGTACCTTGAAAGACGCGATCAATGAAGCCATGCGCGATTGGGTGACCAACGTCGCGAGCTCGCATTATTTGCTAGGCTCGGTGCTCGGCGCGCACCCCTATCCGCAAATCGTCCGCAATTTTCAAAAAGTAATCGGCGACGAAGCGCGCTCGCAAATCACGCAGGCGGAAGGGCGCTTACCGGACACTTTGATCGCTTGCGTCGGCGGTGGTTCGAATGCGATTGGACTGTTTCACGCGTTCTTGCCCGATGGCTCCGTGAAAATGATCGGCGTAGAGGCGGGCGGGCGCGGCACAACTTTAGGCGAACACGCAGCGCGACTGGCAGCAGCCAGCGGTTTCAGCGGCGCGCGGCCAGGAGTTTTGCAGGGAACTTACACCTACGTTTTGCAGACCACCGACGGCCAGATTGCCACGACTCATTCCGTGTCCGCGGGTTTGGATTATCCCGGCGTCGGCCCGGAGCACGCCTGGCTCGCCGAACAGGGCCGCGCGGAATATTGCGCGGTGAGCGATGCGGGAGCCGTGGAAGCCGCACGCACACTCGCGCGCCAGGAAGGAATTATTCCCGCGCTGGAATCGGCGCACGCGCTGGCGGAATTGATTCGCCGCGCGCCGCGTATGAAGAAGGACGAACTCGTAATCCTGAATCTTTCCGGCCGCGGCGATAAAGATATGGATATTCTCTCGCGCTATGTCTGAGAACTTCGCTTCGTCACAAACCGCAGTGGCGCCGCCAAAGCCCGCCGGCCGCATCGCGCAACGTTTCCGCGCGCTCTCCGACGCCGGCGAGATGGGCCTGGTCGCATACATCACCGCGGGCGATCCTTCCCTCGCAGCCACAGAGAAAATCGTGCTGGCTGCCGCTGACGCCGGTGCGGACGTGATTGAGTTGGGCGTGCCGTTCAGCGATCCAGTCGCCGACGGCCCGACAATTCAACGCGCCAGCGATCGAGCGCTGCGCAGCGGAACCACTCTAGCCGGAGTGATCGAGCTGGTCCGCCGCATCCGCACGCATTCCGAAGTTCCGCTGGTGCTGTTCAGTTACTTCAATCCGATTTTACAGATGGGCCTGGAGAAATTTGCTGCGGCGGCCGCAGCGGCTGGCGCAGATGGTGTACTGGCCACGGACCTTACGCCCGAAGAAGCAGTGGACTATCGCGCGACGCTGCAAGCGCACAGGCTGGATACGATCTTTCTCGCGGCGCCCACTTCCACGGACGCGCGCCTGGCGCAGATCGGCGCCGCATCCAGCGGATTCCTCTACGTGATTTCGCGGGCTGGCGTTACCGGTGAGCGCGCCGAGCTGCCCGCGGAATTGCCTGCGCTGATACGTCGCGCGCGAAAATTTACCACGCTGCCCATTGCCGTTGGTTTCGGCATCTCGCTGCCCACACACGTCACGGTGCTGGGCGGGATTGCCGACGCCGCTGTGGTCGGCTCCGCGCTAATGTCTGAAATTGAGAAAGCCACGACGCCCGAAAATGCAGCGGCAGCGGTCGCGGAGCGCATCCGCCTGCTGAAATCCGCCGCACGCACCGGCGTCAGCCGCCGCAGCAGTGAAGCGCCCTAACGCACTCGCAACTCCGACGGGCAGCCGCCCGTGCGGCAAACGAACGTTGCGAAAAAGTTCTTCATTTGCAGTAAACTTCGTGCGCATTGAATAACCGGATTTGTGATTTAGGGAGAACAGATGGATAAGCGCGTGGCTAACGCGGACGCCGCCATCGCGGGCGTACAGGATGGCGCGACGATTTTGCTGGGTGGCTTCGGACTGTGCGGCATTCCGGAGAATTTGATCGCCGCGTTGTGCCGCAGGGGTACGAAGAACTTGACTCTCGCGTCGAACAACGCCGGCGTGGATGATTTCGGCATCGGCCTGCTGCTGCAAAGCAAGCAGGTAAAGAAAATGATTGCCAGTTACGTGGGCGAAAATAAAACATTCGAGCAGCTCGCGCTGAAGAAAGAAATCGAAGTGGAGCTGAACCCGCAGGGAACGCTGGCCGAGCGCATTCGCTGCGGCGGAGCGGGAATTCCAGCGTTTTACACACCAACTGGATACGGAACGCTCGCCGCGGTGGGCAAAGAGGTTCGCGAATTCAACGGCCGTCCCCACGTGCTGGTGCCCGCATTGCGCGGCAATTTCGCGTTCATCAAAGCGTGGAAAGGCGATCGCTGGGGAAATCTGATCTATCGCAAGACCGCGCGAAATTACAACGCAGTAATGGCCACCGCGGCGGATTACACGATTGCCGAAGTGGAAGAAATCGCCGAGCTCGGAAAACTGAACCCCGATTGCGTGCATACTCCGGGAATTTTCGTGGACGCGATTTTTCAAGGCGAGAAGTACGAGAAGCGCATCGAGCGGCGCACCGTACGCCAGCGATAGGAGCAGCGAATGCCGACGGAAATTGACAAGCGTGAAGTGATCGCGCGGCGCGTGGCGCAGGAACTGCGCGACGGATACTACGTGAATCTGGGCATCGGACTGCCGACGCTGATCCCAAACTATTTGCCGCCAGGAATCGAAGTGATTCTGCAATCGGAGAACGGAATGCTTGGCATTGGGCCGTATCCTTTCGCGGGCGAAGAAGATCCCGACTTGATCAACGCGGGCAAGGAAACCATTACCGAAATTCCCGGCTGCTGTTATTTTTCCAGCGCCGAATCTTTCGGCATGATTCGCGGCGGGCGTGTGGACCTCACGGTGCTCGGCGCGCTGCAAGTGGACGAAGCCGGAAATCTGGCGAACTGGGCCATCCCTGGAAAAATGTTGAAAGGCATGGGCGGCGCAATGGACCTGGTAGCCGGCGCGAAACGCGTAATTATTGCAATGGAACACGCCACCAAAGACGGCGAGCCGAAAATTGTGAAAAAATGCAGCCTGCCGCTAACCGGCGTCGGCGTCGTGAAGCTGATCGTCACCGAGCTCGCCGTGATTGAGGTGACACCGCAAGGACTTTTGTTGCGCGAAGTGGCCGCTGGAGTTACCCCCGAAGAGGTGCAGCAAGCCACGGAGCCGATGCTCAAGCGCGCGCCCGATTTGAAACCAATGTCCACGTAACGCACGCGACAAAGTCATTAACTGCGGTTATTTCTTGCTCGACGAAGCTGCGTGGAAAACGCGAATTGCGATACCATGCAGGGAACGGGCCATTCGGGAGAATTGATGGAGCCACATTCAATAGTGGTGATCAGTCTGCACACGCCGAAGGAACGACTCTGGGGCGAGTTGGTGGATATTTCCAGCTCCGGAGTCACTCTGCGCGGAATTGACCTGAACTCGTTCGACGATTTCGTCAGCCAGGTGCTGCATCCGGAAGGCGACCGCATGGGTTTGCCGACGCTTTTTTTTCCCATGCTGCGCATCGAACGCATCGCACTGGACGAAGCGCGCGGCTCGATTCCGTCGCTCGCGGAATTGTTCGAGAAAAAGACCGGCCGCTCGCTCGAGGACTATCTGGCGCAGTTTGCGTAGGTCTTTGTCTACGGCGCGCTACTACAAAACACATTCATGAACAGCCGAATCCTCACGGTCCCCAACCAGCTCACCTTCCTGCGCCTGGCCTTCCTGCCGTTTTTCATCATGGCGATTCATTACGAGCGTTACAACTGGGCCCTCGTGATCCTGATCGTCGCCGGGTTCACTGATGCGCTGGATGGATTTCTGGCGCGCGGGTTGAATCAGAAAACGCCGCTCGGCGCATATCTGGATCCCATCGCCGATAAATTGCTGCTCTCGTCTTCTTACTTCGAACTGGCGCTGCACGGAAAAATTGCGTGGTGGCTGACGATTCTGGTCCTCGGGCGCGACGTGCTGCTGCTGGTGGCGAGCGCGGTGATCCTGATTACGGTGGGTTACATGTCGCTGCCGCCGAGCTTGTACGGCAAGGCCACTACTTTTTTTGAAATCACCATGATTTTTCTGGTGCTCGTCCTCGCGCTGCAAGATAACCACGCGCTCTACATGGTGAAAGAAATTTGCGGATATTGCGTCGCGGTCTTCGTCTGCCTTTCAGGCGTACATTACAGCATCGTGGTGTCGCGCCGTCTGCATACGGGTGGATGACAGTTTTTTCTTAGGTGCTCAGCTGGTGGTGTGCAGAACTCCGAACGCTACCAGCCCCAAGCTCGCCGCAATCACCAGTGCGGTTCCCCAGCCCAACAAATTCGCGCGCTTCCATTCTTCCGGCGAAGACGGCGCGCGATCCACCATGATTTTTCCGAGAGCGAAGCCGCTGATGAATCCGCCCAAGTGCGCGAAATTATCAATTCCAGACATCAGGAATCCCATGATGGCAATGTAAATCAGCCAACGGATCAACTGGCTCCTCAGCATTTGCATCGAAGCGCTTCGCCGGTTTGTCGTGATGGCCATCAGCACTCCAATCAATCCGAGCAACGCGCCCGAGCCTCCGACGCTGAAATGGCCAACGAAGCCGCTCAGCAAATAGGCCCCGATCCCAGTGACAACGTAGATGAAAAGATATCGCGCGGAGCCGTACATCTCCTCAATTTGCGGACCCACGTCCATCAGCACCCACATGTTGAAGCCGATGTGCAGAATACTGCCGTGAAGAAATGTGGCCATGATCAGCCGCCACGGCTGGAACAGATCGCCAGGCCATGGCAGAGACGCGCCGAAAATTGCCAGAACTCGGCCGTTGATTGCGCCGAGACTCATCAGCGCAGAAAATCCTCCGCCGGCCGGCGCCTGAAATCCGCTAGTGCGAATCGTAGCGAGCAGGCTCACTCCATAGAGCAAGCAACTCAAAGTTAGGATTCCGTACGTTGCGGGAGAAGTGGTCGGCAGCAGGCGGCTGAGAGAGCGGCTCGCTGCCGCCATGCCAAACGTCAAGCTCGCTCCGCACTGATGGCATTTCGTGGCGGTGGCGCCGACGAGTGTGCCGCAAGCGGGGCACAACTTAGGGCGCGGATTTTCCTTCGCGCCGCCAAAGAAACCACTCATCTGTTCCTTGAAGCGGTCCAGCTTCCAGCGCAGGCGCGGCGAGATATCCAATCGGGTTCCTTGCGAGAGTGTGAGTGCGTTCATATAATACCGAAATGCGAGAAAACCTGTGAATCGGGAAACTGCGTGACGCCAGCGGCCCAGACGGAGAAATTCCCAAGAGAATTCATGCACGGCCCACGCAGCGAACGCAACGCTTTTGCGCGCCTGACGCTAGCAATATTGTTCGCGCTCCTCGCCGTCGCAGGTTGCGCAAAACACAATGCGGTCACGCGGCAGCCGGCGAACACTCCCACCTCGCAACCGTCAGGTGCGGCGCCAGCATCCGCACCGGGACAACCAGGCCAGCCGGGTGCGTCGCGTCCATCCGGCCCGCCTCCGGCGATCGAGCGGCAGCCCGCGGTACCAGGCGAATACGTGGAAGAAGGCGTCGCGTCCTGGTACGGCGTGCCGTTCAACGGGCGGCGCACCTCGAACGGTGAGATTTACGACATGCACGAATTCACCGCCGCGCACCGCACGCTACCTTTTAATTGCGTGGTGCGCGTCACTAACCTGAGCAACGGAAAGCACACCGAAGTGCGCATCAATGATCGCGGACCGTTCGTGGCCAATCGCGTGATCGACCTATCGCTCTCCGCGGCGCAAGCGATCGAGATGGTGGGAACCGGAACGGCTAACGTGCGCCTGGAAATCCTCTCAGGGCCGAATCCGAATGTGGGATTTTTCGCGGTGCAGATTGGCGCATTCAAAGTGCAGGAAAATGCCGAGCGGCTGAAAGCGCAAATGCAGGAAACATATCCGCCGGTGACCATCGCTACCTACGATTCGCCGAACGGAACATTTTACCGCGTGCGCGTGGGCCGGTTGCCAAGCGAAGCCGCGGCCCAGAGTCTGGCGGATAAGCTGCACGATGCCGAGCAGATGACCACTTTCGTGGTGCGGCTGGACGACTAAACGTTTTCGCAGCGCAACACAACACGCCTCGCGCCTATTTGTGTTTCATCGCGTACACGCCGTCCCATTCACTGGGCGGTTCTTCGGCGATATATTCCTCGCAGCGCGTCAGGAACACGCGCGACGGCCCATCGTGCGGCCAACGGTCCACAATCGCTGCCCACGCGGCCTGCGCGCTGCGCCAATCGCGACGCTTATACGCTTCCCGTGCCACGCCAAATTGCGCCACAAGCTCTTCGCCGCCGTTTTCTTTCGCGCCGGGGCCCAGAATTTCGTAAATCGTTACGGGCTGCAGCTTGCCTTTCACGCGAATAAAATCAATCTCGCGAAATATAAATTGATCGTCACGTAGAGCGCGCCGCGTGAATTCGCTGATCAGGATTTGCGTGTGATATTCCTTGTTCAGGCCTTCCAGCCGCGCGGACAGATTCACCGCGTCGCCCATCGCCGTATATCCGTAACGCAACGATGAACCCATATTGCCGACCGAGGCGATGCCGGTGTTGATCCCGATGCCGATTTCCAGCACCGGACTGCCTTGCGCGCGCCACTGCGCCTGCAATTCCGCCAAGCGCGCCAGCATGCTCACCGCGCCCAGGCAACAGCGCTCGGCGTGATTGGGTTCGTCGAATGGCGCGCCCCAGATCGCCATCACCGCGTCGCCGATATATTTATCCAGCGTTCCCTGATAGCGAAAAATAATGCGCGTCATTTCCGTGAGGTACCCATTCAGCAGACCGGCGAGCGTTTGCGCATCAAGAGATTCGGAAATAGTGGTGAAACCGCGAATGTCGCTGAAGAGCACGGTCACTTCCGTTTTGCGCGGCTTCACGCGTTCGGGATCGCTCAGCAAACGGCGGATCACTTCAGGGCTGACGTATTGCTGGAACGCACCGCGCACTTTGCGTTTTTCCTGTTCTTCGATCAGCACGCGGTACAGCGCCACCAGGCTGACGTTGGGCACCAGCACGAATATCGCCGGGACGATGAAGTTCAGCCACCAGCCGTGCAGAAATGCCCAGTACACAATTCCGGCGAAAGGAAAGATGAATGCGAGGCCCAGAATCATCCAGCGCGGCTGCACCACTGCAAGCCAGATTCCCAGCGGAATGCCAAACAAGAGTATAAATCCCACGTCCGTAAGCGCCTGCAAGCCGCGATGCACGATGAACTGCTGGTTCAGAATATTGTCAATCACATTGGCGTGGATTTCCGTGCCCGGAAAGTCAATGCCGCCAAACGGTGTGGCGCGCAAATCGCCAATTCCTGTGGCGGAGGCGCCCACCAACACGATCTTGTCCTTAAATGTCCCGGGAGGAAATTTCTTCAGCGCGGCGTTGGCGAAGGAAACGTAAGGATAAGTGCGCGCCGGACCGTGATAATTCACTAGCAGGCGGCTGATATCGTCCGTGCGTACGAAATTGTGCTTCCCGAATTCCACGCCGACGATTCCGCCGCCGCCGTAGGTCAGCGCGACCTGGTCGTCGCTGAGGCCGAGATACAGGCGCACCGCTTGCACCTCGAGCGACGCATAAAAATCCCAGTTGGCGCGATCGGCGTCGCGGCCGTACGGAATCGCCAGCGGCACGTGGCGCACCACCGAGTCGCCGTCCAGAAAAACGTTGAAGAAGCCCACGCCTTTTTTGGCAGCGACCGCTTCCGTGAAAATCGCGGCATTGGCTTCGGCGCCGCGCGGCAGATAGTTCAGATCCTCGTAAAGCTGGATCGTCTTAACGCGGTCGTCTTCCCCTCGAGCGGACGCCAAAGGCCGCACCTGCGGAAACGGAAAATAGGCAATCTCGTTCGCGTATTCGTCCAGCGCCTGGCTCGAGACTCCGGCGAGATCGGCCTTGGTGTACAGAAAATAACTTCCCAGCACTACGTTGCCAAAGCGTTGAATAGCCTCGGCTACCTGCTGGTCGTAGTTGTATTGCTTTTCCTTGTTTTCGATCGTCGAAAGAATCGCAGGGCTGACTGCGTGTCCTTTTTTTTGCTCCGCCGCCAGATCGCCGGAAAGTTCCTGCAACGGCAGCACCGTTTGGTCGGGCTTGCTGAAAGTCATGTCGAATGCGACGACGCGCGCGCCGTCTTCGCGCAGGGCATCCAGCAAGTGCGCGAAATGGATGCGCGGAAACGGCCACCGGCCCAGCTGTTCCTGCGATTCCTGATCCACGTCCACGATGATGATGCGCGGATCGGTGTGCGCGCGCCCACGGAACTGGTAGCGCGTATCCAGGCTCGACAATTCCATGCGAGAAACGAAATCGGACATCGGCATGGGGCGTTCGCCCACGAACGTTACGTAGTAAACGGCCAGCGCGAAAAGGGTGACTACCAGGCTGATGGCAAACGAGCCTCGGTGGCCCCACCATTCGCGAAGCAGTCGCGTGATGCGATTGATTATGCTTGTGGGTTCGGCCATATTTGCCGCGAATGCAGTGCGCCGCGCTTACAGGGGTGGAAATTGAAATCCGCGCAAGGCTAACAAACGGCCGCGCGCGATTCAAGGTAGGAAGGACCCAGATGAGCCGAAGACGTGCCACGGGCGTGCCGAGCACGTGTCGCAGTCGTGCCGCGCGAACGACGCCTGCCCCTCGCGCATAAAAAGGTTATAGAATCGCCTGTCTGTGGCACTCTCGTTGGTTCCGCTATACTTCGGCACAGCGGGAGCGCGGACCGGGCGCGTAAGAGCTTATGAGCGAAAACAGGGAAATTTGGTTCATCGAAGGCTCGCTGGCGGAGAAGCTTGCCGCGCCCTTGCGCGAAAATTATCATTTGTGCCGCCTCTCCGCGAAAAGCCAGAGCGCTGCGAGCTCAAAACCAGACACAGGATGCGCCGCAAATTACGGCGTGGTGCTCGCCGATATGCGTGATGGCGTGCCCATGCTGCCCGCTTCCTGGAATGGCTCCGGCAGCGATTATCGCGTCATCGGTGTCGTGCCTGCTTCGGGATTGGGCTCGCTGAAGACTTCCGAATCGCAAGGCGCGAAAGCATCGGCGGCGGTGTTCGCATTCGTATCCGTGACCGCCTCGCGCGAGGAATTGGAAAAGACGCTGGGGATCGCATTCGAAAATATCGGGCTGGCTGCGCGTGAACGCCATGCACGCGAAGAACTGGAAGCCGCCGAACGCGAGCGCGAGCAGCTGAATGAAATCGGAATCGCTCTGTCCTCGCAGCGCGACGTTCGCGAACTGCTCAATCTGATTCTAGCCAAGGCCCGCGAAATCACGCGAGCAGATGCCGGCTCGCTCTACCTTATTGAAGAGGATGCCGAGGGCCAGCGGCACTTGCGTTTTATGCTGACGCAGAACGACAGTCTGGTATTTCCGTTCAAGGAATTCACGTTACCGCTGGCGGAGGATTCCATGGCGGGCTATACCGCTCTGCGCGGGAAGGTGGTGAATTTCGCGGACGCGTATCACATCCCTCCGGAAATGCCGTTTCACTTCAACGATCACTACGATCGCGAATCCGGCTACCGCACGAAATCGCTGCTCACTCTACCGATGCGCAACGCCAAGGGCGAAGTGCTGGGCGTGCTGCAGTTGATCAACGCAAGAAATGATCCGGCGGCGCGTCTGCGCAGCGAAGCGGACGTCGCGGCGCACGTGCTCCCGTTCCACGAACGTTCCGTACGCCTGGCTTTGTCGCTGGCATCGCAAGCGGCGGTAGCTTACGAAAACCGCAAGCTCTACAACGATATTCAGACACTGTTCGAAGGCTTCGTAAAAGCCGCAGTCACCGCGATCGAACAGCGCGACCCCACAACGTCGGGACATTCGCTGCGCGTGGCCGCATACACCCAGGGCCTGGCCGAAATTGTGGACCAGGTTTCTACCGGCCCCTACAGCGCCAGCCATTTCGATCACGAGCAGATGAAGGAAATTCGCTACGCCGCGCTGCTGCACGATTTCGGAAAAGTCGGAGTGCGCGAAGAAGTGCTGGTGAAGGCGAAAAAGTTGTACCCGCTGCAAATGGACCTGGTGAAGCAGCGGTTCGAGTATATCCGCAAGGAAGTGGAAGTGGGCATGGTGCGCCGCAAACTGCAGATGTTTTTGGAGCGCGACCGCGGCGACGCGCTCAGTGAAATCGCGCGCCTCAGCGAGGATTTCGAGCAGCGACTCGACCGCATTCAGGATTATCTGGAATTTATCCTGCAGGCGAACGAGCCGACACTGATGGAGCACGCGCAATTCCGCAAGCTGAACGAAATCGCGAAGCAATCTTTCGTGGACAGCAAGGGCAGCGAACTGCCCTACATCAGCACGGATGAAATGCGGCTGCTTTCCATCCCGAAGGGAAGCCTGGACGCCGCCGAGCGCCAGCAAATCGAATCGCACGTGGTGTACACGTTTAATTTCCTGAGCCAGATTCCCTGGACGAAAGAATTGCGCGGCGTGCCGGAAATCGCGCGCGCGCATCACGAGAAACTCAACGGCGCCGGTTATCCGTACAAGTTGCATGGCGATCAAATTCCGCTGCAGACGAAAATGATGACCATATGCGATATTTTCGACGCTCTGACGGCGTCCGACCGGCCCTACAAGCGCGCGGTTCCCGTGGAGCGCGCTCTGAGCATCCTGGAAGAATGCGTGCAGGCCAATGAAATTGACGCCGAGCTGTTCAGGCTGTTCCGCGAATCCAAAGTGTACGATCGCGTGATGCGCACGCCTTCCAAATGATTCGAGGCCCGCGATCTTCTTTCGGATGGCGGATCAAGCAGCCAGCGCACGCTCGAATGTGCGCGTTCTTCTTGCGCGCAACTTCTCTTGCCTGCATGGCTAGCTGTTACTTCTTTCTGATGTGTGCGCCGCTGGCCCGCGCGCAGTCCACTTCCGCCACTACTTGGACCGTTTCGATTGTGCTGCCGCCCAGGCTCATTGCAGGACGGCCTGCGACGCTCGCCGTTCTGGGCGTGGACGGGCGGCTCGCCGAGGGAATTACGGTGGACGTCGGAAAAGGCCAGCGCGTGAAGACGGATAAAAGCGGGCGCGCATTTTTCACCGCTCCCAGCGACGCGCCGGTGCTGATTGCCACTGCGGCGGGCGATTCGGCCGCCGCTCTGATCGACGCTCCCACGACGGGCGCCGGCGAGCAGGGCGCGATCGTCGCGCCCGTTGTGTCGCAGGTGGACCGGTTCTCCGTTTGCGGCGGCGGTTTTCGCGGCGATGTGGACGCGAATCGAGTGAGTATCAACAGTGAACGCGCGTTTGTCCTGGCGTCTTCGCCGGAATGTATCGTGGTCCTGGCCAGTCCCCGCGCGCTTCCGGGGCCCGCGAAACTCTCCATTCAGACGCCCGGCGCGCAATGGACCGCAGTCACCACGCTGGCAAGTTTACATTTTGATCCGCCCTTGCCGCCGCTGGTTCCGGAAAAACGCAGCACGCTCGCTCTGCACGTGCAGGGCACGGACCAGGCATTGCGTGTGTGGGTGGAAAATCAAACTCCCGGCGTGCTGCGATTTCTTCGCGGTGATCGGCAGGAAGTGCTGACGTCAGGCGGCGCGCAAAATTCCGCGGAAATTGAAGTGCAGGCGGTCGCCACGGGAGATTTTTCTTTTCATGGCCGAATTCTTGCGTCGCCCGATTCCGGCGTAGCGCGCCGGTATTTCACTGCGGCGGAAAGCATCGCGCCCAAAGACCACCAGCGCGAAATGAAAAACCTGGTGGACCGCCTGACGCATCATCCGGACGAAACGCAAAAAGTGAGGCGCGAGACGGAAGCGGTTCTTTCGACAACAATGGCGGGGGATTTTCGCACCCTAATGGAATCGGCGGCTATGGCGTTGCAGTGAGCAGGTGCGCAGATCGCATTCGGTGACTGCGACGCCACGCCGGCGTATGAAACAAAAACGTTGTGCCGTCAGGACGATTTTTCGGACGCTGCGCTGAGCACTTTCGGTATCACTTCCGCTTCGGCTGCGGGCAACGCGCCCTGCGCCATTTGTTCCAGGGAATTGCGCGCGCGGCTCAAGCGGCTGTCTGCGTCCTCGTAACTTTGCTGCGCGTGACGCAGATGCGTGCCAAGCCGGTCGTAAACTTCCGCAAAAGCCTCGAATTGCTTTTTCAGCCCGCCCATGCCGGCCAGCAAATGCCGCGCGTTCTCTTCTATTTTCTGTCCTTGCAGGCTGATGGCCACCGCGCTGAGGCAGGCGTAAAAAGTATTCGGCGAAACGGGAAACACGCGCTTCGCGCGGCAATATTCATCAATCTGCCCGTATTTTGAATCTTCGGTCATCAGCAGCTCGTAATAGACGCCTTCGGAAGGCACGAACATCAGCGCGTAATCGAAAGTGTGCTCGTCCGGCAATATATATTTTTCCGCGATGGCGTCTGCGTGCTTCCGGACGGCCAGGGAAAATTCGCGCCGCGCGGATTCGCCCGCGTCGAAAAGCCGGCGGTAAGCGTCCAGCGGGAATTTCGAGTCCACGGAAAGAATGCGGTCACCGCTGCGCACGATTGCATCTACAATCGCCCCGGTGGAATCGAAGCGGTATTGTGTTTCGTAGGCACTGCGTGGCAAAGCATCTTGCAGCAATCGTTCCAGCACCACTTCGCCAAGCACGCCGCGCGTCTTCGCTCCGCCGAGAACATTTTGCAGCGTCTGCGCGGACTGCGACATCTGCTGACCGGCCTGTTGCACTTCCGCGATCTGCGTGCTGATTTTGCGAATGGTTTCGTTCGAGGATTGCAGTTGCTGGGCCATGGCGATTTGCGCGTCGCTGGCGAGCTTGCCAGAGGATGCCACGCCGGTTTGAAGTTCCTGGCGCACCTGGCCGAGCTGTGTGGTGACCGCCTGCATCAAATGATTGATTTGCGCGTTCACGGATTGTCCTTGCGTCGCCAGGGAATTCTGCATTTCCTGACGCACCGCGGAAAGCTGCGCGTCCGAACGACGCGCCGCAGACCACACAATCGCCGCGACAACGCCAATGGCAACCAAGCCGAGGATCAACCACACGATGGGGCTCATGAATAGTGTTCCCGTTGAATTAAACGCTCTAGCGGAGCGCTTATAAACACTTTAGCGCGAACGCGTGCCGCGCGCAAAATCCCAGCTGAAGCCGCAGTGCCCGGCCATTTCAGCACAAGCCAGCATCGGCGAGATTGCCTGCCCACCGCATGCAGGCCAATGCAACAGGGAACTAGAAGTTGAGCTTTAGCGCGAATTGAAATGTTCGCGGATCGTACGCCGAAGTCGGCTGGCCCGCGGAGCAAGTCGTCGAGCCCGCGGTGGAATCGCACACCGGATTCACGCCGCTCACGTTGAAGCGGTTCAACATGTTGAACCCGTCTGCAATCACCTGCAGATTTACGCGCTCGGTCACTGGGATTTGCTTGGCAATGCGCAAATCAATTTCAAAAAAGCCCGGCTGGTTGAAAGCGTTGCGGCCCAGATTTCCGGTGCAGCCCGTGGGTGGCACTGGAACGGTGGCGCTCGGCGGAATCACGGATCCGTCGCTGCCGAAGCAATTCGTCGGAAGGATGAACTCATCCTTGGCAATAAAAGGAGAAGTCGTCGCGGCCGGAAAACCTGGAGGAACCGCCGCACCAGCGGGAAGCGCGGAAGGCCGGCCGGTGGAAGATCCAAAGTCCAGGTTCGAGTCGAATCCAAGCAATACGTTGTAAGGCCGGCCCGAGGCCACTTCGATCACTGGCGATACGGTGATGTTCGCGAGGATTTTTTTCCACAGCTCCGAATCGCTCTGGTGGTAAGGCGTCTGATAAACCGCGCTGGTGATCCAACGATGGCGCTGATCGAAATCCGAATTTCCGCGGTCGCCATTCGGATTGCTGTTGTCCTGCGGATTCAGCAGCGTCGAAAGGTCGGTGGAATCGTCAATCGTGTGCGAATATGTCCAGCCCGAAACCATTTCAAATCCGTGCGAAAACCGCTTGGTCACGGTCAATGTAAATCCGTTGTAAAGAGAATTGCCCGTGGAAGTTTGCGGGTTCACGTCGCTCCACGGCACTTGCACTCCACTCGCAAAGCCTGTAGGAAATCCGCCGGCTTGCGCCAGGCCAACCAGATTGGCGTAACCGCCCACCAGCCCCGCGAAAGTTGGATTCGGACCGGACGGCCGGAAGAAATTAAACGCAGCCGCGGTGCCGATCGCGCCGATGGGCGAGCCGCATCCCGGCGCCGAAGAACCGATCCCGAATACGCCGGGGGCTTCGACCAGCACGCTGCCGGTGCCGGTGTTCACGCAGCCCGGCACGCCCCCGTTGGTGGGAACCTGCACAGTAAGCGGATTCGTTCCCGGCGTGATGAGCCCAGCCTCGATCGCGTTGGTCGCGTTGGAATCCAAAATCGCCGGATTCGTCACATTAATATTGATGGTGCGGTCCAGATGCGTGCCGTGCGTGTAGTTGTAGCCCGCGCTGATTTTCCAATCCTTCGAAAGTTCATGTTCAATCGAGAGGTTCGCCTGTTGCGCCAGCGCGAACTGGAAATTATTCTTGATCGGGATCGTGTAGGGGATGCCCACCAGCGGATAACCCAGCGCTCCTGGCACATCCGGATTCGGCACCGACAAATAATTTTGATTGATGAATAGCGAATTTGGCTGGAACGCGTTGAAGCGCTGCTGATTGGCCTGATAGCACATGTTCGGCGTGGCCGTCGAACAGCCCATGTCCGGCACATTCAGTATCCCCTGAAAAATCGAAGCGGCGTTCAACGAGCCATCGGGCGTGCCACCGGGAAATTGCAGCAGCGCCGAACGCGCCCCGTCTTCGGCGGTCGCCAGGAACGTGAGTGCCAGGGCTGGATTGTCGTAGAAAAATCCGTAGCCGGCGCGAATCACGGTCTTGCCGTTGCCCCACGGATCCCAGGCAATCCCGATGCGCGGCGAAACGTTATTGGAATCAATCGGCACGCCTTCCTGCACTCCAAACGCTTTCTCCGCCGCCGCGTTCGCAGCAGTCGCGGCCGCAAACGTGGGCTGCCAGCCGATGTCGTAACGCGCGCCGTAATTCAGCGTGAGCCGGTGATTTATTTTCCAGCTATCCTGCGCAAAGACTCCCAGCAATTTATTATTGAAAGGGCTATTCGATTCGCCGATTCCCTGGAAGAAAATCGTGGGAGTGCCGAAGCCGTAAGCCTGTACCGGCGATAGGCTGGGAGCGCCTGCAGCGATCGAAACGCTGCCGAAATCATAAACGCCGCCATAGTTCAGCGTGAAAATCTGCGACGACGGCGACTGCAGCTGAATGAAGTTGAAATCCACGCCGAACTTCAGCGAGTGTTTTCCTTTGATCCAGGTCAGATTGTCGGTGAGCTGGTAGCGCTTTTCCAGCCGGTCTTCCGTGGAGAAAGGCTCGCGCCCGATGTACGCCGCGCCTGCGATATTCACCGCGGGATCGGATCCACCCGGAAGATCCGAGAAGCCATAAAAAAGACTGCGCCGCGCGAACTGGAAGTGAACCTCGTTGAACACGTTAGTGCTGATGGTCGTCGAGTGCTGTGCAATCAAAGCCCAGTCATGCGTCTGCTGCGACGAAGTGCGGTTCCCGGAGTTCTGTCCGAACGTCTGGTTCTGCGCGTTCACCTGAATGCCGTCCACGCTGTCCGGTGAAACCATCGCGCGCACGAATGTGCTGTTCCGCGCATTCCAAATGTGGTCCAGGCGCAGCGAATAGATGCTGCCCTTTTCGGAGATGGGAAAATTTCCGATAGTTGATGCCAAACCCGTGAACGACGCCGGCACCGGCGCGCTGGTGCTGGGGAACGTCGCGCCCGGGAAGAACGGCGTGTTGCCGAAAATCGCCGTGAACGAACTCGCCGCCGCTGCGCAAAGATAGGGAATCCCCACAGGCGCCGGCACGGCCTGAACGAAGGCTTGCTGCGTGGGCGTCACAAGGTACACAGGCAACGGGCACGGCGCGGAAAACGGCGGCAAAATCGGAGAGTTAACAAATCCGAAATCGTCCTGGCCGATCGCCGTGAATCCGGTTTCCTCGCGGCGCGTGAGCTCGTAGCTAAAGAAGAAAAATGTCTTATCCTTCTGAATGGGGCCGCCGAGCGTTAGGCCGGCCTGCACGCGGGTGTAAGACTGTTTGACGGGCGTGGTGCCGCACTCAAACGTAGTCGGACTGCACGATGCCGTCACTGAAAACGGGTTCTGCGCTTGGATGCCACCGTTGCGCAGGAAGCCGAACGCATTGCCGTGGTAATCGTTCGATCCCGATTTAGTGACGATGTTCACCACCCCGCCCATCGCCCGCCCGTATTCCGGCATGTAGCTGCTGCTGATCACCTGAAATTCTTGCACGCCTTCCTGCGATACGGTCGCGCGCACTCCGTTCACCGAACTGTCAATCGCATCCGCGCCATCCACCGATATTTCGTTGGAGCGGCCGCGTTGCCCGCCCAGGTTCAACCCGGTGTTGGGAGCCGCGCCGATCGAAGGGGTGTTGTCGCGCGCCGCGCGCGAATCCAACAGCGTGAAATTGATGTAATTGCGCCCGTTGATCGGCAAATTATCAATCTGGTTCTGCGTCACGGTCATGGAAACGTCCGTCTTGCTGGTTTCCACCAGGTCCGGCGCTGCCGTAACACTTACAGACGCTGCCGTTGTTTTCAATTGCAACTGCGGGTTGTATTCCGCCACTTGCCCCAGCGTCAAAGTGAAAGATGCGTCGGTGAGCATCGCGAAGCCGGGCGCTTCGATGGTCAAAGTGTAGGTTCCGGGCGCCAAACCGACGAATTCGTACCTGCCGCTTGCGTCGCTGGTGGCGCTGCGTTCAATGCCCTTGGCCGGATTTTGCAGCGTAATCTTTGCATCCTTCACCGCCAGATTTTGCGGGTCCAGCACCGTGCCGGACAAATTGACGGTATTCACCTGCGCCGAACTGCGCGTGGCAACGGACAGCGCCGCACAAAGCAGCGACGCCAAAACCAGAAGTTTGCGCAGACTCATCGTCACACCCCCAAGGGAACTCGCGATTTTTCGCTCGACGTTCAGCCGCATGTTCGCGTCTGCACAAAAGTTAGTGTGGATCCGCTCCGTACCCCGCGGAGCAGAAAAGGACAGATGAGCGACTTTTACGCTCGCGTGTAATTCTTTGCAATAGCAAACTTTAATTACTTCGATGGGATTTGCACATGCAATTAGCGAGCTGCGGCGCGAAAGAGAAACGAGGGACCGGCGGCCGGATTTTCAGGTGTCGCGCACGGGGCGGCGAAATTACGAGCCGGAGTTAGAAGCCGAAGTCACGAACCGAAGTCACGAGGCGGGGTCACGAGACGAACTTACGAGGGGCGATTCGACGGGCCGGTCAGTTGTACCAGGCTTTCCGCCGCTGCCATGGGAGGCGTGGGCCCCGATTCGAGCGATTGTGGCGCGCGCCAGAAATCCATCGCCGCAGTTTGATGCACGCAGGACACCGTGCAACGCGGAGCACAGCCCTTCTTCGTGAAAAATTCGCGGTGGCGTTGCTCGTCAGTGTACTGCGCCAGCGGAATGCCGGGGTAGCCGCGTTGCTGCGAGCAATAATGCACCAAACCATCCTCGCAAATGTAGAGATAGCGCGAGCCGGCGCGACATCGCCAGTTGTTCTCCAGGCCCTTGGCGATGTTGTGCTGGAATTGATTGATGCGCGTGAAGGATTGCTTGCCCAGCGTCATGATCTCTTCGAAAATTTCTTGCTCGCGCGGGCCCAGCGGCTGCAGTTGGCCGTTGTGGTCATGCAGAATCCCCACGGTCGAAGTGAATCCCAGCTCCACGGCGCGGTGCGCCACGGTCAAGGCGTCTTCGGAATTGGCGACGCCGCCGCCCAGCACCGAATTGATGTTCACCTGAAATTCGGCGTGCTCGGTCAGCAGTTTTAATTTCTGGTCCAGCACTTTCAGGCTCTTCATCGAAACTTCGTCCGGGTTCACGTTGTCTATGCTGATTTGCAGATATTCCAGGCCGGCCCGATTCAGCGCTTTGATGCGGTCCGCGACCAGCAAATACCCGTTGGTGATCAACCCGGCCATGATGCCGTTCTTGCGAATGCGCGCGATGATCGCGTCCAGCTCCGGATGCAGCAGCGGCTCTCCGCCACTGATGGTGATCACGGAGGTGCCCATCGCGCCCAAGCGGTCAATGCGCTGGAACATTTCCTCCAGCGGCACGGGCTTCGAAAAATCATCGAATTCGTTGCAGTAGGTGCAGGCCAAATTGCAGCGGCGTATGGGAATGATGTGCACCAGCACGGGATGGCGCGTCGAGACCAGGCCCTTCACGAGCATGCGGGCCTCGCGCAGTTTGCGGTGCACCGCGAGCAGCTTTCTGCGAATTTTCGTGCGTGTGGTCACTTTTACTGGAGATCAGCCTGCCGTACTACAGACCGGTCGGCTGATTTCGCCTGAATTATTATGCCATATCCACGGAAGCGGCCCGCGGCGGATCGCTCGCGCGATGCCGTATGTGCTGCGCGCTGCCGCGAACTGGCCTGTTATCAGTCCGACCAGCCTTGCGGCACGCGATCCCAGCGATGCGCTTTCAACTTTTGCAGCAGAGCTTTATCCAGGGGGCCCGCATCGCTCACCGCGATGTTTTCTTTCACGTGCGCATGTTTTCTCATTCCGATGATCGTGGTGCCCACATCCGGATTGGACAATATGAAGCGCAGCGACATCTCCGCCAGCGTCATCCCCGGCGGCACGATTTTCTTCAATTCATCCACCCGCGTCAAAGTCTTCTCAAGGTTTGCCGGACCAAAATATTTCGCGCGCCAGTCATTCGCGGGAAATTTCGTCTCGCGCGTCATTTTGCCGCCCAGGCTCCCCTCATCCAGTGGAACACGCGCAATCACGCCGACGTTCAGCTCCCGGCACACCGGAAAAAGCTCATCCTCCGGAGACTGATCGAAAATGTTGTAGATCACCTGCACCGTGTCCACCAGGCCAGTGCGCAAGGCGGCGATCCCATTTTCGGGCTGCCAACGATTGATGCTCAGCCCGAAAAAACGGATCAGCTTTTCACTTTTCAGCTTCTCGACTGTCTCGCGAAACTCCGGTTCGTTCGCCCAGCCGTCGTCCCACACGTGGAATTGCAAAATATCAATGGATTCCGTCCCGAGCTTTTCGCGGATTTTTTCGGCGTAGCTGATCACGTGCGCGGTAGGAAAGACCTCCCGGTATTTGTATTCCGGCAGCGCGGGCCAGCGGCCGTTCATCGGCGGAACTTTCGAGGCGGCATACAACCGTTTGCCTTTGTTGCGCGACAATATTTCACCCAGCAAACCGTCGCTCTTGCCTTCGCCGTAGGCCCAGGCGGTATCGAAGAAATTGCAACCCTGCTCAATCGCCAATTGCATGGCCTGCAGGGATTCTTGATCGTCGGAACCGCTCCAGCCGCTCATGCCCCATAATCCTTGCGCGATGTCGCTCACGTTGAAACCGGTGCGCCCCAGCTTGCGATATTTCATTTGATCCCCTCGTAAATGTTATACAACGAATTGGGCCGGCGAACCGAATTCGCTCGGACGGCGATTTTCGTTTTCACCGCCTTCCGAATTGAGCGGGGGAGCATCAATAATCGTAGGCATCCACACCAGGGGTAGGGGTACTCTCGGCGGCGGCCGGATCTGGCCGCCGCGAATCGAGACGATTCAATTATGGGGGAATTCTTCGCGATAGTCCTGAAGGTGAGCCGGCAGTGGCCCGCCAAAGTGCGCTACGGTTCTACGACTAATGTGCCCTTCATGCGGCCATGGCCCATTCCACATACCTTTGCGCATTTGAACTCGTACGTGCCTGGGTCTTGAGCGACGAAGTCTAAAATCTGGTCCACGTCTTTCGTGACTTTCCCGTTGTCGTCGGGGTGATCAAACAGCAAACCGGGCTTTTTCTTGTCTTTGGCACCCTCCGGGTAAACGCTTAGCTTCATACCGTGTGTTTCATCTTCGGAATGCACTTTCAATTCGACCTTCGTGCCTTGCTTGACGCGAATTTCGCTCGGAGTAAATTCATACTTCTTTGCCGATACAGCGATGATTTGCGGCGTCTGATTTTGGTTTGCGGGGCCTTGCGCAATAGCCACGCACAGCGGCGCCGCCGTCAGGCCCACGGAAGCTGCCAACGCAAGAATCGCCTTTTGCATGATTTCTCCAATTAATCGTCGCGCAATTGTCTCGTTCGATTGCGGGGCAATCGGATGCGAGAATAAATTCACAGGTTGCCATGAGCTGCGCTGGCAAAATCTCCCCAAGCCTCAAATGTACTCCGCGCTGTAGGCTTTCGCAATTTGCCCCGCCACGCGCGCATTGTTCACCAGCAAGGCAATATTTGTCTTGAGCGTCTGGCCCCGGCTCGCCTTGGCCAAATAATCCAGCAGGTAAGGCGTCACGGCGTTGCCGCGGATCCCCTCGGCGGTGGCCGATTGTAGCGCTCCCGCGATCCACGCGTCCACTTCCTGCTTGCGCAGCGCGCTCGCTACCGGCGGCGGATTGCAGAACACAATCCCCGACGATAATCTCATACCCCAGTGAATCCGCATCAAGCGAGCAGCCTCTGCAGGTGTGTCCACTCGCGTTTGCAGTGGCAGGCCACTGTCCTCCACATAAAAAGCTGGAAACTTGTTCGTGCGATAGCCTGCGACCGGCACGCCCAAAGTCTCGAGCACCTCCAACGTGCGCGGAAGATCAAGAATTGCTTTCGCGCCCGCGCAAACCACAGCCACCCGAGTGCGCGCAATTTCGGACAGGTCCGCGGAAATATCGAAGCTCAGTTCCGCGCCGCGGTGCACGCCGCCAATCCCGCCGGTCGCAAATATGCGGATGCCCGCACGCGCCGCGATCAACATGGTCGCAGCAACCGTGGTCGCGCCGGTTTGCCGCGCCGCGACTACAGACGCCAGGTCCGCACGACTGACCTTCACAATTCCGTCGCTTGCGGCAAAAGTTGCGAGCTGCTCGGAGGAAAGCCCAGCCACCAGGCGTCCTTCTATTATCGCAATCGTTGCAGGCACTGCGCCTGCTTCGCACACCGCGACTTCCATCGCGCGCGCTGTCTCCAGATTTTGCGGCCGCGGCAGCCCGTGCGCGATCACCGTGGATTCCAAGGCCACCACCGGACGCCCGGCCTGCAACGCTGCAGCAACATCTTCGCGGATGAAAAGTGCCTTATCCAAAACAGCCTCCGAGTCCTTTTTTGTCTTATCACAAAACGCCGAGCGACGTGAAGCTCGCCACGGAAATTATCACGGCGTGCTAGGATTTCGGCTCCATGCCCCGCAAAACAATCCGCCAGCCCAGCATCGTCGTGCTCGGCGACATCAACGTGGACATTATGGGGAGCGTGCAAGGCTGGCCGCAGCCTGGCGAAGATTGCCTCTCACAAAAACTGGAAATTCGCTGCGGCGGAGTTGGCGCTAATTGCGCTTTCGGCCTGGCGCGCTGGGGCGCGACGCCACGCCTGGTGGGGTGCGTAGGCCGCGACATCTTCAGCGCTTACGTTCTTGAGACGCTCCAGGCATGCAAAGTGAACTTTCGCGGAGTGCAACGCACCTGCGCCGCGGTGACCGGAATCTTTTACATCACTGTGACCCCCGACGGGGAGCGCACGTTTTTCGGTGGTCGAGGTGCGAATGCGCTACTGCGAATGCCGCGCCGCACCGCTGCCGCGCTTACGCTCGGAGCGTCCGCCGTGCATCTGGCCGGCCACAGCTTTCTCGATCGCGGCCCGACACACACCGCGATGCAGCTGATCAAAACGATCCATGCGCGCGGAGGTTGGGTTTCGCTCGACGTCGGCATGGCACCGAGCAAATCGATTCCGCGGAAAATTTTGCAAATGGCCCGCAGCGTGGATATTCTGCTCGTTAGCCTGGATGAAGCCACCGCGCTCACCGGCATGCGGGATCCTTTTCGAGCATTCGCCGCGCTGCTCAAATCTGGAGCGCGCGAAGTAGTGCTGAAGGTCGGCCGGCGCGGTTGCTTGATCAGCGAAAGCACCGAGCCGGTGCTGGTTCCGTCTTTCTCCGTGCGCGCCGTCGATTCCACCGGAGCCGGTGATGCCTTCGTTGCCGCATTTCTGCAAGCGCGATTGCGCGGCTGGCCCACGGTCGAAGGCGCCATCGCCGCGAACGCCGCCGGCGCGCTGGCAACCACGGCAGTCGGCGCCGGGCAGAATCTGCCGGGCCAACGTGAAGTGGCGGCGCTGCTGAGCGCGCAGCGGCTGCAAGGAAAGTGGGACGAAGCGCGCAAAAGTGTTCTGGCGCGGCTTCGGCGCGAAAACAGGCGCGGCCGCTTGCCACGCAGAAGGAGCTGAGGATGACGCGAACGCCCGACATCACCCCGTTGCCCGAATGGAAAAAAGAAATGGACCGCCAGCGATTGCATTCGCTCGCGGATCTTTTTCCCGCTTCCAAGCCCGTGATTGGCATGGTCCACTTGTGGCCACTTCCAGGAGCGCCCGGCTACAGCGGATACGGCGTGCAAAAGATCATTGACCACGCGCTGCGCGACGCCGAAGCGCTGCTCCACGGCGGCGTGGACGGCTTGATGGTCGAAAACATGTGGGATCTGCCGTACTACGTTGGCCACGACGTAAAGCCCGAAGCGATGACTGCGCACGCCGTGGCCGCCGCCGAAGTTGTGAAAAACTCTCCTGTCCCCGTGGGCATTAATGTGATTCACAACGGCGGCGTCGTGTGTCTGGCCATCGCTCTCGCGGCCAAAGCGCGCTTCATACGCGTCTGCATTCTCACCGGCGCGCGCGTCTGGGATACCGGCGAATTCGATCACGGTTGCGCTGCGGAGTTGCTGCGCAAAAGAAAAGAACTGGCCGCGGGCGACATTCACATTTTCGCCGATGTGGATAAAAAGCATTCGGTCCCGTTCCCGGGCATCGATTTGGCTACGCACATTCAGTGGACTGAGTTCTACGGCGCGGATGCCCTGATCGTTTCTGGAAAATTTACCGGCAACGCCCCAGACGTCGCGAAAGTCCGCGAAGCAAAACGGCTGGCGACGCGCCCCCTATTGATCGGAAGCGGCTGCGATGCGGAAAACGTCGCCGGGCTGCTGCAATACGCCGATGGCATCATCGTCGGAACCAGTTTGAAAAAAGACGGCGTGATGGAAAATGCCGTAGACGTGCATCGCGTGAAAGCTCTGATGGATCGCGTGCACGCGGTGCGCGAACGCGCCGCTGTGTCTGCTGATTCGCATGCGGAGGAAAGATGACCGTGGCCAAAGCGAAAAATTACAGGATTGCGGTGATCCCCGGCGACGGAATCGGCCTGGAGGTCGTGCCGCAAGGAATTCGCGTGCTCGATGCCGCGGGCAAGCGCTTCGGCTTCCAGTGCACCTGGCAGAATTTCGATTGGAGCTGCGACACCTACCGCCGCACCGCCCGCATGATGCCCGAAGACGGCCTCAATCAGCTGCGCGCCTTCGACGCAATTTTCCTGGGCGCCGTCGGTCATCCCGATGTCCCCGACCACATTTCGCTCTGGGGCCTGCTGATTCCCATTCGCCGCCATTTTCGCCAGTACGTTAATTTGCGCCCAGTGCGTTTGCTCGAAGGCCTCGACTCGCCGCTGAAAAATGTCCGCCCCAGCCAGATTGATATGGTGATCGTGCGGGAAAATAACGAAGGCGAGTATTCGGAAATCGGCGGCCGGCTGTACGAAGGCACGGAAGACGAAGTCGCGATCCAGCAGACTATCTTTACCCGCCGCGGCGTGGACCGCGTCCTGCGTTATGCTTTCCAGTTAGCGAAGACGCGGCAATCGCACGTAACTTCCGCCACGAAATCGAACGGCATCATCCATACCATGCCGTTCTGGGATGAGCGCTTTCGCATCATCGCGCAGGAATTTCCCGACGTCCGCACCGATCAATATCACATAGATATTCTCACCGCGCATTTCGTCCGCCATCCCGAATGGTTTGACGTGGTGGTTGGCTCGAATCTTTTCGGCGACATTCTTTCCGATCTCGGCCCGGCGGTGGTGGGCTCGATCGGCATCGCTCCCTCGGCGAATTTAAATCCCGAGCGCGAATTTCCATCCATGTTCGAGCCGGTGCACGGTTCCGCGCCCGACATCGCCGGGCGGGGAATTGCAAACCCGATCGGCCAAATCTGGTCCGGCGCGATGATGTTGCGCCACCTCGGCGAAGAAGAAGCGGCCGATGCAATCGAGCAGGGAATCGCGAACGTGCTCGCGAATTCGAAAGTCCGCACGCCTGATGTCGGCGGCAAATCCACAACCAAAGACATGGGCGATGCCATCGCCAGCGAAGTCCTGGCAGCGCACAAACAACATGTCTGACGATTTAGTAAGCGCATTTGCCGTGTTAAAATGCGCCCGTGGGGCTGTAGCTCAGTTGGATAGAGCGACGCACTCCTAACGCGTAGGTCGTCGGTTCAATTCCGACCAGCCCCACCATTTTGAATTCGTGCCTGCCTGAAAATATTTACCGCAGAAGCGACCTGTTCCGGAGGAATCGTCTTTACGAGGTTCGCGGTTTCTTGTCCTTTGAGGCGCGCTTCAATTCTTCGACGGACGGAAACGAAGTAGGAGCCGTCAGCGCCAATTCCGGCGCGTTCTTCCCCTGCTGCATCGCTGCGACCAGCATTTCTAGCGCCAGCTTCGTATTGGGCGGAACGACCACCGTAGCCGCGAGCAATCCATTGCGCACATATTGCTGCCCCGTCGCGATCAATCCGTCGCAACCCGTGAACGGAACGCCCAGCCACTTTCCCCGTAGCGCCTCGTCGGAACTTTCCTGCATCGCCTTGCGCGCGCCAATGGCCATAGAATCGTCTTGCGCGCCCACCAGATCCAAGAACTGTTTTCCAGAAGTGGACAAACGCATCCACGAACTCACCGCTTTGTAAGCGCTCTCCTCAGTCCACTGGCCTTTCAACATATTAATTTTGATGTTGGCAGGCTTGAGCTGCTGCATTCCGAAAGTGCGCTCTTTCGCGGCGGAATTTTCCGAAGGTCCTTGGATGTAAAGTACAGACCCGCCGTGCGGAAGCAACGCCGCAAATTGCTGGCCCTGGATCCGGCCAATTTCCACGTGATCGGAGCTCACTGCAAAAGCTGGCGCGCGTCCCGCACGGCGCAGCTCGGGAATGTATTCCGCATTGCGATTCAGCACAACCCAGCCGATTCCTGCGCCGGATGCCGCACGCGCCACTTGGGGCAAAGCCGTCGCGCCCAGAGGTTCGAAAAGTATGGCGTCGGGCCGCGTCCCCGCGGGCGATTGAATCGCTTTCAGGATTTGATCGCTCTGCTTGATCGCGTCGTTATTCGCATAGACCACTTGCAGGTCCAAACCCAGGCGCGTCGCGGCTTCCTTCGCGGCCGTGGCTTGTTCCTGCTGATAATCATTGTCGTCGGTGGGCAGTGAAAGCAGATACTTCAATTTGGGCATGGGTCCGTTGCGGTCCTCAGTTTTTCACGCAGGGAAAGAGTACATGGAAAACGCGGCGGGTGTTCGGCGAAGTCGCGGCGCGGTGCCGTGTCGTGACATGCCCGCACGACGCCCGCGAGGCGCACGAAACGCGCAAGACTAAGAGTGCAGCGGCCTAATTGAAGCGTACATACTCGAAATTCAATGGCTGGCGGTTGATGCCGCGAATCGGCGGCGCAATCCAATTCGCAAATTTGCCGGGCTCGATTACCCGCCCGGTCATCAGCGATTGTACGAACTTCTGATCTTCCGCGCTGGGCATCCACTTGTCGCGATGATTTTCCCAGGTTTCTTTGCTCAGCACTTCGCCTTCGGGGCTGATGAAGTGCCCGGCGAAATTGCCGATCGCGCGGTGGAATCCCTTGTGCGGCAATGTCAGGCGGAACGAAATTCCGGACTGCTCCATGATTTTGTTCCAGCGATCCACGCCGCCCTGAATCTCCGCGATGTAATCGTCACGCAAGCGTTCATTCAGCGCGGTCAAAGCAGAAACGTGCCGAGTGATGATCTTGCTGCCGGAAACTTCCAGCACGGGATACTCCGCGTTTTGCAGCCCGTGGTCGTCCTCGATTTTCGTTTCCTCGTAACGCCCCTTCAAGCCAGTGGTGTAATAGCTCGCGGCGTTCGACGACGCGTCCGAGCCAAAAAGATCAATCGTCACGCTGAAATGAAAATTCAAATATTTTTGCATCGTTTGCAGGTCAATCACGCCCAGCGCGCGCACGTCGCTCGCGTTTTCAACTTTGTGTTCCTTCATCACTTCGCAAGTGCGCTGCAGAATGCGGCTGATGCCCGTCTCGCCGACGAACATGTGATGCGCTTCCTCCGTGAGCATGAATCGGCAAGTCCGCGCCAGTGGATCGAAGCCGGATTCAGCCAGCGCGCACAGTTGGAATTTTCCGTCGCGGTCGGTGAAAAACGTAAACATATAAAATGCCAGCCAATCCGGCGTCGGCTCGTTGAACGCGCCCAGAATCCGCGGGTTGTCCGCATCGCCCGAGCGTCGTTCCAGCAGCGCCTCCGCCTCTTCGCGTCCATCGCGCCCAAAATAACGGTGTAGCAGATACACCATCGCCCACAGGTGCCGCCCCTCTTCCACATTCACCTGGAAAATATTCCGCAAATCGTATAGCGAAGGGCAGCACATGCCCAGCAGCCGCTGCTGTTCGACGGACGCCGGCTCCGTATCGCCCTGCGTCACAATCACCCGCCGCAACGTCGAGCGATATTCGCCGGGGACTTCCTGCCACGCCGGCTGGCCTTTGTGGACGCCGAAATTTACTTGCCTGTCCGCATCGCGCGGCTGCAGAAAAATTCCCCAGCGATATTCCGGCATGCGCACGTACCCAAACTGCGCCCAGCCGTCCGGCTCCACGCTCGTCGCCGTGCGCAGATACACTTCCAGCGCGTGGCTTTCACTCGGTCCCATGTCGTACCACCAGTTCATGTAAGCCGGCTGCCAATGTTCCAGCGCGCGCTGCAGCACGCGATCCCTGCCCAGATCTACGTTGTTCGGGATTTTTTCGGTGTAATCAATCATGGCAAGCTCCTAATGATTATAAATTGCAAAATGTCTGCTGTAAGGCGAGCGCGTCACACCCGCTCCCAATTAAATTTCACCGGCGCGCCCGTGCCGTAAATTTTCAGCGCGCCGCTTTCGCCGACGGCATTCGGACGAATAAAAATCCAATTCTGCCAGGCAGAGAGTCTGCCAAAAATTCGCGTCTCGGTCGTTTCCGGCAAACCGAACCGTAAATTCGCTTCCATACCGGTCAGCGCATCCGGCGAAAGCGCGATTCGCGATTCAATCGCCTGCCGCACTTCGTCCTGCCAGTCCAGATCATCGGGCGCCGCCGTCACCAGGCCCAGCTCCACGGCGTCCTTCACCTGTAGCGCGCGTCCAATCTGTTTGCGTAACGCTTCGATTTGCGCTGCGTCCTGATAAAAACGAGCGGCCACACGCGAAAGGTGATTCACCATCGGCAGCGCGCCGAAACTCATTTCCGATAGCGTCATCGCCGCTCGCGCCTCGCCTTCCTGCGTGTCCAGCATGTAAACGCGGTCCGCTGCCAGCGCGAGCTCCAGCAGCGTCCCCGCAAAACAGGAATCGGGCTCAACCAGCGCATAGAGCGAGCGCGACGAAACATCCAGCCGTGCGAAAGTGCGCCGCATCATCCCCAGAACTTCGCGGACAAACCAGTTGTCTTGGTTTTTCAAGATGAAATCGTCAAACGCCAAAACAGTATCTGGATTTCCAGTGGTCTTCAAAATCCACAAACCGAGTTCCGTCTCGCTGGTGCGCAACCCCAGAATCGCATCATCCAACTCTCGCGCCATTTGCAGCGGCCACCAGCCAGCGCTTTCCGTCAGAGCGCTCTCCAAAGTAGGCGCGCTCGCGGATTCCGGCGCGCGCACGGTCAACGTAACCGTTCGCGCGTCGCGATTCACCTGCGCGTCCACAAACTCGTAATGCCGCCCGGCGTCGTCAAGCGTTCGTTGCAAGGGCGTGAGCGTCACGCCCTGGGCATTCGCGGGACGGTCACTTTGTGCCGCCAGCTCCAGCGCGCGCCGCTTCACGTGTTCCGCAAATTGCTGCGTTTTCACCACATCGTCCACCAGCCGCCAATCTTTCGCGCGCTGTCCCTTCACACCGTCTGCAGTCGTACAGAAAATATCGGCGCGATCGCGGCGCACGCGGCGCTTGTCCGTCACGCGCGTCAGGCCGCCCGTGCCAGGAAGCACTCCCAGCAGCGGAACCTCCGGCAGGCTGACGGCGGAAGAGCGATCGTCCACCAGAATAATTTCGTCGCAGGCCAAAGCCAGCTCGTATCCTCCACCGGCCGTGGTCCCATTCAGCGCAGCCAGAAATTTCAGCCCTGAATGCGCGCTGGAATCTTCAATCCCATTGCGCGTCTCATTCGTGAACTTGCAGAAATTCACTTTCCACGCGTGCGAGGAAAGCCCGAGCATATAAATGTTGGCGCCGGAACAGAACACGCGGCTTTTCGCGCCGGTGATCATCACGCAGCGAATTTCCGGATGCTCGAAGCGGATTCGCTGCAGCACATCGTGCAGTTCGATGTCCACGCCCAGATCGTAGGAATTCAGTTTCAGCTTGTAGCCCGGACGCAAGCCGCCATCTTCGTTCACGTCCATCGTCAGCGTCGCGACCGGCCCGTCGTAGGCCACGCGCCAATGTTTGTATTTCGCGGGCTCCGTCTGATACTCCACCGGTGCCACCTTAACTTGCGAATCTTGCGTCGTTGCCACGTCCACGCGCGCCTCCTACCCGATTTCGGATTGCAGTGCTTTTCTGAGTTTCAGGAAACTTTGTTCGGCGGATTCGCCCGAAGTGTCCAGGTGCAGATCCGCTTTGCGGTAAAAGGGTTCGCGCGCCTCCAAAATGTGGCGCAAATCTTCCATGGCTTCGTCGTTTTCAGCCATGGCGCGAAAATCACCCTGCGCCATCACCCGCGCCATGTAATCTTCCGGATTCGCTTTCACCCAAACCGTGAAACAACTCCCGAGCAGCCGGTCGTACGTTTCTTTTTCCGAAACTACGCCTCCGCCGACCGAAAGCACGGCGCGCGGATATTCGCCCAAGATGCGCTCCAGCACTCGCTGTTCGATTCGGCGATATCCGCTCTGCCCGTACAGCGAAAAAATCTCGGACAAATCCATCCCCGCTTCCTTCGCGATCTCGCGGTCCAGCTCGATGAATGGCGCCTTCACCGCTTGCGCCAGCTTCACGCCCAGAGTGGATTTCCCGGCGCCGCGCAGCCCGATCAGCGCGATGCGCGAGTGCCGGTCCCTCGGGGTCGCGCCGAATTCCTTAGTCAGGCGTGTCGCAACCGTTTTCAATTGCTGGGCAGGTAGCCGTTCGAGTAGATCAAGTATCGAGCGCTTCGCGTCGGAGGAAGCCGAGCCTTCGGCAGCAAACAAATCGGCAAGCGAAACGTTCAACGCCGTCGCGATTCGCCGCAGCAGCACGATCGAAACATTGCCATCGCCCAGTTCCAGCTGCGCCAGATGGCGCTCGGAGACGTCCGATTCCTGCGCCATCATTTTACGAGTCATGCCACGCCGGCTGCGCAGCTCCCGAACCCTCACCCCCAGCGCGCGCAGAAAATCCTCGTCGCTGGGATGCGCAGGTGGCGATGGCAGGACCGCGCCGGATTGCATTTCAGGCGTCATAGACATATGCGCTCGCGCGACATGCACTATAATACATCTCAGATGGTCCAAGTCAATCATTTAGCCGCGTGTGCTTCTACATCAAGGACGTCGCATCCCAGTCGGTACGGTATCACCAACAATAACATAATAAATGACGTAGTTCATAATTAGTCGCGCCGTTGCGAGATGCCGGCTCGTTTCAATGTGCAACATAGTACCATTTTCGACAATCACCACCAGTCACCGGCTCCCCACGGGCCGTAATAGAATTTGCACCGAAAATGGCCCGTTCGTACCATCGCGCCCACCCGCATGCCCAGTGCTAAAGTGAGTCATGCGCGTCAGATGCTTGCATTGCTCCGCACAGGTGGAACTCGACGACCGGCGGGTTAAAGGCCGTAAAATGGCCCAAATCCGTTGCTGGATGTGTGCGCAAAGCTCCGTCGTGGACTTGCTACCTCCGGACGTGAAATCCTCCACCATTGTCACCGATCCCGTGGCTACTCAGGATCGCCCGTTTGTTGCCTCGAGGCTCGAGCAAACGGACAGCGCCAGAGTGGCGACGCTCGATCTGCCAGAGGGCAAATCTATCGCTATTTCCGTGGTTGCCGGCTCTTCGCAAGGTCTGGAACGCGGGATGACCATGCCTCTGGTAACGATTGGGCGCCTGCGCGGCGGCGCCGATTTTGAAATTGACGACCCGATGATTTCGCGCCTGCACTGCGCGGTAGAAGTGAAGAAGGATGCGGTTTACCTCCGCGATCTGCGCTCGACCAACGGCACCTACGTAGCCGACAAACGCGTTTTGGCGACCCAGATAGACGACTCGACCGAGTTCCGAATCGGAACCTCCACTCTGCGCGTAAGCATCCGCCCGCATTAAATTAGCTCCGCGGTACAAACCCGCAGACAGCGTTGGCCCAACTAACCCCACCACTGAAAGTTTAGGCACGCGCCGCGCTGCCTACTGCGGTATGCTCCTTCCCGATAAATCTAAAGCCGGTTAGAGCCCAGTCCGCTCGTTTTGCCGGTGGTCAAATCCGCGGGGGAGCAGGTGAGTGGTGCGAAACGCGATCAAAAAATCGGCATGGGCAGCAACATCACCAGACGCGATTTCCTCAATGGCTTAGGCGTCGCAGTCGGTGGCACCTTAATAGTTCCAGACAGCAAATGGTTCGAGCGGTTCGGTCTCTCGCAGTCACCCTTATCATCTGAAAAATCCTCCGCCTACTATCCGCCCACGCTCACAGGCATGCGCGGTACCACCGACGCCGTGATGGAGGTCGGCCACGCGCTGCGCGATGGGAACACCTGGAGCACTCCGACTCCCGATTCGGAAACCTACGACTTAATCGTCGTGGGCGGAGGCATCAGCGGCCTCTCCGCCGCGTATTTCTTCCGCCAGATGGCTGGCCCGAAAGCCAAGATTCTAATCCTCGAAAACCACGACGACTTCGGCGGCCACGCGCGGCGCAACGAGTTTCACACCAGTGAGCGCATGATCATCGGTTACGGCGGCACCCAGTCCATCGCCGGCCCGAAAATCTACAGCAAACAAGCCAAGCAGCTATTCGCGGAGCTGGGTATCGAAGTTCAGCGCTTCTACAAGTATTACGATCGCAATTTCGAGAAATCGCATGGCCTGCAGCGCGCCACGTTTTTCGACAAGAAAACTTTCGGCGAAGACAAGCTAGTCGCTGGCACCGGCGAGCCCACATGGCCCGCGTTTCTTACGAAGACGCCACTTTCACCGCAAGTGCAGAAAGATCTCGCGCGCCTGCACACCGAAAAAGTGGACTACCTGCCGGGCATGTCTTCATGGGACAAGAAAGTTCTCCTCGCCAAAACCAGTTACAAAGATTATCTGCTGAAATACGTCAAGGTTAGTCCCGATGCGATTCCGTTTCTGCAGACCGAAACGTACGGCCTCTACGGCGTCGGCATTGATGCAGTTCCGGCCGGCGATCTTGCTGGCCTCGGCTATCCCGGATTTGCTGGCATGGATCTTTCCGGCCCACCAGGACCAGGCTTGGGCCTGGAAATCACCAAACAGGACGAGGGCGACGAGCCGTACATCTTTCATTTTCCAGACGGCAACGCTTCCATCGCACGCCTGCTGGTGCGCTCGCTGATTCCCGCATCTGCGCCCGGCCATACTATGGAAGATATCGTCACAGCCAAACTCGATTACGCCACGCTGGATGATCCCGCTTCTCCCGTGCGTCTGCGGCTGAATAGCACAGTGATCATCGCGCGCAATGTCGGCGAAGCGAACGCCGCGAAAGAAGTCGAGATCACCTATGTAAAAGATGGCCGCGCGCGCAGCGTTCGCGGCGCCAGTTGCGTCCTCGGCTGCTGGAACATGGTGATTCCATATTTGTGCCCAGATCTGCCGGACAAGCAGAAGGACGCGCTGGCCTACGGCGTGAAAGTTCCGCTGGTGTATACCAACGTGCTGATCCGCAATTGGCAGTCGTTCAAAAAATTAGGAGTGAGCGGCGTGCGCTGCCCCGGAAGTTATTTTGAAACGGTCACGCTGGATTTTCCAGTCAGCATGGGCGATTACAAATACACCTCGAATCCCGCCGAGCCGTGCGTCCTGCACTTGGAACGGGTTCCGTGCAAAGCAGGTCTCCCGGCGCGCGAGCAGCAAAAAGCCGGGCGCCGTGAACTGCTCACCACCGGCTTCGCAACTTTCGAGCGCAATATCCGCGAGCAACTCGGCGCCATGCTCGCTCCCGGTGGATTCGATCCCGCCGCGGATATTCAGGCCATCACCGTAAATCGCTGGCCGCACGGCTACGCCTACGAATACAATTCCTTGTACGATCCCGATTGGCCGGAGGATCAGCAGCCCTGCGTCATCGGACGGCAGCCGTTCGGCCGCATCGCGATCGCCAATTCCGACGCGGAAGCTTTTGCGTACACCAACGCGGCCATTGATCAGGCGTACCGTGCGGTCAACGAGGTCGCGCGTTTCAGCCGCCCCGTTGGCAGCTAAAAAGCGTGGCACGTAAACTGGCCGGCGCGTAAAGCGGGTGGCGCCTAAGGCTGCTGCCGTTAAAATGATATATTGCCCTGGAAATAAATAGCCTCGCGTTTTTCTGTTGCGGCACTACATTGGGTTCGGATCACTTGAGCGAAAAACACACAACCCGCCTGCTCGACCCCTTGTTCACGACAGATGCCATGCGTGAAATTTTCTCGGATCGCCGCAGGTTGCAAGGCATGCTCGATTTTGAAGCCGCGCTCGCAAGAGCACTGGCGCGCGCGGATGTGGCGCCCGCATCCTCGGCAGAGCCCATCGTCGCGCAATGCAGCGCGGATCATTTTGCGCTGGACGTGCTGGCGCGCGAAGCAGCCCTCGCTGGAAATCTGGCGATTCCGCTGGTGAAGGCGCTCATCGCAGCCGTCGCGAAATCCGATCCGAAAGCCGCTGGCTTCATTCACTGGGGCGCCACCAGTCAGGACGCGATTGACACCGGCCTCGTCCTGCAATTGCGCGACGCTCTGGACTTAATGCAGCGCGAACTTTTGCAATTTGCTGCCACGCTTGCGGGCGTCGCGGAAACGCATCAAGCCACTGTGCTAGCCGGCCGCACCTGGCTGCAACAAGCAAGCCCCGTAACTCTGGGCTTGAAAGTCGCCGGATGGCTCGATGCAATTCATCGCCACCAGGCGCGCATCGCGCACGCGCGTAATGAAGTCCTGACGCTGCAGTTCGGCGGTGCAGTGGGCACGCTGGCCGCGCTCGGTGAAAATGGCCCGTCGGTCGCCGCGGCTTTAGCTTCCGATTTAAAGTTAAAAGTGCCCAGCATTCCCTGGCACATGCATCGCGATCGCTTCGCGGAAGTTGCCACTGCGCTCGGCCTGCTGGTCGGCACGCTGGGAAAAATTGCGCGCGATATTTCGTTGCTCGCGCAGACGGAAATTGGTGAAGTTCTCGAGCCCACGGAATCCGGACGCGGCGGATCGTCCACGCTGCCGCACAAACGCAATCCAGTAGGTTCCGCGGTCGTTCTCGCTGCCGCAATTCGCGTTCCCGCGCTGGTTTCCACGATGCTCACAGCGATGGTGCAGGAACATGAGCGCGGGCTAGGCGGATGGCACGCCGAATGGGAAACTCTGCCAGAGATTTTTCTGCTCGCCGCGGGCGCGCTGGCGCACATGGCCCACGTAGTGGACGGCATGGAAGTGTACGAAGAGCACATGACGTACAATCTCGGCGCGACGCACGGCCTGATTCTCAGCGAAGCGATAGCAATTGCGCTCGCGAAGCACATCGGACGCTCGCCGGCGCATCAACTCGTCGAGCATGCCGCGCACCGTGCGCTCGAATCCGGCCGGCCGCTGCGCGATCTGCTGCTCGAAGACCAGGAAGTGCGCGCGCAGCTTTCGCCCGCGGAGATCGATTCGTTGCTGGATCCGAAAAATTACACTGGCTCGGCCGCATCCATGATCCAGCAAGTATTGACTGACGAAAAAAAGCGCCGATAATTTATGGTTCGCGAAAAGTTTCGATATGGCCTTGACTCAAATTAATGGCGCGAGCTTTCACTACCGGCTGGACGGTCCGGAGGACGCTCCCGTAGTGGTGCTTTCGGATTCGCTGGGCACCAATCTCACAATGTGGGACGCGCAAATTCCAGCCCTCACGCAAAAGTTTCGCGTCCTGCGCTACGACTCCCGTGGGCACGGCCTCACCGAAGTCACGCCGGGACCATACACAATCGCCGGGCTTGCCCAAGACGTAATCGGCTTGCTCGATGCGCTGAAAATTCCCACCGCGCACTATTGCGGAATTTCCGTTAGTGGATTAATCGGTCAATGGCTCGGAATCAATGCTCCGCATCGCTTCAAGACCCTAACGCTGTGCAACACTGCTGCCCGCATCGGCACCGTGGACGGCTGGAACACGCGCATGGCCACTGTCAAGGAAAGCGGGATCGTACCAATTGCAAATGGCGTAGTCTCCCGCTGGTTCACCGAGGACTTCGCCAAGCGAGCGCCCGCGCAAATCGAAGCCGCGCGACAAATGCTGTTGCACACGCTCCCCGAAGGTTACATGGCGACGTGTGCTGCGCTACGTGATGAAGATCTGCGCGAATCAGTTTCGCGCGTCAGCCTGCCCACGCTGGTAATTTCCGGCACGCACGACGCCGCAACCCCGCCCGCGGACGGCCGATTCGTAGCCGACAAAATCCCCGGCGCGCAATATCTGGAACTAAACGCCGCGCATCTTTCGAATATCGAAGCTGCCGAACCTTTCACAGCCGCGCTGCTGAAATTCCTCGAGCAGCAGGAGGCGAAATAATGGACGAGCGTGAGCGTCATGCCGCCGGGATGAAAGTGCGCCGCGCAGTGCTGGGCGATAAACACGTGGACAAGGCCGAGGCAACGAAAGATTCCTTCAGCGAGCCGTTTCAGGATTTGATCACGCGCTACGCCTGGGGTGAAATCTGGTTGCGTCCCGGCCTTTCGCGCCACACGCGCAGCCTGCTCACTCTTTCCATGATGATCGCGCTCAATCGCGGCGACGAATTTCGCATGCACGTGCGCGCCGCTCTGAATAATAAAGTCACGCGCGAGGAAATTCAGGAAGTGCTGCTGCAAAGCGCCATCTATTGCGGCGTTCCGGCAGCGAACGCGGCATTTCATCTAGCGCAAGAAGTTTTTGCGGAGGTTGACGCCGGGCGCTGATACAATTTCACGTGCCACGCCTAATCCTGCATTGCGAAGTTTCCAGTAACGCGTCCACTCCACACGAAGACGCCAATTTCGGGAGGAATTATAAATGTCGATCGAAAAAGTTGCAGTAGTAGGCTGCGGCCTGATGGGTTCGGGAATCGCCCAGGTAGCCGCTCAGTCGGGTTGCCAGGTCACGGTCCGCGAAGTCTCCCAACAGCTTGTTGATAAAGGTCTGCAGTCCATCGAAAAAAATCTTCAGCGACTCGTCGATAAAGGCACGCTCCCCGCCGCCGACCGCGATCAGGTACGCGCGCGCCTGCGCGGCACCACCAACCTCGAAGATTTGAAAGTGTCAGACCTGGTGATCGAAGCGATCATCGAACAGCTTCCCGCGAAGCGCGAGCTCTGGACCGCGCTCGATGAAATCTGCCCCAAGCACACTATTTTCGCCAGCAACACTTCGTCGCTCTCCATCACCGAAATGGCCATGTTCACGCAGCGGCCCGATCGTTTCCTGGGCATGCATTTTTTTAATCCCGTCCCCGTGATGAAATTGGTGGAAATAATCCGCACCATCGCCACCGACCCGAAAGTGGATGAAGCGGCCGTCGCTCTCGCCGCGCGTTTCGGCAAGACGCCCGTGCGCACCACCGATCGCACCGGTTTCATCGTCAACCGCTTGCTGGTGCCGTACCTGCTCGATGCCGTGCGCGCGCTCGAAGAAGGCGTCGGCTCCATCGAAGATATCGATAATTCCATGAAGCTCGGCTGCGGACATCCCATGGGCCCGCTCACGCTGCTCGATTTCGTCGGACACGACACCACTTATTACATCGCGAATATTATGTTCGACGAATTTAAGGAACAACGCTTCGCACCACCGCCGCTGCTGAAGCGCATGGTTCTGATGGGATGGAATGGAAGGAAAGCCGGCCGCGGTTTTTACGATTACAGCGACCCCGCAAAACCAAAGCCGCTGCAATTTACGTAGAAGCTGTCTCGTTCTGGGAGCTCGAAACTTTTAATACTTCGCTTGGCCTTCTGCTGCGCCAGCCTTGGAAAGCCGCGCAATCACTTCCGGTGGCAGCGGACGCGATTTCATGCGCTCCGGGTCGGCAGGATCCGCCCCAGCCCACACGCGCGTTTCAAAACCTTCCACCGCCAGCGCGCCGGTCTTGAAAAATTGATGGCGGATGATAAAACTGCTGCGGCGAAATTCCGTCACCGTGGATTCCGCCTGCAATTCGTCGCCAAATGTCGAAGGAACTAGAAACCGCACGCGCACATCCACCAGCGGAACCCCCAAAATTGCATGCGCCCTGAACAAAGCGCGCGTCGGCATCCCCGCATTCGTGAAAAGCGCGGTGGTGCAATCGTCAAACCACGCCATATATTGCGGATAGAAAACGATTCCTGCGGGATCGCAGTGCCCCCATTCCACCAACAGATGTTTCTTGCTTACAAACATTGCCGAACGCTCCCGAAAAATTCGTAGCCGCGCGCGCAAATGGTAACACCCACTTCCGCGACCCTCCAACTATTTGCCTCGCCACACGATCAGGATATCGTTCCGCGCCGCGCGCTGCTTCTGCTATCGTTTACAAGCATCCAGCCAAGGACGCACCTCATGCGCACGCAAGTCGGCATCATCGGCGCCGGACCAGCAGGCCTGGTTCTCTCGCATCTGCTGCATCTCCACGGCATCGAATCCGTCGTCCTGGAAAATCGCAGCCGCCAATACGTGCAAGAGCGCGTGCGCGCCGGAGTTCTCGAACAGGGCACCGTGGACCTGCTCAAAGAAACCGGCGTAGGCGAACGCCTGCAGCGCGAAGGCCTGGTGCACTACGGTGTGAACCTTCGCTTCAACCAACGCACCCATCGCATTGATTTCGCTGACCTCACCGGCGGAAAAGCAGTCACCATCTACGCGCAGCACGAAGTCGTAAAGGATCTCACCGACGCGCGCCTCGCCGCCGGGGGCCAAGTTCATTTTGAAGTCGCAGATGCCAGCATCCACAATTTCGACGACGCACGGGCTTCATCTAAACCCACGATCCAGTTTCGCAAGGTTGGCGAGCCGCGCGAACTGGTCTGCGATTTTATCGCTGGCTGCGACGGCTATCATGGTATCTGCCGCCCATCCGTGCCGGACGGCGTTCTCACCGCTTTCGATCGAGTGTATCCATTCGCGTGGCTGGGCATTCTCGTCGAAGCCCCGCCGTCTTCCGAAGAACTCATCTACGCCTACCATGATCGCGGCTTCGCGCTCCTTAGCATGCGGTCGCCGCGCGTCGGTCGCCTCTATCTCCAGTGCCGCCCCGATGAAGATCTCCTGAATTGGCCGGATGAAAAAATCTGGCAGGAACTGCAAACGAGGCTCGCGGGCGAGGAAAACTGGAAGTTGCAAGAAGGCCCGGTGCTGCAAAAGGGAATCACCGGCATGCGCAGCTTCGTCATTGAGCCCATGCAGTTCGGCAAGCTCTTCCTCGCAGGAGATGCCGCCCACATCGTCCCGCCCACCGGAGCCAAAGGCCTGAATCTCGCCGTCGCCGACGTGCGCATCCTGGCCCGCGCCCTCGCCGAATTTTATTCCACCGGCCGACGAGACCTACTCAACGCCTACTCGCAAACCTGCCTGCGCCGCGTATGGAAGGTGCAGCGCTTCTCCTGGTGGATGACCTCCATGTTGCACCGCTTCGACGATGAGAACGCCTTCGACCACCGTCGCCAACTCGCTGAGCTGGATTACGTTACCAGCTCCCGCGCCTCCTCCCAGTCCCTAGCCGAAAACTACGTAGGCCTGCCTCTCGAGTAACTTCTGTACGCAAATAGCACCCCAATCCAATTTGCGAGGCCTCACGTATGGTGTGTAACCCCTTAATAATCAGCTTAATGCAACCAAGCAGCCCCGGGCAATGTTTCAAATCGGTACAGCGCGTGGCACCCGACTTTCGTACTAGTCGAATGAGCGTCCCGGCCTATCGCCACAGCTGTAAGCCGGACCGTACCATCGCTAAGTTGGAAGCAAGCAAACGCGACTCGGCCCTGCAACCGGGGGACGCGCCAAACGGGGGCTTAGATGCAGTCTGGGGGACTCCGCAAAATCATCCGTGGCCTGATCGTGGCAGGTACCATTCTCGCTGCCAGCCAAACAACCGCAGCGCAACAAACCTTTTATCTACAGATACATATGGATGAAAACGGCCAGAGCCCCATCGCCTTCATGGCCCCGCACTACTTCATCCACCAGGCCGAGGGCGCGAGCCTGAGCACGCCGCCAACGACGGCTTTTACCCCGTCCCAGATTCGCCATGCCTACGGTTTTGACCTCGTCACAAATCAGGGCGCCGGCCAAACCATCGCGCTAGTGGACGCCTACGATGACGCGAACGCCGCAAGTGACCTCGCCGTCTTCAGCAAGCAGTTCAATCTGCCGGCCTGCACCACGGCCAACGGCTGTTTCCGGCAGCTCTATTCCAACGGCCGCAAGCCCGCCGCCAACGCCAACTGGGCGGTGGAAATCTCCCTCGACATCGAATGGGCGCATGCCATCGCGCCGCAAGCCAAGATCCTCCTTGTCGAGGCTCCTTCGAATAATCTGAGCGACTTGCTTTCCGGAGTAGATTTCGCCGTGCGCAACGGCGCGTCCGTTGTTTCCATGAGCTGGACGTCTGCCGAACTTTCCACCGAGCGCAATCTGGACAATCACTTCGTTTCCACCGGCGTCACTTTCCTCGCCGCTTCTGGCGATAGCGGAGCTGGCGTCAACTATCCGGCCGCATCGCCGGATGTGATCGCCGTCGGCGGCACCTCACTCACGCTCGACAAATCCGGAAACTACAGCAGCGAATCAGCTTGGAGCGGTAGCGGCGGCGGGCTTAGCAAATATGAATACGAGCCAGCCCCGCAGGCGCAGTTTCCGATCGTCGACGATATTCACGGACTGCGCGGCGTCCCAGACGTTTCCTACAACGCCAATCCAGGAACCGGCTACGCGATTTACGATTCGATCGGAGTGAGCGGCTACAGCGGTTGGTTTCAGGTTGGTGGCACGAGCGCCGCGACGCCGCAATGGGCCGCGCTAATCGCCATCACCAATTCGCAGCGCGTCGCAGCCCGCAAAGCAAACTTGAGCGCCACCGGCACTTCCGTGTACGCCATCGGCAAATCGAGCCTGGGCACAAACTTTCACGCAGTCACCACTGGCACCAACGGTTCCTGCGGCACACTTTGCGATGCCCTCGCGGGGTACGACTACGTCACCGGCCTGGGCACCCCGCAATCCAAGGTGTTAATCCCAGCTTTGGCCGCCCGTCCGTAATCACTCGGCTTCAGTCTCGAACGCGAGGCGCCTCGATATTTTCGAGGCGGCTCGCTCCCCAACCTTCGAACATCCGCTCCCGACGGTCTTACAATTCATCTTCGGTTCTGACATAAGTCTCGACACCAGCGCCGTAGGTGCGACACAGCCTTTGTTGTGGTTGTCGCGAACCCTCGACGGCAATTTCAGTTCTGCCTGAGCCTTTTTGCTTGCGAAACACCCCCACTTCGCCGTCCTCTGTGAATCCGCCGCCGTAGTGTATAGTTTTTTCAGGCGCGGCCATTCCAAAAGCCAGCACAGCTACAGGCCACATCGATTCGCCTCGCCACAGGTCTATCTCAGATGAAGCCACGCTTGCAGGTCATGAAATTCGGCGGCACATCGGTAGGCGACGCTTCTTGCATCGCGCGCGTCGCTGAAATTGTCGCCAAAGCCTCTCGCCTGGGCCCGCTGGTGGTCGTGGTTTCGGCGATGAGCGGCGTCACCAACCGGCTCATCGAAGCCGCCACATGCAGCGAGACGGGCGACCGCGACCGTGCCACCGAGCTTCTTGAAGTTTTGCGCCAACAGCATTTCGAAGCGCTGAAAACCCTGATCCAGAATCCCGAAAGCAGGAAAGCGATTGCCGTGGGTGTGGAGGAGCTTCTGCGCGAAGCCCATCGCCTCTGCGAAGGCACCGCGCTCCTTCACGAACTCACCGTGCGCACGCTCGACTGCGTCTCCAGCCTCGGCGAACGCCTTTCCGCGCCGATCGTAGCCGGCGCCCTCAGCGAACGCGGCGTGCGCAGCGAAGCCATCGAAGCCACGGAATTAATCGTCACCGATTCCTATCACGGCGCGGCCGAACCTTTAATGCCCCCCACACGCGAACGTTGCGAAGCGCGCCTGCGCCCGCTGCTGCAACAAGGAATTGTCCCGGTCGTCACCGGATTTATCGGCGCGACCAGGGAAGGAGTCCTCACGACGCTCGGCCGGGGTGGCTCGGATTATTCCGCCACCATTCTAGGAGGCGCGCTCGCCGCGGATGAAGTGATCATTTGGACCGATGTGAGTGGAGTTTTGACCGCTGATCCGCGCCTTGTTCCCAGCGCGCGCACCATTCCGGAAATTTCCTATCGCGAGGCCGCGGAGCTCGCGCATTTCGGCGCGAAAGTGCTGCATCCCAAAACCCTCCGCGCCGTTACGGAATCCGGTATCCCCGTGTGGATTCGCAACACCTTCGAGCCGGAACATCCCGGCACAAAAATCACGCCGCAGGGCAGTGCCTCCAGCGCCGGCGTCAAAGCGCTCACCGCGATTCGCGATGTGTCGCTCATCGCCGTCGGTGGCCCCGGAATTGTCGGCCTGCCCGACGTAGTGGGCCGCACATTTTCCACCACCGCCAGCGTCCGCGCCAACGTGCTGCTGATCTCGCAGTCCTCTTCGCAGAATGATATCTGCTTCATCGTTTTTTCTTCCGACGCCAAACGCACCGTGGACGCGCTGCGCCAGCAATTTGCGCAAGACCTGATGCACCAGAAAGTCGAGCACATCACCCTCGATCCCGATATCGCCATCGTCGCCGTGGTCGGCGAAAATATGCGCGGCACCGTCGGCATGGCCGGACGCACCTTCAGCGTGCTGGGCCGCGAAAATATAAATATAATCGCCATCGCCCAGGGCTCTTCGGAAACGAATATTTCGTTTGTGGTAGCCAGCCAGGATATGAAGAGAGCGCTGCTGGCCGTGCACCAGGAATTTGCACTCGACACGCGCAATTCACACGAAACCTCTTCCGCATCGCGATGATGAGCGACGCCATCGCCAAAACCGCGCAGAAGGCCGGCACCACGGCGGTGCAACGTTGCATTCTGCCCGCTTGCGCCGCGCAGTTTGGCGTCCGCGAACAGATTTACCTGTGCCAGCGCTGCGGCGGCCCGCTGGAAATCGAAATCCCGCTCGAGCTTCTGAAATCTGTGCCGGATCTCTGCGAACGCTGGCAAGCGCGCGCTGCCTCACACGATCCGCGTGACCGCAGCGGCGTGTGGCGTTTCCGCGAATTGCTTCCCTTCGACACCGACGCGCCGGTGGTCACACTTTTCGAAGGCAATACGCCGCTTTACGATGCACCACGCTCCGCGAGGTATGTTGGCCTCACCGCGCTGCGCCTGAAACAACAAGGCTGCAATCCCACGGCGTCTTTCAAAGATACCGGCATGACTACGGCCGTCACTCAGGCGAAACTGCTCGGCGCGCGCACCGTGGTCTGCGCCAGCACCGGCAACACGGCCGCAAGCCTGGCCGCTTACGCCGCACGCGCCGAACTGCAATGCGCCATTCTGCTGCCGCAAGGACAGATCAGCCCCGCGAAGCTCGCGCAAAGCATGGATTACGGCGCCGTCGTTTGCGAAATCGCCGGAAATTTTGACGATTGCATGCGCCTGATTTCAGAGCTCTCCGATGTGCCGTCCATTTACATCGCGAATTCCATCAATCCGTTTCGCATCGAAGGGCAAAAAACCGTGGCTTTCGAATTGCTCGAGCAATGCGGCTGGCGCGTGCCGGACCACGTCGTCGTTCCCGGCGGCAATATGGGGAATAGCTCCGCGCTGGGAAAAGGTTTCGACGAAATGCTGCGCCTCGGTTTCATTGACCGTCTGCCGAAAATCAGCGTGATCCAGGCAGAAGGCTCGGCACCGCTCGCGCATCTGTTCGCCGGCCTGAAATCCTCGGAGATCGCCGCGAACGCAGCGCTTCCAGACGACATCTCGCCGGTCACGGATCCACGCACGCTCGCCACCGCCATAAAAATTGGCGCGCCCGTTTCCTGGAAGAAAGCGTTGCGCGCCGTCCTGCGCACCCACGGCAGCATCATCACCGTCAGCGAGCAGGAAATCGCAGACGCCAAAGCTATCATCGGCCGCGACGGCATTGGCTGCGAACCCGCATCCGCAACCACGGTGGCAGGCGTCCGCAAACTCGCTGCCGCAAACAAAATTCACGCCGGCGAATCCGTTGTCGGGGTCCTGACCGGAAACGTCCTGAAAGATCCCGACTACGTAAGCAATTACCACCGCGGCACGCTTTCGTTCGAATCCGTCACCGCGGAAGGAACGGCGAAGACCGTCCCAATTTCCGGCGCATTTCGCAACGCGCCAGAAAAAGTTGCCGCGAACAAGGAATCAATTCTCAAAAGTCTAGAAAGCCGCCGCTAGAGCGGGGAAGTCGAGCAAGAAAAAAGAAGAGCGGTTTCAAAGTTCTCGGGTCACAGCCCAAGCATCCATGAAAAAGTCCAAGCCCCGCTTCTACGAAGTGCGAGTCCCCGCATCCAGCGCCAACCTCGGCGCGGGCTTCGATTGCTTTGGCCTGGCGCTGAACTTATTTCTCACGGTGCGAGCCACGGTGCAGTCCGGCCCAACTGCCCACAGCGAAGCCCGTACTCGTGGCGTTGACGGCAGCGAAGCTCTGCCGGGCGCGCCGGAAGACAATCTGATCCTCCGCGCCATGCAACACGCCGCGGAACGCCACGGCCTGCGCTTGCCTCCGGTTCATCTCGCCGTGCAGAACCGAATTCCAATTGCTGGAGGCCTGGGCAGCAGCGCCGCAGCCATCGTCGCCGGCACAGCGCTGGGCTTTGCGGTCTGCGGGAAAAAACCAACGGTGGACAATGCACTGCGGCTTGCTGCGGAGATGGAGCAACACACCGACAACTTGGGAGCCGCGCTGCTCGGTGGCCTGGTCGTCTCGTTTGTAGGCGCGGGCGGCAACGTCGTCGCACTTCGCAGAAAATGGCCGAAACAAATAAAAGTAGTCGCCGTCACGCCAAAAATGAGGCTACAGACAGCCGCCTCGCGCGCCGCGTTGCCGCAAACAATCGAACACGCCGCCGCCGTGCACAATCTCCAACGTTCCGCGCTATTTCTCGCCGCGCTCGACGGCCGGCACGACGATCTGCTTTGGGAAGCGATGCAGGATCGTTTGCATCAATCCTATCGCCAGGCGCTGATCCCTGGGCTCGCCGAAGTTCTCGCGATTCCGCGCATGCCTGGCCTCCTCGGCGTCGCTCTCAGCGGCTCCGGCCCCACCGTGATCGCACTCGCCACTAAAAATTTCGCGCAGATCGCAAAAGCGCTCGCCGGCCAGTTCGAACGGCGCGGCCTTTCCGCGACCATCCGCAAATTGACCGCAGCGCAGGAGGGAATTCGCCTGAACGGGAAGCCACTCGCGAAAAACTAGCCCGCGCTCGCCTGATTTGAATTAAATCGCGCGCGGGAAATCACTTCACAAACGTCAAGCCATGCGGCACGAAGTGCGGAAACACATAAGCGTACAGCATCACAATCACGCCCACGATCGAACCCAGCGCAATCGAATGCCAAAACACAAAACGAAAAATTATTCCTTCGTTGCCCACTTGCTCGGTCGCCGCCGTCGCAATCGTGATGGACTGCGCGTCCACCATTTTCCCCATCACGCCGCCTGCGCTATTCGCGGCGCACATCAGAACCGGATCAATTCCCAATTGCTGTGAAGTGATGCGCTGCAAACTTCCAAAAAGCACGTTCGACGAAGTATCGCTCCCGGTCAAAGCCACGCCCAGCCATCCCAGAAACGTCCCGAAAAATGGATAGAGCCATCCAGTCCGCGTGAACGCCAGGCCCAGCACCGCATCCAATCCGGAATAGCGCGTCACGTACCCCAGCCCCAGCATGAACGAAATCGCGATCATCGCCAGTCGCATGCGCACCAGCGTGCGCCAAAATATTTTCATTAACTTTATCGGACTGAGTCCCAACAACATTCCGGAAACAAGCGCAGCCAAAAAGCAGCCGGTACCCGTCGCTGATAGCCAATTGAAATCGTAGCGCGCCTGTTCCGGTGTCGGCTTGCTCACCACCGGCGCCGCGCGCGTAATAGCATTGTGCAGATACGGCCAATTCCATCCAGGATTACCGGGCCGCACTTTACCGTCGGGCTGCATCACGATAAACGCGGGCGTGGTGGCTTTATTCATGGCCAGCTTCACATTAGGAAGTCCCCACACCAGCACGAAAATCGAAAGAACGGCGAACGGCATCCACGCTTTCAGCACAGTCAAAATAGGATATTTCCGCACCGTCACATAGCCATCGAATTCCTTCGGGTTCCACTCCCCGCCCATGTCGTCCGCAATTTTTCCTCCCACCGCCGCGGGTTTCGCGCTTTCACGATCGTAATCGAACCGCCAGATTTTCTTTGGCTTCCAAAAACGCAGAAAAATCACCGTGCAGAGAATGGACACCACCGCCGCCACAATATCCACCAGGTTGCTGTCACGATAGTTCGACCACAAATACTGCGTGCTCGCAAAAGAAATCCCCACCACCAGAATCGCCGGCAATACTTCGAAAGTTTCCGACCAGCTTACCATCGTGCGCACCAGCCAGAGCGGCACGATCACCGCCGTAAACGGCAGAATGCGCCCTATCATCGCGCTCACATCCGATTCCGGCAAACCTGAAACCGCCGCAAGCGCGTGCACCGGAGTTCCGATCGCGCCCCAGGCCACCGGCGCGGTGTTCGCAATTAAATTCAGCGCCGCTGCGTGAAATGGCCGGAATCCCAGCCCGATCATGAAAGCGCCCGCGATTGCCACCGGCGCGCCGAATCCTGCCGCGCCTTCGATAAACGCGCCAAAACAAAACGCCACCAGCAGAACCTGCAGCCTCCGGTCGGGCGTAATTCCCGCGATGGATTCCTTCATGATCTCAAACTGCCCGGTCTCCACCGAAATGTCATACAAATAAACGGCCGCCAGCACGATCCACGCAATTTTCAGAATTCCATACGCCACGCCGTAAGCGAACGCTGATCCCGCCAGCAGCGCCGGCATTTTGAAAACCAGGGTCGCCAGTATCACCGCCGTAAACGCGGCGGCAATGGCGCACCAATGCGGTTTCACTTTCAGGCCAGCCAGAAGGGTGAAAAGAACCACGATCGGAAGAGCCGCGATCAGCGTCGAGACCCACCAGATCCCGGCGGGATCATAAACTTGCGTCCAACTCATACAGCCCCCTTGAGGCAGCTTGAGCGTGTCACTAGGCCCGAGTTTGTGGACGTTCCATATCCCGCCGTGGAAATTTTGTCAAGAAATGGAATTACTGAATGGACCATCGCAAATATTGAAGAAAAAACTGCCCGCAGTTAGGCGCGAGCCTTTCTTCGCAACAGCCAAACACACCCGCAACCTGCCGCGAGCATCAGAACACCGGAAGGTTCCGGTGTGCTAATCGGCGGCGGTGGGGGAGGTGTTGGTGGAGGCGGGCCAGACGGCGGCGGACCAGATGGAGGCGTGCCAGACGGTGGTGGCGCGGTCGGCGGCGGGCCCACCGGAATTCCCGGAGTAGATGGCGTCCCGCTGACCGGGAAAATTGGCGGAACGATCGGGATGTAGATTGATCCAGGAGCTTGCGGCGGCACGACAATCGTGGTCGTCGGCGGCACGGCCAGAGGCAATTCACTCAAAGATTCCGGCGCAGGGAGCAGCCGGCCATCCGCCGGAATTTCCATCGCCTCCGGCAAAGGCTCATTGCTCAGCACCGGCCCAATCGGAACGTCAGACAGCCGGTTCCCGCAGCGAGTCCTCGCCATATGCTCGCCGTCGCTCACCATCGTTTCCCCCGCGGGCAGTTTCAGCCGGTTCTTCGTCCAGAAAATTCGGCTGCCAATGCGATAAGAAACGAAGACGGCGCGAGCTTCGCGCAATTGCATCACGCGCGCGTTGCCCAGATTAAAATCCGCATAGTGCTGTGCCACCGTATCGTCGTGCGCCACGGCGTTCCGCAGTTCGGCTGTATTTCTCACGCCGCCCGGAATCACCGAGTAGGGATAAAGTACGCGGTCCGTTTTTCCCAATACGGGAGCTGGCGCGAACCAATCGCTATCGGTAGCATCTGCGGCTGCTGTGGCTGTTGCAGAGATCTTCTCGGCGGTAGAATTACGAGGTGAGTAGCCGTAGTTATACGACGGCAGCACAACCGATACCACTACGCTTTCCAGAATTAGGACCGCCAGCGCTCCCAAGCGACGGCGATCAATTTTTCCGGCGAATTTCGCCGCAATCGTCCAGCACTTCCCCATTTCCCCTTGTACAGTTCGGCAATCCCCATTGCCGAAGGTCTTCCCCGTACTGGGACTACGCAATCCCCCTGCCAACCCCGCTCCTGGTCCCGCGCAAGACCGAGCCTACAATGGGCTAGAAGCCTATGTAAACAAAGGGCAAGTCGTAAACGGCGATCTGCGGATTGAGCGTGCTGGCAGGGCCTGGGGACAATCGAGAGAAGAAAGTTTCCCGTAAATGGTACTAACGTTCTAAAGGTACCGTACGGAGTTGAGGTAATTCGGGCGCCCGATATGCGGCGGCACGGAGTTGCCGGAAGGGGGAAAGCGGGAATTTTGACACGCTTAGTGGTCTGATTTGGGAGATTGTTCTTGAGCGCCCGCCGGTGAACCTAGCGCGACTTCTCCCTTACCGTGCTTCCACACCGCAAAACCCAGCCCCAAAAACGGTCCAATCAGCACGATCAGAAAGGCCAATAGGAAAAGCACAAGAAAAAGCAGGACAATAACAATCGCTGGCATTGGTTTTACCCGCTCCCATACCGGAGCTGAGCCCTCCTTGCCGCATATCCAAGCACGTGTACATCCACCTGCTTAGATGCTGGTAACAACACTGTTGGGTACAGAAAGTTACTGCTCCTCTTGACTTTTTCGCTCCACTCCAAGCCCTCGCTTTCACTCATGCGCCCCCATGTCCTTATAGAGTTGGAGGCCATGGTCCAACCTGCCACGCTCACGATCTCCCATGGCAGGAATCCCCGCGTCGAAATTCGCCAGCCGCGCCGCAACAGCCCTAAAATCAGCTTCTTCCACCACCGTAACCAGATTACCAACGCGCACGTCCAAATTATGTCCGTCAATTCGTGTTGAATCTCTTTCGCTTCGCCGCGAATCTGTTGCTGTATGCTGTTTCCCTTGGCGTTCAGCTGCGGGTGCGAGCGTGCGACACTGAACCTCCGGTACGCGGATTCGTAAATCTCCGAACTACGGAGGGATCGTACTTGCTGTACCTTTCGGGAGCCTTTGATCGATGTGGATTGTTCGACTTGCGTTACGCCGGCCTTACACGTTCATCGTAACGTCTATCCTCCTGTTGATTTTGGGACCCGTCGCAATTCTGCGCACTCCTACGGACATTTTCCCCAACATTGACATTCCGGTTGTCAGCGTCCTCTGGAACTACACTGGCCTCTCGCCCGAGGAAATGTCTAACCGCATCGTCTTTCAGTACGAGCGGGTGCTCACCACCACCGTCAACAACATCGAGCACATCGAATCGCAATCCCTGAATGGGATTGCCGTCGTCAAAATCTTTTTTCATTCCGGCGTGGACATTGGCAACGCGGTGGCCCAGGTGACCGCGGTTTCCCAAACTCTCTTGCGTCAGCTCCCTCAGGGCACCACCCCTCCGCTCATCATCCAGTACAACGCCTCGAGCGTGCCCATTCTGCAACTGGCGCTGGCCGGCGAAGGGCTCTCCGAGCAGCAACTTGGCGACATCGGCCTGAACTTCGTGCGCACCGGATTAGTTAGTGTGCCGGGCGCGGCGATTCCATATCCTTACGGCGGCAAGCAGCGTCAGGTTCAAGTGGACCTCGATACCACGGCGCTACAGTCAAAAGGGCTATCACCAAACGACGTCGTCAACGCCATCAACCTCCAGAATCTGATTCTTCCCGCCGGCACCGCGAAAATCGGCACCTTCGAATACGAAGTGGATATGAACGGCGCGCCGGCCACCGTGCCGGAATTGAACGATCTCCCCGTGAAAACTGTGGGGACGACCACGATTTACATCCATGACGTTGCGAACGTGCGCGACGGTTTCCCTCCGCAAACGAACATCGTGCGCGTCAACGGCCAGCGCTCGGCCCTCATGACCATCTTGAAATCCGGAGATGCTTCCACGCTGGACATCATCTCCAGCGTGAAATCGCTGCTGCCCTCGATCAAGGCAACGTTGCCACCAGCGCTGGTAATCAATCCGCTTTCCGATCAGTCCATCTTCGTGAAGGCCTCCATCGTTGGCGTGGTTCGCGAAGCGATCATCGCCGCTTGCCTCACTGGTTTCATGATTCTGGTGTTCCTGGGAAGCTGGCGCAGCACGCTGATCATTGCCGTCTCGATTCCGCTTTCCATCCTCACGTCGCTGATCGTTCTCAGCGCGCTCGGCGAGACCATCAACATCATGACGCTCGGCGGCCTTGCCTTGGCGGTCGGTATCCTGGTAGACGACGCCACCGTGGAAATCGAAAACATCAATCGCAACATTGATCAGGGCAAGGAAATCGTGCAGGCCATTCTGGACGGCGCTTCGCAAATCGCCGTGCCTGCCTTGGTCTCCACTCTCGCCATTTGCATCGTGTTCGTGCCCATGTTTTTTCTTTCGGGCGTCGCGCGCTACCTCTTCGTTCCACTCGCCGAAGCGGTCTGCTTCGCCATGCTGGCCTCATACTTGCTCTCTCGTACTCTTGTGCCCACCATGGCTAAATATTTACTCGAGGCCCGCACCGAAGAAGATCCCAACGCGCCCGCCAAAGCCTCCTCCAATCCTTTTGTGCGCATGCAGCACGCATTTGAGGTCCATTTCGATGGCCTGCGCGATCGTTACCATCGCTTGTTGGAGCGTTGCATCGCCCACCGCGTGATCTTCGCCATCTGCTTCCTGGCGTTTTGCGTGCTTTCCTTCGCGCTGCTGCCGCTGCTCGGGCAGGACTTTTTCCCGGAAGTGGACAGCGGCGAATTCAAATTGCACATGCGCGCTCCCACCGGCACGCGCATCGAAGAAACCGCCGCGCTCTGCGACCAGGTCGAAGCAGTCATCCGCAAACAAATTCCGCAATCCGAATTGACCAGTCTGATTGACAATATCGGCCTGCCTTACAGCAGTATCAATCTTTCCTACAGCAATTCCGCGCCGATCGGTACGGGCGACGCCGATATCCTCGCCGAACTTTCCAAGGATCATCATCCCACCGCCGAGTACGTTCACGAACTGCGCATCGAACTCGCCAAGGATTTCCCCGGCGTCACCTTTTATTTCTTGCCCGCGGATATCGTCAGCCAGATTCTCAATTTCGGCCTGCCCGCTCCCATTGACATCCAGATCCTCGGACGCGATCTTCAGGCCAATCGGGTGTTTGCAGACAACTTGCTGAACCGCCTGAAATTCGTCCCCGGCACGGTAGATCTTCGTATTCAGCAGGCCTTCGACCAGCCCAAATTGCACATCGAAGTGGACCGCACCAAAGCGCAGCAGATTGGGTACTCGACGCGTGACGTCGCGAACAACGTGCTGATTTCACTCAGCGGCAGTTTTCAAACGACTCCCAACTACTGGCTCGACTTGCACACCGGAGTGAGCTACAGCATCGCAGCGCAAACGCCGCAGTACATTGTTGACAGCTTGCAGGATCTGGAAAATATTCCGGTCACCGGCCCCGGCACGCCGCAATCCCAAATTATGGCCGGCGTGGCTTCCTTCAGCCGTGGCGCGGAGATGGGCGTGGTCTCGCACTACAACATCATGCCGGTGATCGACATTTTCGGCGCGGTGCAGGGCCGCGACCTTGGCGGACTCTCTCGCGAAATCGCACCGATCATCGAAAACAGCAAAAAAGATTTGCCGCGCGGCGCGCAGATAATTGTTCGCGGGCAGATTCTCACCATGGCCTCATCCTTCTCCGGATTGCTTTGGGGGCTGGCGTTTTCCATCGTATTGGTCTATCTGCTGATCGTTGTTAATTTTCAGTCGTGGCTCGATCCATTTATTATTCTCATGGCGCTGCCTGCCGCGCTCGCCGGAATCGTCTGGTTTCTTTTCATCACGCGCACCACCGTCAGCGTGCCGGCGCTCACCGGCGCTATCATGTGCATGGGCGTGGCCACCGCCAATAGCATCCTGGTTGTCAGCTTTTCGAAAGAACGCCTCGGCGAAGGGAAAACCGCCGCGGAAGCCGCCTCCGAATCGGGCTTCACGCGCTTCCGTCCCGTGCTCATGACGGCTCTCGCCATGATCATCGGCATGTTGCCGATGTCCCTGGGCTTGGGCGAGGGCGGCGAACAGAACGCCCCGCTGGGGCGCGCCGTGATTGGCGGCCTGATGTTTGCCACCGTTGCAACGCTGTTTTTCGTGCCGGTAACCTTCAGCATCGTGCACGGTGCGCACGAGAAGAAACTAGCTGCCGCACCGGATGAACGGCTGGAGAACTAAACAACCACGCATGCTCAAAAGATCGCGAAGCGCAAATTCAAGAGGACGCAATGACAGAGCCAGTTGAAAGTAAATCATCGCAGCCGAATCCACACCACACCGGCGCGGAAAAATCCGGCCACGGGGTACTGATCGCCATCATCGCCGTGATCGTCGTGGTTGCGATCGTAGTCGCCGGAGTCGTGCCGCGCCTGCGTGCCAAGACCGCCCTGAAAAAAGAAACCGACACGCTCGCCGTTCCCGAGGTCGGGGTAATTCAACCCAAGCGCGGCTCCACGGCGCAGGAAATCATCCTGCCCGGCAATATCCAAGCCTTCATTGACGCGCCCATCTACGCGCGCACTAATGGCTATCTGAAAATTTGGTACTTTGATATCGGCGCGCACGTGAAAAAAGGCCAGCTACTCGCCGAAATCGAAACGCCCGAGGTGGATCAACAACTTCTGCAAGCGCGCGCAGACCTGAACACCGCACAGGCGAACTTAAATTTGTCCCAAATCACCTTCAACAGATTTGAAGGCTTGAAGAATACCGATTCCGTGGCCGTTCAAGATGTGGACAATGCCGCAGGCGACTACGCCGCGAAGAAGGCCACCGTGGAATCGGCGCGGTCCAATGTGAACCGGCTCGAAGACCTGCAATCTTTCGAGAAAGTCTATGCGCCGTTTGATGGTGTAGTCACGGCGCGCAATACCGACGTGGGCCAGTTGATTGACTCCGGTTCGTCGGGTGGCGTCGCCAAGGAACTGTTCCACGTTGCTGCGATCCGCACGTTGCGTGTTTACATTAACGTCCCGCAGCAATATTCCGTGGCGGCCAAGCCCGGTATCCTCGCGGATTTAACGCTTGCGCAGTTTCCGGGCCGGAAGTTCCAGGGGAAATTAGTCCGCACCGCCAACGCCATTGACCTGGCTTCCCGTACCCTGCTGGTGGAAGTGGACGTTGACAATTCCACCGGAGAGTTGCTTCCCGGCGCCTTCACCGAAGTTCATCTGAAGATACCCACCGAGGTCCCGTCTTACATTCTTCCCGTGAACGCGCTCATTTTCCGGGCGCAAGGCCTGCAGGTCGCCACGGTTGAAAATGGCAATCGCGCCAAGCTCGTGACGGTTGTATTGGGCCGTGATTTCGGCGCCACCGTGGAAGTTGTCTCAGGTCTCACGGACGCAGACCGCGTGATCGTCAGTCCGCCCGATTCGCTCGTGGACGGAGAAGCAGTGCAGATCGCACAACCAAACCAGCAAGGAGGCTCCGGCAGTGCGTCGCCCCAACCTCACTAGCTTCCGCCACAATCCCCCGCGCCCATTCCGTCTCGCGGCGCTCTGCGCCATCGCAGTCGCGTTGTTCGCGGGCTGCACCGTCGGGCCCAACTATGTCCATCCCACCGCCGAGGTCCCCGCGGATTTCAAGGAAACTCCCGCCAACTGGAAGCAAGCGCAGCCCAGCGACGCGGTGACGAAAGGCAAATGGTGGGAAATTTATTCGGACCCGCAGCTGAACGAGCTCGAAGAGAAGATCAACGTCTCCAACCAAACTCTAAAAGCCGAGCAGGAACAATTTGCCCAGGCGCGCGCCGCACTGCGCATCACCCGCTCGAACCTGTTTCCGGAAGTCACCACCACTCCCTCGGTCACGCGCACTCATCTCGCACCCAACCAGCCGCTCTTTAACTCCACCCTGGAATCCAAGGACTACAACACCTTCACCATCCCCGTGGACGTTTCCTACGAGGTCGATCTCTGGGGCCGCGTGCGTCGCACCGTCGAAGCCAGCCGCTCCGAAGCGCAAGCCACCGGCGCGGATCTCGCGAACGTCAGCCTGAGCCTTCACGCCGAACTGGCGGGCGATTATTTTCAGCTGCGAGGACTTGATGCCCAGAAGCAACTTCTCGATTCCACCGTGGAGTCCTTCCAAAAAGCGCTCGACTTGACGGAAAGCCGTTATCACGGCGGCCTCGCTTCGGCTGTGGACGTCGCCCAGGCGCAAACCATACTCGACACCACGCGCGCCGAAGCCACCGATGTCGGCGTCCAGCGCGCCGCCTTCGAGCACGCCATCGCCGTGCTGGTCGGCAAGCCTGCTTCGCAGTTCAGCCTGCCGCCGATTCCGCTCAACGCGCCTCCGCCAATAATTCCGTCAGGCATGCCCTCGGATTTGCTCGAACGCCGCCCCGATATTTCCGCCGCGGAAAGACGCGTGCAAGAACAGAACGCAAATATCGGCGTGGCCCGCGCCGCATACTATCCGCAGATCACTCTCAGCGGCACAGGCGGCTTCGAAAGCACGGCGATCACTACGTTATTGCAGGGGCCCAGCGGTTTCTGGATGCTCGGTGGCCAAGCGGCCGAATATCTATTCGACGGCGGCGCCCGCCGCGGCGCATCCGAACAAGCTAAAGCCGCTTGGAACCAATCGGTGGATAATTATCGTCAGACGGTGCTGGTCGCCTTCCAGGAAGTCGAAGATAATCTTGCCGCGCTGCGCATCCTCGAAACCGAAGCCGATCAAGAAGCCCAAGCCGTCGCCGCCGCGCAGCACTCCGTCTCGCTCTCACTCACTCGCTACCGTGGCGGCGTCACCAACTACCTCGAAGTCACCACCGCGCAGAGCGCTGCGCTCGCCGACGAAGTCACCGCCGTCAACATCCTCAGCCGCCGCCTCGCCGCCAGCGTCCTCCTAATCAAAGCCCTAGGCGGCGGCTGGAACGTCTCCCAAATCCCTCGCGTCTAGCCCTCGCGCCATTCATTCACTCAATTGCGAATCGCGAATCTCGAATCATAATGGAAGCCATGCGCGCATTTGAGGTGTCTCTCAACGGTAAGCGATTTTGTCTCGCAGGGATCGGAAATGACGGCGTTGTCACGGCCAATGTGACCTACGCTCCGGTTCGAAAAAGGCGTGAAACGCGGATCTATATCGGAGGATAGATCCTTCCTCAGGACGAACACGTGTTTCGGAAGCAATCGACGCTTCGCGTGGGCGACGAGCTGCGGATCAAGATCGTCGAGAAAGGCTCCGTAGACCTGCCCCGCACACGTCCTCCACGAGATCCTGCCGCCGAAGCCAAGGCAGAGAAACGCCACTTGCGAAAACTGGCGAAGAAGTTCGGGTGGAAACTTCAGAAATCCGGCAAATCAAAATCGGGTGCAGTGAGACGTACTATCTGATGTGTCGCGTTTTCGAACAAGTGCCGCACCATCAGCTCGTCATGGCAGGCGCATCCCCGTGCGCCCGCAAGTTTCGAATACGGAGAGAACATTCGTAATACTGAGGAGTTCGCGGATCCGCGGGCTCAAATTGAGCAGCTGCAATTCGCACTTCGCGCCCTTCGCTGAAATGTATAGTCCCACCAGCGTCCCGAGGCCCGAACTATCCATGTACCCGAGTTCGCTCAGGTCCAGGATCACGGGCCTTTTGTTTGGCAGCAGCGCCTTTACTTCCGTCTTCAGCTGCGCCGAGGTCTCGGTTGTAAGCCGCCCAGTGCAACGCACCACCGTAGCGTCTTCCCAAGCATATGTGTGGAGATGCAATCCAAGCGTAGGAATCGAAACATCACTGGACATTTGACCTGCTTGTTTACCGCGCCTATCCAGCAATGGCAAGCTTTTTCGCCGCACCGGCACAGTCGCGCAACCGGACAATCGCCCCAAGCCAGATTTTGAATGTTTGGTTACGGCTGCCAGCTCAACCGGTCGATGCGACACCAACGATGTCAGCTTCGAACTGCTCAGACGGTCCGAACAGCCAATCGCAGTTGTTCATGAAACCATTTGTGAGCAGGTTCATTCGTGAGTCGCGGATGCCATGCCATGAAATACGGAAAGGACTTGATCTCACGCGGCGCTTCCACCACGCGCACACCAGCCATCCCCGCGCTGATCTTTGCCAATCTGCGCGGCACGGTGAGAATCAAGTCTGTCTGTGCAATGGCAAAGATCGCGGGTACAAAAAATGGCAGAGTAAGCGCGACACGCCGCTTTTCGCCAAGCTGTGCCAAAGCACGATCCACTAAAGCCTGTTGCCCCTTCCGTATCTCCACTAGGGCATGCTCGAATTCCAGATATTGTTTCAGGGTTAGACGACGGCCACGTACCCGCAGCGCCGCGCCAACCAGACAAACAAAATCTACGGTAAAGAGCATTTCGGAGTCTAGAGAAGGAGGCGCCTCTTCTGCGCAAAGAAACGTATCGATCCTTCCCGCCGCGACATGCTCATAAGTCTCACCCCCAGACGCGGACACTTCGACCTTTACGTGAGTCGCTGCTCTCCTCAAGCTCGCCAAGAGCGCTGGCAACACAATCATCGAGGCATGGTCGCTCATTGCCACGCGAAATACTTCCTGGCTTCGCGCTGGATCGAATTTTTCTCCTCGCACCATATCCTCAAGCCGCGGCATGAGCGACTCGATCTCTCGCAGCACACGTTCTCCCCGCGCCGTGCGCTCATAGCCGCGGCCGTTACGAACAAGCAGAGGGTCTTCGAACATCTCGCGTAACCGCTCCAGCGCCCTGCTCATCGCCGATTGACTTAAGAAACTTCGTTGTGCCGCACGGGTGACGTGGCACTCCTCCAAAAGCGCGTGGAGGGGATGTATCAGGTTCAGGTCCAGGTTCCGTAAATGCACGTCGCGCATGAGAAGCATTCTAACAATGCATGCACCAGATAGGATGCCCGAATATCTAATAAAACGTAGAAGGACGAAAACGGAGAAACACAGGAGCGCAAGACGAAATCAGCAATCCTAAAAGGAGGAGGAGAAATGCCAATCGTTCGCATCGACCTCATCGAAGGAAAATCAGAGGAATATCGCACTCAAGTCGGCGAAATTGTCTACCAGACCTTGCTGGACGTCCTTAACGTTCCCAAGGGTGATCGCTTCCAAGTGATTACCGAACATCGCAAGAGCGCGTTGCCGTTTGATCGTGACTATCTCGGCGTCCATCGCACGGACGATTGTATCTACTTTCAAATCACGCTCAACGCAGGACGATCTGTGGAGCTGAAGCAAAGTTTCTACCAGGAGCTTACCGACCGCCTCCATCAGGCCGTGAAGCTTCGCAACGAGGATGTCTTCATCAACCTCGTTGAGGTGCCGAAAGAGAATTGGTCCTATGGAAATGGACTGGCCCAGTACGTTTCGCGCTGACCTATCCAATCAAGCGAAAGGGGGTGGAAATAAAATGACTCGTCTGAATGATTTACGCCGCCGGAACTTTCTGAAAATTGCGGCGGCACTTGGCGGCGCTTCCACGCTGGCAGCTTTGCCCCACCTCGCTGGCGCTCAGGATGCATCACAACAGACTGACACCCCAGCCACAACGCTTCAGGACGTACCGCTCAGTTCCGGAGCAAAGCTGACCATCGAGCGGAGCGGACAGATCGTCCTTTTTGGCATCAACCGTCCTTACATCCAGAACCGCATTGATCCTGAAACTTTCGAAAAACTGGCCGAAGCCTATTACCAATATGACCACGATCCCTCGCTGCGCGCCGCGATTCTGTTTGGTCACGGCGAGAACTTTTCCAGAGGGATCGACGTTGAAGGATTTAAGTCGCTCGCAGGGACGGGCAAGCCCTGGATCGCAAGCACTGGAACCATAGACCCTCTTGCCAAACGTCCGCCGTTCCTCACCAAGCCTCTAGTCGTGGTTACGCACGGCGATACCTGGAATATGGCCCATGAGTTCCATCTCGTCGCCGACATCCGTATCGCTTCAGCGGACACCCGCTTCGGCCAGGATGAGAATACACATGGACGCTTTCCCGGAGGAGGCTCGACCATCCGCTTCCCCCGGGAAGTAGGCTGGGGGAATGCCATGCGCTACATCCTCACCGGAGATCACTCGAGCGCCGAAGAAGCATACCGTATCGGAGAAGTGCAACAGGTAGCTCCGGATGCGAAGCAAGCGCTAGAGGCTGGCATTCGAATCGCGAACAAGATTGCCGATTGCGCGCCGCTCGGCATCGAGACCACGTTAGCGTCCGCGCACCTGGCGACTGATCAAACTGAGGAAGAGGCATTGTCAAAACTCGATGCGCAATTTGCAGCCCTTTTCCACACCCAGGACTTTCTGGAAGGCCGGAAGGCAGAGGCGGAAGGCCGCAAGCCGGTTTACCAGGGAAAATAAGTGGTTATCACAAGACACGACACCAACCGGTAGACTTTGACATCAATGCATGGGAAAGGAGACGCCATGTAACAATTCGCACGCGTTCAACAGGGCAATGCTGTAATACCAGTGCTCGTCAGCGAGGCCGGACTTCTGGATCTTCGCTCTCGCGTCGCCGACATCACTCCGGAGACAATTGCCAGTGGTGTCCTCGCTAAAGTTGACGCCGCTCGTCTTAAACCTCTTGCCGGAGACGTGCGTTACCTCGCGCCGATTTCCGGCATACGCCAGATTCCGGCGACAGGCTTCAACTACAAGAAGCACATCGAGGAAATGAAAGTGCCCACGCCAACCGAGCCCGAGGTTTTCCTTAAATCGACGCCCTCGCTGACCGGGCCTTTCGCTCCCATCAGCCGCGGTCCCAATCCGGGCGTCAAGCTGGATTGGGAAACCGAGCTCGCCATTGTTGTCGGGCGCGAAGTGCAGGACATCACGGCGGACGAAGCTGCCGGCTGCATCTTCGGCTACATTTGCCTCAACGACGTCTCCGATCGGTCAACCCATGTGGACGCGCAGAGACAGCAGCACCTGGTGCGTGCCAAGTCGCGTCCCACGTATTGTCCCATCGGGCCTTATCTCACTACAGGTATCACTCCAATGGACCTTGACGTATGGACGAAATTGAACGGCCACTATGAGCAGCAAGGGAACACGAGCGACATGTTGTTTTCGGTCCATGAGTTGCTTGCTTATTTTTCTCGCCACATGCGAATGGTTCCCGGCGACATCCTGGCGACGGGCACTCCGCCAGGTGTGGGCATGGGCAAGAATCGATACATTGCGGTTGGAGACATCTTGGAATGCGGCATCGCTAGCTTAGGTGCTCAACGCCACCAAATCATTGCGTGAGATGCTCTCCGAACATCTCGGGCAACCACTCGAGCGCCCTGCTCCTCGCCGACTGACTCAAAGAGCTTCGTCTCGCCGCGCGCACGCGTAACCTAGCACTCCTCCAACCACGCCTCGTTTCTTGCCAGCCTAATTTCGTGCCCCTGAACTCCCGCGACGCCGATGTAAGGGCGGTTCTCAGACCCGCCCGCTGCACGAGGAGGGGATGTATGAGGTTCAGGCCCGGTTTCCGTAAATGTATGTAGCGCATGAGAGGCATTCCAACAATGCATGGAACAGATAGCACCGCCGAACATCCAAGAAAGCGAAAAGCATTTTTTTCCTGCGCTTGCACGTGTTCCGGCAAGAGCGCAGGTCTCAAGAAAAGGAGAAACACATGATTCGCACCAACGTTTGGATGAAGCTGCTGACAACTGTTCTCTTCACCGTGGCTCCCGCCTTCGCTCAGTCGTCAAATCGACTGCCGGCTACTGACGCGGAGAAGATCGCGGACGCCCTGCGCGCCGGTCCCGCATTCGTCACCAAAGACGCGACGCTACTCGATTGGCCGGCGGCGCCTGGAGGTGAATACCGGCTCCTTCGTAAAGGCTCAAACGACTGGACCTGCCTCCCGGGCGTTCCGGGGTACACGCACGACGAACCGGGCTGCTTCGATCCCGTCTTTATGGAATGGATAAAGGAGAGCCTTGCCGGCAAAGAGCCCCACATCGAAACGGTAGGTATTGCCTACATGTATGTCGGCGCATGGGTACCCAACCTGTCCGGTCCAGGCACGAAAACTCAAGACTTTCACGTCGGCCCTCACATCATGATCGTGAGCCCTCACGAAAACCAGAAGGAACTGGAGTCATTCAGCCATGACGGGTCGTACGGAATGCCTTATGTGGCGCATCTTCCCGACGGGAAGGATCTTTACCTTGTGATCCCGATCCGCGAATGGGACGAGCACCACGTTCAACAATGAGCTCACCGCACTGCTGCACGCAGCTGCTGCGGTGCAGGCCAATGAGCCTCGCGCCGCCGGCAACGATAAAAGCTATGAAGCGGTGAGCGATCAAGATCGCACCGCGCAAAAAAGTTGAGTCGAAAAAAAAGGAGCGATAACATGAATTTCATTACCAATATGCTAGTCAGACTCGGAATTCTGAAGGACGATCTGGATTATCACTTGATTAGAGCATCGATGGTGATCATCTTCCTGTTTTTTGGCTATCAGAAAAGGTTCGCCTATGAAGCGCAGGCGTTGGTTCCATACATTAGCCATGGTCCGCTGATCTTCTGGATGTACCCAGTGTTTGGTGTCCGAGGGGCCACTTATTTTCTGGGAGCTTCGGAATGGCTGTTTGGTGCGCTGTTGATCGCTGGATTCTGGAACAAGAAACTAGGAATTCTCGGCGCGCTCGGTGCCTGCTTCAGCTTTGTCGCCACAAGCACGATTGTTCCATTTATGCCCGATGGTTGGGCGGCGTCGGCCGGAGGATTTCCGGCGATGACCGAGCACGTCGCATTTCTGATGAAGGACCTGCTGTTTCTTACGGCATCGTTCTATTTGCTGAAGCAGGATGTAGCCAGAGCATGGCTTTCCCAACAGAGCGGGAACCATCAGGTGAATGTCGAAATGGCCAAAGCGGCATAGAGCGGCTGATCGAAAGTAGGATGGGATGACCATGTGGATCACGTCGGGCGCAAGTCGAGGCCGGCTCTCTCGCCGCGCCCCTCCATCAAAAACATGGCAAAGTCCGTCGAGAGCGGCTTCGCGGCGAGTTGCCGCATCATCAGCGCCACCTGACCCCTATGGTAAGTGGAGTGGTTCGCCTAATGTTGCATCAGGTGCGCCAGGTTGATTTGTGTGGTGCCCACAGTAAGCATCCTTTCCAAAGATTCGTTTGTTACGCGATTCACGAGCTCGACTTGCTCTCCCTCGACTTCCGCCCACTTTCGCTGCACCGCAGCAAGGTCAGCAAACGCATTTGCATTAAATAGCGCGTTGTGCTGCGCCCAAAAATCCATCACGAAGGCGGAGCTGGGCGACGGTTCCCTCCAACACGTTAGCCAACCCAGCTCGCTGTGCACGGTGTGCATGAGCGTGTCGCGCACTGAACGGAAGCTTCCGCCCAGATCTCGCGTAAACTCCTCAGAGTTGAGACTGGAGGCCGCTTGCAACACGCTATTGTTCGCCCAGCGGTCGTATTCGTAGAGTAGCTGAGATATCATCTTTAGTCATTGGGATGTTCGGCCTCTGTTTGAGCGATCTCATCTTGCCACGGAAAGTCGCTAGGACCCTAGATGCGGCAGCTCCTGCCGCCTTGCCATGCGAAGTTCCGGTAAAATCGCCGCCCGCACGCAGGCGAAGCGTACAACCCGCGAGAGATACGCCCGAATCCAAAATTCCAGTTACAATATTGGGGACAGAATCCAAGGTGCCGCACACCATGAAAAATCGCGCATCGGTTTTTACCTTACGCCCAACCAGAGTCTTCACACTCAGCGCGCTGGCGTTGTGCGCGGCGTTGCTTCCCGCCAACCTGCGCGCGCAAGCCAAGCCCGCGTCCGAAGCTGAAATCGTCGCGCGCGTGAACAACGACGTCATCACCCTCGCCGCTTATCAAAAAGCCGAACAAACGCTGCGCGATGAAGTGACCCGCGATTGTGAGAGCTGCCCGCCGGAAAAGATTAACGCCCAATTTAAAGACCAACAGAAAGATTTGCTGCGCGGCATGATTGACGAGTCGCTGATCGTGCAGCGAGCCAAAGACATGAACGTCAATGTCGAATCCGACGTAAACAAACGCCTCGACGAAGTCCGCCAGCAGAACGGCCTCGCCACCCTCGAAGATCTGCAAAAAGGCGTCGAAGCTTCAGGCCTCAGTTGGGAGAATTACAAGACCACCATTCGCAACGGCCTGCTTCGGAAGGAAGTCGTGCGCCGCGAAGTCGGCTCGCACCTGGACATTACGCGCGAAGAAGTGAAGCAATATTACGATGCGCACCCGCAGGAATTCACGCTGCCGGAGCGCGTGGTGCTGTCTGAAATTTCACTCAGCACCGACGGAAAAACTCCGGAAGAAATGACTGCGGTGCGCAACAAAGTCGAAGGCCTGCGCACCAGCGTCCTCAATGGCGATGATTTCAACCAGGTCGCGCGCCTTTATTCCCAAGGCAGCACCGCGAAAGACGGCGGCTCGCTCGGCACTTTCAAAAAGGGTGAACTCGCCCCGCCGCTCGAACAAACCGTCTTCCAGATGAGCAAAGGCCAGATCACCGACGTGATCCAGACCCGCACCGATTTCGAAATCCTGAAAGTTGATGATCACCTGCAGGCCGGCCTGCAGCCGTTCGAAAAAGTGGAACCAGACATCCACGGCGTCATCCTCGCGCAAAAAATGCAGCCCCGCATCCGCGATTACCTCGCCGAACTCCGCGAACAAAGCAACATCATCGTAAAACCCGGCTACAACGACAGCGCCCTACTCTCCGGCGCCAACGTCCCCCAACCGGATAACTCGCACATCTGATCAGATGTGCCTCGGTCGGCAGCAAGGTCTGCCGCATACATAATCGTGTCCACGATATGCGAATTATTCCTAGCGCGCGGTGCCATGTGCGTGGACCACGTGGTCGCGCCGCACTATTCCTCGCGCAAAGCCACCAGCGGATCGACCCGCGTGGCCCGCTGTGCCGGAATGTAGCAAGCGAAAAACGCGACGCCCGCGAGCACGGCCGAAGCCGTAAGAAAAGTAGTCGGATCCGATGGCGCCACGTTAAAAAGCATCGACTGGAAAAACCGCGTCATCACCGCGGCCCCCGCCAGTCCCACAACCAATCCGATTACCACAATCCGCATCCCCTCCACCAGCGTCGTGCGCAGAATATCCAGCCGCTGCGCCCCCAGCGCCATGCGAATTCCCACTTCATGGATGCGCTGGCTGAACGCATAAGACATCACGCCGTAAATCCCAATCGCCGCGAGCAGCAACGCCACCGCCGCGAAAACCCCCAGCAGTTCCAGCGCAAAGCGCCGGTCCGCCACCGACCGCGCAATAATCTGATCCATCGTGCTGACGCTGTGCACAGCCACGTTCGCGTCCATGCTTCCGACCACGTGCCGCACCGCTTCCCCCAGACGTTCCGCGTCGCCTCCTCGGCTGCGGAAAAACAGTACCGCGTTGATCGGCGCGAATTGCCCCAGCGCAACATATATATGCGGCACGCTGGGCGATTCAAAACCGTCCGATTTGATATCGCCCACCACGCCAACAATCGTCACGCCCTTCGGGCCCGGCCCAAATCCAAATTTCACCTGTTGCCCCAGCGGATCCTGCTCCGGCCAATAGCGCCGCGCCAGTGTCTGGTCAATCACCGCCACCGCCTGCGTCGAACTCGTATCCAGCGCGCTGAAATTTCGCCCGGCCATCAAAGGAACTTCCATCGTGCGAAAATAATTCGTATCGACGATAGCGATGTCCGCCACCGGATTCCGCTCGGAATCCGTCGGTCGCCCTTGAATCGTAAAAAGAGAATAGTTCCGCCCGGAGTTCATGGGCAAAGTGTCGTTCCCGGCAATCGCGGATTCTTCCACGCCCGGCAGCGTCGCGACCCGGCGATAAATTTCCACCAGAAACGCCGCGCGCTTATCCATCGGACCATAAGGATCCATATCCGGATTATTCGGCTGCGGAATCCAGATTTGCACCGTAGCCAGATGCGTAGGATTGAATCCGGGGCTCACCTGCAGCACGCGCTCGAAGCTTCGCAGCAACAGCCCCGCGCCCGCGAGCAAAATAATCGAGAGCGCCACCTCCGACACCACCAGAATCCGCGAAAGCCGCGAATGTCGTCTGCTCGCTCCCGACCCGCGCCCTCCTTCCCGCAAATTCTCCACCTGATTGGGATGGGAAGCTTGCAGTGCCGGTGCCAATCCGAACAACACTCCCGTGCATATCGAAATCACAAATGCAAAAAACAGAACTTTGCTGCCGACGTCCACTTCATTCAACCGCGGAATATCCGCCGGTGCCAGGCTCACGATCGCATTTTTTAAGAACAGCACCGTAACCAGCGCAACAACGCCGGAAATCACCGCCAGCAGCGTGCTTTCCGTCAAAAGCTGCCGCGCCAGCCGTGTGCGGCTCGCGCCCATCGCCAACCGGATCGCAATTTCGCGCCGCCGCCCCGAAGAACGCGCCAGCAACAAATTCGCAATGTTCACGCAAGCGATTAGCAGCAGAAATCCCACCGCGCCGAAAAGTATGAATAATTCTGTCCGCTGCGGCCCCACCAAATCCTCTTGCACGGAAACCAGCCGCACCTCCCATTTCGAAGCAGCCGGATACGCCGCGGGATACTCGCGCGTGAGTTGCGCCACGTAAGCATCGAGCTGCGACTGCGCTTGCGCCACCGTCATGCCCGGCTTCAAGCGCCCAATCGCCGCGGGAATTATTCGCAGCGTCCGGTCCGCTGGCACAGGAAACGGCTGGCCGTTGAAGCCCGTCGCCAGCCACACCTCCACGTCCGTATCCAGCGTCCGCCCGGGATGACGAAACCCCGGCGGCATCACTCCCGCAATGGTGTACAAGTCGCGATCGAGCGACATTTTTCGCCCGATGATCTTCGGATCCGATCCGTAATTGCGCCGCCAGAAGCCGTCGCTGATCACCACCGGCTCCAGAAATCCCGGCAGCGAATCCTGCCGTGTGTACACGCGGCCAAGCTCAGGTTTCGCTCCCAGCAACTCAAAATAATCGGGGCTGGTGATCAGTGCCTCAGCGCGCACCGTGCGCTCTCCACCGCCCACAGCCGAATTGCCAGGCGCCACCGCGGAAACTTCCTGAAAAACTCGGGAGCGTTCTTCGAAATCCCAAAGCTCCGGCGCCGACATGCCCACATCCTTATTGTTCGGCCCAGCCAAGTCGTCGAAAATGCGCACCAGCTGCTCGGGCTGCGCGAACGGCAGCGGCCGCAACAGCACGCCGTACACCACGCTGAAAATCGCGACGTTCGCGCCAATCCCCAGCACCAGCGTCAGCACCGCAACGATCGTGAATCCGGGGGATTTCAGCAAAGTTCGCGCCGCGTAACGCAGATCCTGGAAGAAAGAGACCATAGGTCCCTCCTAGTACGCACCCCTGAAGCTGCCCTTAGTCTGAACGACACGACGCCCCTGTGGCTGTATGGACGTGCCTGGCCGCGTCATCGTTAGCAACTCGATCGCTCTGCGTGCGCGCTTGATAGAAATCGCCCGCCGAATTCGAAAAGTTGACGCGAAATCCCGTGCTTGCCATATCCGCCCGTGGAATGAGACGCGCACTTCAGGCGAAACTCCGGTGCCCGCCTACCGAAGTGTTCAATTTTGAACAGATTCGCCAATCGGCCCCCATGCTATTGTTACCTATGGTGTCGTCAGCCAGTCGAACTGTATCTATCAAGGTCTCCCGCCCCCCAAAAAGAGCGAGCTCCCGAAGCCGCGTCTTCGATGTGAAGGCGTTCCTGGACTCCACTGGTCTCGGCAGAAAAGTCGCCAAATTTGCCCGCAAAGAGTCGATCTTTGCCCAGGGTGATGCCGCTAAGCACGTGATGTACATCCAAGAAGGCGGCGTAAAGCTTTCGGTCGTCAATCAGGTCGGTAAAGAAGCAGTAGTAGCCATTCTCGGTCCCGGCGATTTTTTCGGCGAAGCCTGCCTCGGAGGTCAGTCCCTCTGCATGGCCACCGCCACCACCATCGCGCCCACCACCGCGCTCGTCATCGATAAAAAAGAAATGATTCGCGTCCTCCACGAAGAGCACGAATTCTCCGACCGCTTCATCGCCTATATGCTCGCGCGCAACATCCGCGTTGAAGAAGACCTCATCGACCAGCTGTTTAACTCCAGCGAAAAACGCCTCGCGCGCACTCTACTGCTGCTCGCGCGTTACGGCGCGCCGGGCGACCCGCGCAAATCACTTCCCAAGGTATCGCAGGAGACTCTGGCGGAGATGATCGGCACCACCCGCTCCCGCGTCAATTTCTTCATGAACAAGTTCCGCAATCTCGGCTTCATCCACTACACCAACCGCAAAATCCACATTGATAATTCGCTGCTGAGCGTCGTCCTGCACGACTAATTTTCATCCCGCACCAAATGGAAAGATTCCGTACGGTGGCGTACCGAAAAAATCGGGAAAGTGTGCCAAATTGAACTGTTTCGCGGGTGCCGCTTCCCGCATCCTGTCCGAATGAAAATTCACGATCTAACACCGAAACAATTAGCCGCCATTCCTTGTCCCACCTGCGGCGCTGGGATCGGAGAACGTTGCGTCCTCCATTCCGGAGGCCTACGCTCGGAGCCGCACGTGGACCGCAAACTCGCCGCCGCAGAGTCCTTCGACAAAAGTAAGAAGTAAACGACAAGAAGTAAATCGCGCCCGCCGCAAACCGTAAAAAATCTCCCCCGCCCCCAGCCGTCCGCCTCGCCCGCAGCGCTCTAACTTCCCCGGACAAGGCCTCTCCTAAATAACCGACCCGGAAGAGCGGGCCGCGCAGTGTGCAGTTCGGTACAGACGCACGCATCCGAAGCGCTCATGCTGTCAGCCAAGTAAAGCCTCTTCAGCGAAATCTCCCCTACCACCCCCACCCTGAGCTGCAAATGCCCAGGGTGTGCGTGACGCCGCCGGACCGCCCACGCACGGCAACGAAAAGCTGGGCGCCGTTCGTACCGCTAGCCTCCTTGCACCGCCTGTGATAAAGATGTTCGTTCCACTTGGGTTATCAGCCATATCAATCTCGGAGTTATTCTTGAGCCGTCGAAAAGTTAAAAGCACCGCCGTCACCTTGCGCGATGTCGCGCTGGAAAGCGGCGTATCTCCCGCCACCGTTTCCATCGTCCTCAATAACGCGCCGCTGTCCCGCTACATCCCGCCCACCACCAAAGATCGCATCGAACGCGCTGCTAAAAAACTTGCCTATCGCCCTAAAGTTGTTTCGCGCTTCCTCAGCGCCAAACGCAATCGGACCGTCGGCGTCATGGTCTTCGACATCACCGACCCGTATTGCACCTTAATCCTTCGCGGCATAGAGAACGCTTTGTATCAAGCCTCCTACCTGCCCATTCTCACCGACGTGCACAATCAGCGCGGCCGCTTCGAGCGCTATCTCGAAATGCTTCTCGCGCGTCCCGTCGAAGCGCTCATCGTCGTCGCCAACTGGCTCTTCGTGGATATTGATCTCCTCGCCGACGTGGAAAAACGCAACATCCCCGCGGTCATGATTGGCCGCGAGCTTCGTTCCGGCGCCGTCAGCTCCGTCATGGTAGATAACGAAGCCGGTGCGCACCTCGCCATGGAACACCTTCACTCGCTCGGCCATCGCAAGATCGCTTTCATCCGCGGTCCGAAAATGCTCGGCGATAGTTCTCCGCGCTGGCGTGGCGTGCGCGCTTTCGCTCGCTCTGTAAATCTGGAAATCGATCCCGCGCTGGTTCTCGATCTCCCCGATGCCTTCGATCCCAATTCCAGTTACGAAGGCGGCCTGAAGCTCACCGAAGAATTTCTGAAGCACAAGAAGCGTTTCACTGCGGTGATGGCTTTCGACGACATGACCGCGTTCGGCGTCATCCGCTGCCTCGCTCGCGCCGGAATGAAAGTTCCCGAAGATTGCTCCGTCATCGGCTTTGACGACGTGATTCCCGCCGGCCTTTCCGTCCCCTCGCTCACCACCGTCCGCCAGCCGATGGAAGCTCTGGGTAGCGCCGCCGTGGGAATTATTCTGGATGCGATCAACGCCGCCATCGAAGAGCGCGAGTCCCCAGCCGTGCACCGGCTGCTCGCCCCCGAACTAGTAGTGCGCGAATCCACTCGCGCCGTTTCCTGGGCGTAGAATTTCGGTTTGTGTTGCGGCGCAAGCGGGGAAAGCTCGCTTTATTTTGCAGCGGAGTGGCGGTTTTGCGCTTGACTTGCACGTAGCCAGCGCATAATACTTCGCTTTAATAAATTTTAATGAATCCTTTACTACCCTGTGTTTTTCCCAGGAGGTCAAGGCATGTTGCGCAAAAATCAGATCGCTCGATCGTACTTCACTAGCGCCGCAGCGGCCATAATCGCCCTCGCACTAGCACTCGCTCCCGCGCGCCTCTGCGCCGATCCGTCCGCGGAATCCAACGCGAAATTATTCCTGCACTCCGACTGGACGCTCCAATCCTCCTGCAAAATAAACGCCACGCCCGAACAAATCTCCACCCCGGGTTTCAACCCTACCGGCTGGCACTCCACCACCGTCCCCTCCACGGTAGTCGCCGCCCTAGTAGCCGACAAAACCTACCCCGATCCCTACTACGGAAAAAATCTCCGCGATATCCCCGGCACCGAATATCCCATCGGCAAGAATTTTTCGCTCCTGCCCATGCCGCAAGATAGTCCCTTCCGCTGCTCTTGGTGGTATCGCACCGAATTCAAGCTCCCCGAAAATTTCGCTGGACGTAAAGTGTGGCTGCACTTCGGCGGCATCAACAACCGCGCCAACATCTGGGTCAACGGTCATAAAATCGCCGACGCGAAAGACGTCGCCGGCGCCTATCGCACCTACGAATACGAAGTTTCCGCCCAACTCGCGTCAGGCCAATCAAACTCATTAGCCGTCGAAACCTTCGCCCAAACCGAAAAAGATCTCGGCATCAACTGGGTTGACTGGAATCCCGCGCCCGCCGATAAAGACATGGGTCTCTGGCGCCCGGTTTACCTCGAATCGAGCGGGCCCGTTGCCATCCGCTACCCGCAGGTCATCACTCACTTTCCAACCACTTCGCTAGCGCAAGCGAATCTCGGCATTGAAGCCGAACTCCACAACGCGACAGCAGAAGAAGTCACAGGAACTCTCGAAGCCCAATTCGACGACGTCGAGCTGAAACAGACCCTGATGCTGAAGCCAAATGAGACCCGCACCGCCCGCTTTCTTTCCGACACCTTTCCCCAACTCCAAATCAAGAATCCCAAACTCTGGTGGCCCTACGGCATGGGCGCGCAAGATATGCACGAACTTTCCCTGCGCTTCAACGTAGCCAATCAAGAATCCGACGCCCAAACCCTCAAATTTGGCATCCGCGAAATGACCGCCGCGCTGAATTCCACCGGCGCTCTGCAGTTTTCCATCAACCAAAAAAATATATTAATCCGCGGCGGCGGCTGGTCGCCCGATATGCTCCTGCGCCAGGATATGGACCGCCTCGAAAACGAATTCCGCTACGTCCGCGATATGAACCTGAACACCATCCGCCTGGAAGGGAAGCTCGAAACCGACGATTTCTACAATCTCGCCGACCAGCGCGGCGTCCTCATCATGGCCGGCTGGTGCTGCTGCGACATCTGGGAACAGTGGAAGCACTGGCAAGGGGAAACTTTGGAAGTTGCCACCGCCTCGCTGCATTCCCAAATCATGCGCATGCGCAGCCATCCGAGCATGCTCGTCTGGCTCAATGGCAGCGATAATCCTCCGCCAGCAAACGTCGAATCCGCCTACATAAAAGTCCTCAAAGAAACCTCGTGGCCCAATCCTTATATATCCTCCGCCTCTGCCACGCCCACCACCGTCACCGGCCCCTCCGGCGTGAAGATGACCGGCCCATACGATTACGTCCCGCCCGATTACTGGCTGATTGACACCAATAAATACGGCGGCGCCTTCGGATTCAACATGGAAACCAGCCCCGGCCCCGCGCCTTCGCTCGAAAGCTGCCTGAAGCAATTCATTCCTGCCGATCACATGTGGCCGCAGGATTCTTTCTGGAATTTTCACGCGGGCTCCGAAGGCTTCAAGGACCTCACGCACTTCAATAGCGCGATGGACGCGATCTACGGCGAGCCCGCCGGCCTCGACGACTACCTCGTGAAATCGCAGGCCATGGCCTACGAAGGCGAACGCGCCATGTTCGAGGCTTACTCTCGCAACAAGTACGCCACCACGGGTATCATTCAGTGGATGCTCAACAACGCTTGGCCTTCCACCATCTGGCACCTCTTCGATTATTACCTGCAGCCGGCCGGTGGATATTTCGGCACCAAAAAAGCCTGCGAGCCGCTTCACGTGCAATATTCCTACGACGACAACAGCATCGCCATCGTCAACAGCCGCTACGAAAAAGCCGCAGGCCTCACCGTCAGCGCGAAACTCTACGATGCTTCATTACACGAACGATTTTCCAAGCAGGCACAAGTTGATGTGGCCGCCGACGGCGTTCAGAAAGCTTTCATGCTCCCCGCCGAATCTTTTAGCCCCGCGTCTCCCGCGTATTTCGTCCAGTTGCAGCTGCAATCGAGCGACGGACGGATCGTCAGCCAGAATTTCTATTGGCTCTCGGCCAAAAAGAACACCTACGAATGGGCCAAGACCACCTACCGCTTCACGCCCGTATCGTCCTACGAAGATTTAACTGCTCTGCAATCGCTCGCAAAAGTTACCGTGGACGTCACCGCCAGCATGTTGCCCGGCCCCGACGGCCCCGTCGCGCATGTGCTAGTAAAAAATCCCACCGACCATCTCGCTTTCCAGATTCGCCTGGGAATTCACAAGAGCGGCCAGTCCGAAGAAATTCTCCCGGTATTTTGGGACGACAATTACATTGAACTGATGCCCGGCGAATCTCGCGAACTCACCGCGCGCTATCTTCCTTCCACTTCCGTATTCGGTGGTTCGGAGCTCACCGTCTCCGGATGGAACATCGCGCCCGCCAGCATCCCTCTCAAAGAAGCGCGCGGCGTCCCCGCGTCATCCACAGGAGCAGGGCACTGATGTCCACCGAGCAGGACGGGCCATTGACCATTCCCCCAACGCAATTTCCGAATCACATGCTGCGCGAAATTTACGAGCAGCCGCAGGCCATTCGCGAAACCATCCGCCAGAATGTAGCGGAAGACGTGATTTTTTCGAACTCGCTCCAGCCCATCGAAAAAGCTCTCTTCGCCTTCAAGAAAATTATCATCGCCGCCAGCGGCTCCAGCCGCAACGCCGGCCTCGCCGGCGAAATCATGATGGAAGACCTGGCAGGCGTCGCCGTGGACGTGGAATACGCCAGCGAATATTGCTACCGCTCCACGCATTCAGGCACCGATCCAATCGTAGTCGTCATCACCCAGTCCGGCGAAACCGCGGACACCACCGCCGCGCAACGCGAAGCGCTCAATCGCGGCGCGAAGACCGTCGCGATTTCCAACGTCGCCGATTCCACCATCTCCCGCGAAGCCAGCGCTAACCTGCAAACCTGCGCCGGCCTGGAAAAAGCCATCCCAGCGACAAAAAGTTTCACCTCGCAGCTCACCATGCTCTATCTCCTCGCGCTGTTTCTCGCCCGCCAGCGCGGCCGCATGACCGCCGAAGTCACCCGCACGCACCTGAATTTCCTGGCCGAACTGCCCCGGCAAATCGAAAAATTCCTGCCATCGTGGGACGCGCAAGCTTCCGGCTGCGCCCGCGCTTTCCAGCAAGCCAGCAAGTTCATGTTCCTCGGCCGCGGCGTGCACTACGCCATCGCCCGCGAAGGCGCGCTCAAGCTCAAGGAAATTTCCTACGTGCAGGCTGAAGGCCTCCCGGCCGGCGAGCTGCGCCACGGCTCGAACGCTCTAGTGGATGAAAATCTCGTGGTCATCGTGCTCGCCACGCGCGACGCTGCCGACCCCGATTCCGTCTTGCGCTACCAAAAAACCGTCGGGGTCCTCGAGTACGTCAAAAGCCGCGGCGGAAAATCCATCGCCATCGCCACCGAAGGCGATCGCGAAGTCACGACGGTAGCCGATCGCACCATTTTCGTGCCCCCTGCCACCGAACTCCTCCTGCCAGTTCTGGAAGTAGTCCCCCTGCAGCTCTTCGCCTATCACTACGCCGTCCTAAACGGCTGCGACGTGGACCGCCCCAGAAATCTAGTAAAATCCGTGATCACCGAATGAACCCTCGCGCCATTGAGGTCGCCCTTGATTTGGCGTTTGCCGTTGTTTTTGAATTTGTAGCGGCCACCTTTAGCTGGGCGCCTTTGACGTTGACTTTGCTTTGGTAGCGGCGCACTTTAGTGCGCCATTGCTCGTGCGGCAATCACCGGTGGCGCCCTGAAAAACGCGCCTAGAATAACTGCGACGAGCCACGCACCAACAAAAGGACCAATGGCCAACGAACCCGCCGTAAAACTCCGCCGCGTCCTAACCCTTTGGGACCTGATCATCATCGGCATCGTGATCATTCAACCCATCGCCCCCATGGGCATCTACGGCGTCATCAGCAACGCAGCCCGCGGCCACGTCGTCACAACCATTCTCATCGCCATGGTCGCGATGCTCTTCACCGCCATCAGTTACGGAAAAATGGCTCGCGCGTATCCCTCCGCCGGTTCCGCTTATACCTACGTCGGCCAGGAACTCAATCCCGCCCTCGGCTACATTACTGGCTGGGCCATCGTGATGGATTACATCCTGAATCCGCTCATCTGCACCATCATTTGCAGCAAGCTCACGCAAAATATTCTCCCGTCCATTCCGATTCTCGTTCTCGCGATTTTTTACGCTGGCGTTTTCACCTTGCTCAATCTTCGAGGCATCAAGACCTCCGCGCGCATCAATGACGTGATGGCTGGCGGCATGAGCATCGTAGTCGTGATCTTCTTTGCCTTCGTGATCCGGTTTCTCTGGAACATGCATGCCTACGGTGCCGGATTTTTCACACACCCTTTCTACGATCCGGCCACGTTCAGCTTCGGCGGGATTTTCCGCGGCACTTCGATCGCCGTCCTCACCTATATCGGTTTCGACGCCATCTCCACTTTTTCCGAAGAAGTCGAAAATCCCCGCCGCAATATCATGCTGGCCACCGTTCTGGTCTGCCTCATCACCGGGGTTCTCGCCTCGCTCGAGGTTTACGCCGCGCAGCTCGTCTGGGGTTCCACCCCGTTCGCGCCCGACAAAGTCGAGTCTGCCTTTCCCCTCGTCGCGCAAACCGCCGGCGGATTTTTCCTTTTCCAGCTTCTGAATTTCACGATTTTGATCGCCAACATCGGCTCCGGCCTCGGCTCGCAACTCGGAGCGGCTCGCCTGCTCTACGGAATGGGCCGCAGCAATGGAATTCCGAAGAAGTTTTTTGGCGCCATTGATCCCAAAAGCCGCGTCCCGCGCAACAACGTGATTTTCGTTGGAGTGATCGCCCTTCTGGGTGCGATTCTCATGAAGTACGACTACGGAGAGGGTGCCGAGCTTCTGAATTTCGGCGCATTGCTCGCTTTCATGGGTGTCAACGTCGCCGCGCTGGTCCGCTATTACATTCGCGCCGAAAAACGAAGCATCCTCAATCTCCTCTCACCTCTGCTCGGGTTCCTGATCTGCACGTTCATCTGGATCAACCTCAGCTCGAAAGCCCTGAAATTAGGCGCTGTCTGGATGGTCATTGGCATTACCTATGGCGCGATAAAAACCGGCGGCTTTCAGGCCGATCTGGTCAACTTCGACATCCCTTCCGACGAATCCTGATTTTTTCCGAGCCACAACCTTTGCTTCTCACGATCTACCGAGCAGTTTCCTCCTCATCTGACGTTCGACTTACTCCCCGCTAATCCTTTCGCCCAAATCGGACGATTATTCCGACAGAGGCTTCCGCAAGCTCTTGCCGTGTCCGCCTCCCATGCTCAATGCTTTCGAGAGTGGCGTCGCGGTACACGGCTGTTTCATACAACGCGCCGCTCAATCCGGAAATCGTCGCCAGGCTCGGTGTGGAAGATCATTTGCCGGACTGGCGCGCGGAAGCTCGCAATGCCGCGCAGGAGATGGTGGTGCCCCATGGCTAATACCGACCGCCCCAGAATTCTCTGCGTGGACGACGACCCGAACGTCCTGGAAGGACTCGCGCGCACTCTGCGCGGCCACTACGTCGTCGAAACGGCCAACGAAGGAACAGTCGCCATCGAAATGCTCAGGACCGCCGAGCCTTTCGCCGTGATCATGTCCGACCAACGCATGCCGCAAATGACCGGCACACAATTCCTCCCTCACGCCCGCGCCGTCGCCCCGTCCAGCGTGCGCGTCCTGCCCACCGGCCCCGAAAAAGTGATGGTGGATCGCATGCCCACCATTGTCGAAAAGTGCCTTTCCAATATTCCGCGCATGGACTCCGTTGTCACCATCCTGCGTCTCGCCGTCTGCCAATTCGCTCATCCCAAACAACGCAACGGCATCGCCATCGTGGGCGAACTTCCCTGGGGCGCTCGCGCCCTGAAAATTGCTCTCGATTTTGATTCGCTTGAGGCCGGCGGAAATCCTGCGGAGCAGCCCATGGCCGTGATGCGCGGTCGCGAAGGCTGGTACGACCCTCAACTACTCGAAGCCTTCGCAGGAATGCGCGGAATTTCTCAAGAAAAAACGCTGATGCTGGAACGCATGGTGAAAGACGTAACCGTCGGCATGACTTTCGGTGAAGATCTGAAATCTGGCAAAGGCCTGCTGCTGATCGCGCGCGGCCAGGAAGTCACGCCCGCACTGCTCGAACGTATGCGCAATTTTTCCGCCGAGCTGGCCATCCGCGAACCGGTCCGGATGCTGCTTCCCAACCCAGCCCTGGTCGCAGCCAAGGAACCATTGCCAGTCGCCAAGAATCCAGCCCCAGCGATCTCTCGCGCATAATACGCAGCAGGCCGTGCCGATGGCTCTTAATTTGCTTTTGAATTTGTAGCGGCCGTCCCGCCGCTGCGGGACGGGTGCCTTTGACTTTGAATTTGCCTGGGTTTTCGAATGTGGGGGTATAAACGCCATTCCACCGATCGCTGATTCCCGCAACCTACTCCGCATCCTGCGTAACAATATGCACATCCACCGCTGGCGCATCATTCAAAAATCGGTTAATCGCGTTCATATACAAAAGTTTCCGCCACCCTTCCGTCGCCGACCGCCCGAAAATCACATGCGTAATATGTTTCTCCCGCACAAATTGCGCCATCGCGTCCGCCACATTATGTCCCTTCAACCGCACCGGCTTCGCTCCCAAATTTTCCGCAAACTGCAAATTAGACGCCAGCGTTTTGGACTCCTCCTCCTCGATTTGACTGTCCAAATCCACATGCACCGCGTATAGCTCCGCATCCATCCGCCGCGCCATGCGTGCCGCCCTCGCGACCAGATATTGCGCCTTCGGATTTTCGCTGATGCATACCGCCAACCGCTCGCGCACCGCCCACGCTTCCTGTATATCTTTCTCCACCATGTAAGATTCCAGGCTGCGGTCCACCTGTTCCGCCACCTGCCGCAGCGCCAGTTCCCGCAGCGCGATCAAATTGCCGCGCCGGAAAAAATTCTTCAGCGCCTGCTCCACTTTTTCTTTTCCATACACGTCGCCGCGCCGCATCCGGTTCTGCAGCGCTTCCGGCGTCAAGTCCACCATTACTGTTTCATCCGATACTTGCAGCACCCAGTCCGGCACCGTCTCGCGCACCACCACTCCGGTAATCGCGCGCACCGTCGGAGCAATGCTTTCGATGTGTTGAATATTCACCGTCGAGATCACATCAATATTCGCGTCCAGCAATTCCAGCACATCTTCATAGCGCTTACGATGCCGGCTCCCGGGAATATTCGTGTGCGCCAGCTCGTCCACCAGCACCACCCGCGGTTTTCGCGCCAGAATCGCGTCCATGTCCATCTCCGCGAAGAGCGTGCCTTTGTAATCAATCATCCGCCGCGGAATCGTCTCCAGTTGTGACGAAAGTTCCGCGATCCCTTTTCTTCCGTGCGTTTCCACCACGCCAATCACCACGTCTTCGCCGCGGCTGTGCCGCCGGATGGCCTCGCTCAGCATGCTGAACGTCTTGCCCACTCCGGGCGCATATCCCAGGAATAGTTTCAGCGCGCCTTTTGTCTTTTCGGCGGGCTTCGCCGCGGCCAGCCACTGCTCGGGAGTCTTTGGCATCGGAGTATTCTCTTCTACGAACGCTGTGAAAGCTACGTTAGAATGGCAACGTGCGCGTGCACTGGTTCACTCGATTCCTGCGATTTCTGGCTGCATTCGCCGTGGTGCTGGGCATTTCCCTCGTATATCGTCATCTGCTAATCGTCAATCCCACCACCGTTGCGCTCACTTTTCTGCTCGCCATTTTAGCCGTTTCCACCGTATGGGGCATCGCCGTTTCTGTGTTCATGTCCGTAGTCGCAATGCTCGCGTTCAACTATTATTTCCTGCCGCCCATCGGCCGCTTCACTGTCGCCGACCCCCAGAATTGGGTCGCGCTCTTCGCTTTCCTGGTCGTCTCCGTGCTGGCCAGCAGTCTTTCCACTCGCGCCCGCCAGAAAGCCGAAGACGCCTCGCAGCGCCGCCGCGAAATCGAAAAACTCTACGCTTTCAGCCAGGGCCTGCTCGAATCCGGCAACGTAATCCAATTGCTCAACCGCATTCCTTCGCAGATCGTGGACATTTTCGAAGTCGGCGCCGCCGCCCTGCTGCTCTCCGAAAAACAAAAAATCTATCGCTCCGGTCCGGTCGTCGCTAAACTCGATCTTGAAAGCCTTAACACCATCGTCCTGCGCGAAGAGCCCGTGCTGGACGCTCCCAACAGCCTCTCCTTCGTCCCGGTGCGCCTTGGCGGCCGTTCCATCGGCAGCTTGGGCATTTCCGGCTCGATGCTCTCGCGCCAGACCCTCGAAGCCATCGGCACGCTCGTCGCCGTCGCCATCGAACGCGCCCGCGCCATCGAACAACTCGGCCTCACCGAAGCCGCCCGCGAAGGCGAACGCCTGCGCACCGCGCTCCTCGATTCCGTCACCCACGCACTGCGCACCCCGCTCACTTCCATCAAAGCATCCGTCACGAATTTGCTCTCCAACTCCAGCGTCACCGACCGCCAGCGCCAGGAACTTCTCACTATCATCAACGAAGAAACCGATCGCCTGAACCGCCTCGTCGGCGAAGCCGGTGAAATGGCGCGTCTGGATGCCGGCGAGGTCGAACTCGAACTGGAACCGCGCCCCATTGAGGACGTCATCGCCGCCGCGCTCAGCAAGTGCCCGGCCTTGGGGGATCGCGTCGTGAATGTAAACGTGCAACCGAATTTGCCGCGCGTTCGCGTGGATCTTTCCCGCGCCCGCGAAGCTCTCGTCCATCTGCTCGAAAACGCCAATCAATATTCGCCCGCGGCGCAGCCTATCACCATCACCGCGGAACTGGCCGGCGAATTCGTCGTGACCAGCGTCGCCGATCGCGGCGCCGGCATTGACGATCTCGAGCAAAGCCTCATTTTCGAAAAATTCTATCGCGGCAAGGACCAGCGCTATCTGGTGCAGGGCACCGGCATGGGCCTGCCCATCGCCAAAGCCATCATCGAAGCCCACGGAGGCACCATGAGCCTTACCAGCCAGCGCGGACAAGGCTCCGTTTTTTCCTTCACGCTGCCCGTCGAACGCGGCAGGACCAGAGAATGACGAACGCCGCCACAATTCTGGTAGTGGACGACGAGCCACAAATTCGCCGCGTCATGCTCACGACTCTCGCGTCGCAGGGCTACTCGGTCGTCGAAGTGCGCAGCGGCGAAGAAGCGCTCGAAAAAGTCCGCGATATGCGCCCGGATCTCATTTTGCTCGACGTGAACTTACCCGGAATTTCCGGACTCGAAACCTGCCGCGAAATCCGCACCACCTGCGACGCGCCCATCATCATGCTCACCGTGCGCAATACCGAACGCGACAAGGTCCAAGCTCTCGATGCTGGTGCCGATGACTACGTCGTAAAACCCTTCGGCGTCGAAGAACTCATGGCGCGCATCCGTGCCGCTCTGCGCCGAGCCGCGCCCAGCGACGCCACTCCGCCCTTCATCTCCGACGATCTGAAAATTGACTTCGAGAAGCGCACCGTCATGGTGCACGATAATCCCGTCCGCCTCACGCCGAAAGAATTCGAACTCCTGCGCCAGCTCGTTTCGAATTCGGGCAAAGCCCAGGCGCATCGCCGCCTGCTGCAAGCCGTCTGGGGACCGGACTATGGGGAAGAAACCGAATACCTGCGTGTTTTCATCAATCAATTGCGAAGAAAAATCGAGCCCGACCCACGCCATCCACGCTACATCCACACCGAACCCTGGATCGGCTACCGCTTCGATCCACCGAAACCAAAATCCCGCGCCCACCGCCCCGAAAAATAATTCGCCCCGCTGACGCGCGCGCCGTCACTCGGTAGGGGCGCTGCTTGTGAATCGCCCTGCAGGGCGATTCATCCTGAGATCCCGCAGTGCGGGATCGAAGGGCTGCGCCCCAGCTTGCCACGCTGTCAACCCTTTCCGTACCGCCGTTAGATCACTCCAACCTCTAATGCAACGGATGCACCGCATCCAACTCCAAATTCAACTCCAAAACATTCACCCGCGGCTCACCTAAAAATCCCCACTGCCGCGCCTCCGTATGCCGCGCCACAGCCGCCCGCACATCGCCCTCGCTCATCCCCCGCTCGCGCGCCACCCGCGCAATCTGAAATTCCGCAGCTGCCGGCGTAACATCCGGATCCAATCCCGATCCCGAGGTAGTAACCAAATCTACCGGAACCCGCGCCCCAGGATTTTCTGCCTGCAGCTTCGTCACATCGCCGTTCACGCGCGTAATCAAAGCCGCATTCGTCGGCCCCAAATTTGATGCTCCGCCACTAGACGCGTCTGGATCGTACCCTGCCGCTCCCGCCGCCGATGGCCGCGAGTGAAAATATCCCGCCGAGGTAAAAGGCTGCCCAATCAAGCTCGATCCCACCAACTTCCCGCCAACGTGAATGATTTCTCCATTGGCCTGCCGCGGAAAAGCCCACTGCGCCAGCAAAGTCACCACCAGCGGATACAAAATCCCCAGCAGCACCGTCGTTGCCAGCGTCATCCAAATCGAAATCAGAAAGTTCCTTTTCATAAGTCGCTCGCCTCTAGGCCCACCCGATGTGTGTGATGATCACGTCTATCAATTTAATCCCGATAAACGGCGCGATAATTCCGCCCAGCCCGTACACCAGCAAATTCCGCCGCAGCAAAGCCTCCGCTCCCAGCGGCCGGTATTTCACGCCGCGCAAAGCCAGCGGCACCAGCGCAATAATAATCAGCGCGTTGAAAATCACCGCTGAAAGTATCGCCGACTGCGGATTCTTCAGCCCCATCACGTTCAAAACTTCCAGCTCCGGAAATGCCGCTGCGAACATCGCCGGAATAATCGCGAAATATTTCGCCACGTCATTCGCTACCGAAAATGTCGTGAGCGCCCCGCGCGTAATCAAAAGCTGCTTGCCAATTTCCACTACTTCGATCAGCTTCGTCGGATTCGAATCCAGGTCCACCATATTCCCAGCTTCTTTTGCAGCTTGCGTTCCTGCGTTCATCGCCAGGCCCACGTCTGCCTGCGCCAGCGCCGGCGCGTCATTCGTGCCATCGCCCGTCATCGCCACCAATTTTCCCTTGGCCTGCTCGCGGCGAATCAACGCCAGCTTGTCTTCCGGCCGTGCCTCCGCCAGAAAATCATCCACCCCCGCCTCTCGCGCAATCGCCGCCGCGGTCAATGGGTTGTCGCCCGTAATCATCACCGTGCGAATTCCCATCACGCGCAGGTGCTCAAACCGTTCGCGCATCCCGCCCTTCACAATGTCCTTCAAATGGATCACGCCCAGCGCCCGCGCGTCTTCCGCCACCAGCAGCGGCGTCCCTCCCGAATTCGAAATGCGATCCACCGCCTCCATCGTTTCCTGCGGCACTGTCCCGCCCGCTTCTTTGATGTATTTCACAATCGCATCCCGCGCGCCCTTGCGTATCTTTCGTCCATCCATATCCACGCCAGACATGCGCGTCACTGCGGAAAATGGAATGAACGTCGCCGCCACCGATCCCAGCTCTCGTCCGCGCAAACCATATTTATCTTTCGCCAGCACCACAATCGAACGCCCCTCTGGCGTCTCGTCCGCCAAAGAAGCCAGCTGCGCCGCATCGGCCAATTCACTCTCGCTCACGCCAGGCGCTGGAATAAATTCCGTCGCGAACCGGTTCCCCAAAGTTATCGTCCCGGTCTTATCCAGCAGCAAAGTATCCACGTCGCCAGCCGCTTCCACCGCGCGCCCGGACATTGCCAGCACGTTCTTTTGCAGCACGCGATCCATTCCCGCGATACCAATCGCCGAAAGCAATCCGCCAATCGTCGTCGGAATCAAGCACACCAGCAATGCCACCAGCACGAACACCGACTGCGGCGCACCCGAATAAATCGCCATCGGCTGCAACGAAACCACCGCCAGCAAAAATATAATCGTCAGCCCCGCCAGTAAAATATTCAGCGCGATCTCGTTGGGCGTCTTCTGCCGCGAGGCGCCTTCCACCAACTTGATCATCCGGTCCAAAAATGTTTCGCCAGGATTCGAAGTAATCCGCACCTTGATTTCATCGGACAGCACCCGAGTCCCGCCCGTCACCGCCGAACGATCCCCGCCAGATTCCCGAATCACCGGCGCCGATTCTCCGGTGATCGCCGACTCATCCACCGACGCGACGCCCTCGATCACTTCGCCGTCGCCCGGCACGAATTCCCCCGCAGTCACCATCACCAAATCGCCCGCGCGCAACTGCGATCCCGGCACGGATTCGATGCTCCCATCCTGCTTCAATCGCCGTGCCACAGTTTCCGCGCGCGATTTGCGCAATGCCTCCGCCTGCGCCTTCCCGCGCCCTTCCGCCATCGCCTCCGCGAAATTCGCGAACAGCACCGTGAACCACAGCCACAAAGTAATCTGCAGCGAGAAGCCGAATCCACGCGAGTGCTGCACCACCCCGCGCGCCAAATCAATCGACGTCAGCGTCGCGCCCACTTCGACCACGAACATTACCGGATTTGCCGCCAGCGTCTTGGGATTCAGTTTCACGAAAGAATCCCACACCGCCTGCACGACAATGTCCTGTCCCCAGCGCGATTTTTCCTTACTGCTCGTTTTAGTGGCCATGTGTCCTTAAAACACCTTTCCCGCATGCATCATCAAATGTTCCAGAATCGGTCCCAGGCTCAGTGCCGGGAAAAATGTCAACGCGCTCACGATTAGCACCACCGACACCAGCAGCACTGAAAACAGCGGCGTCGTCACCGGAAAAGTGCCAGCCGACTCCGGCACATATTTCTTCTTCGCCAGGCTTCCCGCAATTGCCAGAATCGGAATCACCGCAAAAAACCTGCCCAACAAAGTCGCGAATCCCAGCGATGTGTTGTACCAGAGCGTGTTTCCATTGAATCCACCGAACGCCGATCCGTTGTTGCCCGTCGTTGAAGTGTACGCATACAAAATCTGCGAAAGCCCGTGCGGTCCCGGATTCGAAATAGAAGGCGTCCCGAACGATTTCGCGACCACCGAAATCGCCGTAAACGTCAAAATTACCAGCGGAAAAATCAGCACCGAAAGCATCGCCATCTTCACGTCGTAAGCTTCGATCTTTTTCCCCAGATATTCCGGCGTCCTTCCCACCATCAGCCCGGCGATAAACACCGAGAGAATCACGAACACGATCATTCCGTAAAGCCCCGAGCCCACGCCGCCGAACACGACTTCACCCAGCATGATGTTGATGAGCGGAATCATTCCGCCCAGCGGAGTGAACGAATCGTGCATCCCGTTCACCGCGCCGCAGCTCGCATCGGTCGTCACCGTTGCGTATAGCGCCGAATTCGTGATGCCGAACCGCACTTCTTTTCCCTCCATGTTGCCGCCCGATTGCGTCGCGCTCACTTTTTGGTCCACGCCATGCAATAAAGGATTTCCGCGTGCCTCCGCGCTATAAGCCGAAACTACCGCGGCCAGAAAAAGCACAACCATCGCGCCCCAGACCGCCCAACCGTGCCGCTGCGAACTCGTCATCCGCCCCAGCGTGTAGGTCAATCCGGAGGGAATCGCAAAAATCAGCACCATCTGCAGAAAATTCGTCAACGGTGTTGGATTTTCGTAAGGATGCGCGCTGTTGGCGTAGAAGAATCCGCCGCCGTTGGTGCCGAAAATCTTGATCGCTTCCTGCGACGCCACCGGACCCTGCGGGATCACCTGTTCGTTCACGACTTGCGTCGTCGTCTTTCCGTCTGCGCCTGTAGTCGTCACCGTTTGCGCGTCCACCAGCTGCGTGTGCGTATAAGGTCGCAAATTCTGAATCATGCCTTGCGACACAAAAATCATCGCAACCACCAAACACACTGGCAGCAGCACCCACAAAATCGCCCGCGTCAGGTCCACCCAGAAGTTGCCGATAGTGTCCTGTTCGCGCCGTGCGATTCCTCGAATGATCGCTATAGCCATCGCGATTCCCACCGCGGCCGAAGTGAAATTGTGGTAAGCCAGCCCCGCCATCTGCGTGAAATAAGTCATCGTGACTTCCGGGGTGTAAGCCTGCCAGTTCGTATTAGTCGTAAACGATGCCGCGGTATTGAACGCCAGATCCGTCGGCACTGCCGCAAGCTTCTGCGGATTCCACGGCAGCCATTGCTGCACGCGCTCGATCACGTACAGCAGCGTCATCGAAACGCCGCTGAACAGCAGCATCGCGATGGCGTACTCCGTCCACCGCATTTCCCGCTTCTCGTCCACACCAGTGAGCTTGTAAAGCAGCCGCTCGAAGGGGCGCAGCAGCGGGTCCAGGAATGTCTTCTCATGCGCGAACACGCTCGTCATGAAAAGGCCCGCCGGCTTCGCCACCGCGAAGATTACCAGCAAAAACAAAAATATTTGTAGCCAGCCATTAGCCGTCATCGTCAGAACCTTTCCGGCCACAGCAAGGCCGCGAACAGATACGCCAAGATCAAAACGCAAACCACCAGCAAGAAAATGTTACCGAGCATTGTGTCGTTCCCCTTACTTCAGACGGTCGCACCCGCGCACGTATGCGAGCGCGACCGCAAAAAAACAGACCGTCACTACCACGAATATTACGTCTTGCATCGCTGTTCGCTCCTCACATCATCACGGCACTCAAAATTTGTAGATCAAGTCCATGCCGAAGAAGAGCTGGTTTCGGGCCTTGCCGTTGTTGTACGCCGCCAGGTCCCACGAGTGATCGAAGCGGAGTTCAGGTCGGATCATCACCGTAGTGCCGATGTATTTGGTGGCATACAGCGTGTTTTCGGTATATTTCGTGGCGAACCCGGTTCGCTGCCCCTTCTTGTCATCGAGGAAGTCAGACCGGAACCCAACAAAAAACTTTGAGTTGATTTCGCGATTTACGTAGTTGACGATCGCCCATTCGGGTGCGGTGCAACGCAGCACGCCCGGCTTGCAAAATGCCCCATTCGCGCCGAGCTCGATCGGGACGGGATTGGCCACATTCCCGGCGACGTTCGGTACATCGCGTTCGTACATGTACCAAGTCTCAGTCGCCATATTCCATTTGCTGTTGAACTTGTGGTACCAGGTGAAGTCATAGTCCTGCAGGTTGTTGTAGGCGTATTTGCCGCTATTTATGCCATTCGCACAACCGTAGAAATTATTGTTGTTGCTCGCAGTGGAATAGTCCAGGCAAAAAATAGCTGAAGGAGTAGCGTCCGAGGTCCAGCACGCAACATCGTGGCTGCACGATATGCCGGCCTGAATTATCCATTGCGGGTTCAGTTTCAGCGAGGCGTAAATCCCGGTGTCGGTAAAGGGATCGATGGTGTAGAGCAACGAGTGCGTCATGTTGAAATTGTTCGGCGCCAATTGCGCTTCGATCCCAGGAACTGAAAGAAAGCGCCCGACGCGGATGTCCAGACCGTCTTTGACCGGAAAGTAGAGGTCAAAGTATTCGAGGACGGGATCGAAGCCATACTGCTTGTTAGAAGCCAGAAGCTGTTGGCTGAAGTAACCCTTTGCGGTCGTAAAGCGATAGTCGATGCCTTCGAACGCGGTTAGATGGAAGCCCCAGTCGAAGTGATCGGTTTGCACTGTATCGGGAAGGCGCTCCACGTATATGACCGCCTGATTCAGTTCGATCTTGTCCGGGAAGATGTCGTAGGACACCGGGAAGTTATTGTTCGCCGAGGTGCTGAAATTTATGCTGGTCGCAACCCATCCGTAAACTTTAATGCGGCTGTTGTCCAGCTTGAGCGCGCTCATCAAAGGATAAGTGTTGCCATCAGGAGCGCCGATGTCAGGCGAGCCTCCGTAGCCCCAATCCGAGGACGGAAACGGAGGTGAATCTAGCGGTGCCGGGAGCCCGCGCTTTGGTGGTAGGGGCGTCGAAGGATTTGTGCCATTCCAATCCTGACGATAAAATTGTGCCAGCCGTTGGAAGAAATTTCCTTCCAGCACGTGGTCCTGCGGCGGGGTCTGCGTCGCAGTTTGTTGCGCACTCGCCTGTGAAGATGAATTTTGCTGCGGCGAAGAAGCGGACGCCGTCTGCGGAGAGCCGCTTCCGCTCTGATCGGCGTTGGCATTTGTGCTGTCTGCAGCGCTCGAAACTACAGGCGGAACGTCAGTTGTATCCACGGCGCTCACATCGTCTGTCGCCGTCTTCGCCTTGCCTGTCTTGCCCTGCGCGCTGCTAGGTTGGGTCGGCTGCACATTGTTGTCTTGCGCCCACACCAAACACGGGGACAGCATGATCCCCAGTATTGCGGCGGCTGGTCCGTGCCATCCGCGCGCCATCTTGTGCTTCGTCAACGTCTTCAACATGAAAATCCTCTCCTTTTCTAGTTGTGGGTTTTCTGATTTGCAGAATTCTTGCGCCGCTCCTTGCGCGACGGCTCCAGTGGCATCACGATTTGTCCGGAAGAAATCACCGGAAATCCGGGCGGCGTTTGTCTCCTTTGCCGCAGGTGCTTTTCTTCCAGCGAGAATTGCACCAGCGCGTACAGGAAAAACCCGCACGCCGCCGCCACCACCAAAAAAACAAAAACTTCCATGAAACTCGTCCTTCATCGCGCCTGCAAATTCCAGTGCGAACGACCTGTCCCCAGCGCGGTTGCGACCACCAGTCCGCCTGAGCCCTCCAGGCGCACACCTGCCCCGCTTATTCGCACCCGAATCTTAGATGTTCCACAGGGCGGAAAGTTCTACGGTACCTGTGTTGCCTCAGGAATCCGTAAGCGGGGCGTAAGGATTTCGTAAGGAAATGTAGGGCGGAAAGGATGTTCCAATTCGCTTCAGGAGGGCTGTGAAACCGCTTCGGCGTGGTTGTTGCGGTTTGGCAGCACCGCCGCAATTGCGAGTGCCACCAACAACAGCAGCGCCGGGTCAATCGGGTGCCTGTAGCGCAGCGAAGTGTGCGTGACGTAGTAAATGAGCGGGTACAGAATCGGGCCGACCGCTAACGGAAAAGCGTAGATGCTCCGCGACCGCAGCAGCGCGAGAATCCCGCACAACGCGCCCAGCGCCGCTAGGGCATTGCTGATCAGCACCAGGCGCACCAGCGGAGAATCGGTATCGCGAAGACCCTGGAAGGGCTTTTCCAGTCCGGTCCAGGTCGCAACGAACCGCCGCGCGAAGAGGGTAATTTCCAGTCGCGGGTGTGCGCGCATAAAAGCGGTCGCTTTCTCCCACTTATCCTGCATGAAGGCCGTCTCGCCCATGTGAACGTACCTACTAATCTCGGCGCGCTCCGGATCCGACGGCGGCACCACCTGCGATTGTTCGTCGAACTGTTCGTTGTTTCCCAGCCACAATTCAAAAGGCAGGTTCGAACGCAGCGGAATGAACCGGTGGAACGCTAAATAATTGCGCACGGTCCACGGCATGCAGCACAGCACCGCAATTGCGCAAGCCAGCAGCGGCCGACTCTGATGCAATAGTCCTTTTTGCCACGCGCGATAAGCGGCCCACCCTAGAAGCAACGGGAACAGGCTGCCCAGAGAAGGGTTGGTCATCAACGCGAATCCCCACAGCACGCCGTAGCCGCACCACGCGCGTACGCTCTGCGTATCCGCAAGTTCCAGCGTCGCCCATAAGATCGTGGCCATCAGCAATGCTGCGAGCGATGTGTCCCACACCCATTGGTAAGGAATCATGATGGCGTTGGGAAAAATCGCCCACAGCCACGCCGCGCCGCCGGCTACTCCCAATCCGCCCACGCGTTTGCCGATGTAATAAAGCGGCACGCAAGTTGCCGTGGAAAATAAAATGTTCAGAAAAACGATCGCAAAAAATGAGTGCGGCGTGTGAATCCCGAAGATCTTGAAAATTGCCGCAACCAGCGCTGGATACACCGGAGTCAACCAGGCTGTTGGACCCGTTTCCTGCCAATACGGCGAACTGAATCCGTGTCCCTTGGCCAGCGAAAACGCGATGTTTCCTGTCTCGTTCAGGAACGGCACGAGGCCCACGAGATCGGCGCGCATTTGGCGTTCTTGATTCCATGCGTACGCCACGCGCGCGCCGAGCGCAATCAACAAAATCAGCGTTAGCGACGTCGCCGCCTTCAGAAAGCCCCGTTTCATTGTTTGCGTTCCACTCCTCGCGCGCCTTTCAGTTTATCTCGGATAGATTTTCCGCGCCGAAGCCGCGATTCCGTCGTGCGGCGTCTTTCAGTCATGTTAGTGCATCTGATACGGTAGAGGTGGCCCAGCGCAATCGCGCTGTTGTTCGTGCGCTCATCGGGGAGTTCGCTCACAGATGGCTGATCCACACAAAGTCGTAATTCTTGGCGGCGGTTTCGGCGGCCTCAGCGCTGCCCAGGCGCTGAAGAGTGCGCCGGTGCAAGTGACGCTGGTGGACCGCTGCAACTATCATCTATTTCAGCCGCTGCTTTACCAGGTTGCCACCGGCTCGCTTTCGCCCGCGAACGTTGCGGGCCCGCTGCGTGACATCCTGCATAAACAAAAAAACACGCAGGTGCTGCTGGGCGAAGCCGTGCACATTGACGCTGCCAAGCGCCGCGTGATTCTCAGCGATGGCGTGCTGGATTACGACACGCTGATCGTCGCCACCGGCGCCACACATCAATATTTCGGCCACGACGAATGGGAGCAATTCGCGCCGGGCCTGAAAAATCTGGATGACGCCACGGCGATGCGCGGCCGCATCCTTCTTGCGTTCGAAGCGGCGGAGCGCGAGCGCCATCCGGAAAAGCTGCAGGCGTGGATGACGTTCGTGATCGTGGGCGCAGGGCCCACAGGCGCAGAGCTGGCGGGCGCGCTGGGCGAAATCGCTCACGATACGCTGCGCCACGATTTCCGCGCGATCGATCCCTCGCAAACGCGCATCATCCTGGTGGAAGGCACGGACCGCGCGCTGCCAGCGTACCCTCCGAAACTTTCCGAAGCAGCGCGGCGCATGCTGGAGCGGCTCGGTGTGACGGTTCGAACCGGCGCGATGGTCACGGACATTCGCGCTGACGGCGTCACAATTCGCTGCGGAAATCGGGACGAAATTATTCCCACGCGCACCGTGCTGTGGGCCGCGGGCGTGTTGGCTTCGCCGCTCGGCGTGATTCTTTCGCAGGAGGCAGGCGCGAAGCTGGACCGGGCGTGCCGCGTGATCGTGGAGCCGGACATGAGCATCGCCGCGCATCCGGAGATTTTCGTGATCGGCGACCTCTCGAATTTCAGCCATCAAACTGGACAACCGCTTCCGGGAGTTGCACAGCCCGCGATTCAGCAGGGAAATTATGTGGCGAAATTAATTCGCGCGCGATTGCGCGGCGACAAACTTCCGCCCTTCCATTATTTCGACAAAGGAAATCTGGCGACGATCGGGCGCGGCGCGGCCGTTGCGGATTTAAATTGGCTGCGGCTTTCAGGCTGGCCTGCTTGGCTGATGTGGGTGTTCATACATTTGGTGTACATCATACAATTTCAAAATCGTCTGCTGGTGATGCTGCAATGGGCGTGGCTGTACATCACTTTCGATCGCTCGGCGCGGTTGATCACTGGAAAAAATCCACTGCCGCTGGATTTGTGAACTGCCGGATTTGTGAACTACGCGGTCGAAGTTTCCGCGGCGCGCACCTGACCTGCGCGAATCGCTTTCAGCAGCGCGGCGTGGTCGCGCTCGGTCTGATCCGCATACGCGACCGCAAATTCACCCAGGGCATCGTCGAAGGCTGAATTCTTGCCCATGTAGCCGGCGATACGCGCGGCGTCGCCGGTGCGGGCGTGCGCGCGGGCCAGAGTCCATCCGCAAATTTGCACGTACTCCAGCCATTCGGATTTGTTCATGCTCTCGAGATCGAATTTCATTTTCATATCACGCAGCTGGCGGAAATAATAATCGCGTCCGTCGTCGGCGCGCGTCCAACCGAGGAAGACGTCGCTCGCGGCCTGCAGCATGCGCTGTCCGGTAACCACGCGCTCGCCGTGATTCGGATAATGGCTTTTGTCCGCGTACGCTTCCAGCACGGAAGGCAGAGCTTCTTTCAGTTGCAGCACCAGCGCATCATCTTTTCCAGCCATCAGCAGCGCCACGTCGCAGCGCGTACCGACGCTTCCCACCCCCACCACTTTTCGCGCGATGTCCACGATGTGATAGCGGTCCAGAATCACGCGGCGTTCTTCGGGCAGCGTGAGCCTGTAGCGGTGAAACAACGCGCGAACGTGCTCGTCAATTCTGGCAATGTCACGCGGATGGTAAACCAGAGGAGGGTGGTCAATGATGCGCCGCTTGCCTTTGGAGACCTCCGTGATTTTCGGGAGGATATACTCGGCAGTTTGCATTTTCGCGGCGCGTTCCACTTTTTGCCAATACTTTTTGTCGCGCGTGGTTTTCGCTTTCTCGATAAAAAGTTCCACATCAATGTGCGAGTACCATGCTTCCAGGTAAGGCATGCGCGCATATCCGCGGATGTGCTGCCGATAGGAAGTCACCACGGCGCGTGCTGCCTCGCCGCAACGCCCTTCCTTCATTCCTTTCTCGCGTCCGGACAGCACGACGCTCGCGGCGAGGCGCTTCACGTCCCATTCCCAGGGCGCGGAAAGCGTTTCGTCGAAATCATTGATGTCGAAAACCAGGCGGCGCTCCGGAGAGCCGTAGCCGCCGAAATTGAGCAGGTGGCAATCGCCGCAGGCCTGCACGCGAATTTTTGTGGTGGGAGTGTGCGCGAGATCCCAGGCCATCAACGCCGCGGCGCCGCGGAAGAAAGCGAACGCCGAGCTGCGCATGCGTCCGTAACGGATCGGCAAGAGTTCGGACAAGCGGCCGCGGTTGGATTCTTTTAATACCGCAATTGGATCGGGGCGATCAGGCGCGGGAGACCATTTCGCATGCGAGCTTCGCGGGACGCGTTCGCGCAGAGCTTTGCCGGCGGCCATGCGTTCTTCAACGGAAGGAGGCGGCTGATTCTCGCGGGCTTTGGTGATGCTGACGACGGCGTGGGGCGCCGCGCCGGTTTTTGTTGCCAGTGGGGTTTTCATGAACGTGGGGATTTTGTACCAGAAAATATCCAGGGGCAAGAGCGGCGATATTGGAGCGGGCGGGGCTGGATTTTGAAATTTCGCGAAAAATGTGCGATTAGAAAATCGCGAAGGTGATTGTGTTCAGTCATTTACGGTAGCTTCTAATAATTTGGCCGTTGATTAGAAACGTGCGTAGTTCTACGAGCGGGAGGGTGGATTTGTACGCATTTGTAGGTTGTCGGTGAGAGATCGAGCGGCGACCGACGTCGGTGCGGAGCGGGGCGCGTAGATCTATTGCCGGAGATGCAGATGCGGGCTTGCCGGCTGCGCGCGAATTTTGAAGAGTTTTCATTTTTTATTTAGTTTCGCATAAAGCTAACACGGGCTGGTGAAATGCGCAGCCGTACGTTCGGACAGAACTGGTACAGAGCTAGTACTTACTTTCCTAGGATCGTTTTTTCTTGCGCTGCCGTGTCGCGACGGCTTTGGCGGCGGCCTGTTTTCGATTTCGTTGTGCGTGAACGCCTAGATCGTGCCAAGAGGTTTCGGAAAGGTTGATGCTGTAGTGTTTTGCGGCTTTCTCGATGTTGGCGAAGGCCGATGCGCGATCAGCATCGGAGACGTCCGTAACTTGATCGAATCGCGCGACGGCGTTGCGGACGTGGCGCGCGTCGGTTAGCGGTTCTTTGCGCTGCTTGGGAAAGGCGAAGACAGTGTCGGGCAGGTCGCTTTGCTTGGTGAGGCGGCCGTGTTTTTCGTGAGGTTTCCAGGTTGCGGTCATTGCGGGCTCCTTGTTGGTGGGTGAGAGGATTGCGCACGGTAGAGCATAACATTTTGAGGTGGGTTGGTGGTCGGTGGGGTTGGGTCTAAACCCCCACGCTTCGCATGAACCGACTGCGCGAGCGGTGGGGCACCCTCTCGCGGTGACTCAAATCTCCGTTTAATTTATTTAGGCTTGTTGAGCTGGTGATTTCTCGCAGCGATTATTGGGCTATCGAGATTTGAGTCGCTAAGTTTTTGCGCGAGTGGTTTGCCGGGCCATTTTTTGGGCCATGAATGCTAGTAGCTTGCGGTCATTTTCGCTGACTCGCTGCAGAAGCCTGCGGAATTGGCTGAGGATCCGAGCGTCCTTGCCGGAACTGCCCCAGGGGAGATCCTCGCCTTTTTTGCGCGAGGGCAAATCGGGGACCTTGGGAGGCAATTCACCATCATAGACGAGTTGATAGAGAGGAACTTCCAGCGCGCGCGCCATTTTTTCCAGCGTTTCGATGGACGGCACGGTGTGGCCGTTTTCGACGCGCGAAATATAGCAGCAGAGCAACCCGGTGCGCTTCTCGATATCTCCCTGCGATAGATTCTTTTGCTCCCGCAAAGTGCGAAACCTTTCACCAATGATCATAAGAGATACCCCTTTTTAGCGTAGTGCCTGCGGCCGGAAATGACGGGCAAGCCGAAGTCGCCGGCATTGAGGATGCGTTGCGTTTCGTTAATCAGGATTCAAGGAATGCGGCCATCAAAGCTTCCAGCGACACCGCCTGAGGGTACAGCATCAGGTGGCGAGTCAGTTGTTCGACGAGCGTTCTTCCTAGCCAGCTCAACTTGAAGAGTCTCTACAGTATGTTGCAGCGCGCGAATTTCGCTTTCTTTTACGTCCTTAAGTACACAGTACAAGCCCAAAACATCTTTTGTTGCGCTTTTCTGTTCGGCGCATGCCGCGGCGACTGTCAAAGTGGAAGCAGTGCCCACGGCCATAAAAGCACCGACGAAGAGTGGCAAGCCGGTGGCGTTCTCAAACGGCCCCAATCCATGCAGGGAACCCCACATCGCAAATCCGCCCATAACGAGTGTGGCACCGGCCGCTTCGAGCGGGCAAAAGCGGAGCGCTGACCAGACCAAGAAGGGAGCGCACAGAAACAGCAGCCCGTTTCCCGGTATCCAGGAAATCGGTTGATGACCGAAATTCAGCACGCACATGAAACTGAGACCTGCAATCAGAGCAGTAATTTCGAGCGGCTCCGCCAGACCAAAGAAACGGTGTTTGTGCCCTAGCAAGAGCACAAGAAACGGCGTGACAAAAAGCACGCCCAACATATCTCCAACCCACCAAACGAACCAAAGCGCCGGGAGACCCGCCAGCTTGGCAAAACCACCGAGGCAGAGAAAGCTCACGCCTTGGGTGGCGCACAGCGCCGGCCCCAGCATTGCGCCAAAGAACACAAAACGCAAAGCGTCAGGCGCTTTAAAGAAGGCGCTCTTACCGTGGGCATATCGATTGATGAGATAAGTTGCCAAGAGGACCGTCAAAATATTGCCAGTAGCGAGACCCAAAGAAATCGAAATTGACCCGGTGATTGCAACGCTGAGGAAAAACGCGCCGAGAAAGGGGCCGGGCCACGCTCGATGCCCCCTTAAAAGCAAAGCCGCCAAGGAAATCCCCGCGGGAAGCCAAATCGTGGTGACCGATTGGTTTGCCGTATCCGGCCGCACACCGAGTTTGCCTACGACGAAGTAGATCATCGCCACGACAGCGATGGTCGCCAGATTGCCAGACTCGAAGTAGGGGCGCAGCCTGCTGCCAAGCGATCTTGGGAGCGCAGAGAAGCTAAAGCTCAGACTTACAAGCTTGCGGGACAGATTCAATGCTTCCTCCGTGTTTCACGCTGCGAGGGAATCATCGGTCTTTGATGGATTATTAGACAAGGCCGATTACCGACTTGAGTACTTAATTCTAATATTTTTCAATGTCAAGGGGAAACCCCCATTCCTCGGAAGGCGAATGGTGGAGTACTTGTATACAAAATCAACGTCAAAGGCAAAGTCAACGACGCCGCCTGAAAAGCAGGCGGGCGGTACAAAGTCAAAGGCAAAAGCGCCAATCCCGCTTTGCGGGATCGGCATTCCCAGGCGACGGCAAATGCGAGAGGACAGCCAAGAGTGGCTGTCCCACGAAAAGCAGCTGGCCGCTGCAAGGTCCAAAGCTGCGCCGGTTATTCAGAGCGGAGGGCGTCCATTACGTCTATGCGGGCGGCGCGGGCTGCTGGTAGCACCGAGGCTACTACTGCGGCGGCGAGCAGGACTGCGGCTGAGGCTGCCACTGGGATCGCATCGGGCATGCGCATGTCCACGATGTAGCTGTTTGCCAGGCGGGCTAACAGGTAGCCGAATGTGGCGCCTGCGACTATGCCTACTGCGGCCATCAGGGCGCCTTGGGCGATCACGCTGGTGAGAAGGTTGCGCGGTTGTGCGCCCAGGGCGAGACGGATACCGAATTCGCGAGTGCGGCCGCTTACTGAGAAAACGAGCACGCCAGCGACGCCAATTATTGCGATTGCCAGAGCGACTGCCGCGAAGCCGCCGAAGACTAGTGCGTTCAGGCGATCGGGAGTGAGGACCTCGGCGCGGACGTCGTCTAGCGTGGCGGCTTTTTCGACGGGCTGGTCCACGGAGAGATCGCGGATGATGCGGGTGATGGGAGTTACTAGCGCGTAGGGATCGCTGTGGGTGTGGACGAAAAGGCGGCCACCGCCGATTTCCTGATCGAGCGGATGATAGACGGTGAGGGTTGCGCCGGGGACTACGTTCTCGTCGTCAACATCGGCGGAGATGCCTACGATGCGGCGGGGCTCGGGGCTGACGTCAATAAATTTCATGACCGGGTCGGTCCACATAATGTGTTGGTTGAGCGCGTCGGTGTTCGGGAACATTTTTATGGCGACGCTCTGGCTGATGATGACGACTTTTTCGCTGTTTTTGCGATCGAGGTCGTTGAAATCGCGCCCTTCGATGATGGGCACGCCGAGAGCGGCGAAAAATCCGGGCGAGATGGTGCGGAATTGCGCGTGAGGATCTTCTTCGCCGTTGGCGCGCGCGTGGCCTTGCGCGGTGAACTGGAAGCCGGGGCCGAAGATGCCTTTATCGCGCCAGGGGACGGCGGTGCCGACTGCGACACGATCCACTCCTGGAAGAGTGGAGACCTGGCGGACGGTTTCTTTGTAGAAATCGAGGATCTGATCGGGCGTGCGTCCGTAGGAAACGACTGGGACGTTGATAGCGAGAACATTGTGGGTGTCGAAACCGGTGTGCACGGTTTGCAGAGCGAGGAGCGTCTTGAGGAGCATGCCGGCGCCGGCGAGGAGCATGAAGCAGGCGGCGATTTGAGTGACGGCGAAGACGCGGAGGCGGCGTCCGGTGCTGCCGGTGATGCGCACGCCGCCGCTAGAGAGGTTCATGCCGTTGGAACCGTCGGCCGAAGGAAGTCGCGGGACGAACGCGAGAAGCACGGCAGCGACTACTGCGAGCAGCGCGCCGACCCAGAGCATGCTGGAGTCAACGGTGAGATCGAGCGCGCGGATGGAGAAGCGGGAAGCATAGCGCGCGAGGATGGCGACCATGGGGCGCGCGATCAAGACGCCGAGCGCGGCACCGGTCACGCAGAGCAGTAGGCTGTCCATTAATAGCGTGCGGCGTAGCGAACTGGTGGTGGCGCCGAGCGCGGCACGGATGGAGAGTTCGCCTTCGCGGCGGACGGTGCGCGCGAGAATCAGATTCGCGGCATTGGAGCAGGCGATGACGAAGACGAGTACCGAGGATGCGAGCAACACCAGCAGGACGGTCTTCGCGCGCGAGGTGATTTGATCGCGCAGGCGGACGGCGCTGATCTGGAAGTTCTCACCGTGCGGGTAGGCTTCGGGATGTTGGGAGACCATCGAGCCGTAGGCGGTGTTCAGCTCGGCGCGGGCTTGTTCGAGAGTCGTGCCGGGGGCGAGGCGGCCGAAAAGCTCGGTCATGCGATGGACGCGGCCGGTGACCATAGTGGCGGAGAGATGATGGGGGCTGGTGACAACGTTGGCGATAACTTCGGTTTCGGCCGGATAAGGGACTGATGGTTCGAGAACGCCGACGATAGTGGCGGAGCGGGCGCCTGCAGGATCGCCGGTGTCGAGCTTGATAGTTTTGCCGATGACGGAAGGATCGCTGTGGAGCGCGGTGGTCCAGAACCGATAGGTGAGGACGACGGCGCCGGCGGCGTTGTTGCCGTCATCGTGCGCGTCGAGAAGGCGGCCTAGGACTGGATGCAGTCCCATCACGTCGAAGTAGGAGCCGTCCACGACGCCGCCGCGGATTTGGCGTGGTTCGCCGAGGCCGACCACGCTGAAGCCGACCGTGGAGAAGTCGCCGAACTCGCTGATGGTCTTTACGCGAGACTGCATATCCTGAATTTCGGGAACGGAGAAGCTGGTGTTTTCGACGCCGATGCCGGGGGCGCTTTGGCGGATGTAGATGAGGCGATTTTCGTCGCGATTGACGAGGGGGCGGAGGAGCACGCCGCGGACTACGCTGAAGATGGCGGCGTTGGCGCCGATGCCTAGCGCGAGGGTGAGGATGACAGTAATCGCGAGGCCTTTGGTGTGGGCCAGGGAGCGGAGGGCCACTTTTAGATCTCGGAGGAGCAAATCGAAGTTGAGCATTGGTGTTCGGCCTCCATGCTAATCGGGTCGCCGGAGATGCGTTTCGGCCGGGCCGCTTTTGGTGCCGCCGGGGATGCGAGATTCTACACCACGAGCGTTCGGTTCGTGTATTCGAAGGGCAGCGAGGCACGCGGAGTTCCTTGTGGCGCTTGAGTAAGAGATGGATTATCAGCTAGTTGGCGAGGGGTAGAGGTGAGTGTCGGTTCGGGAATGGTCGGATTTGGGATAGGTCTGTTGCGTAGGCGGACAGGGTGGTGGGGCAGCGACTGGCGGGAAGTCAAAATCACCACCGATGAACACCGGTGAACGCTGATCGAGGCAGTGATGAAGGCGAGCGAAGAGAAAGCCGGAAAGACTTCACGCAGAGGGCGGAGATACAGGGGGCGCAAAGAAAATCCGCTGCAGACGATTTGCCGCAGAACCATAGGGAGAGACGAGGGACGAAGAAGGCGAAGAGAGACCCCTGCCTGCGGCAGGCAGGCTCCGTCGCTTTACTCCTCAGGACGACGGCACGATTCTTAGGCGCGGACTCTTCAGTTGTGGGGTGCGGGTTGCGCGTAGTAGCCCTGACGGGTGCGCGCGGTTAGGCCGGGCTTGGCAATTTTTACATCGAGTTGGTGATATTCGTCGGGGCGCTCGGCGGGACCGGCGGCGAAGGAAATTTCGTAGTAGGGCGCGACGTCGGAAAGACATTTCTGCAGGAGCGCGGAGACATCGTTATTGTGATCGAGAACGAGACCGCCGCTTTGAACGGCGAGGACCTGGAGGCCGAGATTTCCTGCGGCGGCCTGGCTGGGTTTGCTGACGCCTTTGACGAACTCCTGGTAATAGGAGGTGCGCATGAGGGCTTCATTGGAGCCGAGGGGATTCACGTCGTAAACAGTGACGCCGGCGCGCAGGAGCTGGGTATTCAAGCCTACGATGTCGGTGAAAATCTGGGCCTGCTGTTTGGCATCAATTTCGATGCGCGCGCCGGAGAGAAGAGGCCAGCCGGGAGAAACCCAGAGCATGATTTTGCGGCCGGTGTTGCGCGCTTCGCTGGCGGTGAGCTGACGGAAAGCCTGCAGGGAAAGTTGCAGGCGTTCGCCTGCGCCGTAGAAGCCGCCGGAGCGGCCGATGTCGCGCAGACCGATGTCCTCGCGATCGAGGGTGGCGCTGAGTTCGTTGCCATCGCTGGAGAAATTTCCGACGATCTGCACGCCTTTATCGGTGAAGACAGCTAGGGCGATGGGGTAAGCGAGATGGCCGCCTTCGGCGCGAAGGAATTTGGAGATCTGGGCGCGTTGGAAACTGAGGACGCGGTAGTCCACGTTGACCGCGTCAATTACGATGAGGACATCGGCGGGAGCTTCGCGGCCGGGGATGGCTTTGAAGGAAGTGATGGTCTGAGGCGCTTTGTTGTCGAGCAGAGTGAAGTCTTGTTGCTGGAGATCGGCGACGGGCGGGCCAGATTTGGGGCTGACCACAACGTCGAGGAGGATTTGATTCGCGGTGGGCGGGCGCGGCGGCGGAGTTTGTTGCGCGGCTTGTTTCGCGGAGGCCGCGCCGGCGGAAAGTAAAGCGGCAAGCATCAGGCAGCTGAGGCGCGAGGTGTTGAGCATGCGTTAGATTCCTTCGGGCGAACGCTTGCCGGGTTGCGGCGGAGAGGTTCGCCTGGTGCGCTAGGGTTGAATGCTGGGGACATAGACGCGGAGCGGGGCTACTGCGTTTCGGTCACGTGCTGAGGAATGTAGTGGGAGCTATCTGGCATTGTTGAGGCTTGGAGTTTTTCGCGGGAGTGAAATGGCAAAGAGAAAGGCGGAAAGATTTAACGCAGAGGAGACAGAGACAGGGGCGCAGAGGCCGGAGAAAATCGACGGCAAACAGCGGCAACCGCTGGCCGGTTAGTTGTGGTTTGCGGGTTGCGCGTAATAGCCCTGACTAGTGCGCGCGGTCAGGCCGGACCTCGAGATTTTTACTTCGAGGTGGTGATATTCGTCGGGGCGTTCGGCTGGGGCCGCGGCGAAGGAGATCTCGTAATAGGGCGCGACGTCGGAAAGGCACTGTTGCAACATCGCGGAGAGATCGTTATCGAACTCGAGAGCGAGACCACCGCTCTGAATGGCGAGCACCTGGAGTCCCAGGTTGCCCAGATTGACCTGGCTGGGTTTGCTGACGCCTTTCAGGAACTCCTGGTAGTAGGTGCCGCGAAAGACAGACTCGCCGGCGCCAATAGGATTGACGTTGTAGAGAGTGACGCGCGCCTGCCGGAGTTGAGTGGAGAGACCTACAATTTGCGCGAAGATGTCTGCTTGCTGCTTGGAGTCGAGCTGGACATTGGGGCCGGAAAGGAGAGGCCAGCCGGGAGAAATCCAGACCAGGATTTTGCGCCCCGGACGAGGAGCCTCGGCGGCAGCAAGTTGATCCAGCCCCTGGAGGGAATACTGCAAGCGTTCGGTTGCGCCGTAGAAGCCGGCGGAGCGTCCGATGTCGCGGAGACCGATCTGATCGCGATCCATCGCGGCGCTTAGGGCGTTGCCGTCGCTCGAGAAATTCTCAGAAAGTTTGACGCCCGTATCCGTGGCAACCGCGATGGCGACGGGGTATGCGAGGCGGCCTCCCTCGGCGCGGAGGAACTTGTCGACCTGAATGCGTTCGTAGCCGAGGGCGCTGGCATCGACATTGATCGCGTCAATTACCAGAACGACCTCGACGGGAGCCTGGCGGCCGGTGACGGCCTGGAAAGAGGTAATGGCCTGCGGGGAACCGTTATCCAGCAGGGTGAAGTCTTGTTGCTGGAGATCGCCGACGGGCGGGCCGGATTTGGGCGCGACGACGACGTCGAGGTGGATCTTGCCGTTGGCAGCCTGGGCTTGCGGGCTGGCCTGTTGGGCTGAGGCAGCAGCGGCGCAGAGGAGGGTGACGAGAAGAAAGCCCACGAGGCGTGAGTTGGTGAACATGAATTGTATACCTCCGCGCGAAAACCTGTGGGCTTTCGCCAAGCTGCATCGCAAAGCTCGACACTGCTGCGTGCTGGTTGTTGGATGAGATTCAGGGTCGAAAGGTCTCGGGCATATTCGACTTAATGCGTTAAGTACGGAATGGGTACGGCGCCGCCGCGTCGCTGGCGGCGAATTCGTTATGAGGCGGGGGCTGAGCAGCGTAGGATGCGCGGGCCGGAGGCAAGGGCGGAAATCGGAAAATATGGATTGGTGGGCGAATGGTAAGATTCTGGTGCGAAGCCGGCGGGCGGTGAGGATCATGGGACGCTGACCGGTTCGGAGCAGGGAGGGCCTTCTCGTGTCGTTCGATGTGTTCATCAGTTACGCGTCAAAAGATAAGGTGATTGCGGACGCGGTGTGCGCGCGGCTGGAGGCTGCGGGAATTCGCTGCTGGATCGCGCCGCGGGACATCGTGGCGGGGACGTCTTACGGCGAAGCGATTATTGAGGCGATTCATGGCGCGAAGGTGATGGTGCTGGTGTTTTCGTCGAGCGCGAACGCTTCGGGACATATTCCGAAAGAGGTGGAACGCGCGGTGAGCAGCGGCGTGGCGATTCTGCCGTTCCGGATTGAGGATGTGGCGCCGGGGAAGTCGCTGGATTATTTCATTGGGTCAGTGCATTGGCTGGATGCGATGACGCCGCCGATGGAAAAGCATCTGGATCATCTGGCGGCGACGGTGCATAAGTTGATTCCGGCGAAGGGGGACGAGTTGAGGCCGGGCGGTACGACTGCGGGCAGTTTGGATGGAACTGTGATGTGGCAGCGCGGCGTGGCGAGTGCGGCTGCGGCGAGTGGTGCTGCGTCGGTCGGTGCTGCGACGACAGCGACGCGGGCGGCTGCTGCTGCGGGCGGCGGATTATCGAATAAGAAGATTTGGATTGGCGCGGCGGTGGTGTTGTTGTTGCTGACGCTGGTGGTGATGTATTCGCACAGCCGAGGGGATTCGGGTGGGACTTCGGGAGGAAGTGATGTGGCCGGGCCGGACGCGCCGGCGGCTACGAATCCCGCGGGAGACGGAAACGCAGCGAGCGATCCGAATACTGGTGGCGGAAATACTGTGACGCCTGCTGCAAAGAAGCCTGCTCGGCTGTCATCTTCCGTGAGCGCGAAAGTAGATCCGATCGTGGGCTGCTATCAATGGCTCAACAACACGCCGGTGGTGATTCATGCGGACGGCACGGTGACCGGGGGGCCGTTCACGGCGCGCTGGCGATTGGTGGATGCGCAGAGGCTCGCGTACACGTTTACGTGGCCGGTGATGGTGGAGACGCTGACGGTGTCGGCGGATCAACGTTCGATGAGCGGAGGAAATCAATATGGGTATCCGATATCGGGCGGGCGCATGACGGGGAGCGTGGGCCTGGTGGGAACATGGCACTGGGCGAACGGCTGGAATGTGGACGTCGAGCCAAATGGCACATTCACAAGCGGGGCATTTCGCGGAACGTGGCGGGCGGTGGATGCGTCGCGGGGATTGTATGAGATGAATTGGCCGAGCCCGACGGACAGCGTGGTGCTGCTGGGCGGCGGCACGCGCATTGCGGGATCGAATCAGTACGGCGTGGCGACTGGTGGGGTGAGGACGGGAGCGTGCGGGGGGAATTAGATTGTTTGTCGCCGCAGCGCGGGCGACCGTGTTGTTCCGTGATACTGCTCCCGGAAAGATGCGCCTCAGAACCCGTCCAGGAACCTGATGCGCACCCTTCCGGAAACATTCTATGAAGCGAAACCGGCAAAGCAAGTCCGCAACGAGATCCTTGGAAATCTTGTCGCAGACGCGCCGTCTGGAAAAGGAGTGTGGAGGTGCGAGGCGGAAGAGTTGTCACGTGGAAGCAAAATTTTTGTCACTTTGAGGTTATGGATTTGGCGAGGGGAGGTTTCGCACGATTTGCAGGGTGTTGCGAGCTATTTTCGTCACAGTCGTTTCCGCTAAATGTTGCATACGTGGGCTTCCAAGTGTAGGTTGATGCCACTGGAACGCCAAATTCTCCGATCGGAGCCCGAATGACAACATACCTGTGGCGCGTGATTCTGAATACCGTTGTGTGCTTAGCGCTTAGTCTATCCCTGTGTGCGAACGCGGAGCCGCAGGCAGGACCGAAATCGGCGACGATTCCTGGGAGCAGTCTGACGACGGGAGACGCCATCGCGATCGTGGTGGGAGTCATTGCGGTGGTGGTGATCGTGGCGGTGGTGGTGATTCACAGTAAGGCGGGAAACCGCACGATCACGGGATGCGTCAACGAGGGAGCAAGCCGGATGACTTTAACCGATGAGAAGGATCATCGGACGTACTTGCTGGCAGGCGAGACAGCCGGAGTTAAACCGGGCGATCGAATGTCGCTGCAGGGTAAAAGCGTGAACCCGCACGGCAGCACGACATTTACGCTGGAAACGAAAAAAATAAAGCAGGACTACGGGGTTTGTCCGCAGTGAGCGCGAGGCTATTGGTCTTGCCTCTTGCTCGCAGCGTGAATAGTTGGCGCGAGGAGGAGTGATGAGCGTTTACGCGATTGCGCAATTGTGGATACACGACCCGGCGCTGTACGGGCGGTATGTGGAGCGGTTCATGGAAGTATTCAGGAAATATAAGGGGAGCGTGCTGGCGGCGGACGAACGGCCGGTGTTGGTTGAAGGACATTGGGATGGAAACAAGATCGTGGTGCTTTCGTTTCCAGATGAACGGGCGTACCGGGATTGGGCGGAGTCGAAGGAATATCAGGAAATCGCGAAAGACCGCAAGGCGGGGGCGAGGTCGGTGATTGTGATGGTGCGTGGTATTGAGGGACTAAGAAGTGATTAGTGACGAGTGATAAGCGTAGAGTGGCGTGGATCGCCAATCGGGAGATTGGCGTTCCCAGGATCTTCTGCATTGTAAGTAGGCCGGTCGGTTAACTCATGCGTTGCGGCAGATCCAGCGGCGTTGACTTTGCGGCCGGGTGAGTCAGAATAGAAGTCCCTTCCACAGTGTACCTCCGGCACAAGACTGCCCACTTCCCAGTCATTGGCCGTCCGGCTGAGTTTCGCAGCCCGGACTGAGGGCTGAAAGATACCTGCTGGTTTCCTGAGCAAGAAAAAAAGGCAGAATGATGAACTCGCCTGAAGTCGCGATGGCTAGCTCCTACGACTACCGCCTCGTCGTGGTGTCGGTGTTGATTGCGGTGATGGCTTCGTATGCGGCTCTGGACCTCGCGGGCAGAGTAACGTCGACGCGCGGCGTGGCGCGCAGATTATGGTTGAGTGGCGGCGCAGTGGCGATGGGCACCGGGATATGGGCCATGCACTATGTAGGGATGTTGGCGTTCCGGTTGCCCGCGCCGGTGGAGTACGACTGGCCGACCGTACTGCTTTCGTGGCTGGCGGCGATTTTTGCATCGGCGATCGCGCTGTTCGTGGTGAGCCGGGAGGAGATGGGCCTGTTTCGAGCGATCATTGGCAGTATCTTCATGGGCACCGGCATCGCGGGGATGCATTACATCGGCATGGCGGCGATGCGGCTGCCGGCGAACTGCCAATATTCGCGAGTGACTGTGGCAATTTCAGTGGCGTTGGCGATGGTGATTTCGCTGGTAGCGTTGTGGCTGACGTTTCATTTTCGAGCAGAGACAAAGTCGGGCGGCTGGCGGAAGGCACTTAGCGCAGTGGTGATGGGCGCAGCGGTTCCTGTGATGCACTACACGGGAATGGCGGCGGCGAGCTTCACGCCCGCGATGCCGGGTCATAGCGACCTGGTGCACGCGCTGAGCATATCTTCGCTTGGGGTGGTGAGCGTCATTCTCGTTACGTTCATGGTGCTGGGACTGACGGTGGTGACGTCGCTGGTAGACCGGCGCTTTTCCGCGCAAGCGCTGGAACTACGGACCAGTGAGAAGCGATACCGACAGATACTGGAAACGTCGTTCGATGCTTTCGTGGAGATGGATTCGTTGGGCAGAATCACGGATTGGAACGTGCAAGCCGAAAGGACTTTCGGCTGGGCGCGCGCGGAGGTGATAGGCGAAAATCTTCCGGAAAAAATCATCCCCGCGCTACAGCGTGACAATTACCAGAAGGAAATCCGGCAACTGCTGGCGCAGGGCCAGGTTTCCGGCGAGCATAAGCGATTTGAAATTGCAGTTTCCAGCCGCGACGGGGGCGGAATTCCCGCGGAGATCACCATTTCCGCGATGTGGCTGGATGGAGTGCACCAGTTTGCCGCATTCGTGCGGGATCTCAGCGAGCGCAAGCGATTCGAACAAGACCTGCACGACGCGAAGGAAGCGGCAGAAGTAGCAAATCAGGCGAAGAGCACATTCCTGGCGACCATGAGCCATGAAATCAGGACGCCGATGAACGGAATCTTGGGCATGACCGATCTGGTGCTGGACACCGAACTCACCGAGGAGCAGCGCGAACACCTTGGCCTGGTGAAGTTCTCCGCGGAGTCGCTGCTCACGGTGATCAACGACATTCTGGATTTCTCGAAGATCGAGGCCGGAAAGTTGGAGCTGGAATCGATCCCTTTCGAGCTGCGCGAAAGCCTGGGCGAAACGATGAAGGCGCTTGGTTTTCGCGCTCACCAAAAACAGTTGGAACTGGTCTTTGACGTACGGCCGGAAGTGCCTGAGGCGTTGCTGGGAGACCCAGGACGAATCAGACAAATTCTGATCAATCTGGTGGGCAACGCGATCAAGTTCACGGAGCGCGGAGAAATCGTAGTAAGTGTTGAGGAGGAATCCGGAGTGTCCAACGCGACTCACTTGCACTTCGCAGTGCGTGACACTGGTGTGGGCATAGCGGCCGAGAGGCAAGGCAAAATTTTTGAAGCATTTGCACAGGCCGACGGCAGCATGGCGCGTAAGTACGGCGGCACGGGATTGGGCTTGACGATCTGCAAGCGCCTGGCGGAATTGATGGCGGGACGAGTATGGATGGAGAGCCAGCCGGGCCAGGGGAGCACGTTCCACTTCGTGATTCGCGTAGGCTTGAACGATGCTCCAGTGGCGCGCTGCACGCCGGCTGCGCTAAGCAAACTGCAGGACTCACCAGTTCTGATTGTGGACGACAATTTGACGAACCGGCGGGTGCTGGAAGGGATGCTGGTTCGCTGGGGGATGCGGCCAACGGCGGTGGAAAGCGGCCGAGCCGCGCTGCAAGCGTTGCGGGAGGCGAAGAGCAAAGGGCAACCGTTTCCTCTGGTGCTGCTGGACGGCCAGATGCCGGAAATGGACGGATTCGCACTGGCCGAGATCATGCACCAGGACGCTGCGCTTGCCGGAACAACGGTGATGATGCTGACTTCCGCAGGTTCCGCAGGGGATGGAGCGCGCTGCCGGGAGTTGGGGATTTCCGCGTATCTGGCCAAACCGATAAGGCAGGGAGAACTGCTGGAGGGCATCTGCGCGCTGCTGGAGCGGTCGCCGGCGAAGAAAACCGACACATTGGTTACGAAGCACACATTGCGGGAAGTTCGGAACCGGCGCAGGGTTCTTTTGGCGGAAGACAATATGGTGAACCAGAAGCTGGCGCTGCGATTGCTGGAGAAGCGCGGGTATGAGGTGATCGTCGCGGGGGATGGGCAGGCAGCGCTGGGAGAATTGCAGAAAGGAAGTTTTGACGTGATCTTGATGGACGTGCAAATGCCGACGATGGATGGCTTGGAGGCGACGGCCGCAATTCGGGAGAAGGAAAAATCAAGCGGAGGACACATCCCGATCATTGCCATGACAGCGCATTCGCTGAAGGGAGATGAGGAACGGTGTGTTGCGGGCGGGATGGATGCCTACGTCTCGAAGCCGATTCGCACGCACGAGTTATTTGCGACGATTGAGCGAGTGCTAGGCAAGAGCGATGACAGCGGTGTGGCGGGACATGCGGAATTGGAAACGAAACTGGGACTGTGAGTCCGATGCGAATTCGAGGGCAACTTCAACGACGCCCGCCTAAAAACCAGGCGGCCGCTACAAATTCAACGCTAGGGACACGACTACGATTCCACATTCGGAAATATTTCGGGCGGAGCCATGCGCGAAATTTTGCGATTTTTGCGGCGGGGAGGCGCCAGCGCTCGTGTCTCATGCGGTTAGAGGGTGGCGAAGATGTGATAGCTGATGGTGCCGAGTGCGATGCCGATGGCGGAGCCGGCGAGGACGTCGCTAAGGAAGTGCATGCCCAGGATGATGCGCGAGGAGGCGATCAGCAGGGCGACGGCCAGGAGGACACCTTGGAGTTGTGGGTAGAAGAGGCCTAGTGAGAGCGCGATGGCGAAGGCGGTGATGGTGTGGCCTGAGGGGAAAGAATATTTATCCGGTGGAAGGATCAGGGACCAGCAGTGCGGTTCGATTTCGCAGGGGCGCTGGCGTTTGCTGGTTTTCTTCAGGGCGCGGAAAAGCAGGATGCCGACGAACGCGGCTGCGGTGGCGGCGCCGATGGCTGCGAAGCGGTGTTCGCCGCCATAGACGAGCAGGATCAGACCGAGCGAATACCATAGCCAGCCGTCGCCCATGCGCGTCATCAATATCATGAGGATGCGAAACCAGCGCGGGGCGCGCCAGCGATGGACGCGGCGCATCAGGCGATAGTCGTTCGATTGAATCTGGTTCCAGACAGCTTTGGCGACTGTCATACGGATCCCTCCGCCGCAGATTGCGGCAGCGATATCCAGCGAGGATGTTTGCTAGCTTCGGGCGCGCCAAGAATTTCCGCACCCCAGCGGCGGCCGAAAACGCGTTCGTCGTGATAATTCCAGTAAGTGATGACCGGGATGAGCGCGGCGAGCGGCGAGAGCAGGGCGGTCCAGGATTTTTCGCGCATCATTTCGTAGGCAATCCAGAAAACATCGCGCGTGAGTTTGCTGAAGCTGCCGGATTCTCCGGCGACGCGGCCCATGCCGGCGCGCAAGCCTTCGAAGAATTCTGCTTTATCGCGCGCACCGGGAACTTCGGTGTAGGCGGTGCCGGCGGAGGGAAGCGCGTGCGCGTCGCTGCCGCCGATGGCGATTTTGTCCCATTGTTTGGCGAGTTGCGCAGCGCGCTGATTGGCGCTTTCGAGCATGTGACTGTTGCGCGTTTCGACGGCGGGAAAATATTCCTGGAACCAGGCGAAGTCTTCGCGCTCGCGGCGTCCGGTGACGGCAGAGAAAACGTGATTGATGCTGAAGAAGAGGCGGCGCTCGGTGAGATACATCAGGAGCGAGACGAGATCGTTGCGGCGCTGTTGCAACTGTTGGTGCTGACGGTCGGTGATGTCGTACACGCCGACGTGGACTTCGGTGCCGCTGGGCATTTTGCAGGTTAATTCTTCACTGACAAAAAAATCGGGATGCTGGCGCAATTGTTCGGCGCCTTCGATGGAATCGTGATCGGTGAGGGTGAAGAGATTCATGCCGCGGCGCTGCAGCAGGGAATACACGTCGTGAGGATTGCTATAACACTCGCGGCAAAATTTTCGGGCAAAGGGGGTTGTAGTTGGTCCGGAAAAGTACGAGTGAACATGCAGGTCGCATCTCACGTAGATAAAAATAGCGGGGCCGTGTTACCGGCAGATGACATGCGTGCTAAAGTTCTGAAAATACAGATATTTAACTCTTTCGACACAGTAACGGTCTTTTAACAGTTCCGTAGCAGATCTCGGCACTACGGATGCGAGACTCCGCCCGCATGCAACGAATCGAGTTTTGCTTTTTCGACGCCGGCGGCGGACATCGCGCGGCAGCCACTGCGCTGCAGATGTCCATTCCGGCGCAAGAACGTTCGTGGGACGTTCGCCTGCTCAACATTCAAGAATTGCTCGATGAGCTGGATATCCTCAAAAGATACGCGGGGATACGCATCGAGGACTACTACAACTGGATGCTGCGCAGCGGATGGACGCTGGGCAGCGTTTACCTGATGAAAGTGTTGCAATTTGCGATTTGGTCGCGGCATGCGGCGACGGTGCGGGTGCTGGAGCGGCACTGGCGGGAAACTGCTCCGGATATGGTTGTGTCATTCATTCCGCACTTCAACCGGGCGCTATGTGAAAGTTTCGCGAACGCGTGGCCAGGACGCCCATTCGTCACGGTACTGACCGACATTGCGGATTTTCCGCCGCATTTCTGGATCGAGCGGCAGAGGCAGTATTTGGTTTGCGGATCGGAGCGCGCGGTGGAGCAGGCGCGCGAACACGGGCACATGGACAACCGGATATTTCGTGCGTCGGGGATGATTTTGCATCCGCGATTTTATGAGGCGCCGGTGGAAGAGCGCGTGGCGGGTCTGGCGCGATTGGGATTGCGCGCGGATTTGCCTACTGCGGTGGTGCTGTTTGGTGGCTTCGGCTCGCAGGCGATGTTGGAAATTGCGGAACGGTTGGACGATTCGAAGCTGGAGCTGCAATTGATTTTTATTTGCGGGCGGAACGAGAAGTTGGCTTCTGCACTGCGGGTGGGTGGATCGAGATTGCCGCGGTTCGTGGAAGGATTTACGAAGGTCGTGAACCGGTACATGCATTTGGCGGATTTCTTTATTGGGAAGCCGGGGCCGGGAAGTGTGAGCGAGGCGTTGGCGATGAAGCTGCCGGTGATTGTGTCTTGCAATGCTTGGACTCTGCCGCAGGAACGCTACAACGCGACGTGGGTACTGGAGAATGAGGTGGGAGTGGTGCTGCGGAGTTTCAGTGAGATTGTGCCGGCGGTGGGAAGGATGATCGAGCCGGCAAATTTGGCGCGTTTTCGGGCGAATGCGGGAGGATTGAAGAACCGGGCGGCGTTTGAGATTCCGGGGATGCTGGAGCAGATTTTGGAAAAGTCCGAGAAGAGTGTTGAACCGTACGCTGCTGTCAAGACCTGACGGTTCATTTGCCGCAAAGGTTGGTTAGCTCCACGGTAAACGTGTGAAGTACGCAACCGAGATCACGGTGGCGGTGGCGATTGCCCACAGCACGAGTCGTACCCAGCGCGGGATGTGTTCCCACCCGCTTCCCAATTTGCGCCGCGAGTGTGGTTCAGGATCGACGATTTCTTGAGACATAGTCCACCTGCAAACGTTGATTCTCCCCAGACGTTAATCCAGCGTGGCTGCTTGTTGCCGCAACATGGCGACTTCTTTGCGGAGGATGGCGGTGAATACTCGTTCGTAGGCCATGGCGGCGCGCGCGGCGAGGCGTTCCAGCATTTCGGATTCGTCGGCGGTGATGTCGTTTCCGGATTGGTGCGGGCCGAAGAGGGCTACGGCAGTGGCTTCGGGAACGCCGCTACGGACCGGGACGGTGAGGCTGGGAGCGGCGAGGCCGGACGGCAGGTCGAGTGGTTGGTCAGGCGGTAGATCCGGTGAATTCCAAGGATCGTGACCGATGCGGACCGGTTCACCGTCTTTCAAACAACGCAGGGCAATTGCATCTTGTTCGGGGAGCAGTTCTTTTTTCATGGAGGCGGTCCAGCCTCGCGTGTCCTGCGTTCTGCAAAACACCTTTCCATCATTGCGGAAAACCGCGCCGGATGACAGATGGAGGGCGCGGACCGCGCTTTCCACCAGCAGGCAATCAATTTCAGGAAGAGTTTCGGCGCGTGCTAGCGCTTCGTTCGCGACTTTCATCTGCTCACGCGCGGAGTGGAATTGGCGATTGAAGATGCGATCGAGCAGTTCCACGGCGATCTCGTGCAGGCGCTGCATTACGAGCAACACGATGGGCGCGACGACTAGCGCCCAGATCCACGCGGGCAAGCGAACGTCTTCCTCCAGGTGCGCGAGCTTTTCGTGTAGCTGGACGATGGGAATACCGAGGGCGAGGCTAAGCGCGACCAATATTGTGCCGTGACGGAGGGGAATGGAGACGCTGACCACACGGCGCAGCCAGACCGCTTGCGACGCGAAGTAGGCGAGGACGCCGTTGGGAAGATAGAGAAGACCGATGAAGGCCGGCGAGGGCGCGGCGCCCCAAAGATGAGTAATCAGGTCGGAGGACTGGCAAAGCTCGGCGAGGATGTAGGCGGGAAGTCCGATGGCGCAGCCCCAGACGACCCAGTTCATGCGCTGCTTTTCCTGCGGCGGGAGGGTGCGGCGGCGCGCGAGGAGAATGAAGAGCACGGCGGCGTCTATGGCGAAGCCTGCGAGGAAAGTGACCTCGATGATTCTTTCGGTGGGGAAGCCGAGGATGCTGGCGAAGTTCGCGAGCGTAAGAGCGGTGATGACGGCGGCGAGGAGCGGGACCGCCCATTGGAGTTTTTGCCAGCGCGGTTCGGTGCGGTCTTCGGGAAAACGCAGCGCGAAGAGCAAGAGGCCGGCGAAGGCGGCACCTTGCGCGAGGGATTCGGCAATTTCCTGCGCGAGGATTGCGGCGGGCGAGCGTTGCAGCAACGCGTAATACGTGTAGGACTGCCCGGGATTAAACCAGAGCACGTAGAAGAACAAGCCCCAGGTCATCCAGCTTGGGCGCGTCCAGACGAGCCAGAAGGCGATGATGATGACGACGATGCCGACGACAGTGTCGGCGAAGAGGACGAGGCGTTCGGTGGAAGTGAGCGGAGCCGGGGCGGAGTGGAGGTTTATAGTGCGCGGCGGGGTGCCGGATTTCGCTTGGATGGTGAGGGTGATCTGGCTGTGAGGGAGCACCGCTTGCGTTTCGCCTAGGCCACCGAGGAGGACGAGCAGGCTGGCGCATCGCGGCGTGTTGATGTCGGCTGGATTGCAGCGCATGGATTTCAAGTCAATGCGGTCGCCTGGCGTGATGCCGGCTGAGGCGGCGGGAGAATCGTTTGATGATGCGAACGGCGCGAGGACGCCGGTGATGACGCCGTCGCTGTCCACAGCGAGGCCGAAGGAATCGAGGGAATCGAAGACGCGTTGCAGGCCGGGGACGATCATGGCGAGAGCCCAAAGAGTTAGGACAATTAGTAGGAGGCGCGCGGCGCGGGAATGATGAGGTTGGTTGTGGACCTTTGCGATGCTCGGCGCGTACACGGCGCACCTCTGGTTATTTTTGCGAGAAACTTGGGTGCATCTTATGCGTTCGGATGGGGGATGGGAAGGGGAGTCTGTTCGAGGCGAAACGCTTGGCGGTCGTCAATTTCGCGGGGTTAGCATATTATGTGCGTTGGCTGGACGCGGCCGGGGGCTGTAGTTGCTGCGGCTTTATGGCGTGTCAAGCGTCACGCTGAATTATCCTCAATTCATATTTACACTTCAGAGACGGAGGGACTTCATATGAGCACACAGGAAAGCGTAGCTTCAGCTGCATTGGTTAACGGTGCGGAGCCGGAAGAGTTCGACTTGGTGATTCTGGGCGACGGGACGGGATCAACGCTTGCAGCATGGACGTTTGCGGGCGAAGGAAAGCGTGTGGCGGTGATTGAACGGAAATATATCGGGGGATCGTGCCCGAACATCGCGTGTCTGCCGAGCAAGAACATCATTCACAGCGCGAAGGTGGCGGCGTACGTTCGCGAGAGCAAGGAGTTCGGGATAACCACGGAAAAATTCAGCATTGATATGTCCGCAGTGCGTGGGCGCAAACGGCGGATGGTAGCAAGCCTGAATGAGATGTACCTGGACAATTACGAAAAGACCGGGGCGGAATTTATCCTGGCGACCGGGAAATTTATTGCGCCCAAGACTGTGGAGGCGACGCTGGCGGATGGATCGGTGCGGCGATTGCGCGGGGAGAATGTGATCGTCAGCACCGGGACGCGCGCAGCGATCGATGCGATTCCTGGCATGGCTGAGGCGCAGCCGTTGACGCATATCGAGACGCTGGAACTTGGCGTGGTTCCGGAACATTTGCTGGTGATCGGCGGCGGGTACATCGGATTAGAACTGTCGCAAGCGATGCGGCGGTTCGGGAGCAAGGTGTCGCTGATCGAACGCAGCGAACAGTTGGTGTCGCGCGAGGATGATGATGTTTCGGAAGCGCTTAGCGGGGCGTTCCGGGATGAGGGCGTGGAAATTGTCTTGAACGCGAAGCTGAAGCGGGTGACGGGAAAATCAGGTGACGCTGTACAAATAGTGATCGAGCAAAATGGAGTGGAGAAAACGCTGAAAGGAAGTCATCTGCTGGTGGCAACGGGGCGGAAGCCGAACACCGAGGGGATCGGGCTGGAGCTGGCCGGGGTCGAAGTGACCGAGCGTGGATATATTAAGGTGAACGAGCGGTTGCAGACGACGGCGCCGGGCGTGTGGGCGATCGGCGAGGTGGCGGGGAGCCCGCAGTTTACGCACATCAGCGTGGACGATTTCAGGGTGGTGCATGACAACTTTAGCGGCAGCGGTAAGCGCGTGACGACTGGGAGGCAGGTTCCGTTCTGCCTGTTCACGGATCCGGAATTCGCGCGCATCGGGCTGAGCGAGAAGGAAGCTAAGGCGCAGGGGATCTCGTATCGGTTGTTTAAGATTCCGATGGAGGGGGTGCTGCGCGCGCGGACGCTGGGTGAAACGCTGGGATTTATGAAAGCGTTAGTGGAAAGCGACGGCGAGCGGATTCTTGGCCTTGCGGCAGTGGGGGTGGGCGCGGGGGAGACGTTGGCCACGGTGCAGGTTGCGATGATCGCGGGGTTGCCTTACACGGCGTTGCGCGATGCTGTGCTGACGCATCCGACTCTGGCGGAGGGGTTGGGCGTGTTGTTTTCGTCGGAACCTGTGGCGCAAAATCAGAGGACGCGCGCGGCGAAGCAGTGATTGAGATTCGGTAAGAGTGCCGGCTTGTGTGGGATTCCGGGTTATTTGGAGGCGAGGCAGGGCAGGGCGGCTAGTTTCGATTTCCCGGTGTCGTACCTAAAATGGCCTGCGGAATCTATCATCGCGTTCAGAACCCATCGCCCCTGCGCAGTTCCTACGTCAGTGCGGACGAACGAGATCGCCACAGTTCCTGTTCCGCCGTGGAAGTTCATTTCGCGGTGAACCATAACCGTATTTTGCGGGCCAGGGTTCGTTTCCGTATGGTCGCTGATCGGCGTTCCGCAGCGCGCAATGACTAGGTCGGGCGTGAGAGCGTATATCGCGCGCTCTTCTGGTCCTTGTCTGACCACCTCGTAGAGCCAATACGGAATCTTAAATGCAAACAACTTGGCAACAACTTCGGCTATGAGGAGTACGGTGACAATGGTGAAAGCTATTGCGGCGACTCTACGGTTCATGAAACGCATATTAAACTATGATGACCTCGCGGTGCGGGATTAGTCGAATCGTCGGAGCCTGACCCACAGACGCACGCCGGGTGACTCGACCGGTTGTCGGCAACGTGGCAAGATGAGGTTGTGCTGTTTAGAAGCTTATTGGCATAGGCATAGCGAAGGAGATTTTTGATCATGGCTAAGGGAACTTTTGCGGCGGGTTGTTTTTGGGGAGTGGAGGCTGCGTTTCGGAAGGTGGCGGGGGTGACTTCTACTGCTGTGGGTTACACGGGCGGGACGGCGAAGAGCCCGAACTATAAAGAGGTTTGCACGGGGCGGACTGGGCACGCGGAGGCGGTGGAAGTGGAGTTTGATCCTGAGCAGGTTTCTTATTTGGAGCTGCTGGCGGTTTTCTGGAAGAGCCATGATCCGACGACGGTGAACCGGCAGGGGCCGGACGTGGGGACGCAGTACCGGTCGGCGATTTTTTATCATGATGCGGAACAGGAGGAGGAAGCGCGGGCGTCGAAGTCGGTGCTGGAGAAGGACTACGTTTTCAAGAAGCCGATTGTGACGGAGATTGTGCCGGCGGGGGAGTTTTATCGGGCGGAGGAATATCATCAGCAGTATTTTGAGAAGACTGGGGATCGGGCTTGCTACATTTAGGGGTAAGGTGTTGCGAAGTATGGAGGAAAGTCAAAATCACCACTGATGAACGCTGATAAAGGCTGATACGGCGAAGCGACGGAAAGTCGAGTTGCGGGGGTGTTGGGCGATTCACAAATTCAAAGGCAACGCAAACTGCAAAGACTTGACGCGCTGAATTTGTGGCAAGCAGGGGCGCAGCAAGCAGCGCCCCTGCCAATTTACAGGCAACAAAGCCGGCGAGACGCCGGCGCTACGCGGGGCAACGGCAAGGTCATCGTCAAAGTCAGAGGCGCCCCGCAAGAGCTGGCCGCTACAAATTCGACGACCGCGACTGCGAACACTCTTCCATAGTCTGCAAAGCCATGAACTCCAAACTGTGAGACGCGGGTTCCCGCAAGAGTTGGCACACCACCAGAGACAAGGCGCGATTCTGAAGCAGCTAACTATTGATTTGGGTTGGAGGGACTTTCGCTTAGGTGATACCAGAGCGCGACGCCTGCGCCTGCGGCTGCGCCTAGAACGATCAGGTCGAAGAGCAGGTGTCGGTGGCGGGGAGCTACTACTTTATTGTTGCCGCCCGCGCCGGCAGGACCTTGCGGTTCGACTGCTGGGTCGAGGTCCATGGTGACGCGATAGGATTTTCCGGCGGGAATTTCGTGGAGGTCGCCGTCGTTGTCGAGGACCAGCGTTCCGCGATATGCGGAGATGATCACTTCGCGCGGGCTGAGAATGGTGACCTGGCCGTAGCCGGGCTGGCCGTTCGCGGCGCGCAGGGTGCCTTCAGGAATTTCCAGCGAGAGTTGATCAGAACCATTTGAGGAAAAGCCTACTGTGCCGCGCGCGACCGAGGCGTTCACGACATTCGAACCTGCGGAAAGCGTGGCGGCGCTGGAAGAGAGCAGATAGAACTGGCTGCCGCCGACTTTGAGGCGAACGGTGCCGCCTTCATCTGTGGCGAGTGTATCGCCGGGGTACACCGTGGTCCCGATTGCGACTGTGGCAGAACCCAAATGGGCTTCCTGTGCCTGAGTGACAAGGCCGAGGGGCCTTTCGTTTGCGGCGAAGCTCGGGATGCCGATCAAACCGACAGAAAGGATGGCCACTAAGAAGGATTTAAGGATGTATCGCACGGCGACCTCCTATAAACACAGAATCAATTTAGGCGCAGAAGCAGCTGGTGTCAATAGACTTGAACACTTCTTCATCGGCCGGAAATGAAGGACGATGAATCGATATAGCCCGATGCTGGCGCGAGGCTTGCGGGCTTCGCTTGGTATTTGCCGAAGCACGGTGCGGGGCGCGCGTTCTGCGCTAGAATACATAGCACGTTGGAGGCCGGATGATTCACCGTTTTGTATTTCATAATGACCGCTTGCTGCCGGTGACGGAGGTGCGGCTGTCTCCGGGGCAGGCCGGGCTGCTGAATGGGTGGGGATTGTTCACGACGGTGCGGATTTTCGAAGGGGTTCCGTTTGCTTTCGAGCGGCATTGGAAGCGATTGCAGCGCGACGCGGAGCGGACGCATTGCCCGTTTCCATTTGAGGAAAACGTGGTGCGCGGGCAATTGGCAGAGGTGCTGCGGGCGAATCAGGTGCGGGAGGGTGCCGCGCGCGTCTATGTGATTTACAACCAGGTGGGATTCTGGCGCAGCGATGAGAATTTTCCGCGCGTGGATTTGCTGTTGTGCTCGGCGGATCTGCCTGCTTATCGCGAGCCGGCGCGGCTGGGATTGCGCGAGCATGGGCGGCACGCGGCGTCTCCTTTGGCGGGCGTCAAAGTGATTTCGTGGCTCGATAATGTTTGGAATTATTACGAGGCGCAGCAGGCGGGTTTTGATGAAGTGGTGCTGCTGAACGAGCGGGGAGAAGTAGCCGAATGCACGGCCGCGAATATTTTTTGTGTTAAGGATGGGCGGGTGGCCACGCCTCCTGTGTCGACTGGATGTTTGCAGGGGATTACGCGGAGCGTGTTGCTGGAGATTGGTGCTGGCGCGGGGGCTCCGGTGGAAGAGCGCGTATTGCGGCCGGAGGATTTGTACGCGGCGGATGAGATTTTTATTTCTTCGACGAACCGGAATTTGTTGGGAGTGGGCGAGGTAAACGGGCGGAAGATTGCGCCGGCGCCGGGGGCGGTCACTTTGAAATTGGAGAAAGCGTTTGGGGAGTATGTGCGGGCGTATCTCGAGGCGCGGTCGGCCGCTTCTCGGTAGCGGTGAGTTCTGCAGGGCGCCTGATTCGTTGGGAAAAAGGCAGTGGCTAGTGACGAGTGCTTAGTGGCTAGAAAGAGCTGCGGCGGTTTTTTCGTTCTCACCTAGAGTTCAGACATCCGAATTCCGGACAATTGTACAGATGGTGTTGCAAAAAGCAGATCCCTGCCTGCGGCAGGCAGGCCTCTCTACGTCCCGCGCCCGTTCCGTCCCGCGACTGCGGGACGGGAAAGAAACAGTGCGGGACTTCGTTCGGGATGACACGGTGATTGCTGGGTTGCAAATGGCTCGGCGATTTAGTGGATCATCAGTCCGGTGATGCCGAGGGCTATTCCGGCTACGGCGAGGACGATGCCGAAGAGCCAGAAGATTTTCTTGCGCGTTAGTAGGGTGATGGAGGAGATTACCAGGGCGGCTTCGAGCAGGACTTCGGAAAGATCGTAGCGATCGGCGCGGGCTTCTTCGACTTTTACCTCGGCTTCCTTTTGCCGGGCTTCGGTTTCGATTTCTTTTAATTCGTCGGAGTAGCGGTCCACCTGCTTTTTGTACTTTTCCCTTACGGCGTCCACTTGCTTGGCGTCCTGCAGTGAAAAGATTGAAAGCTCGTCCAGGAAAAGTTCGTAGCTGCGGCGGCGAATTTCCTTAGCTTGAAAGTAGGCCCACTGATCGGCGGCGCGGGTTTGCAGCAGGACTTCTTCGGTGTGCGCGCGGTGCCCGAGCAGGGTGACGGTGGCGATGACGACGGCCAGGATGGCCATGGTCAGCGTGACGGGCGCGAGGCTGGGTTCGTGAGCACCTTCTTCCGCGTGTTCTTTTAGTTCGCCGATTTCATCGGGCATGGGTGGTCCTCACAGGAAATGGAATTTCCACGGGTGGCGGCAGGGGCCGCTTGGGATTTGTCGCGCAAGAGAATAGCAGAATCGGTGGGAGCGATGCTATTGCGGCATTTTTTTGTGTGCGCTTGACGCGGGATATCGCGTGAGGAGTGGTTCTTGTAGAATTGGGACGAGGGTGATTTCTGGAGGGCGCGAATTATGAGCGAGCTTGCTAAGAAGAATTGCGTGCCGTGTCGGGGTGGAGTGCCGCCTTTGGCTGGAAAAGAGTTGGAGGGGCTGGCGAAGGAAGTGCCGGAGTGGAAGGTAGTGGATGGGCATCATATTGTGCGGACGTTCACGTTTCCTGATTTTAAGCAGGCGCTCGCGTTTGTGAACAAGGTGGGGGCGATTGCGGAGGACCAGGGGCATCACCCGGATATTTTTTTGGGGTGGGGGAAGGCGGAAGTTACCACGTGGACGCATAAGATTAATGGATTGACGGAGAGCGATTTTATTTTGGCGGCGAAGATTGACGGGATTTAGGGCTCGTCGTCGCCTTCGGTTTCTTGTTCGGGGTCTAGTGTGGCGGCTAGATTTATGGTGGGGAGGTTGGCGCGGCGGAGTTGGTCGTTTAGAGTGTTGACGTCGCGGGCTTTTAGGTCGTCCCATTGAGTTTGTAGCGCGGTCACGGAGCGCTGCAGATCGCCGTTGGTGTCTTGTGCGGTTTGGGTGGGGGCGGCGTCGGCGCCGTCAACTACGGCGAGCAGTTGCGCGAATTGGGAGTTTAATTGCGCGAAAGTTTGCTGATGGGCGGCTGGACCGGATCCTGCGGCTGCTTCTTCGAAAGGCGCGACTTTTTCTTCCAGGGCGCGCATGGCGTCGGCTATTTCACCTTTGGGGGCTTGGTGGGCTAGGTCGCGCAACTGCGCGCGGACGGCGCGAACCTGGGCTAGCGACGCGAAAGTCGAGTTCATCGCATCGCAGATGCGCGAGGCCAGGCGGAATTGCTGATCGAGTTGGTCCACGGGCGCGGTGATGCGCGGATCCATTTTGATTTCGAGTGGCTGGGTGTAGGTTTGGCCGGCAACGTCGAGCTTCAGGGTGTACGTGCCGGGCATTACGGCGGGTCCGACGGGAAGACGCGGCGTGTCGTGCGCGATGGCGGAGATGGGATATTCGTGACGGAGCGAGGCGGGCGGCGGAGTGCGCAGATCCCAGACGAAACGATGCTGGCCCGCGGCGTCTGAAAGAATTTGCGGCGGGCGGATCCAGTAGAGCGGTACATTTAATTCCTTCCCGAGTTCCTCCATGGTTGCTTCCGGTTTATCGGTGCTGGAAAACGCGCGAACTATTTTTCCGCTGGCGTCGAGGATTTGCAGCTTCACTGGTCCGGCGGCGGATTGCAGGGTGTAATCAATGATGGCGCCATGGGGCGGATTTTTTCCGGCAGGTTCTTCTGGAGGCAGGGGAGTGTCGGTGTTGACGTTGCGGCGGACGCGATAGGCGATGCCGGGTTTGAAGAGATACGCGGGGGCGGCTGCGATTTGTTCGTTGAGCTGACGCAGCGGAGTGACGTCGTCGAGGATCCAGAAGGAGCGGCCGTGGGTGCCGACTACGATATCGTCATTGTGAATCACCAGGTCGCGCATGGAAGTGGCGGGGAGATTTAGCTGGAGCGATTGCCAGGAGTCGCCGTCGTTGAACGAAACGTAGATGGCGCGCTCGGTGCCGGCGAAAAGCAGGCCTTGGCGGACGGGATCTTCGCGGACTACGTTCACCGGCGCGTCGTCGGGCAGGCCGGTGGTGATTTTTTCCCAAGTTTGCCCGCCGTCGTGGGTGCGATAAATGTACGGGTGAAGATCGTCGAGACGGAAACGATTGACCGCGGCATAGACGCCGTTGGGATCGAAGTGTGAAGCGTCGAGTTGGGCGATTTTGCTCCAGGCGGTGAGGCCGGGAGGAGAAACTTCGCGCCAATTTTGGCCGCCGTCGCGCGTGAGCCAGATGAGGCCGTCGTCAGTGCCGGCCCAGATGAGATTGGCATCGAGCGGGGAAGGCGCGAGGGAATAAATTACGCCGCGATGTTTGCCATGCGCGGGATCGTCCGCGGTCATGCTGGTGAGATTTGGGGGCACGCCGGGATCCTCGCGCGTTAAATCGGGGCTGATGACTTGCCAGCTGTGTCCGGCGTCGGTGGTTTTGAACAGGACGTTGGAGCCGAGATAAAGGGTGTGCGGCGCGGCGGGAGAAAAAATCAGCGGGGCGGTGCGATTGAAGCGGTATTTTCCGGTGCGCAGGAGCACGGGCGAGACATCCTGCGTTTGACCGGTGATCATGTCAAAGCGCGTGACCTTGCCGCCGTAAATCAGATTGGAATGCAGCGGGTCTGGCGCGACGTATCCATATTCTTCCGTGCCCACAGGATGCCAATCGCGAAAACTGATTGCGCCCCAGTCGCTGCGGCTGGCGGTGCCGGCTGAGCCGCTTTCCTGTTGTCCGCCGTAAACCCAGTAGGGGAATTGATTGTCGGTGATGACGTGGTAGAACTGCGCCGTCGGCTGGTTGTACCAACTGCTCCAGGTTGCGCCGCCGTTGACGCTGATGGTGGCGCCTTGATCGGCGGCGAGCAAAATAATTTTGGGATCTTCCGGATTGATCCAGACGGTGTGGTAGTCGTCGCCGCCGGGGGCGCCTTTGATTGCGGTGAAGCTTGTGCCCGCATCGGTGGAGCGGTAGGTGGAAGTATTGCAGATATAAATGATGTCCGGATTTTCGGGGGAGACGCGCACCCAGGCGAAATCGGAACCGCGTCCCCAGATGCGCGCTTCGTGATTTACGCGCTGCCAACTTTCACCGGCGTCGTCGGAACGATAGAGGCCGCCAACTTCGGGTGCGGCGTCAACTAGCGCGTAGATTCGATTGGGACTGCTGGGCGAAATCCCGAAGCCGATGCGGCCGAGGCCTTGCGCGTTTGTCGGCAGGCCTTTAGTGAGCGGATGCCAGGTTTCGCCGCCGTCGGTGGATTTGAAGAGGCCGCCGGTGTGGCCTTCGAGCGGATTTCCGGTGGTCCAAGGCGGACGGCGCGACGACCACAAATCTGTGTAGATGATTTGCGGATTCTTGGGATCGAAAGCCAGGTCGGCGGCTCCGGTGTCGTCGTCTTTGTAGAGAATTTTCTGCCAGGTTGCGCCGCCGTCGGTGGAACGGAAAACGCCGCGTTCGGAATTGGGGCCGTAGGGATGGCCGAGGACGGCAACGAAAACGCGATTGGGATCTTGCGGGTCTATCAGGATACTTGTGATTTGTTGGCCGTCGCGCAGGCCTAGATGTTGCCAGGTTTTTCCGGCGTCGGTGGATTTGTAGATGCCATCGCCGGTGGAAAGATCGGGGCGGCGCAGGCCTTCGCCGCTGCCTACATAAATAACGTTGGGATTCGATGGAGCTACGGCTAGCGCGCCGATGGAGCCGGTGGGTTGGCCGTCAAAAATGGGGACCCAAGTGCGGCCGGCATCGGTGGTCTTCCAGACGCCGCCGTTGTTGACGCCGATGTAGAAGAGATTGGGATTGTTGGGGACGCCTGTGGCGGCCACGGTGCGGCCCCCGCGGAATGGGCCGATGCAGCGCCACTCGAGATTTGCGTAGAGGCTGGGTGGGAATTGCGGGCTGGTTGTGGTTGCGTTGGTGTTGTCTGCTGTGCTCGATTGCGGCGCGGTGGCGTCGGAAGAAGATTGCGCGTGGGCGGAGGGCACCAGCAGCGCTCGTAGCGCCACGAGAAAAATGATTGTCGAAATCAGTGCACGTGCTTGCTGCCGGAATTTCATGGCCCGCCCCCTGTATCCGCAAAAACTATACTACCTTCGCCGGGATTTCGTGCTGCGGGAGGAGCGATTTGCGCGGAGCGCGGGAATTGTTTGTTTTTTGTTCGTGTGGAAGGTTTCGCGCGACGCGAGCTAAGCGCTTTGTGGCGCGCGTACAGCGTGGCGAAAGTTCCACTACACGTACACTACAGCGTTATTTGTACGCACCGTTTCGCAGCATGTTCGTTGACCACATCGTTAGCACAGCCTACGTTGAGTCTGTACCTCTCGGAGGATTCTGTGCGATCGATGGCGCGTTTGTGTCTCGTGGTGTTGCTGGTGACGAGCTTGCTGGATATTCCGGCGTTCGCGGCCGCGGAAAAACCGCTGGGGATGGTGATCCAGGCGCAGGAAGCGCTGCTGGATAAAGCGAAGTTGCAGGTGGGAACTTCCATCTATGGCGGCGACACGGTGGTGACGGATGCTGGGGGCGGGCTGAGGTTGAAGCTGGGCGGCAGCCAATTGTATTTGCTGGCGGACAGCGCGGCGACGCTCTCGCAAAATACCACGGTGGTGCATGCGGTGGTGGCGCGCGGCACAGTGGGATTTTCTTCGAACGGCGCGGACAACGTGGAGCTGGAGATCCCGGAAGGAATTTTGCGCGCGGCGGATGGGCAGCCGGCTTACGGGCAGGTGACGATTTTGAGCGCGCAGGAAGTGGTGATTTCCGCTTATCGCGGGGCGCTGGTGCTGGATAATGATGGAGAGATGCATACGATTCCCGCGGGGAAAAATTATCGCGTGACGATGGAGTGGGAACAGTCTGACCAGCAGTCGCCTGCGGCTAGCACGGGCGGGGATAATCCGATTATTCAGCCGCGGAAGAGGCGGCGGCGGAAATTGGCGTTTTATTTGATATTTGCAGGGGCGATGGCGGGCATAAGCGTCGCGATTTGGGATCATCTGGACCAGAGTCCTTCGAATTTCAAGTGATTCGCTTTTCTTTTCGACCGTGCGCAGGAGCGCGGTTTCAAGGTCTAAAGCCCCCTTTTTGTCGCGAGCTTTACAGCGGGCCCTTCGATCCTGGCGCTGCCAGGATCTCAGGATAAACTGAAGCCCCGCCCTTCCAGATCTCTCCTTTATTTGATCGCTTCACACCTTTACTGCGTTCAGGATTTTTTGCGGCGCTTTGCGCTGGCGGTTTTGCGTTTGGCGGGGGATTTTTTCTTCTTTTTCTTGGTGGGCGCCGTTGGGCCGCTCAGTGCGGCTAGTAATGCTGCGCCGTCTGGCGTGCCTAGGCCTGTGCAGGCGTCCCAGCCTGGACCTGCGGAGTAGGTTCCGTTATTGCCAACCGTAACATCGTGCAGAGTGGCTTCTACATTTTTGGTGTAGAGCAGCGGATTCAGGTAACCGACATTTTTTCCCAGCGATTGATTGATGCGGGCTAGGAGGCCGGCCCAGAGTGGGGCTACGGCGCTGGTACCGCCGATAACTGTCTGCTGGCCATCCACTAGAACGTTGTAGCCGGTTTCGGGATCGGCGTCACCCGCAACATCAGGAACTCCGCGGCCTACGAAACCGTTCGGAGCTTTTGGGACGCCCGCACTCTGCTGATAACTCGGCAACGCGAAAACTTCGCTGACTCCGCCGCCGGTGGCGCCTTCGTTCGAGGAAAGTTCGTTCCAGGCTTGTTCGCTGGAAATTTTTGTGCCGGAGAGGGTGAGTTTTGTGCCGCCGCACGCGAGGACATAAGGACTGGACGCGGGAAAATCCACGGTGGGCGTGCCGGTGGATGCGCCGTCGGTGGATCCGTCGTCACCGGAGGCGACGAGGATGGTGACGCCGATGGTGGAGGCGTCTTCGCAGGCGGAATTGAATGAGGTGAGCGCCTGTTGCGTCCAGGAAGATTCCGGGCCGCCCCAACTGATGGAAACGACGGAGGGATTAAGCTTGGTGTCGTGCACGGCGGTAGTGAGCGCGTCTAGAAAACCCTGGTCGGTGTTGGGCGTGAAATACATTGCGATTTGCGCGGAGGGCGCAACGGCTCCAGAGACTTCGATATCGAGCTCGACTTCGCCGTCGGCGCCGTTCGAGTCGCCCGTCGGAGAATTTGTGGCGCCATCCACAGAGACAGTGGTGACGGTGGGCGTTTTGATGCCGAGATTCTTGAAATAGGTGGCGAGATCCGTTGCGTTATAGCCGCCGGATAATTCCAGGATGCCAATGGTTTGTCCGCTGCCGGTGGTGCCAGCAGGAAAATCGTAGGCTTGCGCGACTTGCGGGGCGTTGAAGGAAGTGCCGGCAGCGTTCGCGCGCCTGGCGTTTTGCGATTGTTTGCGGATCCGGAAATGCGGCTTGGCTTGCGGGCGATTGTCGAGGCCGAAGATGCCTTCGATGATGCCGCTGAGCGCGGCGGGGATTTGGATAGCGCCGCTGCGCATGCGGCTGGTGCCGCCTGCGTGTTGATAGTTGTTGAGTTCGACGTTGAATGCGCGGCTGAAATTGCTGATCGAGCCGCTGAGAAGAACGGAGCGGCGCGGGCGGCTGACTTCTACTACCTTCAATTTATTTTGCGCGGCGAAGGCGCGGATTTTCTTTATGTCGGCGGGGCGCGCGCCGTGGCGGATGGCGAATTGCGCGCGGGAAAGATGTTTGCGCTGCGCGGGCGGGAGTTTGCCGATTTTTGTGACGTCGGGAAATTGTTTGGGCGACCCGCCGCGGCGGAGGAAGACCGTGACCTGGATTTGTTCCTGTGGGTCGCATGCTCCGACTTCGCGCGAGCCGGGTAGCAGGGTGCGTTCGCTGCCGGGCAGGTCTATGCGTTTTTCAATCCTTGGCATAAATCCCTCCTGAGTATTTCAGACGTCGAGAGGCTTGAAGATAGGTACTGGGGAAATTGTATTGCGGGTTCGGTTCTGGGAGACGCGAAACCCATAACGAGTATAGACTTGTAGGCGATTGTTGCGCCACTGCGTGAGCTGACTTCTGCTGCGCCTGCCCGAAGTGGTTCTCGTTTAATTCGCTGGGAATTTTTTCATGATTAAGCGCCTGTTCTCACAATATATTGCGGAAGAAGCGCGCCCGATGTTGCGCCTGGCGCTGCCGCTGGTGGCGGCGGAGCTGGGATGGATGACGATGGCCATCGTGGACACGATGATGGTGGGGCGGCAGGCGAATAGCGCGGTGGCAATTGGCGCGGTGAGCCTGGGCAGCATACTATTTAACGCGGCCGCCATTTTTGGAACGGGATTGATGCTGGGGCTGGACACGCTGGTTTCACATTCTTATGGCGCGGGAGATGTAGAGGATTGCCATAGGTCGCTGGTGAACGGAGTTTATTTGAGTTTGGCGATCAGCCCGATTTTAATGTGCGCGGTGTGGCTGTTTGAGCCGGTGCTGCGCTCGCTGGATATACAGCCGGCGATTTTGGACCAGGCGCTGCCGTATTTGCGGACGCTGAACTGGGGAACACTGCCGCTGCTGCTTTATTTTGTCTTCCGGCGCTATTTGCAGGGAATGAATATGGCGAAGCCGGTGATGTTTGCGCTGATCTCGGCGAACATTGTGAATCTCGTGGGGAATTGGGCGCTGGTGTACGGGCATTTGGGATTTCGCGCGATGGGCACGGTGGGGTCGGGGTGGTCCACGTTCGGAGCGCGCGTGTATATGACGTGCGTGTTGCTGGCTTCCGCGCTGTATTACGACCACCGAAATAAAACCGGCTTGCGGGATGCGGCGCGGCTGCCGAATTTTCCGCGCGTTTGGAGATTATTGTATCTGGGATTTCCGGCGGCGACACAATTTGGGATGGAAGTGAGTGTGTTTGCGGTTGCGACGATGCTGATCGGCAGGCTGGGCGCGGATGCGCTGGCGAGTCATCAGGTGGCGCTGAATACGGTGAGCTTGACGTACATGGTGCCGCTGGGAATCAGCGCGGCGGCCGCGGTGCGCGTGGGGCAAGCGTTGGGACGCGAGGATCCGCATGCGGCGAGCCGCGCGGGATGGACTGCGATGCTGCTTGGTTCAACGTTTATGGGGTGCATGGCCGTGGCGTTCTTGCTGGTGCCGCGGCAGATTGTGCGGGTGTACACCGCCGATTCTGCTTTGATTCCCGTTGCGAGCAAATTGCTTTTTGTCGCGGCGTTTTTTCAGCTGTTTGATGGGATGCAGACGGTGGCGACGGGGGCTTTGCGCGGAGCTGGGGATACGCGGACGGCGATGTTGTGCCATTTGTGCTTTTATTGGCTGGTGGGATTGCCGCTGGGGGCGGTGCTTTGCTTTCATTATGGTTGGGGCGCGCCGGGAATGTGGGCGGGGTTGAGCGTGGCGCTGATTTTGATTGGGAGCGCGTTGGTTTATTTTTGGCGGCGGAAGGAACGAGCGTTTGCGAATTTGGCTTTGCATCGAGCTGACACGCGGGATGCGATGGTGTGATCGCGCTGGCCGACGCGCACGTATTGCTCACCTTGTACGATGACGCGACATTCTCATTCATGTGGACGTGATGGGCTGGGCTACAATCACGGGCAGCGAATTGCAACGCAGTACGTGGACTGATGCCCGACGGAACGCTTAATCCAATGTCTGACACATTTATGGCGCGCGCGCTGGCGTTGTCGCTGGAGAACGTGCGTTCGGGGCGCGGCGGTCCGTTTGGCGCGGTGATTGTTCGGGGTGGCAAGATTATTGCGGAGGGCGTGAATAGCGTTACGGCCACGAATGATCCTACCGCCCATGCGGAGATGGTGGCGATTCGCGAGGCCTGCCGGAAGCTGCAAAGTTTTGAACTACCGGAGTGCGAGATTTATACGAGCTGCGAGCCTTGCCCGATGTGTTTGGGAGCGATTTACTGGGCGCGGCCGGCGCGGGTTTATTTTGCGAATTCGGCGGCGGATGCGGCGCAGGCGGGGTTTGACGACGCGTTTATTTATAAGGAACTGAGCGCGCCGCACGCGGGGCGGAGAATTCCGATGATTCAGCTGAAGCACGACGAGGCGCTGGGGGCGTTTCGCGCGTGGCGGGAGAAGTCTGACAAAATTCGGTACTAAGGCCGGCTGATTTGGAAACGCGTGTGATTGGAAAATCGGTGCCGCGCAAGGAAGGGCGCGAAAAAGTCACCGGGCGCGCGTGTTATGTCGATGATTTGAGTTTCCCCGGGATGCTGCATGGGGTGACGGTGCGCAGCCCGGCGGCGCGCGGCAGGATTCGCGCGATTCATTTTGCAGATGGAATTCCCTGGCACGAGTTCATCGTTGTTACCGCGAAAGACATCCCCGGAAAAAACTGCATTGCGCTGTTGATTGAAGACCAACCCTGCCTGGCCGCTGAATTCGTGAACCATCCGGAAGAGCCTGTGGTGCTGCTGGCGCATCACGATAAATATCTGTTGGAGGAAGCACGGCGGGCAGTGCGGATTGAGATTGAGCCGCTGCCGTCGATTTTTTCCATCGAGGATTCGCTCGCGCGCAAGGAAATTATTTGGGGGCAGGACAATATTTTCAAATCGTTCTACGTGGAAAAGGGCGACGTGGAACGTGTGTGGTCTGGCACTGCGCTCATCGTGGAGGGCTCATACGAAACCGGGGCGCAAGAACAGCTTTACATCGAGCCGCAGGGAATGATCGCGCAGGTGAACGAGGCGGAGGGCGTGACGGTATGGGGCTCGCTGCAGTGCCCGCACTACATACACAAGGCGCTGATGATTTTGTTTGGGCTGCCGCGGAAGCGCGTGCGCGTGGTGCAGACGGAGACGGGCGGAGGATTTGGCGGGAAGGAAGAGTATCCGTCGATGATTGCGGCGCATGCAGCGCTGCTGGCGCGGAAAGCGGGGCGGCCGGTAAAAATAATTTACGACCGCACGGAAGATTTGGTCGCGACGACGAAGCGGCATCCTTCGCGGACGCGGCATCGCACTGCGGTGACACGCGACGGGAAATTGCTGGCGATGGATATTGATTTCACGCTGGATGGCGGGGCGTATGAAACGCTTTCGCCAGTGGTGCTGTCGCGCGGGACGATTCACGCGGCGGGGCCGTACGCTTGCCCGAACGTGCGGATCTGCAGCCGGGTTGTGGCGACGAACGCGCCGCCGCACGGAGCGTTTCGGGGATTTGGCGCGCCGCAGAGCGTGTTCGCGCTGGAGCGGCATCTGGATCGCGTGGCGGAGGCGGTGGGAATCGCGCCGGAAGAATTGCGGCGGAGGAATTTTATTCATGAGGGGCAGACTTTGGCGGTGGGGCAGGTGGTGAAAGAAAAAGTGGATATGAATGGATTGATGGAGCGGGCGTTCGAGCTGAGCGACTACTACGCGAAGCGGCGGAAATTTGCCGCGGAGAATTCTGCCGCGCGCGGCGCGATTCGGCGAGGGATTGGATTCGCTTCGTTTCTGCACGGAGCGGGATTTACGGGATCGGGAGAAGAATATCTGGCTTCGGAAGTGGCGATGGAGGTGATGGCGGAGGGCACGGTGCACATTTTGGCCGGCAGTACTGAGATGGGGCAGGGCACGAATACGATTTTCGCGCAGATAGCGGCGGAGGCACTGCGGCTGGATTGTGAGCAGATCAAGATCGTGCAGCCGGATACGGCTTATGTGCCGAACAGCGGACCGACCGTGGCTTCGCGGACCGCGATGATTGTGGGGAAGCTGGTGGAAACGGCGGCAGTGAGATTGCTGAAGACACTTCGCGAAAGCGAATTGTTGCGTGATGGATATAGCGCTGAGGATTTTTCGCGCGCGTGCGGTTCGTACGTGGCGAAACATGGGGCGCTGAAATCTTTTGTGAAATATGAGCATCCGCACGATTTGCATTGGGACGATCAGAAATATTCGGGCGACGCTTACGGGGCTTATGCGTGGGCGGTTTATGTGGCGGAAGCTTCCGTGGATACGCGGACGGCTGAGGTGCGCGTGGAGGATTTCGTCGCAGTGCAGGAAGTGGGGAAGGTGATCAATCCGGTGCTGGCTGCGGGGCAGATTGAAGGCGGAGTGGCGCAGGGAATCGGTTTCGCCTTGTATGAAAATGTGGTGTGGCAGGAAGGGCGCATGGTGAACGCGCAGATGACGAATTATGTGATGCCGACTTCCGTGGACCTTCCGCTGATTCGGGTTTACTTCGAGGAGATTCCGTACGGACGCGGGCCGGCGGGCGCGAAAGGCATTGGCGAGCTGCCGCTGGATGGGACCGCTCCGGCGATTGCGAATGCGATTGCGTTTGCTACGGGCGTGAATGTGCGGCAGATTCCGATTACTGCGGAGTCGTTGCTGGAAATGATGGAGAGTGTGCATGCCCGCTGAGCGCGCGCGGAAAATTCGCGTGTCGTGCGTGGTGAATGGCGCGGCGGTGACTTGCGACGCGTATCCGATGGCTCGTTTGCTGGACGTGTTGCGCGAAGAATTGAAGCTGACCGGCACGAAGGAAGGGTGCGGCGAGGGCGAGTGCGGGGCTTGCGCGATTGAAATGGATGGCGCGCTCGTGAACAGCTGCCTGGTGCCGGCGCTGCAGGCAGAGGGCGCGAAGATTCGCACCATTGAGGGCGTGGCTTGCGGCGGGTCGCTGCATGCGGTGCAGCAGGCTTTTATTGCTCACGGCGGGGCGCAATGCGGAATTTGCACTCCGGGAATGATTTTAGCGGCGGTGAATTTATTGGCGCGTCATCCGCAGCCGAATGATGCGCAGATTCGCGACGGGCTTTCCGGGAATTTGTGCCGTTGCACGGGGTATATGAAGATTTTCGAATCGGTGGTGGCGGCGGTGCGAGACGCGGAGACTCGCGCGTGAGGGCGCATCTGCCTGCGTACGAGATGGAAACGCCGCGGGATCTGGCGGCGGCTCTCTCGCGCATGGCTAGCGAGCCGGGCGTTTGGCGGGCGTTTGCGGGTGGAACGGATTTGATGGTTTTGCTGGAAGCGGGAAAATTGCCGCACCGGAAATTTCTGAATATCTGGAATTTGGCGGAACTGCGCGGGATTACAGTGACGGCGGAGCACGTGACGTTGGGGGCTTTGACTACTTACGCGGAAGTGCAGCGGCGTGAAATTCTGGCGCGCGAATTTCCTTTGCTGTGCCGGGCGGCGGCTGAAACAGGGAGCGTCGCGACGCAAAATCGCGGAACGCTGGGCGGGAATATTGCGAACGCTTCGCCGGCCGCGGATTCGCCGCCGGCCTTGATCGTTTACGACGCGGAAATCGAAATTGTTTTGGCTGGCGAGGCGCGCTGGGTGCCTTACGCTTCGTTTCACACTGGGTATAAGAAAATGAATTTGCAGGCGGGGGAATTGATTCGCGCGATTCGTCTGGTGCGGCCTCGCGGCGCGTGGAAGCAATATTTTCGCAAAGTGGGGACGCGGCGGGCGCAGGCAATTTCGAAGATTTGTTTTGCGGGGGCGGGGCGCGTAGAGGCGGGGCGGATCGCGGACGTGCGGATTGCGCTGGGGAGCGTGGCGCCAACCGTGTTGCGCGCGGTGCGGGTGGAAGAATTGTTGCGCGGACAACGGCCGGTGGATGCGGCGCTGCTGTTGGCCGCGCAGGACGCGCTCAGTGCTGAGATTGCGCCGATTGACGATATGCGTTCGACGGGGCGCTATCGGCGCAACGTGGCAAGGAATTTACTCGCGGAATTTCTGGAAGTTCTGGCAAGCTGAGCGCAGGATGCAAAATTCTTCGGAAACTTCGCGAAGTTCGACGGCAGCGGCGGATTTAATTGTGCGCGGGCAGCGCGTGGTGACGCTTGACGGCGAGCGCGCGGCGGCGATTCATGTGCGCGGTGGCATAATTGCTGCCGTTTCCGGGTTTGATGAAATCGTGCAGGGGGCGCCGGTGCATGAGGCCGGCGATTTTGTGGTGATGCCCGGCCTCATAGATACGCACGTGCATATCAATGAGCCGGGGCGCGCGGAGTGGGAGGGATTTTCATCGGCGACGCGCGCGGCGGCGGCGGGCGGCGTGACCACGTTGATCGAGATGCCGCTGAACAGCATTCCCGCGACAACTTCCGCTGCGGCATTGCGCGAAAAACTGGCCGCTGCGGCGGGAAAACTCTGGGTGGACACGGGATTTTGGGGCGGCGTGGTGCCGGGAAATTCCGAAGAGTTGCAGGCGCTCTGGGACGCGGGCGTTTTTGGATTTAAATGTTTTCTGGTGCCGAGCGGCGTGGATGAGTTTGCACAGGTGACGGAAGAGGATTTACGCGTGGCGTTGCCGAAACTGGCGGCTTTGGGCGCGCCTTTGCTGGCACACGCCGAATTGCCGGAGCCGATCGAGAAGGCGGTATCGAGCTTGGCGAAGAATGCGTCGCCGCGAAAGTATGCTACGTGGCTTGCTGCGCGGCCCCGCGAAGCGGAGTTCGAAGCTGTGGCACTGCTGCTGCGGTTCGGCACGGAATTTGGGGCGCGGATTCACATCGTGCATGTGTCTTCGGCGGATGCGCTGGCTTTGTTGCGCGGGGCGAAAGCCGCCGGCGGCGCGGTGACTGCGGAAACTTGTCCGCACTATTTGACTTTTGCGGCGGAGGAAATTGCGGATGGCGCGACGGAATTCAAATGCGCGCCGCCAATACGCGAGCGCGAGAACCGCGAAAAATTGTGGCAGGGGCTGGGCGAGGGGACGCTGGACTTCATTGCCACGGATCATTCGCCATGTCCTCCGGCGATGAAGCTGCAGGAGGAGGGCGATTTTTTGCGCGCGTGGGGTGGCATCGCTTCCTTGCAACTGAGTTTGCCGGCTGTGTGGACGGAGGCACGCGAGCGCGGCTATGCTGTGACGCATCTGGCGAAATGGTTGTGCGAGGGGCCAGCAGCGCTGGCGGGCCTGACGGGGAAAAAAGGAAGGATTGCCGTGGGATGCGACGCCGATTTTGTGATTTGGGACGCGGATGCGAAATTTCGCGTGGAGCCGGCGCAGCTGCATCACCGGCACAAAGTGACGCCTTACGCTGGGCGCGAGCTCGCGGGGCGCGTGGAGGCGACATTCTTGCGCGGGCGGAAAATATTTGAGCGCGGAGAATTTTCGGCTGGGCCAGTGGGGCATGTGCTGCAGCGAGGAGCGGCATGAGTGAGTTCACGCAATTCGTGGATCTGGCGTCGGAGCGGCTGGGCGGCTGCGTGGTGCTGGCCAATGACGAATTTTTCGGGCCGAAGGAAAATTTGCTGAAGCCCGAGAGGCCGGTCTTTATTGCGGGGAAATATAACGACCGGGGAAAGTGGATGGACGGGTGGGAGACGCGGCGGCGGCGGACTCCGGGACGCGATTGGTGCATCGTGCGACTGGGATTGCCGGGAATTTTGCGCGGTGCGGTCGTGGACACGAGTTTTTTCACGGGAAATTATCCGGCGCGTTTTTCTTTGGAAGGGTGCGATCTGGGTGAGTCCGCGCCTTACCGGGACGAAAAGAAAAGACTGGGAGCCGACGCGACGCATTGGGAAGAGATCTTGCCGGAGACAGCTCTGAAGGGCGATTCTGTAAATCCGGCGGTGGTGACGCATGCGGGGCGTTTTACGCACGTGCGCTTCAAGATTTATCCGGATGGAGGAGTGGCGCGTTTGCGGTTGTACGGCGAGGTGGTGCCGAGCGCTCGTGGAATCGCGAAGCGCGAACTGGATTTGGCGGCGGTGAAAAATGGCGGGCGGGTGATTGCGACCAGCGATCAATTTTATAGCGATCCGCTGAACATGTTGATGCCGGGGCGCAGCAAGATTATGAGCGACGGCTGGGAAACGCAGCGGAGGCGTGGGCCGGGGCACGATTGGGCGATTGTGAAATTGGGAATGGCGGGAACGATTCAGCGCGTGGAAGTGGACACGGCGCATTTCAAGGGAAATTTCCCGGACAGCTGTTCGATCGAGATTTGTGAAGCAGAAGGAGCTGGCGCGGAAATTGCGCGGTTAGGCGCGGCGAATTGGCGGCAGCTGTTGGCGCGCGTGCCGCTGAAGGCAAATCGCCTGCACACTTTTCGGCGGCAGTTGCGTGAACTGGGGGCGGCGACGCATGTGCGGCTGAATATTTTCCCGGATGGCGGGGTTGCGCGGTTTCGAGTTTATGGGCGCGCGGCGCTGGCTGCAGACCGTTTGACGGGGATCGCGCGGCTGAATCATTTGGCGCGCAAGCAGGCGGCGAGCGCTTTGTACGACTGTTGCGGCTCGAAGAAATGGGTGGAACGGGTTCTGGCGCAGCGGCCTTTTGCCGACGCATTCGCGTTGCTGGATTCCGCGGAAGAAGCGTTTAGTGCGCTGGGGCGCAAGGATTGGATGACGGTATTTCGCAGCCATCCGGCGATTGGCGCGAAGAATGCGGCGGGTAAACAGACGGCGAAGGCGCGCGAGTGGTCCGCGAGTGAACAATCTTTGGCGCAGAAAGCTTCGGCGGAAACGCTGGCGGTGATGGCGGCGGCGAACGAGGCTTATGAAGCGACGTTCGGGCATGTGTTTTTGGTTTGTGCTACGGGAAAATCGAGCGAGCAGCTATTGAAGAGTTTGCAGGAACGCCTGGGGCACGACGCGGAAACCGAAATGCGCATCGCCGGCGAAGAGCAACGCAAAATCACGCGGCTGCGCCTGGAGAAATTACTGGGATCATGAGCCAGATCACTACGCACGTGCTGGATACTTCGCTGGGACGGCCTGTTGGCGGCGTGCCAGTGATTTTGGAAATACAAAAGGCCGGCGGCTGGCAGGAAATCAGCAAGGGCGCGACGGATGCGGACGGTCGGCTGCAGCATTTGCTCGAGCCGGGAGCGCTCAAGGCGGGGATTTACCGGTTGACGTTCGAGACCAGCATTTATTTTCACGCGCGCAAGATTCACGGCTTGTATCCGCAGATTGCGATCGTCTTTCAGGTTGCGGATGCCAAGGAGCATTACCATATTCCGCTGCTGCTGAGCCCTTACGGATATACGACGTATCGCGGGAGCTGACGAATGGGCATCAAGCTGGGAAAAAATAACTACGGCAAAGCGCGCGTGCGTTTGCTGCGCGTGGTGCGGACGGATGGCCGGCACGATATACGCGAGCTGACGGTGGGCATTTCGTTCGAGGGGGATTTCGAGGCGGCCCATGCAAAGGGCGACAATCGCAAGATTTTGCCGACGGACACGATGAAGAATACGGTGTACGTGCTGGCGCGGCAGTATCCGGTGGATTCGATTGAGGATTTCTGCACGCACCTGGTGGAACATTTTTTGACTTACAACCCGCAGGTGACGCGCGTGCGCATCGGTGTGAAGGAAAATTTGTGGGGGCGGATTGCTTTGGGTGGGAAGCCGCACGCTTCGGCCTTCTTGCGCGGGGGGCAGGAGCGGCGGACGGCCTCGCTCGATGCTACTCGTGAGGGGACGGCGATTCGCGCGGGAATTGCCGGACTGGTGGTGCTGAAGACTACGAAATCGGCCTTTGATAATTTTTTGCGCGATCCTTACACAACTTTGAAGGAGGATCGCAACCGCATACTTTCGACTTCGATTCACGCGGATTGGCTTTATGAGGGAAGCGATATCGAGTTTGGGCCGTTGTGGCATGGCGTGCGGCAGATTTTGCTGGAGACGTTTGCGGAGCATGACAGCCAGTCGTTGCAGCACACTTTGTACGCGATGGGCGAGGCGGTTTTGAATAATTTCGACCGGGTGCGGGAGATCCATCTTTCATTGCCCAATAAACATTTTAATTTGGTGGATTTGTCGCCGTTTGGGATGGATAACCCGGCGGAGGTTTTTTTGCCGACGGATGAGCCGCATGGTTTGATTGAGGCTACTTTGCAGAGGGAGTAGAGTGGCGCGCTTGCAGAGGTCAAAAGATTTTACACAGAGGTCACAGAGGAAAGGCGGAGAAAATCGGAGAAGGCGGGAGAGGTCCTTCGGCCGGCTTGAGGCAAAGGCGCCGGCCTCCCTTCGCAAAGTCATTCAGCGCAAGCAGGATGACGATGCTCGTCGCATCGTCAGTTTCGAATCATCGAATTAAGTGGGGGTTGTTGGAATTTCGCAGACAGGTTACATTTGATTAGCTGCGGAGCTTGGCTCGCCAGAAACTCCGACTGCGCCGTGAGCTTTGGGACATGGTGCTCGCGGCGTGCGTCACCAAAAATGCTTGAAAATCTGATGCTGTGGAAATGCTTGAGGGCCTAAACACGTATTTATGTACGAAAAAATTCTAATTGTGGATGACGAATCGGGAGCGCGCGCGGCGCTGGAATTTTTGCTGCAGCGCGAGGGATTCGAAGTGCGCGACGCGCCGGACGGCCCGACCGCGATTCAGGAGTGCGCGACGTTTCGTCCGGACCTGATTTTGCTGGACATCATGATGCCGGGGATGGACGGGTTCGAAGTTTGCCGGCACATCAAGGCCACGCCGGAAACGCGGCTGACACCGGTGGTGCTGATCACCGGATTGACGGCGACGGAAGACCGCATCATGGGGATTAATTCGGGCGCGGATGATTTTTTGAGCAAGCCGATTGACCTGAACGAACTGCTGGCACGCACGCGTTCGCTGCTGCGATTGAAGCAGTACACGGACGAGCTGGAAAATGCGGAGGCGGTGCTATTCAGCCTGGCGCATAGCATTGAGGCGCGCGATCCTTATACGCATGGACACTGCGAGCGGCTGGCGGAAATGTCCGCGCGCATGGGCGAACGGCTGGGCGTGCCGGAAGAGCAGATCAAGGCGCTGCGGCGCGCGGGAGTGGTGCACGATATCGGCAAAGTGGCGGTGCCGGATTCGATTTTGCTGAAGCCGGGGCCGTTGACCGCGGATGAGACGAAGGTGATGCAGAAACATCCGGTGGTGGGCGAGCGGATTTGCGCGCCGCTGAAAACTTTTCGTTTGGTTTTGCCGATCATTCGGCATCATCATGAGAAACACGATGGGAGCGGCTATCCGGATGGATTGTCGGGCGACGAGATTCCGCTGACCGCGCGGATTTTGCAGCTTTCGGATGTGTATGATGCGTTGACGACGGACCGGCCTTACAAAGTGGCGTTCACTCCGGAAGTGGCGCTGGATTTGATGGGGGAAGAGGCGGAGCGCGGCTGGTGGGACCGGGGATTGTTCGAAGCGTTTCGGGAGATGATCCGGCTGCACCACAAAGATTTGGCGCCGGACGTGTTTCGTAAGGTTGTGAATTAGATTCGCCCGGCTTTCGCGCGTCACACTTTTTGGGTTTTTCCTGCCATGCGTTCTTCGCCTGCGTAAATCACGAAGCGCCTTCCACGCAAGAAACCTATCAGCGTCTGGTGGAGTTCGCGTGCCAGTTGCACGGCTAGGCTGGACGGAGCGGAAACCGATGCGACTACTGGGACACCTGCGACGATGGCTTTCTGCACGATTTCAAAGCCGCCGCGGCCGCTGACGAGCAGCACGGAATCTGAAAGTGGCACGCGGCCCTCGAGCAGCGCCCAGCCGATTACTTTATCTACTGCATTGTGACGGCCGATATCTTCGCGCAAGACTAGCAATTTTCCATTTGGGTCGAAGAGGGCTGCGGCGTGGAGGCCTCCGGTGCGCTGGAAGACGTCTTGCGACGAGCGCAGCGCGTCCGGCAGGGTTATCAGCAATTCCGCATCGAGACGAAAGTCAGGATTGGGAGCGGCTAACAGACGCGAGCGGATGGAATCAATCGAGGCTTTGCCGCAGATGCCGCAACTGGAAGCGGCGAAGAAGTGGCGCTTCATTTTTGCGAAGTCCGGAGCGGCTTCGGGCGCCAGTTCGGCTTCGATCACATTTCCGCGATTCGTGCCATCTTGTGGCTCGGCGGTTTCCAGCCTGACGATTTGATCGCGATGCTGGATTAGTCCTTCGGTGAAGAGGAAACCGCCGGCGAGTTCGCGGTCGTGGCCGGGGGTGCGCATGGTGACGCTGAGGGGGTCCGCGCCGATGCGGATTTCCAGGGGTTCTTCGGCGGCCAGGTAATCGTCTTTGCGACGGAGGTGGCCGTCGTCCCATTCGGAAACCTGCGTCAAATCCACGCTGCGAGCAATACGCGGCACGGTGACCCTCCCCGCGCACCATTATGCCCGCAGATGCATTGTTTGCGAAATATGAGCGGATAGGCCGCCTTTGGCGTGTGTCGGCAGCCGACGGGCTAGGGGTAATAGGACTTCAATTGAGCCAGCCGTTGTGGAGCGAGACAGGGGAAACCGGCATTGCGAGACGAGAATTTTACAGCAGGTCACCATCCTGCCACGGCATTTTCACGCGACTGTAAAGTTGCGCAGCTAGGCTTCGCAGGCTCGTTTTGACTGCAACGCGTAGTCGAAATACCTACAGAAGCTAACCGGAGGATTTGAAGATGCGCAAAGTACTTGCGACATTACTTACGGGAGTGTTGCTCAATCCCGCGATGGTGGCGGGCGCTCCGCTGCCAGGAAACCCAGGAAACGGAAACGAAGGTAGGACCGCCACCCCGATCAAACACCTTGTCGTCATTTTCCAAGAGAACATTTCCTTCGACCACTATTTCGGCACCTACCCCGTCGCCACGAACCCCAAGGGCGAACCTCAATTTCACGGTGCTCCCGGAACGCCGACGGTGAACGGGCTCACCACTGCACTGCTGAACAACAACCCGAACCTGAACCCCAAGAATGGCGCCGGCGCAACCAACCCTTTCCGTTTCGATCGTTCCGCAGCCGCCACCGAAGACCAGAATCACGATTACCTTCCGGAACAGGAGGCGTTTGACGCCGGCTTGATGGACGCGTTTCCGGAGTTCACCGGTACGCCCGGACCGCCGCCGTCAGCTCCAGCGCAAGCTTCGACCACCGGCCAAACGATGGGATATTTCGATGGAAACACGGTGACGGCGTATTGGAACTACGCGCAACACTACGCCATGAGCGACAACTCCTACGGCACGGGCTTTGGTCCCTCGACTCCGGGCGCTCTCAATTTGGTGTCCGGCCAGACCAACGGCGCCACGAACGACCTGAACGGACCGGGTGCGCTGGTGGACGACGGAAACGGCGGGCTGACGGATGTGGGCGACGCCGATCCCGGCGGCGATGTATGCTCCACGACCAGCGGCGAGACGTTTCAGATGACCGGGCAGAACATCGGGAACCTGCTGAATGCCGCGGGCGTGAGCTGGGGATTCTTCCAAGGCGGATTCGACCTGAGCATTGTGAATGCAAACGGGAGCACGGGATGCGGCAGGTCCACGACTTCCGCCGTGACAGCCACGAAGAAGGCCGACTACATCCCGCACCACCAACCGTTCCAATACTACCCCTCGACAGCGAACCCGACGCATGCTCGTCCGTTGAATGTTATGGAGATCGGTCACGCTGGTCCGGCCAATCACCAGTACGACACTCTGGATTTCTTCGCGGCAGTGAAGGCTGGCAATTTTCCGGCGGTAAGTTTCTTGAAGGCGCCGGGATTTCAGGATGGGCACCCGGGATACTCGGATCCGCTGGACGAGCAGAAGTTTGTGGTGGACGTGATTAACTTCCTGCAAACCCAGCCGGAGTGGAGCAGCACGGCAGTGGTCATCAACTACGACGACTCCGACGGTTGGTACGATCATCAGCTCGGGGCCATTGTGAATACGTCAGCGACTGCGGAGGATGTGAAGACCGGTCGTGGCGACGCGTTGACCAGCCCGGGAATGTGCGGAACGGGCACCACGGCGTTGCCGGGCGTTAATCCCGCAACAACGCACGCGCAGGGACGCTGCGGATATGGTCCGCGCATGCCGTACATGGTGATTTCACCGTGGGCGCGGCGCAACTTTGTGGACCACACCATGACGGACCAGAGCTCGACCATCCATTTCATCGAAGACAATTGGCTGGGTGGAAAGCGCATCGGGCAGGGCTCGTACGACGGGATCGCCAGCTCCATCACGCAGATGTTCGACTTCAACCGGCCGCCCGACTTCGGCTTGTTTCTCTTGAACGACCAAACCGGGGAAGTTGAGGTTTCTTTCCCCTTTTAAGTCGCGAAGCGTTGACAGACCGTATAGGACGAGGCACGTGCGGCTAACTCCCGCACGTGCCTTTGTTCTGTTGGCGTGGTATCTTGAGTCGCTCCGGGCACCTGCGTGATTACACGGCGAAAATTCCTGCACAATTCCAGTCTGGCGACCACCGTGTTGCTGATGGACCGGCTGTCTGCGTTCTCGCATCCACAGGCAGTGAAGGCGAATACCATTAATGCGGATACGCTGGCGAAATTCGTCGATCCGCTGCCGATTCCCGCGATCGCGCAAGCAAGCGAACACCGCGCCAGTCCCACAAATGCCGCGGTAAAAGTGCCGTACTACCGCATGGCCTTGCGGCCCTTCGAGATAAAGGTTCATCGCGATTTGAAACCGACGCGGATGTGGGGTTTTAACGCGGGAGTTCCCGGACCGACCTTTGACGTTCGCAGCGGCCAGGAGATTTTGGTCGAGTGGGCGAACGAGCTTCCCGAAAAACATTTTCTTCCGATTGACCACAAACTCAGCGGCGCTGGCAAGGACGAGCCTGAAGTTCGCACGGTAGTGCATTTGCATGGGGGAAAGACGGCTCCCGAGAGCGACGGCTATCCCGAGGATTGGGTGGTTCCCGGGAAATCCCAGCTGTATTACTATCCGAACCAGCAAGACGCGGCGATGCTGTGGTATCACGATCACGCCATGGGCATCAACCGGCTGAATATGTATGCCGGGCTATTCGGCGCGTATCTGGTTCGGGACGGCGTGGAAGACTCGCTGAATCTGCCCTCGGGCAAATACGAGATTCCGCTGTTGATTTCCGACCGCCTGCTCACTCCGGAAGGCCAGCTCTTTTATCCCGTCTCGGACAAAGCGGATGCTCCGTGGGTGCCTGAGGTTTTCGGTGACGCGATTCTGGTGAACGGCAAACTGTTCCCGAATCTCGATGTTGCCGCGCGCAAATACCGCTTTCGCGTGCTGAATGCCTCCAACGGACGCTTCTACCATCTGTCATTCGCAAATGGCGCGTCTTTTCAGCAGATAGGAACGGACCAGGGTTTGTTGCCGGCGCCAGTTGCACTGAAGACATTGTTGATAGCGCCAGGCGAGCGTGTGGACCTGATTGTGGATTTCAGCAAACATCGTGGCGAGGAAATGATTCTGAAGAGCGACGCCTTCGTGATCATGCAGTTCCGGGTTGGGGGCGACAAGGTGAATGACACGAGCGCGCTGCCGGCGGCTTTGCGCGCTGTAGCAAAAATCCCGCAATCAGACGCAGTGCAGACGCGAGAGCTGTCTCTGAATGAATATCAAAACCGCGTCGCGGAGCCACTTCTGATGCTGCTGAACGGCACTTACTGGCACCAGCCCATCACCGAGAAGCCGGTACTGAATAGCACAGAGATCTGGACGCTGATTAATCCTACGGATGACGCCCACCCTATCCATCTCCACTTGGTGCGCTTCCAGATTTTGGACCGGCACCGATTCGACGTTCCTCGGTACATGAGCAACCAGGGATTACGTTTCACGGGCGAACCTATTCCTGCCGAGCCGTCGGAAGCGGGTTGGAAGGACACCGTGCGTGCCAACCCCGGCGCGGTGACGCGGATCATCGTGCATTTCGAGGGCTACGCGGGGCGGTATGTGTGGCATTGCCACATCCTCGAGCATGAAGATAACGAAATGATGCGGCCGTATCAGGTGGTCGCGCAGCCGTAACAGCGCCGTACGATCTCTTCAGGGTAGTCTCTCTCTCCGAAGTCGCTCAACCTGGAAATATGGTGTGGGCCAGGGCCCGTGTGAATTTTCTGCGAATATTCGGTTACGATTTGAATAGCGACACGCTCGGATCGATTTCCACAGGACTCCGCGACGCCACCCGCCGTGGATTGGAAAAGTGGGGGGCGGAGGTGTAGGATTGGGGTTTCCGCGTTAGGTGCCACAGAAAGCTGGTATTGATGATTGCGCACGCAGTGGCGTTACCCTCCGGAACACCCGAGAAGCGTATTGGTCTGGACGTGTGGATGAACCGGGCTTTGCAAATAGCCGAAGAGGTGCAGAACGGGTGGAAATCGCGCGAGGTGCATGATTTACGGGTGGCTTTGCGGCGCTGCCGGACGATGGCGGATGCGTTGAGCGAAGTGAATCCGGACCGTGGCTGGCGCGGGTTGAAGAAAGAGAGCCGCAAGCTGTTTCATGCTTTGGGCGAGCTTCGGGACACGCAGGTGGAGCAGGAGTGGTTGAAGAAGCTTTCTGCGCCCGGTGATCCGGTGCGCAAGCATCTGCTGAAGGTGCTGGCGCAAGCGCGGAAAGAGCACCGGGTGAAAGCGCGGCGGGCGCTGGAGGATTTTGACCGCAAGGACTGGCGAAAGTCTGTCCAGAAGCTGCGTAGCAAGGCGCAGTTTTTCCCACTCGACAGCGTGGTATTTCAGAGACTGGCTTTGACACGTTTGAATGAGGCGGCGGAACTTTACGAGCGTGCGCGCAGGGGACGCAGCCGCATTGCGTGGCACCGTTTGCGGATTGGGCTGAAGGGGTTCCGTTACACTCTGGAAAATTTCATGCCGCAGCGCTACCAGCCTTGGAGCGAGGATCTGAAACGCATTCAGGATTTGCTGGGCGAAGTGCACGACCTGGACGTGCTGCGAGCGGTGATACGGCGGCAGCGCGCGAAGCTGGTAGAGGCGGACGTGCTGCGGTGGTTTGAGCGAATCGAAGAGGCGCGCCGGGCGCGGCTGGAGAAATTCCGGTCAGTCGTTGGGAGCAAGGGATCCCTGTGGATGTTGTGGCGCTCGGGGTTTCAGGTTATTCATATTGTGCAATCGTCGTCGCTCGCCGCGCCGTTGCGGCTTCAGTCCGCCAGTTAATCCGCTAGTTGACGCAGCATTTTCGGCGTCAAGATCCATAGAATTTCCCACCTGCCGTGACCCGCAGCGTGTTCCAGGCAAGCGACTCCAGCCTTTTTTAGCGAAGTGAAAACTCCGTGCGCGCCGGTGACGTGCGCGAGCATCAGGTCGAGCTGCGGCGCGTGGCCAAAGCACATCACTTCCTTGGCGCGCAGGCGGATCACTTCTTTGATGATGTCGGCGGGATTGCCGGCGGGTTTCAGCGCCTCGTGCGCGCGAATTTTCTGCGGCGGAAATCCCAGGGTTTCGGCGAAGATTTCGGCAGTTTGCGCGGCGCGCACGTAGGGGCTGGTGATCAGCACGTCCGGCTTCACTCTGAGCATTTGCAGACCCAGGGCCGCGGCACGCGTTTTTTGCACGCCTTTGGCGGTGAGCGGGCGTTCCGGCTCCGGCGGAGATTTTGGGTCGTTCGGATCCACGGCGATGCCGTGACGTACCAGATAAAGGATCATAATTTATTATGCCACTTTTTCTTTTCCCTGCGCGCGGCGGAATTCCGGCTTCAACTGGAATTCTTTCTCGAAGAGGCCTGATTTGCGTTCGAGGCCGAGCAGATCGAGGCGCGTCCCGTCGAGGGCGCGGATGATGAAGATCGCTTTGCGTCCGGAGATTTGCACGTCCACGCCAGCAATGCGCTGGGCGTGTTCGGATTCAAGTTTTTCGGCGATGCGCAGCAGGCTGGTGAGCAGGCGGGTTTGGCGGCGGCGCTGGCCATCGAGCGCGGCGTAAGAGGCATGCTCGAGCTGCGGTTCGGATTTGGAATTGTGATAGCGCACGAGGGCTGCAACCATGTCGCGCCGCCAGCCGCGCAGTTCGGGGATTTCACCGTTGCGGATCAAGTATTCGCCGTGCCGGTGGTGCGATTTGCGCGAGACGAAATGTCCGACGTCGTGAAGCAGTGCGGCCATTTCCAGGACCAGGCGCAGGTCCGCGCCCATTTCATGGATGGGGCGGAGTTGATCGAAGAGCGACAGGGCCAGGCGTACGACTTGCTCGGCGTGCTGCGGATTGTAATCGAGGCGGCGAGCGAACCAGCGCGTGCTGGCGAGGAGTTCGGAGGCGCGGCCTTTTTCTTCTTCGGTCGTGGTGCGAACGGAATATTGTTCGGCGACGAGGTCCAGCAGGATTCCTTCGCGGACGCCCACGCCGGGAACGAGCATGGTGCGCAGGTCCAGCCATTTTGCCAGCGTGTTGAAAATAATCGCGGCGATCCCGATGACTTCGGCGCGGTCTTTGCGGATGCGGAAGGTGCGCATACGTCCGGGCACGTCGAGAGCGAGCATGCGCCAGGTTTGATCGCGCAGCAGGCGCGTATTGATCGTGGGGAAGCGCTCGACCATGGGGCCCGCTGCGATGCGCACGAGCGCTTCAGCGTTTCCGCCGCAGGCGACGGCGATGGAGCGGCTGAGGTGCGGCGGAGAAGGCATTGCGCTGCGCAGAAGGGCAAGGATGTGGTGACGCAAGCGGTTGGCGTTGTCTTCATCGATCGCGCCTTCGATGGAAAAAGTTTCCATCAGGCGGATGGTGCCGAGGGGAAGGCCGATGCGTTGTTCCAGAACGCCGCGCTGATAAAAACTCAGCTCGAGACTGCCGCCGCCCAGATCGAAGATCAAGCGCGGCTGGATGCGATCTCCCAGGGTCCATTGCACGGCGGAACAAACCAGGCGCGCTTCTTCCTCGCTGCTGATTACTTCGAGTTCGATTCCGGCTTTGCGCTGCACGCGATCCATCAGGCGGCGGTAATTGCGCGCTTCGCGAGCGGCGGCCGTAGCTACGGCACGATAGGCGCCGACGTTGTGTTGGTCCATGCGATCGCGGAATTGGCGAAAGGCGCGGGCGGCGCGGGAGATGGTGTCGCCGCTGATGACGCGGCGGGTGAAGGCATTGTGGCCCAGGCGCACCGCAGCGCGTTCGCAATCGAGCATCTCGATGTGTTTCGGTGAAGTGGCGCGCGCGATTACCAAACGGATGGCGTTCGACCCGGCGTCAATGGCTGCCAATTGAACCGGGGCGGCCATTGATTTATCGCCAGAGCTGCGACAAGGCGTGCGAAGGCCGGTAGTGCGTGCTCCGTATCCCCAGATGCGCGGCGATGCGTTTGCGCAAGAAGCGGTTTACATCGGAGACGCTGCTTTCGCCGTCCATTTCGATGAAGCTGTGGCGTTTCGAAAGATATTCGAATTCGCGCTTGATCATGGATTGATAGCGGATGAAGGACTGGAAGAGATCGTTGGAGAGCGACATATCGCGGCCGGATTCCCAGTAGCTGATGATCTGGGATTTTTTGAATTCGCGATCGAAAGCGACTTCGGGACGCACGTTGAGCCAGAACGTGAGGTCTGGGCGCAGCGCAGTTTCGTAGATGCCGTGCAGATAATCGCGGCCGATGCCGCGCACGGCGGCGCGCGCGATCAGGGTGAAGATGTAGCGGTCGGCCAGGACGATGAGGCCGGAACGCAGCGCGGGGAGAATACGGCGTTCTAGTTGGTCGAAGAAATCGGTGCTGTACATCAGCGCGAGGGTCATGCGCGTGACGGAATTTTCGGCGAGCAGGCCGTCAATATCTTCGCCCACCAGGTAGGAGCGGCGCAGCCCCATGGTTTGCACGGCGAAGCCTTCGGATTCGAGCCACTCGGTTAGGAGTGAAATTTGAGTGGAGCGGCCGGAACCGTCCGTGCCTTCGATTACGACGAGAGTGCCGCTGAGCTCTTCCGGTTTTACGCCCGGAAGCGGCGAGCCGTAGAAGCGCGAAGGCAGTTCCGCGGCAGCGTTCTTCTTCTTTTTGGAAGGGCGGCCGTTCGAGCCATTTGAGCCGTGCGTTTTCATTGCTGTTTTGTCGGCGCGTTTCATTTTTTCTTGGGCGCGAATTGCTGCAGGGAGATGCGCTCGCCCACGATCTGCCGCATCAGCTTTTGCAGTTTGTTGACGCGTACGGTGCCATCCATCAGGACGAAGTGATCGGTTTCGATCATCTGGTCGTAATTGGTCAGGATGCGTTCCTGAAAGATGCGGAAACTTTCGGCGCGGTCCAGAGAGATGCCCAGGTCCATGCCGGCTTCGTAATATTTCAGCTTGGGGCGTCCGGCGACGATGCGGTTGACGGCGACGTCGAGCGGAGCGCGAAAATAAAAAGTGATGTCGGGCGTGGGCGCGAAGCTGTAGAGATTTCGCAGCCAGTGGGGCGAGCAGCCGCGGGCAGCGTCACGCGCGAAGGCGGTGTAAATGTAGCGGTCGGCCAGAACCAGGTAGCCGCCGTGCAGTAGCGGCATGATCTGGCGTTCGCAGCGATCGGCGAAGTCGGCAGCGTGGAGCAGGGAAAATGTGGTGGGCGTCAGTAGGCGACGCTGTTTGCCGCGGCGGGTGGCGGACTTCACCAGCGGCGAGGAATTCCATTCGGTGAAGTGAATGCGATAGCCGCCGATTTCCAGCCAGCGTTTCAGCAGATAGAGCTGCGTGCTTTTGCCGGAGCCGTCAATGCCTTCGACGACCACTAACGCGCCGGGATATTGGCGCTTGGGGACGGGCTCCTTCAGCGAAAGCGTTTCAGTGATGGTGAGAGTTTCGGGCGTAACAGTCCCCATGTTTGGCCAAACCTGCTGCCAATCCGACATGATATCCCGGAACGCGGGACCCGAATGTGAAAAAAGTGTTACAACCGCAGAACGCGGTATGCTGGGCTTGTTCGATGGGCGTTATGTCGGAGTGCGCCGAAAAGGGGCATTTTCTCCATGGCTACTAACTTTTCGAAAGAATTGATCATCAAGCCGGGGCACAAGGTGCGGTTGCGGAAGTTTGATTCTGGCGACACGCTCGGATGGGATAAGGGGCACGCGACGAAGGTAAGCCTGGGAAAGGCGAACGAGAAACTCTGTAGGCTGCAATACCTGATGTACGCGGACCACAAGCACGCGCTGCTGGTGGTTTTTCAGGGATTGGACGCCGCCGGGAAGGACGGAACGATCCGGCACGTGATGTCTGGAATCAATCCGCAGGGTTGCCGCGTGACGTCGTTCAAGACGCCTTCGCCAGAGGAGGCCGGCCACGATTTTCTGTGGCGCGTGCACAAAGCAGTGCCGCCGTACGGAGATTTCGGCATCTTCAACCGCTCGCACTATGAAGATGTGCTGATCGTGCGCGTGCACAATATGGTGCCGAAGGAGGTATGGTCGAAACGCTACGAGGAAATCAACCGGTTCGAAGCGATGCTGGAAGAGAATAACGTGCGCATCCTGAAATTCTTTTTGCACATCAGCAAGGACGAGCAGAAGAAGCGCTTCATGGCGCGAATTGACGATCCCGACAAGCGTTGGAAGATTTCGCAAGCGGATTTCGACGAGCGAAAGTTCTGGGATGAATATACCTCGGCTTACGAAGACGTGCTGGAGCGCTGCAGCACGAAGCGCGCGCCGTGGTACGTGATTCCGGCGGACAAGAAATGGTTCCGCGATCTGGCGGTTTCGCACATCATCGTGGAGGCGCTGGAAGAAATGGACCTGAAATTTCCTTCTCCTACGATTGATGTGAAGAAATTGAAATGGCGGTGAGCGGTCCTTCTTTGGTGCAAGATTTCTGCTAGAATCGCTCGTCTCTAAGCGACTAGAGTGCATCGTTGCGCGCGTGATTCTCGTTTTGCGCGCGCGGGAATCCTGGTCACCCGGCGGCCCATGACCGACGAAGCGATTTTCCCGCGAAATTTCTTGAAGGCTTATCCCGTGGCGTTGCGGGGTGAGGGATGCTTTGTGTACGCGGTGGGCGGGCGACGTTACCTCGATGCGTCGGGCGGCGCTGCCGTGGTGACCATCGGGCACGGCGTGGCGCAAATCGCACAAGCCATCGCGGAACAATCCACACGGCTCGCCTACGTACACTCTTCGCAGTTTCACACCGCTGTCGCTGAAAAATTAGCGTCGCGCGTTCTGGCTTTGGCGCCGCAAGGCATGCGCCGGAACGGGCGCGTCTATTTCACTTCGGGCGGCTCCGAAGCTACCGAGACAGCGATAAAGCTCGCGCGGCAATATTGGATCGAGCGCGGGGAGACGCGGCGCTTCCGCGTGATTTCGCGGCAGCAGAGTTATCACGGCAGCACTTTGGGGGCGCTTTCGGTCTCTGGAAATGTGCGGCGGCGAGAACCGTTTGCGCCTTTGCTGAAGGAGTGGGGGCACATCGCGCCGTGTTTTTGTTATCGCTGCCCGTTTGGACTGAAATATCCGGAATGTAACGTGGATTGCGCGGACGATCTCGAGCGCCTGCTGGAGCGCGATGGGTCGAAGGACGTGGCCGCGTTTATTTTCGAGCCGGTGGTGGGAGCCACTTTGGGCGCGGTGGCTCCTCCGGATGGCTACGCGCAGCGGATTGCGGAGATTTGCCAGCGTCACGGGATTTTGCTGCTTGCCGATGAGGTGATGAGCGGGATGGGGCGCACAGGCAAACCTTTCGCGCTAGAACATTGGGGCGTTACGCCGGATATGATTTTGGTGGGCAAGGGGATTGCGAGCGGCTATGCGCCGCTGGGCGCGGTGATCGTGGCGGGGCACGTGGCGGAGGCGATTGCCAAGGGCAGCGGCAGTTTTCTGCACGGCTTTACTTACAACGCGCATCCGGTTTCGGCGGCGGCGGGAAATGCGGTGCTGGATTATATCGAGCAGGAAAATATTTTTGCGCGCGTGGAGCCGGCGGGGCGCGAATTGCGCGATGCGCTGGAGCCACTGCGGAAATTTTCGGTGGTGGGAGACTTACGCGGCATGGGATTGCTGCTGGCGATTGAATTCGTGCGCGATGCCAAGACGCGCGCGCCATTCCCGCCGGATGCGCGCGTTGCATTTCGCATACAGGCAGATGCGCTGGAGGCCGGCGTGATGACTTATCCAATTCAAGGCTGCGTGGACGGCACGCGCGGCGATCACATCTTGCTTGCTCCTCCGTACATCATTACGACGCAGCAAATTCAGATGCTGGTGAGCGGATTGGAACAGGCCATCGGCGATCTAGAGAAAACTCATCTGGCAGCGACGGGAGGCTCCTCTGCGTCGCTCTAGGCGCCGTGGGCTTTGGGCTTGGTGCGGCGCTGCTGGCGTGTTGTTCCTCGCGCTGGCTATGGCGGCCGCGCCAGACCTTGCCAAGCTTTCGGGCTTTTCGCCGCGTGCGGCCGCGCAGGAAATCATTGCGGAAAATTCATTTCGTGCGGCTATCTCCACGACTGAAATTATCAAGTTTCATCGCTACTTGACGGCCGAGCCGCATCCTGCCGGTTCGGCGCGCAATAATGAACTGGCGCAGTGGGTGGCGGAGCAGTGGCGGCAGCAGGGTCTGGAAGACGTAACCGTGCACCAATATGATGTGCTGCATTCATCGCCGCGTGAAGTTTCGCTCGAGATGGTGAAGCCCACCTACTATCGCGCGGGGCTGCGCGAAGCTGCGTACGACGTGGACCCGGACACGAAAAATCCGAAAGTGGATGGCGCGTATCTGGGTTATTCAGCGTCGGGCGAAGTGACGGCGCCGGTGGTTTACGCACACAGCGGCAACCCTGAAGATTACGAATATTTGCGGCGGCACGGAATTGATGTGCGCGGGAAAATCGTGCTGGTGCGTTATTCGAATCCCTACAGCTATCGCGGATTCAAAGCGCTCACGGCGGAACGGTTGGGAGCTGCGGCCATCCTTATATATTCCGATCCCGCCGAAGATGGATACGTCAAGGGGCCGGTCTATCCCACCGGACCGTGGGGGCCGGAAACGCACATCCAGCGCGGCGCGATCACTTACGATTTTCTGGAACCGGGCGATCCGCTGACGCCCGGATACGCTTCGGTGCCGGGCGCGAAACGGATTCCGCCGGAGCAGGCGATATCGCTGCCGAAAATTATGGGCGTGCCGCTTTCCTGGCATGATGCGGAGCCTCTGCTGCGAAAAATGGATGGACCTGCGGCGCCGGAATCGTGGCAGGGCGGCTTGCTGTTTAAATATCACGTGGGCGGAAAGCGCGTGGTGGCGCATTTGAAAGTGGACATGGATACGCGCACCCAGCCTTACTACGTCACCGAAGCGCGCATACGTGGCGGTGACGCGCCGGACGAGTGGGTGATTCTGGGCAATCATCGCGACGCGTGGGTTTTTGGGGGCGTGGATCCATCGAGCGGCACGGCCGCGATGCTGGAAATGACGCGCGGTCTGGGACAGTTGCTTGCGCGGGGGATTCGTCCGAAGCGCACGCTGGTGATTTGCAGCTGGGATGGCGAGGAATACGCGCTCACAGGTTCGACGGAGTGGGGCGAGCAATACGCGGATGAATTGAAGCAGAAGGCTGTGGCGTATTTGAATGTGGATGAAGCGACGTCTGGAAATAATTTCGAGGGGGACGCGGTGGGATCGCTTGCGCCGCTGCTGGTGGAAGTGAGCCGCGCGCTGCCTGCTCCTTCAGGGAAAAGTTTGTATGAGGAGTGGAAGATTAACCGGAAGACGGAGCTGAATTTGACGCAGCCGGTGCCGGACGCCGAGCTGGCGAATACGCGGATTGGTAGCGGCTCGGACCATACCGTGTTCCTAAATTTTCTGGGGATTCCGACCCTGGGCTTGACGTTTACAGGGCCTTACGGCGTCTATCATTCCATGTACGACGATTTTTTCTGGATGAATCACTTTGGGGATCCGGGTTATCGCTATCACACTTTGATGGCGCAGCTGTGGGGCGTGCTAGCGCTGCGTTTGGCGAACGCGGACGTGCTTCCTTACGATTTCGATTCGTATGGCGAGAATATCCACCAGTTCGTGGTGGATTTGAATTTGGCGAGTCACGTGAGCGGGCACGTTGATCTGGTGACGTTGCAGCAGCGCGTTACGGAATTTCAAGGGGCGGGGCGCGAGCTGAATCTGGCGGTGGCGCAGGCGATTTCTTCGGGGCGGCTGGATGCGGCTGCGGCGGCGCTGGTGAATCAGCAATTGATGCAGGTAGAACGGAATTGGTGCAACCCGGCCGGAATTCCGGGGCGGCCGTGGTTCAAACATTCTTTGTACGCGGCGCGGTACACGTATGCGCACCTGGAGCTGCCGGGATTGACGGAGGCTGCCGAGGCTGGGAACTGGAAAGTGGCGGAGGAACAGGCCAAGATTCTGGAGGACGAGCTCGCGAAGAACACCGAGCTTTTGAATCAGGCGCGCGGGATGTTGGACCATTCTGCGGCGGCCGCGCAGTGATGAGCGTTTCTTAAGTAGCGTGATTTTTCGAGGAAGCGAAGGCGGGATGGAGAACATTGGAGCGAAAACGGTGTTCGCTTCGGCGATTGTGGCCCTGTGTCTAATTGTGGCGGCGTCAATCGCGCGCGGGCAGGACGGGAAATCCGAGCGCGAGTTGCGGGCGCGTGATCTGGGCGTGCCGTTTGAGGGGACGCCTGGGCTGTTGGATGCGATTACAGATGTGAAGGGCGTCGAAGTCGGGTACCGGACTTTGATTTCCGGCGACGGAAAATTGGTGGTGGGAACTGGGCCGGTGCGCACGGGTGTGACGGCCGTGTTTCCGCGCGGAGAGAATTCGGTGGATCCGGTGTTTGCCGGATGGTTCACGGAAAATGGAAACGGGGAGATGACCGGGACTACCTGGGTGGAGGAATCCGGATTTCTTTATGGGCCAGTGATGATTACGAATACGCACAGCGTCGGTGTGGTGCGCGATGCGGTGATCGCCTGGGAATTGCAACACGGCCCTGGGCTGCCCTTAGAGGATTGGTGGTCGCTGCCGGTGGTCGCCGAGACGTGGGACGGCTATCTGAACGACATCAACGGATTTCACGTGAAGGCGGAAGACGCGGACGCGGCAATGCGCGACGCGCACAGCGGACCGATCGCCGAAGGCAACGTGGGAGGCGGCACGGGGATGATTTGTTTTGAATTTAAGGGTGGCACGGGAACGGCGTCGCGCGAGTTGCCGGAAAAACTGGGCGGCTACACCGTCGGAGTGCTGGTGCAATGCAATTTCGGGACGCGGCATCTGCTGCGCATCGCGGGCGCGCCGGTCGGATACGAAATTACAGGGAAGCGCGTATGGGAAGATGACACCGGATCAATCATTGTGGTGGTGGCGACGGACGCGCCGCTGTTGCCCAGCCAGATGAAGCGCATTGCGAAGCGCGTGACGCTCGGGCTGGGGCGCCTCGGCAGCATTTCAGGCGACGGCTCGGGCGATATTTTTATCGCATTTTCCACGGCGAACGCTGGCGCGGGATTGGAGCAGAAAAAACCTGTCGCGGTGCAGATGCTGCCGAACGATCGTATGGACGCGCTTTTTGAGGCTACAGTGCAGGCCACGGAAGAAGCCGTGGTGAATGCGCTGGTGGCGGCGCGGACGATGACGGGTGCGGACGGGCACACGGTAGAGGCTCTGCCGCATGACCGGTTGCGGGACGTCTTGAAGAAGTATAATCGTCTGGTGGAGGCGAAGTGACCGGAAGTCGGCGGCGAACACCTTAATAGTGAGGAGGCAAATCCGCAATGAAAGCATTTTTATTTGGAGTGATGCTGACTTTATTCGCACTGATCGCAGGTGGATATTTTCTGCTCAAGTCGGGGCGCGTGAGTTTCAGCGCCGATCAACAGCCATCCGCGGTGGAAGAGCATGTGGCGATGTCCGCGGTGGACGCTTCGACGGAGCGCAATGCGCCGGAGACGAAGAATCCGTTGGCGGCGGACGAAGGCAATTTAGTGGCGGGGGCAAAACTTTATTTGGATCATTGCGCGGGGTGCCATGGCGTGCCGGAAAATCCGGAAAGCCAGTTCGGACGTTCGTTTAATCCGCAGGTGCCGGCATTTTTCAAGGAAGCGCCGGACATGCCGGAGAATCAGAATTTTTATATCATTCAGCACGGGATTCGCTGGTCGGGGATGCCGGCGTGGAAGAATACGCTGAATGAAACGCAAACCTGGCAGCTGGTGACTTTTATGAGCAACGTGCAGAAGCTGCCGCCGGCGGCGCTGAAGGAGCTGGAATTGACGCCGACTGCCGCGGGAGACACGACGCCGGCGACGGTGCCGGCGCCATCGGCAATGCATATGAAGTGAACGGTGGCGCGAGTTCGCGGAAATCGTGACCAAGCTTGTGTCGCACCTACGGGGCTCGGGGTTTTATTTGCGATTTTTCCCGGGCCTTCCGGCCTGGGAAAAATTGTGCCGCGCCTCCCTTCGAATCTGCCGCTGGCAGGTTCTCAGGGTAAAACGGCGCCGGCGCGGGGCGAAGGTTTGCGGAAAAACAGTCGGCATGGCGGCTCGTACACCTGCTAGAATTTGATTTATCCCTGCGCTTGGGCTAGGTTTCGTAGAGTGGAAGACGGGCTGGTTTGTGCTGTTACGGCGCGATTCCACTGCACCTTGCCAATCACCAGTTGAATCGAATGGATGGAGGATATGCTTGATGTCTGATGCGGTCGCGGAAAAAGTGATCACGACGCTGGCTTCAGTAAAACGGATCCCGGCGGACACGATCAAGCTGGATACGAATTTGCAGGATTTGGGCATTGATTCGCTGGACGTCTTTACATTGCTATTTGAACTGGAAAACGCGTTCAAGATCTCCATTCCCGACGACGACGTGCGCTCCCTGCGCACGGTGAACGACGTGGTGGATGGCATCAAGAAGATACTTGCCGCCGCGCCGCCCGATACTTCCCTGGGCTCGGCCACACCGGCGAGCTGACGAATGGCCTCGCGCCGAGTCGCCATCACCGGATTAGGAATTATTTCCCCGCTGGGTTTAAACCTGGAAGACAACTGGAAATCTCTGAGCGAAGGCCGCCCGGCAATTGGTCCCATCAAGGGCGCGGACTGCTCGACGCTGCGTTTCAAGAACGGCGCGGAAGTAACCGGCTACGATCCTGTAAAGCATTTCGACGGCGGGAAAGACGCGTACATTGACCGCTTCGCGCAATTTTCGGTGGTGGCGGCGCGCGAGGCGATGCGCAATTCGGGATTGGAATTGACGCAAGAAATGCGCGAGCGCTCCGCGATCGTGTGTGGCTCAGCCGTGGGCGGGCAGGCTTCGATCGAAGCGGGATTCGAGGATCTGTGGGTGCAGGGGCGCGGGCGCGTGCATCCGCTGACGATTCCGAAGACGATGGCCAACGCTGGCGCGAGCCACATTGCGATGGATCTGGGGATGAGCGGTCCCACCTACACCGTTTCTACGGCTTGCTCGTCGGCGAATCACGCGATTGGGCAGGCGTTTCGGCTGGTGCGCGACGGCGAAGCGGACGTCGCGATGACCGGCGGCAGCGAAGCGATGTTTACCATCGGCATGTTGAAGGCCTGGGAAGCGATGCGCGTGATCGCTCCGGATACTTGCCGGCCGTTCAGCAAGGACCGGCGGGGAATGATTTTGGGCGAGGGCGGCGCGATGATGGTGCTCGAGCCGATGGATGCGGCGAAGGCGCGTGGCGCGAAAATTTTCGCGGAGATCTGCGGATTTGGTATGACGGCGGACGCGCATCATCTGACGCAGCCCGCGGTGCACGGGCCGGCGCGGGCGATGCGCGGGGCTCTGCGTGAGGCGGGCCTCGATCCTGAGGCGATTGGTTACATCAACGCGCATGGAACCGGCACGCCGGGAAATGATCCAGTGGAAAGCAGCGCGATCCGGGAAGTGTTTGGGGCGCACGCGGACAAGATCGGCGTGAGCTCGACGAAATCCATGCACGGGCATGCTTTGGGGGCCGCTGGGGCGTTGGAAGCTATTGCCACGATTCTGGCTTTGTATCACGGGGTTTTGCCGCCTACCGCTAATTTCAACGAGCGCGATCCGGAGTGCGACCTGGATTACATTCCGAATCAGCCGCGAGCTTTGCGCGTGGAAGCGGCGCTGTCGAATTCTTTTGCGTTCGGCGGGTTGAATGCTGTGGTGGCGTTCCGCGCGGCGCCGCGTTAGAGCGCCGCAGTCTCTGCTGTTTGCCTTCCGTCGTCTCTCGTTGAATCCATTTCTGGCTGGAGTATCATCGCGCGGTGCGTCGTTCTATGTGCAGACAGTGCACAGGGGGAATTTCCATGGCAGATGCGTCGCTGGAGCAGATCGTGGAAGTGGATGTGGCGGAGAAGGTTTTTGGCAACGCACCGAACATGCTGGTTTTGTGTCTTACCGTGATCGGGTTGATCAAGATTTACACGCGCTTCGATAAAATCACGACGCTTGCCGATAATTTTCTGGCCTTTATTGCGCTCGGCTACCTGATTGCGACGATTGTTTCCTACTTGGCGTTGCGATCGCGCAGCGGCGCCCGGCGGACGCGCCTGGCGCGTACTGCCGACATCGCGTTTCTGGTGTCGTTGGTTTGTACGGCTGCGGAGGCGCTGTTCGTAACGTTTGCGCTGGCTGGCTGAGATCGAGCCGACCGATCGCGCGGTCCGGACCGTGGAAAGTTAGAACAAGCCGCGCAGTAGCGGAAGAATTGTGGGGACTGCAGTGTTCCAGGCGCCGGCTTCGGGCGACCAGCTGCGGGTGAGTTCGTCGGCGAGCGTGAGAGAGACGAGGATCGCGAGGAACAGGAATCCCGCCATTACTACTACTTTGGTTAGGCCGCTACTGTACTTCACGTGCATGAAGAACAAGATCACCAGCAGCATTTTCACTACCGCGATGGCCAGGGCTACTATCGTGTTCAGCGGAATCACATCCACCAGGCGAAATCCCGTGTGCAGGTCGCCGAAATCTACGAAGGCAGCGCCGGTGGTGAGCGCGGTTAGCACCAGCAGCGCGACAAATATTCCCAGGTAAGTCTTCACCGGTACGACGTGCGCGGACATTAGTGCACCCCCGGTATCGTGAACCTGCCGCCGATCAGATACAGCAACGGGAAGAGGAAAATCCAGACGATATCCACGAAGTGCCAGTACAGGCCGCTCACTTCCAGCGGCGCGTAATATTCGGGGTTGAAACGATTGCGGTGCGCCATCACCGTGAGAGTGCCGAGGATGCCGAAGCCGATGATCATGTGCGTGGCGTGCAGGCCGGTCATGAAAAAGTAGAAGCAGAAAAAGAGCGGAACGTGCGGGCCCGCCGCGCCCCATTCCGGGCGGATAATGAAGCCGAAACCGGGAATCAGATGCTCGGCGTAATCGGCGCGCCACTCGTAATTGAATTTCAAGAACAAGAAGATCGCGCCGAGGATCATGGTGAGGACCAGGTACGCCACTTGCTCGGATTTTTTCTTGCCGGCCTGCGCCGCGTGAATGGCCAGGGCCATGGTCAAGCTGCTGCCGATGAGCACGGCGGTGTTCATTGCGCCGAATTTCACGTTGAGCAGGCGGCTGCCGGTTTCGAATGCGGGCAGGTACAGCGCGCGATAAATAATGTAGGTGGCGAAAAGGCCGCCGAAGAACATGATTTCGGTGACCAGAAAAACCCACATGCCGAGGCTGTCGGCCTCGCGCTGCTGGTCCATATCCTCGAATTGATGTTTGAATCCCGGCGGATGCGCGGCGTGCGCGGCCATGTCAGACACGGGTCCCTCCGACATTCGCGTAGTCGTAAGCGTCTTCAGTCACTACTGGAATCTCCTCGAAATTTTCCGTGGGCGGCGGCGAGGGCGTCCCCCATTCGAGACCTTTCGCGCCCCAGGGATTCGGTCCGGCAATCGGGCCGTAGCGAATGGACCAGAGCAGATAGATCAGCGGGATCAAATAGCCGATGCCGAGAATGGAAGCGCCGGCGGAAGACATCACGTTGAGCACTTGAAATTCAGTGGGGTAGACGGCGTAGCGGCGCGGCATGCCCAGGTAGCCGAGAACGAATTGCGGGAAGAACGTGAGGTTGAAGCCGACGAAAATTACCAGCGCGGCGAAACGCGCCCAGCCGTCCGGATACATGCGTCCCGTAATTTTCGGCCACCAGAAATGAATGCCGCCCAGGTAAGCCATTACGGCGCCGCCGACCATGATGTAGTGAAAGTGCGCGACGATGAAATAAGTCCCGTTGAGGTGCACGTCTGTCGCGAGCGACGCCAGGAACAATCCCGTGAGGCCGCCCATGGTGAACAGCCCGATAAAGCCGAGGGCATAGAGCATTGGCGCGTCGTAGGAAATCGAACCTTTATAGAGCGTCGCAGTCCAGTTGAAAACCTTCACCGCCGAGGGAATCGCGACCAGGAAGCTGAGCACCGAGAAAATCAGGCCGGCGTAAATGGATTGGCCGGTGACGAACATGTGATGGCCCCACACCAGAAAGCTGATGATCGCGATGGCCAAGCTGGAAAAGGCGACAAAGGTGTAGCCGAAAATGCGTTTGCGCGAGAAGCAGGTGATCAGCTCACTCATCACGCCCATGCCCGGCAAAATCATGATGTACACCGCGGGATGCGAATAGAACCAGAACATGTGCTGGAACAGGATGGGATCGCCGCCGATGGCAGGATCGAAGATGCCAATGTGCATCAGGCGTTCCAGCCCCAGCAGGAAGAGGGTGATGGCGATTACGGGCGTGCCCAGGATGAAAATAATGCTGGTGGCGTACATCGCCCAGATGAAGAGCGGCAAGCGGAACCAGGTGAGGCCCGGGGCGCGCATTTTGTGAATGGTGACGACGAAATTCAGGCCAGTGAGAATCGACGAGAAGCCGGTGATGAATACGCCCACCGCGGTGGGGATCACGCTGGTATGCGAAAAAGTGCTGCTGTAGGGCGTGTAGAACGTCCAGCCGGTATCCACGCCGCCGGAAATTACGGCGTAGAGCGTGAAGGCGGCGCCGATGATGTAGATGTACCAGCTGAGCAGGTTCAGCCGCGGGAAGGCGAGGTCGCGCGCGCCAATCATCATGGGCACCAGGAAATTGCCGAGCGTCGCGGGAATCGAAGGCACCAGGAAGAAAAACACCATGATCACGCCATGCATGGTGAAGAGCTTGTTGTAGGTTTCGGGAGCCACCAGCGCGCCCTGCGGGTCAATCAGATGCAGGCGCATCAGCACGGCGAAAGTGCCGCCGACAAAAAACATGAAAGTGATCGAGCCGAGGTAGAGCAGCGCGATGCGTTTGTGGTCAGTGGTAAGCAGCCAGGACTTTACGCCGTAGCTCGCGTTCAAATAATTGACGCGCGATTCGGCCGGAACTTCCTGCCCGGGCATTTCTGGAATGACTGTGGTGCTCATTTCCCGTTCGTCTTCCTTTCTTCCGTCCCCAGCGACTTGACGTAAGCGATCAACTGCAGCACCTGCTCCTCGTTGATCTGGCCCTGGAAGGTGGGCATGATCGGCGGATAATTGGGCAGGATGATGGAATTGGGATTCACGATCGCCTGACGAATCAGAGCTTCGTCCACGAGTTTACTGTCGCCGTTGCGCAATTTTTCCTGTTTGCCGTAGAGGCCCGCGAGCGAGGGGCCGCGGCCGGTATTGTCCGCTACGTGGCAAGTGACGCAGCCGAGCTGGTTGAACAGGCGCTCCCCGGTCTGCGCCATGGATTCGTTGCGCGCGCCGCCGGAAAGCCATGCGGCGTAGTCGGAGCGAGACATCACATAAACCCAGCCGATCATTTCGGCGTGGTCCGCACCGCAGTATTGCGCGCAGAAAATGTGGTAAGTGCCGATCTTGGTAGCCTGAAACCAGATGGAGGTGTAGCGGCCGGGCACGGCGTCTTTTTTCACGCGGAATGCGGGAATGTAGAAATCGTGGATCACATCGTCGGACGTCATGGTGATCTTGATAGGCGCGTCCACCGGGACGTGCAGCTCGTTGATTTCGCGGACGCCTTCGGGATGCTGGATGTGCCACATCCATTGCTTGCCGACGACGAAGATTTCGGTGGACGCTTCAGGCGGGCGCGAATTCTCGAAATAGAGGCTGGAAGCCCACACGAAAATCACGACGGTGATGAGCGTCGGGACGATGGTCCAGGTCAGTTCGAGCGCGAGGTGCGTTTTGGTGTCCGCGGGGCGCTCGTCGGGGGAGCGGCGCCGGAATCTCACCATGAAGTAGAAAATGGTGGTGAAAATGCCGAAGGTGAAGAACAGGGTAATCGCGGTGAGGAAATAATAGAGATGGTCCACGCTATCCGCGATGGACGAGGCGGACGTGGGATGAATGGGAATCGCGGCAGCGGCTACTGTAGCGGCGATGTTCGTGAAGCCCGTTTGCATGAGACCCGTGATCATCAGTTTCTCAGTGAACCTCTGGCGTTTCCCTAAGTGCGCGACGGACGAACGAATGAACGTCCGCGCGTGCTGCTTTAAGCTTTTCTATGCGGCAGCGCGTAGTGCTCGCCGCGGAACAGAATCAACATCCCGACTCCCAGGATTAATACCGTGAGCGCGCCGCCAGCCTGGATGATGTGCGAAATCAGCAGGCCGTATTTTCCCGTCTTGGGATCGTAGTGGTAGCAGAAGAGCAGCACCTGATCCACGGGCGAGCCGATTTTTCCCTCGGACGCTTCGACGAGGCCGAGGCGCAAATCGCGCGTCGGGTATTGAATGCCGTAAAAATAGCGCGAAATTTTTCCTTCGGGAGTGAGCAGCATGATGGCGCTGGCATGCGCGAACTGCTTGGTATCGGGATCGTAGGCGTAACGGAAACCGACCGCATCGGCGAGCTGCTTGATTTGCGGTTCGTCACCAGTGAGGAAATGCCAGCCTTGCGCGGCGCCGGGGCGGCCGTACATGCCCACGTACATTTCCTTTTTTGTTTTGGCCAGGACGTGCGATTCCGTGGGGTCAATGCTGATGGTGACCACGTCGTACTGGTTGCCGATGTCCGTGGACAATTCTTTCAGGCTGGATTCGACGCCATTGAGGACCTGGGTGCAGAGCATCGGGCAGTTGTAATAGACGAGAGTTAGAACCACGGGCTTCTGGCCGAAGAATTGGCCGAGCTGGACTGGTACGCCGTCCTCGTCGCGGAAAGTCAGGCTCAGCGGAATTGATTGGTTCAGTTTCTGGTCGATGCCCACTTGTTTCAGAAGTTCGGGGCGCACGCCTACGCTCTGCATCGGGTCTGAGGCCAGTTGCGCGGCGGCGCCGGGAGCGAGCGCGAGAAATGCGGCAGCCGCAATCGCAGCGGCTGCTGCCGTCAGTGATGCCCGCAGCCTGCGCTTGCGCTTCATCGCGAATGTGCCGGACGCAAACATACTAGCGACGCGCCTCCTGGCTCATTTCATGATCTTTGTCGCGCTCCAGGACGTAGCCGCACGGGCCGGTCTGGTCCTGATCGGAAACATCGGGCACAAAAGGCGCGGGGTTGCTGACGCCCGCGGGAATATCCCCTGCGGCGCGCGCGGGCAGGCCTTCCCGCAGCGTCAATTCCATGGCGCGATCTATCGGGATGCGCACCACGCCGTTGTGCTCGTCCGCCCAACCGTAACTGTTCAGAAGATTGGCCTGCTGCAGGCAATAAGCGTGCAGCTCGGCGCGCGGTTCCACTTGCAGGCGCGGGGCCGGCGGCAGGACGCGCGCATCCTCGAAAGGTGAGGCGGGTTTGCCGAGGCTTTGCACTTTGCCGTAGAAGCCAAAGAGCGCGGCCATGGACACAAACACGACGACGAGCACGGCGATGAGCCACAGGGCCCAGCGCAGCACTCCACTGGGGTTGGCGTCGCTGTGTTCGTAGCCTTCGTTCGCGCCATTCGGCGGCGGAGGCTGGCCCGGACCGTGTTTAGTCTCCATGCTCATGCTGGAGCTCTCCTTCAAACCGCGGATCGTGCAGCGGCAGCAGCGGCATCTTGCCGAGCTGCCAGAAATAAGTGGCAATCCAGATGATGCCGATCACCACAAGATAAAAAATATCCCAGACGAGCGAGCCCACGTGCGGGCCGTCTTTTTCGTAGGCGGGGACCATCAGCCAGTACACATCCACCACGCTGAGAATGAGCAGCAAGCCAGCGACCACTGAGAGGCGGTGTACGCGGCGCTTGATGTTACGTTGCAGCAGTAGCAGGAAGGGCAGCGCGAAATGCAGCACGATCAGCACCACCGCGAGCTTGCCCCAACTGCCGAAGGCGCGCGTGATGTACCAGGGAATTTCGTCCTTGATATTGCCGGCCCAGATGATCAGGAACTGCGAGAACGAGAGATAGGCCCAGAGCATGGTGAAGGCCAGCATCAGGTTGCCGAGGTCGTTGAACTGGCCGGGCGTCACTTTTTCGCGTATTTCCTTGCCGCGCCCGTCGTCCACCAGGCGGCGCAGGACGAAAACGATGAAAGACATCGCGGTGAGCGCGCCGACGATCATGAAAATCATGCCGTAGATGGTGGAGAACCATCTGGGCTCGAGCGACATGACCCAGTCAATCATCGCAAACGATACGGCCATGCCCCACAGGATCAGCCCTGGGCCGCTGATGCCCTCCAGATATTTCGCGAGGCGCGGGTCGCCGCTGGAATCCTGCTCGCGCGACCATTTATTCAGGAGATGCGCCAGACCCATCAGAATGGCGAAATAAATTATGGCGCGCACGATGAAAAAGTTCGGGTTCAAGTACGCCAACTTGAAATGGTAATTGGGATCGGCGGCCATATCTTCGGGCGGATTCACCCAGGGGTAAATCTGCTTCATCCAGATCACGACCGGGACGAAGAGCAGCGCCATCACTCCAAAAGTGCGCGTGCCGGCCTCCAGCAGACGGCGAATGGGATAGCCCCACCAGCCGCCGGTGAGGTGATGCATCATCAGGATCGCCATGCATCCCAGCGGAATCATCAGCCAGTACACATAGGCGAAGAGATAAGCATGCAAGATTTGGCTGCCAAAGCTCATTGCGATTGCCCCGGATTCTGCTCGGTCAATTTTTGACGCTCTGATTCAGGCACGTCCTGCACCGTCGAGTGTTCGCTGAGCTGCAGCACGCGAATGTATGCCGCGATGCGCCAGCGATCTTCCGGCTCGATGCGGGAAGCGTAGCTGTACATGGAGCCGTCGCCGTTGGTCATCACGTCGAAGAACTGTCCGACAGGCGCCTGCCGCAAGCGGTCAATGTGATAGGAGGGCGGCGGCGGAAATCCGCGCTGCACGACGATGCCACGGCCGCTGCCGGTGTAATCGTGGCAGGGAGTGCAATAGATGTTGTAGCGCTGGCGGCCGCGTTCCAGGTCTGCGCGCGTGATGGGGAAGGGGAACTTGTTCGCGAAGACGCCATTTTCTTTTCCGGTGTAGAGGAGTTCGTCGAGGTGGAGGTGGCCGCGCGCGACGGTGCCGGGGACGACGGGGCGCTCGCTGCGGCCGTCGTCGAAGAACGTGGTGGGCTCGTACGGTAGATATTTCGGCTGTTCGTGCATGTCCATGCGGCAGCCAGCGAACAGCAGAGCGAGCGCACTCAGGCAAATCATACGCGCGGTGCGGGCTTTCGTGGCGCTCGCTATTCCGGATTGGAAATTAGACTTCAATCTCAAATACTCCGTGTGGATTCAAGCCTTCCAGAAACTTTTTGGTCTTCGCTAGGTCGAAACTCTTGTCGCGCACTTTCACCACCAGGAAAAAGCGGTCGTTCGAAGCGAGGGCGAAGCGCGCGACGTTGAACACCGGATGATACGGAGTGGGCAGCCCGTTCATCGCCAGCATGCCGAACACGGCGCACAACGCGGCGCCCAGCACCGTGAGCTCGAAGGTGATCGGAATGAACGACGGCCAGCTGTTGTAGGGCTTGCCGCCGACGTTCAACGGATAGCTGATTACGTTCGCGTAATACTGCATGAAAAAGCCCGTAAGGCCGCCGAGCAGCCCGCCGATGAAAACGATCACCGGCAGAATCGTACCGTGAAAGCCGACGGCTTCGGCCAGTCCCTCGATGGGCAGCGGCGAAAACGCGTCGATCTTCTTGTAGCCGGCGTCGTGCGTGCGTTGCGCGGCTTTCAGAAGTTCGTCAGGCGTCTCGAACTCGGCCAGCAATCCGTAAAGTGGTTTGCGCTTCATAAAACTATCCGTGAATCTCCGGATTGGGATTCAGCACGCGCGCCAGGTACGTGGTGCGCGGGCGCGTGTTCAGATCGTCTAGCAAATGATAGTTGCGCGATTGCGCTTTCCATTTGGAGACGCGGCTGTTCGGGTCATTGATATTGCCGAAAATGATCGCCTCCGCCGGGCAAGCGCCCTGGCAGGCTGTGACGATTTCGCCGTCGCGCACTTCGCGGTTTTGCTCTTCGGAAGTAATTTTTGCGGCATTGATGCGCTGCACGCAGTACGTGCATTTTTCCATCACGCCGCGGCTGCGTACGGTGACGTTGGGATTGCGCACGCCGTAGAGGCTGGGCGTGGTGTAATCCGAATAGAGCAGGAAATTGAAGCGCCGGACTTTGTAAGGGCAATTGTTCGAGCAGTAGCGCGTGCCGACGCAGCGGTTGTAAACCATTTCGTTCAGGCCTTCGGGGCTGTGCACCGTGGCGCCGACGGGGCAGACCACTTCGCAGGGCGCGTTCTCACAGTGCATGCAGAGCACCGGCTCGTAATACGTTTCGGGATTGTCTATGCCGCCGCGGAAATAAGTGTCCACGCGGATCCAGTGCATCGCGCGGCCCTTCATTACCTGTTCCTTGCCGACGACCGGAATATTATTTTCGGCCTGGCAGGCTACGACGCAGGCGTTGCAGCCCACGCATTTGTTCAGGTCCACGGTCAGGCCCCAGGCGTAGCCTTCGGATTTAAAGCCCGGATAGAGCGTGAGGCCCTTGGTGGCTTCTTCCTCGTGATCTTTCGCGAAGTTCGGGTCTTTTTGCCATTCCTCGAGGGTGGCGATGCGGATGATGTCCCGGCGCGCGGCTTCCACGCCTTCCTGATTGACCTGCTGGCCGTCTTGGTCAATCACGTATTGGTGCTGGGTGACGGCGAAGTAATATTTCTGGCCGGTCTTTTCGATTTTCAGTCCGGGGACGATCCACGGTGCGTTGGAGGTGCGAATAAAATTGGCGTTGAAGCCGGGGCCGGTGCCCACGCTGCCGGCGCGGCGCCGTCCGTAGCCGAGGTGCAGTGTGACGCAATTGTCGGCGTGGCCGGGAACGATCACTATGCCGGCTTTTGTTTCGTGTCTCGCGAGTTGCAGCTTTACGTAATCGCCATCGGCGAGCGCCAGGTGCTGAGCGGTGGCGGGACTGACCATCGCGGCATTGTCCCAGGTTAATTTCGTGTTGGGCTTGGGCAGCTCTTGCAGCCAGCCGTTGTTGGCGAAGCGCCCGTCGAAAATTGTGGGGTCCGGGCGGAAGGCGATTTGCAGTTGGTCGCTCGGCGTGTTCTGAATCTGCTGGCCTAGGTCGGCGCGCGGCGTGACGGAAATTGCGGGCAGCGCGGTTCCGGCCATCACGCCGTCGTGCAGGGAACGTTCCCAATAGGCGTCGAAGGCTTTGTCTTTTTCGGGGCGCACGCTTTTCCAGTAATCGCGCACGATGTCGTGCCCGGATTTTCCGGCGTCTCCGGCGAGCACTTCCACGATTTCGATCTGGGTGTGGCCATCGTAGAGCGGCTGGATAAGAGGCTGAATCACGCCTATCGTGCCGTCGTACGCTCGCGCGTCACCCCAGGATTCCAGGAAGTGCGCGGCGGGGACGTGCCAGTGGCAGAGTTCGGCGGTTTCGTCGTAGTAGAGGCCGGAATGCACGCGGGTTTTTACTTTCAGCAGCGCGGGGCCGAAGTCGAAATCAACCGGCGCTTCATAGACGGGATTATTTCCGCCAAGCATGATGAGCAGGTCAACTTTTCCGGCGTTGATGTCGTTCACTAGGTCGCGCAGCGATTCCATTTCGTTCACGGGATTCGCTTCGAGCGGCTCGGTGTAGTACACGGTCTTGCCGACGTTGCCTAGCGCCGCATTCATCGCGTGCGCGAGCGCGTGTACTGCGGGAGGCTGTTCTTCGGCGGCGATGACCAGCGATGCGCCACGATGCGCCGCGAGGTCTTTCGCTACGGCGCGAGTCCATTCGGCAGGTATCTTGCTGGCCGCCGCACCGCTAGCGCTTGCACCCGCAACGCCCGACGCGGATGCGAGTTCGCGCGCAAACGCTTCGATATCGCCAGCGCGCAGTGCTTTGCGATGGTCGGCCACTGCTCCGGTGCTGCTGGGCATGCTTTCGACGACGTAGAGCCGATTCAGATTCGCGTTCGTGCCATCAATAACGCGACGCGAAGCGAATTCACGCGCGTAACGCACGTGCCCGGGGCCGGAGGAAACGAAATCGGCGTCGAGCGAGACGATCACATCGGCCTGGTCGAGGCGATACACGGTGTTCACCGGCTTGCCGAACGCGAGCTTGGCTCCTTCGCGCGAATTGTCGCGGCCGCAAGGCTCGTACTGGTGCCATTTCGCGGCGGGCAATTTTTTCAGAAGCGCCGAGATTTGCGCGGCAAAAGTTGGCGACGTCACCGTGTCGGTGAGAATGCGCAGCCCGCTGCCGTCGGCGGACATCGCCGCTTTTTCGTTGCCCATTGCTGTCAAGAACGCGGCCCAACTGTTGATGCGGCCCTCGAACACCACTGTTTGCGAGCGGTCGGGGTCGTACATGCCCAGCGTCGCGGCTTGCGCGAAGACGTCTGTACCGCCCAAGCTGCCAGGATGCTCGGGATTGCCTTCGATTTTGGTGGGCCGGCCCATATGGCTTTCCACCAGCAGGCCCGCGGCGACTCCCGCGAGAGGCATGGACGTGGCGTAAAAGAGCGGCTTGCCGGCGACGATTTCTTCCGGCGCCTTCACGTACGGCACAATTTTTTGCGTGGGCAGTTTGGTACAGGCGCTCAGTCCGGCCAGAGCGGCGGAAGCGGCGGCGAGCTTCAGCACGTCGCGGCGATTCAGGCCCTCGGGATCTTTCGCGGGGTCGTGCGGAAACTCATTCTCCAGAAATTCGCGATATTCCTTGGTTTCAGACAATTCTTCCAGGCTTTGCCAGAAGCGCTTACCGTCTTGCTGCGCGAGCTTTGCGCGCAGCGCTGCCAGGTCCATCGCCTGCGGAACTTTCGGGTGGAGGTCGGAGCTCATCGTTTTCTATTTTTCACCTTCAGCGGTGACACGTCGAACAATTCGTCAGACTGTGAATTTTGTACTCTTTCACCAGCTTCGCGCCGAGTTCCAGCTGATTCGCAGGCGTGACGTACCCCGGATCGAAGACTTCGGATTTCGGGCGCACGTATTTTTCCGGTGCGCGATGGCAGTCCAGGCACCACTCCATGTACAGCGTGTTAGCTTTCCATGTAAGCGGCATTTCGGCCACTTGCCCGTGGCAGGTGGTGCAGCCCACGCCTTTGCTGATGTGGATGCTGTGATCGAAATAAACGAAATCAGGCAGCGCGTTCACGCGCGTCCAGGATATGGATTTGTCGCTGCGATAGCTTGCGCGCACGGGCTCAAGCATGGGCGCGTTGGTCCAGATCTGCGAATGGCAAGTCATGCACGTTTGCGTGGGCGGAATGCCCGCGAACGAAGATTTTTCCACCGTGGTGTGGCAGTAGCGGCAATCAATGCCCAGCTCGCCCGCGTGATGCTTGTGGCTGAAGGGCACGGGCTGCTCGCGCGCTTCATTCACGCGCGTATAGATGGGCGAAAGCTCGATCGCGTACAGCACGCCACCCAGCAGCGCCGCGATGAAGACTGCGCCGTAGATGCTCACCCGCGAGATGGTGTTCGTGCTGTGATGAAAAATTTGCATCGGTTCCCGAGCCTGCCTTTATTTCTTGGGATTCTCCTCGTCCGTTTCTTCCACCAGCGTGCGCATTTCGTAAATTGAAATCACCGGCAGGAAGCGGATGAACAGGAACAGCAACGTCAAAAATAATCCGATGGTGCCGACGTATGTGGCCCAATCCCACCGTGTGGGGTAGTACATGCCCCAGGAAGAGGGCAGAAAATCGCGGTGCAGGCTGATAACTACTATGACGAAGCGCTCCAGCCACATGCCCACATTGACGACCAGCGAAATCACGAAAAGTATCGCGACATTATTGCGCACGCTGCGCAGCCACATGCATTGCGGGATCACGATGTTGCAGGCAATCAGCATCCAGTAGAAAAATGCGTACGGGCCGGTCATGCGATTGATGATCAGGAAGCGGTCGAAGGGATTGCCGCTGTAGAAGGCCATGAAAGTTTCCATCATGTAGCCGTAGGCGACGATCAGGCCGGTAGCGAGCATTACTTTCGCCATATTGCCCAGGTGGCGCATGGTGATGAAATCTTCCAGGTTGTAAAACTTGCGGATGGGGATGGCGAGGGTCATCACCATCGCGAAGCCGGAATAAATCGCGCCCGCGACGAAGTAGGGCGGGAAAATCGTGGTGTGCCAGCCGGCTACTTGCGCGACGGAGAAATCGAAGCTCACCACCGTGTGCACGGAAACAACCAGGGGCGTTGCCAGTCCGGCCAGCAGAATGGATGCCGTCTCGTAGCGCGACCAGTGCACGGCGGAGCCGCGCCAGCCCATCGCCAACATGCCATAAATAATCTTCGCGGGGCGGTTCCTGGCGCGATCGCGCAGTGTGGCGAGGTCTGGAACCAAGCCCACGAACCAGAAGAGCAACGATACGGTGGCGTATGTTGAGACTGCGAATACGTCCCAAACCAACGGGCTACGGAATTGCGGCCAGAGCCACATCGGATTGGGGTAGGGCGTCAACCAGTAGAAAAGCCAGGGGCGGCCCATGTGCAGCAGCGGGAACATGCCGGCGCAGGCAACCGCGAAGAGCGTCATGGCTTCGGCGAAACGGTTGATGGAAGTGCGCCACTGCTGGCGGAGCAACAGCAAAATCGCGGAGATCAGCGTGCCGGCGTGGCCGATCCCGATCCACCAGACGAAATTGACGATGGCGAAGCCCCAGCCGATGGGAATGTTGATGCCCCATATTCCCACACCTTTGACCAGCAGGTAGCCAATGGTGAAATTCAGGAGCATCAACAGCGAGAAGGCAATGGCGAAGCCGAAAAGCCAGCCCTTGGACGTGCCGCGCCCGAGCACGATGGAGCTGATTTTGTCGGTTACCGTACCCAGCGTATAACCCGGCTCGATAATCGGATGAGCCGATGTTGATTCGATGGGACTTTGAGAGCCTTCCGGGTCCACGCGGTCGCCTCAGAACTCCGTATAGATGCTTGCGAGCTTAAAGAAGGGGCAACAAAGTTACGAAATCGCCGGTTGCTCGACCCCAGGACGCCAGCGATTTACGGTTGACAGATTCTATGAGTAGCAAAAAAAACGGGACGAACGCGGGGCGAGAAGAAAGCTGAACCGCCCCGGAACGCATTTAAGACTCGATAGGATAAAACCGGAGGCGCGTCGACGCAAGTTGAAAGAAAATTTTTTTCGGCGAGGATTTTTGTTGCGCGCGGTTGGATGGTGCGTTTCGCGATTTCGGCTATCCGCTAGCCCTTGTTCCACAGCAGCGTGAGATTGGGATCGATCACGATGCGCGTGGGGCGAATGCGCGATTCGAAATGAAATCGCGTTTCCGCGCCGTTGGTCACCACTACTCCCAGGCGTTCTGGTTTTCCCGCCACACGGACCGCATAGAGCGGCACTGGCGCGGTGAATCCGCTCTCCGTTCCCGACTGTTCCAGCCTGCCGGTCACGACGAACGCGTTCCCGCGGGGCTTCACTTCGAATTTCACGGTGTAGCGCGGTAGGTCTGTGCCACGCACCCATTGATCGAAGAACCAGTCCATGCGATGCGTGCCTTCCAGGTCCATTGCGGGGGTCATGTGCTGCTCCACGGCGTGCTGGAAATCAGCGGTGGAGAGCGGGCGAAAGCGGTGTTCAGCCAGAATCGCGCGGAGCATTTCACGAAATCGCGCGTCGGGATCCTTGCCGCTCGCCGCGCTGGGGTCGCGCAGCATTTCGCGCAGCATGTGCATCACCCATGTGCCTTTGCCGTAGATCAGCAAGGCGTAGGCGTCCGGGATTTTCAACGAACTGAGGCGCGATCCCAGTACCAGAGGGCCTACATCTTCGATGGAATGATCTCCGGAATGATCTGCCTCAGGAATTTTACTGGTAAGCTCGGCGCGATAATGTTCCAGCCAGTTTGCAAGGCGGTGCTGACCGGGCTTTTTAGTGTCCGAATACCAAAGCGCCAGGTAATTGGCCATCGCTTCCTGAATCCACACGTCGCGATAACTGGCCGCGCCGGTGAGGTTGCCCCACCACTGGTGCGCCACTTCGTGGAAAGGCATCAGGTCGCGCGCCCCGCTCTGCGCCCATTCGTCCAGGCCGGCGCGCTCTTGCGTTTCCGGCGGCAGAAACGCAAGCGTGGAGAGATAGACCAGGCCCGGCCAGCCTTGGCCGAAGGAGCCGGGAATCTGCGCCACATCGAGATGATCGAAGGGAAACGCGCCATTCACGTTTTCGAAAAAGTGGATGGAGTCCTGCACGTTCGCGCCGAGTTGTTTCAGCGCGGAGGTGGGACTGGGCGGAGGAGGCTGGTCCGCGGCGCCGGACAACGGGTCGGCGTCCTTGTAATGATTCAGCATCGAGGGCGGCGGAAGAGAGTTCGCCCCGCCGGGCTGCAGACGGGCCATGATTGCTTCTTCAAGCACTTTGTTTGCATAGACTTGAATTTTCGGTTGGCCCGTGGTGCTAGCCATCTGATATTGGCTCAGGTTGAAGCCGGAAGTGGGGAACGGCATTTCCGAACGCCAGCGGCCGGATTTTGTTTCGGCGTCCTCGCGCACTTCGGATTCAATGCCGGTGGCGACCAGCGTCAAGCGCTTCGGCCAGTGAAAGGTGAGGTCGTAAGGCGTGAAATGTTCGCCGCCGATGTGCGCGTACCAGGCGCCGCGTTCGCCAACGAAATAGGCGCCGTTTCCCGCGTCGGCAATCACGCTGCCGTGATAGGAAATCTGCAAATGAAAATCCGCGCCGGCTGGTTTGCCCGCGGGCAGCACCGCCAGTATGAAATCGTTGCCGCGGCGGGCGGCGTCACGCCGGAAGAGCTCGTCATTTTGAAAGTAGGCCAGCGGCTGGCCGTCGTCCCCCCGAACTTCGTCCACGATCAAGTGACGCGAGAGTTCCACCGCGACGACTCGCTCGCCGCCGCGGCCGGCGCGCAGGTGCAGCGTGGTCTTGCCCTGCAGCGAAAGATCCTCGGCGATGGAGGAGTCCACGCGATAATCCAACGGAAGGAATGCTTCGGTTTTATCGTCTGGAGAATTTTCAGTGCGGAAGGAAGCCCACATGTCGTAGGACCGGACGCCATCGGTGAAGTGCGGCTGTCCGATGTTTACCTGCTCATCGCGGCGGTAATCCACGGAGATTTCCACCGGACCCGCCGAACCCGTTTGCAGCAAAATATAAAAATAGGGAATGGGATCGGCGGCGAGCCAATCCATCAATATGCGCAGCGAGTGAGTGGGCGCCAAGCCCGCGACTAGCGGATCCCAGTGCGCGTTGAAAGCGGGGTCGCTGCTGGGTTCGTCCTCCTCTTGCGTCAGTTGTCGCTGCAGCTCGGCGGCGGTGTCGTCGGAGAAGCGGATGTACACGTCTGAAAACGGTTGATCGAGGATCGGCACGCCGATGAATTGCGCCAGTGACCGGCGCTCTCCGCGCTCGTGCGGCGTGGCGATCACGTGGCCACGGCCGGAAAAGACGGCGCCGGTGATGCGGCCGCCGAGAGGCTCGAGAAATGCGAGCTTGCCTTGGGTGAATGTGAAGCTGACTACGTCGCGGCGGAGGGTCAGGTCTTTCACGGTGTACACATGCGCGCCTTCGGGGCGTAGGGCGTTCAGCGCGTCGTAGAGTGCGCGGGGATCGGTGGGCGCGGCTGGTGAAGAGTCCGGCGAAGCCGCGGATTGCGGCGGGGCGGTCTGCGACGCTGTGCTGCGAGGAGCGGCGCCAATGAAATCGGCGGCGAGCAGCGAGAGAATGATCAGTGAAAATCGCAGGAAGCTGGGCACGTAATTGACTCTATAACTTTGGTTGCTGCGAGTAAAAGGCGGGTTGTATCGGGGTGTTCCAGGTGTGATGCGCCCCGGCGATGCCGTTACTCGCATCAGATTCTTGCGGCGATTCGAACGCAGAGGGCGGCCTGCAGATGGCAGTTTTTCTCGCCGGAGCCCGTTTTTCGGGCTTGGTGCATGCTGGGTTAAGTGTTTGACGCACGCCAACGCAAATTGCCTTGCCGCGAATTTGCGTCGGCGGGCCTGTTCGCTGGGACAGGTTGTACTACTTAGCGCATCAGCGGGGAAGGAGCGCCCGCTGCGTCTGGCCCACTTGGTAAAATTCAGGTGTGCGTCACGCAGCGCCCATCGCGTCGCTATTGCTACTGGTCGTGTCTTCGGCGGCCGCCGATACCATTGTGCTGAAAAATGGGCGGCGGATTGTAGCGTCCAGCGTTACCGAAGATGGCGACCGCGTCCGCTACGAAACTCCCGCCGGCACGATGTCCATCCCGAAATCCATCGTCGCGCGCATTGACCGCGACGGCTTCGGCTCCATTTCCAGTTCCAGCGCTTCCAGCGAACCTCCTGTTTCCGCGCCGCACGTGGATCCGGTGCGCGGGTACGACGACATCGCGCGGCTGGTAATTCACGACAACGCGATTGACTTCAGCTATGTCGCGCAGCTGGAAACAGATGCTCGTTCGCATGTGCCGCTGGCCATCGAAAAAGTGGCCGCCGCGCATTACGCCGCTGCCCAATTTCTGGAAAGCAAGGGCGACACCGCCAGCGCGATTGACCACTACCGCGCCGCACTGAGCTTCGCGCCGGAAAATCTGCCGCTGCTGCTGAACTTAGCGGTGCTGTACCTGCACCAGAGCCAGTTCACTTCGGCGCTGGAGCCGCTGGAGCGCGCGCGGCATATTGCGCCGGATTCGGCGGACGTCGCCAAGCTCGACGGCTGGGCCTACTACGGCGCGAACAAGATGGATTTGGCCGTGGCCGAATGGCATCGCGCGGAAAAATTGCGTCCGGATGCGGAAGTAGAGCGCGCGCTGGAAAAAGCCGAACGCGATAAGGCCGAGGAAGAAAGTTACCGCGAAGGCGAAACCGCGCATTTCAATCTGAAATACAACGGCAGCGCGACTCCGGACCTGGCGCGCGGAATCATGCGCGTGCTGGAAGACGATTTTCGCGATCTGGAATCGCAGCTGGATTACACGCCGCCGGATTCGATTGGCGTGATCCTTTATACCGGGCAATCATTCGCGGACATCACGCGCGCGCCAAGCTGGGTGGGCGCGTTGAACGATGGGCGCATGCGCATTCCGGTGCAGGGGCTCACCGCTGTGACTCCGGAGCTGGCACGCGTGTTAAAGCATGAGTTAACGCATAGCTTCATTGGCCAGAAAACGCACAATCGCGCGCCCACTTGGTTGCAGGAAGGTGTCGCTCAATATATGGAGGGCCGGCGCAGCAGCGGCACCGCGGGCGCGCTGCTGAATGCTTCCGCGCAGGGGGAACTTCCGCCGCTGGCTGGGCTCGAAGGATCGTGGATGGGGCTCGGAGGCGGCGAGGCGTCGTTCGCCTACGCCTGGTCGCTCGCCGTCGTCGAATCCATCATCCAGACTAGCGGCATGGGAGACATCACGCGCCTGCTCGACGACATCGCCAGCGCCCCAAACACCGAACAGGCCCTGCGCGACGCGTTGCACGAAGACTACGCAGATTTGCAGCAGCAGGCCCTGACGTATCTGCACCAGCAGGATGTGCGCTAGATTCACCGTGCCCCCGACCCGATCTTGGTAGCGTAGGCAATCTTGCCTGTGCTCCTCTTTCTTTAGTTCGTCATCCTGAGCGCAGCGAAGGATCTCTCTTCGATTTCTGCCGCCTTATAGTGAAGCCAGCAACCCCGCGATCAACGCCGCGCGCTCTGGAAGCTTGTTTACCACCACGTGCTCACGCGGGCTGTGCGCGCCATCGCCCACCGCGCCCAATCCATCGAGAGTCGGCACGCCGAGCGCTGCGGTAAAACTTCCGTCCGAGCCACCACCAGTGGACGCCTCGCCGAGCGGCAATCCCATCTCGCCCATCAGCGATTGCGCCACGCCAAATAATTTGCGCACGCCTGCGGTGCGCTCGAGCGGCGGGCGATCTGCTCCGCCGTGAACTTCCACGCGCGCGCCTTTCAGGATTGGCCGCAACGCGTGCAGCCGGCGATTGATGCGCGGCACATCTGCGGCGCGCGCGTAGCGAATGTCCACCATCGCCCGGGCGTGTTCGGGCACTACATTGGTAATCGTCCCGCCGCTCACCACGGTAGTCTGCACCGTGATTCCGCGCCGCGGATCGTTCATCTCCATCAACCGCGCGATCTGCAGCGCCAGCTCGTGTACCGCGTTCACGCCCTTCTCCGGATCAATCCCTGCGTGCGCCGAATGCCCGGTGACGATTATTTCCGCGCCGCCCACGCCCTTGCGCTGCGTCTTCAAGCGCCCCTCGCGCCCGTATGCAGGCTCCAGCACCAGCACCGCATCGCTGCGGAGCGCCTCCTGCTCGATCGCACGACGCGAACTCTCGCTGCCGATTTCTTCGTCCGAAGTCCACAGGAACACGAACCGTTTCGCCGGCTCTATGCCCAGTGCGCGCAAAGCGTCCACCGCATGAAGCGCCAGCACGATGCCCCCCTTCATATCAAAAGTTCCCGGTCCCCACGCGCGCCCTTGGGCCACGCGAAACGCCATCTTCGCCAGCGTGCCGAGCGGATACACCGTGTCCGTGTGCCCCAGCACCATAATCTGCCCGCCCGCGCGCCCCGCCCCATCCCAAATTTCCGCGCGCACATGATTCCCGCGCTGAGCCTGCCTCAAAATCCGCACCTTCGCCCCGCGCCGCTGCCATTCCCGCGCCACCATCGCCGCACACTCGTCCACGGCGCGCTTCACGTGGCTGGGCGATTCGCAGCGCACAAATTCGCCCAGCAATTTCACCATCTCGCCCTGCCGCTCGCGTAGTTCGCGCTGCATCGCCTTCATCGGCACGTTTTCTAAATGCGTCGAAGCCGCCATTCGCGTTTCACCCGCGGCCATGCTAGCAGAGATGCCGCGCCACGGCACGCCACGAGGCTGACAGCAATCCGCTTTCGCGTTATCCTTCGGCAATGCGCTCACGAATCCTCAGCATCGGCCTGCTGGCGTCTGCGTTATTTATTCACTCGTCGCTGCTGGCGCAACAGCCGACGACCAGGCCAGTTACCGTCGTCGTGAACGATCAGGCCGGAGCTGGAATCGCGCACGCGCAGATTCGTTTGGTGCCTGCTCCCGACACGCCTACGGCGAAGATGGAGACCGATGCGCACGGCCACCTGTCGCTGAACTTGAAGCCTGGGACCTACGCCTTGTTCGTTTCCGCGCAAGGGTTCAAGGAAGTTGCACCGCAAATCGAAATCGCCACGCCGGAAGGGGAGGCGAACTCCACCCAGCTCGTCCCGATTGTACTTCGCGTCGCTGATGTTATTTCGCCCGTGCCGGTCTTTCCCGCGGACTCGCTGGTGCTCACGGCCGATGGCCTCCACGTTACAGTGGCACTATCGCCAGCGGAATTTCACGCGCTCCCACATGTGACGATTGCGGTCCACAATGCCCACGCCAACGCCGACGAAACGTACTCGGGCGTGCCCCTCGCTGTGCTGCTCGCGAAACTCGACGCTCCACTCGGCGAAAAACTGCGCGGCAAAGCCCTCGCCAGTTACATCGTGGCCTCAGGCTCGGATGGATACTCCGTGGCCCTGTCCATTGCCGAAACCGATCCCAGTTTTCACGGCGGCGAAATATTAGTGGCCGACACCCGTGACGGCCAGCCCCTCGCAAAATCCGGCCCGTTCCAGCTGATCGTCTCCGAAGACAAACGCCCCGCCCGCTGGGTCCACAACCTCGTTTCGATCTCGCTGCAAGACGCCCACTGACCCCTTGGGCGCAACTGATTCCCACCCGCCTGCGTTTCGTATAGAATTGTTTGATTGTGCGCTTGGCAAAATGGCTCACGGTGGAGACTGTCCGGGGCAGCAGTGGTTTTGACTCGCCCACCGATCGCTAGGCGATCAGAGTGCGATCAATCGGCTCGGCAATTTTTCAGTAGGCGACGACTAGACGAGCAATCGGCGTTAAATACGCAATCTCTACATAATCAACTTGCAGCAGAGGCTAATACACGATGCTCCTCGATAGCATAGCGATCCAGAAGATCCTGCCGCACCGCTACCCGTTCCTTTTGGTGGACGCCATCGAAGAAATGGAACCGAAGAAGCGGATTGTGGGAATCAAGAACGTCACAATCAACGAATATTTCTTTCAGGGACATTTTCCCGGCAAGCCGGTGATGCCCGGCGTGTTGATCATCGAATCCATCGCGCAAATCGGGGGGCTCCTGCTACTGCTGGACGTGAAGGATCGCGACAGCAAGCTGCTGTACATGGCGGGAGTGGACGCCGCGCGCTTCCGTCGCCCCGTGATTCCCGGAGACCAACTGCGCGTGGAAGTGAACGTCCTCACTTTTCGCGGACCGTTTTGCAAAGTCGCGGGTTTCGCGCGCGTGAACGGGGAACTGGCCGTCGAAGCCACGGTGATGTGCGCGATGGTGGACCTGAACGCCGATGGCAAGCCGGAACGCTCGACGAATTCCGTCGCGCGGGCCGTGATGACGAAGCCGAATGAGTAGGCGCGGCGGCTGGAATCGTCGGGTGCGCCGACGGACACGATCGTCGGATGTGATCAGCCGATGCAGCCACCGGATGCGCGCGATGGTGCGCCAGGTGGTGCGATTGTCGAGTGATATCGATGAGTGAGATCGACCCCCGCGCCATCGTTGCGTCCACCGCGAAAATCGGCAAGGACGCAAAGATCGGCGCCTTTGCCGTCGTCGGCGACGAAGTCGAATTGGGCGACGGCTGCATTCTGGATGATCACGCCATCGTGCGTGGACCAGCGCGATTGGGCCGCGCGAATCACGTGTATTCGTTTGCGGTGGTGGGCGGCGATCCGCAGGACCTCACTTACAAGGGCGAGCGCGTTGCCATCGATGTGGGTGACCACAATGAGTTCCACGAATTTTCCACGGTGAATCGCGGCACGGTGAAGGGCGGCGGCGTCACGCGCGTGGGCAGCAACAATCTGATCATGTCTTACGCGCACGTGGGGCACGATAGCCAACTCGGGGATTTCAATATTCTGGTGAATGGCGCGACGCTGGCCGGGCACGTCACCATCGAAGACCACGCGCAAGTGGGCGCGTTCTGCCCTGTGCATCAATTTTGCCGCATCGGCAGTCATGCGTACATCGCGGCGCATACGGTGATCACGCAGGACGTGCCGCCATTTTCGAAAATCGTGGCGCCGCGCGGCACGCGCTGCTTTGGCGTGAATCGCGTGGGCCTGGAGCGCCAGGGATTTTCCGCCGAGCGCATTGCGGCGATTGAAAAAGCCTACCGGTTGCTGCTGCGTTCGAAGCTGAATACTTCGCAGGCGCTGGAAAAGATGCGTGGAACCCTGGCGGACTCGCAGGACGTCTTAACTTTAGTGCAATTCATCGAAGCGGCCTCCTCCGACCGAGGTCTGACGAAATAGCATGACGCAACCTGGCGCGGACAATCATGCGGCAGACGCGAATTCCGCGAACTGGGGATTGATTGCCGGAAACGGAGATTTTCCGTTTCTGGTGTTGGAAGGCGCACGCAGCCGCGGCATCGAAATGGCGGTGATCGCGATCAAGGAAGAAGCCTCCCCGGGCTTGGAGCGCGTGGCGAAACGCCTGCACTGGGTGAGCTTGGGGGAACTGAGCCGCACCATCGAACTGTTGCACGAAGAGGGCGTGAAGCGCGCGGTGATGGCCGGGCAAGTGAAGCACAATAAAATCTTCAGTTCGATTCGTCCGGACTGGCGCCTGGCGAAATTACTGCTTTCGCTGAAGTCGAAAAATACGGATTCCCTGATTGGCGCGGTGGCGCGCGTGCTGGAAGATGAAGGAATCGATCTGGTGGATTCCACGAAATTTCTGGGGCCGCTGCTGCCTGCTGCGGGCGTGCTGACGCGACGCGCGCCGGATGAATCAGAAGCCGCGGACATCACTTACGGCCGCAGCGTAGCGACGCAGATAGCGGGTTTGGACCTGGGACAGATGGTAGTCGTGCGCGATCGTGCGTGCGTCGCGATTGAAGCGATGGAAGGCACCGACGAAACCATCGAGCGCGCGGCGCGCATCGCCGGCGGGCAGCGGCTGGTGGTGGTGAAGGTCAGCAAGCCGCGGCAGGATATGCGTTTTGATGTGCCGGTGGTGGGATTGAAGACCATCGAAGTGATGAAGCGGTCGAACGCGACGGCCCTGGCGATTGATGCGGGGCGGACGCTGCTGTTCGATCGCGATGCGATGATTCGCGCGGCGGACGAAGCGGGAATCGCAATTGAAGCGTTCGCGCCGGAACGCGGGGACGACGGCGCGCAGAAATCGGCAGCTAAAAGGAAATCGTGACAGAAAAACCCATACGCGTCGCAGTGGTCGGCGTCGGAGATTTCGGGCGCAACCACGTCCGGGTGTGGTCAGAAATGGAAGGCGTGCAATTGGTTGGCGTGGTGGACACCAACGCCGAACGCGCTGCGGCCGTGGCCGCGGAATTCAAAACGCGCGTGATCCGCGATTTTGAATCGCTGTTGGTGGAAAAAATTGACGCAGTAAGCCTCGCGGTGCCGACCAAAGATCATTCGCGCATCGGTTGCCGCTTGTTGGACTCGGGCATGGATGTGCTAGTGGAAAAACCGATGGCGTCGTCACTCGGCGAAGCAGATGGCTTGATCGCGTCGGCGCAACGCAACAATTGTATTCTGCAAGTTGGGCACCTGGAGCGCTTCAATCCGGCCGTCATCGCCGCGTTGAAAATTGTATCCAAGCCGATGTTCTTTGAAGTGCACCGCCTGGGGGTTTTCACGCCACGCAGCCTGGATATTGACGTAGTGTATGACGTGATGATTCATGACCTGGACATTCTGTTGGCGCTGGTGGGCGCGCCGGTGGTGGACCTGAAAGCCGTGGGCATTCCCGTGATCACCGATAAAGTGGATATCGCGCAGGCGCGCATCGAGTTTTCCACTGGCACGGTGGCAAACGTTACGGCCAGCCGCGTTTCCACCGAGCGCGTGCGCAAGATGCGGTTTTTTCAGGCGCACGAATATTTTTCGCTGGATTTCACGCGGCAGGATTTGTTGCGCGTCCGCGTGGAGCCGGGTTCGCCGCAGCCGCAGATTAATTTTGAAAAAATCCCCACTTCGCCGGAAGAGCCGCTGCGCGCCGAGCTGGGCGCCTTCGCGCGCTCGGTGCGCAATCGTCGCCCTCCGCGCGTGGATGGCGCTGCCGGCCGCGCCGCGCTGGAACTGGCCGATCGCGTGATGGCGGGCATCCAGGAACACACGCGCCGCGTCCAACTGGATGCCGTCGTTCCCCAGGACAATAGATAGATGATTCCGCGAACTCTGGTTCCCACCGATGTGCGCCCGTTCACCGACAACGGTGACAAGAAGCCGCCGCGCCGACTGACGACCTACATGGACGATCGCACGGTCGTCCCTTCGGATTTGTCCGACGCGCCGCCGCTTACCGGGAAAACCAACATTCCGGAACATCTGCCGCTCGATGTGCTGATCGAGCGCAGCCTGGTGCCGCGCGGCATGGGCGTGAAGCCGTTCGAACAATTTTTGCCGCCATCGGAATTCGCGCCGCTGGCGATTATGGATCGGCGCGTGGTGGTTCCGGCGTACGTCGAGCCGCCGGAACAGCGCGAGATTGATAAATTCGATCAGCCGCCGCAGATGACGGCGCAGTTGCGCGAAATTGTTTCGCCGGATATATTCAATACCGGCGAAGCGAACCTGCTCGTTGAGCCGGAAGACCGCCGGGACGCGAAGTGGGACGCCATCACGCGCGTGATTTCCGTTGTGGCGCACATCGCGTTCATTATTTTTCTGATTTTCCTGCCGAAGATCTTTCCTGCGCATAGGCCCACGCGCGAGGAGACCGAACTCGCCAGCAAGGAACTCGGCGTCGTCTATTTGCCGCCGGACGAGGGTGAAGTTTCGCGGCGGCCGTCGCCTCCTCCCGGACCGGTGGTGAAGATCACTCCGAAGGCATTGAATAAAGTGGCGCCGCCTCGGCCGGAAGAGCATCGCATGGAAGCGCCTCCGGTTGCTTCGGAGCGCCCGCCGCTCGACTTGCCTGTCGCGCCAACGCCAAAAGCGAACCCCAATCCGACTCCGAGCACCGCGCCGACACAGCCGCCTCCGCCCGAACCATCCAAACTTATGCCGGTGCTTCCCCCGACGACGCCTGGACACTTGAATCTCGGAATCACGAACGCGTCTCCGGGCAAGGCGATCCAGAATGATTTACAGGATGCGGTCAAGCACTCCCCTAGCGGCGGCACGTACAGCTCGGAGGGCACAGTTTCCGGTGGCGGGGGGAGCGGCGGTGGCCGTGGAAGAGGAGGTGGCGGCGCGCAGGCGGGCAACGGCGTTACGATCCTCACTCCTACCGAGGGCGTGGATTTTCAAAGTTACATCAACCGCCTCCTCGCGAAGTTGAAGCAGAATTGGGTGACAGTGATGCCGGAGTCCTTCTATTTGGGTGACAAGGGGATTGTGGCGATTTCTTTCCGCATCAATCGCGATGGCAGTTTTCCCGCCGAAAGCCTCAGCCTGGATCGGACTTCCGGCAAGGAGCCGCTCGACACCGCGGCGGCTTCCGCAATTCGCGCCACCAGCCCGTTCGAGCCGCTGCCGCCGCAATTCAAAGGGCAGTTCATCGATCTGCGCATCGGGTTTTACTACAATATTCCGATTGGAAACGCGCCGCAGTAGCGCACATTGTGCGTTGTGTAGGCATCCGTAGGGGCGGGTCCCGCACGCGCGGGACCCGCCCTCCGTACCTCTCTTCATCCTGCAATTATCTGCGTTCATCTGCGGTGCCTTTCAACTCCATCCCTCGCCGGCCAACCAACCACGCAGCCCACCTTCAACGAAACCTCCCGCGGTGATAACGTATCAACTGACGGCCTCATGAAACTCAATCGCACTCAGGTGATCGGCGCTCCGCTGCTGGCCGCGCTGGTGTTGCTCGGACTGCTGCTGCGCTACTGGAAATTTTCCGGATGAGCGCGCTGCCGCGGCTCATCGTCGTTCTTGGTCCAACTGCATCCGGCAAATCCACGCTGGGAATTCGGCTTGCTGAAAAACTGGGCGGCGAAATTCTGGTCTGCGATTCCACGCAAGTTTACCGGCACTTCGATATCGGCACAGCAAAAGTTCCTGCGTCCGAACGGCGCGGCATCGCGCATCACCTGGTGGATCTCTGCGAGCCTGCCGAAATTTTCACGGCCGGAGACTACCGCCACCGCGCGCTGGAAGCTTTGGACGATCTGCGCGCACGCAAGATTCTGCCAATCCTCACCGCAGGAACCGGCTTGTATTTGCGCGCGCTGCTCGAAGGGCTAGCCGATGCGCCGCAGCGCTCCGAAAAAATCCGCTCCCGCTTGCGGCAGCGGGCCGAACAGCGCGGTCCCAAGCACTTGCATCGTGTGCTAGCACGTCTCGATCCAGAATCCGCGGCGCGCATCTCTTCGACAGACACGCAAAAAATAATTCGCGCCGTCGAATTGCGCCTGCTCACTGGAAAACCAATGGGCGAGATCCATCGCAGCGGCCGCGATGCGCTGCAAGGCTACGAAATAATCAAAATCGGCCTGCTGCCGCCCCGCGCAGCGCTCTACGCACGCATTCACGCACGCACCGATGCGATGCTCGCAGCCGGGTGGCTTGAAGAAGTGCGCGCTCTGGTAGCGAGCGGCCTTCCCGCAGACGCGAAGCCATTTCAGTTCATCGGCTATGCGCAGCTGCGCGAACATCTCGCCGGGCTGATCACGCAGGAAGACGCCGTACACCAAATCCAGCAAGCCACGAGGCGTTTTGCCAAGCGCCAACTCACCTGGTTTCGCAAAGAAGCCGGCGTGCACTGGCTCCCAGGCTTCGGCGACGCGCCGGAAATTTTCGCCGCGGCGAACGCGATCGCAAAAGTAACAATCCCGTAACTTGACGCGCCCGTTGCACTCCGGTATCGTTCCGCGGCACGCAGAGAACACCACATGGCTACCGCAACTGCGCTTAAATCTTCTCCACTGCAGCCCGACGACTGGATTCGCGCCGCGTTTGCGCGCCTTTCCACCGAGGGAATTGAATCCGTGCGCATCGAATTGCTGGCGCGCGATCTCGGGGTGAGCAAAGGCAGCTTCTACTGGCATTTTCAGGATCGCGAAGAGCTGCTGGCGAAGATGCTGGACCGCTGGGAAGGCGACGAGACTGCTTGGCTGGACGATACGGTTGTCACGCCGCAGGCTGCGGCGCGGTGGGCGCGCTTTGTCGAACATTGCGCCGATCTTTCCAGCGCGCGGCGAGAAGCGGCGCTGCGCGCCTGGGCTCGTCGCGATGAACGCGTGGCCGCGCGCATTTCCGGCATCGAGAAAAAACGCTCCGCGCATGTTTCCAGCGTGCTGCGCGACATTGGTTTCGCGCCGGAAGCGGCGGAATCGTGGGCTGAAGTCGCGTTGCTCGTGTATCTAGGCTGGTTGGACCGCGCCACGCGCGATCTGGAGTTCCAAGTTTCTGGCCGCGGGCTTAGCCAATTCCTCTCTGATTTGATTCTTGCTGCATCGGCGCGTTCGTCTGCTGCGAACGCGCGCTGATTCGCCCCGCATGAGTTCGCCGTAAATCATCGCAAATGGGTATACAATTCCTTTCGCTTGGCGGCTCTGGCCAAAAACTCCAGCAACTCGATTTGCGTAGATAATAAGGACCACGCATGCAGCTCCCCGATCGCAACAGCGCCCCCTCGGAATCCACCGCGGCGCCATCTGACGACGGTCTCATTCGTAATGTTTCGGACACCGCGCGTCTGGTGGCCATTGACCGCGCCGTCGAATCCGGGAGGCCCGACGCGCTTTTCCGCGACCCGTTTGCGCGGCGGCTCGCAGGCGAGCGCGGCGCGAGGATTGCCAAGTCCAACCCGCTGGGCGCACGCAAAAGCGCCGCCGGATGGCCCATCGTCACGCGCACCTATGTGATTGACCAGATGATTCAAGCGCATGTCGCGCAGGGCGGCGACATGGTCATCAACCTAGCGGCTGGATTGGACACGCGCCCGTATCGCATGGAGCTGCCTCCCTCGCTGCAGTGGATTGAAGTGGACCTCCCGGAAATTCTTGCGCACAAAGAAGAAATTTTGCGCGGGGAAAAACCCGTTTGCTCACTTGAACGAGTTCGCTTGGATCTTTCCGACGTTCCTGCGCGCCGCGAACTTTTCGCGCGCCTGGGCCGCCAGCCCCGCAAAGCGCTGGTCATCAGCGAAGGCCTGGTCGTTTATCTTTCCTCCGACGAAGTGGCGCTGTTGGCGCAGGACCTCGCCGCCCAGCCCAGTTTTCGTTCCTGGATTCTGGATATGGTGTCGCCAAAATTGCTGGCCACGCTGCAAAAACGCATGACCTCCAACTTGAAGGAGGCCGCGCCATTTAAATTCGCTCCAGCAGAGGGTCCGGCTTTTTTCGCGAAATTTGGCTGGAACGTGGTCGAAGCAAATTCATTGCTCCGTGTGGCAGCGCGGCTGAAACGCGTCCCGTTTTACCTGGTTCCCATTTCCTGGCTTCCTGATTCACATGGGACGCAGCCGCAGCGGCCCTGGGGCGGCGTGTGCCTGTTCTCCAGAACGAATTGAAGGCTCTGCGCTGCAAATGCACGCGGGTGTCGCTGGTTCTTTAACACGAAGTTCTTTGTGAGTCGTGGCTTTAGTTTATCCTGAGAGCCTGCCAGCGGCAGGCCCGAAGGGCCTCGGCATAAATGTCGGCGCGCAGCGCCCCTTCCTTTCGCGGTGCAGTTCCCGCGATCTTTTGAATTGCTCGCGCGCAGGCAAGGCCCATCCGCGATTCGCACCTCGTGTGCATTCGGCGTATAATTGAATTACCAATGATTAAAATTTCCCGCAATTTGTTCGGGGCCAGGGCCAATCCATCCGCATGAAGACCCCACAATCGGTGGACAATCGCGAAACCGTGCTGCTTGTGGGCGTGAGTTTGAAGAAAGCTCCGCGCGGGCGTGCGGGCGATCCTTCGGCCGCCGGGCGCGATTCGCTGGAAGAATTGCACGAGCTGGCGGAATCGGCCGGCGCGAAAATCGCAGGAAGCATTCTGCAGGTTCGAGAGCAGCTCGATCCCGCGACGCTCGTCGGCCGCGGCAAGCTCGATGAAATTCGCGCGGAGGCCGAGCTGCGCCACGTGCCGCTGGTGATCGTGGACCACAATTTGACGCCCGTGCAGCTGCGCAATATGGAGAAGGGCATCGGCACGCGCGTGATTGACCGCACGCAGCTGATTCTGGATATTTTCGCGATGCACGCGCGCACACGCGAAGGCCAGCTGCAGGTGGAGCTGGCGCAACTCAATTATTTGCTGCCGCGGCTTACGGGGCGCGGCGAAGAGCTTTCGCGGTTGGGCGGCGGCATCGGCACGCGCGGCCCTGGCGAACAAAAACTGGAAACCGACCGCCGCAGGATTCGCGATCGCGTCAGCAAAATCAAAGAAGCCATCGAGACTGTGCGGCGCCAGCGCACCACGCGCAGGCGCGCACGGCAGGCCGTGCCGCTGGGCATGATCGCACTGGTGGGTTACACCAACGCGGGAAAATCCACTCTGTTCAATGCGCTCACTCATGCCGATGTGCTTACTTCCGCGAAAATGTTCGCGACGCTCGATCCCACGGTGCGCGCGGTGCGGCTGCCTTCGCGGCGGCGCGCGCTGCTTTCGGATACGGTAGGATTTTTGCGCGACTTGCCGCCGGATTTGATCGCTGCATTCCGCGCCACTTTGGAAGAGGTGCAGGAGGCGGCGCTGATCGTGCAGGTGAGCGATATTTCGAATCCTCATCATGCGGAGCAGGATGCGGACGTGCTGACGGTTTTGACTGATCTGGGCGTGCAGGATCGCCCGCGCCTGCAAGTATTCAACAAGACCGATCGGTTGTCCGCTGAAGAACTCGCGACGCTGGTGAAAGCCAACGGCCGCAACGAAAATAAAGTTTTCACTTCGGCCGTTACCGGCGCGGGCCTGGAAGATTTGCTCGCGCGCATGGACGCCGCCCTCCCGGTAGATCCGCTGGTCCACGTGGATTTGCGCATCCCGCTCTCCGACGGCCGCAACCTCTCGCTGGTCCACGCGACGGGCCGAGTGCTGCATTCCGAAGTTGCCGACGGCCACATGCACCTCGAAGCCGAGCTCCCCGAATCCCTAGCCCGCCGCCTGGAAGATTTCGCGTCGCCTGCTGCGACGAAAACCTCGTAGTCTCGATGGCGGCTTGGCGCTGGGAAAAGCGTGATTACTAATCGGTGAGCAGTGATCCGTGAACCGCCGTTCGCTCTCCGCGGCCCCTCTGCTGGAACAAGAACTCAACTAGCATTTATTGGGCGAAGTTCAGTGTCATGCTTTGAAATACAAAGTACTTGACATAATGAATCGAATTCGAGAGAATGCGTTTGCGGCGGGGACGAAGTCCTTAAATCACGGAGTGATCCAACATGTTCAAACGTATCGCTGCAATCGGTTTCATTGTGGTTTGTACCTCGATAGCCTGGGCCATTCTTGGCAGCACTATTGTTTACCGCACGAATTACAGCGACGAGCAGCTGAAAGGCCGCGTGTCCTCGGCTTGGGGAACGGCGCAGGAGCAAACGCCGCCTACCGCCGGTTATCAAATTGTTTCTCAAAAGCAGGTCGCTACGACGGAAAGCGGAACGGCCGCCGTTCGCACAGTGGAGCAGAAAACCTGGGTCACGCTTCCGCTGGAACAAACGCGTGCGAACGCGGCGCTGCGTCTTGAGTACCGTAAGAAAGGGTTGCTTTGGTACAGCACATACCACGTGGATTTTTCCGGAGCGTACCGGTTCAGCAATCCCAGTGATCAGGCGCAAGAGGTAACGTTCCGGATGCATTTGCCGGCGAGCCAAGCGGTGTATGACGATTTGAATTTTTCCGTCAACGACGTTTCCGTGGCCACGACGAGCGAGAAGAACGACGCTGTGGCAATTATGCTGCTTCCGCCCCGCGAAACGGCGGCGCTGCGAGTTGCTTACCTTTCGCATGGCCTCGATAGCTGGAGTTACGGCTTTGGGGACGACGTGACGCAGGTGAAGGATTTTCAGCTGCGAGTCACCACGAATTTTCCCGGCTTCGATCTGCTGGAAAACACGCTTTCACCGACGGAGGAGGTGCGCCAGAAGGACGGATGGGACCTGGTGTGGAACTACAAAAACCTGGTTTCCGGCTACCATGTGGGCATTGCGCTGCCACAGAAACTGCAGCCGGGGCCGCTCGCGGGGCGCATCAGTTATTTCGCGCCGGTTTCACTGCTGTTTTTCTTCTTTGCGCTTTTCCTGTTGACTACGGCGCGCGGCATTCAGTTGCATCCCATGAATTATTTTTTTCTGGCCTGCGCGTTTTTTTCGTTTCACCTCTTGATGGCTTATCTGGTGGATCGCATCTCGATTCATGTGGCCTTTGCAATTTGCTCACTCGTCTCGATAGCGCTGCTGGTGAGCTATCTACGATTGGTGGCGGGAATGCGCGCGGCGTTGCTGGAGGCGGGGTTGGCGCAGTTTGTTTATCTCGTGCTGTTCTCCTACGCTTTCTTTTTTGAGGGCTTCACGGGGCTAGCGATCACGATTGGTGCGATTCTCACCCTCTTTATCGCAATGCAGACTACCGCGGGCATACAGTGGGCGGAAAAGTTTGCGATGCGCTAAGGCGAGCAACGCACTTGCGGCGGGCGGCGTTGTTTGCGTTGAATTGTGGGATGAGGGGCGGCAGAATGCTTGCGGGAGTTCACTCATGAAAATTTGCGTGTGGGTTTTTGCGATGCTGCTGGTGATAATTGGCTTGGCTATTCCTTCGGTTGCGCAAAAGGAGAAAACGGTGACTGAGCACGCTGCTGGGGCGTTTGATGTGAAGCTGGAGCCGCAGGGGGAGGCAGACAAGGGTGACGGGTCCACGCTGGGCAGATATTCGCTCGACAAGCAGTATCACGGGGATTTGGAGGCAACGTCTAAGGGGACGATGCTGACGGCTGGGACCGAGGTGAAGGGGTCGGCGGGGTACGTGGCGTTCGAGCGGATTACGGGGACTTTGAAGGGACGCAGCGGGAGTTTTGTGTTGCAGCATAGTGGGACGTTGACGCGCGGCGAGGCGCAGCAGTCTATTAGTGTGGTGCCGGATTCGGGGACCCAGCAGCTGGCCGGGCTGACGGGGAGGATGACCATTATTATTGCTGCGGGGAAACATTCCTATGAGCTTGAGTACAGTTTGCCGGCGGGGCAGTAGGACGAGCACCGGCAACGAGGGGTCGCATAGAGATTCCTGCCTGCGGCAGGCAGGCCTATGCCACCAAAGAACGGCGCTTACGCGCCGTCTTTTTTTCCCCTGACACTTCAAATCTGTCGCCGGCGGGTTCTGTGGATGATTAGCAACCGCGAGCTACGAAGATTGTGCCACGCGGCGCGCTACGGCTTGGATGGATAGATTTTTAGCTCATCCCAGCCGCTGCCTTGTGTGTCTGTTTCGCGGGCGAAATGGACGCCAACTAATTCGGCCAGGGTGATTTCGCCGGTGGTGTAAATTTTGCAGCCGGTCATCAGGTGGCCGCCGATCATGGTGCCTTGTCCTGTGGCGATGGAGAGGTGGACGTGTTCGCCGCCTTCTTCAACGGTGCCGGTGATGGAAACGATTTCGAAGTGGCCCGTGTGGATATGCGCTTCGGGCTGGTTGGCGTAACGGATCGAAGCTTGCGTGAGGCTGCCGACGGCGCTGAGCAGCACGGCGGCCTGGATGTGATTGGCGTTGACGTAGGCGCGGATGCCGCCGAGAAGGTCGTCGCCGGGGCGCAGGCGGAACACGTGGATGCGCAGGCGATCGGTAGTGATGGATTCGTGGCGGTCGGCGAGCTGCTTAGCCCAGTCGGCGGGGAGAGCGGGGGCGGGCGGCGCGTTTTCGAGGGTGCTGCTTTGCGGGACGGGCTCGGCGGTGGGCGGCGTGTATTGTTTTGGCATTTGCGCCGCGGCTTGCGCAGCTGCTTGTGGCGTGGCGAAGGTTAGGGCCGCGCAGGTTAGCGCGAGTACTGCGAAAAGTTTGAGTCCCGCGCTCGCTGCCTTGACGATCGCTTTCATATAATTCTCCCCTGGGTTCGGCCCTGAGCCTTGCGCATCGCGCGGAGCACGCTCGGCCCCTGCGCGACGCGATGGCCGCAAATTTTTCTCGGACATTATGCATTGGACGCGTTGATTGTGAAGAGATGATTGGCTGAGGGTCGGCGATTCACGAATTGATTGATGGGTGGGTGCGCGCGCGCGGAAAGCGGATGCTTCGGTTGAATTCTCGGCGGGGGGAAAGGAACTCGAAAACACGCGGGAAAAGCACCCGCGAAAGAAATGTGCTTCGCGCGATTCTTTAATATGTCGTGGCTGAAGCCACGACCCACAAACATTCCCGAGTTCGCCCACAGACTCTGAAGCCACGAGGCGCAAAGATTGGCTCGCGTACGCGACGGGTGTGGCTAGGGGGTGGCGCGACGGAGGACGGCGCTGGACTTTTCTGCTGCTGCTATTTGGTGGAAGAAGTCGCGGACTTCGGGGAGTTTTTCTGTGGGAACTACGACGCCATTGATTTCGTAGGTGCGTTTGTAGTGCAGGACGTTGTCTTTCACTTCGACGTTACTTTTGTAGATGGCGTAATCGCATTTGACTTCGACGGGCAGGGGAAGTTCGTCCACCACGTAGCCTGCAGGCAGGGTGATATCAAACACGTCGGATTGCAGAGTGGTGCCCTCGAATTCGATGGGATATTTGCGCGCCTTTCCGGTGAGGATGTTGGAACCTTTGTCGCCGACGACGCGGGGGCGCAGGATGAGCAAGTCGCCGGCGGTCTTGGCGTAGCCCTCGACGACGAACTGGTAATGGAGCAGGAGGTTCTCGTCGTACTTATCGAGATTGCCGAGGGATGCGTGAGTGAGCGTGAAATTATTGAGAAACGTTCCCAGGAATTTTTCGATGACCTTCTCGCGGTCGGAAGGCGAAGAGCCGATAAACTGCGCGCGGCTATCACCTGCCGGAGCGCCCCAGCGGAGTTCGTCCACGTCGCCGCCCAGATTGCCTGTGGGGCCCAGCGTTAGCGTGGCAGTGCGCAGCAAGCGATTGGTGGGCGGCGGCAATAGCGGCAGCAGAATCACTTTGCCGCTGTCGGGCGTGACGAGCAGGCCATAATTTTGTTGCAGGTCGGAAGGCAAGTATCCCAAAGTCACGAATTCGTCAGTGGGATCGAAAAATAAGAGGTGGCCGAGTTGGGGGTCGTCAACGGTGGCGTAAAGACTGTTGGTGGGGATGTCCTGCGGGAGACGGATGGCCATGATCATGTGGTTGCCACGGAGGGAAGGGAAATCCGGATTGACGATGCCGCGGTGAGTGTCAACCATGACGTAGTAGGAATCAATGCCGACTTGCTTGAGCATGGTGCTCAGCAGCGTGACTTTGTCCTTGCAGTCGCCGTACTGATGCTTGAAGACGTCCGCGGCGGGATGGGGTTGTAAGCCGCCGATGCCGACTTCGATAGCCACGTAACGGATTTGCTGCTGGACGTAGGCGGCGAGGACTTGCATTTTCTTGAGCGGGTCGGAAATGCCCGTGGTAAGTTCCGCAACTTTTTGCTGGAGCGCCGGTGAAGGGACGCGGCTGGCAGAAGTAAGGTTGGCGTACCAGATGCCGATGTCGTTCCAGGTGCCAGTGGTTTTGGCGCGGAGTGCGGGATCGCGCGGAAAATATTTGATGTCCATGCGGCTGGCGACGGTGAGAAAAGGCGGCATGGCGGGCTCGATTTCGACAGCGGGAACGTTTTCGACTTCCCAGACATTGAAATTATTTGCGGAGGACTGCGGCTGCTGTTTTGGAAAGTTGGCCCAGGATTCGGAGAATTCCCAACCGACAGGCAGCTGCAGCGAAAAGCGCGCGCGGCGAGTGGGGATTTCGCTTTGAAATTGCCAATCGTCTTCAAAGGCGAAGGGACGATGTTTCTGGACGTACTCATAGCCAACGATGTTTCCGGGGTCCGCGGCGGAGAACTTGATGCCCTTGCCGCGCAGGTCGCTGAAGACCTCAAAGCTGCTGAGGCTGAATTCAACGGCGTCCTTTTCCTTGAGTTCCATTTCCTGGCCGTTGGCGGTGATGGTCCAGGCCTTGAAGAAAGAAAGCTTCGTATCGTTATTGAACTGGACGAACGCGTAAGCGTACTTGTCGCGAGCTTCGGGGCGGAGGAGCTTATAGGCTCTGCGATGCCTGGTTTCGATATCGCCATTGTCCTTGACAGTGGTTTGTTCTTCGTCGAGGAGCACGACGGCGATGGTGTCCTTGGGATACTCCGGCAGAGTCTGGTGCGCGGCGGCGCGCAGCCAGTCCGGGGCGGTATCGGCAAAGACGCGGGGCGAAAAACAGCTGAGGGCTGCGGCGAGCGCGACAGCGGCGAGCGTCGTGAGTGCAGCGACCGCGACCGGTTTAGTTATTTTTGGCAGATTGCGCATTTTGCAGAACGATTTGAGCGTCGTCATTGGTTTTCACCGTATTGAAAAAATTACGCAGCGCTGGATAGCTGGCAACGGGAAAGCCCAAGCCATCGAGGACCAACACGCGTTTCACCTCGACGACGCTGCCTTGCTGAGCCGCGGAAATTTCATAAGACACCACACCCGGCTTGACGTGCTTGGCCGGGGGAACGGATTCGATTTTCAGCTCGGTGGGAATGTGCAGCTTTACATCGTCAATTTCCTCGGAGGGGCAATTGAAATAAATGGGGTAAAGGCGTTTTTCCGCCTGAAACGCGGTGGCCTGCCGGACTTGAAACGGCGAGGCGGGAACCAGCATGCGGCGTCCGGCCGCAGTTCCGAAATTGGGGATTTTGGCGGTGCCTTCCACATGCAGCGGGACTTCTTTGTTTTCCCAAGCGGTGATCTCAGTCACTTCGAATGAGGAGCCGGCGGGCAACCACCCCTGGATTTCGTCGCCAAGGGATTTGCGGCGTCCCGTTTCATCTGCCTCGCGGTGTTGTTCGCGGCGCTCGGCAGCCAACGGGCCAGTAAATTCCACCTGGAGCTTTCCGGTGGCTTCTCCGTCGGAGTCAATTTCAAGTTCGGCAGTGCGAACGGTAGTGGCTTGAGTGGCAGGCGAAGGGGGAACGGAGACAACTTCACCGCCGGTCTTGGAGCAACGGATACCCCGCGTGTCGGTTTCGTACCAGGGGAGGATCCCGAACGGGTAAGTGCTCGCGGCAGGATCGAGATAATAATCCTGGGTGCCGGCATGAACCCAAACGATGTCGTCGGAGACCTGCGAGGTGTCCTCCATTTCCGGAAAAAAGAAGTTAACGTAGCGCGGGGCAACGAACACCTCGGAAGCCGAAAAGCCCGCCGCGCGCGCCAGGCCCACAAAGGTGTAGTTCAACTGGCGAACGTTGGCGTAGTTGTGCTTCAACACATCTTCCACGTTGTTATTGAGCTTGAGTTGCTCCTGTTTCTGTTCCTTCTCTGTTTTCGCATCTTCCATGGTGAGGTTCCGGATTTTTTGCACGCGCGCGTAGATTTTGCGGACTTTTACGTCCGGAGGGTCATCGGCGTTGACGGTGTGGGACAGGTCCGCTTCGAGCGCGCCTTTTTTGTTGATGAAACGATCTACTTCCTCGGACCAGGCTTTGCCTTTGCGATTCCAGAAAGCCGCCTGGGTCTCTTTCTGCGGGTCCGTCGGATTCACATAATAAAAGTCCACGTGGACCTGCAGGACGCGTTCCGGAGGCATATATTCTTCCTGTTGCAGGCCGGCGATATCGTGGATGTCCATCGTATAGGTGCCGTTGGACTGCTTGGCCGGAGCGACGTTCGCCGGCAGACCGTACTGGCGATACATCAGCGGCGCAGCGTAGGTGCTGCTGTCTGGCCGGATGGTGAAGTGCGCGTCGCGAGTGTAAAGGTGGCTGGTGATCGTCCAGCTTTCGTTGACGTAAAAACTGGAGTCGCTCTGTTCGCGAAACTTGTATTCGATGATACTGCCCGGGTGCACGTCGGGCAGGGTGAAGGTCTTCGCGAGATATTTCACGCCGCTGGCTTTCACGATGGTTTTCTCGAAAGGTTTGCCCTCGAAATTCACGATGCTGCCGTCGGGGTGGATGGTACGGCCGCGGATATCCAGGATGTTCGTCAGCTGTTTGTTGAAAGGCAACTCGACGTCGGCTTCGTTCGCTCCTTCCTGCGTGAAGATCTTGACCCGAACGTATTCGCGGACGGAGGATTCCTTGGAATCCATGTCGCTGGAGCGATACAGGATCATGGCGTGTGCGCCGGGGCTGGCGGGATTGTCTTTCAGGGCCAGGTCCGCGGGCGTGATGGGCAGCCAGTCGTCGCCGGCGGAAGAGGGCCGCGGAGCAATGGCGGCGCCGCACAGGAGTAAGAACACAAAGGCACTGACGCAAAAGAATCGCTGGGTTCGATTCATGGCGAAGCACGCTCCCAAGTTGTGTAGAGAGAACGGGTGGCCGGGCTGCGGTGATGCGCTGAGCCGCGGGCCTGGGTACCCAGTTCTCAAGCGGTGACGTGAGCGCCACGGTACGCTGAGTTGGCGATACTGTCAATGGCCATGAGGGATAGGGGTGTCGGCTTGTTGGGGCGACGCACAGGTGTGGAGCGTATATCCGGTATCCGGCCGCTTCAGCACCCATCGTGAACGCCAACGCCGCACCAGCCGCACAGCCTTTGCCTTCCGTTCGTCTCGCGCGTCGCCGCATCTAAACCCGCACACTTCAAAAACGAAAGGACAGGGCGACGCGAACGGAACTAGCGGAGTTGAGGCCAGCGAACGAGGCAAGAGGCGGAGCGATCCGCGGCGCGAATGGTTCGATTACCGCTGGTTGAATTAAAAACGATTGCAGTCCGCGCGACTCTTCGACCTATACAACATTCAAGCGGGTCCCGTTCAAGCTGTCCGCGATCCAGGAGGAATCATGACTTCCTCTGCGCACGTTGCAAGCGAGACGCCGGGCACGAAAAAAGCTCTTTTCATTGACGCTGACCCGGAAGTCCGCGCGATGCTGGTCAACATTCTTGATCCACTGGTGTGCAGCGTGCGGCATGCAGCGGACAACAAGGCCGCACTGGCGCTTGCTCAAGCTGGACATTTCGATTTCATCCTTACAAGCGAGAAAACATCCGGCAAGGAAGATGTGGAGTTGCTGCGGAGGATTCGCAGCGTGCGGCCGCGCACCAGGCTGATCATTCTCACTGAGGAAAGTACGCCAGCGGAAGTGATCGCCGCAATGCGCGAACACGCATTTAGTTACTTTTCAAGACCATTCTCGCATTCCTCGCTCACGGACGCGGTGCATGCCGCCTCGGACGGGCCGTCCTGGGATGACGGAATCGAGGTTTTGTCGGCGACACCGGACTGGATTCGTCTTGCGGCCAGACGCGACATGAAGACCGCGGAGCGACTACTCCAGTTCATGCACGAGATTGCTGATTTGCCAGAGCGCGAAGCCGACGCCGTGGCAATGGCTTTTCGCGAACTTCTGATGAATGCGATCGAGCATGGCGGGCACTTTCGTGCTGACCAATATGTCGAAATCTCCTACGTCCGAGCCAAGCACATGGTGATGTGCCGAGTGAAAGATCCCGGTGAAGGGTTTACTCTGGACGAAATCGATCACGCCGCCATTGCCAATTCCCAGGAAGACCCCGCCCGCCACATTGCATATCGCGAAGCGAAAGGGCAGCGTCCCGGTGGCTATGGCGTTTTGTTTGCGCAAAAGCTCGTGGATGAGCTGATTTACGATCAGAAGGGCAACGACGTTATGCTGATTAAGTATCTCGATGCTACGCCGAAGGAGAATTTATAAGCTCGACGCCGATCCTGGGCGCCCTCCGTTAACCGTTGCCGCGCCTGATTCACGCTGCCGCTCAACCGGTCAATGCAACACCCTCCACTGGGTTGATTCGGCAATGCTCCCGCGGAAGAACCGTCTATTCGGCTGCACTCGGGCCGGTGGGCCACCCTCTATGACGTTGTCGGTTCTGTCAAGGGACACGTAGAGTGTGCGAGCTGCGAGCAGCTCGTTTTGGTTGTTTCTTACCAGGGCCATTGCTGATTCCTTCATCTCGACCAAGGCTCGCTGCTTGAATCTAGCGGTGGAATCTGGTTCCACCAACCAGCTGAGCACGCGTCACCCGGCGTGTCAGTTCGCGAGCCCGCTCGTCACTGGATCACCGCGGCCAAATCATTGTTCCGCAGAATCAATCTTGGCAGGCCGCCGCTTGGCCCATCCACCGCCAGCAGTTGCTGCGGTCCCGGCATCACTGTAAATGACGAACGAATCGCGAATCCACCTTTCGTGTTCCACTGCCCGTCGTTCAAGAGAAATGTCAGTGCCCCGTCGCTGCTATCAATCGTCGCCAGATCCGGCCACCCATCTTGATCGAAGTCCGCGGGCACCACCGATGCCGCGTGCTTTCCAATCGCCAGCTGCTGCGCCAGCCGAAAACTGGGCGCTAATATCGTTTCGTTCAGTAGGACGTCCAGCTTCGAACTTTCGTGTCCCTGCGCGTCATAGCTGTTCTCTGTAACGATCAGATCAATCTTCGCGTCGCGATTCACATCCGCCAGCGCCATGCCTAGCGCATGCAGCGGCTCCCCGCTCGCGTTCAGCACCTGCGCCGGAGCGTCAAACGTAACCGCGCCATTTCCCGATGTCCGATTCAACATCACATTCACTCCGCAATATCCATTCACTATCAAATCCGCCTTGCCATCCCCGTTGATGTCTGCCGCCGCTAGTTCCAGCGAGTAAATCACCATCCCTTTCATGACCGGCGGTGGAACACTCTTCGGGCACCAGCTCACCTCCACCGGCTCGGCAAACGAAAATTCGCCCGCGCTGTTGTTCACATAAATTTTCAGGTTCCGGTCATAGCCGCTGCCCACAATCAAATCCAGCTTCCCGTCGCCGTTCACATCCTGCAGCAGGGCGCGTTGCGGTGCCAAGGTGCCGCCGAAACGCCCCCCGCCAGCCTGAAACTTCGCAGCTTCGATCGCATGATTCCGGTTCTTCCCCTCTAGCTCATAAACCTGTATTCCCGACGCGGTCACTTCCACCATCTCCCTTCGCCCATCGCCACGCAAATCGCCAACTGCAATCGCCCCATCCGGCACGCCGCTCGCCCTATACAGCGGCGCATACGGCGGCTCAAGCGACTTGCCCGCGAAAACCTCGGCCATATGCCCGTCCTTCGATCGCGACGATCCCAATCCATTCTGCGCCACATCACTAACCACAAATCCAGCCGTCCGCCCATGCTCCGCAAACGGAATCACCGCTTTCGCCGCGAATCCCGTAATCAACGATTCCGGCGCGTGGAATCCTCCGCCCTTCCGTCCCAGCACCACTCTCACTCGCGGTCCTCGTTCAGCTGCCGCGTCCAGCAACGCCAAGTCCGCCTGCCCATCGCGATTGAAATCCCCCAGCACCATGCCAAGCGTATTCAAAGTCAGCGCAGAAAACGTTCGCGGCGCCGCAAACTTCCCGCCGCCGATCCCCGGCGCCACCACAATCTCTCCCGGCGCTCCGTAATCCGCCGCCACGCCCGCGAGCCGATTCAGAAACAGCAGGTCCGCCTTCCCGTCGTGATTCACGTCCTCCAGAATCCAGTTCGCCGCGTGTTCTACGCCCAGCGGCACCTCCACGCTCGCGAAGCGAATCGTTCCTCCCGGAACAGCACGGTTCAACAACGAAGCCGCCCCGCACGGCTCCGCGCCGCTGCCGCACCAAGCTGCGAATAAGTCGCTGCGTCCATCTCCATCCAGGTCCGCCGCGGCCACAAAATCCACCGCGTGGTCGAACGCCACCACGATCGGCTCGGCAAAACGTATCGCCGCAGTAGCGCTCTCCGTACGGTTCAGCAGCACTACTACCCCACCTTGGCGTTCACGCGCCGGCGCTCTGAATCCCACCGCAACATCCGGCTTCCCATCGCCATCAAAATCGCCAATCGCAATGGACGCCGGCACGCCCGGAATCGCGATCTCCACGAGCGGCGCCGCACCCGCGTGGTGATTCGCGTCCAGAAAAACCGGAGCCGTTGCGATCCGCAGCGTCCCCGTTTCATCGCTGGCGTCCCGCGTGGGCGTCGTGCCCACCAGCACCTCAGCCTTGCCGTCGCCATTCAAATCCGCGGCCGCCAGCGCCGGCCCAAAGCCGCCCATCAAACTCTGCTCCGTTCCAAACGTTACCGGTGCGCCTGCCCGCGCCGTGGTGTTCAGCATCACCGTCACGCCCGGATGCAGCAAAATCAAATCCGGCTTCCCGTCGCCGTTGACGTCCGCCACCACCACCGCCTTGGTCGGGTTTTCCAGCCCGATCGTCGCGCCCGCGCGAAACGTTCCGTCGCCGTTGCCTTCCAGAATCTGCAGGCCGCGCTCGCGCATTCCCGCGCTCGCGCCCGCCAGTATCAAATCCTCTTTCCCATCGCCGTTTAAGTCAGCGTGTGCAATCAGGCGCGCCGTCGCGCTCACCGGAAACGACAGCGGCAATTGATAATCGAAGGAAGGAACCGCGCGCGAATCCTCTGCGGAATAGCCAGTCAAGCTCAGAACCACAGCCAGCGCGCCCGCATTCACCGAGCGCTTGACGATTGCCCAACGTCCCCAGTGGGCCATGATGTCCTTACAATATTTTCAGCTGCCCGAGTCTAATTCCATCCGGGAAAATTTCCTTGCAGAATTAGACCCCGCCCAGCTCCCGAAGTTCCCGCGGGCGGCCGGCCCGCCCTTCCACTCCGCTCAAACGAACGCATTAGTTTTTACGGGTGCCGGACCCTTCGGTTCTTGAAGGGTCCGGGTTTAGACGCAGCGTCGCTCCTGAACTCGTGTGACAACCACTGTTTTATCTCAGGACACGGCATGGCCGACATCCCACAAACCCACCAGCGCCGGAGGCGCGGCATAAGCTAGCCCAGCGTGGCAACGCTGGGAAAAAAGACGCCGCGAAGCGCCCTACCTTTCGCGGGTGTCTTTCCCGCGTGTTTTCGAGTTGCTCGGAGCCAACCTGGCACGATCCAGCCCCGCGAGGCCCCACCCCTCAGTTTGCACTTGAGTTACCTTAACGACTGTGTTATCATCAGTCGTGCACTAATTTCGTCACCGCAGGGGGGCTGCATGGTCCACGCTGCTCGTGCCTCAACCGTCAGCGCGCCAGCCCCACTCTCCACCCGCAATTTTCTAATCGCTAGTCGTCAAATATTAAAAATCGAGCTAACCCACTCACAACAAACGAGAAAACATTTTCTAATCGCTAGTTTTTCGGCCAGTTTGGCCCCCGCTCCGCACCTCACCAATCATGACTCTCGAAAAACGGCACCATTTCAATTCAATACAAATAAACCTCACAAAATCATCATCGTGCTGATGACCCCGCTGAAAACAAAGGAGAAGCGATTTTCTATTCCGTACAAGTTTCCCGCTCGCGACATCACTAATCTTGCCCTGGTCCCAGGACGAAAAAACGTCCCTCACCTCCAGCGCGCCAGGAATGCGGCTTGCTTGGCTGTGCTGGTGGTGCTAAGTTGCCCGGCGGCGAGCGGGCCAAATTGGTTCGCGTGGTTGGGAATGGGGGCTTGATGGCGACGAAACAGTGGAGTTCGACGGCACCGCCGGGGGAATTTCATCCTTATGTCGGGCCGGAGGAGAGCGTCGCGGAATTCAGCCTGCGCGCGGTGATCCTCGGATCGCTGTTTGGGGTACTGTTCGGCGCGGTTTCGGTTTATGTGGGCTTGCGCGCGGGGTTGACGGTGTCGGCCTCGATACCGATCGCAGTGCTTTCCATCAGCATCCTGCGCGCGTTCGGGCGTTCCACAATTCTGGAAAATAATATCGTGCAGACCACCGGCTCAGCGGGCGAATCCGCTGCGGCGGGCGTGATTTTTTCCATGCCGGCGCTGATCTTTTTGGGATTTTCGCTGAACGCGGAATATTGGCGGATTTTTTTTCTAGCGCTGATGGGCGGATGGCTCGGCGTGCTATTCATGATTCCGCTGCGGCGGCAGTTGATTGTGAAAGAGCACGGCAATCTGACTTTTCCCGAGGGCACAGCTTGCGCGGACGTGCTGGTGGCAGGGGAGCGCGGCGGATCGTTTGCGGGGCGGGTGTTCTGGGGATTGGGGCTGGGCGGCATTTACACATTTGCGATGAACACGCTGCACATGTGGCCGTCGCAGCCGGAGTATCAACCGAAATGGCTGCCGGGCGCATCTTTTCGCGCGAACATCACTTCGGAGTATTTGGGAGTGGGTTACATCATCGGGCCGAGGGTTTCAGGGACGTTGTTCGCGGGCGGCGTGATTTCCTGGCTGGTGATTATGCCCGCGATCAAATTTTTCGGATCGCTTTCGGGGAACGTGGCGTTGTATCCCTCGACGATTCCAATCGGGCAGATGACCTCCGATCAACTTTATAGCAGCTACATTCGTTCGATTGGCGCGGGGGCGGTGGCTGCTTCGGGGTTGATCACGCTGATCAAGACTTTGCCGACGATTTTTTCGGCTTTGAGCGCGGGGATTAAGGATATTCGCGCGAAGCAAGCGGCGGCGTCGGCTGCGGTTGTGGACCGCACGGAGCGCGACATGTCCATGCGCGTGGTGCTGATCGGGTCGGCGGTGATTGTGGCGATGATGTGGGCGCTGCTGAAGTTCAAGCCGATTCCCGGGGCGATGACTAGCGGGTTTTCGGATTTGCTGGCGGCGCTGTTTGTGGTCGTGTTTGGATTTTTGTTTGTGACGGTGGCGTCGCGCATCAGCGGATTGATTGGAAATTCGTCGAATCCGATCAGCGGCATGACGATTGCCACTTTGATGGCCACCTGCGCGGTGTTCCTGGTGATTCATTGGACGTCAACTCCTTACCAGGTGCTGGCGCTGACCATCGGCGGCGTGGTTTGCATCGCTTCGGCGATTGCGGGCGCGACTTCGCAGGATCTGAAGACGGGTTACCTGGTGGGCGCGACGCCGTACTGGCAGCAGGTGGCGCTGGTGATTGGCGTGATGGTTTCGTCGTTTGCGATTGGCGGAACTTTAATTCTGATGAACATCGGCCTGGCGCAATATAAGCCGGTGCAGATCGCGCTGGACATTGATCATCTGCAGCCGGGAGTGGATGTGCAGGAGCGCGGCTATACCTACAACGGGAAAACTTACACGCTGGTGAATGCCCTGGGATCGCACGAAGTGCCGGACGGAAAATATCTCTACGATCCCGGAACCCACCAGATTGAAGTGCAGTGGGTTCAGGGCATCGGCAGTGATCAGGCCGCAGCTCCGCAGGCCAGGCTGATGGCGACAGTGATCAGCGGCATCTTGAATCAGCGCCTGCCGTGGCGGTTGGTTTTTCTGGGAGTGTTTCTGGTGATCGCTGTGGAGTTGCTGGGCGTGCGTTCGCTGCCGTTCGCGGTGGGGTCGTATTTATCCATTGCGACGACAATGGCGATGTTCGCCGGCGGGTTAGTGCGTTGGCTGGCGGAGCAGGGGCTGGAGAAAAAGAGCGACGCGGAGAGTGAAGTGAGTCCGGGCTCTCTGTACGCGAGCGGATTGATCGCGGCGGGCGGCGTCTTCGGCTTGCTCGCGATCGTGCTGAACCTGCTCCAGGATCCAGAACTAAGCAAGCACGTCCCGCATTGGTTGGGCCTGATGCTGCATCTACCTTGGCCGGCCAAAATGTTTGCGCTGGGAGAAAAATTTCCGGCGATCAGCGGCTCGCCCGGAGTAGGCGTGCTGCTCTTCGTGCTGCTGGCGATATCGCTATTTATTTCAGCCCGGAAAAAATTGGAGAATTCGTAGAAACGGGGTTAGGGGCGCGAGCGTGGCGACGTGCGGCGCTCGCGCCCCGTTTGGCGTCGCGTTCGATTTAGTTCTGCTTTGGTTTTTCCTCGTGCGCTGGCTCGGACTCGTGCTGTGCCGGCGGTTTTGATTCATGCGTGGTCGTTGGCTTCGCAGCTGATTCAGGTTTCGCTTCCGGTTTGGCCTCCGGCTTAGATTCGTGCGTCGCGGCCGGTTTCGGCTCCGCTTTTGGTTTGGCCTCGGCTTTCGGCTCCGCCTTCGGCTCGTGAGTAGCCGCTGGCTTCGATTCTGTCTTTGGCTTCGCTTCTGTCTTCGGTTCGTGCGCAGCCGCTGGTTTCGACTCTGTCTTTGGTTTGGACTCAGTCTTCGGCTCGTGCGTGGTAGCAGGCTTTGATTCTGTTTTCGGTTCGCGCGTGGTCGCTGGCTTCGATTCGGTCTTCGGCTTGGCCTCGGTCCTCGGTTCACGCGTCGGCGCGGGTTTCGATTCGGTTCTTGGCTTGGCTTCGGTCTTGGGCTCGCGCCTGGTTGCGGGCTTTGATTCCGTGCCTCTCTCGGTTTCCGGCTTCGTTTCGGTGCGCGCAGGAGTTTCGCTGCGAGGTCTGGCTTCGGATTTGGTTTCCGTCCGTGCAGCGCCGATGCGATCGGATGAGGACGCTTTGGTCTGTACTACGCCTGCACCTTTGAATTCGCCGGGCCTCGCTGTTGCCGCAACCGCTGGCCGTCCGTGATTCGCCGAGGCGAACTGGCTGCGATCCGAGCGCGCCTCGGTGACGTGCCGTTCTTGCGCCTCAGTGGGCGCGGTGTGATTTTCGTGCGCGAATCTTTCTTGCGCCGCGGTGGGACGCGCGCTCACGCCGCCGTGGCCGCCGTTATAGCTGACGTGTGAATCGTGAACGACCACTGTCCTTGCATAGGTGTTGTGAATCACGTTCACGTTTACATTGTTCACGCGCGTGTTATAGAAGAAGTGGCCGTCGGTCCAGCGGCCGCCGAAGTAGCCGGTGCCGACGTAACCGAAACCGTAGTTGATGCCGCCGTAGAAACCGACTTCCGGTCCCCAGTAGCCCGCGTTCCACAGATAGGCGCCGTTGGACCAGCCCCAATAGCCGGGCGTCCAGAGGAAACCTACTTCGGGCGCTTCCACCCACGTGCCGGGAACCCAGAAATATCCGCCGTCATCGCTGTAGCTCCAGTAACCCGGCGTCCAGATGTAGCCGTCTCCGGGGCAGATGGGCTGCGTGTAAACGGGGAGCGCGGGCGGAGCGACGGTCACCGAGAGAACAACCTGCGCTGAGGCGGTGGAAGTCGCGGCGGGAATCCCGAGCAGCAGTGCAGCTAGTGCGAAGCAAGTGGAAAGTCCGAGCGACTGGAGCGCGCGGCGAATATGGAACGTGTGCATCGGCGTCACCTCGTTAAGAGATCGTTGAGAGAACTTGTACCTAGTGAAATCGTACGCGGGCAGGTGAATCGAGGCGATACGGCAAAGTCTTTAGGGAGCTAGGGAACTTACCTTATGGGCGCAAGTGCCGCTGCTGGGATATTTTGCTCATGTTGCCGAAGAAAATACCCTGCGGATTCAGGCAGGCGAAGCGCAGTGAAGCATTCTGCAATGCGCAACTGATTGACGGAGTAGGAGTAATTGTTTCAGGCCGGAAACGGTGACGGAAATGCGCTTCTTGGAGCGGAATGTTCTTGCTGTTCGGTAATGCGAGGTAACGACGATGGATTATAGATTCGACATATTCAAGCGACGCTCTAATGGAAACACGCTGTGGATCACGTCGGTAGATGGACTGACCGAGGCGAGGAGACGCATGGCTCGTTTCGCGCAGCTTTCTCCTGGAGAATATTTCGTGTACTTGCAGGGGGAGGGAATTGTGGCGGAGCTGAACGCCGATAACTGGATGGGGGTGACGTAGTCCGGCGCTCCGGAGTGAACCAAGCACCGAGGATTTCAGTTAGGTCGGCGCGAAGAGGGGGCGGCTCCCGCGACCGCGGGACCCACCCCCACGCGGTTAGGTCGGCGCCGGTCAATTCGGCGCGGCTTTGACTCCGGCGCTGGCGGCGATTAGACTTGGTACTGTGAGATCTATATCGCGCGGCGGTGGCGGCGGGTACATGTTCGACATCGGGAGTTATTTCCCGCCGGCGATTAAGACGATTTGCATTGCCTGCGTCGCGGTTTTCCTGCTGCAAGAACTGTCGGCTTTAGTTTTCCACGAGGCCGGAGTGAGATTCTGGACATTTGGCCTGGGGCTGGTTCCCTACGCTACGGTGTTCGGATTCCGGATCTGGCAGCCCTTCACCTATATTTTCCTGCACGGCGGAATTCTGCACATTCTGTTCAACCTTTTATACCTGGCGATGTTCGGCGCGGACTTGGAGCGGGCGTGGGGCAGCCGCAAATTTTACACGTACTTCTTCGTTTGCGGAGTTGGCGCAGGCGTTGTGGACATCATTGTGAAGCTGCTGCTGGACCCGCACGGCCGCGGGACTGCGCTGGTGCCTACGATCGGAGCTTCCGGTGCGATTTACGGGGTGCTGCTGGCTGTCGCGGTGATCATGCCGCACCGGCAGGTTTGGGTTTTTCCGCTGCCGGTGACGGTATCCATGCGCGTCTTCGTGATCGTGATGGGCGCGATCGAGTTTTTTAGCACGATCGGAGTTTCGGGCGACAATGTGAGCCATGTGTGCCATTTGGGCGGAATGTTGGTGGGATATATTTATTTGCGGCGCGGGTCTTATGGGTACAGTTTGCGGAATTATTTTTCGGATTGGAAGCGGCGGAGATTGAAGAGGAAGTTTGAGGTTTATGTGCGGGATCATCAGGATAAGCCGCCTTCTAATCCGGATAACTGGGTGAATTAGGGTTTCTGCGCGGGGAGCGCATCCGTTCGGGTGCGGGTATTCAACGAGATGTTCGCTTCGGCGTGGTGGTGTGCTTGGAGAAAGCAAGAGATTTAACACAGAGAGCACGGAGGAGAGGCGGAGCGCACAGAGAAAGACAAGAGCCACCGCAGAGACGCGGAGAACGCAGGGAAATGCGGGAGAGGTTCTTCTCCCGCATCCGCGGCATCAGGATGACGGCACAGCGGGCAGAGGTGAGAAAGCCGGCGGCGCATGAATTAAGGCGAACGCGGTTCGGCGGTGAGGTTGACGTCTAGGCAAGTAGGGGCGGAGCCCTTCGATCCCGCACAGCGGGATCTCAGGATAAATCGCGCTGCAGCGCGATTCACAAGCAGCGCCCCTACCGAGTCGGATCAGAAGCGGAATTTTGGAATCCGCGGCAACGGCAGGAGCGACCGCAGAGACGCCGAAAGCGCAGAGAAAAGCCAAATCAAAAACGCCCGCCCAAAAGGCAAGAGCAGGCGGCCGCTACAAATTCAATAACAACTGCAACGACAAAGTCGAAAGAGCCGGCGGGACGCCGGCGCTACGAACACCGCGGAGGTTAGCCGCCGATGCGGAGTAGGCGCATCAAGTTTGTGGAGCCTGTGGTGCCGATCGGGGTGCCGGCTACTACGCCGATGATGTCGCCGCGCTTAACTAGTTTTTCTTCTAGGAGGCGTTTTTCAGCGGTGGCGGCCAGTTTGTCAATGTCGTGAACGGCGCCCATGCTACGCGGCAGGACCCCCCAAAAGAGAGCGAGACGGCGGCGTGTTTCCTGGACTGGAGAGAAGGCGACGATGGGAGCGCGGGGGCGATATTTGGAGACGAGGCCGGCAGACGAACCTTTTTCGGTGAAAACTGCGACAACCTTCAGGTGCAGTTCTTCGGCGGCGTGGCAGATGGCTTCGGCGATGACTTCGTTAATTTGCAGATTGCCGGAGCGCGCGGGACGTGGCAATTGCGTGACGCTGGCTTCGGCTTCGCGGATGATGCGGTCCATCATCATGACCGATTCCAGCGGATAGAGGCCGGCGGCAGTTTCGCCGGAAAGCATGAGGGCGTCGCTGCCGTCGAAGATGGCATTGGCGACATCGGAAGCTTCGGCGCGCGTGGGTCGCGGATTTTTTTGCATGGAATCGAGCATTTGCGTGGCGGTGATCACGGGGATCAACGCGTTGCGCGCTTTCAGAATGATTTGCTTCTGGACCACGGGAACTTTTTCCGGACTCATTTCAACGCCCAGATCGCCGCGCGCTACCATCACGCCGTCGGCGATGGCGAGAATCTCGTCGAGGTTATCTATGGCTTCGGGCTTTTCGAGTTTGGCGATTACCGGCGTGTCTTTACCGGCGCGCGCGATGGCGAGTTTTGCGGCGCGGACATCCGCGGCGGTGCGCACGAAGCTGAGGGCGAGATAATCGGCGCCGATGATCAAGGCCGACTGCAGGTCTTTGCGGTCTTTCGCGGTCATCGAGGGGATATCGAGTTTTATGCCGGGAAGATTGATGCCTTTGTGTTCGCCGAGCTCTCCGGGGTTTTCGACTTGAGTGATTACGTCTTGGCCGTGAGTGGACATCACGCGCAGCGCGATATCGCCGTCGCTGAGGAGAATGCGGTCGCCTTTGTGAACGGATGCGGGCAGCGCGCGGAAAGTGGTGCTGACGCCTTCTTCGGTGCCAGGAATATTGCGAGTGGTAATGACGAAGCGCTGGCCGAAGCGCAGGCGAATGGGTTTTCCGGCGACGAGTTTGCCGGTGCGGATTTTGGGGCCCTGCAAATCGGCGAGCACACCGATGGGTTTTTCATAGTGCGCGGAAGCGCGGCGCAGGGCCGCGACCATGCGCACGCGGTCTTCATGGGTGCCGTGGGAAAAATTCAGGCGGGCGACGTCCATGCCGGCGTGCACCAGCTTGTCTATCATGTTGTACGAGGAGGTGACCGGGCCCAGGGTGCAGACTATTTTTGCTCTACGAGGATTTATCACGATTATTTATTCACCGAGAAATCATTCACGATTGCGAAGAGAAACTCAATGCCTTTGTGAAAAGAATCGAGAGGGATGCGTTCGTTATCGGCGTGAAAACGGGAAAGTTCGTCGTCGCTAAGCGCGAAGGGCGCAAGGCCGTAGGCTTGCACGTTGCGCAGGCGCAGCGGAGTGGAATCAGTGAAGTAAGCGGACATGAGCGGAACGACGGGCGCGCCGGGATAGGTTTTGGCGGAGACGCTGGCGATCGTGTTGTAGAAGTCGGAAGTGAGCGAAGAGGACGGAGAGGTTTCCGACAGGGGCAGCTCCGGCTCGAAGCTGATATCTGGATCGCTGACGAGTTGCTGCAGCTTGGCGATGAATGGAGCGAGTTGGTTTCCCGGGAGCAAGCGGACGTTGAGGACAGCGCGCGCCTCCGACGGAATTACATTCGGGCGAATCCCGGCGCGCAGCATGGTGGGCGAGACGGTGTCGTGCAACATAGCGTTCCACGCAGGACTTCGATTGGAGATTACGCGGGCGGCATGTTCGCCGCGGTCGGAAGTGTCGAGGGAGCGCATCCATTTGGAAGTCTCTTCGTCCTGGAGCGGGGCGATGGCCTGGAAGTAGGCGCGGGTGACGGAATTGAATTGCACGGGCGCCTCATAGTCTCCGATTTTGGCGATGGCGGCGGAGAGATGGACGACGGGATTGTCTTTGCGGGGCATGGAAGCATGGCCGGAGACACCCTTGGCGATCACGTCCACATTTGCGGGAACTTTTTCGCTGACTTGTACGCCGATGTATTGCGGCTTGCCGCCGTTCAGGAAAACGCCGCCACCTTCGTTGATGGCGTAGCCTGCGGCGATTTTGTCCCAGTGCTTGTCCACGGCGAAGAGCATGCCGGTTGCGCCGTAGGCTTCTTCGTCGCCTTCGGCGAGGAAAATGACGTCGCGATTGAGGCGCGCGCCGGAGCGTTTGAGTTGGACGAAGACGGCGAGATTGGCGGCGAGCATGCCTTTGTCGTCAATGGCGCCGCGGCCGTAGAGGTAGCCGTCTTTTATGACCGCGCCGAAGGGATCTACCGTCCATTTGGATTTGTCCACACCGACGACATCGAGGTGCGCCATCAGGAGCAGGGCGCGCGAAGGATCGGGCACGGCGCTGGCAGAGAGCCGGGCGACGATGAAGCCGCGGCCCGGCGTGCTTTCGAAAATTTCAGAGGGGATGCCTTCCTTCGTGAGAATGGCGGCGATATATTTTGCGGCTACGAGTTCGTTGCCAGGAGGATTGGTGGTGTCAATGCGCAGCAGGCCTTGCAGCCAGCCGAGCGCGTCTTGTTGAATCTGGGAGAGCGATGGGCTGGCCGCCGACGGATATTGCGGGGACGTAGGAACGGCCTGCGCCTGGATTGTCGCGGCAGAAACCAGCAAGGCCATGAGCACAAGAATCGGTAGTGGAATGCGCGCGCGCGCCATCCTGGATTTCCCCCAGAAAGTGAAATTCATTCGCAGAGCAGAAGACCAATTCATACTATCATGCTGGCGGATGCGGTCTGGGAAGCGAGGCGCGAGGCGTTTTCTGAACTGCAATCATAGCGGAATGGGCCGCGAGGCCGGACCATCTTTCCGCCGCAGGGATGCATCCAAATGTCCAAACCAAGGCCCGTGGGCGCAGGTGCGCGCGGAGCCGGGGCGAGGCTGGGACCCAGCTGGGCACGTTGCGAAACGAGGGGAGCACGAAATTGAAGACATGGATGCGAGTGGTGCTGCTGGGCGTTTTAATTGTGGCCCTGGGCGTGCCGCCGGGGACGCTGAGTTCCTACGCGCGGCAGCAGGAAGGGCCGGTGACTCCCGCGCCAGGACAACAGCCGGGCGCGGCGCCGAAGCAGCCGACCGGGCAGCAGCAGCCGGCGCAAGCGGGAAAAGCGCAGGCGCAAGCGCCGCAGGTGACCATCGCGGTGCAGTCGAACGTGGTGAATATAGACGCGGTAGTGACGGATTTCGAAGGGAACATCATTACCGGCTTGCAGAAACAGAATTTCCGCGTATTGGATGAAAACCAGCCGCAGCAGATCAGCAACTTCGGAGCGAGCGAGGCGCCGATCACGATCGTGGTGCTGATGGAATTCAGCCGGCGGATGGGCAGTTACTTTGGGTACCGCGGAAAAATGTGGGCTTATAACTTTCTGGATCACTTGAACCAGAAGGACTGGGTGGCTTTCAAGACGTTTGATTTGAAGACCAACATGGTTTCGGATTTCACGCAGGATAAGAAGGCGGTGGCGCAGGAAGTGGCGTCGTTATATTTTCCGGACTTCAGCGAGGCGAATTTGTTTGACGCTACGCTGGAAACTTTGGACCAGCTGCGCGACGTGAAGGGGAAGCGGTCAATTTTAATTATCGCATCGGGATATGACACGTTCAGCAAACACACTTTGGACCAGACATTCAAGCCGTTGAAAGAAACGGATGTGACGATTTTCTGCATTGGGATGGGCGCGGCGCTGGATGCGATGGGAATTCACGAACGCAGCATGGTTGGGCCGGAATTTGCGAACGTGAACTATTTGCAGGCGGAGAACCAGCTGAAGACATTTGCGGAGATGACTGGCGGGTATGCGTGGTTTCCGCGGTTTGAAGGGGAGATGAACGATATTTTCAATTCGGTGGCGGTTTTTCTGCGCAACCAGTACACGATTGGATTTACGCCTGGCACGCCGCCGGACGGGAAAATTCACAAGCTGAAGGTGGAAGTGCTGGATAGCGAGGGGAATCCAATGATGACGTTGGATAAGAAGGGGCACAAAAAGAAGATCACGGTGAATGCGCGGGAGTGGTACACGTCGCCGAAACCGACGACGGGGAACTGACGAGCGCCGCTACTGAGCATCCGTCGCCGCGATGGACGCTTAGGAGGCTGAGATCCAAGAGAGATCCTTCACCCGTTGTCGCGGGTTCAGGATGACGGCGCGTTATTTTTGGGGGAGGCGGAGGTCGCGGCCGGACATTTCCGGGGGCTCGGGGACTTCGAGGACGCCTAGCAGGGTGGGGGCTATGTCGCGGAGAGAGCCGCTGGGCGATAGCTGGGTGCGGCCGTTTTCTGTGAGCAGGATGAACGGGACGGGATTGGTGGTGTGGTAGGTGTGGGCGCCGCCGGTGACGGGGTCGATCATGGTTTCGGCGTTGCCGTGGTCGGCAGTGATGATCCAGGCGCCGCCGCGCGGTTTGAGAGATTGAAAAATTCTGCCGAGACATTCGTCCACGGTTTCGACGGCTTTGATGGTGGCTTCGAGCTTGCCGGAGTGGCCGACCATGTCGGCGTTCGCGAAATTCATGATGATCGCGTCGAAATTTCCCTTTTCGATGGCGTGGATTACGGTGCCAGCGACGCCGGCGGCGGACATTTCCGGTTTTAAATCGTAGGTGGGCACTTTCTGCGACGGGACTACTACGCGTTCTTCCCCTGGAAACGGCTTTTCGACTCCACCATTGAAGAAATAAGTGACGTGCGCGTATTTTTCGGTTTCGGCTACGCGCAGATTTTTGTATTCCTGCTCGGCGAAAACGTTGGCAAGGATTTGTTCCAGTTTTTCCGGTGCGATCAGGTAGCGCAGCCAGGGCCACGCTTTATCGTACTGCGTGGTGGCGACGAAGAAGAGATTATTCGGGCGCGCGGGATCGCCAAATTCCTTGAATCCGGGCTCGACGAGGGCGCGGCTGGTTTCGCGGGCGCGGTCGGCGCGGAAATTGAAGAAGATTACAGCGTCGTCGTCGCGGATTACGCCGCGCGGGACGACTGGTTTTCCGGGTGCGGGCCCGGTGGTGATTACGGTGGGGACGACGAATTCGTCGGTCACGCCTTTTTCGTAATTGGCGCGGATGGCGGCTGCGGGCTCGGTGAATTTGGCGTCGGATTCGCCGTGAGTCATGGCGCGATAGGATTTTTCGATGCGGTCCCAGCGATTGTCGCGGTCCATGGCGTAGTAGCGGCCGATGACGGTGGCAATCTGGCCGACGCCGTATTCGCGCATTTTCTTTTCGAGGGCTTGGAGGAATTCGATGCCGCTGTTGGGAGGGGTGTCGCGGCCGTCGGTGAAGCAGTGGACGAAGACGCGCTCGACTTTGTTTTCGCGGGCCATGCGGAGTAACGCGTAGAGATGTTCTATGTGGGAATGCACGCCGCCGTCGCTGAGCAGGCCGAGCAGATGGAGCTGGCGAGCGCGACCGCGTTCCATGGCTTCGCGGAGGAGCGGCTGGTGCTGGAATTCGCCGCTGGCGATGAGCTGGTCAATGCGCGTGATGTCCATGTGCACGATTCGGCCGGCGCCGATATTCAGATGGCCGACTTCACTATTGCCCATTTGTCCTTCGGGGAGGCCGACGGCGGGGCCGGAAGTGTGGATGAGCGTGTTGGGAAAATCTTTGAGGAGGCGATCGTAATTTGGTTTGCGCGCGAGGGCGATGGCGTTGCCTTTGGTTTCGGCGCGGTAGCCCCAGCCGTCGAGGACGGTGAGGACGATGGGTTTTGGGCGTTTATTTTGTGAGGTCATGTCGCGTTCCGTTACGGGCGCAGCGCTTTGCGGCCGGGGAAGCGGGCTGTCGAGCCGAGGGCTTCCTCGATGCGGAGGAGCTGGTTGTATTTGGCGATGCGGTCGGTGCGGGAGGCGGAGCCGGTTTTGATTTGGCCGGTGCCCATAGCGACGACGAAATCGGCGAGGAAGGTGTCTTCGGTTTCGCCGCTGCGATGGGATACGATGGCGGCGTAATTGGCTTTGCGCGCCATTTCGACGGCTTCGATGGTTTCGCTGACCGTGCCGATTTGATTGAGCTTGATGAGGATGGCGTTGCCAATACCTTCCGAGATGCCGCGGGCGAAAATTTTCGGGTTGGTGACGAAAATGTCATCGCCTACGAGCTGGATTTTTTTGCCCAGGTCGTGTGTGATGATTTTCCAGCCGTCCCAGTCGTCTTCGGAGAGGCCGTCTTCGATGGAGACGATGGGATATTTGGCCGCCCAGGCTTCCCAGAACTTGACCATCTCTGCTGAGGTGCGCGCGGATTTGTCGGATTTCTTGAAGACGTATTTTTTTATGGCGCGGTCGTAGAACTCGCTGGACGCGGGGTCGAGCGCGATGGCGATTTGCTCGCCCGGTTTGTATCCGGCGGCGGTGATGGCTTCGAGAACGCGCTCGAGGGCTTCTGCATTGGATTTCAGGTTGGGCGCGAAGCCGCCTTCGTCGCCGACGGCGGTGGAGTAGCCGTTCTTCTTCAACACGGATTTCAGGTGATGGAAAACTTCTACGCCCCAGCGCAGGGCTTCGCGGAAATTGGGCGCGCCGACTGGCATGACCATAAATTCCTGGACGTCCACGGAATTATCGGCGTGTGCGCCACCGTTGACGATGTTCATCATGGGGACGGGGAGCGTGTTGGCGGATTTGTCGCTGGAATAGCGCGCGAGATATTGGTAGAGCGGTTGCGCGAGTTGGGCGGCAGCGGCGCGGGCGGCGGCCATGGAGACGGCGAGGATGGCGTTGGCGCCGAAATTGGATTTATTGGGCGTGCCATCGGCTTCAATCATTTTGCGGTCGAGGCCGTGCTGGTCGGTGGCGTCGAGTCCGGTGATGGCTTTTGCGATTTCGGTGTTCGCGTGGCCGACGGCTTTGAGCACGCCCTTGCCGAGGTAGCGCGATTTGTCGCCGTCGCGGAGTTCGTTGGCCTCGTGTTCACCGGTGGATGCGCCGGATGGGACGGCCGCGCGGCCGATGGCGCCGCCTGCGACGTGGACGTCGGCTTCGACGGTGGGATTGCCGCGGGAGTCTATGATTTCGCGGGCATGGACTTTGGTGATTTTCGTGGCCATGGGGCTCCTGTGAATTGATCTCTATTTGTGCGGGGAACATCGTAAACGGTTTGGGGTCGGGGGTACAAGGTGGGGATGCGAGATGGATTCGGCGGTGCGGCTGACTGCGTGGCAAGTTGGGGCGCAGCAAGCAGCGCCCCCACCGGGTCCAAGAAGCCGATTTGAAGTTACTCGGGTTCTTCGATCATGGATTCTGGGCGGACTACTACTACTACGCCGTGTTCGGTTACGGAGTAGCGGGCGCGGTCGGCTTCGGCGTCGTAGCCGATTACTGTGCCTTCGGGCAGGCTTACGTGGCGGTCGATGATGGCGCGGCGAATGCGGCAACTGCGGCCTACGTTGACGTGATTGAAGACGATGCATTGGTCGAGTTCGCTGTAACTGTTGACGCGCACATCGAGGCCGAGAACGGATTTGGTGACGCGGCCGCCGGAAACGATGGAGCCGGCGCCGACGATGGAATCGAGCGCGACGCCCATGCGGGAGGGATCGGCGAAGACGAATTTGGCGGGCGGATATTGTTGCTGCCAGGTGTTCAGCGGCCAGCTCTTGTCGTAGAGGTTGAAGACCGGAGAGACGGAAACCAAGTCCATGTTGGCTTCGTGGTAGGCCTCGACGGTGCCGACATCGCGCCAGTAAGATTCTTCTTTTTTATTTTCGTCGCGAAAGTTGTAGGCGAAGACGCGGTGCTTTTCGATGATGCGCGGAATGATGTCTTTGCCGAAATCATGTTTGGAGTTGGGGTCTTCCGCGTCGGCGATCAAGATGGGAACGAGCAGCTGCGTATTGAAAAGATAGACGCCCATCGAGGCGTTCACTTTGTCTGGATGGATACGCGAACGTTTGGGGTCGGCGGGTTTTTCCTCGAAGCCGACGATGCGCCAGTCCTTGTCGGCTTCGAGCACGCCGAAACTTCCGGCGGCTTCCTCGGGAGAAACTTCGAAGGTGGCGACGGTGACGTCTGCGCCGGCTTCGACATGCTGCTCGAGCATTTTCTGATAATTCATTTTGTAGATGTGATCGCCGGAGAGGATGAAGACGAAGTTGGATTGTTCAGAGCCGATGGAATAGATGTTCTGGTAAACGGCGTCGGCGGTGCCTTGATACCAGTGCTGCGAGACGCGCATCTGCGGAGTGAGGACTTCGATGAAATCGCCATGGCCCATTAGCAGCGACCAGCCACGGCGGACGTGGCGATTTAGGCTGAGGGCTTTGTACTGGGTGAGGACGAAGACGCGGCGCAGATCGCTATTCAGGCAATTTGAAAGTGTGACATCAATGATGCGATAGATGCCGCCGAAAGGGACGGCTGGCTTGGCGCGATCGCGAGTGAGGGGCCAAAGGCGTTCGCCCTGGCCACCGGCCAGCAGGACTGCAAGTGCGTTGCGCATCAATGGCATGGATACGCTCCTGGTGCTAGCCCTGGGCTGGCGGGGGACATTCTAGCAGCAAGTACGAGCGCGCTGAAAGGGCGCGTGGAAAAGTTGCGCGGTTGGCGTCCGGGGCGGCACCGTTCGAGGAAGAATACTCTATACAATTTTCTCCGGGGGTCAGAGGCTAGAGGAAGCCAAGCACTGATTGTGAGAGCTACCGCTCCAACCCGCCAAGAAACCGACTTTTTCCGCGAACTGGTACGACCGTGCTGCGTGTGCGGCGGCGAGGGTTCGTGATCATGATAACTAGAGAGTTATAAACCGCAATTTTTTGTGATTTGCCAATTTAGCCCTTGACTTACGGTCAGGCGGGCGATAGAAGAACTTGGCAATTGCCGGTTCGGGTGTGAACCGGATACACTAGGTGGTAACCCACTCAGTGCAAACTAACATTCAACGGGGAACGGGGGTGAATACGCGTGGCAGAAGTTGTCATTCAAGAGGGTGAATCTCTGGAGAATGCCCTCCGACGCTTCAAGAGAAAGGTGCAGTCGGAAGACATAATCAAAGAGATAAAAAAGCACAGCTACTACATGAAACCAGGTGAAAGGCGCCGTGCCAAAGAGGCCCTCTCGCGTAAGCGTCTCCGGAAAAAGCAACGGCGTGAGCAAGACTAGGCGACCATTAACCGGGGTCCATTCAAACGGTTCGAACCGGTCGGGGTGAGGGAAACGTGAATTTTTCCGGGCACGTTCCCGAATTTGACTGGGCGAACTGTTCCGCTGCTACTCCTGTTCCAGCAAGGCTATGGAGCAGCGTATGGAATACCACGACAGGGTTTTAAAGTGTGCAGAGTGTTCAGCTGAGTTCGTTTTCACCGCCGGCGAGCAGATGTTCTTCGCCGACAAGGGTTTCAAGAATGAGCCCAAGCGGTGCAAAGCGTGCAAGGCCAACCGCTCAGCGGGCACAGCATCGGGTTCCGGCAGCGTGCAGCGTGTCGAGACCAAGACGGTATGCTCGCAGTGCGGGAAAGAGACGACGGTTCCGTTCAAGCCGACACAGGGACGCCCGGTATATTGCCGTGAATGTTTCCAACAGCGGCGATCGGCCGGGCCGCAGAGTATTGCGGCGCCGTAAGAAGCGCGTTTCACGCGCTGGCTTGAAACTAGCCGAGCGAAGTTCCTGGTAGTCCCCGATTCTGTGGCGTGAGTGCCGAGCCAACAGAGGGCGGGGCGGGGGCCAGCCCGGAAAAAGGGAAAACCATCTTCAAAGGCTCTTCCTGGCGTGAAAGCGCTGGGATGAGCCTTTTGATTTTTTGGGGGTGTGGTGCGGCTCTGTGCTGGTCGGATTTTGATTCTTACTATGCAGCGGTGCTTGCTGGTTTGCCGGGAGAGATTTCGCGGAGCGCATTGAGAAAGGCTTCGGTTTCGGGGTTCGTGCCGATGGTGACGCGCAGGAAATTGGGCATGGCGGCGAAGCGGCGGCCGACGATGATGTTGCGCGCGCGGAATTGTTCGATGATTGGCTTTACGTCCGAGCCCATGTCGAGCATGACGAAATTGGCCTGCGACGGGATGAACGGGCGCGAGTCCGCGGCTAGTTCAGAGCAGAGCAACTTGCGCGTGAAGTTGAGTTGCGCTCGGCAAGTATCGACGTGGTCGTCGTCCGCAAGGCTGGCGACGGCGGCTTGGAGGATGGCGGCGTTGCCATTGTCCTGGAGAAGCTGTGCGGCGAGGCGAGCGATGGGTTCTTTCGCGCCGATGGCGTATCCCAGGCGCATTCCGGCCATGCCGTAGATTTTTGAAAACGTGCGCGCGACGATGACGTTGGGATGCGCGGGGATGAATTCGACGGCGCTTGTGTAGCGCGGGTCGTCGGCGAAATCGAAATAGGCTTCGTCCACGAGGATCAGGGTGGTGGGCGGCACGGCTTGCACGAACGGGGCGAATTCATCGCGGGTGACGATTGTGCCGGTGGGATTATTGGGATTGCAGATGTAAGTGACGCCGGTTTTGGAGGTGCAGGCCGCGGCCATTTTGGGGAGGTCGTGGCGATGGTCGGGCGTGAGCGGGATTAGCACGGCATTGGAATTGAGCACGCGTGCATAGTCCAGCACGGCTTCGAAGGTGGGGGCGGCGGCTACGACGTTGCGCGTGGGATCGAGGAAAGCGTCGTCGGCGGCGCGGAGAATTTCCGTGGAGCCGCAGCCGAGAATAATATTTTCGGGCTTCACGTTGAATTTTTGCGCGAGCCTGGTGATTACGTCGAGATAGGCTTGGTCGGGATAACGGTTGGAGATGGCGCCGCAATCGGCGAGGGCGGCGCGGGCTTTGGGCGAGGGGCCGTAGGGGTTTTCGTTGAAGTTCAGGCGGATGGCGCCTGGGGGCATCGGTTTGCGCTTTGTGGCATCCAATAGCGGCAGATTCAGGTTCGGCAGGCTGGGCGCGGCGATTGCGGCGGCTAGAGATTGTGCGAAGATGCGCGAGAAGTCGCGGCGGGAGTGGGTTGCGGCGGTCATCGAATGCTCCTATGTTGAAAAATTCTGCAGGATGATACTCCCCAGTAGCGTCGCGTACAATAAATGGCTTGAGAGCTGCTCTGACTGCGCATGATGGACTGAACTGGAGGCGGATATGCCAACGAAACGCAAAAACAAACAGCAGTTGAAGCGCAAGTCCGCGAAGAAGGCGGGCGCGAAGGTGGCGAGTGCGCAGGCTGGCGGTGTGAACGACAAGGCGCTGCGCGAGCAATTACGAAAAGTTCTTGATTGGCGCGAGGCGCATGCGGATTGGAAGCAGGCGCTGGCTGGATTGGATCCGGCACATCGCGGAGTGCGGCCGGCGGGATCGCCACATTCGGTGTGGGATTTGCTGGAGCATGTGCGATTGGCGCAGCGGGATATTTTGGATTTTACGGTGAATCCGAAACATGTGTCGCCGGATTGGCCGGCGGGATATTGGCCGAAGACGCTGGCGCCAGCGGATGACGCACAGTGGGGAAAGAGCGTGGGGGAATTTTTCCACGATCTGAAAGTGATGGAGAAACTGGTGAGCAATCCACGGACGGACCTTTTTGCGCGGATTCCGCACGGCACGGGGCAGACGTTTCTGCGCCAGGTTTTGCTGCTGGTTGACCACAATTCATATCATTTGGGGCAGTTGGTGCTGGTGCGGCGGTTGCTGAGCGCGTGGTAGGAAAAGTGCGGGGGCTGCTCTCGCGCCGTAGCGGGTCCTTGTTATAATAGGATCGTTATAATAGAGAGAGCGAAATAGTTCGGAAGATTTGGGGAGATTCATGAGCCGTCAGCAAACAATTGTGGATTCCGCGGCCACGCAGGACGCGCAGGAGCGCGTTTGGGAGGTGTTCCGCCGCTGGGGATATCTTCAGGCAAATCTGGATCCGCTGGGCGACATGGCGCCAGTGGCCATGCCGGAATTGGAAGTGAGCGGCGCGGAAGCGGAAGCCGCGCGACGGGTTTATTGCGGGACCATTGGCGTCGAATTCATGCACATTCCGGAGCGCGAGAAGCGGGAATGGATTCAAGCGCGGATGGAGGCGGAGGCGCCGGAAGCGGATCGCGCACGGATTCTGGACTGGCTGGTGCGAGCTGAAATTTTCGAGCAAGTGCTGCAGACGCGTTATCTGGGAACGAAGAGATATTCGCTGGAGGGAGAAGCGGCGCTGCTGCCGTTGCTCAATGCGATTCTGGATTCGTCCGCGGAACAGGGCGCGGTGCAAGCGGTGCTCTCGATGAGCCATCGCGGGCGGTTGAACGTGATGGTGCACATCGTGGGGCGCGCAGCGGCGGAAGTATTCGCGCGATTTGAGGATGTGGATCCGCGCAGCGTCTTGGGCGGCGGCGACGTGAAGTATCACATGGGCGCGACTGGGGAATTCGCGACGGCGGGTGGAAAAAAAGTCGGGATGCACTTGGTATCGAATCCGAGCCACCTGGAAGCAGTGGATCCGGTAGCAATCGGGCGCACGCGCGCGAAGCAGATGCGGCGCGGCGATGCGGGTTTGCGCCAGGTGTTGCCGGTGATCATGCACGGAGACGCGGCGTTTGCGGGGCAGGGCGTGTGGGCGGAGACGCTGAACATGGCGGGCGTGCAGGGATTCACGGTGGGCGGATCGGTGCACATCATCGTGAATAATCTCATCGGGTTCACGACGATTCCGCGCGATTCGCAATCTTCGCGGTTTTCTTCGGATTTGGCGAAGCGGCTGCCGATTCCGATTTTTCACGTGAATTCGGAAGATCCGGACGCGGTGGCGCGCGTGGGGCGGATCGCGGCGGATTATCGCTATGCGTTCGGAACGCCGGTGGTGGTGGATTTGATTGGCTACCGGCGGCACGGGCACAGCGAAGTGGATGATCCGACGATCACGCAGCCGTTGCGTTACCGGAAGATTGATGCGCATCCGCCACTTTGGGAAATTTATTCCGAAAAAATCGGCGTGGACGCGGCGCCGATTGTGCAGCGCGTACGCGGGGAATTGGATGCTGCGCAGAAGCGGGCGCTGGAGCTGGAGAAAAATCCGCCCATGCGCAAGCTGCCGCCTTATTGGGATGCTTATCGCGGCGGGCGTTACAACGCGGCGATGGAAGTGGATACCGGCGTGGCGGCTGGAGAACTCGCGGCGATCGGTGAGGCTTTGACGCGCTATCCAGAGGGATTTCACATTCATCCGAAAGTGAAAAAGCTTTTGGAGCAGCGGCTGGAAATGGCGCAGGGGAAACGGCCGTTGGATTATGGAATGGCTGAGGCGCTGGCGTTTGGGACACTGCTGAAACAGCGCGTGCCGGTGCGGTTGAGTGGGCAAGACACGCGGCGCGGAACATTTAACCAAAGGCACGCGGCGCTGATTGATATCGAGACGGAAGAGGAGTACGTGCCGCTGGAGCATTTGGGGCATGGCGAAGCGTGGTTCGAGGCGATCAATTCGACTTTGTCGGAAGCTTCGGTGCTGGGATTTGAATACGGGTTCAGCCGCGATTTTCCTGAGGCGCTGGTCTTGTGGGAAGCGCAATTCGGGGATTTTGCGAACGGCGCGCAGATAATTATTGACCAGTTTATTTCCGCGGGCGAGGACAAGTGGAATTTGCTGTCGGGCGTAGTGCTGCTGCTGCCGCATGGTTACGAGGGACAGGGGCCGGAACATTCCAGCGCGCGGATCGAGCGATTTTTGCAATTGGCGGCGCGGGACAACATGCAGATTTGCCAGCCGACGACGGCGGCGCAGTATTTTCATCTGTTGCGGCGGCAGGCATTGCGGGCTTGGCGCAAGCCGCTGGTGGTTTTTACGCCGAAGAGCATGCTGCGGAATCCGGCGGCTTCTTCCTCGCTCGCGGATTTGGGAACAGCGCGATTTCAGACGGTGATTCCGGATCGCGGGGATGGGTCGGCGGAGCGCGTGCTGCTGTGCAGCGGGAAAATCGGGCACGAGTTGATGGCGGAGCGAAAGCGGCGGAAGGACGCTTCGACGGCGATTATTTTTCTGGAGCAGCTGTATCCGTTTCCAGAGGCGGAATTGGCGGCGGAGATGGATCGGCACACTCGGGCTCGGGAATTTGTGTGGGTGCAGGAAGAGCCGGCGAATATGGGGGCTCTGGCGTTTTTGCTGCCGCGGTTGGAGCGATTGGCGCGGGGGCGCGGAGTGCTTTCGATCAAGCGGTCGGCGAGCGCTAGTCCGGCGACGGGTTCGCACAAGGCGCATGAAATGGAGCAGCATACTTTGTTGGCGCTCGCGTTTGGTGGCGCGGAAAAAAGCTGAGTGAAGTTTAATTGTCTCTGGGAAGTTCTGCGAAGTTTGCAGAAGCGGGATTGCACGCAAGCGATCGCGCGTCGTCGCGGCACCTGCCACGGCTGTGTCGCACCTATGGCGCTCCGGATTCTTTTTGCGAATTTTCCCAGGCCTTCCGGCCTGGGCTAACTTATGCCGCGCCTCCCGTTCGCCCCTGCCTCAGGCAGGGTCTCAGGGTAAAACGGCGCTGGTGCGCGTCGGCGTTTCGAGTCGCGCCCTTCTGAGTCCCGCCCTTCTGTTCCATTTATCTACCAGCCGTCTTGCAGAAGCGCGATTATTTTTTTGAAATTATGAAGCTTTGCGGGCCGGGGCTGCGGCGCAGCTCGTTGAGCGTGAAGCCGGCGTTGCGGAACATTGTGTCGTATTCGGAATAGGGGTAGGCGTCGCCGGCGCGCGTGTTGCCGAGCATGAGCATGCTAAACGCGGCGGGGGCGGGCGGCGAGACGCGATCTTCGTTGGGGATGAATTCCACGGTGACGGCGCGGCCACCCGGCTTCAGCGCGGCGTGAGTTTTGCGCAGGATTGTGTCAATCGTTTGCGGATCGAAATGATGCAGGAAGCCGGTTAGCAGCACGATGTCGTAATCCTTGCCGAAATCCACTTCGAACGCGCTGCCGGGCAGGTGATGGTGGCGCGCGGCCACGCCGGCGGCTTTGGCGTTCTCGTGCGCCACTTTCAAGACTTCTGGCCAATCCAGAGCGAAAATTTCCGCGTTGGGATTTTGTTTGGCGATCATGACGCCGTACATCCCGTGGCCTGCGGCGACGTCGAGCACCTTCCACTTTTCGCCGGCGCTGGCGTAGAGCGTTTCGGCGACAGCAACGGCGGTCATGCGCTGCAGGTTGCTCATGGAACGCGCGAACTCCACCCATTTGGAACTGTCTGGCTCGTTGGTGGACTGCTCGCCCTTCAGCGAGGTGCCGGCGCGGACGATTGCAGTGAGATCCTGATAGAGGTTAATCATTTCGGGAAGAGCGAGAAACTTGGCGGCCTCGCCCAGGTAGGCCGGCGAGCGGCGATTGAGAAATACGGCGGAATCATCGGCGAGAGCATATTCCTGGCCGCTTTTGAGCAGGAATCCGTTGATGACGAGATAGTCGCAGAGAATGCGGATGCCGCGTTCGCTAGACTGGCAGCGCTTGGCGATGGAGGCTTGCGTCGTGGCGCCGTCGGCGATGGCGGAGAAAACGTCCAGCTCGATCGCGGTTTTGAGCGCAGCGGTTTTTTGGTAGGCGTTTAGAGTTTCGAAGATGCGTTCTGGAGTCACGTTGGCCGGTTCTGGTGCGGTAGTCATGGGATACGCTCCTGAATTTTAGTATGCGCTAATGAGCAGCGGAATTTTCGGCGAAGCACCAGTGAACGAATTCGGGTTTGTAGGTTTCGACGACGGCGGGCGGGACGTCGGATTCGTTCAGTTGATGAAAAGCGAAATTGATTTCTCCGCTGGGTTGCACTGTGCCGAGCAGAAAGCCGTACACATTGGTTGCGGCGGCTTTGGCGTCTGTTTTTTCTGGCGGCAGGGCGTAGCGGACGGCTCCAGCGGTGCCGATAATCCATCCGGGCAGCGCGCCGCCGTGTTCGCGCCAGTATTGCGTATTGAAAATGCCGTCCATGAAGTAGTGCGAGTGGCTGGCGAGGACGTAGATGCGTTTGTGCGCGTCGTTCTGGGCTTTCAGCAGGTCGGCATAGACGCGGCGGCCGGTTTCGATGCCGGTCGGCGATTGGTCCATCGCGTGATTTTCGGAAATGCTATCGGGGAGAGCTTCGTGCATGGCTACCACGATGGTGTGAATTTGCGGATCGGCTAGGTCGAGTTGCAAAGTTTTTTCGAACCACGCCATTTGCTGGAAGTCGAATTGGTCCGGGGTGGCGTTGTCGAGATTGATGAAATCGACGTTCGATTGGGACCAATGGAAGTAGGTAGTGATCTTGCGGGCGCGGGGGTCGTCGCTCAGGCGCTGTCTTTGGAGCACTGGCTGATTCAGCCAGTCGGCGAATTGGATTAGAAATTGTTCTCGGGTTTTGGGTGGGACTGTATCGTGGTTTCCGATTCCAAGGAACACTGGCGTCGTGGCGAAGGGGAGGATTTGATTTTGGATGAAATCGTCCCAGGCGACGGAGAGGTACTGGCTGATGGTGAGCGGTTTGGCGATGTACTGGGGCTGGTGTTGCATGTCTTCATCGAAATTGTAGATGGCGCGATAATCGCCGAGGTGCCAGTAGAAGGCGGCGCTGCTTTGTTTTACACCAGCGGCAATGGCGGGCATGACCACGTCGCCGCAATTGCGCGAATCGCCGGAAACGGCGAAGTTCCAGGTGGCGCTGGGGGCGGTGGATTGCGCTAGAGCCAGGCCTGGGAATATGCACGGTGTTGCCAGTGCAAGGAACAGGACCGCGAACATAAATCGGCTGGTCATCATTGTGTCTTAATCTGGCGCCTCGTCTAGCTCATGTGGCAACAGCCAGATGGAACTTCAGCGGCTAAAGCCGCTCGCGGCCTGGAAAGTTTATGTCGTGGCTAAAGCCACGACCCACAAAGATTCCCGAACTCTCGCACAGGCTCAAAGCCACAAACCACGACCCACAAAGATTCTCCGCTCGTCACGCGCGCTTTGGCGGAGTGCGTCTGGCTGAAGGTGACAGGCGATTGTAGTTTTTCGGGATGGCGATGGCAACGGCGGCGTTGTGGAATTCGCTTGGGTAATGGGGGTGAGTTGGTTACATTTCTGGCGCGCGTTGCGACGCGATATCGCGGTCGAGTTGAGGTGAATGAAATGCAGATTGAACCGTTTCAGCTGGAACGCTGGCAATCGGTGTGGGAGAACAAAGTCGAGCTGAATATTTCGGAGAGCGGAGTCCATCCGCTGACGACGGCGGAGCTGGTGCCGGACCCCGAGCAATTGCGGAAAATATTGGATGTGCAGCAATTATATCCGCAGACGAATGGAAGCGAGGAATTGCGTTCACGGATCGCGGAATTGTATCCGGGAGCTAGCGCGGAAAATGTGCTGGTGACTTGCGGCGGCTCGGAGGCGAATTATGTTTCGACGTGGTCACTGATCGAGCCGGGCGACGAAGTGGTTTTTATGATGCCGAATTACATGCAGATCGCGGGAGTGGCGCGAGCCATGGGCGCGACGGTGAAGCCGTTGTGGCTGCGCGAGGCGCTGGATTGGGGCATCAATGTGGATGATCTGCCGCGCGTGGTGACGCCAAAAACGAAATTGATCGCGATTTGCAATCCGAGCAATCCCACAGGGGCGGTGTTGCGCGACGACATGCGCGCGGCGGTGCTCGAGGCGGCGGCGAAAGTGGGCGCGTGGATTATTTCGGATGAAGTGTATCGCGGCGCGGAATTTGATGGCGAACTGACGGAGACGATGTGGGGCGGGTACGAGCGCATGTTGTGCACGGCGGGGCTCTCGAAAGCGTTCAGCTTGCCGGGGCTGCGCACGGGATGGGTGATTGGCGAGCCGAAAATGATTGAGAAGCTGTGGAGCTATCACGACTACACCAGCATCGGGCCTTCGATGTTGACGGACCGGCTGGCTGCGGTGGCGCTCGCGCCGGAGCGTCGTGCATGGATTTTGAATCGCACGCGGGAATTTGTGCGGCGCAATTATCCGCCGCTGCGGGAGTGGCTGGACGCGCACGCGGAGACTTTTTCGCACGTGGCCCCGAAAGCGGGCGCGATTGCGTGGGCGGGATTGCGCGGCGGCAGGAATTCCGCGCACATGGCGGAAGAATTGCGCGTGACTAAGAGCGTGCTGCTGGTGGCTGGCGAGCAGGTGGGGATGGAAGGGTTCGTGCGGTTTGGTTTTGGCGGCGATCCGGAACATTTGCAGAAGGCGCTGGGGCGAATTGACGAGTGGCTGGGGGAGACGCGGGCGGCCAGCGCACGTTGATTGGCGGCGGGGAAAGCAGATCCCTCTCTGCGTCCCATGCCCGCCAAACTGCGGCGGGAAAGAAAAAGCACGGGACTTCGATCGGGATGACACGCGCCGCCGGCGATTGGCTTGTTAACGATGGCGCACTGAAGTGCGCCGCTACGAAAGCCAGGTCAAAGGCGCCCATCCCGGAAAGTGGGATGGGCGCTAGAACTTCAATACCTTCGCGACCTGGTTACTTTTGTTGGCTGGCGGATTGTTCCTGCTCGTCTTCGGATTTGTGCCAGCTGGAATCGGGATCGAATTTCTTCATGGCCCTGACGATCGATTCAGTATTCTTTCCGAGGTCTTTCTCGTAAACCACTCCGTTGCTGCCGACGATAAAGGTCATCACCCCGGACGATCTGTACTCCGCGGGATAAGCCACGAAGGCGAAGCCTCCGGTCATTTTGCCGCGCACGAGGTAGGTTTTCGAGCCACCGGGGGCATGGTGTCCTTGGGCCGTCAGGATGTGAAAGTAGTAGCCGTGAAAGGGAGTGGCGCCGCCTTCGGGAATTTTTTCATAACCTTCGGTGACGGCGGTGGCGACCATCGGTCCGATGGGGCTTTGCGGAGCGCCAGCGGCTACTTTCCAGTAGAGGCCATTGTGCTGCCCTTCGTCGCTGAAGAACCTCTGGGCGTACTCGTTGTGATTTTCGGCGGCATAATCCTTCTGGGCGGCGACCAGTTCCTGGCAAACGTGGATGGTGGCAATTTCATTGTGGCCGACTCGGCGGTAGAGGATTTCCCTGGTTCCAGCTTCGGTGTCGAAGAACCAGACATTCCCTTTGTGTACCAGTGGGATGGGCGCGGGCCAATTCTCTGCGCCGATGTATAGCGTAGTGGTTCCGTCGGGCTCGTTCACCAGACGATGCATCTGGACATATTTCTTCGCGAAGTTGGCGTGCATCTCCCGGTCCTGGACGTCGTCGCCGGAATAAACGACCTGCTTGCCGTCGGGACCAAAGATGGCGAGCATGGCCGTTTCGTCGTTGGCCTGCGCCGCGGCGGCCAGCGCGCTGCTGGCCTCCTCGGCGGAAGCGAAGGTTTTCTGGCCCGGCTGCTGGGCCCTGGAAATGGCAGGAATGCCAGCCAACAATAAAATAGCGACTGCTGCGAATTTCGGAAGATGGCCCGACTGCCTAGCTTTAAGATTCAGCTTCGATTGCCGCATAGGTCTTTTCTCCGTTTTTATAAGCCGCACTAATGGTCCGCTACTTACCTTCGCGAACTGTTACGAATGTTTTAACAGTAGGAACATTTTAGGAATTTGATTAGCGATGGCCGCCGCCGTGACCGCCGCCACCACCGCCGTGAAATCCGCCGCCGCCCCCGCCGAAGCTCGCGCTTCCGCGCGAGGAGTAACTGCGGGTTTCGCCGCCATGGTCATAACCACTGAAGCCGCTGGAGCGGGTGCCGGTTTGGCCGCGGGACTGATCGAATCCGCGCGCGGCCTGAGTGTTCCCGTGGAAAGGTGTGTCGCGCCCGCCGGGATTATTGTAAACGCCGCGGTTTCCGCCGGGACTGCCGCGCCCAGCTTCGCCGCGCGCGCCTTCACCGCGCACGTTGTTAGCGACACCGCGTTCGCCGCCGCCGCGGTAGTAATTGTTGCGGTTGTAAAAGGTATTGCTGCGCGAGTAGTAACGGTTGTTGTTAAAAATTACGGTGCGGCCACCCCAGCCTACGCCCCAGTGGCCCCAACCCCATCCGAAGCCGCCGTAGAATCCGATGCCGAAGCCGATTCCTCCCCAATAAAGAGACGGGCCGCCCCACCAGATACCTGGGTAGGGGTACCAACCCGGCCAAGCGGCTACGGGATACCCGTACACCAGCCATGGATCATAAGCTGGGACATAGACCACGTCGGGTTGAGCCGGCTGGATGACGATGTTCGAGTCTTGGGTCTGCACGGTTTGCTGCGGTGTGTCCTTCAGGTTGCCGGCTTGCTGGGCTTTCTGGCGCATCACCTGAATCGCGTCCATCACACCTTGTTCCTGGTTGTAATAAGCGTCACCCAGAGATGACGTCCAGGAAATATTCTTGTCCATATTTCCCAGCACGGTGGGAAACGCAGTGAGGGCTTTCACGCTGGGATCCCAGGATTGCTGGTCCACGGCCTTGGCGAGGGCGTCGCCCTTCAAATCGGGATTCGCTTGCACCCAGCGGTCCGCCTCGACGATTTCGGCGGGGAAAGTGGATGCGGCGAGTACCTGCGCCACCAGCGAATCCGGGTACAGGGCGATGGGCGCGACGAGTTGCTGCAACTGGTCAGCTGTCTGTTGCGTGTACGGCGGCGCTTGCGAAGGTTGCGCCGGTGCTTGCGCGTCCTGATCCTGAGCTGGAGCTGGCGCGTTCTGATCCTGCTCCTGAGCGGCGGAAAGAGTTTGCGGAAGGATCGGCAATATCAGAGCGAATGCCAGCACGCATGCCAGGACTTGCTTGGCTGCATGAATCGTTGAGCCAGCAGCGAGAACCTTGAGGAAGTTCGTGATCGTGAGGCTCGTCTTGGGCATCATGACGTGAGCCCTCCTAGTTTATGAGATGCGAAATGGAGAGATTCGGTTTCGTTAAGTCGTTGAGCTGCCGAGCGGTGACAGGAGTCATATTCCGCCGTAGGTGGCGGGAATGTCAACGGCGAAGAAATTTTTTGCTGGTGCGAGCCCGGATGCTGGTGATGCGGTGACAGCGTCAGCGCTGTTGCTGCGGCGGATTGGTGGTGCGGATGAAGTAGTGGGGCTTGTCGAGATCGGCGCCTACTGCTACGTCGAAAAATCCGACCATCATTTCGTCGTAGGTTTGATCGCCCCAGCGGACGGCGACGCCGGGATCGGGATTGTGGGGATTATTTTTGGAATTGTCGTACCAGGCGACGGCTTGGAGAACAGTGCCGGCGGGCAGCGGCAGCGGCTGGGCGAGGCGATAACTGAGTTGCCAGTAGAAATTGTAATTGACGCGCAGCAGAGGCTCGGCGGTTTTGTCGGGGCGCAAAATATTGTATTGAAAGCGTTTTCCACGCAGGTGCATGTGCGGGAAGAAACTGAGCAGGACAGCGTCGTTGGGCAGCGAGCCGTGGACTTCCACGCGATAATCGTCCACGCCCGGAGGGATTACGAAGCGGTCGTTGGTGAGTTGCAGCGTGAGGACGCGCTGCTGCGGCGGATTTGCGGCGAAGATGATGCCGATGCTGGATTGATCTGTAGTGGCGTGGCCATGCGCCATGTAATGCATTTGGAAAACGAGATCGGACCCGGCGGGGACGAATTTCGCCATGCCTTCGGGCCAGTTGTCGGGCAAACTTCCGGGCGCGTACACCAGTAGGATGTCGGCTTGGGTGAAGCGCGTGTCCTCACGGTCCTGCTCGTCGGTCATGTCCGCACCGGTGAAGGGAACGCCGATCGGAGCGTGACGCAGCCAATTGGAATTCGGCGGGCGGACGTACACAACGGCATGATGAACGTTCGCGCGGCTGGACGGCTGGATTTCGGACATCTGAACCCATTTATCTTCGGAGAAACCGGTGGGGGCGATCTCGTAGGTGTAGTCAATATCGCCTTGGGCTGGAAGCGCGACAGGTTTCGGCATGCGCACGACTGCGTCGGGCTGCGGAATCATCCAGCCTTCCGGCCATCGGCGCGGCGGTGGCGCTGCGTGCGGGTCGCCCGCGGGTGCTTGTGCGTTCGCCCAGGAAACGAGCGCGTCTATTTCCTGCTGCGTGAGTGACGGATCATTGGAGAAGTGGCCGACGGCGGGATCGGCGAACCACGGCGGCATATCGCGTTTGGCGGCGGAATCGGCGATGGCGCGGGCGAAGGGGCGGGCTTGGGCGTAGGACATCAGTTGCATCGGGCCGATTTCGCCGGCGCGATGGCAGCTTTGGCAATGCTGCTGAAGGATGGGCAGGACGTCGCGATAGAACGTGGGCGTGGCGACTAATGCTTGCGATGGTTCGATTGGCGGCTTCGGCGTGGGTTGATTTTGCTGCTGCTGCGCTGGCCAGGCCGTTGCGAAGAACAGAAACAAAACCGATGGCAGAGTGGCTCTCAAGAAATTATGGATGCGAGAGGGGCGGCCGGGGTTTTCGTTTTGAATTTCACGGCAGGAAGAATTGTACACCAGGCGCGACGGCAGGCTTGCGGGTGATGGCCGGAGTCGCACGAGGTCTTGCGTGGCTATTTTTGCAGCGCGGCAATGTATACCGCGAACGGTTCGAGCGACAACTGCGCGACTGTCGAGATATTTTGCAGCGATGATTGCGTGGTCAGCAGAGTCTTTGCCGACTTTGTACTGAGGCGCTGCTTCGACAGTTTAACGCTCACGGTTTGCGGCGCGGCGGACATGTTGATGACGACAAGCACCGCGTCGTTTCTAGTTTTTCGCAGGTACGACAACAAATTCGGATCGTTTGCGTTCAATGCGATGTAATCGCCGTCGAGCAGCGCCGGATTCGCGCGACGCAATGCGAGCAGGCCTTTGTACCAGTTCAGGATTGAATTCGGATCTTTCAGCTCGTCTGCGACGTTGTATGTTTTGTAGGTTTCCGGAATTGCGTTCCATGGCGTGCCGGTGCTGAATCCGGCGTTGGGATCGCCGCTCCACTGCATGGGCGTGCGTTCACCATCGCGGCCCTTTTCTTGCGGCCAACCGATGCGCCCGATGGGGTCTTTCACGTCTTCACGGCGCGTGGGATCGTTGTTCTGCATGCCGATTTCCTCGCCGTAATACAGGATGGGCGTGCCGCGCAGGGTCAGGAGCATTGCCGCCATGTCTTTGGCGATTTGATCGTTGTGCCGGCCGTCGCCGTAGCGATTCCAGGAACGCACGATGTCGTGATTACCGATGACGAACACCGGCCACTCGCCGGTTGCCTCGACCGCAGCGATGTGTTCGCGAAACACCGGCGCGGAAAATGCCAGTTTTGTGAGCAGCAGATCCATGGGCATCTGCAACTCGTCGCCGCGCGTGCCGTAATAAGGTTTCAACTGCTCAACATTGTCCGTCCAGGTTTCGCCGATCAAAACCGCGTTGTATTTGTTGGCGACGGTGCGCAGGCCTTGCAGCGCGGCGTGCACTTCGGGCAAGTGCTGGGTGTACTTGCCTTCGAGATTGGGATCGCCGAAGGCGTTGGTGCCGGGCAGGACCGGATTGTCTCGTAGTGCGGGATCTTCGAAGAGCGTATCCACGGCATCGAGGCGGAAACCTGCGACGCCGCGCTGATACCACCATTGGGTGGTGCCGTACATAGCGTCAACCACGGCGGGGTTGCGCCAGTTCAGGTCCGGCTGCTGCGGGTAGAAATAGTGGTAGTAATACTGATTGGTGGTGCTGTCCCACTTCCAGGCCGAGCCGCCGAATGCCGCGATCCAGTTGTTCGGCGGGCCATCGTGCTGGCCATCGCCCTTGCCGTCGTCCTCGCCATGGGGCTTGCCGTCGCGCCAGATGTACCAATCGCGCTTCGGCGAAGTGCGCGAGGAACGCGAATCCAGGAACCAGGGATGTTGGTCGGAGGTGTGATTCACGACGAAGTCGAGAATGATTTTGATGCCATGATCTACGGCGAGTTTCTGCAGGCGATCGAAATCGGCGAGCGTGCCGTACATTTTGTCGATGTTTTCGTAATCGGAGACATCGTAGCCGAAATCGACCTGGGGTGACGGGAAGCAGGGGGCGATCCAAATGGCGTCCACGCCGAGGGCGCGCAAATAGTCTAGTTTGGAAGCGATGCCGTTCAGGTCGCCGATGCCGTCGCCGTTGCTATCCATGAAGCTGCGCGGATAAATTTCGTAGAAGACGGCGTGCTGGTACCAGGGATGCGGCACAGCGTCAGCTGATTTGCGTTGCGCGCGAAGCGTTCGCACGGCGACGAGAAAAACGACTAGCATCAGTACGATCGGAGCAAACCTTCCGTGCATGAACACGCCCCCACGAAGCGCCGAATGAATCAGAAGCGCGTGAGAGTCTAGCAAGCTCACTTGCGCGCTTCCAGTGCGGCCGCGACAAAACCTGGAGATATGCCGAGCGCGTTTTTTTTGCTCATGCTAGTCGGGCATGGTTATGGTTTCTTCGCGCGGTATGGCGTCGAGCGTGGCTTTATCGAGATTCAGGTGAGCGGCGACGAGTTCTGGAGGAGTGTGCGAGAGCCACTCGGAGAGCGCGAGGTCCTGATAATAGGGGCTCTTGAACATCTCCAGGAATTTCAGGTCGGTGGTCCCGGTATTTTCGATGTAGTGCGGGAGAGTTTTTTGAATGTAGCCGACGTCGCCGGTTTCGAAATCCATGGTGCGGGCGCGGCCTCCGGTGGTGAAGACGGTCATGCGGCCCTTGCCGGCGTAGAAATATTGCCATTCGTCGGCGTTGGGGTGCCAGTGCAGTTCGCGCACGCCGCCGGGCTTCACGGTAACGATGGCGGCAGAAGTGGTGGTGACTTTGAAATTTTTCGCGTCAATGATGCGGACATCGCCGCTCTTGTTGCTCCTGGTGGGCGGCATGTCCATGGTGCGGAAGGCGAAATCAATGGGCGATGGACCGAGCTTGCCCGCGGCGATGCGTTTATCTTCCTCGAGCGAGCCCGGGACTGCAGTCTGAAAAATGAACTTTTCTTTCTTGGGCATGTTGGCGAGGGATTTTTCGCTGACACCGAAATTTTTCGCGACTACGTCCGTGGGCGTGTGCGCCATCCAGTCGGTCAAGAGCACAGTCTCATATTCCGAAAAATTGCCGTCGTCGAATACCAGGAGAAATTCGCACCCGTCGGGAGCGAGTCCTTGAATTGAGTGCGGAATGCCGGGAGGGAAAAACCAGAGCTCGTTTTCTTTCACGTCGGTGACGAAACTTTTGCCGTCGGCATCAACGCAGGTAATGCGCGCGGTGCCGTAGAGCATGAAGGCCCATTCCGCCGCGGTGTGCCAGTGCAGCTCGCGGACGCCGCCAGCGGTGAGGCGCATGTCCACGCCGGCGAGAGTTTTGGAGACCGCCAGTTCGCGTTGTGTGACTTCGCGCGACCAGCCGCCTTCTTGCATTCGCTTGTGCGCCAGTGAGAAGGGATATTTGAAAGTTTGCACGCCACCGGCGTCGGTTATTGGAGGACTATCCGAATCGGGATTGGCCGCGTCGATCGCGGGATTGGTAGGCCCGGGGTCGCTGGAACTACGGTTGCTTTTCTGTTGATAGGGGGCCTGTTCCTGGGCTGCCAACTTTTCCCCGGCAAGGATCCCTGCAGCTGCGAGGGCTGCCGAGCCTACTCCCAGGAAGCCTCGGCGCGTCAATTCTTCCTTCGGTGCGTCCTTCTCTGTCTCGTTGCTCATTTTGATCACCTTTATAATTCGAAATGGAGTCCGTCAACGAATTTGAGAATCATGTCCGGTACCAAAACATAAGATGAAGAAACCTCCGGCAAAGTGGCAGAACACTTAACAAAGAGAGCGATTTACCGTCAGATGGATTTGCCTCATTACCCTCCTCGACGGGGATTCTACACCCGGTCGTCAAGTACGGCGGTGTTCGGGCGGCCTTCGCTGGTCGCAGTGCCGCCGACGGAGTTCTGACGTGCGCCGCTACGAAGTCGGAACGTGGTCCTGTAGGTATTTTCCCGCAGCGGGTGCCGGTTGACTTTGGCGGGCAGGTCGTTGCAAATGGATGCTTCGTAAATCTTTCGGGATTCGCCGCAAATGAACATCATTGATTTGATTGTTGGCAAACCGCTCAGAACCTCCGACGAGCGCGCCGAGCAGATCGGGCCGGCCGCAGGCGTTTCGATTTTCGGCTTGGACGGATTGAGTTCGGCGGCTTATGGACCGGAAGCGGCGCTGAGCTTGCTGATTCCGCTGGGGCTTCTCGGGGTGCGCTACATCCTGCCAGTCAGCGTGGCGATCATCACGCTGCTGATCATTGTTTATTTTTCATACCTGCAGACAATCGCGGCGTATCCATCGGGCGGCGGGTCGTACACGGTGGCGCGGTTCAATCTGGGTGCGTCGGCCAGCCTGCTGGCGGCGGCTGCTTTGCTGACTGATTACATTCTCACAGCGGCGGTGGGAATTTCGGCAGGGGTGGGCGCGCTGGTGTCGGCGGTGCCGTCTTTGCAGCGACATACGGTGCTGCTGTGCGTGGGGATACTTTTGGTCATCATGGTGCTGAACTTGCGCGGCGTGCATGACACGGGGATCGCCTTTACGATTCCGACATATCTTTTTGTGGGCACGCTGCTGATCCTGATTGGCGGTGGAGTGGTTCGCGTGTTGCTGAGTGGTGGCCATCCGGCGCCGGTATCGCCATTGCCCGCGCCGGGACCTGCGACTGCGGCGGTGAGCCTGTGGCTGCTGCTAAAGGTTTTTGCGAGCGGATGTACAGCGTTGACCGGCGTGGAAGCGGTGAGCAACGGCGTAAAAGCTTTTCGCGAGCCCGGCGTAAAGAACGCGCAGCGCACGCTGACCGTGATTATTTTTCTGCTGGCGGTGTTGCTCGCTGGAATTTCCTTTTTGGTGAAGGCCTATGGCATCGCCGCCACTGATCCCGGGCAGCCGGGTTACCAGAGTGTGCTGGCGATGCTGCTGCTGGCGGTATTCGGCAGGGGCGCGTTCTATTACGTGACCATCGCCGCGATTCTGCTAGTGCTTTCGCTCTCTGCAAATACGGCGTTTGCCGATTTTCCGCGGCTGTGCCGCGCCATTGCGCAGAATAATTATCTGCCGCATGTGTTTGCGTACCGCGGGCGGCGGTTGGTGTACACCTCCGGGATCGTGGTGCTGGCGGTGGCGACCGGTTTTTTGCTGATTGTGTTTGGTGGAGTGACGGACCGGCTGATTCCGCTGTACGCGGTAGGCGCGTTTCTGGCGTTCACACTGTCGCAAGCGGGCATGGTGCGACATTGGATGAAAAGGCGCGGGCCGCACTGGGTGCGGAGCGTTTTTATCAACGGGCTGGGAGCGTTCGTTACCGGGATCACCGTGCTGGTGGTGCTGGTGGCGAAATTCACGAGCGGCGCATGGATCACGGTGATTTTTATTCCCGTGCTGATTTTCATTTTTCGCGTGGTGCGGCGGCACTATCACGCGGTCACGCTGGCGACGTCAACTTCCGCGCCGGTTGAACCTGCGGACCATAAGAGTTCGCCCATTACGGTGGTTCCAATTGACCGCTGGAGCGTGGTTACCAAGCAGGCGCTGGAGTTCGCGTCGCGGATTTCGTCGGAAATTATTGCAGTGCATGTGCAAGCGGGCGACAGCGGCGAGTTGTTGCGCGACGTGTGGCCCCGCTATGTGGAGACACCATTCAACGCGGCGGGACAGCAACCGCCGACGCTGACGCTGCTGCCTTCGCCGTATCGCTTTGTAATCGTGCCGGTGGTGCAATACGTACTGAAACTATCGAAGGACAATCCGCAGCGGCGGATTGTGGTGGTGATACCGCAGCTGATGGAGAGCGAGTGGTTCGAATATTTTTTGCACAACCAGCGCGGCCGTTTACTGGAATGGGCGCTGCTCGCGCAGGGGAACAAGCGCATTCTGACGATGTCGGCGCCCTCCTATCTTTCGGACCAGAAGTAACGGCGGACGGTCAGTGCCGCTCTGTGGTGCGCGCCAGCGTTGACTTGAGCATGGCGCGGCAATAAGATGGCGCGCAGCCGGGATCGTGCCCGCCTGCCATGAAAGCACCGCCACCTGAGAACGAATCGGCACGACTCGCAGCACTGCAGCGTTACGCCATCCTGGATACATTTCCGGAACAAGAGTTCGACGATCTCTCTCGCCTCGCCGCGATGATCTGCGGAACGCCGATCGCGCTGGTCAGTTTGGTGGATTCCCACCGGCAGTGGTTTAAATCGCGGATCGGTATGGAGGAAACGGAAACGTCGCGGGACGTGGCTTTCTGCGCGCACGCAATTCTGCAGCCGGACGTGATGGTCGTGCCGGACGCGCTGGAGGACGCGAGATTTCGCGCGAACCCTCTGGTTACGGAAAATCCCAGCGTTCGTTTTTACGCGGGCGCGCCGCTGATTTCGCAGGAAGGGTACGCGTTAGGAACGCTATGCGTGATTGACCGCGTGCCGCGCGAAATATCGCCGGAGCAAAAAGAATCGCTGAAGGCACTGAGCCGGCTGGTGGTGACGCAGATGGAGCTGCGGCGCAGTGTGTCGGATTTGTCGCGGGCCATCCGTGAGCGGCGCATGACGGAAGAAGAGCTCGACCAACTGTTCACGGTCTCGCTGGACATGCTGTGCATCGCGGGATTCGACGGATATTTCAAGCGAATCAATCCGGCGTGGGAAAAGACGCTGGGCGTGCCGATCGAAGAATTGCTCTCCAAACCGTTCCATGAATTTGTGCATCCGGACGACCGCGACAGAACGGCGGCGGAGTCCGAGCGGCTGGACGAAGGTGAACAGGTGATTTCGTTCGAGAACCGTTACCGGTGTGGTGATGGAAGTTATCGCTGGCTGCTGTGGAACGCGACGCCTTCCCCGGACCAGAAATTGATTTTTGCAGTGGCGCGCGATGTTACGCAACGCAAGGAAGCCGAGCGCAGGCTTTCGACCGGGTATGCGGTGACGCGGGTGTTGGCGGAAGCGGAATCTCTGGAAGCGGCGGCGCCATTGATTCTGATGGCGATCTGCGAAGGACTGAGCTGGGATTTGGGAGTCCTGTGGCGCGTGGACGAAACAGCGGGAGTTTTGCGCTGCATGAATGTGTGGCATTTGCCGCAACTGAGTTTTCCGCAATTCGTGAAAGCGACGCAGGAGTCCGCGTACCAGAGGTCCGTGGGCGTGCCGGGGCACGTTTGGGAAACGTCGCAACCCATGTGGCTGGCGGATCTGCCACAGGTGGAAAATTTTCCGCGGGTGCCGTTCGCGATCGCCGAAGGATTGCACGCTTCGTTTGCATTTCCGATACGCGTGGGTGAGCACGTGGCGGGCGTGATCGAATTTTCTTGCCGGCAAATACGCAAGCTGGAGCCGGACTTAATGGAGATGTTCGATTCCATCGGCAGCCAGATCGGGCAATTCATTGAGAGGCGCCGCGCGGAAATGGAACTGAAGATGTACGCCGATTTTCTGGAAGCGGCGCGCAACGCCCAGCAAGCAGACGCGCGGCGGCTGGCGCAACTGGTGAAAGAGCTGGAAGCCGCGAAGGAGAAGGCCGAAGAAGCCACGCGGGCGAAGAGCGAGTTTCTGGCGAACATGAGCCACGAAATACGCACGCCGATGAACGCCATCATCGGCATGACCGAGCTGGCGCTGGAAACGAAAATGTCCGCGGAGCAGCGAGGATTTCTGGGCACCGTGAAAAGCTCGGCGGCTTCGCTGCTGAATTTGATCAACGACATTCTGGATTTTTCGAAGGCCGAAGCGGGCAAGGAGCAGCTGGAGCACGTGGAATTTGCGCTGCGCGAGACGATTGAGGAAACACTGAAATCGCTGGCGCCGCGCGCGCAGGAGAAAGAAATCGAGCTGGCTTCACGGTTTGCGCCGGAGGTGCCGGACGCGTTGATTGGGGATCCGGACCGGCTGCGGCGGATCGTGGTGAACCTGGTGGGGAACGCAATCAAATTCACGGAGCATGGAGAAGTGGTGGTGCAGGTGAACGTGGAGGCGCACGGCGAGCCCGACATTTTGCTGCATTTTTCGGTGACGGATACCGGAATCGGAATTCCGCCCGAGAAGCAGCAGCATATTTTCGAAGCGTTCGCGCAAGCCGATTCGTCCACGACGCGCAAGTACGGCGGCACCGGGCTGGGCTTGGCGATCTCCGCGCAACTTTGTGAACTGATGAACGGGGTGATGTGGGTGGAAAGCGAAGCAGGGCGCGGCAGCATTTTTCATTTCACGGCGCATTTTGGACGGCCGGAAACGCGCGGGAAGAAATCCGGCGAATCGGAGCCAGTGAAGTTGCGCGATTTGCCGGTGCTAGTGGTGGACGATAATTCGACGAACCGGAAGATCCTGGAGGAAATGATCGCGAATTGGCGCATGAAGCCAGTGGCTGCGCCGAACGGTGCGGCGGCGATGGAGGCGCTACAGCGGGCGCACAAGAGCGGAACGCCATTTCGTCTGGTGCTGCTGGATGGGCACATGCCGGGAATGGATGGATTTGAGGTGGCGGCGCGCGTGAAGCAGGATCCGCAGCTGCACGGCGCGGAAGTGATCCTGCTGACATCCGCGGGGCGCAGCGAAGACGTGGCGCGGGCCAAAGCGGTGGGTGTGGCGGCGTTGAGCAAGCCGGTGAAGCAGTCGGAATTGTGGGATGCCATCGTCACCGCGCTGAACGTGCCAGGGCAGCAGAAGACGCGGGGGGCTTCGTCTTCTGCGGCGGCGAGAACCCGCGCGCGGGCGCGGCAGCCGTTGCGCGTGCTCTTGGCCGAAGACAATCCGGTGAATCAGGAAGTTGCGTTGCGTTTGCTGGAGCGGCGCGGGCATTCGGTGATCGTCGCGGAAAATGGGCGGCAGGCGCTGACGGCGATCGAGCGGCACAAATTCGATCTGGTGTTGATGGACGTGCAGATGCCGGAAATGGGCGGCCTGGAAGCCACGCAACTGATCCGCGAAAGAGAGAAATCCACGGGCGAACATTTGCCGATCTTGGCGATGACCGCGCATGCCATGCAAGGAGACCGCGAACGGTGCATCGCTGTTGGAATGGATGGTTACCTGGCGAAGCCGATCGATCCCAAATCGTTTCTGCAAACGGTGGAAGGAATTTCACAACGCGCGGCGCCGAGCGAGACGACGCCGAAGGAAGCCAGCTCAAGCGACGCGAGCAGTGATGCGCCACGCGCGCTGGATACGAAGGCACTGCTGGAATGGTTTAGCGGAAACCGCAAGCTGCTGCGGAGTATCGTGAAAACATTTCGCGACGACTGCCCGCGGATGATGGCGCGGATTCGCAGCGCGCTGGCGGCGAACGATGCCAACCTGCTGGCGGACGGCGCGCACGCGTTAAAAGGCTCGGTGGGGAATTTTGGCCCCACCGCGGCGTTGGACACCACTCGAGAGATGGAAAAAATCGCGCGACAGGGTAAACTCGACGGCGCCTGGGAGCTCTACGCAACGCTGGAAGACGAAATCGCGTTGCTGCTGCCGGCGCTGCACGCCATCGGCGCGCAAAAAAGAGCTTCGCGGCGGACCAGCCGCCCGCAACACGCACCCGGGAGGAAACGATGACGCGCATTCTAGTGGCTGATGATGACCGCACAACCCGCTTGCTGCTGACTGAAACGCTCCGGGCCCAGAAACACACCGTGGTGGCGGCCGCAGACGGCGCCGAAGCTCTGAAGAAATTGAAGGAGGGGAAATTCGACCTGGTGTTGCTGGACATCTGGATGCCGAAAATGAACGGGCTGGAGGTTCTGGCGAAGCTCCGCAAGTCGAAGGCGCGGCCGAAAATTATCGTGATGACTTCAGACGACACGCCGCAAACATTGCTTAGCGCGATTCGCGAAGAGGCGTACACCTACGTTGCCAAGCCGATTGATCCCAACGCGCTGGTGGGGCTGGTGAAAGAAACACTTTCGAAAACGCTGGGGCAGCGGCAGATCGAAGTTATTTCCGCGAGTCCGAATTGGGTGGAGCTGTCGCTTTCTTGCTCGTTAGATGAAGCGGAGCGCATCGAAGCGTTCATGGCGCATCTGAAGACCGGCCTTTCGGAAGACGTCCGCCGCGCGGTGGGGCAGGCTTTTCATGAACTGCTGCTAAACGCCGTGGAATGGGGCGGGAAGTTGGATCCAAATCGCAAAGTGCGGATTTCGTATTTGCGCGCGAAGCGGATGCTGATGTACCGCATCGCGGATCCCGGGCAGGGATTTAAGTTTGCGGGTCTGGATCACGCGGCGATCTCGCACACGCCGGACGAGCCGACGGCGCACGACCAAGTTCGGCAAAGCAAAGGTTTGCGGCCCGGCGGATTCGGTCTGCTGCTGACGCAGGCGAACGTGGACGAGTTGCTCTACAACGAAAAGCAAAACGAAGTGGTGTTTGTGAAATACCTCGCGGAATGAATTCGCGCCACCGGGTGAGATGCGCGTCCGGCGCGTTGCCGCTTTTAATACGGTTGTGCCCCGAACGCGGCGCGATATGGTAAATTCGAGCCAGTACAGCAATGAAAAATCTGCTGATTCTCGCGATATTCGTGGCGGTTCTGGTGCTGGTGATCCTGGTCGGGCTACCCAGACTTCCACGGCAAGAAACCGCGGCGCGCAAGCCGCAGCCTGCGCCGTGGAATTCCAGCGCGATTCAGAGCACTTTTGCGGGCGCGCAGGTGCAGGAAGCGGACCCGACCCATGCCACGCTGGAATTTTTCTTCGACCTGGACAACAACACCGACACGGACTACCGGTTTGCGAAAGGCGCCGGCACCGTGGTGATGACGCGGCTGAAATCCAACGGCAGTCTGAGTTCGGAGCAGCCGATCGAATTGAACAATTCAGTGTTTTTGCCGGCGCGGAATCGCACGCGCATCGCAGTGCAGGTGACGCGGCCTTTCAACTGGCCATCTGGCTTGCCCGGTGGACAGATTGGCCCGGTGAACCAATTGAAATTCCGGCAACTGGTGGCGGACGAAGTCGGGAACTTCAGCGGATTTGTGATGTTTGATACGGCCACGCATTTTCAGATTGAACTTCCCGGCGGCTGGCAGGAATTGCAGGCGCCGGCGAGCGCAGCGGTGTTGAATTAGAAACTCGGGGTGTACTGAGGGTTGTTGCGGGCAGCTTGGACGCAACAAACACGATGAATGACTGACGAACCAGAACAAAATTCAGACTCGAGCTCTGTTTCCGTTCCGGCGAGCGACCGGCGCGCGCATCCGCGCCAGCGCATTCGTTCGCTTGCCTACGTGCATTTGGGCGAAGGGAACGGCGGGATCATTCTGAATATCAGCGAAGGCGGAATCGGCGTGCACGCGGCCGAGGCGTTGGATGAGGGCGAGGGCGTGATTTCGATGGGCATCGAAATTCCGCGCTCGCGCAAGCGTCTGGAAGTGCGCGGAGAAATCATGTGGGTGGGCGAATCCCGCAAAGAGGCGGGGCTGCGCTTCGTGGACCTGCAGGGGGATGCGCTGAGGCGGATTCGTTCGTGGATAGCGCGCGAGGAATCGCCCGGAGCTGCGCAAGAGGCGAGCGAGGAGGAAGTCGAAGCGCCCGTTGTTCGCGCTGCGGAGGTTCGCGCGGAGTCGGTGGTGATCGAAGAGTCTTCGGCGCGGCGAGATGAGCCCGTCGTTCGGGTCAACGAACCTGCCACGAAGAGTCTAGAGCAGAGCAACGAGGTTGAGGAACCGGCGGAAGAGTATTTGGAACCGATCGAGTTTGACGCAGAGCTGATTGCGTTTGACGAAGAGGATGCAGATGGGCCTGCCGAAGCACTTAACGACGAGCCCTCTGAAGTGGGCGAGCGCGCAGCCGTCGGGATGGAAGCCTCATTTGAAGCGGCGGAAAAACTAGCCGCCGCGACGCCGGCAACGCGCAAGGAGCAGGATCGCGTGCAAGAGATTGTGCCGCCGATGGCGGCGCCGGTCGCGACGCCAGTCGTCACACTCGACAAGAAACCGCAAATTCCTGTTGCACCTTACACGCCGATTAGCGGCACGCATGGAGTGCCTGCTTTTGCTGTTGCCGCTCCGCCGCCTGAACCTCCGCGTTATTCCAGTGGCGATGCCGCGGCGTCGTTATTCCCGAAATCGCGCGTTCCGGCCGAGATGGCCGCCCCTTCCGCGGATGGTGGCTGGAAGAGTTTTCGCGTGCAACTGCAAAGCGGATGGTTTCTTGCGGTGCTGGTGCTGCTGCTCGCGACGATTTCGTTTGTGGCCGGCATGGCGGTTCGTCGCGGAGCGTTGAACGCTATGATGGGCGACGTTGACGACGTGGCGCAGCCCCGGAGCGTGCCTGCGGCGTCGGCCGGAACTCTCGCGGCGGATCCTTCCGGCAATGGCTCGAGCGCGGCGGCTTCAGCTGCACCGGCCAAGCCGCTGCAAATTGAGATTGTGGATTTGGAAAATCATCGCTGGACGATTCCGGCAGCGGCCGGTGGGAACCGCAGTGATGCCGGCGCCACGCGATCGGCACAATTGAGCGAGGCTGCGCCGTCAGATGGCGGTGCGCGGTCGTTTGCGGCCTCGCACGTACCCGCGCCCACTCAAAATTCCACGCAAGGCGCGACATCGATCGCCGGGTCTGCCGTCACCGCAAAACCGGGCGAGCCGGTGATGTTGAGTTTACCGGAAACGGCGATCAGCGCTTCGGGCTCGATCGCCATTCGCGCGACGGGCATGGTGCCAATTCCAGCGGGCGAAGCGGAGTCTGGACAACAAGCGCGCAGTCTCAGGATCGGCGAGCTCGCCAATTTGGTTGAGCCGGTCTATCCGCCCGATGCGCGGCAGGCGGGTCTGGAAGGAACCGTGAAATTGCATGTAGTGGTCGGCACAAACGGCGAAGTCGAGAGCTTCCACCCGCTTAGCGGACCCGAATCATTGGCGCGAGCCGCGATGATTGCGGTTCGCGAGTGGCGCTACAGTCCCACCTTGTTGAACGGAAAACCTGTTGAGATGCAGGAAGACGTCACCTTCGTTTTTCGATTGCCTAATTGACCGCGAACTTCGCTGGCCTAACCCGTGATTGAAGTGCTGTGCTGTGCTGTGCGGAGTGCCATGCCGCGCGCGCAACTTTCACGCGGCATGGTTGACGTTACTAATCGCATCGCTGCGGTGATGCCTGTATTGACGCTGGCACGGACGGCATATACGATTACGACGCTTTTATCTGGAGGAAAAAATGGCGAAGAGCAGACTTACCAAAGTTGCGGAAAGCATTGGCGGCGCAATCGGCAAGGCCGATCGCACGGCGCACAAAGTTGCCAAGGCGGGCGTGTTGGCGAAGAAAGAGCTGGAAGCGCTGTCCAAAGAAGTGGATTCGCTGAAGAAGCGCTTGCAGAAAACCACCAAGCGCTTGAGAAACGCGCTGTCGTAAATTCGCGGCACTTCAGCGTTATGTAGTGCGGGCACTTGCTTCCGCTTTATCGCTGCTCGTGGCGCGGCCGTCACGCTGCGGCTTCGAGGCGTCGTAGCGCTTCGTTCGTCGTAATCGTTTCGGCTCCCAGCGCCGTCAGCTCCGCCATGGTGCGGCGCGCCTCCTCTGGATTCAGCGTCTCGATCGCATCCTTAACTATGGCGACGCGCCGGCCGCGTTCCAGCAAGCCTTTGGCGGCCAGGCGCACGCAATATTCCGTCACTACGCCAAACACGATAAATTGCGCGTCACGCGACAGACGCTCGAGCAGCGCTTCGGCGTGGCGCGACTCGAAAATGTCCAGCGTTTGCTTTTCCAGCACGATTTGATGGAATTGCTGCAGGTCGGCGGGCAGCTTGGCGCTGGCCTCGTTCGGGACGGTGACATGTTTTTCGGTTAGCGCGTCGGGGACATGTTTTGCGCCCGGTGTTCCGCTGATGCAGTGTGGCGGGAACTGGAACTGCTCGAATTCCGGATCGTCTTTCCCGTGAATGCAGCCGTGCGAGACCAGGAGAACGCGGCCTTGGCGCGCTGCGTCGGTGAGACGCCGGATATTGGGCAGAAGCTTTTCGGCGCCGGGGACGTAGAGTTTGCCGCCGGGCGTCATGAAGTCTTCTTGCGCGTCCACTTCCCAGAAAATTATTTTCTCCGATTGCACTTGTGTTCCTGTGGTTGCGCGGATGAATCGATTGCACACATCGCGCGCTTCGCAAACATTTCTCGTACGAAATTCATTTATAGCCCGGTTGGCGATGGCGTGACAAGCCCGAGAGATCCGCGCGTTTGCGTATGCATCGGCAAAGGCAGATCGCCTTCCTTTGGCTACAAATTGATGTTAGTTTTCAGATGAAATTCGCACGATGACTTTCTGATGCGCCTTTATGCCCGAGCGATTCGTGTTTTCCGATCTTCGTGAGCTTTTTGCCAAGGCGAATGAGGTGAAGTCTGGCGACCAGTTGGCTGGGATTGCGGCTGGATCGGAACGCGAGCGCGTCGCCGCGAAACGCCAACTTGCGGATTTGCCGCTCGACGAAATTGTGCAGAATCCGCTGATTGATCCGGATCAGGACGACGTTAGTCGCCTGATCCTGGAATCCTACGACCGCGAAAACTTCCAGCCGCTGAAAAGCATGACCGTCGGCGAGTTCCGCGAACGGCTTCTGGATGACGCGACCACCGATGGAGAACTGAAGTCAATCCAGCGCGCCATCATTCCGGACATTGCCGCTGCCGTGGCGAAAATAATGAGCAACAAAGATCTGGTGCTAGCCGCGGCGCGGATTCGCAACGTGACGCGTTGCCGCAACACCATGGGCGAGCGTGGCGTTCTGGGCATTCGCGTGCAGCCCAATCATCCGGTGGACGATATTGGCGGTATTTTGCTTGCCGCGTTTGAAGGCTTGCTGTACGGCTGTGGCGATGCGGTGATCGGTGTAAATCCCGCGGCAGATTCGGTCGAGACGGTCAGCACGATTCTGCACGCGCTCGATCGTTTGGTGACCGCGTGCAATGCGCCGACGCAATGCTGCTGTCTCGCGCACATTTCAACGCAGCTTGCGGCGCTGCGCCGCGGTGCGCCGGTGGACTTGTTGTTCCAATCCGTCAGCGGCACGGAAGCGGTCAACAAAAGTTTTGGCATCACGCTCGCCATGCTGCGTGAGGGCCGCGAACAGGTGCTCGAACATCACGGCCAGCGTAACAATGTGGTGTGGACAGGGACGAACGTGATGTATTTCGAGACGGGGCAGGGCAGCGCGCTTTCGGCGGAGGCGCACTGCGGCGTGGACCAACTGACTTTGGAAGCTCGTGCGTACGGCGTCACGCGCGTGTTCGATCCGTTCCTGGTGAATAGCGTGGTGGGATTTATCGGCCCGGAATATCTCTACGACGAACGGCAAATTATTCGCGCGGGCCTGGAAGATCATTTCATGGGCAAGCTGTTGGGGCTGCCGATGGGCTGCGATGTTTGCTACACGAATCACGCGGAGGCCGATCAGAATTCCGCGGACAATCTTTTGCTGCTGCTGGGCGCGGCGGGATGCAATTATTTCATGGGTGTTCCGTGCGGCGACGACGTGATGCTGAATTATCAATCCACCAGCTATCACGATGCGATCGGCGTGCGCAAGATTTTCGGGCTGCGCCCAGCTCCGGAATTTCTGGCGTGGCTGGAGAGAGCTGGAATTTATCGTGACGGTGAACTGGTGAAGCCGGATGCGCCGGCGCGTGGACGATTACTGAAGGGATTGGAATCGTCGCTCGAAGGCATGGCTTGAATGGCCGACGATCTGAAAAAAAGTGCCGCCGATAAATTGGCTGCGAATTCCGACTGGCCGGAGCCGCTGCGGAAGATTCGCGCGCGCACGCCGGCGCGGATTTTGGTAGGCCGTGCGGGGCCGGCCTATCGCACGGAAACCCAGCTGCAGTTGCGCGAAGATCACGCCGCGGCGCGGGACGCGGTGCGGGCGGAGCTCGATGTGAACTCGGCGGTCGGTGCGGGATTCGTTGAAAAGTGGAAGTTGTTCGAAGTTGGCACGCGCGCTTCGTCGAAAGACGAGTATTTGCAGCATCCATCGCTGGGGCGCGCGTTCAACGAAGCGTCACGAGCGGAAATTGTGCGGCGATGCGTTGCGGGGTGCGATCTGCAGATCGCTATCGGCGATGGATTATCTGTTCCGGCCATTGGAGCGCAGATTCCGCGGCTGCTTCCGCTGCTGATGGAAGGCGCGCAGGCGCGAGGCTGGAGCGTGGGCCAGACTTTTGTGATTCATCACTGCCGCGTGGGGATTGTGAATGAGATTGGCGAGCTGCTCCGGCCGCGGATCGTGCTGCTGCTGATCGGCGAGCGACCGGGGCTTGCCACCGCGGAAAGTTTGTCGGCATATATGGCGTACCAGGCGGACCGCACCCATTCGGACGCGAATCGCAATCTCATATCGAATATTCACGGCCGGGGATTGAGCGCTGACGAAGCGGCGGCGCGCATTTTGAATTTGTGCGGGCAGATGATCAAGTTGCGCGTGAGTGGCGTGACGCTGAAAGAAATCGCCGGTCACGAATCGGAGAGTTTGCCTAAATAGAGCGCCATGCCGACCGCTGCGTGCATGCCGAGTTTTTTCAGCGCGCGAACTTCTTTGTGGCTGCGAATCCCGCCGGCCGCGGTGATGGGTCTTTTCGTGACTCGCCGCAGTTTTCGAAACCACTCGAGGTCAGTGCCCTTCATCGTTCCCTCGTTGTCCACAAAAGTGCAAAGGAAGCCGGAGCAGTAGGGTTCGAGTTGCGGAATTACGTCTGCGGGTTGCAATTTCAGGCGCTGGCGCCAGCCGCGCACGACGATTTGGCCGCGCTCGGTGTCCAGCGCCAGAATTACATTCTTGCGACCCACGCGCGCGCGCAATTTGCGCAGAAAATCGTGCGCGATTTGTCCATTACGGAATGCGGCGCTGCCTACGATGATTTTCTCCGCGCCCCACGAGAGAATTTTCTCGGCGCGAGCGACGCTGCGGATTCCACCGCCCACACGGAGCTTCGTTTTTGCTCGGCTGGCTAATATTTTGATCCAGCGGCCGTTCGAGCCAGTGCCGATCGCGGCGTCGAGATCAATAACATGCAGGATCGGATAATCGCGGAAGCGCTCGAGCAGGCCCAGCACGTCGTCAATGGAAAGCGCTCGCTTCCGGCCGCGAACCAGTTGTACGGCTTTGCCGTCTTGCAGATCAATGCAGGGAATGATCATGGTTTTGTATAACCGTCGAGTCGCGCGCTCATCGGCTGAGGCGCACCGGCACGCCGCGATCCGCCAAATATTGTTTCAGGGCGCCAATCGAGTGTTCGGCGGTGTGAAAAATCGAAGCGGCCAACGCCGCGTCGGCATGGCCTTCGCCGAAGACGGCGAGAAAATCGCCGAACGTTTTTGCGCCACCGGAAGCGATCACCGGAACTGAAACCTGCGCCGCGATCGCCGCCGTCAAGCCGCAATCGAAGCCGCTGCAGGTGCCATCGCGGTCTATTGAGGTCAGCAGAATTTCACCCACGCCACGCGAGACGCCTTCGCGCGCCCACGCGGCGGCGTCGCGTCCGCTGGATTCCGCACCACCTCGTACGAAGACTTCCCAGCCTGCATGCGTTTTTTTCACGTCCATTGAAAGCACCACGGCCTGTGCGCCAAATTGCGCGGCGAGTTCGGAAATTAATTCCGGGCGTGCGACGGCGGCGGTGTTCACGGTGATTTTATCGGCGCCCGCGCGGAGCACGGCGTTGCCATCTTCCAGGCGGCGAATTCCGCCTCCGGCCGTGAACGGAATATTCAGCTGTTGCGCGACACGGCGAACGGTTTCGAGAAATGTGGCGCGGCCATCGCGTGACGCGGTGATATCCAGCAGGATCAGTTCGTCGGCGCCTTCGCTGTTGTAGCGGGCGGCAAGCTCTTCGGGGTCGCCCATGTCGCGCAGGCCTGCGAATTCGACGCCTTTCACTACGCGGCCGGCGTCCACGTCAAGGCAAGGGATGATGCGTCGAGCGAGCGTCATTGCGCCCACTCCAGAAAATTGCGGAGCAAGCGCGAACCCACTTCGCCGGATTTTTCGGGATGAAATTGCACGGCCATCAGATTTTCTTGTTCCACGACGGCTGCGAACGGGAAACCGTGATCGCACGCGGCGGCGGTGTGCGGTTCGCTTGCGGCCGCGGCATAGGAGTGCGCGAAATAAAAATAAGCGTCGTGCGGAATTTCGCGCAGCAGAACGCTTGCGCGCAGGCGGCGCAACTGATTCCAGCCGATGTGCGGGGATTTCACTTTAGCGGGCAGCGCTTGCACGTTTTCGTGGAACAGGTCGAGGCCTTGCTCGCCGGGGGCTTCCGCGCTGGCTGTGAACATCGCTTGCAGGCCGAGGCAGATTCCGAGGATCGGAACACCGCGGGCAATCGCGTCGCGCAGCGCAGCCGTGAGGTTGCGTTCGCGCAGTCCGGTGACGAATGCGGAGAAATGTCCGACCCCGGGGAGGATCAGCGCCTTGGCTGTCGCGATGTGCCCGGGACTGGTGACACATTCTGTTTCGGCGCCGAGGCTGCGGAGCGTGCGTTCGACTGACGGCAGGTTCCCGGCACCGTAATCAATGATGGAGACCTTCACAGCAGCCCCTTCGTGCTTGGCAAAACGCGGCGCAACTGGCGATCGCGCGTGACAGCGAAACGCAGAGCGCGCGCGAAGGCTTTGAACATGACTTCGATCTGATGATGCGACGAACGGCCGTACACGTGGCGCAAATGTACGTTGGCGGCGGCTGCTTGCGCGAAGGCTTGAAAAAAATCTTCGAGCAGCTCGGTTTGAAAATCGCCAACGCGGCGGGCGAGCGGCCGCCATTTGCAGATGAAATGAGCGCGGCCGGAAAGATCGAGGGCGCAGGCGGCGAGCGATTCGTCCATGGGCATCAGAAAGTAGCCGGCGCGCAGGATGCCGCGTTTCGAGCCGAGCGCTTGCTTCACCGCCTCGCCAAATGCGATTCCCACGTCTTCGACGGTGTGGTGCTGGTCCACGTCCAGATCGCCTCGCGCGACCAGATCGAGATCGAGCGCGCCGTGGCGCGCGATTTGCTCGAGCATGTGATCGAAAAAGCGGATGCCGGTATCAATGCGCGCTTTTCCGCGGCCGTCGAGATTCAGTTTCAGCTTAATACTGGTTTCGTTCGTGGTTCTGTGCACCGCTGCTTTTCTCATAGGAGCTCTTCCAATTGCCGCAGCACGCGGCGAGTTTGCGAAAGCGTTCCGAAAGTGATGCGCACGTAACCGGCGCCGCCGAAATCACTGGAGCGGTCGCGAATTAATGTGCCTTGGCGCGCGAGAGAGGCGACGACTTCTTTGGCGCGCTCGCCGAGAAACAGCAGAACGAAATTCGCGGCGCTCGGGAAGAAGGGAATGCCCATTTTCGTAAGTCCGCGTTCGAGTTCTTTGCGGCTACGGCGGAATTCGCGGAGAGTGCTGTTCAGGAAACTCTGGTCCCGCGCGTTGGCGCGTGCCGCGGCCAGCGCCGCTACGTTCACCGGGTAAGGCGATTGCGCTTTTCGGAAATGTTCGGTGATGGAGGGATTGGCGAATATGCAGCCCAGGCGTAGGCCGGCGAGTCCAGCAGCTTTGGAGAACGTGCGCGTTACCACCAGATTGTTGTGGCGGCGAATCCAGGGAAGAATGGTGATTCCCGAAAATTCGAAATAGGCTTCGTCCACGACCACCAGAGTTCTTGTTGCGGCTTTCAGGATGCGCCGCAGTTCCGCAGGGCGAAGCACGCTGCCCGTGGGATTATTCGGATTGGCGAGGAAGAAAATGCGAGGCTTTTTTCGCAGCGCGGCAAGGAGCGCCTTCATCGGGAATTGCATCGCTGCGTCGTAGCGCAATGCTTGGATGCGCGCGCCCGCAAGTTCTGAATAAAAGCGATACATCGCAAAAGTCGGCTCAACGAGCAACACCGCGTCGTCCGGCTCGAGAAATGTATCCGCGATCAACCGCAGCGCTTCGTCGGTGCCATTGGTCAGCAGTAGCTCGTCATTGTGCACACCGAAAAAGTGGGCGAGCTCGCGGCGCACGCTTTCCTGCTCCGGATACATGGAAACGGCGGTGGAAGCTAGATTGCGAATCGCTTGGCGCGCTTTCGGCGAGCAGCCGACGGTGTTTTCGTTGAAATCGAGGCGCAGCTTCCCGTCGCGGCCTTCGAGCGGCGGATGATATGGACGCATGCGCGCGACGGCTTTACGCACCGGGATCGGCGGCTTCATTCGCGCACCTCGACGGCGCGCGCGTGCGCCAGCAGTCCTTCAGCTTTTGCAAATTCTTCGACGACGGGTGCCAGGTGCGCGAGTCCGGCGCGCGTGACTTCTTGCACGCTGACGCATTTCACAAAATCGGCACTGGATAATCCGCCGCGCGCGCGAGCCACGCCGCCGGTGGGCAATACGTGGTTGGTGCCAGTGGCATAATCGCCGAACGATTGCGCGCTCCAATCGCCCAGAAAAATGCTGCCTGCCGAATCGAAGCGGTCCGCGAGTTTAGCGGCCGCGCCGGGCAAGATCAAATGTTCCGGCGCGAAGCGATTGACGAACCGGGCGGCTGCGGCGAAGTTGCGCGCGACGAGAACTGCGCCGTTTTTCGCAAGCGAGCGCCACGCGGGATTTGATTTCGGGAGTTGCGCGAGCTGCAGCGTGATCTCAGCAGCTACTGCGCGGCCGAATTTTAGCGATGTGGTGACGAAAATCGCGACGGCGTCCGGATCGTGCTCCGCTTGCGCGAGAAGGTCGGCGGCGATGAAGGCCGAATTGCCGCTAGCCGCGAAAACCACCGCCTCCGTCGGCCCGGCGAGCAGATCAATTGCGCAGTCGGCGCTGACCAGACGCTTCGCTGCCGTTACATAGCGATTGCCCGGCCCAAATATTTTGTCGACGCGCGGAATTGATTGCGTGCCATAGGCGAGAGCGGCGATCGCTTGTGCGCCGCCGACGCGCGCAATTTGCCGCAGGCCCAGTTTTTCCGCGGCGGCCAGGAGTTCGTCGCCGGGCTGCGGGCTGGTGATAATAATATTGGCCACGCCGGCTTCTTGCGCCGGAATCGCGGTCATTAGTAGTGTCGAGACCAGCGAAAATCTTCCGCCCGGGAGATAACATCCCACCGTTTCGATGGGACGCACTCTCTGGCTCGCGCGCACGCCCGGTTCCAGTTCGAGCGTCCACTCCTCTGGTTTCTGGCGGTTGGCGACGGCGCGAATATTGCGCGCGGCATGATCCACAGCATCGAGAAACGCTGCCGAAACTCTGCGTGACGCGCTGCGCAGTGCATCGCGCGAGACCCAAACGTTATTGCGTTGCAATGCCAGTCCGTCGAATCGATTCGTCCAGTAAAAGATCGCCGCATCGCCACGCCGCTGCACATCGTGAATGATTCGTGCAGCGGCGCGTCCGGCCACGACGTCATGGCCACGCCGCTGCTTCAAAATCTTTTCCTCGACCGCGTTGGTGAGCCGGAGTACGCGCATCAATACACGATTTTGTTGAGCGGATACTCAACAATCCCTTCCGCGCGCGCGGATTTAAGCTTTGGGATCAATTGCCGCACGGTGCGTTCCTCGACGATGGTATTGATTGCTACCCAGTCCGGATCGCTGAGCTGTGCCACGGTGGGATTCCGCAACGCGGGCAACGCCGCCAGCACATTCGGGAGATCTTCGCGACGCACGTTGAGCATTAGGCCGACACGGTTATAGGCCTTGATTGCGCCTTCGAGCAGCAAAACCATGTTCTGGATTTTTTCGCGCTTCCATTGGTCCTGCCAGGACGCGCGATGGGCGATAAACCACGGCGCGGATTCCAGCACCGTGTCCACCACGCGCAAATGATTGGCGCGCAGGGACGCGCCGGTCTCCGTGACCTCCACAATCGCGTCGGCCAGTTGCGGGACTTTCACTTCCGTGGCGCCCCAGGAAAATTCCACGCGCGCGCGCACGCCGTGGCGTTGCAAATATTGTTCCGTCAGATGCACCGCTTCGGTGGCGATCACTTTTCCTTCCAGGTCGCGCACATTTTTCACCGGCGAATCTTCGGCGACGGCGAGCACCCAGCGCACGCGGCTCAGGCTGGTCTTTGCATAAACGAGTTCAGCGATTTCTTCCACGGCGCCGCTAGTTTCGAGGATCCAATCCTTGCCAGTGATGCCGGCGTCCAGCGCGCCACTGCTCACATAACGCGCCATTTCCTGCGCGCGCACCAGCATGCATTCGATTTCCGGGTCGTCAATCGTTGGATAGTAGCTGCGGGAATTCACGGAGATGCGCCAGCCGGCGCGCGCGAAAAGTTCGACGGTGGAATCCTGCAGACTGCCTTTGGGAATGCCGAGTTTCAGGCTGCTCACGTTTTTTTTCCTTCGCCATACGGTTCCGCGGGAGAGAAGACGCGCTCGGCGATCACCGCGGCCCCGCCGTCTTTTTCGAGGCGGCGGAAAAAACAGCTGCGATAGCCTTCGTGGCAGACGGCTGAGCCGGAAAGTTCCACGCGAACCAGCAGCGCGTCCTGGTCGCAATCCACCCGCAATTCGCGGAGCAGCAATTTCTGTCCGCTGCTTTCACCCTTGGTCCACAATTTCTGGCGCGAGCGGCTGTAAAAGGTGACGAATCCGGTGGCCCGCGTGCGTTCCAGCGCTTCGCGATTCATGAAACCCAGCATGAGAACTTCGTCGCTGGAATCGTCCTGGACGATGGCCGGAATCAGGCCGTTTTCCTTGGCAAAGTCGAGTTCCATTATTTGCTCCCTGAAAAACAAAAAACCCGCGGGCGGGTTAGGCGCCTGCGGGTCGATGAGTCCAGCGTAATTTCGGGTCAGCTAGTCACACCACCGCGGGCACGGGTTCGCGTGATGATGGTGGTGCCGAACAGTGTGTGCCCGAAGTTTCATGACTGGTGGAAAGCTATCGTAAGCGTGCAGCGAAGTCAAGAGTTCCGTCAGAGCGCCGCGCGGTTCGTCGCTGCGCCGCAGGCCCGACGCCGCGAGTGGCACAGCATCGCGCGAACAAACGATGGGGAGCGGAAGGCTAGCGCGAAAAAATTGGGTCGTCCGGCCGCGTTGCTAGCGCCGCAATCGCGCGAGAAACAAGTTTTCCGATTGGATGAATTTTTGGTACAGTGCCGTCCGAGATAACGGTCGTCTGCGTGAACCGGAGGCTTCCTTGGATGCAATGGAATTGCGGCCGCTTTCGACGGGCGAAATTCTGGATCGCACGTTCACACTGTACCGCCGAAACTTTCTGCTGTTCCTGGGCATTTCCGCGATTCCCCACGTGCTGGTGCTCGTGTTAAATTTGCTGCGCGTGTCGCTTACTTTTTCGGGTTCGTCATTGAGCAGGGTCACTATGCATCCTGGGGGTGCAGTGACAACAACGCCGCCAGGCATGCCATCGCTCAACGGAATTATGGCGGGAGCGGTCATCGGACTATTGGTGGTGGTGGTCAGCTTGATTGCCTACTTGTTGTCGCAGGGCGGCACGGTTTTCGCGGTATCAGAGATTTATCTGGGCCGCACCATCACGATCGCGGAATCCTTCCGCCGAGTAAGCGGCGAGCTGCTGAACCTGTTCGGCGTGGTGATGCTGAATGGCCTAGCGACGCTCGCGGGTTTCATCTGCCTGTTCCTTCCCGGTGTCTACATTCTTTGCCGATTGATTGTTTGCGTTCCGGCGGCGCTGGTGGAAAATATCGGGGCGCGCGATTCGCTAGAGCGCAGTTATGAATTGACCAGGGACAACGCCGGGCGGGCGTTTGTGATCTTGCTGCTCTATTTTGCAGTGTCGATTGCCGCGGCCGGTTTGTTCGCGTGGCCGTTCGCCATTATCATGGTCGTGGTGGCGCAGAAAGATCCGTCACAAATGATTTTATGGCTGCAGCTGACGACGGTGGGATCCTTCCTTGCCAACGTGCTGGTGACGCCGATCCTCACGATCGCTAGCGCCATCCTTTACTATGACCTGCGCGTGCGCAAGGAAGCATTCGACATTCAGCTGATGATGAATCCGACGGGTAGCACGGCTCCGCTTACGAACAGCTTACCCACGATGTTCTCCTGAGAAATATCCCGTGATGCCCACCGGCAATCGGCCCTCGATGTTCGCGGAATCTGGCTGTTTGATGACCCTCGCAGTATTTGCTTTTTTCTCGATCCTGATTTTGTCGCGGTCAATGTTCGCGCAGGACGCAGCGGGGACGCAGCCTGCCGCGTCTGCCCCGCAATCCGGTGCTTATGATGCGGCCAGCTTCGCGGGCGAACAGCGCCGGCTGGGCTCCGCGATCGAAAAAAACAGCGGTGACGCGAAAGGTATAGAAGCGATACAGAAGGCGCTGCCCCCATCCTGGAAGATTGACACCTCGGAAGCGCACTACGAATTTTCCAGCGAACCATTGCGCGAGCTGCTGGCGTGCATCAGGTGCGATGCGGCCGCGCGAAAATCGCGCTTTGCGCGAGCAAAATCCTGGACGGACGCGATTGCTCTTCAGCTGGATGGATATGCCGCGCATGGCGGCTTCAGCGCCCCCGACGCTCGCGCCACGCTCGAGCAAATTCTGAAGCGCCGCGAATTCGGCGCGGTGCGTCCTCCCAGCCAGTGGGATTTGCTGCGCGAGCGAATTAATGCGTGGTTGCTGCGCATGTTCAGCCGTCTCTTCGAAAATATCGGCAGGCACCCCCTGGGAGCCAAGCTGCTTTTCTGGCTGATATTGTTCGCCGTCGTCGGCTGGCTGGCGATGATGCTGGTGCGTTTCTGGCTGGGCCGCGCGCGAGTGGACGAGCTCCGTTCCGTGGGCGAAGTGGCGTTCGCGCGTTCCTGGCAGGAATGGATTCGCGCGGCGCGGGAAGCGGCGGCGCGTGGCGATTTTCGCGAAGCGGTGCATTCCGTTTACTGGGCGGGGATTGCGCATCTGGAAGATGACGGCATCATTAGCCGGGATCGTACGCGCACGCCGCGGGAACACTTGCAGTTGGTGGCCGAGGCGGTGGCGGAGGCTGCAGCGGCGCCACAAATTTCGCGCCAACGCGTTTCCTTGGCCGCGCTCACAGCGCTTTTTGAACGCGTGTGGTACGGCCGCAGCCATGCCGATGCGCGCGATTTTGACGCTTCCATGAAGCAAGCGGAAGGACTGGGATGCGATCTGCAATAGACCCGTCGGATCGCAAGCTGCTGTTGATCGCTGGCGCAGTGATGCTGATGCTTGCCGCGGCGCTGGCAATCGTCTCGCCTCCGCCGGCGGAACAGGGCGATGGCACGCCTTCGATTTATTCGGACGCTTCCGGCGGCGCGCACGCGGCCTTCTTGCTGCTGTGGAAGCTGCATCGCAACCTACACGCGTGGGAACGGCCTCCGACCGATCTTCCACAGGATTCCGCCGACGCGATCCTGATACTCGCGAACCCGGAAGAGACTCCCAGCCGAGCAGAAAAGGAAGCACTGCTGCAGTTTGCGGAAACGGGCGGACGGATTATTTTCACCGGCCCGCGCGTTGGCGACTTCTTCCCGAACGCCGGCTCCTCGGACGTGCCGCTGGCGAAACCCTGGGAGACGTATCAAGCCAATCTTCCGAGCAGCTACACGCGCCACGCCGCGAAAATTTCTTTGCAGAAGCAGAGCGAGTGGGAAGGGAACAACCCAGCGGCGTTCGCGTTGTATGGCGACGCGGATTCACCGGCGGTGATGATGTGGAGCGTCGGTGACGGCGCCATCCTGTGGTGGGCCGGACCGACGCCGCTCACCAACGCCGGAATTACGCAGGAAGAGAATCTGAATTTTTTTCTGGATGCTGTGAGCGACCCGCTCGCACGCGCCAACCAGCAGCCGGAAATTTATTGGGACGAATACTTCCATGGCCAGCGCGCCACTTTATGGGCGTATTTTCAAAAAACACCCGTGCCTTGGGGGCTGCTCCAATTCGCGGTGCTGGGGCTGGTGGTGCTTTTTACTTTCAGCAGACGCAGCGGACCGATGATGATGCCGGCAGTGGCCACCCGCCTTGCGCCACTGGAATTTGTTGATACACTCGGCGGCCTGTACCAGCGCGCGCACGCCGAACCGGCCGTCGTTGCGGCGGTGTACCAGCGTTTTCGCGGCACATTGACGCGGCAGCTGCGCTTGCCGATCGCGATTCCGAACGCGTTGCTCGATGAAGCGGTGCGCGGACGGCTGGGGCTGAAGGACGACTCGTTTCTGGAAACGCTGCAACGCGCCGATTCCGCCGGCCGTGCGCAGAGGATTCCGCCAGCTGAGGCGCTCGAATTGGTACAGAAACTGGAAAAATACGAAGTGCAATTGGGGCTGAAGAAAAAGAAACAGGAGAAACCCTGACCGTGGAAAACCTGGCGCGCCTGGCAACGCATGTTCGCAGTGAATTTTCGAAAGTGATTGTGGGGCAACGCGCCATTGTGGATCAGCTGCTGCTGGTGCTGGTGTGCGGCGGCCACGCGCTGATGGAAGGCGTGCCGGGCGTGGGGAAGACGCTCGCCGTGAAAACCATCGCGCGCATCTGCGGCCTGGCGTTTCAGCGCGTGCAGTGCACCGCGGACCTGATGCCTGCCGACGTGATCGGCACTAATGTTTTCAATATGGCTACCAGCACGTTTTCGCTGCATCAGGGGCCGTTGTTCACCGATTTACTGCTGGTGGACGAAATCAATCGCACGTCGCCGCGTACGCAGGCGGCTTTGCTGGAGTCCATGGAAGAGCGGCAGGTGACGATTGATCGCACGCGTTACGCGCTTTCTGAATTCTTCACGGTTTTCGCGACGCAGAATCCGATCGAGTTTGAGGGCACTTATCCTCTGCCGGAAGCACAACTGGACCGTTTCCTGCTGAAAATCCGCATTGGATATCCCTCGGAAAAAGAAGAAATCGAAATTCTTTCGCGGTTCGAGCAAGGTTTTGATCCGCGGCGGCTGGACGAAATTCCGATCACGGCATTAGAACCGGGCATGCTCGCTGCAGCGCGGCACGACGTGACGAAAATTCGTGTGGAGCCGACGCTCTACTCCTACATCGCTACTTTGGCACGACGCAGCCGCGATTGGCCGGCGTTGTCACTGGGCGCAAGTCCGCGCGCAGCGATTGGACTATTCACTGCGGCGCGCGCGTGGGCGGGAATGGAGGGCCGCGATTTTCTCATTCCGGATGACATCAAGGCTGTGGTGCCCGCGGTGCTGCGCCATCGCGTGCTGTTGAAGCCGGAAGCGGACCTCGAAGGACTCACTTCGGACCAGGTGCTCACCGAACTTCTGGCCACCGTCGAGGTTCCCAAATAAATGTCCGCTGCGCCTACTGCGCTCAAAATGGCTGCCGCGCCGGACGTCACCGACAAGCCGCTGGTGCCGCCGACTGCGGCGGCGCGCGCGCACTCGCTAGGACGAATCCCATTTGGATTTGGTGCGCGGTTCTACGTGGCGTTTCTGCTGGGGCTTTTCTGGCTGGTGCCGGCGTGGAGATTTCCGCGCATGATTCAGGCGATGTTCGTGTGGGATTTTTTCATTCTGGCGGCGTGGGCTTGGGATCTGCTGCGGCTGCCGTCTGCCGATAAACTGGAAGTCCGGCGCATCTGGCGCACGCGGCCGGCTCTGGCCGTTCCCAGCGAAATCGGCATTGAGATCAGGAACTTGAGCAAGATTCCGATTCGCGCGCATGTGATGGACGAGGCGCCTGTTCAGCTTTGTACGGAGCCGCCGGAATTGAATTTGCTTATGGGCGTAAAGACGGCGGCACGCGAGAAATATTCTATTCTCCCTGCGGAGCGCGGCGATGTGCGGCTGGGGCGCGTGTTCGTGCGTTATCAGAGCACCTTGCGCATGGCCGAACGCTGGAGCGTGGCGGAAACCGCCCAGACCGTTTCGGTGCTGCCGAATCTGGACGAAGCCAAGCAGCACACGCTTTACCTGATTCGCAGCCGCCAGGTGGAAATGGAGAAGCGCCGGAAGCGGCAGCACGGACTGGGCCGCGAGTTCGATACGCTGCGCGAATACCGCGAAGGCGACGAGATTCGCGATATTTCCTGGACCGCCACGGCGCGCAGGCATCAGGTGATTACGCGCGTTTTTCAGATTGAACGCAGCCAGGCCGTGTGGATTGTGTTGGACGCTGGGCGCCTGCTGCGCGCGAAAGTAGAGGAGCCGGGCCGCACGCTGCGACTCGCGAAATTAGATTACGCAGTGAACGCCGCGCTCTCCATCGCGCAAGTGGCGCTGCATTGCGGCGATCGTGTGGGGCTGCTCGCATATGGGCGCCGCATCCAGCAGAATGTGAACGCGGGGCGAGGGCCGCGGCAGGTGCGCGCGATCGTCGAAGCGCTGGCGCAGGTGCGTGGTGAAGCGCGCGAAGCGGATCACGGCCGGGCGGTGCGCTCCATTCTTTCGACACAGAAAAATCGCGGATTGATCATCTGGATTACGGATTTTGCGGAAACTGCCACCACGCCTGAGGTGCTGGAATACGCGATGCACATGACGTCGCGGCATCTGGTGGTGTTTGCGGCGATGGGCCAGCCGGATTTGAATCGAGTAGCTGCGGATACGCCGAAGACGGAGGAAGACATGTATCGTCACGTGGCCGCGCTGGAGATTGCGCAACGCCGCGACTTGCTGCTGCGCGGGCTGCGGCAACGCGGCGTGCTGGCGCTGGAGCTGATGCCCAATATGCTGGCCAGCTCGCTGGTGAATCAATATTTGGAGATCAAGGAACGCAGCTTGATTTGAGCTGTCCGTTAACCCAGCGCCTCGCGGAGATCTCGCCGTTAAATCTTTTGGTTGCGCGCCGCAATGCTCAACGAAAGCTCATTGCCCGGTCGTGCGAGGGAAGAATCCCGCGGCTTGAGGTTCAAGTAGGCAACCAGGGCGGCGAACATCACTGCGGCAAACAAAAATTTCAGCGGCACGGCAATATCTGACGGCGAAAGAAATCCTTCAATCGTTCCCGCCACGATCAGCATCGGAATCGTTCCCAGCACCAACCGCGCCGCGCGCCCACCGGCCAGGGCCAGGGATTCGCGCCGCGGCAATAACCCCGGAAACAGCATCCCTCGCGCGATCTCGAACCCGGCGCCGCCCGCGATAAAAATGGCCGGCAACTCCAGCACGCCGTGCGGCGCGACGAAGCTCCAAAGCTGTTCGGCCATTCCGGCGTGCCAGGTGGCCGCGCCGATCACGCCGAGCAGCAGGCCATTGACGACCATCATCCACGCGGTGCCGACTCCGGCGGTGATGCCCAGCGCAAAAGTAGTGAAGCTGACGGAAAGATTGTTGGTCATGATCGCGGAAGCGGCGAGCGGTTTTACGGTGACGATGGAATGAGTCCACATTTCGCGCTTTTCGATGGTGTCCATCATCTGCGCGCCCAACATGCGATGCGCAAAAGATGGATCGTGCATCGTCAGCGCAAATGCCGCCAGAGCCGTGACCAGGAAAATTCCGAACGCCAGCATTGTTTGCGGAAATGTCTCGCGAAATACTTGCGGGTAAGTCTCCGTATAAAATTTCCGGAGCTCGCTGATTTTCGGCCGGTGGCCCATGTAAATCAGATTGTGCGCGCGTCCCAACAGGGAGTTCAGGTAGGCTGAAAGCTGATTACTTGTGCTATCTTCCCGCACGATTGCGAGGTCGGATGCCGTCTGGCGGTACAACAGCCCGAGTTCCTGCAACTCACCGTGCTGCAAACCGCGCAGTCCGCGGCGGCTGGAGCGTTTCGCAAGCTCTTCCAGGCGCGCCCAGTACGGTTTCCGTTTTTCCAGCCAGCGAGTGGAGATCATGACGGCCTCACCGCCCGAATCGTTTGGTCCGGATGCTTATTCCGACAAGCTTACCATCGAAACGCCGGAACAAACGGCGCTGGAATTTCCGATTGCCGGAGTCGGTAGCCGTTTTCTGGCTTTTGGCCTGGACTCACTGATTCAAGTGCTGGTTTCGGCAACCGTGCTGATCGGTTTGGGCTTCGGTTCGGCATGGCTAACGCGCGTAGGGCCGTCTTTGTCGAGAGTGTGGACCATTTCCATCATGGTTATCTTTTTCTTTACGGTTTATTACGGTTATTATGCGATTTTCGAAGCCATATGGAACGGCCAGACGCCGGGCAAACGCCTGCTGAGAATCCGCGTGATCAAGGAAACCGGCCGGCCGATCACGCCGGTGGAATCGGTGGCGCGCAACTTGCTGCGCATTGTGGATCAGCTTCCGGCTTTCTATGCCGTAGGCATCGCCAGCGTGCTGCTCAGCAAACAGGGGAAGAGGCTGGGAGATTTCGTGGCTGGCACGATTGTGGTTCACGAGCGCGCGCTGCAAGACGTGAAGCCGCTGTGGCAGCCGGCGCAAGGCGCGGCTCCGCTTTCGTCCGGTTCGCAGCAAATTTCCGACGAGGATCTTTCGCTGATCGAGGCGTTTCTGAACCGGCGCGATGCGTTGGATCCGGCGGTGCGTTTTCGCATGGCGGAGCAGATACTCGCGCGTTTGCGGCCGCGATTGTCGCTCGCTGCGGACAATTCTTTGGCAGGCGAAAAACTGCTGGAAGCGATCGCGCGCGAACGTCGCTCTTCCGCGGGATATCGCTAACTCCTGGTTCATTATTACTCAGTCAGGAAGCCACTTTCGGCAAATGATCGGTCGAGTGGATATAACCTTCGTCGGCGATGCGCTTGCCGCTCTCGCGATAACGCTGCGGATCGCGCGGCGCCCACGCGGCTAGGCCATCCACGTAACGATTGAACATGCAGAACGCGGCGGCGATTAGAACCGTGTCGTGAATTTCCTTGTCCGTCGCGCCGAGTTTTCGCGCGCGATCCACGTCGTCGTCGGTGACCTGCTTGCCGCCCTTCTGAACTTTTCCGGCAATTGCCAGCAGCGCTTTGAGTTTGTCTGAAACCGGCGCAGATTCGAAGTCGCGTTTCAGCTGATCAATGAGCGTTTCTTTGCGGCCCAGATAATATGCGGCGGCCGCGCCGTGCACTGTCTGGCAGAAGAAGCAATCATTCTGCGAGGAGACGCAGGTCGCAATCATCTCGCGCTCCCCCTGAGTCAACGAATTCGGCGCGCGCAATAGCACCTCCGCCAGTTCGTTCAGCGGTTTTGCTGTCTGCGGGCTGAAGGCCATGGGACCTAGAATTCCCGGAATACCCTCTGGCAAATTAATGTGTGGCATGACGATATTCTCCTCGCTGAGACTTTTCGCGCACGCCGTCGCGCGCACGGCGTGGGAAGACGTCCTCAAAACTAGAACGTAAAGCGCACCGCAAACTGAAACGCGCGTGGGCCGCCCGAGCCAAAAAATCCGCCCGCCGTGCTGACCGGCTGAAAGAAAGTCGTATCGAGGCCTTTGGGGTTCGCGGGGCTTGGCGGATTTGTGCCCACCGGTACCAGGGAAATATTGCGTCCGGAATAGCTGGTGTTCGTGAATCCACGAATGTTCACGCTGTTGAATAGGTTGAAAGCCTCGGCCATCAGGTCCACATGGTAGCGTTCGCGAATGGCGATGTCTTTCATCAAGCGCAAGTCCACGGAATTGAATGGGCTGCTGAAATTGATGCCATCGGGAACATTTTCCAGCGGCCCGCCCGCATTGCAAGGAGCCGGTTCCGGACACCCGGGCAGCGCGTTCCACTGATTGATGAACTGATTCAGTTGCGTGCTGTTCTTCACGCTGCGGCCCAGCGAATTGCGCGCCAGAATCGGCAGGCGCGCGGGAAGCGATTCGCCGTCCAAGTTGAGGTCCGGCAGGAAAGTGTCCGCGGGAATTCCCGAGCCGAATGTGTAGAGCGGCGCGAGCGAAAAGCCCCACGGCATTTGAATCATGCCGTAAAGGGTCAAGCGATGCGTCTCGTCACTAGCCCCGTAACCCTTCTCCGTTTGCGGACCCACGGTGCCTTCGATCAGATTCACATTTTCCACGGTGGTGTAGGAAGGAACCTGGTCGTCGTCGGAATAATCGAGCGTCTTGGAAAATGTGTAGCTGGCATTGAAAAGATAAGTCACCGGGCCAACTTTCACGGGCCGGTGCTGTACGTTGACTAACAATCCGTCGTACCAGGAATGTGCGTTGGAAGTCGCGACGGTCACCTGGTCGGAAATTCCTGTGAGCGGATCGGTCACCGTGCATGGGATGTTGCTTCCCGGGCACGAAATGAAAGGCGACGTCGAAGTGGTGCTGCGCAAAAATTGCGCGATCAGTTGGCGTTGGCCGAAGACGTACAGACCATCCGCGCTCACCGTCCAGGCGGAACCGAACTGCTGCTGCACGCCGAGCGACGTCTGCTGGAACAACGGGTGATGCGTATTCTTGTCATCAACGATGATTCCCACGCCGCCTGCCTGCCGCGGACCGCTGAAGGGATTCGCGAGCGTGGGGCTGCCCGGCGCGAACGTGGTGTTGGGAATGCCGAAGAAGCAGGTATTGAGACTCGGCGGCGCCGGATTGCCGGGAAAGGTGCAAGAAGAACCGCCGAATTCATTGATGGTAAGCGCGCGGTCGTCCTGCACGCGTTGGAAGCCGGGAACTTCAAAAACGATGCGATCGTAATAGATGCCGAAGCCGCCGCGGATTACCGTTTTCCCGCGTCCGAAGGGGTCGTAGGCAAAACCCACGCGCGGTCCGAAATCTTTTTTATCGGGCGAATGACGCAGGTCGATCACGTTCGCCACCCAGGTGCATGGGACGGTCGGCTGCGAAGTGAGGTTGGGGCACGGGCCGTAGGCGCCGCCGGTGCCGGTGGCGTCGGTATCGTAGTCCCAGCGCAATCCGAGGTTCAGGGTCAGGTTCCGTGTGACGCGCCAATCGTCTTGCGCGAAAAATGCGATGTAGCTGTTGATAATGTTGGGAATCGGAACGGGCTGAATCGGCGCGGCGCTTTTTATCGAAACGGCGATGGGAATGTCCAGATCGTTTATGACGCCGTCGCCGTTCAGATCTGCGAATCCGAAATCCGACGTGAGCATCACGCTGCCGCTGCCAAACACGTTAATCTCGCCGAACGCTTTGGCGTATTGATACTCCCCGCCCAAATGGAGCGTGTGCTTGCCCAAAGCCCACGTGAAGGTGTCGCCCACTTGATAGCGATTCAAGTGCGTGGCCTGCGGCACATTGAAGTTCACGCCGTCGGCGATATCTGGAAAGATCAGCTCGTTGGTCGGAGTCAGGCCCGCCGGATTCGTGGTTGGCGAGCTGTTGGGAAATTCGGGGATTAAGTTCAGAAACGTGTCGAAGTGAAAAATTACGTTGTTCACTTGCGTTGAAGAGAAGGTTTTCGTCCAGCCAGCGACCAGCGAATTAAAACGGTTCAGCGAATTTTGCCGTTCCGTCGCGGTGCTCAGCGGAGTGACGCTTGCTGCGGAGGCCTGGTTGGTATCCGTGGAGCGCTCGAAGGAATCTCGCGCCATCAAGGTGTTGGTCGGATCGAGCTGATAATCAACACGGGTGGAAACCAGCGCGTCGCGCAGCGGCGCCGGCGCGAAGGTGTTCAGAATTACGTCTTCCGAGGGATTGGCGCCGTATTGGCGCTCACCCGTTTGGATGGCGGCGTTCTGATTTCTGTACTCGGCGGAAGCGAACCACCAGGCCTTGTTGCTCTTGATTGGACCACCGATCGAGCCGCCAAACTGTTCGCGGTCAAAAGGTGGCGTGGGCAGATCTCTGTCAAAGGTGAACGGCAAAGCCTGCAGGTGGCGATTGCGTTCGTAATCGAAAAGCGAGCCGTGATATTGGTTGGTTCCAGATTTGGTGACGATGTTGATGATGCTGTTGCCGGAGCGTCCCACCTCGGCGGTGAATCGTGCGGTGGCGATTTGAAATTCCTGGATCGAATCTTGCGGAAAATTAGAAAGCGTGCCGCCGACCACTTCATCGTTGTTGTCGCCGCCATCCACGGTGATATTGCCGCCGCGACCGACGCTACCCGCGGAACTCACTTCCAGGGTATTCGTCTTCGTGGGATCGAAATTCGGAGCGGGACGATTGCCGGGAACCAGATAGGCGAGCTCGAGGAAATTTCTGCCGTTTAGGGGGATGTTTTCAATCGTCGCGGACGTGATCTGGCCCTGAATCATGGATTGCGTAAGCTCGACGGTGCTGGTTACGTCAGTGACGTTCACGCTTTGACCGACTTCGGCCAATTTCACTTCCGCGTCGAGCGTCGAAGCGCGCCCAGCCTCCAGTTGCACACCCTGGAATTCGCTCACGGCAAATCCTCCGGCCGCGATGCGCACATCGTAGACGCCGGTGGGAAGATCGGGAATCGAATACACCCCGTCGGCGTTGGAAACTGTCTCGTGCGTGACTCCCGTGGTGCGCTCGGTAGCCGTCACGTGCGCGCCAGTGACGATCGCCTGGTGCGGGTCGGTCACAATCCCGTTAATCGTCCCCGTCGGCACCTGCGCCTGCACCGCGAATGTCATTGCCGCCACCAAAATCACAATTGCCACAACCCCGCGCACGAGCCTTCGCTTCATCCACACCCTCCGTTTGCATTCGAACACGTTTTCGCGTTCCGAAATTGCGTTGCAATCTGACGGTGTGGGCAATAAATCGCAATAATGGAAAAATACTAGAGACACGCGCCGAGTAACGGGTTCTACTGTGTGGCGCTACGGCGGGTCGCAAGCGCCGAGGAGATCTCCGTGCCGTCCGCTCAGATGAGGATGAAGCCGATGTTTCTTCCGGGCGTTGAGCAAAAGCCTCAGCCCGGGCCCTATGCGGAGATGATCCGGCGCGCGCAGGATTCCGGCGGCGAGTACTGGGAAATCTGGAATCTGTTTGCGTTTCGTCCGGAGGCGACGGCGCATCTCGCGCGTTTCACTCACGCGGTGATGCACGAAGATGCGCCGCTCACTCCCGCCCAGCGCGAGCTGATCGCGGCTTACACTTCCTACCAGAACCAGTGCGAATTTTGTGCCAAGTCTCATGCGGCGATTGCGGCGGAGCTGACCGGCAACGAAGAGCTGGTTTGGAACGCGCTGCGCGACCTGGAATCTGCAGCGCTGCCGGAAAACGAGAAGGCGCTATTGCGATTCGCCGGCAAAGTGACTCATAATTTGCCATCGGTCACCGATGCCGACGCGCAAACGTTGCGGGACGTTGGCTGGACGGACGAGCAGATCTATTACACCATCACGGTTTGCGCGCTGTTTAATTTTTACAACAGGTAGGTGACGTCTTCCGGCGTCCCAGCGGTGTCCCCCGAGGGACATCGCACGCATGCGCAGGTGATCGCGCGCAACGGATACGTTCGCAAGTAGCTTCGGAGATCAATCCGCGAATTGTAAAAACAAGAGGACACACAGGTCTTGAACGCTCCACTTATTTCCATTGCCACAAAACTGCTGAAAATTGCGGGCGCCGTGCTCGCATTGTACGCCGTAATTGCGGCTGCGCTTTTTGCGATCATGTTGCAACAGCCGGACAAATTCGCGGGCACCATGAAATATGTTCCGTGGCCGGCGTTCGTGGTGCTGCCCTTCAAACCGCTGTGGAATGTGGCGCGCAAAGGTCATCTGGCCATCGGCGACATGGCCCCGGATTTTTCTCTCGAGAGCCCGGACCATAAGAGCACGTTCCAGCTCTCGTCCATGCGCGGCGAGAAACCGGTGGTGCTGGTTTTCGGCAGCTACACGTGACCTCCTTTCCGGCGGGAGGTTCCTGCTCTCAACAAGCTCTACGAACAATATAAGGATCAAGTCGCGTTCTACGTGGTGTACATCCGCGAAGCGCACACCAGCGACGTGTGGCAGGATCCCGACAATCTGGACGATCACGTAATTTTCGCGAGCCCGAAAAATATCGACGAGCGTAGCGAGATGGGGCAGCTCTGTGTGGTGAAACTGGGGATTCACTTTCCCGCTGTGGTGGATGGCTTCGACAACGCGACCGAGCGCAACTACACCGGCTGGCCCGATCGTCTCTACGTAATAGATCGCGAAGGGCGCGTCGCGTACAAAGCGCGGCCCGGTCCGTTTGGGTTCAAACCTCAGGGAGTTGCGGACACGCTGCAAAGGCTCTTGCCATCAGCGGCAAATCGCTGAGCCCCGCCTTCGGTCTGTAGTCACGCGTCACGGCGCGTAGTTCCGTGGCTCGGGCGACGGGCGCGCTAGTTCACTTCGATGGTGGTTACGCTCAGCGCCGGCAGCGTGATTGTCAAAGTGGCACCGCTCACCGTCACCGTGCCGATGGACACCGGCTCGACAGGATTTTGTCCTTGTGCGGAAGTAGCCGTCATCTGATAGAGCTCGGCTGTGCCGGAAAGCGCTAGGCCGCTGATGGCGGTAACTTGCGAGCTGGTGGAGCGATTGATGGCCACGACTACGAACCGCCCCGGCGTGGCGCTGTCCGAGCTGGCATAGACCATCACATTTTGCACATTGCTGGACGTCGCCTGCAGCGAGGTGTCGCCGAAATTCGCGCCGGCTCCGTCGAAATCCCGGAATGCGCGGAAGCCGCCGAGCGCGTACGAATATGTCCCGTTCGGAGGCCAAAAATTCGCCGCGAAAACTCCCTGGCTGCCGAAGATGCCCAGGTTGTCCGCCTGCGCGATGGTTCCGGCGATATGATTCCAGCCGCCATTTTCATATTCGGTGAGCGAAATTTTCATGCCGGGAAATTCCGCGTTGATCTTCGCCTGCAGGCGCCCCAGGAGATTGATCGGAGTGTTGCCGAGCTCCTGGTAAATCCACGGATTGCTGTTGGTGGAGTCGGTGAACGTGGAATCCCACAGATTTCGCGGGCTCTGCACGATTAATTGCACCTGCGCGTCCGTTAGAGTGGTGCCAGTTAAATCAATGCTGCGGTTTCCGTCCGCGTCGTATTCCTCGGCATACCAGTGGAAGTCGTACACGTCCACGAGCGGCTTGCCGTAGGTAGCGGATGCGGCGCTTAGCGCGGTGAGATATTTATCCGGGAACCAATTCGCGCCGTTGGGCGTGGCGCCGAGCTCTCCTTGCCAATTGTAGATGCCCTGAAATCCGTAATGTACTGGCCCGAAGATCACCATGTCCGGAAACTGGTTCTTCAGCGCTTCCGTCATGGTGATGGTTTTCGCGATGTAATCATCCGAGCTCACCGGGTTCGGCCCTTGCACTTCCAGGTGCGTCGAATTCCACAGCTCCGGCTCGTTGTCCAGGCTGACAAAAGTTGGATGCGTCGGGTTCGCGCCAAAAATTCCCATGCCGGAAAATTTCTGATCCAGCGCCCAGACAAATTCGTCCATGAACACGTCAGCATTGGTGCTGGACGGATTAATCGTGAAGGGCGCGCTGGAAACGGTGCTCTTTTGATCTACCACGTGTTTAAAGCGGGTCAAATCCGGAGGATTGGTCACGCTCACCGGACCGTTTTCGTCGCCGGCCACCAGTCCTTGCAGTTGTACGGTCATCAAACTTGCTAAACCGTTCGATTGATCCCCAGCGATGAAACTGCGCACAGCTTCGGCAGGGACCGCGCTGCCGCTGAGGTAGTCGTCGTTCTCGTAGAGATAATCGCTGCCAGCATTCGATGCGTTTGTTTCCCAGTTGTAGGCGGTCCAGCGGTTGCCGCCAGCGCGATCGAAAGTGAGCTGCGGAGGAGCGCCGGTGACGCCGGAATAAAAATTGATCCCGTAGATGTACGGGGAAATGGCTTTGGTTTGCGCCGGATTGATGGTGATGGTTACGTTCGCGGTGGGGCTCGCAGGAGTTGCGCTCGCTTGCGCGGAATTGGCGCTTTGGCCCGCGCTGTTCACGGCGGAGACCACGTAGTAGTAGGTGGTGCCGTTGCTCACGGTGGTATCGGTGTAGTTCGTCACCGTGGGTGACGCGACCGCCGTGTTGTACGGGCCCCCGTTGGCCGTCGAACGCTTCACATTGTAACTGGCCGCGCTTGTGCTCGCGCTCCAGCTCAGGCTGACTTGCGCGTTGCCTCCGGTCGCGTGCAAGCCTGTGGGCGTCGCGGGAGCAGTTAAAGGAGCGCTGGGCGTCGCCGAAACTTCGGACGAGTTCGCGCTCTCGCCGCCAGAGTTCACCGCGGAAACCACGTAGAAATATTTCGTCCCGTTGGTGAGGCCAGTATCGGTGTAACTGTTAGAAGTGGGGGCAGAAATTTGCGTTTCCGAGCCACTGGTGGCGGAGCGCTTCACGTGATAACTGCTCGCGCCGGATGTCGCGGTCCAGGACAAGCTCGCTTGTGCATTTCCAGCCGTGGCTGCCAGTCCCGTAGGCGCCGACGGTGCAGCCAACACAGGCGTCGCGTTGACTTCTGCCGAATTCGCGCTTTGTCCCGCGGAGTTATACGCCGAGACGACATAAAAATATTTTGTGCCATTCGTCAAGCCCGTGTCCGTGTCGCTTGCCGTGGCTTGCGTCGAAATCTGGGTGTACGGTCCGCCGCTGGTGGTGGAGCGCTTCACGTAATAGCCAGTTGCGCCCGAGCTTGCCGTCCAGTTCAGCGTCACCTGTGCGTTTCCCGCTGCGGCCGTCACGCCCATCGGGGCGGCCGGGACCGTCGCTTTTCCGCCTCCCCCGCCGTTGTAGCCGGTGCTAGCGCATCCCGCATGGAGCAGCAGGACGCCGGCCAATAGACTGAGCGCAAGAATCGGGAACACACGGTTGGCAAACTTCATCGGTTTCGCCTCCCAACTAGAGCCACTGCGGGGTATTTCTCACCGGGTCGTCCGATCAACGAGCTGGGGAATAAATGCTTCTGTGGAAATAGGTTAAGGAACCGGCACACTTCCCACAAGCTGTCCTATAGTCCAGAAAAGGTTCCAGTCCGCGCGGGTCATTGGTGTGAGCAAAATCGGCGCTAGTCGTGAGCGCAAGTCATGCACATTCAGCCCGTGCCCTGGGGTCTCGTTTTCACCGCCTGAGTATTAACCACCTTGGCGCACCCGCAGGCTCTTCGCGTTGACTCCCATCTCGCCTCTGTCAGAATCGTTGCACTGGACGCCGCGAAATCAATTTAAGGAGTTACGGATGAATATGTTTAGGCGCATTACTGTGGTTGTGCTGAGCTCTCTTCTGGCGGCGCTGCCCGCGATGCCTCAGCCGCAAACGAACAACCAACCGGCGGGTGAGATCAACGCGCTGATTCCAGCTGCCACGCGCAATTCCGAGCCAGCGAAGGTTAAAGAGGATTTGAATTGGAACGATCTGCTGCAGACCCAACATAGCGGCCGCGTCCGCGCTGGACTGAAGGACGGCTCGATTCTCAGCTTGGGTTCAGACAGCGAACTGCGAATCGTGCAGCACGACAGCGCTTCGCAGCAGACTTCCCTCGAAATGGATTTCGGCAAGATTCGCAGCCAGGTAGTGAAGATCAGTAAACCCGGCGGCAAATTCGAAATGAAGACGCCCAACGCCGTGATCGGCGTCATCGGCACCGATTTCTATGTCGGATTCGAATCCAATACCACTACGGTGATCTGCTACAAGGGCAAAGTTTCGGTGACGCCAACGAACGGGGCGCACACCGGAAATAATTCCGGGCAATCCAACGCGGCGTCGAATTCCGTCACCGTCAGCGCCGGCCAAATGGTGCAAATCACTTCGGAGATCCCGCCTTCTGGCTTTCAAGCCACGAACACTCCGCCGGCAGCGTTGCAGGCCAGCCTCACCGACACGGACATCCCCACGAACGCCGGAATCCCGCACCAGGGCCACACGCTGCGTTGGGTTTTTATTGGCACGGCAGTGGCGGTGGGATTGGGAGTCGGTCTTGGAGTTGGTCTGACGCGCGGTGGAGGGACGACCCCGCCACCAACAGATAGGAACCCCAATCCGGCTCCGTGAGGCTGAGCTGCGCACGACGTCATTCCATAAAGCATAAGGCATTTGTGCATGTTTCAAATGGATTGTGGATTTGATCGTGCTTTGCGATTTCTATGAGCTTGCCGGAACAGCGATGGTCCAGCTGGAGAGAACGGTTACGAGGATTCGCGCTCGACCACGTTGATCTGGGTCTGGGGGTGCTGGTCACTCTGCTGGGGCTCATCTTGTTCCGATTTTCTGGGATTGGCGCCATCGATTCGCGCGCCGGTTTCGCTTTCCTGCAAAGCATCGAACAAAGCTCGCTGGACCTGCGCTTCGAAATGCGCGGCGCGCGCCCGCACGACGATCGCATCGTCATCGTGGGCATTGACGAGCAGACCCTGCAAGAAATCGGCGCGTTTCCGATTCCCCGAAAAAGCTACGCGACGCTGGTAAACAAGCTGGCCGCGGGCGGCGCGCGCGTGGTCGCCTTTGACGTCACCTTCCCGGTTCCCGAAAGTAATTCCGCCCTGGACGCGCTGCAGAAATTGCAAGCCGACCTCGGCCCATCCGCGTCGCCTGCTCTTCTGAAGCAGCTGAAAACGCTCGAGGTTGATAGCGATCAGGACGGCACGCTTGCAGCCGCGTTCAAGAACAGCGGCAACGTGGTGCTGGGCCACATATTTTTGGATTCGCAGCGCGATCCGAAATTGGCTGAGCAATATTTCAATATCGTCTGGGCGCATGCATTCCCGCAGGTTCGGCCCGTGCAGTTCAAGGATGGACGCGCCGTGGACCTGGGCCTTGCGTGGAGTGAAAACGGCGGATTGGTGAAGAAGGGCGTCGAAGCCAACATCACCAAGCTGGCCGACGCCGCGGCGTCATTTGGATTCATCAACATCGTGCCGGATTCCGACGGCACGCTGCGCCACGCGCTGCTAATGATCCGCTACCAGGACCAGGATTTTTTCCCCTCGCTCGATCTGGAAGTAGTTCGCGAATACGAAAAAATTCCGGATCAGGACATCGCTGCATACATCGCGCCGAATGGACTGGAACGGATTCAGTTTGGCACGCACGCGTTGCGGCCCGCATCCGATGGCAGCGCATTGCTGAATTACACTGGCCCGTACCAGACCTATGCGCAGTATTCGATGTGGGACGTCCTCAGCGGAACCGTGCCGCCGGAAACTTTTCGCGACAAAATAGTTTTGGTCGGCGCCACGGCGCTAGCCATCGGCGATATTCGCAACACGCCGTTCGAAGGCCAGGATGAGGTTTACATGGGAGTGGAAGTTCACGCCAACATCATAGACAACCTGCTGCACAGCGCGGAGCGCGGCCGTGGTTTCCTGAAGCGCGGTTACGACGAAGAAATGATCGACCTGGGCTTCATACTTTTGTTCGGCTTGGTCTTCGGATTTCTTTTCAGCCGCGTGACGCCGTTGTACTCAACAATCACTGTGCTGGTGACCCTCACTGCCTACGCGTGGTTTGTCTATCTCGGCTTCGTGCACAGAGGTCAGTGGCTCAGCTTCGTGATTCCCGCCGGCACGCTGGCGGCGAACTATGCCGCCATTACCAGCCTGCGCATGATCCGCGAGGAACGCGCCAAGCGCAATATTCGCAAGAGCTTTTCCCAGTATCTTTCTCCCGGTGTGATCGAGCTGATCGAGAAAGATCCGGAGAGATACATTCGACCTGGCGGCGAATCGAAGGAACTCACAGTACTGTTCAGCGATATCCGCGGTTTCACCACCATTTCCGAAGGCCTGACGCCGGACCAACTCGTGCAATTGCTGAACGAATACCTCGGGCAAATGACCGAAATTGTTTTTGCCGCCGATGGCACGCTCGATAAATATATCGGCGACGCGATCATGGCCTTCTGGGGCTCACCGTATCCGCAGGAAGATCACGCGGCGCGCAGTTGCGCCTGCGCGCTGCGTATGTCGCGCGGCCTCGCGACGCTCAACTCCAAGTGGCAAGCAGCCGGACGCCCGCCAATTTCAATTGGAATTGGCTTGAACACCGGATTGGTGAATGTGGGCAATATGGGTTCGGCCCGCCGCTTGTCGTGGACGGTGATGGGCGACAACGTGAACCTGGCCTCGCGCCTGGAAGGAATCACCAAGCTGTATCACGTGCAAATTGTGATCAGCGAGGCCACGTATCGCCAGGTTACCAGCCAGTTCGTGTGCCGCGAGCTGGACAAAATTCGCGTGAAGGGCAAGACGCTGCCAGTAAATATCTACGAGCTGATGGATGTCGCGGCCGAAAAATCCAAGTACGAACAGCTGCTCGAGCAATTCGACAGGGCGATGGCGGCGTACCGCTCACAAAATTGGCGCGAGGCAGCCGCCCTGTTCACCGATGTTCTTTTGAAATTTCCGGACGACGGGCCGAGCCAGGTTTTTCTGGAGCGCGCCATGGAGTTTTCCGAGAGTGCTCCTGAAGGCGAGTGGGACGGCGTGTACGTGATGAAAACGAAGTAGGGCGCGCGGCAAGCTTTGCGAATTGTTCCCACACGCCGGCTCGTGCCGATCAATTCCCGCGCAGTGACGCCGACAAAGTGAACGTTCCCTTCACGCCCTTCTCACGATTCCAATCGTGGTACGTGTGACACTCGAAGCATCGCGACTCCGCAGCCTGCCGCCCGCCACGATGACACTTCTCGCAAGTCTGAATCCCCGGCAGCAGCACGTCCGCGGTTTCCTGGCTAGTGAGCGCCGCGGCGTGGCACTCCACGCATTTCAAGAGCTTGTGCGTATCGTGATTGAACACCGCGTGCTGAAACCAGCGCTGCGTGATATTCGATTTCGCGACGATGGGCCACGGGGCATTAGCGACAAATTGTAGCGCGTGGCATTGCGCGCAAGTCTTGCGGTAAAGAAGTTCTTCCGATTCGGCAACGCGCAGCATCACCCATTGCTGCTCGGTGAGCACGCGCACCGCGGGCGGGATCGGCTGGTCTGGCAGATTCCGATTTGGAGCCGTCACGCGCAGTTCCGCCGGATGACTCGGAATATAATGCTGAAATTTCTGCACCAGGAACGTGCGGATCACTTCCGGCGTGTCGTGCGGCACGCCTTCCTGAAAACGCGCATCGAACTGCAGTCCGTGGCACGCGGCGCAATGTCTTGCGTAGGTCACCGGAGACATGTAGGCGCGCCCCGCATCCATGGACGGCGGAAGAGCGTGCAAATTCAGATTCACCGGCTGAGCTTGTGCCTCGCCTGAGCCGAAGCGCCAGCGCGACTCCGGCCGCACCGTGCGGTGGCAATCGTCGCAATCCAATTGCACCATACCATTCGGCCCGCGCAGATTGTGTTTCAGATGTATCGCGTGATTCAGCTTGATCGTTCCGGGATCAATGCTCCCGGCGCGCAACGCCGCGAATTCGGGATGCCCGCCGTTGAAGCGTGTGATATCTGAAACGAAGTGGGTTGCCGCACCGGCGGTGTGCAGGTTCGCATGGCACTGCGTGCAGCTGACGTCCGCGGTGACTGCCAGGCGCGGGTGCCCGCGATGCTCTGCATGGCACGCGGCGCAGGCCGGCGTGAATATTTGGTTCGCGTGATGCACGGGCGCGTCGTGGCAGGAATCGCAACCCTGGTCGCTGGCGCGTGCGCTGAACGCGCCTGCTTGCGCCACATGGCACGCGTTGCAGCGCGCGGTGAGCACTGCGTGCGAAGCGGACATTCTGCCGCCGCTGTAAATTCGATCGCTGCGAGCCAGCGCGTACCAGCCCAGCCAGAGCAGCGCGATCACGGGCAGCGCGACCGACAGAATAAAGCGCAGGCGGCGAAAAGGATGCGGATGCTTGAAATATTCCAGGTCAATCCGCTGCGCCAGTTTTTTGGTTGTGAGCTTGGCTCTTGCCACCAGCACCCGCCTCGATCAGTCTCGGCCCGTTTCCGCGCGCTTCTTCAGTAACGCAATGCCATGATCGCGTGCGCGCAGCCCAGCAGCAGCAGCGCCAGCGACAATGGGACGTGCAGCATCAGCCATCCATGCAGCCAATGGTGATAGCGTATCTGCCGCCGCAATTGCCGTTCCTCTTCGCAGATGTCTTCTAGATTTTTTACGATGTCGTGCAGCGCAACCGGCAGCAGCGTGCGCAATCCTTCAAATATCCCGGCGGCTTTCAGCCGGTTCGACAGTGCAGGGTTCTGCGCGCGCGCCTGTCGCAGAAACGGCCGCAGGTCGCGACTATAGAAGTTGCACAGCGGAAGTGTGTCGGTTGTCGCGATCGTCGCAGTCGCCGCGGCGGAACGCGCGCCTGCTGCCCGCGGCGCGTCTTGAAAATTCAGTGGACCGCAGGTGGTTTCCACGATCTCATCCGCCTCGGCCAGCAGCTGCCCGCGCACGCGATCGATTTGCTCGAAGATTGTTTCCATCGGAATGCGCGTGGTCATCACCGGCGGCATGTAATGTTGCAGAGCCGCGCCGAATATTCCGCTCAAGACCACGACGATTAGCAGCACCATCAGCACAGTAGTCAGCGGACCGCCGAAACGGAACCCTCCGTGAAATAAAATCAACGGCAGGCTCAACAAACCCAGCCACAAATGGCCGCGCATCCAGGTCTGCGCGCGGCCCAGCCGCCAGACCGGAACTTTCTTCCGCGCGGCCAGCAATCCCGCGAAAATCATGCACAGCGAGCCGGCACTTCCGAACATCAAGCCGATGGCGCTGCCGCCGCTGGGACCCGCCGGAGAAGCCGCCGCGTAAACAACGTAAATCGCCGTCGCCACGCCGAAAATAATCAGCGAAGCGATCAGCCACGCGCGATGTGTACGGTCAATGCGCAAGGTTTCGAGCGTTCCCGTGGTGTAGAATAAATCTTTTAATTTTCGGGCGTGGTGCCCGCGCCTTGCTTCAGCAAGTTCGCGAAAAACTTGCGCGGGTTCACGCGATGCGCCGCGTCATGCGGGCAAGCGTACACACAACTAGGCTCCGCGAAATCAGAACAAAGGTCGCAGGACGTGGCCTTCTGCTTTACCATCGCTTTTTTCTGCCCAGGCATCCCCGGCACGTCGGTGAAAACATTGAACGGGTGCATGTTGATATTTCCGTACGGACAATTCTCCGCGCACAATCCGCAACCGATGCACCAATCCTCGATAATCACTTCCAAAGAATTTCGCCGGCGAATCGAACCCACCGGGCAACCCACCATGCACAACGGATCGAGACACTGCCGGCAGGAAGTGGCCACCAGGTAATGATCGAACCGCAATCCTTCGCGCACCAGGCGCGTCACTCCGTCGTGCGCATCCGCACAAGCCTTCACGCAAGCGTCGCAGCGCGTGCACGCGTCCAGATCGAGCAGCAACAAGCTCTGCGCTTCCATCAGCCCCTGTTTCAGGAAGCTTTCGAGCGGCGTGCTGTTGATCATCACCAGCGTTTCGCGATTCATCTCCATGCGTTCCTGCCCCACGTGCGCCAATTTTTCGCGAATGCCGGGGAACTGCCGCGTCATGCTGGCGAAATCCTCCGCGCTGATGCGCACCACCTCCACATGGTCCAGCGCCGTGCACGTCGCGCTACGAGCGGTTTCCTCCAGCAGCGCCGTTTCGCCGAAATATTCGCCTCGCGAAAGGTACGCCAGCACCATTTCTCCGCCGGCGTGCGTCTGCGAAACTTTCACGAAGCCAATGCGCACGAGATAAAAACTGTCCGCCGCGTCGCCCTGGCGGCAAATCACCTGGCCGGGAGTAAAGCGCAGCAACTCGACTCGCTCGCGCAGGCCCGAGATGAATTCGTCGGTCAATTCCGCGAATACCGGAACGGCGCGCAAATGGGAGTCGAGCGCCCGCTGCCGGTACGATTGATCCAGCTTTGCGCGAAAAGTTTTGTTGCGCTGCATGATGTCCAGCACGTTGCGCAGCATTTCGAACGCAGTGCAGGCGGTTTCCGCGCGCACCGTCGCGGAACGTGGATACAGGCTCATGCAGGTCATTTCGCCGAAGAGGTCGCCGGGACCCAGCATCGCCACCGGATTGTCGTAGCTCAAGTCCATTGGCGCATCAATGTGAATCCAGTGCTGCGCCGTTTCTTCTTCGCGGTGGTCGTTCTGGCGCTGCGTCAGTTTGCTGGAAAGTTTTCCCATAAATCTGCGCACTTTGCCTCTGGTCTTCACGTGCGCCATCGGGCTGGCGATCGAAACTTTCGCTTGGCCGTCCAGGACGTAAAACGCCGTGGATCCGTATTCGCCTTCGCGGCAAATCACCTCGCCGCGTTTGAAATGGCGCCGTACCACGGCGTTGCGGTTCAGGCTCAAGAACGTTCCGGAAACGCCTTCGAAGAACGGCAACTCCTGCAACTCTTCCAGCGAAACTGGCTGGGAATCCGGCGTTCGCGCGATTGCAGTCTGCGTCACAACTTTATTCGTCAGCGCGCCCGTCGGGCAGGAAACCATGCACTCCCCGCACGAAACGCACGAAGATTCGCCCATAGGCTCGTTGTTATCGAACGCGATGCCCGTCGTGGCGCCTTTGCCCATGCGTCCCAGGACAAAATTCTCGCGAATATCGCTGCAGCCGCGAACGCAGCGGTCGCACAGAATGCACGCATCGAAATCCACCGCGATGCTCATGGAAGAGTCGTCGGGGCCGCGACGTGCGGCGCGCGGCGCAAAGCGAGCAACCGTGATCTGTTCGTGCTTGGCCAGCTCCTCCAGTTCGCAATCGCCGGATTGCCGTTCGCGCGCGCACGGGCTGGGATGATCGGACATCAGCAGCTCGATCAAAGTGTGTCGCACGCGTTTCACCCCGTCGGCGGCGGTGTTCACCACCATTCCGGGTTCCACCGAACGAATGCAAGATGCCGTGTACACTCGCGCGCCCACGTCCACCACGCAGACGCGGCAAACGCCGACGGGCTTTTCGTTTTGTTGATGGCAAAGCGTGGGAATCGCGACGTCGTGCATGCGCGCGGCGTCGAATATCGTTGTGCCGGCGGGCACCGAGACTTTTCTTCCGTCAATCGTCAGTTCTACGAGTGGGCTCGCGCTCATGCCCGCACCTGTTTAGCTTTCGCGAAACTCTGCCCGAGGCTTTCGCCGGCTCCCTCACCGCAGCGGCAAACATCCGCGGGACAGCTTCGCTGCAAAATATGTGACTCCACTTCCGCGCGAAAATGTTTCAAGACAGAAGCGATCGGCGCGGGCACCACTTGTCCCAGCCCGCAGATCGAAGTCAGTCGCAGCGCCCCGGAAAGTTCGTCAATTAACGCGATGTCTGCGGCCGAACCTTTTCCTTCGGTCCAGCCCGTCAACATCGCCACTAATTTCTGCGAACCCACGCGGCAGGGTACGCACTTGCCGCAGGATTCGTTGCGGAAGAACTGGGTCGAATTCAGCGCCATATCCAGCATGCAGCGGTCCTCGTCGCACACCACCAGCGCGCCGGAGCCTAGCATCGACCCGGCATCCGCGAGCGATTTGAAATCCAGCCGCACATCCGCCATGGACGCCGGCAAATATCCGGAAGATGGGCCGGAGGGCGCGAACCCTTTCAGTTTTTTTCCGTCCGCGATGCCGCCGCCGTATTTGAAAATCAGCTCCGATACCGGCGTGCCCATCGGCACTTCGTACACGCCGGGACGCACCACGTCGCCGCTCACGCCAATAAATTTCAGCCCGGCCGAGCCGTTCAGGCCCTGCGATTTGTACCAATCCACGCCGCGGAAAAGAATGGTGGGAACATTCGCAAACGTCTCGACGTTATTGATCACCGTCGGCTTGTTCCACAGACCCTGCTGCACGGGGAACGGCGGCTTATTGCGCGGCTCCGCGCGTTTGCCTTCGATCGCTTCCAGTAATGCCGTCTCTTCGCCGCAAATATATCCGCCGGGGCTGACAAATATTTCCAGATCAAATGTAAATTCGCTGCCCAGCACCTGCGCTCCCAGCAGGCCTTTCCGCTCGCAGCGCCGGATTTCTTCCCGGAGTATTCGTTCCTGGTCCCCATATTCATGGCGTATATAAAGGATGCCTTTCTGCGCGCCCGTCAGCAGGCCCGCCAGGATCATTCCTTCGATCACCAGGTGCGGCAAATGCGTAAGTATGAAACGGTCTTTGAATGTGCCTGGCTCGCTTTCATCCGCGTTGCACACGATGAACTTTTCGGGTCCCACCGCCTGGCGCACCAGTTGCCATTTCGATTCGGTGAGGAAGCCCGCTCCGCCCAAGCCGCGCAGACCCGATGCTTTCAACGTTTCAAACGCCCCAGCCCAATCGCGCGATGCAATCAGGCGCTGCACCGTTTGATAATGTTCCCCGTCGCCGTACGGATCAGACGCGCACGGCACGCGGCGATGCACCTGCGAAATTTTCGGCGGCGCGTCTCCCGCGAGTACGTCACCCACCATCGCCGTAATCTGATTTTGCGACAGTCCGGAATAAATATGTTCGTTGATCGCCACTGCCGGCGCTTCGTTGCAGCGGCCCAAGCAGGAAACTCCGCCGATCTTCGCGTCCATATACCCGGCCTGCCGGAAGGATTCTTCCAGTCCCGTTCGTAATCCACGAGCACCGCGCAGATGGCAAGACATATCCTGACAAATGCGCACGTCCGCTTTCGGCGGCGGCGTCAGATGAAAGTGAGGATAGAAGCTGGCCACTCCGTGCAGGCGATACAGCGGCACATCAATTTTTTTGGCAAGAGCTTTCAGCTGATCGGCGGGCAGGTAACCGAACTGGCGCTGAATTTCCCTGAGTTCGTCAAAAATCAAGGCGAAGGAATCCTCACCGGGGAGAGTATTCATTCGCGGCTCCGAAAACAACCATGAGTCTCCGGTGGTGTTGCGTATAGGGACATAAGCACGAGCTTCGCGCGAAAGCCAGCACGCGGTTATTCTTGCGCGAATGGCAGAGAATAATTCGGACTGAATTCATTTGATTTCGATAGTATCCGGTAGTACAAGCTGGCTGATTCGCAGGATTTTGCACTCGACCGGCCTGGTGGCACGGCATCCTGCTCCGCCAAGTTGCCCATGGATACGAAGCTCGCCACAAAACGCCGGCGCCTGGTAATTTCTCCATTTATATTCGCAGCGTTACTCGCGGCCGCTTTTGCGCTCTGCCCAATCGCGCAATCGCAAGAGACGGTAATTCCGCTCTTCGCGTTCGACAGTGCAGCAGGTCAGGCTGGCCAATCAGGCCAAGCTCCGCGCTACACCGGTCCCGGTTCGTGCGCATCCACTACGTGCCATGGCAGCGTCACGCCGCGCACGGATAATCGCGTTCTGCAGAACGAGTACAGCACGTGGATCGTCAAAGACAAGCACTCCAAAGCCTACGCGTCTTTGCAAGGCAATGTCGGAGAGCGCATGGCTGCAATTCTCGGCGTCGGCAAAGCAGAATCCGCGCCGACGTGCCTGGCGTGCCACGCGCTCGACGTTCCCGCCGCACAACGCGCACGCACCTTCGACCTGAGCGAAGGCGTGAGTTGCGAAAGTTGCCACGGCCCCGCCGCTGCATGGCTCGGTCCGCACACCGAGAGCGATTGGACGCATGAAAAATCCGTCGCGGCGGGCATGTACGATACGCGCAACCTCACCAAACGCAGCGAAAAATGCCTCAGCTGCCATCTGGGCAATGCGGAAAAATCCGTTGACCATGAAATGATCGCAGCCGGCCACCCAGACCTTTATTTCGAGCTCGATTCTTTTTCAGCCGTCATGCCGCGCCACTGGAAAGAACCGGGCGAGCCCGGTGAACCGGAGAATAGCGATCCCTGGTACGACGTTCGCGAGTTGACCACCGGCCAAGCGGTGCAGTTGCGCCAATCTCTGCTGCGTCTGGAATCTCGCGCACATGGTAAGTATTGGCCTGAATATTCCGAGCTGCAGTGCTACTCGTGCCATCACAGCCTCACCTCGGCGGAAAACAGCTGGCGGCAAGCGCGCGGTTATTCCGGGCGACGCCCCGGCGATCCGCCCTGGAATCCTTCGCGCTACACAATTTTCCACGAAGTAATTTTTCAAGCAGATGGCGATAGGGCCGAAAAACTGGATTCTGAACTCACGCGCCTCGGCCAATTGATGAGCCAGTTGAATCCCGACCGCGATGCCGTGGCGGCCTCGGCCGATAATTGCGCTCGGCTGGTTAGCGATTTGTCCTCGAAAGTTGGCGCGATGGCGGACGATCCAGCGTCCACTTTGCGCTTGCTGCGGAAAATTGTGGGCGATGCGGACAACATCTCCGCGCAGGGCGAACACGCCGCCGCACAATCTGCCATGGCCGTGCAATCGTTGTTCGTGGCCTACGAGCGCAATGAAAAATTCCGGAATTCCGCCGAGCTGCGCATCGCCATCAGCGCGCTCTTCCAGGATTTGCAGGACCCGTCGGCATACGATCCCGCGCGCTTCGCTGCCAAGTTGCGCCAGGTAAACTCGCTGTTGCCGTAAACCACGATGCCGCGCAAAGTGTCTCTACGAATCCTGAAAAATGTACGCCAAGAACGCCGGGAGGCCTTGCGTGCAAAATTATGACCTTGTGGTGATTGGCTCAGGCCCGGCCGGCGAAAAGGGTGCAGCTCAGGCGGCCTACTTCGGTGAGCGCGTCGCCCTGATAGAATGCGGCGACATCCTTGGCGGCGCGTGCGTCAACACCGGCACCATCCCCAGCAAAATCCTGCGCGAATCCGCGCTGTATTTTTCCGGCATACACCAGCGCGGCTTATACGGCGTGGACTATTCGCTGCGCGAAGGCTTGACCGTCAAGAATTTCATGCATCGCAAGGATGTGGTGGTTGCAACCGAGCGCGAAAAGCTGGCCAAGAATCTCGCGGCTCATGGCATCGAGCTCGTCCGCGGCCTCGCGTCTTTCGAAGATGCCGCCACGATCTCCGTGAAAACATCGCGCGGCGAAAATCTGACGCTGCGCGCGGACGCCGTTCTGATCGCGACCGGCTCCGTCCCGCACCGCGCGCCGGAAATTCCGTTCGATGATGAAGTTATTTTTGATTCGGACTCCATTCTGAAAATGGGCTCGATTCCGCGCAGCTTGGCGGTGGTGGGTGGCGGCGTAATCGGCTGCGAATATGCTTCCATCTTCACCGCGCTGGGCGTGGAAGTGTCGCTGGTGGACGGCCGCGACCGCCTGTTGCCTTTTCTCGATGCCGAAATTTCGGCCTGCCTCCGCGAACGGCTGGCGGATCTGGGCGTGCGGTTTTTCTTCGGCGAGCGCACCACGCAAATCGAGCGGGTGCAAGAAAAAGTGCGCATCACTCTGCAGTCGGGCCAGACTCTTGAAACTGAAGCAGCGCTTTTCGCCGCGGGCCGGCGCGGCGCGGTAGACAAACTGTCGCTGGAAAAAGCGGGCGTCGCGCTCAATAAGCGCGGCTATATCGAAGTGAACGAAAACTACCGCACCGCCGCGCCGCGCGTCTATGCCGCAGGAGACGTGATCGGTTTTCCCGCGCTAGCCTCCACTTCCATGGAGCAAGGCCGCGTGGCCGCCTGCCACGCTTTCGGATTTCAGTACAAGCAGCGTCTGGCTTCCATGCTGCCGATGGGGATTTACACCATCCCTGAAATTTCCGCGGTCGGTGAATCCGAAGAAACCTGCATAGAGAAGGGAATTGAATATGCAGTAGGACGAGCGCGCTACCCCAACAACACGCGGGGCCAGATCGTGGGTGACTTGACCGGATTGCTGAAATTAATTTTCGCCAAGTCCGATCGCCGCCTGCTTGGCGTGCAAATCATCGGCGAAAGCGCCACCGAGTTGATTCATCTGGGAATGATGGCGCTGGAATCGAACATGGCCCTTGATGCGTTCATTGAATTCGTATTCAACTATCCGACGCTTTCTGAAATGTACAAATACGCCGCCTACGACGGCCTGGGAAATCTTTCCGGCCACAAGTTGCGTGAAGGATAGGATTGTGGCAATGGTGTGCGAGATCAAGCCACGCAGCCCGTCGCCCTGTGGGACTGATCACTAATCACTGCCACTCAGTCCGTCGGGTTCCGCGGAAACTTCAAATACGGCAGCCGCACTCCGTCAAGCACAATCTGGTCCGCGCGAATATCCGTCGGCGCTTCAAATCCCGCCGCGCCCCCCGACGTCACATAATCATCCTGATCCACGCCGTCTCCGCTGACGCCCAGCCCACCCACCAGCACGCCATTTATATACAGCGGCTCCGAGCCGGGAAAAAATACCACGCCACTCTGATTGATCTTCGGCCACGCCGCACTCGGCACCTGAAAGCCCTGCGTGCACGCGTTCCCGGTATCCTGCGTGTACAAATTAAAGAACGGACCCGGCGGCGTGCCATCGATCCCCGAAGGAAAGAAAGGCTGCGCGCCGAAACCGATGGTGCGATTCGTCACCGCGGTTCCCAGCGGCACTTCGTTCAGATCCGCTACTTGGCGGTTCATCCCGCTGAAGTAAATCACGTTGCGCGCCTTCGTCGCGGCTACATCAATGCTGAACACGGTTCCATCCGTCATGCGATATAGGCCGATCAACGTTCCGTCCAAGTCGCTCACCGCTATGGTCATTTTCGCGCGCGCGCCGATGGGCAGGCGAATTTGCGCCCGCGTTAAATTGGCCGTGGTCACCGCGCTGTTAACGATTTGCGTCACCTGTGCCGCCGTCAGGCCGCCCACGGGACCATCTGCCGCCGCAATCAGTGCGCCTTCAGGCGGAACTCCGGGGCTAGCCACCGGACCTACCGTAAAATTTGCGGCATCGAAAGTGCCGCTGGTCACGCCGCTGGGCGGTGTCGTCTGATTCACAAATGGCAGCGTGATGCCATTAATGGAAACAATCCCCGGGGCAGGAAAAGCAGGGAACCCGACGCCATCTGTCGCGGCGCTCGGTCCGCTCATCGCGATCATGCCTGCAGCCGCGTATGCGACGTACTCCGCTGTGTCCGGATCCGCGGCCACTACGCCAACGCCGCCCACTTCTTGCCCGTTCTTGAAAATTGGCACGCCGCCGGGATTCACGGCTGTCGCGTCACTATCATTTAAATCTGCTTTGCCCGTGATAATTCCATATCCCGGAGAAGCGCCGGCAATCGTCGTGGCCGGCGGCACGATCGCATCGATGCTCGCTGCCAGATTGCATCCGCGGTTGGTGTTCTCGATGCCGTACAGCGCGGCGTTCGCCGTATTCACAACGCCGGGCGGAAAATGTATCCCGCTGATGAACCGCACCGTGCGCGAAGAAAGCGGAGCCTGATCGTTGCTGAAGAATGCGCCAGTGCGCGCCAGCGCGACCGCCAGATCAGCGGTGGGAATCGCGGCGCCAAAATTTCCCGGCGACGTGGCCGGCGCCGAAGGCCCGACGTACACCGCGAGGATGCGCCCCATCCGATCAACCACGGCGATGGCCATCGCGTCCGATTGCGCTGCGGTCGCCGCGGCCTGCACCACCATCTGCACGTCAGCTTGAGACAAAGTTTGCGTCGCCGGCGGAGGATTTGTGGACGTGCCGTCACTCCCGCTGCCGCTATTTCCTCCACTGCCGCTTCCAGCACCTCCGCAAGCCGCCAGCACCAGGCAAAATGCAACGCCAACCCAAACCCGCAAAACAGCAGGCTTACGCAGCGCACCTCGCAACTTTCCAATTTTCGGCGGAGCCATGACGTTGAGCTATTGGTACCACAGCCGCACATCGTTCTCAATGATTCTGCAAATCAGTTGTGCAATCGTGATTCAATAATGCAAAAATCGGGCACCTGATTTTGTGCGCGGAGCCGCTGCAATATATCCGCCGCCTCCGGAAAAAACTGTGACCGCCAGACGTTTCCAATTTTTTATCGCCGAAACTCACCGGACAGCCGGGGCCTGACGGAATGCGCGATGCGTCCCGCATGTTTTTCTTGCAGCCAGTGAGTCTGTGCTGGCTCGTGAGTTTGTTGTGCGCCGCTCCTACGCTGGGTGCAGGCGTCAACGCGACCATCGCCCCCAGCGCGCTCCAACAATCCGCCGCACAGCAGCGGCTGCCCGGCCAAAGCGCTCCCAAGAAAGCCGCGCTGCAAGGTATCGTACGCGATTCAAACGGAAAGCCGGTCATCGGCGCCACGATGATTTTGCGAAACCTCGCAACGGATCAGAAGTTCGAAAAAGTCAGCGGCTCTCAAGGGGTCTTCCGTTTCATTGACGTCGCTCCCGGCGCTTACGAGCTGAAAATTATTGCTGCGGGCTTCCAGGAATTCATGACTGCTGCTGTGCAGCTGAAACCTGGCGACGATCTCGTCCGCGAAATTGTGCTCGTGGCCATGCCCTCTGCCGCACCCGCGTCGCCGCAGTTTCCCCGGCTCCCCGCAGGAACCACGAATCCGCAGATAGGTTCGCAGCCCGCGCCCCCTCCAACCGTTCCTCCCAACACCATGCAGAATGGGAATCTCGAGCAGACCGGCCAACAACCAGCGCCGGAATCGCTGCCTTCTCCCGATCAGGTCTTCCATCCCGAACCCGATCGCTGGTCCGTCGCCATGCCCGATTGGGATCGCTACGGAATCGGCGGCGAACATCCGTACGTGAAAGGCAGCAAGTGGGATCCTTTCAATCGCAACAAATTGAAAGGTGACGTGCCGATCATCGGCAAACAGACATTTCTGAATCTGACGGCCACAAGCGACACATTTCTCGATGGCCGCCGCCTGCCCACACCCACCGACGTAAGTTCCGCGCGCCCCGGCAGCAGCGATTTTTTCGGCCGGGGCAACCAACTTTTCCTCGATCAAACCTTTGCGTTTTCCTTCGACCTATTTCACGGCGACACCTCTTTCCGTCCGGTGGATTGGCGCATCCGCATCACGCCGGTGATCAGCTTGAATTATCTGGATGTGCAGGAACTGGGCGTCGTCAATGTGGACGTGCGCAAGGGCACCACGCGCCTGGATTCGCATATCGGTTTGCAGGAGGCTTTTGCCGAAGTGAAGCTGCACGATCTGGGCCCGAATTACGATTTCGTTTCTGTGCGCGCCGGCATTCAAGCCTTCAACAGCGACTTTCGCGGCTTTCTGTTTGTCGAAGAGCAGCCTGGCGTGCGTTTCTTCGGCAACCTGGATTCCAATCGGTGGCAATATAACGTCGCGTATTTTAATTTTCTGGAAAAAAACACCAATAGCGGGCTGAATTCCATGGCGCTGCGCAATCAGCAGGTAATCATCGCCAACGCCTATCGCCAGGATTTTCTGTTTCCCGGTTACACCGCCCAGCTAAGCGTACATTACAACAAGGACGATGCCTCGATTCATTACGACGACAATGGTTTTCTCGTCCGCCCCGCGCCCATCGGTGCCGTTTTTTCCAACGGCATGATCCGCCCGCACAGCGTCCACGCCGCGTATCTCGGCTGGACCGGTGACGGCCACATCGGCCCGCTGAATCTGACGCACGCTTTTTACCAGGCTTTCGGCAACGACAGCTTCAACGCCATCGCCGGAAAAGCCGTCACCATCAACGCGCAAATGGCCGCGCTCGAGATTTCCTATGATAAGGATTGGTTCCGCATCAAAAGTTCCCTCTTCTACGCTTCCGGCTCGGCGAATCCTTCCAGCAGTCGCGCGCGAGGATTCGACTCGATTGACGATTTTCCGGAATTTGCCGGCGGCATATTCAGCCTGTGGAACCGCGAAAGCATCCGTTTGACCGGTTCGGGCGTCGCGCTGAATTCGGGCGACAGCCTGCTCCCCGATCTGCGCTCGAATAAAGACGAGGGCCAGGCCAATTTTGTGAATCCCGGAATATTTCTCGCGAATCTGGGCGCCGAGTTTGATTTGACGCCCAAATTGCGTGGCTTCGCCAACGTGAATTACTTGCGTTTTGAGCGCACCGAAACTCTGGAACAGATTCTTTTTCAGTCGCCGATTCACCACTCGATCGGAGTTGATTCCGGTATCGGCGTGCGCTACCGGCCGCCGCTGACCGAAAATTTCTCCATCGCGGCGGGCGCGGCCACATTGATCCCAGGCCAGGGCCTGAAAGACATCTACACGGGAAGAGTGCTGTTTTCAATTTTCACTGATTTGCGGTTCCAGTTTTGAGCGAGCGAAATTGCTAAACCGATTTACACGCGGCTCGACGGACGGTGCCAATGCGCGGAAGCGCAGGCTGCGGCGCGCCTGTGCTGCTTTCGTATTCGCCGCCGCTGCCATCGCTGCTGCCTTGCTGCTCGAAGACCGCTCGCGCGCGCAGTCGCCAGCGCAGCCGCCGCAACAAAGCCTGCTCGGCCAATCCCAATCCGAGGTCGGCCGCAAAAACGCCGGTTGCGTTTCCTGCCACACGAGCACTGACGAGCCCTCCATGCATCCCACCGGCACCGTTCGCCTGGCCTGCGTGGATTGCCACGGCGGCGACGTGACCGCGATACTTCCTTCCGGCACCCAGCCAGGCTCGGCGGAATATCAACAACTCAAAAATCGCGCGCATCCGCAGCCCAGCGATTCCGCGCTAGCAGGAACCTCCGGAAATCCGCCGCGCCTCTATACCAAATGGCTGCACGAGAACTACGCCTACGTGCGCTTCGTCAATCCCGGCGATTTGCGTGTCGCTGCGGAAACCTGCGGCACCGCCGGATGCCACGCCCCGGAAGTTCTAAAAGTAAAAACCAGCATGATGACGCACGGCGGAATGTTGTGGGGCGCGGCGCTCTACAACAACGGCTCATTCCCCTTGAAGAACGCGCGTTTCGGCGAAAGTTATTCCGCAGACGGCCAGCCGCAAGCGCTGCTCACTGTGCCGACACCCACGCCCGAAGAAACGCGCGCAAAAGGCGTCGTGCCGGAACTGACGCCTCTGGAACGCTGGGAAATATCGCAGCCCGGGAACGTTCTGCGGGTTTTCGAACGCGGCGGGGAAAAAAAAGGTGAAATCGGCAATCCCAATCGCGAGGAAGAATCCGGCCGCCCCGACGACAAACTCGGCGAGCGCGGCTTCGGCACGTTGCTGCGCACCGATCCCGTTTTCCTAGGCCTGCAGAAAACGCGCCTGCTCGATCCGTTGCTTTCACTGCCCGGCACGAATGACGAGCCCGGCGATTATCGCGGCAGCGGCTGCACCGCCTGTCACGTGGTTTACGCCAACGACCGCTCGCCGCAACATTCCGGCCCCTACGCGCGCTTCGGCCATCTCGGCGAAAGCGCCACCACCGATCCCACCATCCCGAAAAATGAATCGGGCCATCCAATCCGCCACAGCTTCACGCGCGCTATCCCTTCCAGCCAATGCATGATTTGCCATGTCCATCCCGGCACGAATATGGAAACTACTTATTTTGGCTACACCTGGTGGGACAATGAAGCCGACGGCGCCGCGATGTATCCGCGCCAGCAGCACAATCCCACCGAAGAAGAAAAATACCAAGTTGCGCTGCGCAATCCTGAGGGTGCAGCGGCGCGCGGCCTGTGGTCCGATCCAAAATTTCTCGAAAAACTGGGCAGCCCGGAATTTAACGCGCAGCTCAACCAGACTCAATTCGCCGATTTCCACAGCCACGGCTGGGTTTTTCGCGCCGTTTACAAACGCGACCGCCAGGGCAATCTCCTCGATCCCGAAAATAAAATCGTCAGCCCCAAGGATCCCGATAAATTCAAAAAAGCGGTGCACCTCGCGGATATTCACCTCGAAAAAGGCATGCACTGCGTGGATTGCCATTTCGAGCAGGATTCGCACGGCAACGGCAAGCTCTACGCCGAACCGCGCGCCGCCGTCGAACTCGACTGCGTTGATTGTCACGGCACGATTGACGCCCGCGCGACTCTGGTTTCTTCTGGCGCTGCGTCTCCCGCTGGCGGCACACATTTTGACGCGCTGCGCACCCCCTGGAACACGCGCCGCTTCGAATCTCGCGACGGTAAGCTTTTCCAGCGCAGCATGGTTGAGCCGGAAAAAGAATGGGAGGTCGTGCAGACCCTCGACACCATCACTCCCGGCAACGATCACTACAGCGAAAAATCGCGCTGGGCGAAAACCATTCGCGCCGACGGCAAATCCTGGGGCGACGTTCCCGCAGATTCATCGCAACTCGCGCACGCCAATAGCCGCATGACTTGCTACGCCTGCCACACCTCCTGGACGCCCAATTGTTTCGGCTGCCATCTCTCGATGACCGCCAATCAGCGCAAGCCGATGCTGCACAACGAAGGTCTCCTCACGCGCAATTGGACCGCCTACAATTTTCAGGTTCTGCGCGACGATGGCTTCATGCTCGGCATTGACGGCACCGTCACCGGCCATCGCATCGCGCCGGTGCGCTCGTCCTGCGCGATCCTGGTCAGCTCGCAAAATCAGAATCGCGATTGGCTCTACTACATGCAGCAAACCGTTTCCGCCGAAGGTCTCAGCGGCACTGCGTTCAGCACTTTTGTTCCGCACACTGTGCGCGCCAAGGAGACCAAGGCCTGCGACGATTGCCACATTTCCGATCGCAACGACAACAACGCCTGGATGGCGCAAGTGCTGCTGCAGGGCACGAACTTGCTGAACTTCATGGGCCGCTACATTTATGTCGCCGATGGCGCGAAGGGATTCGACGCTGTGGTCGTCGCCGAACACGATGAGCCTCCCGCGATCATCGGCAGCTATTTGCAACGCGTCGCTTACGCGCAGGATTTTCAGCGGCACGTAGCGCGCGGCCGCGAGCTGCAGGAGGCCTACCACCACCTCGGCAACGTTCTGGATTTGCAGCTGCGCGGCGAATATCTCTATGCCGCGCTCGGCAAAGGCGGCTTCCGGGTGTACGACGTCGCGAACGTTGATAACAAGAATTTCTCCGAGCGCACCATCACCGCTCCGGTTTCTCCGCTCGGCCAACGCCTTTACGTCAGCACGAAATATGCCACGGCGGTCGCCAGTCCCTCGACGCAAGCTCTCGATCCCGCGCGTTCGCGCAAACCAGTGAACGAAGAGCAAGCCATCCATCCGCTTTACGCTTACCTATATGTTGCGGACAAATACGAAGGCCTGGTTGTGGTCGGCGATCCCGATCCCAAAAGCAAATCGCCCGGAGTCAGCACGCTGCTCGACGGCGATCCGCGCAATAATTTTCTGAAGCGCGCGCTAGCGTTCAATCCGGATGGAATCCTCAACGGCGCGCGGCGCATCAACATCGCCGGAACCTACGCTTACATGCTGTGCGATCGCGGCCTGGTGGTTGTGGATCTGAATGATCCGCTGAAGCCGCGCATCGCTGCGGAAATCAGCGCACCACAACTAAACGAGCCGCGCGGAATAGCGATCCAATTTCGCTACGCGTTTGTCGTCGATCGCGACGGCCTGAAAGTTCTCGATGTTTCGCAACTCGACCATCCGCGCGTTGTGCCGAACGCGGTCGTCTCTCTCGCGGACGCGCGCAATATCTACGTCGCGCGCACCTACGCCTACGTCGCAGCTGGAAAACAAGGCGTCGCGATCGTGGACGTCGAAAAGCCAGAGCAACCGCGCCTCGATCAGATGTTCACCGGCGATGGAAAGATCAACGACGCGCAAGACATCAAGATCGGCATGGTCGATGCCAGCGCCTTCGCATTCGTCGCCGATGGCCGCAACGGTCTGCGCGTGCTACAAATATTGTCGCCGGAGGATTCGCCCAACTCCTACGGCTTCAGCCCGCGCCCCACGCCCAAGTTAATCGCCACCTACAGGACCGCTGGCCCAGCGCTCGCCGTATCCAAGGGCATCGACCGCGATCGCGCCGTGGACGAAAGCGGCAATCAGATCGCCGTCTTCGGCCGCCGCGGCGCCCGCCCCTTCAATCGCGAAGAAGCCTCGCGCCTGTTCCTGCACAATGGCGCGCCGTACACGGTCCCCGACGAGCCACCTAACAAGCCCCGCGCTATTGCAACCCGCGCCGCGTCGCAATCAGGTTCCAATACTGCGCCGCGCTGACACTCCACGGACACCACGCCGACCAGCCGCAATTCGAAATGTGCGATGGGAATTGAAAAAGTTGGTGGGCCCGCTAGGATTCGAACCTGGGGCCAACGGTGAACTCTAGAAACGCAGCGACTTCCTCCCGGAAATGAGCGACTAAGCAGGAGTGACCAGCCAAGATGGCGTCCGGCTGTCTCAAAACCCTCTGCGTCTTCGGGGGCGTTCCCTGGCACGAAATCTCCTGGAATCACTGTAAAAACGTTAAGGCCCGAGCGGTTGGGCGTGCCCGCTGCGGAGTGTGGCGTGAAGGTTTGTTAGCCGGTCGTACGAGTCGCGCGTAAGAAAAAGGAAAGGAGTAAACTCGTGCGATGAGGGAGAAGGTCACCCTGAATGTGAACGGCCGGCAGCACCTTGTGGAAGTCGATCCAGAAACGCCGCTGCTGTTTGTTCTGAATGACGAACTCGGGCTGCGTGGACCTCGATTCGGATGTGGAATGGCTCAGTGCGGAGCCTGCACTGTAATCATGCGCGGTCAGGTCGTGCGATCGTGCGTGATTCCGGTGAGTGCGGTTGGTCGAGACGAAATCACAACGCTGGAAGGCTTGGGCACGCCAGAACAGCTTCACCCACTTCAGCAAGCGTTTATCGAGGAAGGCGCGGCCCAATGCGGTTTCTGTCTCAGCGGCGTAATTCTTACGGCGAAAGCCGTTCTCGATGTAAGGCCCGACGCCTCTGATCAAGAGATTCGCGATGCGTTGGGTGGCGTTTTATGCCGCTGCTTCACGCACGTTCGCATGTTGCGAGCAATTCGAAAATACGCTGAGGCAATACGAACGTGATTTTGCTCCGGCGTGACTTTCTAAAGTGTTGCGGTACTCTGATTGTCAGTTTCAGTTCTGGGCCGCTGAGTCTGCCATCCGCGCAAGGTCAAGGTCCCTTCGGCACCCATCGCTCCCACATTGATCCCGAGAAGCTCGATTCTTGGTTAGCCGTCGGCGACGATGGGGCGATCACCGCATTTACGGGGAAATGTGATTTTGGGCAGGGCATTCTTACAGTTCAATCCCAGCTCGTCGCGGAGGAGTTGTGCGTTCCGATTGCCCGCGTCAAGCTCATCCAGTGCGATACATCTATTTGCCCGGATCAGGGAACGACGTCCGGAAGTCAGTCAACTCCGACGAACTTTAACTCGGAAAATCTCGCGCTCGCGGCGGCCACAGCTAGGGAAGCGCTGTTGAGTCTGGCTGCTAAGAAATTCGGAGAGCCGGTTGAGAATCTCACGGTGGCGGACGGCGTAATCACGGGCGCGATGGGGCGCCACGTCAGGTACGAGGAACTTATCGGAAACAAGCATTTCAATCTTCCCCTGAGCGCGACGGCGAAGCGGCGATCCGCTGCAGATTGGAAGGTGCTGGGCAAACCAATTCCTTCCTTGGATAGAACCGCCCTGATGACCGGTCAATTCGAATTCGTTCACAATGTCCGAGTACCCGGAATGTTGCACGGGCGCGTCGTGCGGCCCCCGGAAATGGGCGCGACCGTCGCCCATGTAGACGAACAATCGGTGCGAAATATTCGAGGTCTCGTGAAGGTAGTGGTGCGCAAGGATTTTGTTGGCGTCGTTGCCGAGACGCAGCACGAGGCAACACTCGCGGCCCGTCAGCTGGCGGTTAAGTGGAATCCCGGCCCCGAACTACCGACGCAGAAGGATTTCTTCGACCATCTTCAGAAGCAGCCGGCACGCGACTCTCTCAGCGTTGACTCTCAGGACGTTGATGCTCGGCTCGCTGACGCTAGCAGCATCATTCGGGCGCGATACACATATCCGTACCAGATGCATGGATCAGTTGGCGCATCGTGCGCGGTGGCCGACGTTAAGCCGGAGAATACAACAGTATGGTCTGCGACACAGTCGGCTTATCCGACAAGGAGCATCGTCGCAAAGCTCCTGAATATGCCGCTTGATAAAGTGCGCGTGATCTACGTGCGAGGATCGGGGTGCTACGGACTGAATGGCGCCGATGCGGTGTCCTTTGATGCCGCGATACTTTCCCACGCGGTGGGAAAGCCGGTGCGCCTCCAGTTCTCCCGGCAGGACGAAATGATGTGGGAGAACTTAGGTTCAGCCTGCACGGTGCAGCTTCGTGCCGGCCTTGCGCGCGATGGACAGATTGTCGCCTGGGATCGAGAAGACTGGGTCGCCTCGATGGGCAATCGGCCAGGCTACGATCAGCCGGGAAACGTTATTACGGGCATGCTGTTGGGATATGAACCCGAGTTGCCCGAGCCCCGCGCTGCCAAGCCGCCTGCCGGCAAGCTTCGCAACCAGAGCAATACGGTGCCATCGTACTTCGCAGGATGCATTGCCGGGAGCTGTGGTGGCGACGGAACCATTCGTAGTGAACGGGCCCTGACTCATACCGTGCGCTCACCGTTTTTCACTGGGCCACTCCGCTCACCTTTGCGGATTCAAAATACGTTCGCCAACGAATGCTTCATGGACGAGTTGTGTACCCACGCAAATGCCGACCCTGTGGCCTTCAGGCTGCTGCATCTTCAAAACTCACGAGTCATCGGCGTTCTCAAGGCTGCCGCGGAAGCAGCGAGTTGGCAACCGCGCTCTTCACCGAAGCCGGGCATCTCTCGAGTGGGAACTGTAAGCGGACGTGGTATCGCCTGCGTTGCCTATGAAGGGAACAACGGCTATGCTGCGCTTGTTGCCGAAGTGGACGTAGATCTGGAAACTGGGACGGTCCGGCCACGGCGCTTCGTAGTTGCGTTGGACTGTGGTCCTATCTCCAACCCTGATGGTCTGCGAAATCAGATTGAAGGGGGAATTCTGCAAGGAATGAGCCGCGCGTTGGTGGAAGAAGTTACATGGGACAACAGGCGCGTCACCTCTGTTGATTGGGAGACTTATAAGAGTTTGTATCTTGATTACGACATGCCCACGGTGGAGACGGTTTTTGTGGCGCCTCCCGATGTGTCCGCAACCGGCGCGGGCGAGACTGCAATCACAGTCACTCCTGCCGCAATCGGAAACGCTATTTTCGATGCGACGCGCGCCCGCCTTCGGGAGGTGCCGTTTACTCCGCAGCGGGTCAGAGCTGCGCTGATTAAGAGTGCCCATAGTGGCGAGAGCGTATGAAGCATCGAGAGTCCATCGTGTCTCGCTTAGCTGTCGCCGCAACCTATGGCTCCCTATCGCTGCTGATTTTATGGGTTGCCAATCAAGGAGTGGAACATGCCAGCGCGCAAGTCGCCCGTGAGGTTGTGTCACCAGACGATGTCGCCGCCGCTGCGGCCTTCGAAGCAATTGTTCCCGTGCTTCGCCACCCTCGCTGTATGAATTGTCATTCCAGTGGAGACTTTCCTCGCCAGGGTGACGACAGCCATCGCCACACAATGGATATTCGCCGTGGAGACGGACAGGGAATAAATTCCGTCAGATGCAGCAGCTGTCATCAGGATCATAATCTCGCGGGCCTGCACATGCCTCCGGGAGCGCCTGGTTGGCATCTGCCCTCTCCGGCGATGCCGATGATCTGGGAGGAGCTGACGGACCACCAATTGTGTGAGCTACTCAAAGATCCCCAGCAGAACGGTCATCGTACGCCCCAGCAGATTGTGGAGCACATGCACACGCCCCTTGTAATGTGGGGTTGGAGCCCTGGCGACGGCCGCTCTCCAGTTCCCATGCCTCAGCATGACTTCTTTGCGAAAGCGGAGGACTGGGCTGCCAAAGGAGCGGCATGTCCCGCGGGCGCAGGTGCCGGAATGACTTCCGGACACTTTGCCGTCGATACTTCCAGTCTCGCTTATCTGGTACAACGAGGGACGAACTAGGGGACGGTATCAGTCGGATAGTCGGATCGACGCCTCGATTCGACGATTCTCGGTCGCTAGTCTCCCTGGTTGCAAAGACATTATTCCCGTCACATAATCTTGAGGTTGATTCAGCGCGATTTTTGCGTGCGTTCACTGTCAGCCAATTTGTCTTACAGAACCTGGCGCTCCATTTTTCAGACGACAACCCTTCGCAGCCCGGTCCGGTAGTAGAGCAAGGAGGCATCGCTTGATTTCATTCACAGTTAATGGGAAGGCAGTCAGCGTGGCGGACCCCCCTTCGACGCCGCTGCTCTGGGTGATTCGCGATTCACTGAAACTTACCGGCACTAAATACGGATGCGGGGTGGCGCAATGCGGCGCTTGCACCGTTCACATTGATGGCGAAGCCGTTCGGTCATGTGTCGCTCCCGTTTCGCGGGCCGAAGGAAAGAAGATCACGACTATCGAAGGTATTTCCCCCGATCTTACGCATCCGCTTCAACTGGCTTGGATCGAAATTGACGTTCCGCAATGCGGATACTGCCAATCGGGGCAGATCATGAGCGCAGCAGTTTTGCTTGCGGAAAATTCCAAACCGAGTGACAGCGACATCGACGAAGCAATGTCCGGGAACATTTGCCGTTGCGGCACCTATCCGCGCATTCGGGCCGCCATTCACCGCGCTGCGGAAATCAAAGCGCAGCGGAGTGCGAAATGAGCGTGCCGACGAAAATGGAACGGCGCGATTTCCTGAAAACAGGAGCCGCAATCAGCGGAGGCTTTCTGCTGAATCTCTATCTCCCGCATGGGGCCCCGGCGCGCGCCGCCCAATCAACAAGCCAGCCTGCAGCGTTGAATGCATTCGTGCACATCGGCAGCGATGACTTGGTGACGGTGATCTCGAACCATTCCGAAATGGGTCAGGGAATTTACACTTCGCTGCCCATGTTGATCGCTGAAGAGCTTGAGGCCGACTGGAGCAAGATTCGCGTGCAATCCTCTCCCGTGGCCGCCGTGTATAACCATACGGTCTTCGGCGTCATGATGACCGGCGGAAGCACGACGACCAATTCTGAATATGACCGTTTCCGCCAAATGGGCGCGATGGCTCGCGTGATGCTCATTTCCGCCGCCGCTCAGGAGTGGGGAGTTGATGCGCAAAGCTGCCGCGCGGTAAAAGGATACGTGGTTCACTCAGGCAGCGGGCGGCGCGCATCGTTCGGAAGCCTTGCGGAGGCTGCTTCGAAGCTGGAGCCTCCTAAAGATGTCACGCTGAAAGATCCGAAGGATTTCACCATCATCGGAAAATCTACGCGTCGCCTAGACACTCCTGCGAAAACCAATGGCACCGCGCAATTTGGGCTCGACGTTTATATTCCAGGGATGGTTACTGCAGTAGTCGCGCGCTCGCCCGTTTTCGGCGGGAAAGTTTCGAGCTTCAATGCGGACAAAGCAAAAGAGATTCCTGGCGTTGTGAATGTGCTGGAAGTTCCATCCGGTGTGGCCGTCATCGCCAATGGTTTTTGGCCGGCGAAGCTCGGGCGAGAGAAACTCGAAATAGTTTGGGATGAAGGCCCGGGCGCGAGCATTTCCACCGCCGGGATGCGCGAGCAGTACGCAACGCTGGCGAAGACTCCCGGAGCGCTTGCTCGCAAGGTGGGCGACCCCGCCACTGCTTTGGCTGGAGCGGCGAAAACGATCACTGCTGAGTACGAAGTTCCGTACCTTTCGCATTCGATGATGGAGCCCCTCAACACCGTCGTAGATTTGCGCGACGATCATTGCGAAATCTGGACCGGCACTCAGTTTCAAACCGGTGATCGCGCCGCGGCTGCAGCCGCCGCAGGCCTCAAGCCCGAGCAAGTGGAGATTCACACCACTCTTCTCGGCGGCGGTTTTGGGCGCCGGGCCAATCCCGCTTCCGATTTCGTGTCCGAAGCCGTCCACGTAGCCAAAGTGGCAAAAGCTCCGGTGAAAGTGGTGTGGACTCGTGAAGACGACATACGCGGCGGTTGGTATCGCCCCATGTGGTACGACCATTTTGCGGCGGGACTGGATGCCAGCGGCAATCCTGTGGCATGGACACACACAATTGTGGGTCAGTCGATTTTCGACGGAACCATGTTCGCCAGTTTCGGAATCAAGAACGGGATTGACGCGGCATCCGTGGAAGGCGCGGCGGACATCATATACTCGATTCCGAATATTCAAGTGGATTTGCACACTCCAAAGAATGAAGTGCCGGTGCAATGGTGGCGCTCCGTAGGACACTCGCACACTGGCTTTTCGGTGGAGGCGTTTTTGGATGAAGTCGCTCACGCCGGCGGAAAAGATCCTTATCAACTTCGCCGTACTCTGCTGGCCAACGAGCCGCGGATGCTTGCCGTCCTGGATCTTGCAGCGGAAAAAGCGCACTGGGGCGGACCGCTTCCCGATGGCCACGCTCGGGGGGTCGCCACGCATTTTTCTTTCGATAGTTACGTGGCGCAGGTCGCGGAAGTATCGGTGGAAAAGGACGGGCGAGTAACAGTCCACCGCATCGTCGCTGCCGTAGATTGCGGGCGTACCGTCAACCCGGATACCGTAAAGGCGCAACTGGAAGGTGGCATTATTTTTGGACTCACGGCCGCGCTAAAAACAGAAATCACTTTGGCCAAGGGCCGCGTGCAACAGCGCAATTTCCACGATTATCCAATGGTGCGGATGTTTGAGTCGCCGGAAATTGAAGTCTATATCGTTCCGAGCACGGAGAAGCCCACCGGTGTGGGAGAGCCCGGCGTGCCGCCGGTTGCGCCAGCGGTCGCGAATGCAATTTTCGCTGCCAGCGGCAAACGTGTGCGGCGTCTTCCGATCAAGGCTGAAGATTTGCGTTCCGTATGAACGATTATTGCGAGGATTCGAAGATGCCGAATATCACAAAATGGCAGATTCTAGCGGCGCTGCTCCTGGTGGGAATCGCAGGCGCGTCATTCGCAGCATGGTCCCAGCGATCCGCATTTGCGAATGGGAGTCAGCGCTCGTTTGTTGCGACAGTTGCAGCAGCCTCTCCAGACGACGCGGCGGCGCAGGCGGCATTTGGACGCGCCTACCCCGTTTTCGTTTCGCCGCGCTGCCAGAATTGCCATCCATCGGGCGACGCTCCGCTGCAAGGCGACGACAGTCATGTGCATGCACAAAATGTAAAGCGGGGCACTGATGGTCATGGGGTATACGGGATGAGGTGTCAAACGTGCCACCAGGGCGCGAATCTTCCGGGCGCGAACATGCCTCCGGGGAATCCGAAATGGGGGTTGCCGCCTCCACAAATGAAAATGGTTTTTGTGGGCAGGACTTCCGGAGAGCTTTGCCGCCAACTGAAGGACCCGAAGCAGAACGGCGGCCGCAGTCTCGCGCAAATCCTCACGCACGTTTCTACCGACGATCTTGTTGGCTGGGGCTGGAATCCGGGTGACGGACGTACATCGCCTCCGCTCAACCGCCCGGATTTTGTCGCTGCGATGCAGGAATGGGTGAATGACGGCGCTGGCTGCCCAAAGTAGATCGGGAACACTCCATCGAAAACATTGCTGACTTTGCCAAGCGAGCGAAATTACCTTGGAAGCTCTTGTTCCCACACGATTGAATCTTCCATGCGAATCGGAAGGTTGCGAACGGAGCGGTTCGTTCACGGTCCGGACTCCGATCGCTTGACAAAGTATTGATTCAACGTCAACGGACAACCAATTACTGGGCCGCTTACGTTCCGAGCCCTTGGTTGCCGCGAAGTGCGCTAATAAGGACTCCGCCCGCTCCTCTTGGGTCTTGACACGAATTTATATTTCTGCAACTATCGAAATACTACCATGAACTCATCTGGTAAGAAAAACTCAGAACAGGTCGCCAAATTCGCCGATATGTTCTCGGCGATGGGCACCGAGCCGCGTCTTCGAATCATGCAGTTGCTCCTATCAGCGCATCCCGAGGGATTAGTCGTAGGCGAAATCCAATCGGAGCTCGAGATCCCGAACTCCACGCTATCGCATCACCTCGATAAGCTGAGAAACGAGGGTCTCGTTCTCGTGAGCCGCGAAAGCACATTCCTGCGCTACTCCGCGAATACCGACGCGCTGCAAGAGGTTCTGCAATTTCTATATGCGGAATGCTGCACCCGAAATAAAGCGATATCGCCTCGAGACGTTATCCAAATCTGCAAGTAGGAAGCCTTCATGCCGGACACAAATATGAAAGATGCGGTGAAAGAAAAATACGGAAGTGCGGCACTGCGCGTAACAGCCGGTGGTAGTTCGTGCTGTGGCGCGGCGCCGGCAAGTAGTTGCGGCTGTGACCCGATAACTTCGAACCTGTACGATGCTGCGCAGTCCGGCCAGATTCCCGCCGAAGCGATGCTCGCTTCGCTCGGCTGCGGAAATCCCACGGCGCTCGCGAAACTCAACGCCGGCGAAACCGTTCTTGACCTCGGTTCAGGCGGCGGCATCGACGTGCTGCTTTCCGCGCGCCGCGTTGGTCCCACTGGTAAGGCCTACGGCCTCGACATGACCGACGAAATGCTCGCGCTCGCCAACGCGAACAAGAAAAAAGCCGGAGTCGATAACGTCGAATTTCTGAAAGGCGAAATCGAGCACATCCCGCTGCCGGATAACTCCGTCGATGTCGTCATCTCGAATTGCGTGATCAATCTTTCGTCCGATAAAGATGCGGTCCTCCGCGAAGCTTTTCGCGTGCTGAAACCAGGCGGCCGCTTCGCCGTCTCCGACGTTGTGACGCGCGGCGAAATGCTTCCCGAAATTCGCCAAAGCGTTCTCCTCTGGGTCGGATGCATCGCGGGCGCTCTCGAAGAAAACGATTATCTCCGCAAACTCCAGGACGCTGGATTTGCGGAAGCCGAAGTTGAACCCACGCGCATTTATCGCGTCGAAGACGCCCGCGAATTTCTTTCCGGCCAAGGTTTCGACGTTGACGCCATCGCTCCGCAGGTGGATGGCAAATTCTTCAGCGCCTTCATCCGCGCCACAAAACCGGCATCCGAGGCCAAACCCGGCCGCAGCTAGCACGCGGAGATGCTCATGTCCCAACACTTCAACGTGTTGTTCCTCTGCACTGGAAATTCCGCGCGTTCTATCATGGCCGAGGCCATCCTCAACGGTAAACGCAGCCCGAATTTCACCGCCTACAGCGCAGGAAGTATGCCTTCCGGCACCGTGCGCCCTGAAGCCCTCAAACAGCTCCATGCCGCAAATCTTCCTACCGAAGGTGCGCGCAGTAAAAGCTGGGAGGAATTTTCCAAGCCCGATGCCCCGGAAATGAATTTCGTTTTCACGGTTTGCGACAACGCCGCGAAAGAAGCCTGCCCCATCTGGCCCGGCCAGCCCATGACGGCACACTGGGGCATTCCCGACCCAGCCGCAGTTACCGGTACGCCGGAAGAAATCGCTCGCGCGTTTAGAGCCGCGTTTGTCACGCTGGGCCGCAGAATCAATCTGTTCGTCAGCCTGCCCCTCGCCAGCCTCGACTCGCTCGCCATCAAAAAAGAAATCGATCGCATCGGGCGCCAATGACGCACACTCTTCCGCGAAGAATCGTGTCGGAGTTCATCGGCACCGGATTTTTGGTCGCCGCCGTGGTTGGCTCCGGAATCATGGGCGAACGTCTCGCGGGTGGCAACGTCGCGATCGCGCTTCTCGCCAACACCATAGCCACCGGTGCGGCGCTTGCCGCCTTAATTCTCACTTTCGGACCAATCTCGGGCGCGCATTTGAATCCTGCCGTCACTATCGCCGACGCCATCGAGAGCGGCGTGTCGTGGACCGTGGCCGCTTGCTACGTCCCCGCGCAGTGCGCCGGAGCGATCTGCGGCGCAATCGCCGCGCACCTGATGTTCGGCCTCCCCGCTATAGCGGTATCTCATCATGCGCGGAGCGGTTCGGCTCAGGTATTCAGCGAGTTCGTCGCAACTTTCGGATTACTCTGCGTCATCTGGGGCTGCTCGCGCCAGCGCCCGGGCGCAGTCCCGTTCGGTGTTCCGTTCGCCGTCGCCGCCTACATCACCGCCGCCTACTGGTTTACATCCTCAACATCGTTTGCAAATCCAGCCGTCACCATCGCGCGCTCGCTCTCCGATACATTCGCGGGAATTCGCCCCCCCGACGTGCCAGCATTCGTCGCGGCGCAACTCGCCGGCGCACTCGCGGCAACGCTGCTATTCCGCTGGCTCGTCCCGCGCCTCGCCACCACAGCCAAATCAATTCTCGTCTCGCACTAAAAATCGGCGCGCGCGGAGCACACAAAAAAGAAGGCGCGAACCAACGGCTCGCGCCTTCCCTCGTTCAACTGCCTAGCCTGCGGCTAGCACCCGTTGCAGGAAGCACAACAATCGGCTGAATCGCAGCACGCTGCGTTCGCCGCCTGCACCGCTCCTGCAAAACCGAGCGCAATCACTGCCATCAACACAACTGCTCTAATCTTCTTCATGGATTTTCTCCTTTGAGAAATCAAATGTGGTTTTGTCGACCGATGGCAATGCCACCGGCAGGGCCACCACGGCAAATTTCAGGCGTGATTTCTAGATGCGAAGCAGCTGAGTTTCCAGGAGCGTGTCTCTGCCGCTGTGCCAGACGCGTGGAACAAATTCCGCGGGATGAAAGAATCGAATTCTAGCCAGATTGAAATCGGACGCCAGAACGAAATCGCTCGCCGGAGCGATGTGCATCGCCACTGCCTCGGACTTCGAAGCGACCGTAACTTCCACTGGACAGCACGACATCCCGCCGCCGCGAACCGGCTTCGGCTCATTTGGTTCCGCCGGAGCGTTGCCGCCGAAATGATGAGGGCAATTCGGCAGGTCCGCCATCACGCCCGGCTGATTTGGTTCGGCTGAGTTTTCGTGCATGAAAGGCGCGCTGCTCGCGCCAGAACTCGCGAGGATTGGAACCGTGCAGCCCACAAGGCACGCCAGCACGCCCATCCACAGCGAAACCCCGGTGGCCACGACCGAGCGGAAGGTGAGAAGCGGCAAACGCATCAAATCCAGCCTATACTCCTCAACGCCTCAAAACAATTTGTTTTGCACGTCGCTCGCGACGGGATCGCTGTTGCCACGACTAACGACTGACAGGTTGGGCGACCGCTCGTCCAGAAATGTTTGGGTTCTGCCGCACCCCACGAGTATGGGAAAATAATAACGAGCCACGATCGATGTTTGACTCCCGAGTATTTCAGCTAACCCGAACGAGAGGGACACATGAGCAACGTGAGGCTGCTGGTGGGAACACGGAAGGGTGCATTCATCCTGACGTCCGACGGCAAGCGCGAACACTGGGATGTAAGCGGCCCATATTTTGCCGGATGGGAGATCTACCACCTCAAGGGCTCGCCCGTTGACCCAAATCGCCTGTATGCATCGCAGTCGAGCGGCTGGTTTGGGCAAGTAATCCAGCGCTCAAGCGACGGCGGCAAGACTTGGGAAACTCCCGGCGGGGAGGTGATGCCGAGGCCGGATGCCCCGCCTGCAGGGCAGAGCAATAAATTCGTCTACGACACTTCTAAGGCCACCGGCAAGCCCCTCACCACTCACCAGTGGTACGACGGCACACAGCATCCCTGGGAGTTTAAGCGCGTCTGGCACCTCGAACCGTCGCTTACGGATCCGGACGATGTCTATGCCGGTGTAGAGGACGCCGCATTGTTTCGCACCACAGATGGCGCTCATACCTGGAAGGAGGTTGCGGGACTCCGCGGCCACGGTACGGGTCCGATGTGGCAACCCGGCGCCGGCGGCTTGTGTTTGCATACGATTATTCTGGATCCAAAGGACGCGAAGCGGATGTTCATCGCCATCTCGGGGGCGGGCGCGTTCCGTACCGACGACGGCGGCACGACGTGGCGGCCGATCAACCGTGGCCTGCGCTCTGCGTATATTCCCGACCCGAATGCCGAAATCGGCCACTGCGTTCACCATATCGCCATGCACCCCGCTCGTCCCGGCGTCTTGTTCATGCAGAAACATTGGGACGTCATGCGCAGTGACAACGCGGGAGACTCCTGGCAGGAAGTCAGCGGAAATCTTCCCAGCGACTTTGGCTTCGTGATCGATGTTCACGCGCACGAGCCGGAAACCATTTACGTCGTGCCCATTAAGAGCGACGGAGAGCACTTCGTGCCGGATGGCAAGCTGCGCGTTTACCGCAGCCGCAATGGCGGAAACGAGTGGGAGGCGCTCACCAAAGGTCTGCCGCAAACCAACTGCTACGTCAACGTACTCCGCGATGCCATGGCCGTGGATTCACTCGATAAATGCGGCGTTTATTTCGGCACCACCGGCGGGCAAGTTTACGCATCCGCCGATGCCGGAGACACGTGGTCGCCCATTGTGCGTGATCTTCCAACCGTGCTTTCGGTTGAGGTTCAGACGCTGCCATGATTCGCGTCGTTCTCCCTCCGCACCTCCGCGGGCTCGCGCGCATCAGCGGCGAAGTCGAACTCGACCTTCAGGCGCCCGTCACACAGCGCTCCGTCGTTGACGCGCTCGAAAGTCGCTACCCGGTGCTGTGCGGTACGATCCGCGATCACGTCACGCAAACCCGTCGGCCGTTCCTGCGTTTCTTCGCCTGTGGCGAGGACCTTTCCCATGAGCAGCCGGACACCCCATTGCCCGACGCGGTCGTATCGGGAACGGAACCGCTGCTCATTGTCGGCGCAATCGCCGGTGGCTGAAGACTCTGCGGAATGATTACAGCGCTTGCAGGAGCAAGCCGTTTAGGCAAAATGCGAAAGCTAGAAGACGTGCCTTCCAAGCTTCTGTTCTTCTGATAATCCCATTCCACTCGCATCTGAGACTGCTGCGCCTATCGGGCCATGGTTCGTGTTGTTGATATCCAACGCGCAAGCTCTGCAAGCGGAGCCGGGAATTCTGGGGCAACACATCGCTGTAAACACCAACGCCCCGTCGGCACGGCTTGCCAACGGGGCGTCACGCACATTGCCAACTACGAGATCGGCAGCCGGTCCATGCCAACGTGGGTGCCATTTAAGCTGCTGTCCAGGTACAAAGTTGTGTTGAGCGCCTTCACGTAGAGTGCTTCCACACTGCGGCCGTCTCCAGCCTTCCGCACCATCAACACGCTCTGGCTCGCCGCTCGATTCGCCGGCACTTCGTGAACCCGGACATTCACGTTCTGTCCGCTGCCGTGGAGCGTCACCACTCGGTTCTCTCCCTCGGACTTCACTGAAACGAAATATTGTCCCGCCTTCAAATTCTTGCCTTCGCACTTCACGTCGTAAGGTAGCGAGACTCTACCCTCAAAATCGGCCTTCGCTATTGCGGCGCCGGCGGACTGCAGCGGCTGCACCGCGGCCGTCTCTTCAGCCGAAAATGCGTAGGAGTCCGGCATCACGTCGGACTGGGCGCGCGCCGTCGCCGGCAGCATACACGCAAAGCCCAGGGCCACTGCGAACATTGAAATTTTTGCCACCGTGTTAGTTTTCATGACCGTCTCCTTTTTCTCTTGAATCCTTGAATTCGAATTATTCATTTCGTTCCCCATGACACGCGGAGTTTCATCCCAAACCGAAATTCGTTCAATGCATGGGAAGTCCTTTGTTGGTACACGGTAGGTAAAGGCGTAATCTTCTGACTACGCAACACTTCCACTAGATTGGCCGCGCTATCTTGAGTTGCCCCGGCCCTCGCGTTACACTCCATTTCGCAGGTTTCCCAATGCCCGACGAGCTTCGGCACGAAGGTGGGCTTCGTTTCGATGCCTACCATATCGATCTTCGCACCGGCGAACTCCGCAAGCACGGTCGCAAAATCCGTCTCGCTGGCCGGCCCTTCCAGGTTCTCGCATTGCTGCTGGAACATCCGGGCGAACTCCTGACCCGAAAAGAATTGCAGGAGCGCCTTTGGTCCGCCGACACCTTCGTCGATTTCGAGCATGGCGTGAACGCAGGGATTCAGACTCTCCGCCGCGCACTCTGCGATTCGCACAAGAAGCCACGCTTTATCGAGACGCTTCCGCGCCGCGGCTACCGTTTCATTGCCACCGCGGAAAGGGTTCAGCCACACGCTGAAACGCCGCTTGTTTCTTCTAAGCGCCTCGAGCGACCGGATGTCGCGCCTCCCCGCTCTGAATGGATCGGACAGGTTGCAACCATCCACGACGAAGCAGGCCGCAACTTTGTGCTGCTCCCTATCACCGAGGAAATTCTTGACGAGATGTACGGTTTAGAAAAGATCAAGGACGATCTGGGGATTCCTCTTCTGGTCGCTGGCGAAAAACTTCTTCTGGTCAACTGCGGCACAAGAGTGCAAATACTCGATGCACGTGACCCGGAGGTCGGCTGCAAGGTCCGGATCCTCGGGGGGCAGTTCGTCGGCGAAAAAGCGTTCGCGCCCCGCGCCTGTCTTTTAGGTCTTCCGTAGCGCGGCGCCGTTGTCGGCTTCAAATCGAGCAATTTCAGCGAGAGGCTTAACCTTCATCGTGCCGATCAGTCGATCAGGTTCCCAATAAGTTGATCTGCAATTTCTGATAGCCGTGCTCGCGCGCCCACAGATCCAAAGGTATGGTCGCCAAGTCATCCACAACCGGAATTGCAAGCCCCGTCTTAGTCAAATCAATGCTCTTCAAGTACGTGTGGCACGTGTCGCAGACGTCCACGCGCACATGCGCAATTTCCGGCGCCGAATAAAACGCCATCTGCGGCTCTCGCTCTTCTCCGCACGCCGGACAATACACTCGCCGAAATCCCCACTCGTGCGCGCACAACATGCAGATCAGAGATTTCTTCGCGCCGTCGCCTTCACTCCGCAGGACGCCCACGATCGGTTTCCCCCCGCACAGCGGACAAGTCGAAGGCGCTCCATCCACGATCGTGTTCTCGCGCTGATCGGCCAGACACTCCGCATAAGGCTGCAGAAAAATCCACGCCAGTAATTGCTCCCCAGGATTCATCTCACCCGCGTCGCCCTCCCACTCCGCTGGCGTCCCGCCCGCAGCCATCGGCGTCTCCAAATCGCCGTGCCAGAAATCTTCAATCGCGTGCTGCCATCCCGGCGTCCCTTTGCGGGCCAATCCCGCGGCGGCTTGCGCCATCGGCACCGGCGCAATTTGCTCGATCAACGCTAGAAATTTTGGAAATGGAGGCAGCAGCAGGAAAAGATCCAATTCATCGCGCAAAGGTCTGGCCGATGAAATGTTTGAGGAATCGCCCAGCGCTTTCTGCAGGTCCGCGTACAGCCTCTTCTGAAATGTCGCCACGCGCGAATAAAATCGCAAACCTTCCGCGGCAAAAGGATAAGTGGAAGTCAGCTCATTGGCGCGGCGGATGCGCCGGTCCCACTCCCGTTGAATCATTACTTGGATCGCGGACCGCCTTTCACCTCTTCATACCATGTGCGATGAAAAGTCCAGGCCCACGCGCGCGTCACGTATCCATGAATCATCGATCCGAAGCTGCCCTCTTCCAGAATCGTGCTCATGTACACGTGAATCAGGTACAGCCCGATGCTGATCAGTGCCGCGCTCGCATGAATCAGTATCGCCACATAGCGCAAGTACCGCCAGCTCCAAGGCAGCGCTTCCGTATACCACAGCGCCACGCCTGTGAGCAGCAGCAGAATCACGCAAAAGAAAATTCCCCAGAAGAATAGTTTCTGACCGAAGTTGAACCGCCCCACCGGAGGCAGTTTCTCATCCTCATTCTGAATGTAATAGGGCATCGCCTTGGCCCAGGCGCGATCGCCGTCATTCACTTCCATGTCCCGGCGCCATTCCTTAAACGTCCAGAAGAAGGACGCCACAAAGACCAATCCGAGCCACGGATGTATGAATCGCGCCGTCGGTCCGCCGCCCACCATCGCCGCCAGCCAATACAAATAAGGAGACCAGAACGCCAGCCCGGTGATCAGCGCGAAGGTGTAAGTCAGCGCCCCGATCCAGTGATTCGCGCGCTCACCGAACGAATACCGCGGGATCAGCTCCTCGTTGTGATCGGCGGCGGTCGGATGCGATACCGCATTGCTCGTCATGGCCGCCTCCCGCTCCCACTCGCGTTCCCGTTCCCATCATTCGGCGGAATCGGCTCTTCCTTTTTCGGCCCAAATCGCAGGTAATGCCACGCCAGCCCCACTACGCCGCCGATCATCGCCAGATTTCCCAGCCACTTCAGCGGCCCTTTCCACAAACGCACTGAATACGGAATGTGCGGATCTTTCGGCAGCCCGCCATACAACTCTGGATTCTTCGCGTCGTGCAGCACGTAAATCACATGCGTTCCATCCACCCCTGCCGGATCGTAAACTCCCGCATCCGGGAATCCAGATTGCGTGCGCAACTGCTCCGCCCGCGTCTCCGCCAGTTCCTTCATTTCCAACTTCGTCCCGAAATGCAGGCACCCGGTTGGGCAAGCCTTGATGCACGCCGGCTCTAATCCCACCGACACGCGATCGTTGCACAAAGTACATTTGAAAACTTTTCGCGCCTCCGGACTGAATTTTGGAATATTGAACGGGCACCCCGTCATGCAATATCCGCAGCCAATGCAATTCGCTTCCTGGAAGTCCACGATCCCGTTCGCGTATTGCACAATCGCCGCGTCCGCCGGACAAGCCGCCAGGCACCCCGGATCTTCGCAATGCATGCACTGATCTTTGCGCATCAGCAGCATCATGCTGCCATCTTCGCGCTCATGCTCGTTGAACTTGATCAGGTTCCAGTAATTCCACGCCGTTTCCGGCATCGTCTGGTAGGTATTGTCAAACGTAGTTTCAGTGAACGTGTAGCCGTTCCATTCCAGGCACGCCACTTCGCACGCTTTGCACCCAATGCAAGTAGTCGTGTCCACCAGCTTCGCCACGCGGAACTCGCGATTCAGCCCCGCGCCCGGAACCGTCCCGGCGTGTCCTGAAATCCTGATTATTTCCGTTGCCGCCTGGCTCATCGTTCGCTCCCTACGCCTTCTCGATCTTAACCAGGAAGCCCTTGGATTCGGGGGTGTGTGCGTTCGGATCAACCACTGCGGGTGTCAGCAAATTCGCCGGAGTGCGCGCGTCTCTTCCGGCATCTTCCTGAATTCCGCGGAAGCCCTGGTGAATCGGCAATCCAATCTGGTGAACCTTCTGGCCGTTAATCATCATCGGCTTCAGCCGCCGCGTAACAAAAGCTTTCGCCGTATAAGTTCCCCGCGCGCTGATCACATGAATCATGTCGGTGCCGCGAATTCCTTTTTCTTCCGCCAGCTCCACGGATATTTCCACAAACGGTTCCGGAATCAACTGCACGTTCATCGGATTATTCTTCGTCCAGTAGTGATACTGTTCCGTCAGCCGGTACGTCGTGCACACGATGCTGTATTCCGCCGGATCGCCGAATTTGTCGTATGGCGATTTGAATTTCTTCACCAGCGGATTATTCGATTGCGCCGGATGGAAAAGATTCTTGGTCGGGCTTTCAATCGGCTCGTAGTGTTCCGGGAACGGCCCCTCCGCCAGCACTCCGATCGGCGCGAACAATCGCCCGACGCCCTCCGGGTTCATGATGAACGGCCCCAGGTGATCTTTTGGATGGGAGTCCGCCTTGAAGTCGGGCACATCATTCCCCACCCATTTTCCCGCCGCTTCATTCCACCACACCTGCTTGCGCTCCGAATCCCACGGTTTTCCTTCAGGAGTGCATGATGCGCGGTTATACAGCACGCGCCGGTTCGCTGGCCACGACCACGACCAGTTCGGAAAAACCCCCATGCCCGATGGATCTTCCGTGCCGCGCCGCTGGATCTGCGAACCGGCCTCCGTCCAACTGCCGGAGTAGATCCAGTTGCCGCACATCGTCGACCCATCGTCTCTCAGCCACGCAAATCCGGGCAGTTGCTGGCCTGCTTTGATCACTTGTCCCGTCGCAGGGTCGGTCACGTCCGCGAGCGCCTTCCCGTTGACCTCCATGGCTACCTGCGAAAGCGGCGGATGAGCCGCGTCCGCATAAGCCCAGCTCAAATTCAGAATCGGGTCAGGGAATTTTCCGCCTTCTTTCCTGTAAAGGTCCCGCACCCGCAGGAAAATATCCGCGACGATGTCCTGGTCCAGTCGTGCTTGTCCCGGAGGCGGCACCGCCGCATACTTCCAAGTCACCCAGCGCGCCGAATTCGTCATGCTCCCGTCTTTTTCCGCAAATCCCGCACACGGCAGCCGGTACACCGTCGTGTTGATCGTTTTCTGTTCGTCCTTCGTGATTCCCGGAGCCCTCCAGAAATCGCTGGTCTCGTCCTCGTAAATCTCACCCACCACCAGCCAATCCGCTTTCTTCAACGCATTAATATTCTTGTTCGTGTCCGGCCCGATCATCACGCCGTTCATTCCGAACGCCATCATGCCCTTCACCTTGCCGTTGTACATGTCTTCCCAGATGTGCGTCCACGAACAATCCTGCCCCGCCTTCGGCAAATAATCGAACGCGAACCCGTTTTCCTTCGTCGCTGCGTCGCCGTAAAACGCCTTCAGCAGCGACACGAAAAATGCCGGGGTGTTTGAATAGTAGTTCCACGAACCCCACAGCTGCGGTTTCGAAGCCGTCGGCGTCGTGCGCTTCAGAAACGAAGTCAAATCCGCATCTGTGGGCGTCGGCGCTTTCAAATATCCGGGCATCGAATCAAAAAGCCCCGCCATGTCCGTCGCGCCCTGAATATTCGAATGGCCGCGCAACGCGTTGACCCCGCCGCCCGCTCTTCCCACGTTTCCGAGCAGCAGTTGAATCATTGCCGCCGTGCGAATAATCTGCGTTCCGAAAGTGTGCTGCGTCCAACCGACCGCGTAGATAATCGTCGCCACTTTCTTCATGTCCCCGTCTTTGCGCACAGACGTGAACATGTCAACCGCCTTCAAATACTGTTCCTTCGGAATGCCCGTGATCCGCTCCACCATCTCCGGCGTGTAACGCGAATACTGCTGCTTCATCAATTGGAACACGCAGCGCGGATGCTGCAGCGTCAAGTCGTACGCCACATTCGGCGGCAATAGCGGAACCGCAGGCGTGGCCTTGCCAGTTTCCGGCGCGGGCGCGTGCCCAGTCGCTGCCGCTACGCCTGCTCCCGCGCCAGCAGATGCACTGCCAGACGCACTGGCAGAAGAATGCCCAGCGCTCCCAGCCGCATCCGTCTTACCGCTGAAGTCCCCGCCTTCCTGATAATTCCAGGTGGTCTTATCGTAAGTCCCCGCCGCGGCGTCAAATCCCGAATACAGTCCATCGTCCGGCAGCTTGAATCCTTCCTTCACGATGAACGCCGCGTTCGTGTAGTTGACCAAATACTCTTTCGCGTACCGGTTGTTCTCGATTGCATAGCGGATCAAGCCGCCCAGAAACGCAATATCCGTCCCCGCGCGAATTTGCACGAACAGGTCAGCAGTAGAAGATGTACGCGTGAATCGCGGATCAACAGAAATAATCTTGGCGTTGCGGTGGCGCTTGGCCTCCATCGCCCACTTGAACCCGCAGGGATGGTTCTCGGCGGGATTCCCGCCCATGATCAACATCATATCGGTGTTCTTGATGTCGATCCAGCCATTGGTCATCGCCCCGCGTCCGAATGTTGGTCCCAAACTTGAGACCGTGGGGCCGTGTCAAACACGGGCTTGGTTTTCTAAATACACCAAGCCCAACCCTCTCATTGCTTTCACTACCAGATAATTGAACTCATTCGTGTCCGTGCAGCCGCCGATGAACGAAATCCCTTCGCAGCGGTTCACCGTATGCCCGGCCGCATCTTTCTCCACAAAAGTCGCGTCGCGCGTTTTCTTCGTCCACTGCGCGATCTCGCTCATCGCGCTATCCCAGGAAATATCCTGCCACTCCGTCGCGCCTGGACGCCGCACCTGCGGTTTCGTCAGCCGCCGCGGATTCAGCATGTCCTGTTCCAGCGAAGATCCCTTCGGGCACAGCGTCCCGCGATTCGTCGGATGATCCGGGTCGCCTTCCACGTGAATCACCTGCGGCGTCACGTTCTTCGCCTTGTCCCCGATCGTGTAAATCAGCACGCCGCAACCTACCGCGCAGTAAGGACACGTCGAGCGTGTCTCCGCCGCGCGTGCGATTTTCAATTCTTTCAACTGGGCGTAAGCAGGCTTTAGGTCAAATCCGAAGATGGTCGCGGCAACTCCACCGACCGCCGCTACTTTAAAGAAGTCCCTGCGCGAAGTCTCCATCAAGAATCCTCCGCATCCGTTCAATTAGTGCCGACTGCCGAACAACTATTTCTATGTCTTTAGTGATTCTCTTGTCAAGCCACTTTCATGTGACGTCAGCGCACTTCCGATCCGCACTCAATTCAGTCGTCAAGATGTTGGGGAATTTCCTCGCGCACAACTCCCAGTGTTCGATGCACCAGAGTTCAGTTTGGTGTCATACGATCTACACTAAATTAAAAACAGCGGTTTCTTCGTTTGTTTTTACCTTGGTGCAGTCGGAGGATGACCACGCGGACAAGGCAGTCGTGGAGGTCGCCTGCCGCAAGCGCAGAGGCTTTATCCAGTTCTAGTATCGGGGCGCATCGGTAGTGTGCTTTGCCTATTAAGCAGACGCTGCTTTAAGCAAAGAAGGTGGCGAGAGGATGGAATGAATCTAACAAGGACGCGATCCGCTATCCTCCACGCGTATGCATTTCGAGGTGGGGGTCCTTCCTAAGCTGATCGATTCCCACCAATACACCGCGACTTACCTGGGCCGTGCGCAGCTCGGCGCCGCGATCATTCCGCTCCCGCCAAACGGACGCCATCTGCTCCGCTCCTTGGATGAAACCACGGAAGCCGTTCACTCGCAATGAACGGGCCTCCCGTGACCGGCAGTCTAGTTTCGGAGCGGACGGACGGGCGCGGTTTGCCGGCGCCACTGAACAGATTACTTCCGAATGCGCCAGAATGCCGGACTTATCCGTTCCAGTCTCTGTAGCGTGGTAGTATGGCACTCATCCTGGGAAAGCAAATCGGAGCACGTTGGAGCGCCAACGGGAGGCTTGGAATGGCGGGATCGGAATCCGCGCAAGTGCCGCTCGAAGCTTACGTCGCAAGCGCTGCTTCGTCCGTCCCAACCACGCCCGTTACTCTGCGCCACTCTGCGCTCGTTCGTATCACCCACTGGATTACTACTCTGTGCTTTCTTGCCCTGCTCGTCACAGGAATGGAAATTGTGATATCTCACCCTCGCTTCTATTGGGGCGAAACCGGCAATGTATTGACGACGCCGTTGTTTAGAATTCCGATCCCTTCCTCAAGGTCACTGGTACCAACTGGCTACGGCTACGTGCTGCCTGACCAGAACGGCTGGAGCCGGTATCTTCACTTTCAGGCTGCCTGGATAGTTGTATTGACGGGCTTGCTGTATGTGATCTCGGCCTTTTTCAGCGGCCATCTGCGGAAAGACTTGCTCCCTGGCACGGCCGATCTTTCGTGGCGAAGTTTCTCGACCACAATCGCCAGCCATTTGCGCTTTAAACGCCCGGGCGGAGCGGAAGCCTGGTCATACAACGTGCTGCAGCGTTTTAGTTACCTGTTCGTAATTTTCGTTCTGTTCCCGCTGATAATCTGGACGGGCTTGGCGATGTCTCCGGCGTTTGTTTCCGCGTTTCCGGTCACCGTCACATCGTTGGGCGGCCAACAATCGGCGCGCACGATTCACTTCTTCGTCACGATTGCCCTCGTTCTTTTCCTATTGGTCCACGTCGTGATGATTTGCGTCGCCGGATTTAAGAGCCGCATGCGAGCCATGGTCACAGGCAAGGTGATTACGGGCCGTGCCGACATACAGACGGAGCGCACGTGACAGATCTCTCGCGCCGAAAACTGATCAGCTGGGGACTTGCCGCCACAGCGGGTGTGACAGGCCTGAGCGTGGCCGCGCGCATCGCGCAAAAATATGCATTAATCCCGCCCGATCACGGCGGAATTTGCGGCCTCGGCGAAACGCTTACCTATGCTTCGCACCGTCTGCTAACAAGACACTCGTTGGCCCGTGAGTTTTCTCAGAGCCAAATCTCAAAACCTCCGCTCGTCAACGAAATGCCGCCCCTCAATGACGCGTACAAGCGTCTTCAGGCCGGAGGATTCGCTGACTGGCGTCTCACCGTCACCGGCATGGTTGACCGCCCCTCTTCGTTTTCACTTGCGCAACTTAGGAGCTACCCCCGTCGCAGCCAGATCACTCAAATCGCTTGTGAAGAAGGCTGGTCGTATATTGCAGAGTGGATCGGCGTGCCTCTCTCGCACGTCCTGGAGCTCGTGGAAGTCCAACCGCAAGCCAGATACGTTGTCTACCTTTCAATCGACCCCGACTGGTGGGACAGCATCGATATGTCCGACGCAATGCATCCGCAAACGTTCCTTGCCTATGGAATGAATGGCGATGAATTGCCCGTCGGCAACGGCGGTCCGCTACGCCTGCGCGTCCCCCGCCAGCTCGGCTACAAAAGCGTAAAATTCATCACCCACTTAACCGTCACAGACAGTCTGAAAGGCTTCGGCAAAGGTTTGGGTTCCATGGAGCCGGAAGCCGGCTACGCCTGGTACGCCGGCATCTGACCGACGTAATTCATGCGAGTGGCGCATCATCGCCTCGCAACACCGAAATTAGTTTGAGGGCAACGCCGCTCAATGCTAGATCGTGATTAACGCGGCTGGCGGATACGGACACGCACCGCGACCTCGCTTAGCTCGAAGAATCTCTACAGCCGCATGCTCGCGCCCGCGTGTGACCGAATCGGACAACCAAGCATTTCCCGGCATTCGTTCCGGCACACTCACGCGACGTTGTTTGCAGAAGTGAGCGAGTCTATCAAGACCGCGCAGTCCCTGCTGGGGCACTCGGATCCTGGTACCACGCTCAATAACCTGCGCGCACGCAATCCCCCGACTCGCAACGTCGCGTCGTCGAACGAGTCGCGGGAGTTTTGTTCTCAGATGTTCTCAAATTGGAGGACGGGACGGAAACCGGGCAAATCAACCGATTGCAACGTTTCGACTTATCGATTAATTGGTGGGCCCGCTAGGATTCGAACCTAGGACCAACGGATTATGAGTCCGCTGCTCTAACCAGCTGAGCTACGGGCCCGGCCTGGTCGAATCATCTTATAGCGAAACGTTTCAGCAGGCAGTAAGTGTTTGCGCTCGCGCGCGAAAAACCGCTGCGCTAGCTTATAATGCGCGTGGAGCGGGCGCCACATGGGTGACGCGCGTTTGCCGCCCGGCCACTAAACGATTTCCGCGAGAACGCGGCGCGAAACTAGAGGCAACCTAGGAAACGAGGAGGGCAATGGCTCGGCTAGATTCTCCGCACGTCGTTAATATCGAGGATTTGCGCCGCCTCGCGCGCAAACGGCTTCCGCACGCGGTGTTCGACTACGTGGACGGCGGCGCGGGCGACGAAGTGACGCTGCGCGAAAACTGCCGCGTGTTCGAGGAAGTCGTTCTCCGTCCGCGTCATGCTGTGGCCATCAAGAAATGCGATTTGCGCACTCGCGTCCTGGGACACGACCTTTCCTTTCCCGCGATTCTGGCGCCGATTGGTTACAGTCGCCTGTTGCACCCCGATGGAGAATTGGCCGCAGCGCGCGCCGCCGGCGAGTTCGGCACCTCATTTATCCTCTCGACGGTTTCCGGGCACAAGCTGGAAAAAGCCAAGGCCGCATCCACCGGCCCCGTCTGGTACCAGCTGTACATGATGGGCGGACGTGAGGTCGCGGAAGCCGCGATCGAACGCGCGCGCGTGGCCGGTTTTTCCGGGCTCGTCATCACCATTGATACCGCAATCGCCGGCATGCGCGAGCGCGACGTGCGCAACGGCATCAAGGAATTGCTCGGCAGTTCGTTGCTCGCGAAAATTCCGTTCCTTCCCGACGTGCTCATGCATCCGCGATGGTTGGCCGCCTTTCTGCTCGATGGCGGCGTGCCGCGCCTCGAAAATGTCGTGACGCGCGACGCCGGCCCGTTGAAGATGACGCACGTGGGCGCGGCGCTGGCGAGCGCGGCAGTCACCTGGGAGGATTTACGCTGGCTGCGCAAACTGTGGCCCGGCGCGCTAGTGGCGAAGGGCGTGCTCACCGGTGACGACGCGCGCCGCGCGATTGACGGCGGCGCCGACGGCATCGTGGTCTCGAATCACGGCGGGCGGCAACTCGACACCGTGTCGGCCACGCTGCGCGCTCTGCCCGAAGTCGTCGCGGCGGTGAACGGCCAGGCAGAAGTGTTGCTGGATGGCGGCGTGCGCCGCGGTACCGATATCGTCAAAGCTATTTGCATGGGAGCGCAAGCTGTTCTGGTGGGCCGCGCGTACGCGTACGGACTGGGCGCCGCAGGGCATGCAGGCGTGGTGCGGGCGCTGGAAATTTTGCACGACGATCTCGAGCGCGTCCTTCGCTTGATGGGCTGCGATTCCGTAGCCGAGCTGAATCCCTCGCTGGTGGATGTGCCCGAAGCGTGGCAAGCAAAATCACGCACGCGCGAATCCGAGACCGCCCGGAAACAATGATCTTTGTAGGTCTTGGCTAAAGAGCCCGTGCGCGAACTCGGGATTGTTCGCGGATTGCGGCTCATGAGTCGGCCTACGAACTGGGGAATCTTTGTAGGTCTTGGCTTTAAAGTCAGTGTGAGAACTACCGTTTTGCGTCAGGGCACGGCTTCCGCCGTGCCGTAACCGGCGCAAATTCTGAGCGGCTTTAGCCGCTGAGAGAATGAATCTTGCGTTCTCGCACGAACTCTTTAGCCGCCACATCGCACCTGCCAAAATGCGTCGGGCCTCAGCCGCTGAAGTACCTCTCCGGCAATCACTCCGCAGACGCCAGCGACACAACTCCGCAACTCAGCCCGGCTCAGAAGCGCCCTCAATTCGCTCTCGAGCGCATTCCTTAGTTGACGCCGTAGCAGCGCCTATGCTAAATCCCCTTATCCGGTAAACGTATACTTGCAACGCGGATGTGCGGAGCTTCACGGCGCTCGCCATGCCTCATCGCGTGCCCACAGTTCCTCTTCCGCTACTTCGCGCGATCTGGGCACGAGTAAGTATGCCGGTTAATGTTAGTCTTTGCCTTAACGTGTCCGTACACGACGTTCGAATAGCCGGGCTGCCCGGCCAGCGCAAAGCAACACAGGCGGAAAACGAATGATGAATCTGGGCATGGCGATGACCACCGGAGATCGCTTGGTGCACCTGGCACCGGTGGATCTCGTAATCGTGGTCTTTTATTTCGTCCTGGTGCTGGCCATTGGCTTCTACCTGAAGGGGCGCTCAAACACCGGCGAAGATTTCTTCCTCGCCGGGCGAGAAATGACGGCATGGATCGCCGGCCTCAGCTTTCTTTCCGCAAACCTGGGCGCGCTGGAGCTAATGGGCTGGGCCGCTGCCTCCTATCAATACGGTATTCTCGCGGCGCACTGGTATTGGATTGGCGCCATACCGGCCATGTTGTTCCTCGGCCTCGTAATGATGCCGTTCTACTACATTTCCAAAACGCACTCGGTGCCCGGTTATTTGAAGCTGCGTTTCGGCGAAGCCAGCCGCGCCCTTTCCGCGATTTCTTTTGCGTTCATGACGGTGCTGATGAGCGGCATCAACATGTACGCGATGGCGCTGGTAATGAAAGTCGTCCTCGGCTGGGACATCAATTTCAGCATTTGGATTTCCTCCATCACCGTCGCGGTCTATGTCACGCTCGGCGGCTTGCGCTCCGCGATTTTCAACGAAGTGCTGCAGTTCATCCTGATCTGGGCCGGCGCGCTGCTAATTCCAATTCTCGGATTGATCGAAGCGGGTGGCTGGAAAGCGCTGCAGCTCAAAGTCGCCCAAAATGCTTCGGTCGAATACACGCATCTTTGGTCCACGCTCGGCTCGTTCAAAGACAATCCCATGGGAATTCACTGGACGGGCATCGTCTTCGGCTTGGGCTTCGTGATTTCCTTCGCGTACTGGACGACGGACTTCCTCGTCGTGCAACGCGTGCTGGCTGCCAAAGATTTGCGCGCAGCGAAAATGGCGCCCATCATCGGCGCGGCGTTCAAAATGTTCGTGCCCTTCATCGTGATTCTTCCCGGCTTGCTGGGCCTCGCCGTGCTGCCGATGAAGCTCACCGGAGAAGCTGTCGCGGTCGCGACCGGCGGGCACAGCTACAACGAAGTGTTGCCGCTGATGCTCGCACGCTACTGCGGTCCCGGTCTGCTGGGCCTGGGAATCACCGCGTTAATCGCCGGCTTCATGTCTGGCATGGCCGGCAACGTGAGCGCGTTCTCCACGGTCTGGACCTACGACATCTACAAGGCGCTGATCAAGAAGACGGCCACCGACGCGCACTACGTGCTGATGGGCCGCTGGTCCACAATTTTGGGCGTGCTGATCAGCATCGGCACCGCCTACCTGGTGATGCAGTTCCTCAGCATCATGGATTACGTGCAGGCACTCTTCAGTTTCTTCGTCGCGCCACTTTTCGGCACCGTGATTCTGGGCATGCTCTGGAAACGCGCCACCGCAGCGGGCGGATTCTGGGGCTTGCTGGCCGGCACAGTTTCTTCCGTCGGAATGTGGGCGTGGGTTAAATTCGATCCCACCGCGCTGCGTTACGTCGCGCTTTCCAGCAACGCGAAAGACATGGCGGAAAATATGTACCGCGGCCTGTGGTCCTGGATCATCTGTGTGGTTGTGACGGTTGCGGTCAGCATGGTCACGAAGCCCAAGCCAGAAAGTGAATTGGTCGGTCTGGTCTATGGCGCCACGGTAATTCCCACCGAAGGGCAGGTTCCGCTCTATCACAGACCGGCATTCTGGGCCGTGATCGTGGCCATCGTATTCATTGCACTCAATATTATGTTCTGGTGAGGCCCATGCGATCTGACGGTACGATTTCCATCTGGTTCTTCATAGGCATCTCGCTGTTGGTCAATGGCGTGCTCATTTTTGGCGCCGGAGTTTACCAGATTTCCCATCCGCCCGTCGTCAAGGTGGTTCTCTACGACTTGCACGCCAGCGTATGGTGGGGCGCAATCCTGGCTATCATCGGTTTGCTCTACTGTATCTTCTACAATCCCAACCGCGCCTGATTTGCCGGGCTGCCGCTTGCAGCGCGCCGCTGCCTCTGTAGCGGTCGGTTCAGGTTCATCGAACCGGGCAGCCGTCGCTTCTGGCTTTGCCTTTGTCGTCGCCGTTGTAGCGACCGTCCAGCCTTCGCGGGACCGCCGCCTTTGACTTCGATTTTGCCTTTGACTTTGCTCGGTAGCTCGTGGCTTTAGTTCATCCTGAGAGCCTGTCTGTGACAGGCTCGACGGGCCACGACTTAAACTCCCCAAAACGACGGCGGCTTCAGCTACTGAACTACCGATTTTGCCGTCGTCATTCCTATGCTCTAGTTCTCACAAAATCGCGCAGCGTATTTTTTCGCCTAACACGCTGGAGTTCCTCGCTCCGCATTAGCGCGTCGCGTAGTAAAGTAGTGCGCTCTTAGATTCACGCAGACGCTCTACAAATTCAGACTTCGAAGGATGGCGGATGGCGATTCTCGTAGCGGGAGGAGCCGGTTACATCGGCAGCGTCACCGTGGAGCTATTGCGCGCCGCAGGTGAGCGCGTGGTGGTGCTCGACAATTTGGTGCGCGGCCACCGGCCGGCGCTAGATGCGGACATCCCGTTCTATCAGGGCAAAATTGGCGACCGCGCTCTGCTCGAGCGCATCGCCGCCGAGCACGAGCTCGAGTCCTGCATCCATTTCGCCGCATTGGCCTACGTCGGTGAATCCGTGAAGGACCCCGCCTGGTATTACGAGAACAACGTCGAGCAGGGCATCGCCATGATGAGCGCGCTGCTGCACGTCGGAGTGCGCCGCGTGGTCTTCTCCTCCACCGCCGCTACCTACGGAGATGCTCAGCACATCCCCATTTCCGAAAACGAACCGCAGTGGCCGGTGAATCCCTATGGCTGGTCGAAATTATTCATGGAACGGCTGCTACATTCCTACGACGTGGCGTATGGGCTGAAATTCGTTGCCCTTCGCTACTTCAATGCCGCCGGCGCGACGGCAAGGTGCGGCGAACACCACGAGCCGGAAGCGCATCTGATCCCGAATACTCTGCTGGCCGCAGCGAAAGAATCGTCGGAAGTTCCTGTGTTTGGAAACAATTATCCCACGCCGGATGGCACGGCCATTCGCGATTACGTTCACGTAGTGGACCTGGCCGATGCGCACATTCGCGCGCTGGGCCATATGCGCCGCGGCGGCGCATCCGATTTCCTGAATCTCGGCACAGGTCACGGCTATTCCGTCATGGAAGTCATCGAAGCCGCGCGCAAAGTAACCGGACGCGAAATTCGCGTTCGCGTCGAACCTCCGCGCGCCGGCGATCCGCCGAGCCTGGTAGCCGATCCCGCAAGAGCAAAATCCGTTCTCGGCTGGGTGCCCGCGAAATCCGATCTGCACACGATTATTGACTCTGCCTGGCGCTGGCATCAACGCCACCCCCGCGGCTACGATTCATAGCCGGTAGCCACAACATGACCCACGACCGCAATTATCAGCGCTGAATTATCAAGCTGGCTCGCCGCATCAAAAGTGTGGCACGATGGGCGGCCGGGCGACGCAACCCAAACGTCCGCGCGCGAATCCTATTCGCCGATTCGCGGGCCTGCAGCTCAGTGGAACATACGAGGGACTGCCATGCGCTCCTGCCTGCTTCTTCCGTTCTCGCTAGTCAGTGGTTGTGTTTTGCTGCTCCTCTCCGCGTCATCTGCCCAATCGCAATGCAGCGCGAATACCATCGGTTTCGGCGACGTCGGCGTGGTCGCAAATAATCCGTTTCACGCGGACGTTACCCTCATCACTACAGGCCATACCGAGATGAATGCAACTCTGAGGCCGAACTTTCCGGAATCGGTCGCGCGCGACAGCCAAGGACGCGTTCGCACCGAAAGAGTCGCCGGAGAATTCAAGCGTGATACCGGCCCGGACGCCGGAAGCAAAGTCGAGCTGCACCTCATCACGATTTGCGATCCCGTCGCCCAAACCTTGACGCAAATCGATACGGCGACACTGACTGCGAGGATTATCCATTCTCGCCCCAGCGCGACACGTTCGGGGGCGCTTCAAAACGGCACACGGCGAGCATTCTGCTCCTCCCGATTGTCTTCGGCCCGGAATGCTGCGCGTTTTCAAGTGGAAGACTTGGGGGATCAAATCATTGAGGGCCTGGAAGCGCACGGCGAACGCGTCACCCTGCCGATGCTTGGCGCCACCGCGCCCGAAGAATCGCCAAACGGCGGTAGCACATCCGAGCGTTGGTGCGCCGAGTCACTTTCAGCGCTCGTTTTGACAATTACCGGCAACACCAAGACGGGAATGAAAACCACCATCGCCATGCGAAATGTTGATCGCACCGAGCCCGACCCCGCGCTATTCCAGATCCCGCCCGGCTACGCCACAACCGAATCCGTCGCTGAACTCCACGAACACCGCACCCCGGTTGCCGCGCAGAACGATCAACAGCCGTAGCACAAGTTGAGAGCGTGGTGCTACATGATTTGCCACTGCAGTAGTCGCGAAGGTTGTCACAGAGTTGTCCGACGATTATTTACGAGGATGTGACAACTCCGTGGCAATCTAAGCATAATCTGCCATCAACCTCCAGCGTTCGACTCTGGAGTGTGTTCCCCTTGAGCGTAGAGCTCTTCTGCAGATGACGCTGGATCAAGCCCGTCAATTGGTATGACGACGGACGTGCAATTTGTGCGGGAGGCATCACGAACGAAGGCTTGCCGTTGGAACTTTAGCTGAGAAGATTCCCCAGACGCCCGGGAGAAGGTGGCTACCCCTTTGCGACTCTTCGAGATTCACGAGCAACCATGGTTTCCGCAATTCCTCCGCGACCAGTTCGTTGACGCGCTACAGATGATCCTGGAGGTCACCAATACCTATCAGCCGATCGCGCAACTGTTGCGAAAACGCCTGGAAGAATGTGGTTCCGAGCGCGTCGTGGACTTGTGTTCGGGGGCCGGCGGACCTTGGCCATCCCTCGTGCATAATTTCAAAATGCACGGCGCGAGTACACCCGAAGTTTTCCTGACCGACAAATACCCGAACACCACAAAACTTCATGACTTGGACGCGCTCACCGCGAATCGCATCCATTTCCTCAAGCACTCGATTGACGCAACACAGGTCCCGGGAGACCTTCGGGGATTCCGGACACTCTTTTCCTGCTTTCACCATTTGAATCCAGACGAGGCGCGCCACCTTTTGCAAGATGCTGTTATCACGCGGCAGGGCATTGCTATCTTTGAGGCGACCGCGCGTCACATGTTCACATTCCTTTCCGTGTTGCTCGTTCCGGTCGGAGCGTGGCTATTTCTCCCCTTCCGGCGCCCTTTCCGTTGGTCGCGGCTTCTATGGAACTATCTGATTCCGGTGATTCCTTTCGTTCTGTTCTTCGACGGCCTGGTATCTTGCTTGCGGTCCTACTCGCTCGGGGAACTTCGAGAGATGACCAGTGAACTTGCGGCCACGGGATACCGTTGGGAAATTGGGGAACAGCCCGGAGGATGGCTGCGCGTCCGAATTACCTACGTGATTGGCTGCCCGCAGAGTCTATCCGCCGAATCGGCCGATTGAATCCTGTGGGATCAATTGGCGGGCTTCACCGATTCCATCAGGCCGAAAAATCCTTCGGCCAATGTGGGGTGGATGTACACCGCGCCTTTAAGCACCGTGTACGGCGCATCCGCCAGAATCATCGCGCCCAGGATCTGCACCGTTTCGCCGCCTTCGCTGCCCAGAATTGCCGCGCCTAGGATGCGATCGTTTTGTGCGTCCACGATGATCTTCATCAGGCCCGCGGTTTCGTCGCGTTCGATCGCGCGCGCCACGCTCGACATCGGATACGTGCCCATCTTGAATTTCCGGCCGGAGGCGCGCGCAACTGACTCAGTGATGCCCACGCGTCCCAGTTGCGGGTCCGTGAAAAGCGCGTAGGGCAGATAGCGGTTTTCAATCGTGAGGTTTTTCCCCTCGATTATATTCGCGTACGCAATCTGATAATCGTTGTAAGAAATGTGCGTAAACGCCGGCCCGCCTTTCACGTCGCCCAGCGCCCAAATTCCTGGGACGTTCGTCTCCAACCGGCCATTCACTTTGATGTAGCCGCGCGAACCAGTCAGAACGCCCGCCGCTTCCAGACCCAGATCGTCCGTGTTCGGCTTCCGCCCCGTTGCGACCAGCAAGTGTGACCCTTGCAATGTCTCGCTACGCCCGCCGGATTCCAAGGTCAGGGCAATCGCGCCACTGCGATTCTCCACGCGCTTCGTCTCCACATTCATCCTCAGTATGATCCCTTCTGCTTCCAACGCCGTTTGCAGCGCCGACACAATGTCGGGATCCTCGCGCGGCAGGATGCGTTCGCCATTGTGAATAATCGTCACGCGGCTCCCGAACCTGCGGAACATTTGCCCGAATTCCAATCCAATGTAGCCGCCACCGAGCACCAGCAAATGCTCCGGCACCACTTGCAGCTCCATAATCGTGGCGTTGGTTAGAAACGGAACCGTCTCAAGTCCAAGAATGTGCGGAATCGCCGGCCGCGTTCCGGTATTGATAAAAATTTTCTCGCTCTCGAAAACTTCCGCGCCCACCTGCACCTGATTTGGCGCGGTAAATTTGGCCGGTCCGCGGACCAGCTTTATACTAGGCCTCTCGTCAATGCGTTTTTGGATGCTCTTGTGGGCATTTTCCACCACGCGATTCTTGCGGGCCACGACAGCAGGCATGTCCACGCGAACGTCGCTGGCCCGCACGCCCCAACGAGCTGCATCGCGCGCGTAATGCGCCACCTGCGCCGACGCCACCATCGTTTTTGTGGGAGTGCAGCCGGTATTAACGCACGTGCCGCCTAATTCCGCGCGCTCGATCAGCGCGACTTTCCAGCCTAAAACCCCCAGCGCGAACGAAAGTGGTTTGCCTGCCTGCCCGGTGCCGATCACTATGGCATCGAATTTCATTCCATTCCTCCGCGCCGCCTGAATATTCGCGCGCCCAAGTGTACCCAAATTTCCCCGCCGCGCGCACCTCGCGGACCAATAGCAGACTTCCCCGCGCGCGCTCACGCTCCGGCGCCCGGTTCGCCCAAACCAGCCAAGGAAACTTCCGCAAAAAATGCATCCCGATTTTCGCCTCTCCAAATTAGAATCGAGGCCATGGCTAGGGGATGGGAAAGCAAAGCAGTAGAAGGCCAGGTCCAGGAATTTCAGTCGAAAGAGGACCGCCAGAACAAGAAGCAAGTTTCGCAGGATCAGATCGAAACGCGCCGCAAGCGCGGCGTGCTGCTGCTATCCCGCGCGCGCGTCGAAAAACAATTGCAAGCCAGCCAGGGCCCGCGTTACCGCGAACAACTGGAGCGCGCACTCGCCGATCTCGATGCGCAGCTCGCGCAACTCCCCACCGACACGAAGTAAACCGCCCGCGACCCGTGCATCGAACCTCTGGTTGACTGAACCGCGCCGCCGCAATCGATCTTTCCTGAGCTGGACATCCAAACGGCGCGTGATTACTGTAGCTATTGAGAGACCGCGCGCCCCCGCGAATCCTCGCGCTTCCAGGTCAGCGATTTGAGGAGCGCCACGCGCGCCAGACGTGCCATGACGCGAATGGAAAGAGGAGCCGGGTCATGCCCCAAGAAAATCCAGCCTCCGAAACGATCACCACGCGTTGTTGCATAGTTGGCGGCGGCCCCGCGGGAATGATGTGCGGCTATCTGCTCGCACGCGCCGGAGTTGACGTAGTTGTGCTGGAAAAGCATGCCGATTTCCTGCGCGATTTTCGCGGCGATACCGTCCATCCCTCCACCCTCGAGCTGATGTACGAGCTGGGAGTCCTGGAAGATTTCCTGCGCCGCCCGCATCAGGAACTCTCGCAGATCGGCGCGCAAGTTGACGACTTCGTCGTCACCGTCGGAGATTTTTCGCATCTCCCCACGCACTGCAAATTTGTCGGGCTGATGCCGCAGTGGGAATTCCTGAATTTCATCGCGGAAAAAGCCAAAGCCTATCCCGGTTTTCATCTGCGCTTGGAAACCGAAACCACCGACTTGCTCATCGAGGACGGCAAAGTCGCTGGCGTTCGCGCCAAATCACCAAACGGCGCTGTGGAAGTGCGCGCCGATCTAACCATCGGAGCAGACGGCCGCCGTTCGATCGTCCGCGAAAAGGCCGGCTTCGAAGTGCTGGACCTCGGCGCGCCCATTGACGCGCTCTGGATGCGCGTCACGCGCCAGCCAAATGATCCGAATCAAACTCTCGGCCGCTTCAGGGCAGGGAAGATCCTCGTAACGCTCGACCGCGACGAATACTGGCAGTGCGCCTATGTAATCCCGAAAGGCGGATTCGACGCCATTCGCGAAAAGGGGCTCGCGAGTTTTCAGCAGGAAATCGCCACCGTCGCGCCATTCTTGCGCGAACGCCTCGCAGAACTAAAGGACTGGAACGACGTCAAGCTGCTTTCCGTCGCCGTGGATCGTTTGCGCAAGTGGTCGCGCACCGGGCTCCTGTGCATCGGCGATTCCGCGCATGCCATGTCTCCGATCGGCGGCGTCGGCATCAATCTCGCGATTCAAGACGCGGTCGCGGCAGCGAACGAACTCGCCGCGCCGCTCGCAAAAGGCTCCGTCAGCGATGAGCATCTCCGCAAAATCCAAAGTCGCCGCGAATTCCCCACGCGCGTAACGCAGGGTTTCCAGGTCTTCGCGCACAAACGCTTCCTCGGTCCAGCGATGCGCCACTCACACCCGATCACCAGCCTGCCGTTTGCGCTAAAGCTTCTGCAGATGTTTCCGATCTTGCGGCGCATTCCCGCGCGCCTGGTCGGAGTGGGGGTTCGCCCCGAACACGTGCGCACGCCAGACACAAGACCGTAATCGTCGCGGCAGAGTTAAAAAGGTTTGAGAAGCTAAGGTAACTAGAAACCGCCTCATCAATGGGTTGCACGGGAAGGGCGGGGCTTCAGCCCCACCGAAAACACCGCGAAAGAAGGGGCTTTAGCCCCTGAAGCCACGCTTTTCTATTCCGGCTGGATGTTTATGAGGGGGTTCTAAAGAAAGCAGCTAGTCGCGCGGCCTACCCGGATCTGGATCCTCGACGAACACCACGCCCACGCCATTCTGATTTTTCTCGCGCCCCAGCTCGAAGTGCACCACCGTGCCGCGCAACGTCATCACGCTGGAAACCTTTGGATCGCTCGAGGCCTCAATCACCACGCGCACTTCAGACTGCAGCCGCGGCCGGCTATGCAGCGCCAGGTAAGCTCCCTGCAAACTGATATCGCGCACCGTCGCTTTTTCTTCGAATGGCCGCCCGTCCTCGGTCTGCCCGCTCACCACTGCCGCAAAACGCAGCCGCCGCCGAATTCCCGTCCGCGTTTCCTTCATCTCCACGGCCACGCCGCGCTCGCTCAAGCTGATCGACATCCCTTCGGTGGCCGCCCATGTCGCCGGAAATTCCTGCCGCGCCGCGGAAAGAAACCCGTCCACCACCTTGTCCGGCGAATCCGGATCGTGGTGGAACAAAACCAAATTCCGCACCTTGGCCTCGCGCGCGATCTTCACTCCCTCCAGCCAGCTGGAATGTCCCCAGCCTCTGCGGTCCGAAGCCAGCTGCTCCGGAGAATATTGCGCGTCGTAGATCAGCACGTCCGCGCCATGTGCCAGCTGCCGCAGATTTTGATCGCAGGTGTGCTCCCCAGGCTCATTGTCGGTCGCGTAAACGATCGACCCGCCAGTCGTTTCGATCCGGTACCCCAGGCATCCCTGCGGATGATTCAAATAGCGCGGCGTAATATGTGTGCCATTAATCTCAAATGTTTCCGCGTCGGCCACTTCGCGAAAATCCCGCGCCGCCGTCATCATGGTCACATCCACAGGGAAATAGGGGCTGGCCAGCTGCGCCGCAAACACCTGTTCCAGGCTATTCGGCCCCAAATATTTGGATTGGAAACTATAAAAGTGGAAGCGATTCTGCGATTCGAAGAACGGATGAAAGAACGGGATGCCCTGAATGTGGTCCCAATGATAATGCGTCACCAGGATGTGCGCCTCGATGCCCATCCCGCGTTGCTTTTCCGTCAGATGGTTGCCGAGCATGCGCAACCCCGTGCCGCAATCCAAAATAAACTTGGTCCCGTCCGGCGCGGTCAGTTCCAGGCAAGGCGTGTTCCCGCCATAGCGCCAGGTGTCGCGCTCGAGCGTCGGCGTCGAGCCGCGCACGCCCCAGAAAACCAGTTTGGCAGATTGGTGCGTCATCGCCGGGCGGTTAGCGACGCTGCGCGCCTGCGCCCCCTCTGAGAGTTGAGGTTCACGAAACTGTGCCATGGTAGGCGGGTGCAGCGAGGTAAGTCAATTGCGTTTCGGCCAACGCGTTCGTTCCCGACGATTGTCATGATCCGCGCCGTTATTGACTTCGGACCGCCTGCGAATCCTCGCTATAAGCCAAACCAAATCGCGGTTAGAATCGACCCGATGCACCAGGAAGCCCAAAAATCTGCCGACCACTCTCACGACGGCCACAGCCACGGCCACGACCATGCCGACGACCACGATCATGGTCACAGTCACAGCCATGGCCTGGGCGGCCATTCGCACGTTTCGCTTCCCGCCGAGGGCATGACTCTCGCATTAGGCGCCGCAGTCGTAGCCACATTCGCGTTGGTTGCCGTCGAGCTGCTCGCCGGCTACGCGGGACATTCCATCGCCCTCGTCAGCGACGCGGTGCACAACCTTACCGACGTACCAACTCTCGTACTTTCCTGGCTCGCGATGCGCTGGGCCGCCAAGCCCCCCACGCCGCAAAAAACCTACGGCTACCACCGCGCCGGAATCCTCGCCGCATTCGTCAATGCCATGCTGCTCACCCTCGTCTCGCTCGGCCTAATCTACGAATCAGTGCTGCGCCTGCGCACTCCAGTGGAAGTGAAAACCGGCCTGATGCTCTGGGTCTCCGTCTTCGCCCTGCTGATCAACGGCAGCATCACCCTCGCCTTGTCCAGCGGCCGCCGCGACCTTAATTTGCGCAGCGTCTGGATTCACAATCTAGGTGACGCGCTCTCGAACGTCGCCATCGTCGTCGGCGCGCTCGCCATCCGATACACCGGCACTACCTGGGCAGACCCGGTCATCGGCATCGCCATCGGCGCCATGGTGCTGTGGTCTGGCATCGGCATCTTGCGCGAGAGCACGCACATCCTGCTCGAAGGCCTGCCGCGCAGCATCGCCCTCGAGGAAGTCGCCCGCGCCATGCTAAAAATCGAAGGTGTCCAGGAAGTCCATGACATCCACATCTGGACGCTAGGCACCGATCTCAACGCGCTCTCCTGCCACATCTGCATTCCAGACATGCACATGGAAGAAAGCGAAAAAGTCCTCGCCAAAATCCACGAAGTCCTCGACCACGACTTCCAGATCACCCACACCACCATCCAATTCGAACGCGCCGGCCTCCCAGCCGACGCCGGTCTCTACATGCCCGAACCCATCCGCCGCTCAGAAAGTTAGACGACTCGGTCGTCGCAGCGCCTGCCTGCTTGCCGGTAGGCAGGCGTCTCGCCAGAGCTTGGTCGTTGAATTGGTTTTGAATCGGTAGGGGCGCTGCTTGCTGCGCCCCAGCTTGCCCAGGCGTCGACTCTGCGGCGACTCCGTAGGGGCACGGCATGCCGTGCCCGCTGTCGCAACGGCGAAGCGTTGCCCACGAGCATTTGTTTTGCTGACTTCAGATCAGGGCACCGCAGTGTGCAAAACCACTTCGCAGTCGTTACAGAGGAAGTTGCATCGGTGTTCCGCGTTCTTGATTCACGCGTTGTGTAGCATCCGCGTCGAAAATGTCCGCTGATATGGTAAGGCGCCGGCCTTCCGGAGTGATGTAGACCACTTGGCCTTGCGTCATCGTGAAAGCCACCACGTCAAGATGGCTTCCGTCGCGCAACACCAGCGTCAACGTGCCGACGTCCGGCAACGGTTCCTGTTCCTGTTGCTCGACCGCCGCCGCAGCCTCGTGCTGCTCCGGCGCCCGCGCCGCCGCACTCCCTTCGTTCCGCCCGCCATCGCGATTATCACCGCGTTCGCCTTCCCGCTCACCGTCGCCTGCGTTGTCAGCGGTGGCTTGCTGATCATCGCCCTGCTGGCTCTCTTGCTCCACACCTACTTGCGCCTGGTCCACTGCCGCGTCGCCAGGCGCCGCGTAATAATATCCGCCGACTCCGAGCAGATAAACCACGCGCGGCGTGGCAACCGGCAGCGGATTGCGCCGGCCGCCCAAAGGCGTACCGATCGGGGCAAACACTCTGTTGCCTGTGTTGGGGTTTCGCAGCGCTGGAGAAGACAATCCCGCATGCCGCGAAGGCACATCGGTGCCATGGGCAGTTGACCGCGCACGAACCGACGAGTTGCCAGCGGGAACTGCTGTGGGAACGCCAGAAGCTGTGCGCACGACACTGGCGGCGTGTGGCGGGCCTGCCGCGACGGCGCCGACATGACCACCGCCAGCGAAACCACCGGAGCCTCCGCGCTGCGCCATGACGACCGACGGCATCGCCAGCCCCAGCACAGCTGCAACTCCGATCAGCAACCGCGGTTTCATCATTCTCTCCGCTGCGCCCTGTTGATATGACGCTGCAAACCGCCCGCTGGTTGCCGATACTTTACCACCATTCGCCGCACCCCAACCCTTCGACTTTCCCACACCAATCGGGCACTTATCCCCTCGCTCCGGTGTCTATGGCCTATGCCACTGGGAGTCACCGCAGCTCTCGCGGCGGCCTGCCCGCAAATTGGGCTTGGCTTTTCCCCACACCCCGGATGTGCTATAAACGTGCGTCCGAAGGACTACTAGAAATGGGACAGCCGGAAGCCGTAGTTCCGAAGGCGCAAGCAGCCAAGCCGGAAATCAGCGATCGCGGGCCGCAGCCGGAGCCTTCGCAATATTGCCCGCGATGTTCGGCCCGGCTGGAGCAGCGCAGTTGCAAAATGATCTGCGCGTCTTGCGGTTATTACATGTCCTGCTCGGATTTTTACTGAAGAGAAAGATCGCCGCCCCCGGGCAGTGACTTCTCAGCTCTACCGATTCCAAATACGATTTCGAATTTTCCAGGAGGCGCGAACGTGGCACTCAGAATGGTTGATAACGAAGTGAATGGCGTGACGGTGCTGGAGATCGAAGGGCGCATCGTGCTGGGCGAAGAAAGCAATGCCTTCCGTGAGAAGGTCAAGAGCCTGCTCGCCGCCGGCAAGAAGCAGATCGTGCTGAACCTGGCCCAAGTCGGTTACATTGACAGTGCCGGCCTCGGCACCCTGGTAGCCACTTTCCACAGCGCCCGCTCGCAAGGCGCCGTCCTGAAGCTGGCCAACCTCGGCTCGAAGTTCAAAGAAGTCCTGCAAGTAACCAAGCTGATGACCGTGTTCGACACCTACGACAACGAAGCAGCCGCCGTCGCCAGCTTCGCCAAGTAATATCTACTTCCGCCGCAGGACAGTGGCACAGGCAATCTTGCCTGTGCTCTCTCTGTCGCTGATTCTATTCGTCAGCGATTATGTAGGGGCGGGTCCCGCAGGTGCGGGACCCGCCCCTTCGATCAACTCTCACACGAATCACTTGCCGCTGCGCGCATCCGCTTGCCCCGTGACGTGCCCTTCCACCTGGTAAATCGCAACTCCGCTCAATAATTTCGGATAGAAGTCCGTGGACTTCTGCGGCAACACATCCCCGCCCAACGCAATATCAGCCACCTGCTGCACCCGCACCGGATTCAACAAACACGCCAGCTGCGCCTCACCGCAATCCACCGCCGCAAGCGCCGCATCCATCTCGCGCTCATATCCCACATTCTTCTCCGCCGCGACGGCTTCCGCGCTAATCCCGAGCCCGCGTTCCATTATCAGTCGGTGCAGCAGCACGACGTCCAGCCCGCGCTGCGCCTCCGATACATCCGGCAGCATCGCTTCCAAATCAGCATCGCGCCTCAACAAAAACACATAGAACGCCCCGCCACCCGGATAAACCCCAATCGCCCGCCGCCCGTGATTCGTTCCCTCGAAATCCTTGCGGAATTCAGCGTAAGCGCTGGCATGTTCCTCCGGATTCTGGAACGGGTAAGAATACCAATCAAACGCCTGCGCCACGTTCGCACGGAACTTGTCGAAATCGAAATTCGCGACGTTGCGGATCACCCGATGCGTCGGCAAAATCGTCAATCCCTTCGAATGTGTGTTAACAAACGTCATCATCGCAAATTCCGCCGCCGCATAAGGATCATTCACCCCCGCCGCCGCCCGCGATTCATTGCGAAAGTTCAAAGCCGTCTCGTAGCGATGATGCCCGTCCGCGATAATCAGCTTCTTGTCCGCCATCGCGCTCTGTATCCGGCGAATCGTCGCCACATCCGCCACCGGCCACAACCGGTGCGTCACCCCAAATTCGTCATGCAGTTGCTGCGGCGCAGATTTCTGCGCAGTTTCTTCCAGCAAGTTGTCAATCAGCCGCGCCGGATCGTTATACAGCATGAAAAGCTGCCCCGTCTGCGCGTGCGTGTGCCGCAACAGCTCAATCCGATCCGCTTTCGGCGCAGAAAGCGTGCGCTCGTGCCGAAACACCACCTGCGCGTCGTAATCCTCCACCCGCCCCAGCGCGATGAAACCGATGCGCGTCTTCCGCGTGTGCGTCCCCGGCACTAAATATTCCTGCGAATAAATGTAAATCCCCGGAGTCGCGTCCTGCACCAGAATCTTCTCCGCAATCCATTCACGCACCTTCTGCCCCGCGCGCGTGTACACATTATTTTCCGGCGAATCGCCCGCTGCCGCGCGCCCCTTCTCAATCGCAATCAAATTGTAAGGGCTCGCCGCATAATATTGTTCCTGCATCGCCGGCGTGATCTTGTCGTAGGGCTGCGTGAGGACTTTCTCCAGCGGCACGCGGTTCGTATCGTAGCGAAAGGCGCGAAAGGGTTGAATTTCAGCCATGTGGGCCTCGGGCGGCGGTTTCAGCAACTTGAGAAACCCCAATTGTACCAGCCGCAGCACCACAATCCAAAAGTTCGCGCAACCAAGCGTAGTGGTTCAGTTTCCGGCGACGCGACTACCGGGCACTGACGCCGCATTTGACGTCGAATCGCCTCATATGAAACGCTCTCCGTTCCGTTGGTCGGCGCTTTGGATTTTCGTCACTTGTACTTTGCCCTCGCAGCTTCACGCGCAGCAGTCACCGCCAGCCGGTTCCACGTATCCGAATAAAAGCGAAGGCCTTCGAGAACTTCTCGGCAACATGCCGGTCGTTGCAAAAAAGGCGACAAAGAGCAATTGGAGTCCGTGATTCGGGAGCTAGAAATACCCAACTATGAAATTTGGTTCACCAAAAACTTCGGTCAAGAAAGGGGCGAGAGCTGGGCGGGACCCCATGGACAACAGCTCACGACAAACGAAAACCAGTTTGAAGACCTAATGATGAAGCTCGCCCGCATGAACGGGGAGTTCATTGTTGAGACGATGGATACCGCGAAAAGGTCCGCTCATCTCAACGGCCCGCTCGATGGCTACATCGCGAGTTGGAAGGTCCCGGCAGCTCCTAAGGGTAAGGAACTTGTAACACTCGCTGATTTCTTTTTCATCGAAGGGAAGTTCCGATGGGATAGCACCGACCAGTATTCCCCTTCCAGCCACCATCAAAGCACTCCTTCGTCCCGGCGAAAGTGGTCAAGAAAGTTCAGCCTGAATATCCCGCGGAGGCGCGACAAAACAACATTCAGGGCACTGTAAAAATTCAAGTAATCATCCAGAAGGACGGGTCCGTTACTGTACAAAATGTTGTGGAAGGTAATCCCATTCTTTCTCCCGCAGCGATTAAAGCTGTTAAACAATGGCGTTACGAACCGACACTCTTCGATGGAAAACCCCTCGACGTACAAACTACGATTGAAGTGAACTTCACATTGAAACCTTGAGGTGTCGAGCAAGTCTCGATAAACCCGCTTATCTGAAACGGACCCACTAGCCAACCAAGCCGTCGCTTGACGCCGCCTCCAGCCGTGGGCTATAACTTCATTTCCTCAGCTGCCGGGACGCGTATGCTTACCCACTGCAATCGCGGCTTCACTTGACGGTAGTCTCCCAGACGCCGGTCGGTCGTTGCGCCAATCAATTCCAAAAATATCTCTCACATTCATCGCAAATGGAGCTCTCTTCACCGCGGAGGCAATCGTGAATTCCCAGCGTACAGCACTCACCTATCTGATTTTGACCTGCATGTTCGCGGCCGTGGTGACTGGAATTTCCGCTCTCACCTTCGGCGGCGATCTTACGAAGCCCGTTCAGCCGCGTGAGGCGTCGTTTCAAATCAAAAATGAATTCACCGTGAAGGTGCCAAAGGGCGCCAAATCTGTACGCATGTGGTTCGCCGTTCCGCAGGAAGACGCCGTATCCGCCGTTCGCGACTTCAATGTCCACGCCGATTTCCCCGTTCAGTATTTCCGCGATGATTGGGGAAACCGCGTAGGCTACGCCGAACTCAACGCGCCCGCCGAAAGCCCCATCACGTTTAGGGAGGAGTTCGGCCTCACACGCACGGAAATTCGCAACACCATCGATCCTGCGAAGACGCGCCCGCTCACCGACCAGGAACGCGCCGCCCTGTTCGCCTTCCTGCAACCTTCCAGTCACGTCGTCATCAACGACAAAATCAAATCGCTCTCCGCGTCCATCACGGGAGGCGAAACGAATCCGATTCTAGCCGCGCGCAAGATCTATGACTGGACGCTGGAAAACGTGGACTACTGGGTGAAGGATCCCGATCACCTGAAAGCCTCTCCGGTGGGCAGCACCGAGTATTGCCTCACCAACAAGACCGGCAACTGCACCGATTTTCATTCGCTTTTTGCGTCGCTGGCGATGTCTGCCGGCATCCCCACACGCATGATCTACGGTTCGCTCCTCAAACCAACTTTGAACGGCATGCAGATTGACGGCAGCTATCACTGCTGGATTTATTTCTACGCGCCGAATTACGGCTGGCTGCCCCTGGACGTTTCGCTGGCAAATATTTACGGCAAGCAGTTTCCGATAACCGACAAAAATCAAAAACTCGTCGAGCTCACCACCGCCACCGGTTACAAGGGATTCGATCCCGCCAAAATAGGTTATTACTTCGGGAACCTCGACGAGCGGCGCGTAACCTGGTCCACCGGAAGAGACCTGATCATGCAGCCTCCGCAGGATGATGGGCCCGTGAATGCTCTCGTGAAAATTTACGTGGAAGTGGACGGCAAGCAATCCACGGATTGGACGCGGCAGTTCACGTATTCCGAGGTAGCGAAGTGATGAGTCCACGTTTCGGCATGCAATATGTAATCGTTCCGCGCACGGCGGCTACAGAGTCTGTGTGAGAACGCGAGAATCCTTGTAGGTCGTGGCTTTAGCTATGACGTAAACATAGCGAACTCATTGCGGCTTTAGCCGCTGAAGTACAGGTTTCGCAGTTCTCAGACAGGCTCTGTGGTCGTGCAGCAAGAACTCATTTCATAATAGGAGAATACCCATGGAACTTTGGCGCCCCGATCCCACATTTTATCCCTCGCCGAAAATGGCGATGCAAGCTCCGCCCGAAACCGTGGCCTTCGTAGCCATGCTCAACGCCCAAAATAACGGCCGCCCCGACGCACTCGGCGTCGTGGACGTGAACCCCGCGTCCAGCTCTTACGGCACCATGGTCGGCCGCGTGGACATGCCCAACGCGGGCGACGAATTGCATCACTTCGGCTGGAATGCCTGCAGCGCGTGCCTCTGCCCCTACATGCCGCATCCCCACACCGAGCGCCGCTACCTGATCGTCCCCGGCATCAAGTCCTCGCGCATCCATATCATTGACACCAAACCCGACCCGCGCCGCCCGAAAATCGTAAAAGTAATCGAACCCAACGTCCTAGCCGAACGCGCCGGCTACAGCAGCCCGCACACCGTCCATTGCGGTCCCGAGGGAATTTTCTGCAGCGCGCTCGGCTCCGCTTCCGGAGAAGGCCCCGGCGGAATTTTCGTAATGGATCCGGACAGCTTCGAGATTCTCGGCAAATGGGAAATTGACCGCGGCCCGCAATATCTGGCCTACGATTTCTGGTGGCACCTAGGCTATGACACCATGATCACCAGCGAGTGGGGAACTCCGCGCATGGTGGAAACCGGCCTCAACCCCGATATTCTCTTGAAGGGCGGCTACGGCCACGCGCTGCATGTCTGGGATCTGCGCAAACGCCGTCACCTGCAAACCTTGGATCTAGGCGCCGAACAGCAAATGGCGCTCGAGCTTCGCCCCGCCCACGATCCCAGCCGCGCTTACGGTTTTCTTGGCGTCGTGGTATCGCTCAAAGATTTGTCCGCGTCCATTTGGGTCTGGCATCGCGACAACGGCAAATGGGCCATCACCAAAGTGCTGGAAATTCCCGCCGAGCCCGCAGATCCCGATCTGCTGCCGCCTATGCTCAAGGGATTCAAAGCTGTGCCCCCGCTTATCACCGATATCAATCTTTCGCTCGACGATCGCTTCCTCTACGTTTCTTGCTGGGGCACCGGCGAATTCCTGCAATATGACGTTTCCGATCCCTTCCATCCCAAGAAAACCGGCTCCGTGCATCTGGGCGGCATCGTGCGCCGCGCCGCGCATCCGAAAAATCCCGGCAACGTGCTGAACGGCGGCCCGCAGATGGTCGAGCTCAGCCGCGATGGACGTCGCGTCTATTTCACCAACTCGCTGTACGCCCCCTGGGACGTGCAGTTCTATCCCGACGGAATTCGCAGCTGGATGGTAAAGCTCGACGCCCAGCCCGCCGGCGGCATGGCGCTCGACCCGAAATTCTTTCTCGAATTCGGCGACCTGCGCGGCCATCAAGTCCATCTGGAGGGTGGCGACGCCTCATCAGACTCCTACTGCTACTCGTGAATCATTTTCCGCTCTGGCCCTGGGCCGCGTTGTTTCTCCTAGGCGCCTACCATGGCTTGAATCCGGGCATGGGCTGGCTTTTTGCAGTCGCTCTTGGCATGCAGCAGAAGAGCGCATCCGCCGTGTGGCAAGCTCTCATTCCGATTGCCGCAGGACACTTCCTAGCAATCGGCGTCGTAGTCGCCGCAGCCGCGATTGCTGGAGCGGTGCTGCCCCTGCTCTACGTGAAGATCGCCGCCGCTTGCGTTCTTTTCGCTTTCGGGATTTACCGGCTCCTGCGCAAAAGCCATCCACGTTGGGGCGGAATGCAAATCGGTTTTCGCGATCTGTGCATCTGGTCCTTCCTGATGGCCTCCGCGCACGGCGCCGGATTCATGCTGCTTCCCATCTTGCTGAAAATGTCGGCGCTCCACTCCGCAGCCGGCGTCGCCGATTCCGCTCACCATCTCCACGCGCTCGGCTTCGCCACCCCGTGGACCGCGCCCATCGCCTTGCTCGTCCATACGCTGGGATATCTGTTCGTCACCGGCCTGATCGCGTTCGTGGTCTATGAGAAGGTCGGTCTCGAGGTCCTGCGAAAAAGCTGGGTAAACTTGGACCTGATCTGGTCCGTCGCGCTCATCGTCACGGCCATCTTCACACTCCTAATTCCCACGTAGCGCTTTCAGATCGTCAACTTTATCGCCGAATGTCAGAAGTTGAATTTGTAGCGCCCGTCCCGCCTCTGCGGGACGGGCGCCTGTGACGTTGACTTTGAGTTTGCCTTTGACTTTATTTTCGAATTCGACTTTGTGGCGGCCGATCCCACCTTTTTTGGGACCGGGCAGCCCCTGCCGCCGGTTTTGACCCTAAAGCGCGCCTAAATTTCCAGCTCAGCAATCCGTTGTAACAGGCGAATCAAGGTGGAAGCCTCAGCCACCGTCAACTCCTTGCGAAGTTTATCTTCCGCCGCGCGGCGTTCCCTGACCAGTCCGTCGCGGTACTTGTCACCTTTCGCCGTCAACTGCACCAACAGCGCCCTGCCCGAGTCAGCCTTCCGCTCCGAAAGCAATCCCTCGTGAATCATCGTCTTGATCGCCCGATGCACCACAGTCCGGTCAAATCCCAGCATCGTCGCGATCTGATTTTGATTTAGCGCCGCTCCACCCCGCAGCGTGGACATGATGAATCCTCGCGTCTGCGAACACTTCGTCTTTTGCTCCAGCCTCTTACCGATCGCAAAATACGCCGAAGCCAGATGGACCAACACCGAATCTCTCAGGACTTCCTGCGGTATCAGCTTTTTGTCGACAATGATCATACGATCCGCACCGTCTCTTCCAGCGGTCTGCGCCACTGCGGTTGGTCCACATGCTGCGCCGATTTTTTCCCGATGGCGATAACTATCACAATCTCATGATCCTTACCGGAAAGCCCCAGCAATTTGCCCAGGCGCCGCCCATCAAACCCTTCCATCGGACACGTATTGAAGCCCAGCGCTTCCGCCGCGATCATTAGATTCTGGCATGCCAATGACGCGCTCTTCGTCGCCCACTTGAACATGCCCTGCCGCGCCACCGGCAGCGTGCCCATCGTCTTCCACAAATGCACCACGCGCAGAATCGTCCATTTCAGCAGCCCGAACACGCCAAACCAGCCCTGTATAAAAAACCATTTCCCGAATTTGGCGCGCCGCTCGTGCTCGGCAATTTTCTTCGCCGGAAAGCCCGCGGTGCGCATCCAGGCCAGCTCGCTTTCCGTTGTGGATTTCCACGACCCGATGTCCGCCACCGCAACAATCAATGCCGAAGCCGTTGCGGCGGGGCTTTGGCCGAAGCACAGTCGCGCAGCCGTGCTCCTCATTTCCGGCGATTCCACCCAATAGAACCGGTACGGCTGGATGTTAAAGCTCGAAGGCGCCAGCCGCGCCGCATGCAGAATCTGTTCGCGCGTGCTCGCTGGAATTTCCACCGGATCGAACACCTTAATGGCCCTTCTTTGCAGAATGGCTTCCAGTACATGGCTCATGTGGGGCCTCCATGTTGCTACTACAACATATCTATGTTGCAGATGCAACATGAAAGATTTGCGCGCCCGCCGCAGTGACAATTCCCACCCCGCCGCATAAAATGAAGTGTCGAACGAAAAATCCACGCGAGGTTTCCGTAACGCATGGCGGAAAATAATGGCCGGTTTCCCGGCGTGCGCGCCATAATCTTTGATCTGGACGGCACGTTGATTGACTCCCAGCTCGACCTGGTGCTTTCCGTAAACGCCATGCTCGAGCACATGGGCCGCGAACCCCACGTCCACGAAAAAATCTGCAGTTTTATCGGGAATGGCGCGCCTATGCTGGTGCAGCGAGCTCTGGGTGAAGATGCCACGGAAGCGGAAGTCGAAAAAGGCCTGGCCTATTTTCTGCAATACTATCGCGCGCACATGCTGGACAACACCGACGTCTATCCCGGCGTGCGTGAAGCGCTCGCGCAGCTCCAGAAATATCCCATGGCCGTGCTCACCAACAAGCCCGTGCACTTCAGCCGCGCGATTATCGAAGGCCTGAATCTTTCCCGCTACTTTCGCAACGTGTACGGAGGCAACAGCTTCGAAACCAAAAAACCCGATCCCCAGGGCGCGCAAATCCTGCTGCGCGAGCTGCAAGCCGCTCCGCACCTAGCCATGATGGTAGGGGACTCCGACGTGGACATCAAAACCGCGCGCAACGCCGGAATGCACTCCTGCGGCGTAACCTACGGCTTCGGTACCGAAAGCCTGCGCGCGCATCCGCCAGATTTAATCCTCGATACCCTCAGCGACCTGCCCGCGCATCTAAAATAAATTGCTGCGTGAAGAATGCGAATCAGCAAGGTCCGCAAGAGATCGGGAGTATCTTTGTGGGTCGTGGCTTCAGTTCATCCTGAGAGCCTGCCAGCGACAGGATCGAAGGGCCACGACATAAACGCAGAGAATTCCGAGCGGCTTTACCCGCTGAAGTTCCGCCTTTGCTTTTGCTTTAAAATTTGCGAATGGTCGGATCAGCGGCCACTACGCTTTCGCATAAGTTTTCTTGTACCAGTCCCAAGTCTGCTTCAATCCCTCTTCGAATTGCACCCGCGGCTCGTAGCCCAGAATCTTCCGCGCCAGAGAAACGTCCGCCTGCGAATCGCGTATATCGCCATTCCGCGCCACATCATACTTCGCCTGAATCGTCTGTCCCGTAATGCGCGAAAGCATTTTCAATACTTGGTTCAAAGTAATCCGCGCCCCAGTCCCTCCGTTGAACACCAATCCCGAAGCTTCGGGCGCCTCGCACGCCCGCAGCGTCTCGTCCACAATATTTTCCACGTAAGTGAAATCGCGCGACTGTTCCCCGTCGCCATAGATCACCGGCGCCTGTCCTTCGATCACCGCCAGCATAAATCGCGAAAGCACCCCAGAATATTGCGATGTCGGATCCTGCCGCGGCCCAAACACATTGAAATATCGCAAACACGCATTTTCCAGCCCATAAACGCGCCCAAAAACCTGCGCATACATTTCGCCCACATATTTCGTCACGCCGTAAGGCGAAATCGGCCGCGCCGGCATCGTCTCGACTTTCGGCAGCGTCGGCGTCTCACCATAGGCCGACGATGACGCCGCGAAAACAAACCTGCGCACCTGTGCATCCCTCGCGGCCACCAGCACGTTCAACGTCCCGTCAATATTCACATGATTCGATTCCAGGGGATTCAGCACCGAGCGCGGCACTGAAGTCCGCGCCGCCAGATGAATCACATGATCAACGCGCTTGCACGCCGACTGCACCGCGGCCAAATCGGTAATCGTTCCAATGTGCAAATCGATCTTCGCGCGCACCGCCGTCAGGTTCGCTTCCTTGCCGGCCGAAAGATCGTCCAGCACCACTACTTCCTGCCCGCGCTTGACGAGCTCGTCCACAATGTTCGATCCGATAAATCCCGCGCCGCCCGTCACCAGATAACGCATTCTGAAAAACCTCCCGCAGAGCACCAGCCCAACGAATCGCCACACATTTTTCAGCTACGCCTGACTATATCCTCGCCGCTTGCGAACCGGCAACCTCCAGCACCAAAATAGATGGCGGTACGAAGTGTGCGCAAATCCAGAACGAAACCGCGACGAGAAAGATTGATCGTCAGCCGGATATCCTTATGAAATCGCGTCATCGTGCAACCGTCGCCAGCCGGCTCATCGCCGTCGCCTTCATTTTCATTTGTAGCGGCGTTCTAGCGACAGCTCGCTCCACGCGCCCCAGCGCAAACACACAGCAAACTCCTTCCACCGCTCCCAGCAAAGCAATGTCCGTCACCAAAATCACCAGCGCGGAACCCGCGATGCCGTTCCGCATCGGCGAAATTCTAAACTACCGAGTCTCATGGGCGATCTTTCCTACTGCCGCCGCCCTGCAAATGACCGTAGTCGAGCGCCGCAATCTTCTCGGCTGGCAGACCTGGCACTTCCGCGCTTCAGCGCACTCCGAAAATCCGGCGCGCACGCTTTTCGAAGTGGACGATCAATTCGATTCCTACACAGACACCACCACGCTCGAAAGCCATCAATACGAACTGTACCTGAGTGAACTAGGTTCGAGGCAGAACGAAGTGCTGCAACTTATCCCCGTCGGCCAATCGAGCCGCGGTACCGTCGCGCCAGTGCTAGTGCAACCCGGCACGCGCGATCCCCTCGGCGGTTTTTATGCGTTGCGCGCCGTGGATTGGCAGCACACGCCGGAGCTTCACGTCCCGGTTTACGATGGCGGCGATTTATATGAGGTCCGGGCCCGCCTGGAAACCGCGTCGGAAGCAGTCGCAGTGGACGCGGGAAAGTTTCAAGCTACGAAAATCTCAGTGCGCCTGTTTGAGCACGGCAAAGGAGTGCCGCGCGCCAGTTTCCTGGTGTGGTTGGCGCACAACCCCGCGCGCACACCTCTACTGGTACTTGCGGAAATGCCTGTGGGAAATGTTCGCGCGGAACTTGCGGCTATGCCGCGCTAATGGCGGCTACGCGGAAACAAAACAGAAACCCGCATTAATCTTCGGGAACGACCCAATCATCCGGCGGGAAATCAATTTGCCAAAAAGTGCGCGAAGGCTTCACGAACTCAATACCCATCTGCGCCTTTCCAGCCTGCGCCGTGCCCACATACACAATGCGGCATTTCTGCGTGTGCTGCGTGGCCTTATTGGCCAGCGTAACTTCCTGCGCGGCGGCCACGCGCGCAGCCAGCGATATCAACGCGCCATGCGCGTTCACCACCAGCGTGCGCGTTTCTTCCTCGAAATCCTGGTTAGACGTGTTCTTGCCCATCACCGTAATCGGCACGCTCAGCAGCACGCGCATGCTGCGGCGCCGCCCCGGATCCAATAATAGCGGCTCGCTATTCTTCTGCGGTTTCGTGGTCGTTGCTCGCATACCAGTACCATAAGTTTTGATTTCGCTCCCGGCAATGGAACTATCTTCCCATGTGCGAAAACACAACTTCCCCCTGTTCGCAAGTACAGGCGAAAATCCGGCGCAGAAAGTTTCGTGGGGTTAGCGCCAAGAATGCGGACGGCGCGGTTCAACAGCTTGTTGGAAAAACGCCGAGGCCTAGCAATGCACCACTTTTTCGCGGTCCTGCTTCACGTGCCGCGTCGCATTGCGCGTATCCACCACCAGCTTGGAGTCGCGCACGATCGCCTCGTAGTCGTAGCTCGTGTGGTCCGTCGCGATCAGCACGCAGTCGTAACTCGCCAAGCGCTGCGGCGAAAGCTCCACCGACTTCATATTGGAAAAATCGTAGTGCCGCATTTTGTGCAGCGCAGGAAAATAAGGATCGTTGTAATCCAGCACCGCCCCGCGCGCGCTCAGCAATTCCAGAAGTTTCAATGAAGGCGATTCGCGCAGGTCGTCCACATCCTTCTTGTAAGCCACGCCCAGCAGCAAAATCTTCGAACCCTTCACGCTTTTTTCATGTCCGTTCAGCGCCGTCACCAGCGCGTCCACCACGTTGTAAGGCATGGCAGTATTAATTTCCCCCGCCAGCTCAATAAAACGCGTCGCAAAATCGTATTCGCGCGCCTTCCACGAAAGATAATAAGGGTCCACAGGAATGCAGTGCCCACCCAGGCCCGGTCCCGGATAAAATGGCATGAACCCAAACGGTTTGGTCGCGGCGCTGTCAATCACTTCCCATATATCCAGGTCCATGCGCAGCGAAAGCTGTTTCAGCTCATTCACCAGCGCGATGTTCACGCAGCGAAAAATATTTTCCAGCAGCTTCACCATTTCCGCCGCTCGCGTCGAACTCACCGGCACCACTTTCGACACAATCTGCGCGTACAGCGCCATGGCCGCACGCCCGCTGGCCGGATTGATCCCGCCCACCACTTTCGGAATCTGCGCCAACCCGTACTGTTTATTCCCCGGATCTTCCCGCTCCGGCGAAAACGCCAGGTAAAAATCGGTAGCCACATGCTCGCTGCCCGCCCCCCGCGCCAGCGGACACTTCAGTCCGCCCTTCTCCAGAATCGGCAGCACCAATTCCTCAGTCGTGCCCGGATACGTGGTGCTCTCCAGCACAATCAGCTGGCCGCGCTGCAAATTGGGCGCGATGGACTGCGCCGTCTTCTCCACGTAACTCAAATCCGGTTCGCGCCGCTCATCCAGCGGCGTAGGCACGCAGATCAGCACCGCGTCCATCTCGCGCAGGCGCGTGAAATCCGTCGTGGCGTCGAATCGTTTTCCCTGCACGTGCTGTTTGATCTTGTCCGCGGAAATATGCTGGATGTAGGACTGCCCGGCGTTCAACTTGGTGATTTTTTCCTGATCCGTGTCAAACCCCGTCACGCGCTGCCCCACGTCCGCAAATCGCAGCGCCAGTGGCAGCCCCACGTAGCCGCACCCGATAATTCCAATCCTGATATCTTTCCCCGCAAAAGATTCCGGTTGACGATCCGCGACCATCTCTCTCCCTCGGTGCTGCAAAGTAAGGCAGCCGCGCCCGCTCCGCGCTAAAGCCGCAATTCAAAACGAAAAATTACTATAGCAAGAAACCGAATCGCCAGATAGGCAACGGCCTCGCCGGTAGCGGGTCAGTTTCCGACACTAGCAGTGTTAGTCAGGCATCTAGATCAACTTTCGAGTTAGCCGCAATCCCCCAGAGTCGATGTCAGGCGCGGGGATCACTTCCTACAAGCCGACTTCACCATACTTATCGCACGATACCCAACTGGACCACTTCCGAAACGCCGACAATACGTCAGAAAAACGCAAATCCCTTCGGTCAGGACAACATGTTGTGGGTCACCGAGTAAGCGCTTTTCACTCGATCGATATTGTTTTTCCGACTTGGCGGATGGTGGACCGCAACCAGGCGTGAGCCGCGTCCGAAGTCATTCGTGGGTGCCAGGCCATCAGATACTTGAAGGTTCCGAGTACTGCCGGAGCTTTCAATATCTTTATCTCCGGATTCAAGGCTTCGAGTTCCGCCATGCGTCGCGGCACAGTCGCGATGAGGTTCGTGCCGACCAAGCTACGCAAAGCCGCCGTGTGGTACGCCACCCACACGGGGCACTGTCGCTTAACGCCGATCGCCGCCAGTCTCTTTTCAGGAATGGTTTGGATTCCCCCCAGAATGCTGACTCCGATGTGATTCGCGGCGAGGTATTGCTTCAGTGTCAAAGCACGCGAGAAGTTGCTCTCCTTCGCCACCACACAAACAAAGTCGACTTCGAAGATGATCTCGTTCGCGAAGTGGGCAGGAGCAGTGCCATCGTCGGCGTTGAGCAGCAGGTCGAGCCGTCCCTTCTCAACCGCCTCAAACGTTCCATCGTGGAGTGGAACGAAATTGAGGGACACCTTGCCCGCCGATGCGAGCACGGTACGGCATAGCGGCGGACAAAGCACATGAGCGGCGTAATCCGTTGCGGCGATCCGGAAGGATGCTTCTTCCCGAGCCGGATCGAATTCCGCACCGCTCAGCAGGCGATCCAGCCGCGGAAGTGAGATCTCAAGCTCCTGCAGCAGGCGCTGGCCCTTCGGAGTGGGCTCATATCCAGATGAACTCCGGATGAGGAGGTCGTCGTGAAACAGGTCCCGCAAGCGCTGCAGCGCGCGGCTCACGGCCGGCTGGCTGAGCAGCAACCGTTTCGCAGCTCGCGTGACGTTCCGCTCCTCCGCGAGAACGGTAAAAACGATTAAGAGGTTGAGGTCTGCCTGACGTAGATACGTGGTACGCATAATAGATATAGCTATTATGCATTGGAGTTATTTATCGGCAAGTGCGAAATTGCCTTCTGACGCCGGTACGGATCAAGAGGGACGGCCAGCGTACAAAGGAGAAGGGCATGAAGAAGATAGCGATTGTAACCGGAGCATCCCGTGGAATCGGCCGTGCCGTCGCGAAGCGGCTTGCCAAGGACGGATTCGGCGTGGTCGTGAATTATCTGAGCAATGCAGGCGAAGCGGAACAAGTAGTGAGCGAAATCCAGCAGATCGGTGGCAACGCCATCGCCGTAAAAGCAGATGTGGCAAACCAAGCCGATGTCGAGCGGCTGTTTGAAGAAACCATAAAGAAATTCGGCAGCGTCGATGTGGTAGTCCACAATTCGGGAATCATGTCGCTCTCGCCCGTAGGTAAGGCCGAGGTGGATCTGTTCGACAAAGTTATCTCCACAAACTTACGCGGCGCCTTCCTGGTCCTGGCTGAAGCTGCGCAGCACGTGGCGTCGGGCGGCAGAATCATCGCTTTCTCAAGCAGCGTACTGGCAAAGTCTTTCCCCACGTACGGTCCTTACATCGCATCCAAAGCCGGCGTCGAAGGGTTAGTCCATGTTCTGGCCAATGAACTGCGCGGACGGAACGTTACAGTCAATGCCGTCGCGCCAGGGCCAATCGCCACCGAGCTCTTCCTAAAGGGCAAGAGCGAAGAACAGATCGCGGAACTAAGCAAGCTGCCACCACTGGAACGTCTGGGACAGCCGGAAGATATCGCCAGCGTCGTTTCCTTTTTGGCAGGTCCAGACGGTGCCTGGGTGAACTCTCAGGTATTGCGTGCTAACGGTGGGTTCGCCTACTGAAGGCAGTTGCGAACGCTGCAAAGACCCACGAGATATCAAATAAAGGAGAAGCAAGTCATGAAGAAAGTAATCGTAATCACCGCGGGCAGTAATTCCAACGCAATGAGGGAGAGGATTATGCGTACTAAGAAGCGAATCGCAACACTGGCACAGACATGGCTGGTCATGGGCGTCCTAATTGCCGGCATGATGAGGGCGACCGCATTCGGACAGACTTCGCAGGTCGACAATCCCGATTGGCCGTTACGGTCTTCCGAGATCCATTGGCCGGCTGGACACACCCCGGCGGACGCGGACCTATTCGCTCATAACGAGTTGCTGATCCACGCATCCTGCTCGATTGTCTGGCAGCATCTCGTTGGTGCGCAGACTTGGCCCGAATGGTATCCAAATTCACACAATGTAAAGCTGCTGAACAGTACCGACGGCAGGCTTCATCAGGACACACAATTCTCTTGGGATACGTTTGGCGTGCACATTGAGAGTCAGGTACATGAATTTGCGCCGAATTCGCGTCTCGGCTGGTTCGGTCGGGGAACAGGTATGGATGCCTACCATACTTTTCTTTTGCTCAAGGCACCGGAGGGTTGTCGTGTCGTCACCGAAGAGGTCGTGAAAGGACCGGGAGCAGTGGAGTTCCGAAAGAAGGACCCTCAAGCGATGCATAAGGGTCATGACCTCTGGTTATCGGCCCTAAAGCAGGTGTCGGAAAAGTAAGACCGAACCATCAGCCCTGACTTGGAACGCTGGTATGCCACCGGAGCCAACAGCCACAAGGTCGAGGTCTCAGGCGCCGCGTTGCTGGACATGTGAAATTTGCGGATCGGCATTCGTCCGGTCATCCGTCTAGGATTTCAGAAGCCTCAGCGACGCGAGCGTCGCGTCGTATGCGCCGATCTGTCTTGCTTCGGTCACGCTGCAATAGGGCACATCCTCGCACCACCACTCTTCATCTTAAGAGACGAATAGGAGTAAGCCAGAGGATGTTTTACGAACGCGAGCCAGCGAATCAGGCGATCGCGCTCCATTCGTTCGCAGTAGTCACGCGCAGATTCGGCAGCGGCGCGACGAGCTTTCCACCCCGCGCCAGAAAATCGTGCTCGCGCGCCTCAATTTCATCCATGAAGTGCCACGGCAACACCAGAAAATCATCGGCGCGCGCGCTTCGGCTTCAGAGACGATCGGTATCCACGTACCCACCGTATATTTCCCCCATTTTTCCGGGTTGCGCTCCGCCGCGGACCGAATCATGGTGTGATCCAGTCCAAACACTTGCAACAGGGTGTTTCCTTTTGTGGATGCGCCGTACGCCGAAATTTCCCGCCCTTCTCGCCGTTCGGTGCGCAGCCACTCCTGCAGCTTCGCGCCAATCTGCCGCACACGCGCGCCGAATTCCTGGTATGCGGCCGGGCTGAGCAATCCCGCGCGCGCATCGCATTCACGCGCTCGCGGCGCGCCGGCACCGAAGCGGCCGGTGAATTGCGGTGTACCACGTACATGCGGAAACTTCCGCCATTCACGTCGTTCGTCTCTACGTCCGCCACCAGCAAACCGTGCCGCGCCAGCAAAGGCTCCAGCGAACTGAGCGAGTAATACTCAATGTGTTCGGGCCAGATGGCGTCAAACGCGTTGCACTCCAGCACCATCGGCAGATAGTGCATCTCGATCACCCACACGCCTTCTTCAAGCAGAATGCTCGCGACGTCCGCGACAAACGCGCTGGGATCTTCCAGGTCGTAGAACATCGCGATGGACGTCACCACGCGAAATTGTTCGGCCGCCACGGGCCGCGCGCTGAAGAAATCTGGCACGATGCGATTCGTTCCAGCAGCCGCTTCGCACGCCAGATTTTCCGCAGGCTCGAAACCTACCCGGCGCACGTCATCATAAACATAGGATCGCAGCAGCGTCCCATCGCTGCAGCCGATGTCCAGCACACTGTCTCCGGCGTGCAGGCCCACAAAATGCGCTGCCCGGCGCGCGATATCCGTGAGCGCCGCGCGCATTATCGCGCTGATTCCAGACTTGTACCAATAATGGGTGTAGAGCCATTCCGGCGGCGTGGTATGCGGCAACTGCGCCAGGCCGCAGTTGCCGCACAGCAGCAGGTCCAGCGGCACGCGCGGCCAGCGCCCGCTATCAGGCACATCCGCGAAATTCGAGACGTACAAATTCCCCAGATCCAGAACGCTTTCCAGGCGGTCGCTTTCGCACGACCGGCAAGTCGTGCGCACTTTCACTTCGGCGTGCTGCTTAGTTGAATACATTTTCGACGCGAGTTCGGCGATTTGTTCGATCAAGGACATTCCCCAAGAGTTCCCCAAGAGTGCCCCAAGGGTGGTTAGACGCTTTGCGCCAGGGCCGTCACCTGCGGTTGCACGATTCTCCGGTCGAGCGTCGAGCGGTACCACTCCACTGTTTCCACCAGTCCGTCGGCCAGGCCGCGGCGGGCGCGGAAACCAAATTCTTTTTGCGCACGCGCCACGTCCAGCACGCGCCGCGTGGTGCCTTCCGGATAGCTGCGATCCCATTGAATGCGTCCGGTGTAGCCGGTCACATGCGCGATCCTGCGCGCCAGCTCGTGAATCGGCACTTCGATGCCGCTGCCCAGGTTCACCGCGTCGCCGCCGCTGTAGTGCTCGAGGGCCAGCACGATTCCTTCCGCGCAATCTTCCACATGAATGAAATCGCGCGTGGCGCACCCTGTGCCGCCGATTGCGATTTCCGTCGCGCCCGTGTCCACCGCGTTCACGAATTTCCGTATCAGTGACGCGATCACGTAACTGGTCTTGGGCTCGAAGTTATCGCCCGGGCCATAGAAATTCGTGGGGATCAAGAACACGCAGTGAAAACCGTATTGCCGCCGGTACGCTTGCGCTTGAATAAACGGCAGGCGCTTGGCGATTCCATGAATCGCGCGCCCCGCATCCGGAAGTCCCTTGAACAAATCCTGCTCGCGCAGCGGCACCGGCGCGTTCGCCGGGTAAGAACTGGCGCTGCCGATGCAAATCATTTTCTCGACGCCATGCCAGCTCGAAGCTTCGATCAACTGCGTGGTCATCATCACGTTGTTGTAGAAACTTTCCGCGACGTCGCGATGTCCGGCGGGGCTATCTACCGTGGCGGCGAGATGCAGCAGCAGATGCGGCCGGTACTTGTCAAAGAGCTGCTCGATATGATCCCAGCGGCTCAGGTCGCAGCTGGCACGGCGGGGAACGGTGGAGTCCGTGCAGCCGCGCTCGTCCAGTTTGCGCACCACCACGCGGCCCAGGAATCCGGCCCTGCCCGTCACCGCGATGCGCCAGCCGTGAAACACGCCCATGGCGGTGTTTCCATTATCGAGGGCTCTCATTCACCCCCTCGCGTCGCCATGCGCCGCTGGATCTGACCGCTCAGTTTGTCTTCCAACAGCTGCACGTCCGCTTCGACCATGATCTTCACCAGGTCGCGGAATTTCGTTAGCGGCGCCCAGCCGATTTTCTTGCGCGCTTTCGAGGAATCGCCTTCCAGATGGTCAATTTCCGTGGGCCGGTAATATTGCGGGTCCACTTCCACATCCCGGCGCCAGTCCAGACCCACTTCGCTGAAAGTGCGCTCCACGAATTCCCGCACCGAATGTGTCTCGCCCGTCGCCAGGAGGAAATCTTCCGGTTCGTCCTGCTGCAACATTCTCCAGATCCCTTCGACGAATTCCGGCGCGTAGCCCCAGTCGCGCTCGTCATCCAGATTGCCGAGGTACAGTTTTTCCTGCAGCCCGTGCAGAATGCGCGCCATCGCTCGCGTAATTTTCCGGCTCACGAAAATCTCTCCGCGTCGCGGCGATTCGTGATTGAACAGAATCCCGTTCAACGCGTACAGCCCGTAACCTTCGCGCGCATTCACCGTCATCTAATAGCTATACAGCTTCGCGCATCCATACGGGCTGCGAGGACGAAACGGTGTGGTTTCGGTTCGCGGACATTCATACGCTTGTCCGAACATCTCGCTACTCGCCGCGTTGTAGAAGCGCGCCGGAATTCCGGTCTCGCGAATGGCGTCCAGCAGGCGCGCCGTGCCCAGCGCGGTGATGTCGCCCGTGTATTCCGGAATATCGAAGCTCACGCGCAAGTGGCTTTGCGCGCCCAAATGATAGATTTCGTCCGGCGCGATGCGGTAGAGCAATTTGGACAAGCTCGTGGCATCATATAAGTCGGCGAAATGGAGGAAGAAGCCAGCCTCGCGGTCGTGCCAATCTGAGATTAAATGGTCCACTCGTTCCGTATTGAAACTGCTCGAGCGCCGCTTGATTCCGTGCACTTCGTAGTTCTTCGATATCAGCAGTTCGGCCAGATACGACCCATCTTGGCCTGTGATTCCGGTGATGAACGTTCGTTTGCGGTGTGCCGGAAAATCAACTGTCATATGGTTTGCTCTCTGGAACGGGCCGTTCTGGCGTTCATTCCGCGCCACATATACCAATTCGACCGTGTTGGCCTGTTGCTTCAGTCAATTTCGGCAACGTGAATATCGGCATCCTGCGAGTTATCGAAATGCCTTCACGTTTCCACAAATGAAACTGTTCAAGTCGGTTTCATGAGGCTAGAGAGCAAGACTCCTGCCAATCGCGTTGTGGCTTGTCGCTGTTTCCTCGTCGCGCTTCTGTTGCGCTCGGTTGCTCCTCCGTTGTCATCTCTCATCTGCTGCGTTATCCTCGGCACAAATGATTGATATTCATTGCCATCTGCTCGCCGGACTCGACGACGGGCCTGATTCCATCAAAATGTCACTGGAAATGGCGGAAATGGCCATCAGCGATGGCATTACGCACGTGATTGCTACGCCGCACGCGCATCCGCAGCACGCTTTCGTTCCCGAATTGATAAACCTGCGGCGCGAAGAAATGCAGGCGAAAGTGGAAGGACGCTTGATTCTCGCGACCGGATGCGACTTTCACTTGAGTTTTGAGAACCTGCAGGAGATTCAGCGCATTCCCACGCGCTTCACGCTGAACCAAAAGAACTACTTGCTGGTAGAGTTTGCCGACTATTCGATTCCGCCTTCCATGGATCAGGCGCTGCATCATCTACAGCTCGCAGGGCTGCGGCCGATCATCACTCATCCGGAGCGCAATCCGCTAATTCGCGCGAAGCCTGAGCGGTTGTTCCGCTGGTTGCGGCAAGGGTGTTACGCGCAGGTGACTGGGCAGTCTTTATTGGGAAAATTCGGGAAGGCCGCGCAGGAAGTGGCGGAAGAATGGATCGGAATGAACGCGGTACATTTTCTGGCGAGCGACGCGCATAACGTTACCTCGCGTCCGCTGCGTTTGAAGGAAGTGTTTGACCACGTTGCGAAAAAACGTGGAGAGGATGTGGCGCGTGCGCTGCTGGTGGATAATCCGCTGGCGGTTTTCGAAGGGCGATCGTTGCCTTGGGTTCCGGAGATGGATGAGGATATCGGTTTGAGTCCCGGCGCGACGCCGCGCAAGCGTAAACGGTTTTGGTTTTTTTGAGAATTGGCCTCAGCGTGTCGCGAAAAAACGGGCACGGCATGCCGTGCCCCTACAGATCGTCGCAGGACCGAAAAAGTTCCCACACCGATCATCTGAAAAGCTCCAGGATTTCTTCGTAGCGTTTGAAGGGCGCGATCAGGTATGCGCCGGCGATGCTTTCGCTGCGGGCGGTGCGGGCCCAGTCGAGCATTTGGCGGGCTAGAACGAAGCCGCGTTCGCGGGCGGCGTCTCCGGCCTTTTCCATTTCGCGCAGGGTGGCTTCGGGGATGACGATTCCGGGAACTTCGTTGTTCAGGCGCAACGCTTGCTTGTAACTGGTGAGCGGCCACAGGCCGACGATGATGGGCACGGGGGATTTTCCGCCCAGGCGTTTCAGAAATGCCTGCCAGTGCTGCGGATCGAAAATCGGCTGGGTCATCGCGAAGTGCGCGCCGGCTTCAATTTTTGCTTCGAAGCGGCGCAGTTCCTCGTCAATATCTTCCGCGACGGGATTCACCGCGACGCCAATCGTAAAATTCGTTGCCCCGCCCAGGCTTTTTCCGGCCCAGTCCGTCCCTTGATTCAGGCGCGAGAGAACTTTCACAAGGCCGATGGAATCCACTTCATATACGCCGCTGGTTTCCGGATGGTCGCCGAGTGAAGGCGGGTCGCCAGTAATCGCCAGCACGTTGCGTACTCCGCCGACGGCCCATGCGCCGAGCAACATCGCTTGCAGGCCGATAATATTGGCGTCGCGCGTGGTGACGTGCGGGACGGTTTCGTAGCCATGCGCTTCGAGGGCTCCGGCGAGGACCAGCGCGTCCATGCCAACGCGCGCGAGAGTGCCGCTGTTAATGTCGATCGAATCCACGTGCGGGGACGCCATCACGCGACCGACTTGTTCCAGGATGCGGTCAATGGTGACGCCTTTGGGTGGATCAATTTCGACGGAAGTGACGAACTCTCCAGCCTGAATTTTTTTCCAGAGTTTGCTTTCCGGCTCGCGAGCGGCGATGCGGCGGAAGCGCTCGGCCGGCTCGAAAACTTCCACAGTTCCGCCTGCGCCACGTCCATCGGCAGCTTGCGAGCCGCGCGGTTTCGCGGAGCGAAGTTTCTTTACGGCTTCGGCAATGGCGTGAATGTGTTCGGGCGTGGTGCCGCAGCATCCGCCGATGATGCGCGTGCCGATTTCAGCGGCTTCCTGCGCGAACAGCGCGAAATACTCGGGCGAGGATTTCGGATAGACGATGCGATCGCCAATGCGCTTGGGAAATCCCGCGTTGGGCATCGCGGAAAGCGGCAACTTGGCACTGGCGGCGAGATCGCGCAATATCGGCAGCAGGAGCTGCGGACCGATGGTGCAGTTGGCACCGATGGCCTGAATATTTTTGTCCTTTAGTTTGGCCCAAGCATCCTGCGGGCGCGTGCCGCCGAACGTGGTGCCCTCATCGGAGTAGGTGAGCTGCGCGACGATGGGCAGGCGCGAGAAGGAGCGGATGCCGTCCACGGCGGCAAGTAGTTCTTCGATGTCGCTGAAAGTTTCGAGCAGAAATAAATCCACGCCGCGCTCTTCCAGCGCTCCGGCTTGTTCTTTGAAGATGGCGACGATGTCCTGGTGCGGTAGCTCGCGCACATGTTGCAGAATTCCCAGCGGTCCGATGGAACCCGCGATCAGGACTTCGTGTTTGGCGGCTTCACGCGCTTCGCGGGCAATTTTCACCGCACGATGATTCAGTTCCGCGACGCGATCGGCCATGCCGAATTGGCCGAGTTTGTGGCGATTGGCGCTGAAGGTATTGGTCTCGATGATTTGCGCGCCGGCTTCGATGTAAGTTTGATGAACGTGAAAGACGGCCTCGCTGTGCGTGACATTGAGCTCGTCAACGCAGCGTTGCGGGCCGACGGACTCGTAGAGCAGCGAGCCCATGGCTCCGTCGCCGACCAGGATCGCTTGGGTTAGTCGTTCGTTGAAATCTTCGATGCGCATAGTTTTTGGTTCTTGCCTGCGACTCAGCCGCCGGTTGCGCGAGCGCCGCTTCTGCACGTTCCGGCGGCGGGCAAAAAGTTCGTTATTATACCATCCACGGAGCAGGGGACTGCAAAGCGCCGCGCTACGCTCTGGCGCGCCCGGATAGGTGAGAGCGCGGAAGACATGATGCGCTCGACCTTCCAAAAGTATCGAATAGAAGTTGCGAGTTTCCTTTGTTTTCAATGAGTTGCTTCATTTTGTGTTGATTCCAGGGGCTTCATTTGTCCTCAGTAGAGCTGGGCCGTAGGGATCGCTGGGATTTCTGTTGGGTCTTGGAACGTTATGTACAAGAACGACCGATCTCTGGGCGGCTTCCGCAACCGAGCAAGAGGGTACGAAGGTGTCGGGAGCCGCAGCCTGGAGATATGCCGCTTGAACCTCCGCATCGAGTTCTTGCGGCGATTTAGCGAGATCCTGAGCGGGCGGAGTGTATTTAGGGCGGCGTCTATGGGACGTGGGTTTGGAGGAGGAGCGCGCCATCGGGGCTGCCGAGCCTGAGCAGGACTCCAGCGGAGAGGCGGCGGGTTCGTGTTTGGAAACCACGATTTCAGACTTTGAGGCTGGCCGCACCCACAAGCATTCGTCGTTGACGTGGGCGTAGGTGTAGGCAGCCTGGATGACGTCGCGAGCGGTGACGTTGACGCGATCGGCCTGTTCGATGATGTGACCCAAGGCGAACCGCAGGGTGCGGTCGCGCTGCACGAAGAGCTTCAAGGCGTGAGCGTGGTGGTAAATGGTGGCGCGGGATTTCAAACCGTATTTCCTCATGATGATTTCGGGCCTGGTCCACTGGAGAAAGGCTTCCTGGATTAGGGAGCATGCGGGATGTTTGCAGACTTCGCAGAGGCGTCGGTGGCGGGCGAGGTCTTGTTCCTGAGCTTCGAGGAATTCGGTTGCGCATTGGGTGATGGCGGCTTTCTGAGCGCGGGTAAGCTTGTTCATGTGTCATCCTTTTGAATTCGTTGGGGGCTCAATAGTGCCCCGACTCACGCTAACAGATTTGAGTGCAGAAAAATATTCGTAGAAATACGGACAGAACTAACCGTAAGAAAAGATGGGGACTGCGTATTTGTGCCGCGTGCAGTTGTTTGACGGCCGCGCCGCGAAAAGACAAAGAGAGATCCTTCGCTGCGCTCCCTTCGCAGAACCACTCAGGGCAGGCAGGATGACGGACGAAATTCGCATCAATCGCGGTAAAGAACGTGCTCAGCTAGCTTAGGCTGCGTATGATTGGGCGGTGACAGAGATGGATTCCGGCATTGCCAATTCGGAGTACAAGCGACTGCTCAGAAAGTTTTCGCCGAAAGTGATTCATAGCGAAGAGGAAAACGATGCCTACACGCGAGCTTTGTACGAGCTGGACCAGCGGAGTGCGAAGCTGACCCGCGCGGAGAAGGAACTGGCTGAGCTGCTGACGTTGTTGATTGCAGATTTTGAGTCAAAGCGCTACGAGCTTCCGCGAGCCAAGCCGCTAGAGGTAGTGCGATTCTTAATGGACCAGCACAAGCTCAAGCAAAAGGATTTGGTGGATGTATTCGGGACGCGCAGCATTGTTTCGGAGGCGTTGAGCGGCAAACGAAAATTGAACAAGGAACACATCGAGCGGCTCAGCCAGCGCTTTCATGTTTCGCCGGATGTGTTTTTCTAACCACGGTAGCGCGAGCAAACGCGATAGTCGTTCGCAGATGAGGGCGGGTCTGAGATCCGCCCCTACGGGGGATCCAGCGCGGCTGAGACCGTGCCGAGAAGGGGCACAGCAAGCAGGGCCCCTGCCGATGATTCAGCGCGCGGAGCCTAGCGTTTCTGGCCGACTAGGCCAGCGATGGTGTCCATTAGGTCGAACTTGGTTAGCACTTCTAGTTTGGCGCCGGGCATTTCTACGAAGACGGCG